>FWPU01000777.1_pt1 | contig 94546 bp, 86 predicted proteins | sample 2228361 | NCBI WGS metagenome assembly FWPU01 (sample SAMEA103939777, study PRJEB20133) | metagenome | reverse complement strand
GGCGCTCATTGGGGGCGGGGTGGCGGGGGTCGTCCTGCTGTGGGTGCTGCTGGGCGGCCACCGGGCGATCCCCACCCTGCCGTACCCGGAGACGCACGGCTTCAACGTGGCCTTTGTGGGCATCATCATCGCCGCCACCTGGCAGATGTCCGGCTACACGATGGCCATGTACCTGGCCGGGCTGCGCGGCATCCCGCACGAGCTGCGCGAGGCCGCCCGCGTGGACGGGGCCAACGAGGTGCAGGTCTACCGGCACGTGGTGCTGCCGCTGCTACAGCCGATCACGCTGAGCGCCATGATCGTGCTGGGGCACATCTCCCTGAAGATCTTCGACCTGATCTTCGCCATGGCCGGGGCGGACAACGCCACCACCGACGTGCCCGGCATCCTGATGTACCTGACCTCGTTCCGGGCCAACCAGTTCGCCAAGGGCGCGGCCATCGCCGTGGTGATGCTGGTGATGGTGGCCGTGGTTATCGTGCCGTACCTCTACACCACCCTGCGCGCGGAGCACGAGCTATGACCGCCCAACCGCCTTCCCTGCGACGCACCCTGCTCTACGCCGCGCTGATCGCGCTGGCGGCCATCTACCTGATGCCGGTCTACATGGTGCTGATCACCGCCTTCAAGAACCCGGCGGATATCAACCTCTCCACCGTGTGGCAGCCGCCCAGCCCGGTGGATCTGGAAGGCTTTCAGGAGGCGGTGAGCGCCTTCCTGCCCAACCTGCGCAACAGCATCTCGCTGGTCATCCCGGCCACCCTCATCTCGGCCATAATGGGGTCGATGAACGGCTACGTGCTGTCCAAGTGGAAGTTCCGGGGGGCCAACGTCATCTTCCCGCTCATGCTCTTCGGCATGTTCATCCCCTACCAGAGCATTCTGATCCCGCTCTTCCAGTTCCTCAACGCCATCAACCTCTACGGCGGCATTCCGGGGCTGATCCTGGTGCATGTGGTCTACGGCCTGCCCATCACCACGCTGATCTTCCGCAACTACTACGCGGAGGTGCCCACCGAGATGGTGGAGGCGGCGGCCATTGATGGGGCGGGCTTCTTCGGCATCTACCGCTGGATTCTGTTCCCCATCTCGCTGCCGGGGTTCGTGGTGGTCATCATCTGGCAGTTCACCCAGATATGGAACGAGTTCCTGTTCGCCGTGACGCTCACCGCGACGGACGCGCAGCCGATCACGGTCAAATTGAGCCAGTTGGCGGGCGGGGAGGCCGTGCAGTGGAACCTGCCGATGGCCGGGGCGCTGCTGGCGGCGCTGCCCACGCTGCTGGTCTACATCTTCCTGGGCCGCTACTTCATTCGCGGGCTGCTGGCGGGCAGCGTGAAGGGCTAGCCCCCAGGCGGCGACAACCGATGCGACAAGCGGCGAGCCTGGTGCGGGGCCAGGCTCGCGCTTTTTGCACGGCGCGGCAAGCCGCTAACAATCAATCGGCTCCTTTTTTACCAAAACCTTAGTGCTCAGGTCCTATTTTTGGTGTACAATAGAGGCAAACCTTTAGATTGACGGGGGAATCTATAGATGAAACGGTTTTTGCGCGTCATACTCGTTCTCAGCGTTCTGGCCATGACGCTCGGCGTCGGCGTCGCCACGGCCTCCGCGCAGGGCCTCCGGGTGCACATCGTGCAGTACGGCGAGTACTTGGGGCTGATCGCGCAGCATTACGGCACCACCGTGCAGGCCATCGCCACCCTCAACGGCCTCACCAACCCCAGCCGCATCTATCCCGGCCAGCGGCTGCTCATCCCGCCGACGGGGGGGCCAGTCACGCCGGGGCCGGCCGTGCACATCGTCCAGCCGGGGGAGAATCTCTTCCGCATCGCCCTGCGCTACGGCACCACCGTGCAGGCCATCGCCTCCGCCAACGGCATCTTCAACCCCAACCGCATTTACGTGGGGCAGCGGCTGTACATCCCGCGCGCGCCGCGCTACCACACGGTGCAGCGGGGCGAGTACCTCTCCCTGATCGCCCGCTACTACGGCTCGACCGTGGCGGCCATCATGAACGCCAACGGGATCGTCAACCCCAACCTGATCTATCCGGGGCAGGTGCTGGTCATCCCCTGAGCGGCTGCCGGCGCAGGCGGCAGGCCGTCGGCAGGAGCAAGCCCTGCCGCGCTGCGGGGCACAGCATTTTGTCTCTGGCGAGCGGAGTCCTGCGGGGACGCGGCGCTGCCGTGCCCCCGGCAGGATTCTATGTTATAAAAGGGCAAATTTTGCAGATGGGCATTTACTTTATTGGAGCGTCAGCCGGGAGGATGTGGTGATGAATCGTCTGCAACACGCCAGCAGCCCCTACCTGCTCCAGCACGCCGACAACCCGGTGGACTGGTATCCGTGGGGAGAGGAGGCCCTGCGCAAAGCCCGCCAGGAGGACAGGCCGATCCTGCTCAGCATCGGCTACAGCGCCTGCCACTGGTGCCACGTGATGGCCCACGAGAGCTTCGAGGACCCGGAAACCGCCCGGCTGATGAACGAGCTGTTCGTCAACATCAAGGTGGACCGCGAGGAGCGCCCCGACCTGGACAGCATCTACATGCAGGCCGTGCAGACCCTCACGCGGGGGAGCGGCGGCTGGCCGCTGACCGTCTTCCTGACGCCGGAGGGCAGGCCCTTCTACGGGGGGACCTACTTTCCGCCGGAGCCGCGCTACGGCATGCCCGCCTTCCGCGACGTGCTGCGCGGCGTGGCCGACGCCTACCGCCACCGCCGCCAGCAGGTGGAGGAGGTGGCCGCCGACCTGGCGCAGGCGCTCGACCCCAGCCTGCTGAACCTGAGCGGGCAGCCCGACGCGCTCAACGCCACCCTGCTGGAGCGCGCCTTCCAGCGCCTGCACCAGGAGTTCGACCGGGTGCACGGGGGCTTTGGCGGCGCGCCCAAATTCCCACAACCGATGAACCTGGAGTTCCTGCTGCGCACCCACGCCCGCACAGGCGAGCCGGCGGCGCTGGACATGGTCCGGCACACGCTGACCCGGATGGCGCGCGGCGGCATCTACGACCAGATCGGCGGCGGCTTTCACCGCTACAGCGTGGATGCCGTGTGGCTGGTGCCACACTTCGAGAAGATGCTCTACGACAACGCCCAGCTCAGCCGCCTGTACCTGCACGCCTGGCAGGTCACGCGCGACCCGTTCTTCCGGCGCATCGCCGAGGAGGTCTACGACTATATCCTGCGGGAGATGACCGGCCCGGAGGGCGGCTTCTACAGCGCCACGGACGCCGACTCGGAGGGCGTGGAGGGCAAGTTCTTCGTGTGGGACCGGGCGGAGCTGGAGCGCATCCTGGGCGAGGAGGCGCAGATCGCCATCACGTACTGGGGGGTGACGGAGGCGGGCAACTTCGAGGGCCACAACATCCTCCACGTGCCCTTCGACGACGACGCGGCGGCCCACAGGCTGGGCCTCTCCGTGGAGACGCTGCGGGACAGGCTGGCGGCCATCAAGGCCAGGCTGTACCGGGCGCGGGCGGAGCGCGTGCCGCCGGGGCTGGACGACAAGGTGCTGACCGCCTGGAACGGCCTGATGCTGGCCAGCCTGGCGGAGGCGGCGCGCGTCCTGGGGCGGGAGGATTACCGCCAGGCGGCGGTCCGCAACGCGGAATTCCTGCTGAGCAGGCAGGCCACCCCCCAGGGCCGCCTGCTGCGCACCTACAAGGACGGCCAGAGCAGCCTCAACGGCTACCTGGAGGACTACGCCAGCCTGATCGAGGGGCTGCTGGAGCTTTACCAGACCACCTTTGAGGAGCGCTACTTCGTGGAGGCGCGGCGGCTGGCGGAGGTGGTGCTGGCGCGCTTTGGGGCGGAGGACGGCGGCTTCTTCGACACCAGCGACGACCACGAGGCGCTGATCGTCCGCCCGCGCACGCTGCAAGACAACGCCACGCCGTCGGGGCTGTCCATGCTGTGCCGCAACCTGATCCGGCTGACCGCCTACACCGGCGAGGCGGGCTACGAGGAGGCGGCCCGCCGGGCGCTGGCCCCCCTGGCCAGGGCCATGGAGCAGGTTCCGCAGGCCTTTGGCGAGGCGCTGAGCGCGGTGGACATGCTGGTGCGGCGGCTGGCGGAGGTGGCCGTGGTGGGCGAGTACGCGGACGCGCGCACGCGCGACCTGCTGGCCGTGATCCAGCGCCCCTACCGGCCCCACGTCATCACGGCGCTGGCCCCGGAGGGAACGGACGGCGCGGTGCCGCTGCTGCACGCCCGGACCCGGCGCGACGGCCAGCCGACCGTCTACGTCTGCCAGAACTTCGCCTGCCAGATGCCGGTCACCACGCCGGAGGAGGTGGCGCGGCTGCTGGAATCAGTGGGTTGAGGCGAGACTCCCAACTCTTGTAGGGCAGCGCGGGCGCTGCCAAACGCCAACCTTACCCCTCCGCAGCCAGGATGCCGTCCAGGGCGCTGCGCAGGTCCTCCTCGCTGACGTAGCCGAACAGGCGCTCCACCTCCGCCCCGTCCGGCGAGAGGAGGATGAACACCGGCTGGCCCCGGATGCCGAAGCGCTGCGTCACGCTCTGGTTGTCCGGGTTCTCGCGGTCGATGTAGACGAAATCCACCTGACCCCAATACTCCGCTTCGAGCCTATGAACCATAGGCCGCAAGGCGTTGCAGGTCGGTCACCAGTAGGTGAAGAATTCCAGGAGCTGCGGGTTGCCGGTGGCCCCCACCAGCGTGGCCGGGTCGGAGCGGAACACGTCCGGCGGGGCAGGCTCGGCGGGGCGGCCCGCTATCTCGGCGGCGTCCGGCCCTGCTGCGGTGGGCGGGGCCTCCTCCACCGTGGGCGTGGGGGGCGGCAGCGTGTCGGTCGGCAGGGCGGCGGCCTCGGTGGGGGTGGCGCTGAGCGCGGCGGTCTCCGTCGGGGGGAGCGGCGAGACCGTCGGCGTGGGGGCCGCGCCACTGCACGCCGCCGCGACGACCAGGAGCAGGGGTAAAAATATCCAGAATATCGGTTTTCTCAGCATCAAAAACGTTCTCCTCACAACAACGCGAAGTGAGCGCCCAGGCGCGCGCCCACCTGGACACTGCCTTGACGCCCGTTTGTCCCCGTAGCTTACCGCACAAATATTACAGGGAGATGAATTCTCACCGGATTCTCAGGCAGAGGGCCTGCCGCCCATCCCTACGCGGTGTAGCGCCCCCTGGCAATGTTGACCACGTCCGCCAGCAGGCCGAAGGCGGTGGTGTCCGGGCTGCTGTCGCCCTCGATGATGGTCAGGGCGGGCAGCGTGTCGGTCTCCAGGGTCACCGCGCTGCTGGTGCGCTGGACGTGCGCCAGCGGGTCGTCCAGCGGGAGCGGGGTGGGCGCCACCCTGGCGCGGACGGTCTCCCCTTCCCGCCACGCCTCGCACAGCAGCTTGATGCGCGCCCCGTCGCGCACGGCCCCCTGCGCTGCCTCGATGGTCAGGCCGCCGATGCCGGTGCGCTCCACGTCGGCGGGGCGCAGGTCCGCGCCCATGTGGACGTTGGCCAGCACGGCGATCTTGAGCGCGCTGTCCCAGCCGTCCACGTCGTTGCTGGGGTCGGCCTCTGCCAGGCCCGCCTCCTGCATCTCCCGGAGCGCCTCCTGAAAGGGGACGCCCTGCTCCAGGCGGGTGAGGATGAAATTGGTGGTGCTGTTGAGCACGCCCCGGATGCGGTTGATGGTGGTGGCGGGCAACCCCTCCCGCCCCACGGCGTGGACCGGCGCGCCGTCCATCACCGTGCTCTCGAAGAAAAAGCCCACGCCCTGCTGGCGGGCCAGGGCGCGCAGCTCCTGGTAGGCGAAGGCCAGCGGCCCCTTGTTGGCGGTGACGACGTGCATCCCGCGCCCCAGGGCGGCGCGCAGGGCGTCGGTGGCGGGCTGGCCGGTCTGGGGGTCCATCCACGTGGCCTCGACCACCACATCCGCCGGGACCTGCGCGAGAAAGGCCATCGTGTCGGGGCTGGGAGCGCCCCGGTGCAGGTCCGCCAGCGCGCCCCGGCTGTAGGCATCCAGCGCCGCCTGGAGGTCCAGGCCGTCCGGCGCGATGGCGCGCCCGTGGCTGTTCGTGCTGATGCCGGTGACGGATAGGGTGAGGTCGTGCTCGGCCTGGAGCGCGCCTGCTTTGCGCAGCAGCAGGCGGGCCAGCGCCCGGTTGACGTTGCCAAAGCCCAGCAGGGCGAGTCGCAGGTGCATGGTGAGCAGTCCTTCCTGGCGGCGAGCGGCGCAAACACGCGGGCTATTGTAGCGGCGGAGGAGGTCCGCTGCCACGGTTGGGGCTGCCAGCGCGCCCGGCCACCTGCCGCCTTCAGGGGATGGCAAACCCTGCCTGCCGCAGCCGCCCGGCCAGGATCGTCTGCCAGCGGCCCTCCCGGTCCACCTCGTCGAAGGGGATGCCATCCAGGTCGGAAGGGCGCTCGAAGTTGGGATAGACCTCGTCCGGCGGCTTGTAGAGCACGAAGACGTGCTCCCACCCCAGGTAGCCGTAAAAGAAGCCCAGCTCCAGGATCACGTTCTGCCGGGCGCGGAACTGCAAGGCCCGCTCCCCCACACCTTCCGTGTCGAACTGCCGCCGCGACGCGCCCCGGTCGTCCGCCGAGATGAGCACCACGGCGAAGCGCACGTCGCGGCTCCAGGTGAGGAACTTTTGCAGCAGCGATTGCTGGGCGTTGGCCATCTTGGAGAGCACGATAGGCTTGACCCCCAGCGAGGCCAGGTAGGCCTCCACCTGGTCCCGCAGGGCCAGGTCGTGCCCATGCACAATGAAGACGGAATCCGGCAGGGCCATGGCCTCGGCGGGGGGAGCCTTCTCCCCGCGCGCCTGCTCCACGCTGCTGGCGGCGATCTCCATCAGGTCCGCTTCCCTCAGCGCGGGGATCGCCTGGGCCTCCCGTTCCGCGACGTACCAGGCGATGGTGCGGGCCAGTTGCTCCACGGCCTCCTCGACCTGGCGGAGGCCGGGGTAGCCGCTCACGTCGATCCACTGGCGGCTGCTGATCGCGTGCGGCAGGTTGGGGACCCGCTCCAGAATCACGGGGATGATGAAGCTCTCCTCGCTGGCGGCGACGGCGGTCAGCTCCCGCCCCACCCAGTCGGGGGCCATGCCGGCGGCGGAGACGAAGACGATCAGCCCGGTGGCCCCGGAGAGGGCCTGGGTGATGGACCGCTGCCAGTTCTCGCCGGGCATCAGGTCGATATCCATCCATACCTTGACGCCGCGCGCCTGCAAGCCAGCCACGATCTCGTGTACAATGTCTGCGTCGCGGTGGGAGTAGCTGACGAAGAAGTAAGGCTCGTTGATGGTCATCCTGTGCTCCCGCAAATCCCCGCTGCCGTGTGGTCCGTTATAGCACGGGCGCGATCAGCACACAACTGGCCGGTTTTCTGCAACACCTGTCCGGAAAGAGAGAAACGCCATGGACCCCCAGTGGCTGCAATGGGCCAAGCGCATCCAGGCTATCGCGCGGGCCGGGCTGACCTACACCGAAGGGCCGTTCGACCGCGAGCGCTACCAGGCCTTGCAGGCCATCGCCGCCGAGATCATGGCCGCCCACAGCGAGGCCGACCTGCCCACCATCCACAACCTGCTGGCCGGGGACCTGGGCTACCCCACGCCCAAGGTGGACGTGCGCGGCGTGGTCTTCCGGGAGGAGGCCATCCTGCTGGTGCGGGAGCTGCAAGACAACGGCCTGTGGACGCTGCCCGGCGGCTGGGCGGATGTCTACGACACGCCGGGCCAGGCCGTGGAGCGCGAGGTCTACGAGGAGACCGGCTACCGGGTGCGGGCCGTCCGCCTGCTGGCCGTCTACGACCGCGACAAGTGGGGCCATCCCCCGCACCCCAACCACATCTACAAGCTCTTCTTCCTGTGCGAGCTGCTCTCCGGCGAGCCGGCGGCCAGCCTGGAGACGGAAGGGGCGGCCTTCTTCCGGGAGGACGCCATCCCGCCGCTTTCGCTGGGGCGCACGCTGCCCGCCCAGATCGCCCGCCTCTTCGAGCTGCACCGCCACCCGGAATGGCCCACAGACTTCGACTAGCGCCCGCAGCGCCCGTGGGCGCGACTTTTATTGTATGATGAACAGGTATATAAAGGGATACATAGCGCGGCCCGCAGCGCGTGCGCCCTGCGGGCGCGCCGGCTGGAGGGCAGGGAAAAATATCCGGGGTTTCTTGTATACAGGGAGTGGGAAACAGCATGGCCTCAAAAATACAATTCGGCATCAACCTGAACCCGCGCCATCCACTGGGGCAGCCCGCCGACGCCAGCGAGCTGCTGGGGCTGACGTGGGCGCGCATTGTCTTTGAGGCGGCGTCGGTGCACCAGAGCGTGGAGCAGGCCTTCGGCTTCTACGACCCGCTGGTCAGCAAGTACGAGGGGGCCGGGGTGCGCCTGCTGATGGTGCTCAACCAGCAGACCCACTGGGGCAACGCGCCCTGGACCATTGCGGAAGCCGACGAGGACGATTGGAACCACTACGCCCAGGGCTTCGCCGTGGCGGCGGGCCAGATAGCCGCCCACTACCGGGGCCGGGGCGTGGCCTACGAGATCTGGAACGAGGGCGACCTGCGCGGCGATTCCTCGGTGTTCGTGCCCGGCAAGCGGTTCGCCAGGGTCCTCAGCGCCGCCTCGGCAGCCATCAAGGCCGCCGACCCGGAAGCGCCCGTCGTCCTGGGCGGGCTGGCCGCCGCCCCCAACCTGGCCGTGGACTACGTGAGCGAGGTGCAGGGGGCGTTGGGCGGCAGCCTGCCGGTCGACGCCATCGGCGCGCACCCCTACGGCAAGTGGCCGCCTAATTTCAAGAAGCGGCCCGGCTGGGGCGGCTGGTTCGGCGCGCTGAACCCCCACCTCAAGCTGTTCGCCGACAACCTCCCCGACGCGCCGATCTGGATCACCGAGGTCGGCATCTCCGAGCACGTGCCTTTCCCGCCGGAGCAGTGGCCAATGGTCATCGACTACATGCGGGGCGTGTTCGACCTGGTCCAGAAATCCTACTCCCGTCGCATCCCGGTGGTCATCTGGTTCGCCTGGTCCGACGCGATGCGCAATGCCGGGTTGGTGGACTTCGGCGGCGTGCCCAAGGGAGAGGTCTACCAGACCTTCTTCGAGCTGGCCCGCGCGGAGCCGCCCACCGGGCCGGAGATCGAGGTGGACGAGCTGCCCGACCCGCAGGACGTGGACTTCCCGCCCCTGGGCGCGCTGACGCCCACCACGGACCTCAACGTGCGCAGCGGCGCGGGGGTGGACTTCCGCCGCCTCGCCACGGTCCGGCCCGGCGTCCGGCTGGAGGTGGCCGAGGCGTGGGAGAGCGCCTTCCTCAAGCTGGGGCGCAAAGGGCACTGGATCAACCTGATCACCCCGCAGGGCCAGGAGGGCTGGGCGGCGGCCTGGTTCCTGGAGCTGGCCCCCCAGGAAGCCCCCAGCGAAGCGCCGCCAGAAGCGATCCTGCTCACCCCCACCACGGACCTCAACGTGCGCCAAAGCTTCGGCACGGAGTTCCCGCAGGTGGGCGCGGTGAGGCCGGGCGACAAGCTGGTGCCGCTGGAGAAACCGGCCAACGTGCTGGCCAAGCTGGGGCGGCGCGGGCAGTGGATTCACCTGCGCACGCCGGGCGGGCTGGAGGGCTGGTCGGCGGCCTGGCTCCTGCAACGCCTGCCCCAGCAAGCGCCCACCCCCATGGAGGAGCCGCTACCGGCCCCGCCGGAGGCCCCTCCAGCGGAGGAGCCGGAACCCGCCCCTCCAGAGACGCTGCTGCTGACCCCCACCACAGGCCTCAACGTGCGGTCTGGCGCGGGAACCGGGCACGGCGTCGTGGTCGCCGTCACGGCTGGCACACGCCTGGAGGTGGTGGAGGACCCCCAGCAGGCCCTGGCCAAGCTGGGCCGCCAGGGGGAATGGATTCAGGTGCGCACGCCGGAGGGCAAGGTGGGCTGGTCGGCGGCCTGGCTCCTCAAGCGGGCCAGCGAGGCGGACTTCCTGGGCATCGGCAGGCTGGCCGTCGCCCCGCCGGAGGCGCGGATCGCCGTGGCCGCCGACAGTGACCTGAACGTGCGCGGCGGGCCGGGCCAGCACTTTGCGGAGGTGGACAAGGCGGGCGCCAATGAGCGGCTGGAGGCGCTGGAGCCGCAGGAGATCGTCACCGCCAAGCTGGGCCGCCAGAGCAACTGGGTCCGGCTGCGCACCCCGCGCGGCATCGAGGGATGGGCGGCAGCCTGGCTGCTGCACGCCGCCCCAGACGGCGGCCCGGCCCAGCCGCCCCAGCCCGCGCCGGTGGACCCGCGCAGGCCGCGCACCACCCGCATCACCGTGGCCCAGAGCGCGGCGCTCCCCCCCGACGCGGGGGAAGCGGGGCGCCTGCGCGCCCTGGACTTCGAGCACGAGCCGGTGTTCACCCTGCTGCCGGTCTGCGACCCCAAGGCCATCCTCAACTTCAGCGGCTTTGGCCCCAACAACTTCTCCTACCGCATCCACGACGGGGACGACTTCTACAGCAACCTCTGCGGCCTGCACAACGGCCTGGACTTCGGCGTGCCGGAGGGGACCATGCTCTGCTCGGTGGACTGGGGGATGGTGGTCTACGCCGGGCCAAAGACCTACGGGGCCGGGCCGTTCAACGTCATCGTGCGCTACGGGATGTACGTGACCCTCTACGGCCACATGAACGGCGTCTTCCGCGTCAAGGCGGGGGACATCGTGGCCCCCGGCGACGAGCTGGGCCGCTCCGGGACCGCCTTCGGCTACCCGCACCTGCACTTCGAGACGCGCCGCATCGACCCGACCTACGTGGACCGGCTGCGCCAGGAGGCGGCGGGCGCGGACGACCCCCTGAAGGAGATGAACGCGCGCTTCAACATCCGGGGCTGGCATCCGGTGGCGGACCACTACGTGAACCCGGCGCTGTTCTTCGACCCGCCGCTGGAATCCTACTGGAAGGACCTGGGCTGGAAGCACGCCGACTGGCTGCCCGCTGACGAGGACCGCAACGGCTTCCCGGACCGCGCGCGCCGCTTTGGGGAGACCCGCCACACCGCCTACGACCTCTACGCGCTATCCTCCATCCCGCCGGGGCCGGTGTTTCACTTCTGGCGGGGCAGCAGCCCGGTGTGAGGGCCGGGTAACGGTCCGCTCCAGCCATCTGGGGGCCGCCCCGCTTGCTTTTGGCCGGGATTCGCCTAGGATTGGGGGTGAATCGCCCGCCAGGGTTGCAGGACGGGGCGGCCCCCGTCGGCAGGGGGCTGCCACAGGGCACCAGAGAGTGGACCGATGACGACAGACAAACTGATCGGGCGGCAACTCGACGAGTACCGCATCGATACGCTGCTGGGCCTGGGCAACATGGCCCGCATCTACCGCGCCACCGACATCCGGCTCAAGCGACAGGTGGCGATCAAGATCATCCTGTCCGGCTTCGAGCACGACGCGGACTACGTGATGCGCTTCGAGCGCGAGGCGCAGGCCATCGCCCGGCTGGACCACCCCCACATCGTGCGGCTGTACCGCTACGGGGAGGTGGAGGGCATCCTCTACATGGCCATGCAGTACATTGAGGGGGCCAGCCTGGCCCACGTGCTGGCCAGCTACCGCCAGGATGGCGCGTTCATCGAGCCGGAGGAGGCCAGCCGCATCGTGCGGGAGATCGGCACGGCGCTGGACTACGCCCACGGCGAGGGGGTCATCCACCGCGATGTCAAGCCCCACAACATCATGCTGGATAAGAAGGGCAAGGCCATCCTGACCGACTTCGGCCTGGTGCTGCTGACCACGGAGGGCACGCGCGGGGAGATACTGGGCACGCCGCACTACCTGGCCCCGGAGCAGGCCATCTCCTCGGCCAGGGCCGTCCCGCAGAGCGACCTGTACTCGATGGGCGTCATCCTCTACGAGATGTTCACCGGCCAGCGGCCCTTCGAGGCCCCCAACCCCATCGACGTGGCGATGATGCAGGTCACGCGCACGCCGCGTCCGCCCCGCGAGCTGCGCCCGCAGCTCAGCCCGGCGCTGGAGGCCGTGATCCTCAAGGCCATGGCCAAGAAGCCGGAGAACCGCTATCCATCGGCGGCGGCGCTGGCCGACGCCCTGGACGCGGCGCTGCGGCCCGGCGCGCCCGCCAGGAAGCGCGCCCCCGCGCGCAGGCGCTCCGCCCCTGCCAAGGCGGCTGAGACAGCTCCCGCGCCGGAGACCAAAGTCGTCCGGCCCCCGCGCAGGACCGGGGGGCGCAAGAAGGCTGCCGACGCCGCTCTGCCGGCGGAGACCGCCCCGGCGGCCCCCCGCCGCAAGCCAGCCCGCAGCAAGGCCGCCACGACGGCGGAGCCTGCCCAGGAGAAGAAGCCCGCCGCTCCCCGACGGAGGAAGGCCGGGCGGTCGGCGGCAAAAGGCGAGCCGCAGCAAACCGAACCCGCCCCGCCCCGCCGCAGAAAAGCCCGACAGGCCCCGCCGGGAGAGACCGCCCCGAAGGCGGAGCAACCGGCCCCATCCGGGCGCAAGAGGGGCCGCCGCAAAACGTCCGCCCCGCAAGAGGGGACAGGGGAGGAAGAGACGGGAGCCTGAGCGGGGGCTTTTGCAACCGAAGCGGCGTATGTTGTGCCCGTCCAGCGCTGGCAGGGCCAGTGGGCGGACGCAAATTACGACGCAGGGGCAGGATGAGAGCCGCAGAACCCTGCCCCTGCCCGACAAGGGGGAGAAATCGGCTGCTGGCCGGGCCAGCAGCACAGACTTTCGATTCTGATTATAGAACATAAGTTCTGAAAAGGTCAAGCTTTTCAGACCCTGCCGCGTTGACAGGCATCCCGCCCCCCAAGTACAATGACCGGCATGAACCCGTCATCACGCGACGAGGACCTGGAACGCCGGGCGGCCAGATACCGGACGGTGGCCGGCCTTTTGCGGGAGATGTACGGCGTCCCCGACTGGCGACCCCATCTCTCGCCGATGGACGAGCTGGTGAGCACGATCCTGAGCCAGAACACCTCAGATACCAACCGTGACCGGGCCTTTGAGCGGCTGAAGGCGCGCTTCGCCACCTGGGAGGCCGTCCGCGACGCGCCGACCCAGGCCGTGGTGGAGGCCATCCGCCCTGCCGGGCTGGCCAACCAGAAGGCCCCCCGCCTGCAGGCCATCCTGCGGCGCATCACCGAGGAGCGCGGGGGGCTGGAGATCGACTTCCTGGCCGACCTGCCGCTGGAGGAGGCCAAAGCCTGGCTCACCGGCCTCAACGGCATCGGGCCGAAGACGGCGGCCATCATCCTGCTCTTCGCCTTCGGGCGGCCCGCCTTCCCCGTGGATACGCACGTGCACCGCGTCAGCCAGCGCATCGGCCTGATCGGCCCGCGCGTCAGCGCGGAGAAGGCGCACGACCTGCTGGAGCAGATCGTCCCGCCGGAGGACTACCTGGTCTTTCACCTGAACCTGATCCAGCACGGGCGCGAGATATGCCTGGCTCGCCAGCCCCGCTGCGAGGTTTGCCCGTTGCAGGCACACTGCGACTACTACCGGGCGCGCACGCGCCCAACAAGTACGGCTGGCCAATCGACCGAGGGTGCGTCACCATGACCGATAAACCCACCGCACAGGACCCCGCGCGCGCAGGGCGGCAACTGGACATGGCCCTCACCGGCGCACAGCAAAACCTGGCCCTGCTGCTCAGCCAGGCCCGCGCCAACCGCATCGAGCCGGATTACCTGGTCGGGCGGCTGGAGTCGCTCTCCCGCCTGCTGGAGGAGATCACCGCCGAGCGGCGGGACGCCGGGCAGCAAAAGCGGCTGGCCGCGCTCTACGAGGTCTCCAGGCTGATCGGGTCCTCGCTGGACCTGCAAACGGTGCTCAACCAGGTGATGGACGCCATCATCCAGTTGACCGGGGCGGAGCGCGGCTTCCTGATGATGCTGGACGACGACGGCGAGCTGGTCCCCGTGGTGGCCCGCAACATCGACCAGCAAACCCTGGAGAGCGGCGAATTCCACGTGAGCCGCACCGTGACCCGCCAGGTGGTGGAGACCGGCCAGCCCGTCCTGACCACCAACGCCCAGGAGGACCCTCGCTTTGCCGGGCAGATGAGCGTGATCGCCAACGCCCTGCGCAGCATCATGGCCACCCCGCTGCGGGTGCGGGGGCGGGTCACCGGCGTGGTCTACGTGGACAACCGGGCGCGGACCGGCCTCTTCAGCCAGGAGGACCTGGCAGCGCTGGACGCCTTCGCCGGGCAGGCCGCCGTCGCCATCGACAACGCCCGCCTCTTCGGCGAGACCGACCAGGCCCTCCAGGCCCGCGTGGAGGAGCTGAGCATGCTGCGCCGGGTGGACCGCGAGCTGAACGAGGCCATCGGCGGCGGCGCGGTGGTCCAGGTCACGCTGGATTGGGCCACGCGCATGGCGGGGGCCAGCAGCGGCGCGCTGGGCCTGGTGGAAAAAGGCGCGGACGAGCAGCCGGTGCTGCGCATCATCGCCTGCCGCGACTGCTCCCGCCTGCCGGAGGGCATCGCCGAGGGGGCGCTGCTGCCGCTGGGGCGGCACACGGCGCTGGCGCGGGTCATCGCCGAGTCGGAGACGCACAGCCAGCAGGCGGAGGAAGGCGTGCCCGCGCAAAAGTTGCTCTTCGTCCCCATCCGCTACGAGAACCGGACCATCGGCGTGATCATGCTGGGGGCGGAGCACGAATTCAGCGAGGAGCAGCGGGACCTGGTCTCCCGCATGGCCGACCGCGCCGCCGTCTCCATCCAGAACACGCGGCTGTTCGAGGCCGTGCGCGCCGCCGACCGCGCCAAAAGCGAGTTCGTCAGCGTGGTGGCCCACGAGCTGAAAGTGCCCATGACCAGCATCAGCGGCTACGCCGACCTGCTGAAGCTCGGCGGGCCGGTCACCGAGCAGCAGCGGGAGTTCATCGAGAAGATCAAGAACAACGTCACGCGCATGAAGGTCCTGGTCAGCGACCTCAGCGACATCAGCCGCATCGAGAGCGGCCACCTGCGCATGGAGATCAAGCCGGTCCCGCCCGCCCAGGTCATCCAGGCGGCGGTGGAGGGGGCGCAGACCCAGATCGAGGAGCGCGGGCACCACCTGGTGCTGGAGGTACAGCCGGACCTGCCGCCCGTCCAGGCGGACCAGAACCGCCTGACCCAGGTGCTGCTCAACCTGCTGAGCAACGCCTATAAATACACGCCGGACGGGGGGACCATCACGCTGCGCGCCTGGCAGGAGGGCGGGGCGGTGTACTTCTGCGTGCGGGATACCGGCATCGGTATGACGCCGGAGGAAGTGCAGAAGCTGGGGACCAAGTTCTGGCGGGCGGATAACGACCACGCCATCAGCCAGCCGGGCACGGGGCTGGGCTTCGCCATCACCCGCAACCTGATCACGCTGATGCAGGGCGAGCTGACCATCGAGAGCCAGCCCGGCCAGGGCAGCGCCTTCACCTTCTCCATCCCGGTGGCGCAGGCCCAGGCAGCCTCCGCCTGAGCCGCGCCCGCCGCCCGCCCCGACGAGCCGGAAATGTCCAAAGGCCAGACACACGCCAGAGAGCTGCACCTGTTCCTCTCCCCGCACCTGGACGACGCCGTGTTGAGCTGCGGCGGGACGCTCTACCAACTGGCCGCCGAGGGCCACACCGTGGTCGTCTACACCGTGATGGCCGGCAGGCCGCCGCGCAACCTGCCCGATACGCCCCTCCTGCGGGAGCTGCACGCCCGCTGGCGGACGGCGGGCGACCCCGTCGTGGAGCGCCGTTACGAGGACATCAAGGCGCTGCGGGCGCTGGGCGTGAAGGCCCGCCACGGGACCATCCCGGACTGCGTCTACCGCGTCAGCTACGGGCCGGGCGGGGAGCGGCAGGCGCTCTACCCCAGCGAGGAATCCCTGTGGGGGCCGGTGCACCCCGCCGACACGGCCCCCCTGCTGCTGGAGGCCACGCCGCTGCTCTACGACGCCACGGACGTGCTGCACGTCCCGCTGGGCGTGGGCGGGCACGTCGATCACCGGCTGGTTCGGGAGTGGGGGCTGCGGCTGGCGCGCGCCCACAACCGCGTGCGCGTGCGCTTCTACGAGGACTACCCCTACAGCCGGGACGCGGCAGCCCTGGAAGCCGCCCTGCAGAGCCTTGCCCCCCGGCGGCTGGCCCCCGTCCTGCGCCCGCTGGACGAGGCGGCGCTGCGGGCCAGGGTGGAGGCGGTGGCCCACTACCAGAGCCAGCTCAGCACCTTTTGGGACGGCGCGGAGGACATGGCGCGCGCGGTCGCCGAAGACGCCCGGCGGGTGGGCGGCGGCCAGCCCGCCGAGCGCGAATGGCAGTTGCAGCCCGAAGCAGGAGCCACCTGAGGAGGAAACCGATGCCCCAAGACGCCATCCGGCAGGCCCGCGCCCTGCTGGAGGAGATGAAGCAGCAGGCCGCCAGCGGGACGATGATCCCGGTCCGCGTGCCGGGCCAGATCGAGGCGGTCGATGCCCTGCTGGCCCAGGCGGAGGAGCAGGCGGCGGCCTCCCCCGCGCCCTCCGCCGCCAGCCCCGGCGACCCCGCCGCTGTGGCCGAGGCCATCCGCCGCGAGACCGCCGAGTTCATCTCCACCGCCGCGCACGAGCTGCGCATCCCCCTCACCAGCGTGCGGGGCTACGCCGACATGCTGGCCCAGGGCATGCTGGGCGACCTGAACGAGCAGCAGAGGCAGTTCGTGGAGACCATCCGCGCCAACGCGCGGCGCATGGAGCGCCTGATCGCGGACGTGAACGACCTCAGCAAGCTGCGGGCCGGGCGGCTGCACCTGGAGCCGCGCATGGAGATGGCCAAGAACATCCTGCTGATGGCGGAGAAGGCCATGCGCCCGCTGGCCGAGGAGCGCGGCCAGACGCTGACCTTTGACGTGCCGGAGGGGCTGCCGCTGCTCAACGTGGACGGGCCGCGCGTGGCGCAGGCGCTGGGCAACCTGATCGAGAACGCGCTCTATTATTCGCCGGAGGGCAGCACGGTGCAGGTGGCGGCCAGCGCGGAGAACGGTAACCTGCGCGTGGCTGTGAGCGACCAGGGCATCGGCATGACGGAGGAGGAGCAGGCCCACCTGGGGGAGCCGTTCTGGCGCGGGGAGCACGAGGTGATCCGCCAGGTGAAGGGCCACGGGCTGGGCTACGCGGTGGCCAGCGGGCTGGTCACGCTGATGGGCGGCCAGATGTTCCACCACAGCGCGTTTGAGCAGGGCAGCACCTTCGGCTTCACCCTACCGGGCCTGCGCTGAAGGGGTTATAATTTCCGACGCTGGCGCGGCGGCAGGCCATGGGACGCCTGCCGCTTTCTTGCGCGTGGTGACCGCTTTGAGGCGGCGAGCAAAGGCTTTTATCCAATGGCTGTTTCTGTGGCACGCAGGACTTCCCCGGCGGGGCTGTTCACGCTGCTGACGGCCTACGCCGGGTTCGTGTTGCTGGGCCTGCCGGACGGCATGCTCGGCGTGGCCTGGCCTTCCATGTACCACGCCTTCGAGGTCCCCCTGGAATCGTTCGGGCTGCTGCTGGGGGCCGGGACGGCGGGCTACCTGCTCACCAGCTCCGGCAGCGGGCGGCTGGTGGCCCGCCTGGGGATCGGGACGGTGCTGCTGGTGGGCAGCGGCCTGCGGGGGCTGGGCCTGCTGGGGCTGGCGGTAGCGCCCGGCTGGTGGGCGCTGGTGGCGCTCAACTTCTGCTCCGGCCTCGGCGCGGGCAGCATCGACGCGGGGTTCAACACCTACGTGGCCGCCCACTACAGCGCCGGGCGCATGAGCTGGCTGCACGCCTGCTTTGGCCTGGGGGCCACGCTCGGCCCGCTGCTGATGACCGCCTCCCTCAGCCAGGCGGGCAACTGGCGGCCCGCCTACCTGGCCGTGGCGGCCCTGCAGGGCGTGGTCGTCCTCACCCTGGCCCTCACCCTGCGGCGCTGGCATCTGCGGGCGCAGCGCGCCGACCAGGACGAGCCGGAGGCGCAGAGCGCCAGCGGGGCGCAGACGCTGCGGCTGCCCATCGTGTGGCTGGGCGTGGCGACCTTCTTCGTCTACACCGGCGTGGAGTTCACCGCCGGGCAGTGGCCCTACACGTTGTTCACGGAGGCGCGCGCCGTGCCGGAAGCCATCGCCGGGGCATGGGTCAGCCTGTACTGGGGCAGCCTGACCGCCGGGCGCATCCTGGGCGGCTTCGTGGCGGACCGCATCGGCCCCACCCGGCTGCTGCGCCTGAGCGTGATCGGCGCGGTGGCGGGGGCAGCGCTGGTTATGCTGCGGTCGGCGGCGGCCATCGAGGTGGCCGGGCTGGCGGTGCAGGTGGGGCACGCCCTCAACTTCACCGGCCTGGCGCTGACCGGCTTCTCCCTGGCCACCATCTTCCCCACGCTCATCTCGCTGACGCCGGGGCGCGTGGGGCCGCAGCACGCCGCCAACGCCATCGGCTTCCAGATCGGCGCGGCGGGCCTGGGCGCGGCGACCCTGCCGGGGCTGGCGGGCCTGCTGGCGGGCAGGCTGGGGCTGGAGGCCATCGGGCCGTTCCTGCTGGCGGCTGCGCTGGCGCAATGGGCGCTCTTTGAGGCGGGCGAGCGCCGCGCGGCGCTGCGGCGGGCCGTGCAGAGCCAGCGCGCATGAGCGGGCCGCGCTTCGCCCTGCGCCCCGGCCCGGCGGAGCTGCCGCGCAAGGCGGAGGTGGTCGTCATCGGCGGCGGCCCGGCGGGGACGGCGGTGCTGTGGGCGCTGGAGCGGGCCGCGCCCGGCCTGCGGACGGTGCTCATCGAGCGGGCGGAAGGGCTGGCGGCGGGCAGCTCCCTGGCCTCCCTGGAGCAGTACCGCACCTGCTGGCCGGCCCCCTGCCTGGCCCGGCAGATGATGCGGGGCGTGGAGGTCTTCCACGGCGCGGACGAATACCTGGGCGAAGGGGCGTCGCGGGCGCTGGCCCTCCGCGAGCAGGGCTACCTGTACTGCGCCTTCAGCCAGCGCCAGGCGGAGGCCCTGGCCGCCGACGTGGCCCACCTGCACCGCATGGGCCTCCGCCACGTGGCGTACCTGGACGCCGACGAGGTCGCCCGCCGCCACCCCTGGCTGGGAGGCCGCGCCCAGGCGGCCAAGTTCGACCCGCTGGCCGGTTGGCTGGATTCCAACGCGCTGGTGCACGCCTACGCCCGCAGCGCGCGGGGCGCGACGATCCTGCTGGGCGTGGATGCGGTCCGCATCACGGTGCGGGGCGGGCGCGTGACCGGGGTCTCCACGCCGGGCGGGGACATCGCCGCGCCCAACGTGGTCATCGCCGCCGGGGCCGGGTCGCGGCAGGTGGGGCGCACCGCCGGGGTCGAGGTCCCCATTGTGCTGCGGCCCCGGCAGAGCTTCACCACGGCCTGGCGGCACGCCGCCTTCCCGGAAGACTCGCCGGTCCTCATCGGCGCAGCGCCCTACCCCCATGGCCGCCCGGAGGCGCGCAGCGGCGCGATCTTCGCCTGGGAGTACGCCTGGAACAGCAGGCGCGCCAGGCCGGGCCGGGCGGAGGATCACCTGGTCGATCCCATCTGGCCGGTGGAGCGCTTGAAAGACCCTCGCTTCCCCTCGCTGACGCTGGCCCTGCTGGCCCGCCAGTTCGGCCACGCGGCGGGGGAGGGCTTCGCTGACCCCCGCTACCTGCGGGGCGCGCAGCACAACATCGGCTACTACGTCTACCGCGCCCCCAGCAACGCCTACCGCGTCCTGGCGGACGGCTCCCGGCAGCCCTACGCCAGCCAGCGGGCCATCCTCGGCCCCTGGCCGGGGCTGGAGGGGCTGTTCCTCTCCGTGGCGCACGTGGGGCACGGCATCATGGCCTCGCCTGCCTCGGGGGAGATCCTCGCCGCGCACATCCTGGGCCGGGACCTGCCCGACCCCGCCTACGCCGACTTCGCCCTGGACGTGCCCTGGGTGGCGCACGACGCGGGCGGCCTGGGCGGCTGAGGGGGGAAGGCCCCTCCCTCCGGCGACGCGGCCCTAATCCAGCCCTTGCTCGGCGTCCTGGATGGCGACGGCCAGCGCGCGGGCCTTGTTGACCGACTCCTCGTATTCGCGGGCCGGGTCGCTATCCGCCACGATGCCCGCCCCCGCCTGCACGTAGACGGTATCGCCCTGCATGAGCAGGGTGCGGATGGTGATGCAGGTGTCCATGGAGCCGTCGTAGCTGAAGTAGCCCACCGCGCCGCCATACGGCCCGCGCCGCGTGCCCTCCAGCTCCTCGATGATCTCCATGGCCCGCACCTTGGGCGCGCCGCTCAGCGTGCCCGCCGGCAGGGTGGCCCGCAGCAGGTCGAAGGCGCTCATCTCCGGGCGCAGCCGGCCCTGCACCTGGCTGACGATGTGCATCACGTGGGAGTAGCGCTCCACCTGCATCATCTCCGGCACGCGCACCGTGCCGTACTCACAGACGCGCCCCAGGTCGTTGCGCCCCAGGTCCACCAGCATCACGTGCTCGGCGCGCTCCTTGGGGTCGGCCAGCAATTCCTCCGCCAGACGGCGGTCCTCCTCTTCGGTCGCGCCGCGCGGGCGCGTCCCGGCGATGGGCCGCGTGGTGGCGATGCCGTCCTCCAGCCGCACCATCATCTCCGGCGAGGCCCCGATCAGGCTGAAGTCCTCCGCAAAGCGCAGGAAGAACATGTAGGGGGACGGGTTCAGGGCGCGCAGCGCCCGGTAGATGGCGAAGGGCGGCGCGCTGGTGCGGCAGCTAAAGCGCTGGGAGAGCACGATCTGGAAGGCGTCCCCCGCCGCGATGTATTCCTTGGCCCGGCGGACGCTCTCCTCAAAGCGCGCCCGGTCCATGTTGGAGCGCAGGGCGTCGCCCAGGGGCCGCTCCGCCCGTGGCGGGGGCGGCAGCGGCTGGCGCAGCGCCGCCACGATGCGGTCGATGCGGGCCACGGCGTCGTCGTAGGCGGCGTCAGGGTCGCCCTCCAGGTGGGCGTTGGCCAGCACCAGAAGCTGATGGCGGGCGTGGTCGAAGATCACCAGCGTATCCGGCAGCATGAAGGCCAGGTCCGGCACGTCCAGCTCGCTGGCGGCGGTCTGCGGCAGGCGCTCCAGGTAGCGGACCACGTCGTAGCCCAGGTAGCCCACCGCGCCGCCCACGAAGCGCGGCAGCCCCTCCAGGCGGACCGGCCTCACCCGCCGCAGCTCGGCTTCGACCGCGTGCAGGGGGTCCTCGCCGGGGGCCAGGGGGCGGCTGGTGACCTGCCCCCCCATCCTGCGCGTGACGGTATCCGCCTGCACCGTGACCAGGCCCCTGGGGTTGACCCCCAGGAAGGAGTAACGCCCCACCTGCTCCCCCCCTTCCACGCTCTCCAGCAGGAAGGACACGGCCCCGGTGCGGGCCAGCTTGAGGTAGACCGAGACGGGCGTCTCCAGGTCGGCCAGCAGGGTGCGGTAGACCGGCACCAGGTCGCCCTGCCGGAACAGGGCGCGGGCGGCTTCACGGTCCGGGGTAAGCCTGAGGCCGGAACGCAGGGCAGCGGCGGGAGTGGTCATCAGGGCAGCTCTCCTCAACAACACCGGTGGGCGAAAAAGCGATGCCCTATGATAACAGGTTTGGGCCGCTCCGCTCCTGGCAATTTTGTACCCGGCGCCGTCCAAACCGCGCCCTTCCCCACCAAAATGTGGTAAATTAACCCCAACCCCAACACCACATTTCCCGGAGCCGCTCATGATCCTCGTCATCGACAACTACGACAGCTTCACCTACAACCTGGTCCAGTTGATGGGCGAGCTGGGCGCGGCGCTTTGCGTGGCCCGCAACGACCAGATCACGCTGGACCAGATCAGGGACCTGGCCCCCACGCACATCGTGATCTCCCCCGGCCCCGGCACGCCGGACGACAGCGGCATCTCGCTGGAGGCCATCCGCGAGCTGGGGCCGACCACGCCCATCCTGGGCGTGTGCCTGGGACACCAGGGCATCGGGCAGGTCTTCGGCGGGCGGGTGGTCCGTGCGCCACGGCTGATGCACGGCAAGACCAGCCTGGTCTACCACAAGGAGACGCCGCTCTTCACTGGCGTGCCCAGCCCCTTTGAGGCCACGCGCTACCACAGCCTGATCGTGGAGGAGCCGCTGCCGGAGGCGCTGGAGGCCACGGCCTTCACCGAGCAGGGGGAGATCATGGGCCTGCGGCACCGGACCTACCCGGTGGTGGGCGTGCAGTTCCACCCGGAAAGCATCCTCACCCGCTTCGGCCCGCGCATCTTGCAGAACTTCCTGGAGGGCCGCCTGTAGGGCCTTGCAGGCCGGTCGTTCGCCCGCCATCACCACCACACGAGCAGGAGAGTGCCAGCCATGGAAATCGACATCCAGCGCGCCATTGACATCATCAGCCGCTTCGGCCACTTGCAGGTGGAGGAAGCCGAGGCCGTGATGAACCAGATCATGTCCGGCGGGGCCACGGAGGCGCAGATCGGGGCCTACCTGATGGGCCTGCGCATGAAGGGCGAGACGCCGGACGAGATCACCGGCAGCGCCCGCGCCATGCGCGCCAACGCCACGCCCATCCCCGTGCGGCGCAACACGGACCTGCTGGATACCTGCGGCACGGGCGGCGACCGCTCCGGGACCTTCAACATCAGCACCACGGTGGCCTTTGTGGCCGCCGCCGGGGGCATCCCGGTAGCCAAGCACGGCAACCGCGCCGCCACCAGCCAGTGCGGCAGCGCGGACGTGCTGGCCGCCCTGGGCGTCAACCTGGACCTGACGCCGGAGCAGGTGGGGCAGTGCATCGACGAGGTGGGCATCGGCTTTCTGTTTGCGCCCCGGCTGCACCCGGCCATGCGCCATGCCATCGGCCCCCGCCGCGAGATGATGGTGCGCACCATCTTCAACATCCTGGGGCCGCTGACCAACCCGGCGGGGGCCAACCGCCAGTTGATGGGCGTCTTTGCCCCGGACATGACCGACATGCTGGCCCATGTGCTGGGGGCGCTGGGGGCCAGGTCGGCCATCGTGGTCAGCGGCTACGGCGGCGTGGACGAGCTGACCACCACCGGCCCCAACCGGGTCAGCCACTACCGCGACGGCCAGGTGACCACCTACGATCTGGACCCGCTGGAGTACGGCTTCCAGGGCGCGCACATCTCCGACCTGCTGGGCGGCGACCCGCCGACCAACGCCGCCATCCTGCGCGGCGTGCTGGCCGGGGAGGTGGACGGCCCCAAGCAGGACGTGGTGGCGCTCAACGCGGGGGCGGCCCTGCTGGCCGGCGGGCTGGTGAGCGACCTGCGGGACGGCATCGCGCTGGCGCGGGAGATTCTGCACAGCGGCGCGGCGCTGGCCCTGCTGGAGGAGTTCATCGCCTACACGCAGAGGTTTGCCCGGTGAGCGAGCCGTTCGTCCCCACGGGGGGCTTTCTGGACCAGATTCTGGCCAACACGGTCGAGGAGGTGGCCGCCCGCAAGCGGGCCACCCCCCTGGCGGCGGTGGTGCAGGCGGCGGCCAGCGCCCCCCCGCCCCGCGACCTGGTCGCCGCGCTGCGCCCCAGGGGCGGGCTGCTGCGCCGCAAAAAGGGAACGGTGGCCCTGATCGCGGAGGTCAAGCACGCCTCGCCCTCCAGGGGCGTGCTGGTGGAGCCGTTCGACCCCGTCCGGCTGGCCCGCGCCTACGCCCGCAACGGCGCGGCGGCCATCTCCGTGCTCACGGACGCCCGCTTCTTCCAGGGCAGCCTGGAGGACCTGCGCGCCGTGCGCCGGGCCGTCTCCCTGCCCGTGCTGCGCAAAGACTTCATCATCGACCCCTACCAGGTCTACGAGGGCCGGGCGGCGGGCGCGGACGCCGTCCTGCTCATCGTCGCTGCCCTCACCGACGGGCAGCTCGCCAGCCTGCACGCCCTCAGCGAGGCGCTGGGCATGGCCGCGCTGGTGGAGGTGCACAACGCGGAGGAGCTGGAGCGGGCGCTGCGGCTAAGGCCGCGCCTGCTGGGCATCAACAACCGCGACCTGCGGAGCTTCCGGGTGGACCTGGAGACGACGGCGCGGCTGGCGGCGGGGGTTCCCCCGGAGGTGACGGTGGTGGCGGAGAGCGGCATCTTCAGCGGCCAGGACGCCCGCCGCATGAGGGAGATGGGCGCGCACGCGGTGCTGGTGGGGGAGGCCCTGGTGAGGGCGGACGACGTGGGGGCCAAAGCGCGCGAGCTGAGCAGCGCCTAGCCGACGGGAGAGGCCCCGCCCAAAGGCGGGGCGAGGGGTGCTGGCATGAAACCCGTTTCGCTGCACGAGATTTACGCCCACAAGCTGGCCGCCAGGGCGGTTGAGGGCCACCTGGAGGAGCACCGCCAGCGGGTGATGCAGGCCCTGGCCCCCCACGAGATGATCTTCGACTTCTGGTGGGACCCCGACTTCACCGGGCTGGTGCTGGCCACGGACCGGCGGCTGTTGCAGTTCCCCAAGACCCGCATCCGCCGGGGCATTCTCGCCTTCGACGTGGTTTTCGAGACCCTGGTCTACCCCTACGAGGAGATCGACGGCCTCTCCCGCGTCCCCGGCAGCCTGTTCGAGTTCACCCGCATCCGGCTGCACCGCAAGCATCAGGACGACGCCCTGATCGTGATCACCAAGCTGCGCCGGGAGCGGCTGGACGAGTTCGTGGCCAACATTCAGGCGCTGCTGGAGCAGTGGGCCGCCAGGCAGCAGGCCCAGGAAATGGGGGAGACTCCCCAGGAGCGCCCGCAGGAGGCGGAGGATCTGACGGCCAGGCTGAAGGCGCTCTACGACCTCTACCAGAGCGGCGCGCTGAGCCACGAGGAATACCAGCAGGCCAAGCGGAAGCTGCTGGAGGAATAGCGGCGCGCCGTCTTTCCTGCCCGTGACCGCCCCGGCAGGGCGCAGCCTGCCGCTATGGGAAGGGGAACCTCACGCCCCGCCTGCCGACTGGCCCGCCTCCGAGCGGGGGCGGGGCCGGACTTCCCCGGCCCGCTCCGGAAAACGAGGCGTCACGTCCGCGAAGAAGGCGCGGATGATGGCCAGGTCGGCCTCGATGTCGCCGGAGGGGTGGATGACCGGGCCAAAGCCGCCGACCCTGCGCCCGTAGTCCAGGTAGGCCAGCACGATGGGCACCCCGGCCTCCAGGGCGATGTAGTAGAAGCCGGTCCTCCAGTAGGGCGTTTTTTTGCGCGTGCCCTCCGGGGCGATGAGGAGGGCCATCTGCCGGCGACGGCGGAAGGCCGCCGCGATCTGGGCCACGGTGTCGTGCCGCGCGCTGCGGTCGATGGGAACCCCGCCCAAGGCCCGCACCAGCGGCCCCAGCGGCCCGCGAAACCAGCTCGCCTTGATCAGAAAGTTCAGCCGGACCCCGAAGGCCAGGCTGAAGAGCAGCATGTAAATGCCGTCCAGGTTGGAGGTGTGGTAGGCGGCGGCCACCACGTAGCGGGGCAGGTCTGGGGGCGGGCTGCCCAGCCGCCAGCCGAGCAGCCGCAGGAGCAAGCGGGCCGGGCCGCGCAGCCAACGGCCCAGTTCCAGCAGCAGGGGACGGGAAACCAGTTGTGTCGAGTTGGCGTTCATGGGCGGGTGAGTGGCCTGTCTGTAGGTATTGCTGACTCGTCTGTTTGCCTGTTCTGTACATCCCCCATAACACCGCCGGGCGGGATTGGTGGCGCACGGGCCGCCAAAACGGCCAAAAAACAGCGGGGGCACGGCACCCCGCGCCCCCGCCCGGCAAGACGACCGCCCGGCCCGCCCAGGCGGCTACTCCACCGTGACGCTCTTGGCCAGGTTGCGCGGCTTGTCCACGTCTGCGCCGCGCCGCACGGCGATGTGGTAGGCCAGCAGTTGCAGCGGGACGACGCTGACGATGGGGCTGAGCAGGTAGGGGACCTCCGGCACGTAGAGCACGTGGTCGGCCTTCTCCCGAATCTCCTCGTCCCCCTCCGTCGCCACGGCGATGACGATGCCGCCGCGCGCCTTGGCCTGCTCGATCTGGCTGAGCATCTTGTCGTAGACGTGGTCGCGCAGGGCGATGGCCAGGGTGGGCATGTTCTCGTTGATGAGGGCGATGGGGCCGTGCTTCATCTCGCCCGCCGGGTAGCCCTCCGCGTGGATGTAGCTGATCTCCTTGAGCTTGAGCGCCCCCTCCAGGGCGATGGGGTAGTTGATGCCCCGGCCCAGGTACAGGAAATTATCGTAATTGGCCAGCTCCACCGCCAGGTCGGCGTAGAGCTGGTCGTCCTCCAGCACGCGCCCCACCAGGTCCGGCACGCGGGCGATGGCCTGGGCGTGCTGGCGCAGCGCCGCGTCAGTCAGCGTGCCGCGCAGCCGGCCCAGGTAGAGCGCCAGCAGGTACTGGTCCATCAGGCTGGTGGTAAAAGCCTTGGTGGAGGCGACGCCGATCTCCGGCCCGGCCTGCATGGTGATGAAGCCGTCCGCCAGGCGCATGGCCTGGCTGCCGATGACGTTGACGATGCTCCATACCCTGGCCCCTTTCTCCCGCGCCTCCTCGATGGCAGCCAGGGTGTCCACCGTCTCGCCGCTCTGGGTGATGGCCAGGACGCAGGTGTTGCCGTTGATCACGGGGTTGCGGTAGCGGAACTCGCTGGCGTAGTCCACCTCCACGTTGACTCGCGCCAGTTCCTCGATGAGGAACTTGCCGACCAGGGCGGCGTAGGCGCTGGTGCCGCAGGCGGTGGCCACGATCTTGCTGATGCGCCGGGCCTCGTCGGCGGTCAGCGCGAGGTCGGTGAGCGTCACCTCGCCGGTCTCAAAGTCGATGCGCCCGCGAATGGTATCGGTGAGGGCGCGGGCCTGCTCGAAGATCTCCTTCTGCATGAAGTGCTTGTACTCGCCCAGCTCGGCGCTCATCGGATTCCAGGGGATGCTGACCGTGCGGGTCAGCACCGGCTGCCCGTCCAGCGTCTGCACCATGAAGCCGTCCGCCGTGACGGTGGCCATCTGGCGGCTCTCCAGGAAGACCATACGCCGCGTGTGCTCCAGGATGGCCGGGATGTCCGAGGCGATGAAGTTCTCCCCATCGCCCAGGCCGATGGCCACGCCCCCCGCGTTGCCGATGCGCACCGCCACCAGCCGGTCCGGCTCGCGGGTGCTCATGGCGACGATGGCGTGCGCGCCGCGCAGCAGTTGCGTGGCGCAGCGCACGGCCTCCGTCAGGTTGGGCGTGCTGGTCATGAAGCGCTCGATGAGGTGGGCGATGACCTCGGTGTCGGTGTCCGAGTTGAAGACCGCGCCCTCGCTGCTCAGTTCGGCCCGCAGCTCGCGGTAGTTCTCCACGATGCCGTTGTGCACGACGACGATGTCGCCGTTCATGCCGATGTGAGGATGGGCGTTGCGCTGGCTCGGCTCGCCGTGAGTGGCCCAGCGCGTGTGCCCGATGCCGATGGGGCCGCTGACCGGGCTTTCCTCTACCAGGCGGGTCAGGTTGGTCAGCTTGCCCACGTCGCGGCGCAGGGCCAGGCTGCCATCCTGGATGACGGCCAGCCCCGCCGAGTCGTAGCCCCGATATTCCAGCCGCTTCAGCCCTTCCAGGATGATGGGGACGGCATCCTGGGAGCCGACATAGCCAACAATGCCACACATGGAGTTTTCCCTTCCTCCAGATGAAAACAGGTATCGTCAAGGGTCCGGTTTGTAGACGACCACCGCCAACCGCCACGCCCGGCAAAGGTGTCGCGCCGGCTGGCTCATCATGTGCAGGCCGCTTGTGCCCCCTGTTGCCAGGAGGTTTTCGGCCCCACTTGAATTGGAGGGGGGACAATAGGGCGATGATGAGTCGCCCTGGCGGCATCCGCTGAACCGTCGATTTTCCTCCACCGGCGTGGAGTTAGCGCTGCCCACCGGCAGGAACCGCCACCTCGTCATCCCGCGCGAGGACACGGGATCAAGCGCTTTTGCCCCCGCGTCAGTGCATGGGCTGCCTCCTCACTTCACTCCCGGCCCCCAGGGGGCCTTACGGACAGGGACGCTCATCATACCTTATTATACTGTTAGGTGGAAGCGGATCGGGCCGCGCGGTTGTGCGGGTGCGGTAAAGAATTGTCTGGGAAGGCTTGCGGCCCACCTTACAACTTACCGAAAAATCGGCGCGAAAGCCCCCGGCTCACCTGCACTTGCAGCGCAGGTGCAAGTGTTAGGCGTGGGGAGTGTCACGAACTCCTTAAAAACTGCCGCTCAGCGCCAGCCGCCTGCCGGGAGAGGGCGCGCAACTCCTGGTAGAGGGGCTGCAAGCGATGGTACATGCGGCAGTAGACCTGGCTGTACAGCGCGTCGTACAGGGCGTGGGTCTGCGGGTCTGGCTGGAAGACGCGGCTGAGGCGCGTCATCTCGCGCACGGCGGTGTCGAAGTCCGGGTGCAGGCCCAGCCCCACCGCCGCGTCGATGGCCGCCCCCAGCCCGGAGGTCTCGTAGGTGTGGGGGCGGGCCGTGGGCAGCCCGAAGATGTCCGCCGTCAGTTGCAGGGCGGCGTCGCTCTGGGAGCCGCCGCCGGAGACGCGCAGCTCGGTGATGGGCACGCCGCTGCGCCGCTCCGTGCGCTCCTTGCCCTCCCGCAGGGAATAGGCCAGCCCCTCCAGGATGGCGCGGTAGAGGTGCGCCCGCGTGTGCACGTCGCTGAAGCCGATCACCGCCCCGCGCGCCTCCGGCCCCGGCACTTTGAGGCCCGGCGACCAGTAGGGCTGCAAGATCAGCCCGTCGGAGCCGGGGGGAACCTGCTCCACCAGCTGGTCGAAGAGGTCCTCCGGCTCGACGCCCAGCTCCTCCGCCAGGCGCACCTCGCGGTGGCCGAACTCCTGCTTGAACCAGTTGACCATCCAGTAGCCGCGATAAATCTGAATCTCCAGGCTGTAAGCGCCGGGCACGGCGGAGGGATAGGGGGGGATGAGGGGGATGACCTCGATGTAGCGGCGCTGGGTGGTGTTGATGGTGGCCGTGGTGCCGTAGCTCAGGCAGCCGATGTGCGGCTCCAGGCAGCCGGAGCCGATGACCTCGCAGGCTTTGTCGGCGGCGGCGGCGACCAGCGGCAGCCCGGCGGGGATGCCGGTCGCGGCAGCGGCCTCCGTCGTGATCTCCCCCAGCGGCTGGGTCGGCGGGATCAGGTCCGGCAGCAGGGCGGGGTCGATGGGCACGGCCTGCCACTTCCAGTCGCGCGGCCCGGCCCAGGCCAGCCGCTTGTAGTCGAAGGGGATGTAGCCCACCTGGCAGCCCACGGAGTCGACGAAGCGCCCGGTCAGGCGGTAGGTGAGGTAGCCGGAGAGCAGCAGGTACTTGTGCGTGCCGGCCCAGATGTCCGGCTGGTGGGTGCGAATCCAGTTGGCCTCCGCCTCCGCCTGGAAGTAAGCCACCGTCTCCGACATGCGCACCAGGGCAAAGGCCAGCCCCCACAGCCCGCCGATGGGCGGCAGCCCCTCGGTGCGCCGCTGGTCCAGCCACACGATGGCCGGGCGCAGGGGCCTGCCCGCCGCGTCCACGTTGATCATGGTGGCCCGCTGGGTGGTCAGCGTCACCCCGGCGAGGGAGTCTGTGGCCACCTGGCCGCCCTGCCACAGGCGGTGGCAGGCCTGGCACAGCGCCTCCCAGAAGTAGTCGGGGTCCTGCTCTGCCCAGCCGGGGCGGCGGGAATAATACGGCTCGATAGGCACGCGGCTGCGGGCCACCAGGTTGCCCTGGGGGTCAAAGACCAGCGCCCGCACGCTCTGCGTGCCGTTGTCAATGGCTAAGATGTGCTCCCCCGTCACAAAGCTGCCTTTCTTAAGGGGCGGGGCAGGGGCGCGCCGGCAGCGGAGCCACCGCCGTGGCCCCGAAGGGGGTCCCTGCGCTGCGGGCGGGCGGCGCTCAGGCCGCGCGCTGCCTGCGCCAGATAATGGGCACCAGCACCAGCGCCAGGCCCACCAGCGCCACCAGCGGCTTGCGGCTGCGGCGGGAAGGGGCGCGCTGCCGCCGGATTCTGGCCTCTTCTAACATAACCCGCCAGTCGGGGATTCGTTCCCGCTCCGGCAGGCTGTAATGCCGCCGCCACAGGTCCAGGTAGGCGGCCTGCTCCGCCTCCCAGCGGGCGTCGTCCCAGCCCAGCTCCGGCTGGCAGATGCGGCGGATGCGCGGCAGCAGCGCCCTGCCGCCCTCCGGCAGCAGCAGGCCCAGCCGCAGGCGGCGCAGCAGCAGGTCGTCCAGGTGAACCACGCCCTCGGCGCGGGCGGCCCAACGCAGCTCCGCCCACAGGGACTCCGTGCCGGGGATGCGCTCCAGCTCGCCCGGCCCGGCGGCGGCCACCAGGGCGGGCGCGTCCGCCCCGTAGCGGCCCAGCAGGCGGCGGCGCGCTGTTTCGTCCAGCCGCTCGCCGCCGGGCAGCGCCACGTTCACCGGGTTGAGCACCGGCACATCGCCACGGACGGGGGGCAGGTCCGGCAGCCGGTCCCGCACGGCCCGGAGCGCGTCCAGGGCGATGAGGCGGAAGGTGGTCAGCTTGCCGCCGGTCACGGTCAGCAGGCCGCCCTCCTCCCAGATCACGTGCTCGCGCGACTCCTGCGAGGGGTCCTCCTTGCCGGTGCCGATGACAGGCCGCACCCCGGCGAAGGTGGCGATCACGTCGTCCAGCGTGAGGCCGCGCGAGGGAAACTGGTGCTGCACGGCGGCCATCAGGTAGGCGACCTCCTGCGGGCTGATGCGCGGCTCCTGGTCCAGGGGATGGTCGTGGTCCACGTCGGTGGTGCCCACCAGGGTGGCCCCCTCCCAGGGGAAGATGAAGACCGGGCGGCGGTCCACGGGGTGCAGGAAGCTGACCGCCTGGGCCACCGGCAGCCGCCAGGCGGGGAAGAGCAGGTGGCTGCCCCGCAGCGGGCGAATGCGACCCGGCGCGCCGACCTGCCCCCGCAGGCGGTCCGCCCAGGCCCCGGTGGCGTTGATCACCACGCGGGCGCGGGCCTCGGCGCTGCGCCCCATCGCCTGGTCCCGCAGCCGGACGCCCACCACCCGGCCCTCCTCTCGCAGCAGCGCCTCCGCCGCCACGTAGTTGAGGGCCACGCCGCCATCGGCCACCGCCTCGCGGATGACGCGCAGCACCAGGCGGGCGTCGTCGGTCTGGGCGTCGCCGTAGCGGAAGCCGCCCTTCAGCCCTTCGGCGGTGATGTGCGGGGCCAGCATGCGGAACTCCTCCGCGTTGAAGCGCTTGTGGGTCCAGTGCAGGGCCATCAGGTCGTAGAGCGATAGCCCGGCGCTGTAGGTCCAGCGACCGGGTTTATCCCCCTTGTGCGTGGCCAGCAGAAAGCCCAGCGGGTCGATCAGGCCGGGGCCGTCCTCCAGCAGATGCTCCCGCTCCCGCACGGAGTGCCAGGTCAGGCGGAGCTGGCCGTGGGCCAGGTAGCGCAGCCCGCCGTGCACCAGCTTGGAGGAGCGGCTGGACGTGCCCCAGGCGAAGTCGCGCTGCTCCACCAGCAGCACGCGCAGCCCCAGCCGCGCCGCCTCCCGCAGGATGCCCGCCCCGGTGATGCCGCCGCCGATGACGACGATATCCCACCCGCCGTCAAGCTCCGCCCAAACCCGCTCTCGCCAGTTTTTGTCCCACATGGTGGTCATTGCCATCCCCCGCTCATTCCGGCGCGCCCGCGCGCCGCTACGTCACCAGCTTGCCCGGATTCATGACGCCGGTTGGGTCGAACTGCGCGCAAAGGGCGCGGATGGCCTGCATGCCCAGCTCGCCTTTCTCCGCTGCCAGATACGGGGCGTGATCGGTCCCCACGCCGTGCTGGTGGCTGATGGTGCCGCCCTGCGCCACGATGGCCTCGCTGGCCGCCCGCTTAAGGGCCTCCCAGCGGCGCAGCGTCCCCTCCGAATCGGGCGCCAGGCGGAAGACGAAGGTGGTGTAGACGCTGCACCCGTCCGGGTAGAGGTGCGAGAGGTGGGTGAAGGCGTGCACTCGCTCCCCCGCCGCCTCCAGCGCGCCGCGCAGCGCGCCCTCAATGGCCGCGATCATGGCCGGGATATTTTCCCAGGCGGTGGCGGTCTCCAGCGTATCAACCGCGTAGCCCAGCTCCCACAGCGTGTTGCGCAGGTAGGGCGTGCGAAAGCGAGATTTGCGCCACTGCCTGCCAAACGTCCCGCCGACATGCACGCCGCCATGGTCCCCGGCGATGCCCAGCGCCGCCCGCACGGTGGGCCTGCCCAACGCCCTGCTGCCCGTATAGCCGATCAGCAGCATGCACTTCTCTTCCTTCACGCCCCACAGGGAAAGCAGCCGCTCCAACGCGCCGATCAACCGCTGGCGACCGGCCAGGGCCAGCGTGGTCTGCGTCTCGACGGCGGTGCTCAGGCGCAGCAGGGAAAGCGGCAACCGCGCCTGGACCATCTGGCGGGCGGCGGCCATGCCCCGCTGGAAATCCGGGAAGAAGACGGCGCGGAAGTGCTCCCGCTCCGGCAGCGGCGAGGCCCGCAGCGTGGCCTGGGTGATAATGCCCAGCCGCCCCTCCGACCCCAGCACGACCTCCCGCAGGTCCGGCCCGGCGGCGGAGGCGGGGAAGCCCGGCAGCTCCAGCGTCCCGGCGGGCGTCTCCACCCTGCCACCGGCGAACAGCCGCTCGATGCGCCCGTAGTGCAGCGACTGCTGGCCAGTGGAGCGCGTGGCGACCCAGCCGCCCAGCGTGGAAAACTCAAACGATTGGGGGTAGTGTCCCAGCGTCCAGCCGCGCGCCCGCAGGTGGGCCTCCAGGTCCGGCCCGGTGACGCCCGCGCCGAAGGTTGCCAGCCCGCCCGCCTTGTCGAAGCGCAGCAGGCGGTTCATGCGGGCCATATCCACGGTCAGCACGGGGGCCTCGCCCGGCAGCGGGTTGACGTGCCCCACCACGCTGGTCCCGCCGCCGTAGGGGATCAGCCGCGCCCCGGCCTCCAGGGCGTAGCGCAGCAGCGCCCGCACGTCCTCCTCGGTGACCGGATAGGCCACGCCGTCCGGGAAGGCCGGGATGCGCCCGCTGCGCAGCGCCACCCAGTCCGGCAGGCTTTGCCCCCTGGCGTGGCGCAGGCGCTCCGCCGGGTCGTCGCTCACCAGGGGATGCCCCGGCAGCCGGGAGGGGGGCACGCCCGCCACCACGTCCTGCCAGCGGGCGTCCTGCGGCGGCGCGCCGGGGCCGAGCCGTGTTTCCAGGAAGCGGAGGGCCTCCTCCGGCAGCGGATAAGTTACCGCCTCGTCTCCCCAGCCATTCCAGCGCCGCATTGCCCCTACACTCTTTCCTGTACCCGCTCAGCGGCCCGGACGGGGGTCCCTGCCGTCCGCGCTGACCCGCTGCCAGAGGCGGATGCTCTCCTCCATGACGGCCTGCGTCACGCGCCGGGCGGCCTCGCCGTCGCGCCGCCGGGCGGCCCCCAGCAGCGCGGCGTAGTAGGCCCGCGAGGAATCCCGCGCCTCCGGCAGGGCGAAGTAGAAGCGGGCCAGCGGCTCGTAGATGCCGGAGAAGCCGTTGAGGATAAGCGGATAGATGGGGTTGCCGGAGGCCACGGTCAGGCAGCGCTGGAGCTGCCAGTCGTAGGCGGCGAAGGCCTCCGGGCTGTCCTCCAGGGCCTGGTAAGCGGCCAATTGCGCCACCACGGTGTCGGCGGCCCCCTCCACGGCCTGGCGGGTGTAGGTGGGGGCCATGTCCAGCCGGACCTTGAGCAGGTTGAGCACGAAGTCCGGCGGCAGGCGCTTGCTGTAGCGCACGATGGCGCTGAGGACGTTGAGGCCGCCCTCCCGCCAGAAGTCGTTGACCACGGTGGACTTGCCCTGCTGGATGGTCAGCCAGCCGTCGCGCTCCAGGCGGCGCAAGGCCTCGCGCAGCGTGGGGCGGGTGACGCCCACCATGGCCGCCAGGTCGCGCTCGCCGGGCAGGGTGGAGCCGGGGGGGAACTCGCCCTCCAGGATGGCCGTCACCAGCGCGTGCTCGGCGTGATCCACCGGGCGTTTGGGCGGGGACCAGTTCATGTACCCTCCTTGGGCCGGATAACTGGTCAGTGGTCTGACCAGTTGAACTGGCTTCATTATCACGTGGTTTGCGCCGGGTGTCAAGTTAGGGTTGCCGGTAGCCCTCCGCATGGCCTTAACAACACAGGAGCGCCGCGCCACGCCCCGTCTTGCATTCCATCGGCCAGGTTCGGCCCGCTCAACACGACGCGGCCCTGGCGGGCGTTGGCCTCAATCGCGCCGGCGTGGACGCTACCCACACTTTGACCAGAGCCTGCTCCTGGCTACAATGGAGTGCACGAGCAATCGCGCCAGTCCAGCCAGGAGGGGTAGCCCCATGCGCCACACCAAGATCGTGGCCACGCTCGGCCCGGCCACGGATACGCCCGAATGCATGGCCAGGCTGATCCGGGCCGGGATGAACGTGGCACGGCTGAACTTCTCGCACGGCGACCACGAGACCCACGCCCGGCGGCTGGCCTCGGTCCGCGCCGTATCCGACCGGCTGGGGATACCGGTGGCCGTGCTGCAAGACCTGAGCGGCCCCAAGATGCGGACCGGCCTCCTGCAAGGCGGGCAGCCGGTGGAGCTGACCGCCGGGCAGAGGCTCACCATCACCACGGAGGACATCGTCGGCGATGCGGAGCGCATCAGCACGGACTACGAAGCGCTGCCCCAGGACGTGAGGCCGGGCGATAGCATCCTGCTCTCCGACGGGCTGATCCAGTTGCGGGTGCTCGATACGACGGATACCGCCGTGCAGTGCGAGGTGCTCAACAGCGGCGAGCTCCGGCAGCGGCAGGGCATCAACCTGCCGGGGGTGGATATCAGTTCCCCCACCGTGACCGACAAGGACATCGACGACCTGCGCTTTGGGCTGGCGCAGGGCGTGGACTACGTGGCCATGTCCTTCGTGCGGCGGGCGGCTGACATCCTGCAGATCAAGGACCTCATCGCCCAGGCGGGCCAGGACGTGCCGGTCATCGCCAAGATCGAGCGCCCGGAGGCCGTGCAGGCGCTCGACTCGATCCTGGCCGTGGCGGACGGCATCATGGTGGCGCGGGGGGACCTGGGCGTGGAGATGCCGCTGGAGCAGGTCACCCTCATCCAAAAGCGGCTGATCCGGGCCGCCAACGAGCGCGCCGTGCCGGTGATCACCGCCACCCAGATGCTGGAATCCATGATCCGCAACCCCAACCCCACCCGCGCCGAGGTCAGCGACGTGGCCAACGCCATCCTGGACGGCAGCGACGCCGTGATGCTGAGCGGCGAGACCTCCATCGGCAAGTACCCGGTCAAGGCGGTGGAGACCATGGCCCTCATCGCCAGGGCGGTGGAGCAAAGCCCCCAGTTCCGCTCCGACGAGGAATCCGCCGCAGCCAGGCTGCTGATGCACGAGGTGCAGAGCGTGCCGGAGGCCATCGGGGCGGCGGTCAGCGCCATCGCCAACACCCTGCCGGTCAAGGCGGTGTGGGTCTTCACCCAGACGGGCAACACGGCCCGCATGGTGGCCCAGTACCGCCCGCCCGTGCCGATTCTGGCCCTCACCCCCTATGAGCGCATCTGCCGCCGCATGGCCCTCTTCTGGGGCGTGACGCCGCTCAAAGTCCACTACTTCAAGGACGACCGGGAGTTCTGGGAGCAGTTGATGCCTTTCGTGGTCAGCCAGGGCTACGCGCAGCCGGGCGATACGGTGGTCATCACCGGCGGGCATCCCTTCCACCGCCACGGGCCGACCAACTTCCTCAAGATTCAGGTCGTCGAAGCCGGGCCGGACGCGGCCAACACCCCCTGATTCTGACCGTGGCCGCGCCTTGAGGCTGGTGTATAATGATTAAGAAGCGGCAACCGCTTGCCAACCGTGTCGTTCCCCCGGCCAGGGAGTACTATCGCCATGTCTGAGCAGCCCAACATCAACCGTCCCGCCGAACAGCCGCATCCTGAGGACGTGGACGGCTGGCACGCCCCTTCTACCGCCGAGGAGCAGTCCTCCCCAGAGGGCGCTGCCGGCTGGAGCGACCCGGACATGCCGCTCTGGCACGCGCCGCAACAGGGGGAGTCCACCCCGCTGGCTGAGTCACCGGAGCCGGAAGCCGCCGCAGCGCCCCCGCCGGAGGGCTGGCACGAGCCAACGCTGGCCGCCGCCGACTACGGCAGCACGGCGGAGGAGCCGGGCGGCTGGCACGCGCCGGTGGGCGTGGGGGCCAGGGAGCTGCTCTCCGGCCTGGATGCCACCGTCTACCCCCTGCCCGCCGAGCCGGAGCCGGAGGTGATCCCCGTGGACGAGGAGACCGCCGCCGTGCTCACCCCTGAGCTGGAGGAAGCAGAGGCGGAGGAGGATACCGAGCCGGCCACCGCGCCGGAGGCGGTGACGGAGGAGGTCCCCGTCCTGGGGACCGAGGAGGAGCGCCAGCTCTTCGAATCGGAGGACGCGGCCTCCATTGCGGCGGCCATGGCCAAGCGGCTGGAGCGCGAGCTGGAGGAGCGCCGGGCCGCCGAGGCCAGCCGTCCCCCAGAAGAACCTGAAGGCGAGGAAGGGCCGGAACCGGAAGCGGAGGAGGTGGCCCTAGAGGCCGACTCGCCGGCGGCCATTGCGGCGGCCAGGGTGGCGGAGCTGACCCGGCAGCGGACCATGCCGGAGGAGACGGTCGTGGAGGAGCCTGCCCCCGCCGCAGACACACCCCTGGCCCGCCTGGCGGGCCAGTTCGACCAGGTGGAGGAGAAAGTCCACCGCCTGCGCGACCTCTACCACCAGGGCCGCATCAGCCGCGACGCCCTGCAAGACGAGCTGCGCAAGCTGATGATCCTGGACGAGCAGGGCAACTGGTGGATGCTGGGGACGGAATCGGACATCTGGTATCGCTACGAGAACGGCCAGTGGGTCCCGGCGCAGCGCCCCCGGCTGCCGCGCGTCGACTATGGGGGGACCGACGCCCTGCTGGCGCAGGAGATGGCCGCCCAGGAGCCGACCGTGTCCATCCGCCTGGACGAGGACAACATGCCCATCGTGGAGCGCGCGCCGACGGTGGACCCGGAGGCGACCCTGGTGGGCGAGGCAGCCGTGCGCTTTGACCAGTTGCCCACCGAGCAGGCCACCATCCCCGGCCCGGCGGCCCGCCGCGCCGCCGCTGCCGACGCCGGGCCATCGGTGCCCCGCGCCTCCATGCAGCCGGACTACACCACCGCCTACGACCCCCGGCGGTCAGAGCTGTACCGCCGCGTGCAGGAGCAGGAGGCCCGGCGCACGCGCAACTGGGTGCTGCGGGCGGTGGTGGCCGTGGCCGTCGGCGGGCTGGGGCTGGCCCTGCTGCTGATCGTGGGCGCAGTGCTCTTCTACGTGAGCCGGGTCAACCTGTACAGCGCGCGCATCGACGAGCTGGCCAACATCGCCTCCCAGTTCGAGACCACACGCATCTATGACGCCAACGGCAACCTGCTGACGCAGATCAACGACCCCACCGGCGGCACGCGCATCAGCGTGCCCCTGCAAGATATCAGCCCCTTCCTGATCCACGCCACGATCAGCGTGGAGAACGAGCGCTTCTACCAGGACCCCGGCTGGGACCCCATCGCCATCACCCGCGCCATCATCCAGAACCTGCAGGAAGGGGCCGTGGTGACCGGCGCGAGCACCATCACGCAGCAGTTGGCGCGCGCCCTGGTCATCGACCCGGAGCGGCGGGCAGAAGTCAGCCTGAGCCGCAAGATCGACGAGGTGATCATCGCTGCCGAGATCGGGCGGCGCTACACCAAGAACCAGATTCTGGAGCTGTACCTCAACGAGATCTACTACGGCAACCTGGCCTACGGCGCAGAGGCCGCCGCCCAGACCTACTTCAACATCAGCGCGCAGGAGCTGAACCTGCCCCAGGCAGCGCTGCTGGCCGGGCTGGTGCAGGCCCCGGCCACCTATGACCCGGTGGTCAACCGCGAGGCAGCCTTTGCCCGTATGGACAGCGTGATCGACCTGATGCTCCAGGCCGGCTGCCTGCAATTCCAGCATGAGCCATACGCCAGCCAGGGTCCCTTCTGCGTGACCGAGGAAGACGTGCAGCGGGCCGTGGTGCAGCGGGCCGAGGTCGAGATCCGCGAGTACACCCTGCCCGTGCGCCAGATGCGCTACCCCCACTTCGTCAACTACGTGGCGCAGCAACTGGAGGAGAACTACGGCCTGGCGGATATCTACCGCACCGGGTTCAACGTCTTCACGACGCTGGAGCCGAACCTGCAGGAGGCGGTCCAGGCGGTGGTGAACGAGCAACTGGCGGAGCTGCGCGCGCGGGGCATCGGCGGCGATAACGCCAGCGTGGTGGTGATGGACCCCCGCGACGGGCGCATCCGGGCCATGGTCGGCAGCGCCGACTACTACAGCCAGGAGATCGATGGGCAGGTCAACGTGGCCTTCACCCCGCAGCAGCCCGGCTCGTCCATCAAGCCGCTGGTCTACCTGGCCGCCTTCCAGGGCAACCCGGCGGGTCAGTACTGGACACCGGCCACCATCATCTGGGATACCCCCACTTGCTGGGGCGGCTACTGCCCCACCAACTACGACGGGATCTTCCACGGGCCGCAGTCGGCGCGCTCCGCGCTGGCCAACAGCTACAACATCCCGGCGGTCAAGACCATGGAATTCGTCACGCCGGACCGCTTCGCCCAGGTGGCGCAGGCTGTGGGCCTCACCTTCCCCGGCAGCACGCCGCAGCAGGCCGGGCTGCCGGGGGCGCTGGGGGCCTTCGACGTGCGGCTGTACGACATGGTGGTGGCCTATGGCGTGCTGGCCAACGGCGGGCGGCGCGTGACCCCCTACACCATCACCCGTATCACCGATAACCAGGGCAACGAGGTCCCGCTGCCCACACGCCCGGAGCCGGTGCAGGTCGTCCAGCCGGAGCACGCCTACCTGGTCACCCACATCCTGAGCGACGACGTGGCCCGTGGCCAGGCCTTCGGGCGCGGGACGGTGCTCAATGTCCCCGGCCACACGGCGGCGGTCAAGACCGGCACCACCAACGACAACCGCGACAACTGGACGCTGGGCTATACGCCGACCGTGGTGGTGGGGGTGTGGCACGGCAACACGGACAACGCGCCGATGCGCGGCACCAGCGGCTTCATCGCCGCCGCGCCCATCTGGAACCGCGTGATGCAGGCGGCCCTGGCCGGGCAGCCCCCCACGGAATTCCCCATCCCGCCGGGCATTACCACCCTGACCATCTGTGCCGACTCCGGCACGCTGCCCTCCGAGCTGTGCCTCAACCGGCGGCAGGAGCTGTTCGTCCAGGCCCAGCCCCCGCCCGGCCCAGAGCAGGACATCTACCAGTTGGTGCGCATCGATACGCTGACCGGCCTGCGGGCCAACGACTTCTGCCCGCGCTTCACGGAGGAGCGGCTGTTCCTCAACATCAGCGACCCGACCGCCTTCAACTGGATCAACAACACCCAGGCCGGGCAGAACTGGGCAGCCCAGCGCAACATCCCGCTGCCGGCCCAGCCGCCGCCCGCCGACTCCTGCAACCCCAACATCCAGCAGCCGATCATCGAGGTGGACTGGCCGGTTCCCAACGCCGAGATTCAGGGGCTGGTGGAGATTCGCGGGCGCGTGCTGGTCTACAACTTCAACCGCTACCAGTTGGAATACGGCGTGGGGGCGGACCCTGAGGCCTTCGGCCTGGTGGACGGGCCGTATACCATCCAGCACAGCACGTCGGAACTGCTGGGGCGCTGGGACGTGAGCCAGCTCCCCAACGGCCCCTACACGCTGCGCCTGCACGTGGTGACCAACGACGGCGGCTTCGCGGACCTGGATGTCCCGGTCCTGGTCAACAACCCGCTGCCGACCCCTACCCCGTCCCCGACGGCCATCATCGTCACCCAGACCCCCACCCCGTCCTGGACGCCGTTGATCCCGGTGACGCCGGCCACGGCCACGCCCACAGCCACCACCCCGCCGGTGGTGATCACGCTCACGCCCACGCCGCCCCCCGTTGCCAGCGCGTTGCCGCCGCGCGATCCCACGCAGGATATCCCGGTGGTGTACGGCGCGGTGGCCACCAACTTCATCAACGACTCGCAACTGGCGGTGTACTACCGCTTCGACGGCCAGGCCGGGGACCAGATTCAGGTGGCGGCCCAGAACACGGCGGGCGACCTGGACACGCTGGTTTACCTGATGGACGCCGCCGGGAACATCCTGGCGGAGGACGACGACAGCGGCGAAGGCACGGATTCGCTGCTGAACTACACGCTGCCCGCAGCGGGGACCTACGTCATCGCCGTGACGCGCTTCGACGTGTCATCGGGCTTCTCCAGTGGGGAGTTCCGCATGACGCTGAACAAGCTGAACTGAGCGCCCCGGCAACAGGCCGCAGAAAAAAGCGCGTGGCGGGTGAGCGAACCACCCGCCACGTTGTTTGTGTGAACGACGAACCCCAGCCCCCTTGCGGTTACGGGGCGGTGACGGTGACGGCCTGGGTGTGGCGGTTGTTGCCCTCGTTGCTCTCGGCGATGGCGTTTGTGGCGTCCACCACCACCAGCGTATTGATGGAAGGATACCAGCTTGGATACCCGGCGTAGGTGCAGGTCAGGATGCGCCCGCCGTGCGCGGCGATGGAATCCAGCGTCCACTGGCAGCCAGGCGAGGGGTAAGCCTCACCGGGATACCACTCCACGCGGTGCGGCGTGGCCGGGACCGCCGCGTCCCCACCGTTGTAGACGCCGATGCGCACCTCCACCGGCATGCCCTGGACCGGCGTCGCCGGGTTGAGCGAGAACTCGCTCACGTAGAGGTCCGGCTGGGCCACCGGGGCCGGGTTGACGTTGATCGCCACCGTGCGCTCCACGGTCGAGCCGTCCAGCAGTATGACGCGCAACGTGTAGGTGGTGGTGCTGGCCGGGCATTCGTTGACGCTGCCGGAGCCGGGCACGCCCGCGCCCTGGTAGGAGACCTCCCGCACGTTCCGCACGTCCCAGGCCACCGTGGCGCATCCCCCGGCGGTGATGGTCGCCGTCGGCCCGCCGTTGACGGTGAAGGTAATCTGGGCGGCGGGGACCGGCGTATCCGTCGGGTTGGGGACGGCGGTCGGCAGGGGTGGGGCCTCAAGCTGCGGCAGGGAGCCGCAGGGGCCGCCCACCACCACGACGCTGCTGGCCACCCAGCCCTGGCGACCGTTGTAATCCACGGCGAACCAGGTGCGCCCGCTGTTCTGCCCGATCACGTTCAGCGCCGTGCCAGGATACAGCGCGCCGATGATGGGGTAGTCCGTGCTGGGGCCGAGCCGCACGTTGACCGTGAGGCCGCTGGTGACCTGGCAGACGGTGGGCGTGGCCGCCTCGGCGGGCGATTCCGTGGTCTGCACCTCCGGCAGGGAGGGGGCCGCCTCGCCGGTGCCGAGCGCCACCTGCACCGCGCCCTGCGTCCCCGCCAGGCTGCTCAGGCTGAGCGTGTACTGCCCGCTGTCCGGCGCGATCACAAGCTGAACCTCGCGCAGCGTCCCGCCGGTCAGGGCCGCCAGCAGGCGTCCCCGGCCATCGTAGACCTGCGCCACGAAGGTGAAGTTGGGCGTTTCCGTGCCCAGCGTGAGCAGCGTCTGCGCCCCGGCATCCGGCGTGAAGGCGTAGGTCACCGGCGGCGCGCCGGGGGCCAGGGACGCCGTCTGGGGCGCGCCGGGCAGCAACGTCAGCGTGGAGACGACCGGCGTCCCCGTCAGATAGAGCATGAAGTCGCCGGGCGTGTTGTTGAGGTTGGAGACGATCAGCGAATACGCGCCGGTCTGCGGCAGGCGGTAAGCAATGCGCGCCAGGCTGCTACCCGGCGTGCGAAGCGGATCGTCATCACTGACGGCAAGCTGCCGCTGGTCCGGCCCCAGCAGGCTGACGCGGGGTTGCAGCCCCGCCGCCATGCCCAGGACGTGCACCGTCACGTGATCACCCTGATTCCCGTTAAACCCGTAGATGGCAAAGGGCGCTTCTGCTGTCAGGCTGCCCGTGACGACGTTGCCATAGGTCACCGTGCCGCCCTGCGCCAGCACCGACCCCGGCAGCGCTGCCAGCAGCGCCAGAACCACCGCCGCCAGCAGCGCCCACCGGGGCCTTTCCCCCCCGTGTATCCCTTTACCCGACACCATCAACACAACCTCCTTACTCCACATACAAGATACCCTTAAGCCGTGGCGCACAGGCCAGCGGCTATCAAGGGTCATCATAGCACAGTTCGGGGGTTGGCGCTGAGGGGGCGCGCTGCCGTCGTCGGCAACGCAAAAGGCGGGCCGCTGCCCGCCGCCAACGGAAGTGTCAGGCCTCAGGCTCGTGGCGCACGATGGCCTCCACCGGGCAGGCGGAGAGGCACAGCATACATCCCCGGCACAGGCTGAGGTCGATGAAGGGCGGCTCGCCGGGGTCGATGGTCCGGATGGCTTTGCTGGGGCAGACCCGCGCGGCCAGGCAGCGGCGGCAGGCGCGGCAGCGCTCCCCGTCGATCTTCAGGATGATGGCATTACGCGCCGTGCCGTCCCACATCATCCCCCCCTTCCGCCTGGCCCTGCCCGCAAGACCGGCGCGCAGGCGCTACATGCCCAGGTTTTCCGGACCCTGGTTGCGGTAGCGCGTCACAAAGGCGTAAAGCTGCTCGGCGTCCGGCTCCTCCAGCGTCAGCAGGCGGCCCCACGCCGCAGCGGCGATGCGGCTGTCGTTCTGCGGGCGGTAGGTGACGATCACGTGCTGCGGATAGCGGCGCTGCACGTCCCGCAGCGCGTCGATGGCCGCCTGGTCGTCGGCGTCGCGGTAGGAGAGCCAGATGTGCCCGTGCTCCAGGTTGTGGACCACGGTCTCGTCCGCCAGTTGCTCCGCGTAAAAGCCCAGCTCGGCGTCCCGCTCGTAGTGCCAGCCGGAGGTGGGCGGGTTGGAGTTGTAGGCGGGGTGCGGCTCGCCGGGCTGCACGTGGTCGCGCCCCTGCACGGGGAAGGCCTGGCTGTTGTCCGGCACGGCTGCCAGGTTGACGCTGGGCGGCTGGCGGGAGGCGGCGTTCAGCAGGACAATGCCAACGAAGAGGAGCGTCACCAGCACCGCGCTGCCAAGGACCACACGCTCGGTGGTCAGGTAGCGCTGCCAGCCTTTCTTGCGGCGGCTCTTGACACGGGCCATTTTTACCTCCTGCTTCCAATAAGCTCGATAGCATACGTTTACACGGTGTAACGACGCCCCGGCCAGTCCCCGGCTTGCCGGCGGCCAGGGCGAACGGCCCTAGCGGCCCTCCAGCGCGGCCAGGATGGCGGCCTCCAGGGCGCTGGCGGGCTGCTGGCCGAAGCCCCGCCACTGCTCGGCCCCATCCGGACTCAGCAGGACGTAGCCCGGATGCCCCGGCAGGCCCGACGCCTGGAAGGCGCGCTGGCCCACCCCGCCATCCCCGGCGTCCAGCCGCAGGAAGGCCACCGCCGACCCGTACCGCTCCTCCAGCCCATCCACGATGGGCGTCATGGCCGCTCAGGCCGGTCAGGGGTCGGTGAAGAAGAAGAGGAAGGTCGGGCGCGCGGCATCGAGCGGCGCGACCTCCGCCAGCGTGGCGGACGTGGGCGCCCCGCCGCAGGCGGCCAGCAGGGCAAGCGCCGCCAGCCACAGCAGCCAGGAACGCCACAGGGCACGGATCAGCGGCACGGCCCACCACCCTTTCCTCAGCAATCAGCGCCGCCCGGCGTCGCCTGCGCGGCCCAGAACCCCACAAAACACACCGTAAATGCCACAAAAATGATACCACAAGGAGCGCAGGCCCGCATGCGCCGGGCTGCTGCTCAGCCGAGCAGCAGGGACAGCGCGGCCAGGAACAGCAGGAAGAGCATGAAGCGCTCGAAGGTTCTGGCGTCGATCCACAGCAGCGCCCGGCGGCCCAGCCACACGCCCAGGGGGATGACCGGCACCACCCAGGCCACCCCCAGCAGTTGCCGGGAGTCCAGGACGTTGGCAGCCAGGAAGCCGGGCAGCTTCACCAGGTTGACCAGGGCGAAGAAGAGGATGGAAGTGCCAATGAAGGCGGTGGGCGTCACCCGTTGCAGCAGCAGGTAGGCGGTGAAGGGCGGCGCGCCGGCGTTGGCCAGCGCGGAGCTGAAGCCGGAGGCCCAACCGGCCAGGTAGCCGTGCCAGTTGCGCGGCTGGTAGGCCAGGCGGGGCAGGGAGTCGCTGGCCAGCTTGTAGAGCGCCGCCACCAGCGAGAACAGGCCCAACAGGCGGCGCAGGGCCAGGTCCGGCAGGGTAGCCAGCAGCAGAATGCCCATGACGATGCCCACCACGGCGGCGGGCAGCATCAGCCGGATGTGCCTGGCCTCCCACTTGCGCCAGTAGACGGGCAGGGCGAAGGCGTCCCCCAGTATGAAGAGCGGCAGGGTGAGGCCCACCGCCTGGGAGACCGGCATGGCGCTGCTGAGCAGGGGCGCGACCAGCGCGCCCGGCACCGGGCCGCCCAGCCCTCCCTTGGACAGCCCCAGCAACAACGCGGCCAGAAGCAGGATGAGGTTGGTGTTCATGACTCTGCGCTTTGGGGTAGGGCCTTCCGGCAGGAACAGCGCTGCGGGCCACGCCCGGGGGAGCAGCCCCGCAGCGGGCCGATTATAGCGCAGGCCGGCCAGGGGCGTTGCAGGCAGCGTGGGTGAAATAATTCCCAAAATTGACAATTCCTATCCAGGGTAGACACCGCCTCCCACACCTGGGCAGATTAAGCGCCAGTGCTCACGGTCAATCCGCTCCCGGCTTAGGCTCCCCGGGGGTGGACCGACAGGCGAGCGCCCAAAAACCGCCCCTGCCGCTACGTGAGGCAGAGGCGGTTCTTTTTTGTGACACCCGGCCCCCAGGCAGGGCATTTGCCCTGGCGCGGGCGCTCAAACGCCACAGGGCGCGTGAGCGGGCCGGGCAGGAATCGCGAAAACGAAAAACCGGCCATTGACAATATCCGGCGGGGGTGCTACTATCCACATCCATAGGATACAGGCAGAAGTTGATCGCAAGATCACAAACATGACGCCCGTACTTGGGCGTTTTTTGTTGAAACGGCATCAGTCATTTGCATGTGACCTATAAAGCGAAATCCAGTCATAGCTACAAAGGAGCATGAAAATGACTGAACGTGTACAGGGCACAGTGAAGTGGTTCAACGGCAGCAAGGGCTTCGGCTTTATCGAGCAGGAAAACGGCCCGGATGTCTTCGTCCACTACACGGCGATTGCCGAACAGGGCTTTCGCGATCTCAACGAAGGCCAGCGCGTGGAATTCACCATCGAGCAGGGGCCTAAGGGCCTGCAGGCCACTATGGTGACCAAGCTCTAAACAGAGCCGGGTTACCAACGCCGCCGTGGCGGGCAAAGCCCCACACCACGGCGGCGTTTTGATTCCCGCCAAAGCGGACAGGCAGCGCCGGGGAGAACCACCCCGCCCGGCGCTATCCATCTCTGTTGTGGTGGGGGCAGGCCCCCGGCTAAGCCTCCCCCTGCCCTTCCTGCCGGGCCGGGGCCGCCGAGGGCAGCATGGCGATCAGGCCCAGCGCGGCCATGTCCGCGAAGAGCAACGGGGCCAGGAACGGCGCGCCGCGCATGAAGCGCTCCGGCACGATGACGCTCTGGCTGGTCAGGTCTGTCTGCACGTGGAAGACCAGCCCCATCACGGCCACGATGATCAGCACAACCATGGTCAGGAAGTGCACCAGCCGGTCGCCGGGGCTGGGGTTCTCGCTGAGGCCCAGGGCGATGGTGCTGACCGTGGCCCACACGCCGACCACGGTGGGTATCCACACAAAGATGTTGCTGAACTCGATGCGCCCGTGGTCCAGCACGCTGCTCAACGTGGTGGCCAGGATGCCCAGCCCCACCCAGATGGTGTACTGCCGGGTCTTGCTGAAGGGCACGCGCCAGCTCAACAGCCCCGGCACGACCATGCGCCCGCTGTCGGGCGGGTCCTCGTCCACGGCGGCAATCACGCCCAGCACCCCGATCAGCGAGAAGGTGAGCGGCCCGATGACCGGCGGGGCAAAGACGAAGAAGGCCACCCCCAGGCCGGGGCTGGGGATGCCCACCGGCGGCACGGCCCGCACCACGTGGAACCAGGCCCCCAGCAGGCCGACGACGATGCTCACCCCCAACACCACAAAGGCGAACAGCACGGCCAGCCGCCGGTTGCGCAGGGCGACCAGCCCGGCCAGGAGCAACAGCGCACCCGCCCCCGGCCCGAAGATGATGGGAATCCACTCGTTGGGCTTGATGGTCATGTCCATGTTGTGGGCCAGGAAGATATCCACGCCCAGGAAGACCTCGTTGAGGGCCACCATCAGCAGCATGATCTGGTCCCTTGTCAGGGGGATGCGCAGGGTTCCAAAGCGGAGGCCCCGCTCGTAGGCGCTGATAAAGGCTTGCCCGGCCATCGGCTTACTCCGTCGCGCCGGTCTCGGCGGCCTCGGCCTCCCCCAGGTGCTCGGCGGCGAAGGCGCGCAGCTCGGCCAGGTCGTGCAGCACCTCATACGCGCCGTGCCATTGGGAGTAATCTGGCCCCTGCATCCAGATGCCGAACTTGGCCGTGCGGCCCCAGTGGTGCCACAGGTTGAAGATGGTGAAGTCGATTGGCTCGTCGAAGGGGGCCTGGGTCAGCACGCCGGCCTCGGCCAGTTGGGCGGCGATGTCCTGGCCCTCCTGCGTCCACTCGTTGACGCGCTCGGTGGCGGCGTCGGCGGCGGCGTAGAAGTCGTCCACAAACTCGCGGTTGTGGCACTCCAGGCAGACGTTCTGCATGCGCACCTGGTTATCGGTGTAGCCGGGCCGCCGCTCCGAGACCGGCGAGAAGAGGAACCAGGTCAGGCGGTCGCCCACGTCGTGCGTGGTGCCGCTGGCCCCAAAGCCGCTCATGTGGCACAGGGCGCAGGTGGGGGCGGGAAAGTCCTCCACCGTCAGCGTGCCCGGCTCGGCGTCCCAGTTCCAGTACTGGCCGCCGGTGCTGTAGGCGATGCCGTGCGGCGACTGGAAGTAGATCTCGTACTGCGGGTGGTCCGGCCCGATGTGGCAGGCGTTGCACGTCTCCGGCCTGCGGGCCTGCTCCAGGCTGAACTCGTGCCGCAGGTGGCACTGCTGGCATTCCCCGGCGGAGCCGTCCTCGTGCGGGCGACCGATGTTGTGGCAGCCATAGCAGGTGAAGCGGGTCAGGGTGTCGCCTTCCAGCTCGGCGATGGCGTTGCGGGAGCGGTCCCCCAGCGGCTGGCCCTCCGTGATGCTCAGGTAATGATTCAGGTGGTCTTCGCGCAATTCGGTGGCCCCGGCCACGGCCACGTAGGCGGGCAGGCTGTGGCGGCTCTGGCCGAACTGGGCCACCTCGGCAGCGTGGCAGGTCTCGCACATGGCCGGTGTGGGCGAGCGGAGCACCCAGGTTCCCTCGTGCTCGACGGCGCCGGGGTAGTCGGCGCTCACCTCGTGGCAGTTCTGGCAGGTCACGTCGGCGGCGGCCATCGTGCTGACGCCGTACTGCTGCACGATGCCCGGCGTGGTGCGGGCGTGGCACTCCACGCAGGGGTTGGTGCTCCCCACCAGCACGTTGATGCGCTCGCCGCGCTCTTCCACCGGAGTCTCGGTCGGTCGGAAGATCACGGCCAGCACGATCACCAGGCCGACGAACACCACCGTGACCACCGCAGCGGAGATCAACACACGTTGTCGACTCATTTATCGAAATTCCCCCTTTTCTTGAACCAGAGAAACGAGACGCAAATAAGCGGTGTTACCCTGGCACGGAAGCCCTCCTCCTTTCTCTCAGCGGCCCGCCCCCTCAAAAGCTGGTAAAGCCGGTCTACAAAAACAGCATAGCATATTCGGCGGCCTGAATAAAGCAGCCCGGCGCGGATCAGCCCCCCAGGGGCTTGATACGCGGCCAGGCGTGGCGGGCGAAGGCCAGAACCGCCAGCGCCTCCAGGGCGCGGCCCGGCAGCGCCAGCGCGGCCAGCCCCTCGATCCACAGGCCAAGGCCCACCGCCAGCACGCCCGCGTTGAGCAGGGCAAAGGCCAGCCAGGCCGCCCGCTCGTCCCCGCGCCCACGACCGCCGGAAAGGCGCGGCAGAATCCAGAAGGCCACGCCCATCGCCAGTTGCGCCGTCCAGCCCAGCAGCAGGAACTCGATGTGCACCGGCAGCAGCCGCCAGACGCTCAGGCCCAGCGGCCCGCCCTTGTCCCACAGCATCAAGGCCCCAAAGGTGAAGCCCACCCCCAGGTACAGCAGCGCGGCGCGGATCATCCACACGCTCAGGCGGGGCATCTCAGCGCTCCTTGACCCGCGCCCAGGTGTTGACGACAAAGGCCCACCCGGCCAGCAGTTGCAGCACGGCGGAGGCCGCCAGCAGCAGCCCCGGCAGGCCCCCAGACTGCACGGCCAGCAGCGGCTCCCCAACCGCCCGCAGCAGCAGCCCGGCGTTGAGCAGGATGTAGGTGGCCCAGCCCAGGCGCTCGCTGCCCCGTGGCCGCTCCGGGCTGGCCTTGGGGAACATCCAGTAGACCACGCCGATGATCAACTGGGTGACCCAGCCGACCATCAGCAGGTGGAAGTAGACGGGCCGCAGCGCCGGGACGAAGGGCGGCAGCGCCGTCACCACCGCCGCCTGGGTGGCGATCCCGGCCAGCAGGGCGGCCACCAGGTAGACCAGCGATGTCTTGATGAACCAGCGCGTCAGAACGGGCATCGTTTCCTCTCAGCAGCGGGCGGCCCGGCCCAGGCGCTTGAGCACGGCCAGCTTGAGCGCCTGCCGCAGGCAGCCATGCTACCTGCCGGGCGGACGGCTGTCCCTGATCCAGATCAACAATTTTTCTGTAACAACGTTGTATAGAGATGGCTTTAGAGGAGCGCCACCATGCGCAGCAGGTCCTCCCGCACGATGCGGATGCGGTGGCGGTCCAGGCGGATGATGCCGGACTTCTCCAGCGCGCTCAGGGCGCGGCTGACCGTCTCCGGCTGGGTGGCCAGGTGGGCGGCGATGGTGGCGCGGGTGATGCCGGGGCCGCTGAGGGCGGGGTTCTCCGCCTGGCGGAGCAGGAAGCGGGCCAGCCGCGTGGTGACCGAGTAGAGGGCCAGGTCCTCGATCTGCTGCACCAGGGAGCGCGTCCGCCGCGTGATCACCCGGATCACGGCCATGGCCAGGTCGGGGTCGCGGCGGATGGTGGCGGCCAGCACGTCATGGGGGAAGACGCAGGCTGCCACCTCACTCAGCGCGGCGGCGTGGGCCGGGTTGGGGCCGCCGTCCAGCGCGGCGATGTCGTTGAAGGAGTTGCCGGGGCCGAGCAGGTGCAGGATGTGCTCGCTCCCCTCCGGGTTGAGGCGGTAAATCTTGACCCGCCCCTTGCCGATGATCCACAGCCCGGCGGAAGGCTCGCCCTCCAGAAAGATCAGCTCGCCGGGGGCGAAGGCGTGGCAGGTGGCCTGCGCAGTCAGCGCCGCCAGCCGGTCAGTGTCCAGCGTGTTGAAGTAGGGATGGTGGCGCAGGTGCTCCACCAGAGAAGGCTTCCAGGTGGAAAGGTCGGCAATGCTCATCCTGTTTCAATTGGCTTCTGCTCGCTGGCCGTGAGGGCAGGACTACGCCTCTATTGTACTGCATAAGGCCGCCCCACTACAGAGCGCAGCCGCCGCCGGAGCGGCATTTGCGATACAATCAGGGGGAATGCAGACACAGGGCATGGGGACGGACATTGCAGAGGGAGGAGCGCCGTGAAACTCTACTTTGTGCGCCACGGGCAGGCCGAAGACCGCGCGGCCTGGGCGCCCGCCCAGGATCACCTGCGTCCGCTGACGGAGGCGGGCAAACAGCGCATGCGCGACTCCGCCCGCACCATGCGCAAGCTGGGGCTGAAGCCCGCCGTAGTCCTGACCAGCCCCCTGGTGCGGGCCGTGCAGACTGCCGAGATCGTGGCCAAAGAGCTGGGCTGCAACGTGGTCCAGGAGGAGGCGCTGGGGCCGGGCTTTGGCGTGGGCGCGCTGGCCGAGCTGCTCGAATCCTACGGAGAGGGCGACAGCCTGCTGCTGGTGGGGCACGAGCCGGACTTCAGCGCCACCATCGAGGGGCTGGTCGGCGGCGGGCGCGTGGTGGTCAAGAAGGGCAGCCTGATCCGGGTGGACCTCTTCTCGCTGACCCCGCCGCGCGGCGAGCTGCACTGGATGATCCCGCCCAAGCTGCTGGCCCTGTAGGGCGCAGCCACCGGGGTTGCGGACCATGACCGGGCGACCGGAGCGCACCGTCTACGACCTGATCGGCGAGGAGGGCTTCCGGCGGCTCATCCGGGCCTTCTACCGCCAGGTTCCCCAGGACGACCTGCTGAGCCGCATCTATCCGCCGCATGACCTGGCCGGGGCGGAGCAACGCCTGCGGGACTTCCTGGTCTTTCGCTTTGGCGGGCCGCCGCGCTACCTGGAGCAGCGCGGCCAGCCGCGCCTGCGCATGCGCCACGCGCCGTTCCCCATCGACCAGGCGGCGCGCGACCGCTGGGTGGCGCTGATGGAGCGCGCCCTGGAGGAGGCCGCCCTGCCGCCGGAGGCCACGGCGCGCCTGCGGGCCTATTTCCACGAGGCGGCGACCTTCATGATCAACCAGGGGCCGTTTGCGGGGATGGAGGCGCGGCGCAGGCCGCCCCCGCCCGGCGAGGCCTAAGCCCTCCCGCACGGGCCGGGAGCGTCGTGGCGCAGCAGGTAGGCCCGCTGCACGGCGCTGAGCAGGTCGCGGGACAGGAAGGGAACCCTGAGCACAACGTCCACCCGCGCCCAGCCGGCGTCCGCCATCGGCAGATCGAGGTCAGCGGCGGCGCTGTTGAAGATGATGCCCACGTGGTCGAGGCAGCGGTGGCTGGCGACAAAGCGCACCACCTCCAGGCCCGTCATGCGCGGCATCAGGTGGTTGACCACCAGCACATCCACGCCAGGGGAGCACCCCAGCAGCCGGATGGCCGCCTCGCCGTCCGTGGCGGCGTGCGCCGTGTGCCCGGCCCGCTGCAAGATCAGGCGCATCAGGCGCAGCATCTCCGGCTGGTTGTCCACGCACAAAACGGATAAGCGCCCAGGTGAAGGCATGGCCCGACACCACAACCCGACCCCACGTTATATTAATCATAGAGGCTTTTCGCCCTACCGGAGCTAAAAAAGATGTAAATTCCGCCAGCGCCGGGCACGGCTGCCCCCTCGCCGGGGCGCGCCGACGAGGGGGCTTGCTCCGCCTCTACGGGCCTGGAGGCTGCCGCCCGCTCACTCGCGGGCCAGGATGTGCGTGACCACCGTGGCCCCCGTGCCCCCGATGTTCTGCGTCATGCCGATGGCTGCGCCGGGGACCTGGTTGGCCCCCGCCTCGCCGCGCAACTGCGTCACCACGTCCACGATCTCATAGACGCCGGTGGCTCCCACCGGATGCCCCCGCGCCTTGAGGCCGCCCATGGTGCTGATCGGCACGCGCCCGTCGATGGCGATCTCCCCGTCACGGGCCAGGAAGGTCCCCTGCCCCCGCCCGCAGAAGCCCGCCGCCTCCAGGCTCAGCGTGGCCATGATGGAAAAGGCGTCGTGCACCTCGAAGACATCCACGTCGTCCGGCGATATCCCCGCCTGCCGGTAGGCCTTGTGGGCGCTGATGTGCGCCGCCTCCAACCCCAGCAGGTCGCGCCGGTCGTCCAGGTTCAGGCAGTCGGTGGCGGTGACGCTGGCCAGCACGCGGATCGGCTTCACCTGGGGCAGGTCGCGGACCACCTCCAGCGGGGCCAGCAGCACAGCAGCCGCCCCGTCGCAGATGGGCGAGCTGTCGTAGAGGTTGATGGGCGGGGCGATGACCGGGGCCTTGGCGTAGACCTCCGGCGTGATGGCCTGGCGGAACATGGCGTTGGGGTTGTTGACGGCGTTGTGGTGGGCGTTGATGCTGAAGGGGGCGAAGGCTTCGTGCGGGACCTGGTGTTCGTGCATGTAGCGCTGCATCAGCAGGGCGTTGAGGGCGACGAAGGTCACGCCGTGCGCCACCTCGTAATCGGCGTCGGCGGCGGTGGCCAGCCCGGAGGTCACCTCCGCGCTGGTGGCCTCCGTCATCTTCTCCACCCCGCACACGGCCACCACGTCGGCCATGCCGCTGGCCACGGCCCGCACGCCCGCCTGGAAGGCCGCCCCGCCGGAGGCGCAGGCCGCCTCCACGGTGGCCGCCTCGATGCCGCGCCACCCGACGAAATCCGCGATCAGCGCGCCGAGCTGGGCCTGGTCGTTGAGGCGGGAGGCCAGCATGTTGCCCACAAAAAGCGCGTCCGGGCGTTCGACTCCCGCCTCGGCGACGGCGGCCTGGAGCGCCTGGTAGGCGAGCTGGCGCAGGCTGGTCTCCCACATCTCGCCGATGGGCGTCTGCCCGATGCCAATGATGTACACGTCACGCATGGGATGGCTTTGTCCTCGTTAAGCTGCTGGAAGCCGGTGCATTCGAGGGCTACTGTAGCACGGGGAAACTCTCAGAAACTACCAACATCCTGCCCAAACCCCGCCTGCGCCCGGATTTCCCGCCCGGCGCGCCGTCAGGCCAGGCTTTGCAAGGCCCACAACAGGGCCATGCCCACGACGATGGCCAGCAGGGTGTTCCTGCTCCGCCAGGCGACGAGGAACGCTCCGACCCCGGCCAGCAGCCGCAGGTTGCCGGGGGAGAGGTCCAGCGCGCCCTCCGGCAGGAGCAGGGCCGGGAAGACGATGGCGGCCAGGGCCGCCGGGGGCACGTAGCGCAGGGCGCGGCGCAGGCCCTCCGGCATGCCGTTCTGCCCCAGCAGGGCGATGACCGAGAGCCGGACCGGGTAGGTCACCGCCGCCATGCCCAGGATGATCAGCCACAAAGCCAGGTCCATCCCCGTCCCTCCTCAGCAGCTCACGGCGAGGGCGCAACCCGGCGCGCGGGCGCGCCCAGCCGCTCCGCCAGCAGGCCGGTGGCGATGCCCACCAGCACGGCCAGCACCAGGCCCAGGTTGTAGGGCAGGCCGTGGGCGGCGACCGCCGCCAGCCCGGCGGCCAGGGCGGCCAGGATGGCGGGCCGGTCCGTGAGCGCCGGGACCAGCAGGGCGATGAAGGTCAGGGCCAGGGTGAAATCCAGGGACCAGCCCGCCGGGACCTGCGAGCCGAGCAGCACCCCCGCCGCCGTGCTGGCCTGCCAGGAGACCCACAGGGTCAGCCCTGCCCCCAGGAAGAACCAGTGGCCGTTGGAGCGGGCGGCCTGGGCGGGCGCGGCCTGCCGGTAGCGGGTGATGGTGACGGCGTAGGCCTCGTCGGTGAGCAGGAAGGCCAGCAGATACCGCCAGCGGAGCGGCAGGTGGCTGACGTAGGGGGCCACCGAAGCGCTATACAGCATGTGGCGCAGGTTGACAATGAAGGTCGTGAGCACGATGACCAGGCCGGGCGCGCCGCCGGCGAAAAGCTGCGCGGCGATGAACTGCGCGGACCCGGCGAAGACGATGGCCGACATGCCCAGCGCCACCGCTGGGGGCAGCCCGGCCTCCACGGCGGCGATCCCGTAGATCATGCCGAAGGGGGCGGTTCCCAGCAGAATGGGCAACTGGGCGCGGACGCCGGAGAGGAATTCGCTTCGCCTGGACGCCATGGGCGGGATTGTACCCGCCAGGCAGCGGATTCTGCCAGGATTCAGGCTTCCCCTTCCTCAATCGCCGCGCGCACGCGCCCGGCCAGCGCCCCCAGCGCCGGGCTGTAGAGCATCTCCAGCGCGCGCGGGCGCGGCAGGGTGACCGCCACCTTTTCCACAATGCGGCCCGGACGCGCGCTCATCACCAGCACCTCGTCGGCCAGCAGCACGGCCTCGCTAATGCTGTGGGTCACCATCAGGATGGTCTGCCCGGTGACGGACCACACCTTCAGCAGGTCCAGGCTCAGGCGCTCGCGGGTCAGGGCGTCCAGCGCGGCGAACGGCTCGTCCAGCAGCAGGACCTCCGGGCGGGAGATCAGGGCGCGGGCGATGGCCACGCGCTGGGCCATGCCGCCGGAAAGCTCGCTGGGATAGGCGTCCTCAAAGCCCGCCAGCCCCACCTGCCCGATCAGGGCCAGGGCGCGCGCGCGCTGCTCCTCCGGCGGAACCGCTGCCAGCTCCAGTGGCAGGCGGACGTTGTCCAGCACGGTGCGCCAGGGCAGCAGGTTGGCCTGCTGGAAGACCACGCCGATGCGCCGCTGGGGGGCGGTGATCGGCTCGCCCTCCAGCAGGGCCTGCCCTTCGGTGGGCTGCATCAGCCCGGCCAGCAGCCGCAGCAGCGTGGACTTGCCGCAGCCGCTGGGACCCACCAGCGCCACAAAGCTGCCCCGCCGCAGCTCGAAGCTCACGTCCTGCAGGGCGCGCAGGGACCCCCCGCCGCTCCCGTTGACGCTGAAGACGTGCCCGATGCGCTCCGCGCGCAGCACGCTGCTGGCCGCAGGTTGGGGGGCGCTGTCCCGCTGCCTCACGACGGGGGCCATGGCGGGGTCCTCTCCGTGGCGGAACAGGGCGATCATGGCAGGAACTCGTTGGTATAGGCCCCGGTCAGGTCCACCGGCCCCTCCAGCAGCCCGGCCAGGATCAGGGCGTCCAGGGTGGTCTGCCAGGAGGCCGGGTCGGTGACGCCCAGGCGCGGCGCGTCCCACAGGGCGATGCTGTTGCGCAGCACGCGCATCTGCACGACCTCGTCCAGGTTGAGCGGGGCAGCCAGGGTCTGGGCCAGGGCGTCGGCGGCCTGCGGCGTGATGGCCGTCTCGCCCGCCGCTGCCGCCCGCAGGGTCCGCAGCACCTCCGCCGCCGCGATGGAAACATCCACCCGGCTCCCGCCCTGGGGCAGCGTCTCCACGTGGCGGCGGCTGACGCGCATGGCTTCGTCGGGGTCGGCGATCACGTCGGCCAGGCCCCGCGCAAAAGCGCTGACCATGCCGCGCACCAGGTCGGGGTTGGTGGCGATGGTCTCCTCGTTGGTCACCAGGCCGTTGGCCACCATGTCGGCCACCGGCCAGATGTCGATCACGTTCACCTCGGTGCACTCCTCGCGGAGCTGCTCCGGCTCGTTGGCCACGTAGATGACCGCCGCGTCCACCCGCCCGGCGCAGAGCATGGGCACGGCGTTGAAGCCGATAGCCTCCAGCCGCACGTCGTCCTCGCTCATGCCGTTGGCGGCCAGGAAGGCCAGCAGGCCGGTGTAGCTCGCGCCGAAGCGCCCCGGAAAGCCCAGGGTGCGCCCGGCCAGATCGGCTGCCGTCTCGATGCCCGAATCCACCGGCGCGGCGATGGCCACCGGGAAGCGCTGGTACCACTCGAAGACGTAGACCAGCGGGCGGCCCCCGGCGCGGGCCAGGATCACCTGCTCGCCGCTGACGATGCCGAATTGCAGCTCGCCCGCCGCGATGCGCTCCACGCCGATGTTCTCCTCGCCGTACTCCAGCACGACGTTAACGCCCGCCTCGGCAAAGTAGCCTTTCTCCAGCGCCATGTAGAGCGGCGCGAACTGGACGTTGGGAATGAAGCCCAGGAACAGTGTCAGCTCCGGTAGCGCCTGCGCGGCAGCAGGAGCGCCAACCGACGGCAGGGCCAGCACAAGCGCCAGCAGAGCCAGCAAAAAATGCCTCTTCATCGATTAACTCCTCCCTTTGGAGCGATCACATACCGGCCTGCGGCCCAGGAGGACCGGCGGCCAGACGGCGCAAACCCGCTCACCCGCCCCCGGCCCCCCGCCCGCCCAGATCGGCAAGCCGGTCCACATACCAGCACAGGGCGCAGCCGTCGGCGGCCCCGCCGGGCGCGGGACTGGCCCCGCGCTCCAGGTCGTCGGCAAGCTGGCGGAGCCTGTGGGCCAGGGCCAGCCGGGCCGCGTCCTCGTCCGGGGAGCCGTCCAGGGTGACGTGGAAGGTGAGCCTGGCTGTGTACATCCTGCGCCCTCCTCTCGTCCGCGCCGCTCAGCGGGGCGCGGCGGCCTGCCGGTCCGCGCCCAAAATGGGCAGGGAGTCCGGCCAATACGGGTGCTGCAATGCGCTTCGGGATGTAGGATGGAGAAAGGTACGCAGCCAGCGACGGAGGGCAACGCGCTGCCCCCGCCGTGAAACGAAAGCCCCGAACGTGCTGTTCGGGGCTGCACCAGTTGCGGGATAGCAATGCACGCCGGCCCTCGCCCTGCCGGGCGACGCCGCCTGCTCAACCTTCTCCCATCCGGACTGTCACCGTCGGCTCTGGCCTCTCACCAGATCCACCGGCCACGGCAGCGGACCTGCCACAGCGCGGGTCGCGGGCTTGGCGCGGCCCTGGGGGCGCGCCTTACCGCCGGTCGGGAATTGCACCCTGCCCCGAAGGTTTTCTTCCAGCGATTCAATTGTCCTTACTGCGCTTTATTTTACCCGGAGCGCGGGGAAAAACAAGCACCCGGCGGTCTTTTTCTTCCCCCCAAAAAAAGCTCCAGCGCCCGGCGACCCCCGGCCTACTGCTGGCCGCGCTGCCGCCAGGCCAGCAGCCGCCGCTCCAGCAGGGCAACCGACCCGTACAGGGTGAGGGCCAGGGCGGAGAGCACCAGCACCGCCGCGATCATCAGGGGCGTGTCGTAGACGTTGCGGGAGGAGTTCACCAGGAAGCCCAGCCCCGCCCGCGCGCTGACGAACTCCCCCACCACCGCGCCGATCACGGAGAGCGTGGCGCTCACCTTCAGCCCGCCGAACAGCACGGGCAGGGCGGCGGGCGCTTCCAGGTGGCGGAAGGTCTGCCAGGGGGAGGCCTCCAGCGCGCGCATCACGTCGTGCAGCTCCGGCGGCACGTTGCGCACGCCGACGATGGTGTTGACCAGCATGGGGAAGAAGACGATCAGGGCGCAGATGATCACCTTGCTGGTCAGCCCGGAGCCGAACCAGATGACCAGCAGGGGGGCGATGGCGACGATGGGGACCGCTTGCAGGGCCACCACGTAGGGCGTCACCAACTGGCCCAGCAGCGGGACCCTGGCGATGAGGTAGCCCAGCGCCAGGGCCACGCTGGCCCCCGTAGCCAGCCCCAGCAGCACCTCCTGCAGGGTGGTCAGCAGGTGCTGCCACAGCGAGCCGTCCTGCACTTTGGCCAGCAGGCTGGCGGCCACCTCCGCCGGGGCGGGGACCAGAAAAGGCGGGTAGGCCCCGCTGCGGTAGAGCAGCTCCCAGGCCAGCACCAGCAGCGCGGCAAAGGCCAGCGTAAACAGCAGGCGTCCCCAGGGGGTCTGGAAGGTGTGTCTGTGCATGATGCCCTGCCTCAAGGACTCGCGTTCCGGTCGGCCAAGTATAGCAACCCGCCGGGCATTTGTGCTACTATCGGGGGCGCAGCGTGGGCAGTGACGCAAAAAGGGGAAGATGTATGGCAGCGCCCATGACGGCGGAACGGTTGCTGGCGGTAACCAGGGAGACGATCCGGGCGGCGGAGTACTGCTTTCTCATCACGCGGGGCCGCGCCGGCCAGGTTAGCACGCGGCTGATGCAGCCCTTTGAGCCGGAGGCCGACCTGACCATCTGGATGGGGGCCAGCCCCAAATCGCGCAAGGTGCGCGAGATTCAGGAGGACAGCCGGGCCACCCTGGCCTACCAGGACAAAGCCAGCAACGCCTATGCCGTGCTCTCCGGCAGCGCCGCGATTGTGGACGACCTGGCGCAGCGGCGGCGCTACTGGCGGGAGGGTTGGGAGGCCTTCTTCCAGCAAGGCCCGGAGGGCGAGGACTACGTGTTAATCCGATTCACGCCCGACCGCATCGAGCTGATGAACTTTGCGCGGGAGGTCGCGCCGGAACCCTACGGGCTGCGGCCCGCCGTCCTGCTCCGGCAGGGGGAGGGCTGGGTGGTGGCCGGGGAAGAGGCCGGGTGACCGCCGCCCACGGGGCGCAGCCCGGCGGCGGGGTGGCGGCGCATGATGCCCGCGACGGTCCTCGAGGTGAGCGGATGACCCGATGAGCAGGCTGGGGGTGCACATCAAGGGGCGGGTGGCCTGGCAGCGCGCCGCGCAGGCGCGCCCGCCCGTCATGGTGATGGTGGCCGACGACGCGGCGGCGCTCAGCGCCCTGGCGGAGGCCCTGAGCGAGCCGACCCTGCTCGTCGCGGGGGTGGCTTCACCGGGGGACGACTGGGCGGCCTTCTGGCGCGGCCCTGCCGCGCAGGACGTGGGGCGGGCGCTGGACCTGTGGTGGGCGTCGGCGGCCACCTTGCTGGAGGCCGCGCCCTCCGCCCATTGGATGGGCTTCCAGGGCCTGGGGGACCGGCGGCTGCTGGGGCCGTACCTGGCGTTTGAGGCGGCCCGCGTCGAGCGGCTGGCCGGGGCCGGGCTGCGGGCCTGCGTGGGCAACCTGGCCACCGGCCTGCCGGACCTGCACGGCCCGCACCTGGGGGACTTCCTGGCGCTCTGCCGGGCGGCCCAGGCGCGCGGCGGCGTGCTGGGCGTGCAGGAATTCGGCGCGCTGTACATGTGGACCGGCTACGGCCCCAACGAATGGCTGGGGGGCGGCTTCCGGGCGGAGCGCAAGTTCCCGCCGGACTACCACAGCAGCGCCGACCTGTGCCTGCGCTATCGCCAGCTCTACCGGGAGGCGCTGGCCCCGGCGGGCCTGGGCGAGCTGCCGCTGGCCGTCACCGCCTGCGGGCTGGGGCCGACGGCGGACGCCATCACGGCGGCGCTGAGCGTGGATGGCAGGCCCACCGGCGGCTGGCGGAGCTGCGCCCCCACCTGGCGGCACCGCGACGGCGAGCACAACCCGGCGGATTTCTACCTGCGGCAGTTGCAGTGGTACGACGCCCAGCTTGCCCTGGACCCCTTCGTGGCCGGCGCGGCAGTCTACGCCTGGGGGTCCGGCGACGACTGCGAGATCGAGGGGCGGCTGGTGGAGCGATTGCTGGGCTACATCGCCACCGGCGCGCCCGTCACCGCGCCACGGCCCGGCCCGCTCCGCCAGGGCGCGGCAGCGGAGCGCACCCCGGCCCGCCGGGAAACCGAGACGGGCCGCGCCCCCCGCTACTACATCACGGTGGATCACCCGGAGGTCTTCGGCGCGCTGTGGCAGCAGGGCGAGGCCGCCGCCGAGGCGGCGCGGGCGCTGCTCACCTGGCGGGAGGCGGCGGGGCGCTTTACCCTGCAAACCGACGACGAGGCCCTGTGGCAGGAGCTGTACCAGTACGGCCAGATGCTGGCCCAGGCCCTCGGCGCGGACGTGGACGGCGGCGAGCTGGGCGACCCGAAGAAAGACACAGGACGATGACCGAGCGGCTCTACTACCTGGATTCCTACTGTGCCCGCTTCACCGCGCGCGTCGCCGAGCGGGCCTCCCACGCGGGCCGCCCGGCGCTGGCGCTGGACCGGACCTGCTTTTACCCCACCAGCGGCGGCCAGCCCCATGACCGGGGGACGATCAACGGCGTCCCGGTGGTGGACGTGGTGGTCCGCGAGGCGGACGGGGCGGTGCTGCACGTGATGGCCGGGGAAGTGCCCGGCGACGCGGTCGAGGGCGAGATCGACTGGGCGCGCCGCTTCGACCACATGCAGCACCACACCGGGCAGCACATCCTCACCCGCGCCTTCATCGAAGTCGCCGGGGCGCGCACGGTCGGCTTCCACCTGGGTGAGGAGAGCGTGACCATCGACCTGGACCGCACCCCGCTGCCGCCGGAGCAGATCGACGCCGCCGAGGACCTGGCAAACCGGGTCGTCTTTCAGGATGTGGCGGTGCGGGCCTGGTTCCCCGGCGAGGCGGAGCTGGAGGCGCTAACCCTGCGCAAAGTGCCGGAGGTGGAGGGCAGGCTGCGCGTGGTGGCCGTGGGGGACTTCGACACCACGGCCTGCGGCGGCACGCACGTGGCCCGCACCGGCGAGGTGGGGCTGATCAAGGTGATCCGCACCGAGAAGTACAAGGACATGACCCGCGTGGAGTTCCGCTGTGGGGGCCGCGCCCTGCGCGATTACCGCCACAAGAACGCCATCGTCAACCGCCTGGCTGCCAACCTGACGGTCGGCTACTGGGAGCTGGAGGAGGCGCTGGCCCGCCTGAGGGCGGAGAACAAGGCCCTGCGCAGCGACCTCAAAGCCGCCCGCCAGGCATTGCTGGAGGCGGAGGCGCAGGCACTGTGGGAGGAGGCCCCGGCCCAGGACGGCCTGCGGGTGATCGTCCTGGCCTGGGAGGCGGCAGGGCGCGACCCCGGCGAGGCGCGCCAGCTTGCGGGCAGCCTGGCCCGCAGGCCGGGGACGGTGGCCCTGCTGGGGCTGGCCGGGGAAAAGGCGCAGCTCATCCTGGCCCGCTCCCAGGACCTGCCCGCCCTGGACATGGTGGCCGTCCTGGAGCAGGCCATGGCTGCCCTGTCGCCTGCTGCCGGGACCGGGCGCGGCGGCGGCAGGCCGGACTTTGCCCAGGGCGGCGGCGGGCAGGCGGACGCCGGACAGGTGCAGGCGGCGCTGGAGGCGGCGCGCCGGGCCGTGCTGGCGGCGGCGCGGTAGGGGGCGGCGTTTTTCGCAGGGCGAACAGCCAGGGCTGGCAGCCAGCCACCAGGAAACGAGGGCGACATATTATGATGGAGGAGATCGCAGAGAGAATCGTGGTTTCGACCGCGTTCCGCCTGATCACGGTGGGGGCCATCGCCACGGGCCAGGGCATCGTCTGCGTGGACGTGCCCCCCTACCCGGCGGACGCGCGCCGCTGGCGCACCCAGCTTATGGAGCACTTCAGGGAGCCGATCCGCATCGTGGTGCTGACGGACGCCCACCGCGACCGGCTGCTGGGCCTGCACTGGTTCGAGGAGGCCACCATCATCGCCCACGACGCCACCCACGCCCTGATGAAGGCGCTGCCCACCGCCTTCATCGACCAGGCGGCGGACGCGCTCTCCCGCGACAGCGCGGAGCGCGCCTCCTTTGCCCCTGTGCAGTTGCGCCTGCCGATGGTGACCTTCACCGACCGCATGACGACCTACGTTGATCATTTCGGCGTGCCGTTGCTGGCCATGCCCGGCCCCACGCCGGGCAATGTTTGGGTGCGCCTGCCGGAGAAAGGCGTGGTCTTCACCGGCGACAGCGTGGTGCTCAACCAGCCGCTCTACATGGCCCACGCCCAGAGCAAGGCCTGGATGAACAGCCTCACCCGCCTGCGACGGTCGCGTTTTGGGGCGGAGGTCATCGTGCCGGGGCGCGGCCCGGTGATCAGGGACCCGCAGGAAACCCAGGCCATCTCAGAATTCCTGCGCTACGTGCGCCGCCGCGTGCAGCGCCTGTACCGCGCCGGTCACCCGCGCGCCGACGTGGCCAACATCGTGCCGGGCATCCTGGAGCAGCTCACCATCCCGCCGGGCCAGGAGGAGGACGTGCAGCGGCGGCTCAAATCCGGTCTGGAGCGCATCTACGACGAATTCCGGCAGGAGGAGGGCGAAGCCTAGCCCGGAACCCAGGCTTTTTGTCCCTGCCGGGCGGCCCAACGCTCACTTTTCCCCCCACGTCAATCGACGTACAATGCAGATGAGAAGCCCATGAGAAAAAGGGGAGGGCGGGGAGCCTCTCGTGACCAGCTCAACCGAGGCGTTGTGGGAAATCAACAACGAGTACCGCAAACGGCTCAGCCTGCTGATGGGGCACATGAAGCTGCTGGAGGAACTCCTCAAGGTGCAGGGCAGCGCCGACCCCGCGCTGCGCGCCGCCATCCGCCGCGCCCGCGCCACGCTGGAAGAGATCGACGCTGACCACCACGAGTGGCGGCACACCTTTTACTACCAGCAGCCGGAAGACCAGCAGAAGCGCCGCATGGTCACCGACCCGGCGGCGGTGCGGCGCGCCCTGCAAACCTTCCAGGGGATGCTGGGGGAGCACCTGGCCCAGTACGCGGCGATTGCGCAGACCCTGGCCGCCCTGCCCCGCCCGGACCCGGCCCTGACCCGCGTGATCCGGCACAACGACCTGTGGGAGATGTGCGTGGAGGGCATCCAGGGCCTGGCCGCCTACGACCGGTTCGTGCAGGAGCAGCTTTCCGGCAGGCCCCGGCGCTTCCCGTGAGCAAAACGCGGGCGGCTGCGCAGGGGCAGGCCTTGAGACCTGCCCCTGTCTGTTTGGGTCCAGCGCGCGGCTATTCCAGCGGCGTCAACTGGTTGAAGTTCATGATGCCCAGGTTGCGGGCGCAGTCGCCGGGGAAGCCCACCGTCTTGGGGTCAGAGACGCGCCGCCCATCCTGGTACAGGATCACGCGGTAGACGTGGGTGTTCGGCCCTCCGGCCACCTGAATCTCCCAACCCGACGGCCCGTAGGCCTCCGCCGCGCCGGAGACCGTCTCCAGCACCAGGGTGGGGTCGGTCACGCCCTCCACGCGCACGGTGAAGCCCCGCAGCGGCGTGCCCTGCATGCCGAAGACCTGCCCGCCCAACCCCTGCCAGGCGCAGCCAAGCTCCGGGTGCGTGAACTGCGCCGTGAAGATCACCCGGTTGCCCTCCAGGCCAAAGGCCATCAGGTCCGGCAGCGGGGCGGGCGCGGTGACGGTAGCCACGGCGGGCGCCGGCGTGATGTCCGGCGGCAGGGGGGTGGGGGTGGGCTGCAAGCCCAGCCCGAAGATCAGCTCCCTGGCCTGGGTGTAGCCGCGCCGGGCGTTGGCCACCGCCTCCAGGGCGCTGACGATGAGCTGCTGGCCGCCGGGGTAGTCCCGCGCGCGCAGGTCGCACCACTGGTGCCACAGCTCGATGGCGCGCCCGGTCTCCTCCAGCCCTTCGTTGAGCGCGGCAATGACCGGGTCCAGCTCCGGGTAGGTATGCAGGTCGGTGTCGCGGGGGATGTAGGGCTGCGGCTCGCCCACGTCGAACTGGCAGACCCGCGTCCCGCCCAGCCAGATGGTGCGCCACACGTCCTCCACAATGTCCAGGCGGTCGGTGCTCAGGTCGATGTGCAGCAGCATGGCCGTCATCAGCGCGTCCCGCGTGGCGGAGGGGCCGATGGTCGGCTGGGTGACGGGCGGGCCGTCCGCCACCACGCCCCACTCCGGCAGCAGGGAGATGTCCCCGATCAGCCACTCGATGAAGGGATCGCCCAGGTTGGCGATCCAGCCCAGCGTGCCCCGGAAGCTGACCTGCAGCCAGCTTCCGTCCTGCGAGCGCCCGGTCACCAGCATCTCCTCGTAGCGCGGCACGTTGCTCACCACGAAGTAGGCCTCGCTGGGGCCGGCCCGCAGGCGGATGCCGCTCTCTGGCAGCCGGATTCGCGCCGGGCCAAACGCCCCGCTGGGACCGGCGCGGGGGCCATCGCCCAGGTCAAAGGGGACGGTGGTGGGGTCGGCCAGCGGCAGGACCTCCACGTTGCCGTTGACCAGGACCACCGCCTCGTTGACCCAGCCCTCCTGCCCGAAGAAGTTGATGCGGAACCAGCGCTCGCGCCGGGACTGGTAGCGCCCGGTGGCGGGCACCACCTGCCCCCGCTGCAAGACGCCCACCACCTCCCGCCCGATGGACGGGGCGATGCGCACGTTGATCCGCTCCCGGTCCGGGGTGACCGTGACGCCGAAATCCTGCGCCTGCCCCGCCTGGCGGGGAGCGAAGATCACGGCGGCCAGGGCCAGCAGACCCAGGGCCAGGAGAAGCTGGAGGAGCACTTTCAGGTTACGCATGGTCTTTTTCGCATGTCGCGCATCTTGGGCCGAACGCCGGGCAGCAGGCTGTGCACCCCCGCCGCCCAACCGGAAACACGGGACCTACGGAACGCCCTCTGTAACTGCCTCTTCGATGGCGTAGCGCATGATGGGCCGTATCTGCGAGCGGCGGGCCACCTCCCGGAAGCCCAGCCGGGCAAACGCGCTGTACACCCCGGTGTAGATCTGCGAATCAGGGTCCTTGCTGTTCTCCGGGATGACCGGATAGGCTTCCACAATCCGCGCCCCGTTCTCCCCGGTATAGGCGATGGCCCCCCGGATCAGCGCCTCCATCATCCCCTGCTGGCGGTACGGCTCCGCCACGAAGAAGCACACGATGGACCACACCGGCTCCGCATCTACCGGCTTGAGCACCGGCGAGCGATCCAGCACCGGGAAGGCCTGGCGCGGGGCCACCGCGCACCAGCCGACCGGCTCCTCAGCCACGTAGGCCAGGATGCCGGGGATCTCGCCGCGCTCCAGCATCTGCCGGAAGGCCTGCCGGTTGCCCTCCCCGTACCGGCGGCTAAACTCCGCCCGCGTGACCCGCCACCACATACACCAGCAGCCGCTCACGCCCCCCATCTGCCGGAACAACGCCTGCACGTCGTCCCACAGCTCAAGGGTGACCGGCTTGAAAACGATCTGGCCCTTCTGCAATGTCTCGGATGTCATGTCCGCCAGCCCTCTACCAACTACCCAAACCGCCCCTTCCATAACGTCCTTTCCTTCCCCCTTTCGTGGGGGAAGGACTAAGGATGGGGGTCTTCCCCCCTCGTGCGAGACTAACGATGGGGGACATCCCCATCCCTGCCAGCCCCTCCCTACCGGAACTGCGTAAACGTCACATACGCCAGGTTGAGGCGGCAGTCGTCCTCCCTGAACGCGATGCGCACGTCCGGCGAGAGCGGGTTGCCGAAGCCGTCCTCCACCCGCGCCGTCCACGTGTTGTGCTGCGCCGCGTCCACGCGGATGGGGACCTCCCACCCGGCGGGGCCGTAGCGGGTATCCCGCCCGCTGACGGTGTGCACGTCCAGGCCGGGGCCGAAGACGTGGATGTGCACCGCCGGGCGCGGGCTGCCGTCCAGGCCGAGCACCTCCCCCGCCACGCCGAACCAGGCGCACCCCGGATGGAAGGCGCTGGCGGCCACCGTCCCCTCCCCCTGGTAGCTGAAGCCCGGCGTGGGGCTGGGGGTGAAGGTGGGGGTATAGGGCGGGTGCAGGATGGCGGCGATGGTGGCGTTGGGCGTGCTGGTGGGCGCGGGGACCAGGAATTCTTCACTGCCGTAGGCGGCCACCAGGTAGTTGCCGCGCACGTCGTTGAGGACCTCCCGCGCCTGGAGCATGGTGTTGTACCCGGCGGCGGCGTTCTCGCCCGGCATCACGTAGTAGGGGTCGGCGGCGAAGCGCTCGCACTCGTCCACCCACAACTGGATGGCCTGCCGCAGCACGGCCAGCCCTTCGTTCAGCCGTTCCACCAGCGGGATCAGCTCCGGGTAGGCGCTCTGCTCCCAGGCGGTCAGGGCGTAATCCGGCGGCTGCTGGGGCAGGTTGACGCAGGGCGGCTCCCCCACCACGCCCAGCCGCACATCCAGCCAGATGGCCTCGATGCGCTCGAACTGATCCTGGGCGTAGTTGATGTGGGCGTGGATGCCCATCACCATCACCGTGTAGCTGCGCGTGATGCGGAACTGCACCTCGTCAAAGGCCGCCCGCGCCCGCGCCAGGGCGGCCAGCCCCTCGTTGATGTGGCTCACTGTGGTGCCCTGCGGCCCGGCGAAGCAGGCGTCCATCCACCACTGGATGGCGTTGTTGAGGTCGTGAATGCCCTGGTTCAGGCGGGCCACGGCCTCCACCAGGTCGGGGTAGGCGTTGCGCTCCGTGGCCCACAGGAAGTAGTCGTCCATCACCGGCGGGGCAGAGCACACCTCCGCCACCGCGCCCTGGCTGATGGCGGCCCAGGCCGTGTCGATCACGTCCAGCGTGGCCCTGGCCTGGTCCAGGTGGCGGCGGATGGCGTCCACCACCAGGAAGCGGTCGCGGGCGTTGGCGTCGGAGAGCCGCACGCCGGTATCCGCCGCCGGGCCGACCACCGGCAGGTCGGCCACGGTCACCCCGCCGCCGGGGCTTTCCAGCGTCAGGTGCTCGGTGGCCACCCAGCCGACCAGCCCCTCCCAGGTGACCTGCACCCAGTGGGCGTTGGCCGTGCGCCCGGTCACGGTGACCCTGGCGTGGCGCGGCAGGTTTTGCAGGATGGGGTAGGCCGTGCTGGGGCCGGCCCGCAGGAAGAGGCCGCTCTCGTCCAGGGTGGCGGTGAGCGGGCCGCCCGGCGCGCCGCCCCCGGCGTTGGGGGCCACGTTGCTGTTGTAGGGGATGGTGCGCGGGTCGGCCAGCGGCAGGCTGCCCAGGTCCCCGCTGACGTGCACCACCAGCAGGGCCACCCAGCCCTCGCCGCCGTGGTAGTCGATGCGCACCCAGTCGCCGTCCACGGAGACGCCGGTGGCCGTCATCACGTCGCCCGGCCCCATGCTGCCGATCACCGTCGCGCCGAGGGCGGGCCACAGGCGCACGTTGATGTACTCGCGGTTGGGCGTGACCGTCACCGGCCCCTGCGCCCGCGTCAGCGCCGGGAAGAGCAGGCCCAGGGCCACCAGGGCCAGCATGGTTATGATCAGCGCGCGTTTGGACATGGTGCGCTCCCCTGGCAAGGCTATTCCGCCCCCTCAGTTTAGCACAGGCCGCATTTTCGGGCACAACAGGCGGCGGGCCAGCCCAGGGTGCGCTGGCCGAGGGATGGACTGTGACTGACCGGGTAACTCTTCTTGCACCGCTGCTTGTCCTGCCGAAAATCGGACTTGACACAGCGGACAGGGCCTGCTACAATAATTTAGGAGTACTAAACAATGTCACCCTTTAATCCACAACAACGCACGACGCCTGGCGGTCGGATAACCATCGCGCTCTATCGCATCACGCAAGCGATTGATCGCCTTTTTCGCGAGCGAGGCAAAGGCGTGGGTCTCTCACCAACTCAGATCCAATCCCTGCTCTTCCTCAAATATGGCCGCCCCGGCGTGCGTACAATAGGGGGCCTGGCCAACCGGCTGGGGGTCACTTACGCCACATCGAGCGGTGTCGCCGATGCCCTCGAACGCAAGCGGCTGCTCAAACGCACACCGCTGCCCGAGGACCAGCGTGTCATTACGCTAGGGCTGACAGCCCAAGGCGAGGACGAGGCAGCGAGGCTGGAGGACATACTGGACGAAATCGAAAGGGCGGTGAACGCCCTGCCTGAGGCAGACCGGGCCGCCCTACTGCGTGCCACCCAGGCCATCGTCCGTCACCTGCAACAGGCCGGCTATGTGAGCGTTTACGAGATGTGTTGGGGCTGCCAATTCTTCCGGAAAGACGCGCATCCTGAGGATCCGCGCGGACCCCATCACTGCGCTTTCATGGATGCGCCCTTGCCCGAATCCAACACCTATCTTGAATGTCCTGACTTCGTGCCAGCAGACACTGAAAGGAGGTAATGCCATGCCCTGGCCGCTCACGCTATACGGCGCAACCCTCTGTGACGATACCGAGCGCACCCGCCAACGCCTGAACGCGCTGGGGATTCCCTTCAAAGAAGTCAATATTGACCACGATCACGAAGCCGAGCGTTTTGTCCTCTTCATCAATCGCGGCTACCGCAGTACCCCAACACTCGTTTTCAGCGAGGACAAGTTGAAAATCGTCGTGACGGAACCCACAGATGGGGAACTCGACCAGATGCTCATACAAGCAGGTTACTCAAGCTCTGAAACCACCAACATAACAGGAGCATAGACATGACAGCAACAAACATCGCGGGTTACAGCTACGGGACGGCTGAGCTTTCCCACTCGCCAATCACCCTGAAAGACCTGGAGAACCTGAAACAAGCCGTACTGTTTGGCCCCGAAGATGAGAAGTACCTGCGTATGGCGGGTGAAGTGCTGGCAGACCAGATTGAGGATGTCCTGGACCTGTGGTATGGTTTCGTCGGCTCGCATCCCCACCTGTTGTACTACTTCACGGATGGCAATGGGAATGTCAACACCGAATACCTGGCTGCCGTGCGCAAACGCTTTGGCCAGTGGATTCTTGACACCTGCAACCGCCCCTACGATCAGGCGTGGCTGGACTATGCGCACGAAATCGGCCTGCGGCATCACCGCACCCGCAAGAACAAAACCGATGCGGTGCACGCCGTGCCGAACATCAATCACCGCTATCTGGTCGCTTTCATCTATCCGATCACGGCAACGCTCAAGCCCTTCCTGGCAAAAAAGGGGCACAGCCCCGAAGAAGTAGAAAAAATGCATCAGGCGTGGTTCAAGTCGGTGGTGATGCAGGTGGCGTTGTGGAGCGCACCGTATGTAAGAGACAAGGATTATTGAGCACAGTCGCAGGGCGTCCCCAACCAGCCAGGCCCGGATGAAGCCTGGCTGGTTTTTTTTGCCATAGATGAGGTAGGGCGGTGTCCACTACGGGTCTGGCCTGAATAGCTCTGCAGAAAGGCGTCAGCAGGGCATTGCCGTCATCAATAAGAATCAGTTCTGTTATAATAGCCGCCTGCACGGGGGGCTTTGCGCACCAGAAAGGACCCGCCATGACCCATGCGTTGATCACCGGGGGGGCCGGTTTTATCGGCAGCCACCTGGCTGAACACCTGCTGGACCGGGGCTACGAGGTCACCGTTGTGGACAACCTCTCCACCGGGCGCTTCCAGAACATCGCCCACCTGGAGGACCACCCCCGCTTCCGCTACGCCATCGAGGACATCCGCAACCAGACGGTGATGGACCGGCTGGTCAGCGAGTGCAAGGTCATCTACCACCTGGCGGCGGCGGTGGGCGTCTTCTCCATCGTCTCCAACCCCATCGAGACCATCGAGGTCAACGTGGGCGGCACGCAGATCGTGCTGCAAACCGCGCGCCGCTACCGCCGCAAGGTGCTCCTGGCCAGCACCAGCGAGGTCTACGGCAAGGGGGTCAAAGTGCCCTTCTGCGAGGACGACGACAGCGTGATAGGCCCCACCACCAAGAGCCGCTGGAGCTACGCCACCAGCAAGGCGCTGGACGAGTTCCTGGGGCTGGCCTACCACCGCGCGGTGGGGCTGCCGGTGGTCATCTTCCGCCTGTTCAACACGGTGGGGCCGCGCCAGGTGGGGCACTACGGCATGGTGCTGCCGCGCTTCGTCCAATGGGCGCTGGCCGGGGAGCCGCTGCAGGTCTTCGGCGACGGCTCACAAAGCCGCAGCTTCTGCAACGTGCGGGACGTGGTGGAGGCCATCCGCGCCCTGGGCGAAGCGCCGGGGGCGGTGGGGGAGGTCTTCAACGTCGGCAACAGCGAGGAGGTCACCATCCTGGAGCTGGCCCGGCGCGTCATCGCCCGGACGGGCAGCGCGTCGGAGGTCGTCTTCGTGCCCTACGAGAAGGCCTACGAGCCGGGCTTTGAGGACATGCAGCGCCGCCTGCCCAGCGTGGAGAAGATCGGGCGCATCATCGGCTGGCAGCCCACCACGCCGCTGGACGAGACCATCGACCAGATCGTGGCCTACTTTCGGCAGCAGGGGAAAGGAATGTGATCTATACTGGGCGCTGGCGGCTGCCGGCAGACGGCCAGCCTGGCCCTGGCCGCTACGCGCCAGCCCGAAACCCTGAGCGTTAGACCATTTCTCACGAGGAACTCCCCCATGGCTCGACCCAAAACGGGCACTCACCCCCTCGCCCTCCAGCCGGAGCAACTGGCCCGCCACTGCCCCGCCGACCACTTCGACTTTAAGACCACCGCCGAGCTGCCCAGCATCCGCGAGATCATCGGGCAGCCGCGCGGCGTGCGCGCCATCGAGTTCGGCATCGACATGGCGGGCCGGGGCTACAACATCTACGTGATGGGGCCGCGCGGAACCGGGCGGCTGACCGCCATCGAGCGCTTCATCGAGGCGCGGGCCAGCCAGGCCCCCGTGCCCGACGACTGGCTCTACGTGCACAACTTCAGCGCCCCGCACCGGCCCATCGCCCTGCGCCTGCCGCCGGGCATGGGCCGCCGCTTCGCGGACGACATGCGGGCGCTCATCCAGCGCCTGCGGGCAGAGATCCCCCGCGCGCTCCAGACCCAGACTTTCGTGGACGCCGCCCAGGCCATCCAGCGCGGCCTGCAGGACGAGCGCAACGCCATCTTCCAGCAGATGCAGGCCTTCGCCACGGAGCAGGGCTTCGCCATCCAGCAGACGCCCGCCGGGCTGGCGCTGGTCCCCGTGCGGGAAGGGCAGCCGCTCTCCCAGGAGGCTTACATGGCGCTGCCGGAGGCCGAGCGGCGGGCCATCGAGGAGCGCCGCCGCCACCTGGAAGACCAGTTCGAGGACTCCCTGCGCCAGGCGGCGGCGCTGGAAGAGGGGGCGCGGGACGCCCTGCTGAAGCTGCGGCGAGAGACCGTCTCCGCCATCCTGGACGCCCAGTTGCAGCCGCTGCGGGAGGCCTACGCCGACCACGAGGCGGCCCTGGCCCACCTGGACCGCGTCCGCCAGGACATCCTGGACAACGTGGAGCGCTTCACCCGCCAGGAAGGCGGCGAGTCCGGGCCGGGCGGGGGCCAGGCCCCGTCCGACGACGCGAGCGGGCAGGCCGGGGTCGCGGACGGCACGCGGCGCTACGAGGCCAACCTGCTGGTGGACCACAGCGACTCGCAGGGCGCGCCGGTGGTGGTGGTGACGCTGCCCACCTACCAGAACCTGATCGGGCGCATCGAGTACCAGGTGCAGTACGGCGCGCTGACCACCGACTTCACCCTGATCAAGCCGGGGGCGCTGCACCAGGCCAACGGCGGCTTCCTGGTGGTGCGGGCCATGGACATCCTGCGGCAGCCCTTCGCCTGGGAGGCGCTCAAGCGCGCCCTCAGCGCGGGCGAGGTCCGCATTGACGAGCCGGAGAGCCGGGGAACCGGCGTGATCGCCACCCAGATGCTGGAGCCGGACCCCATCCCCCTCCAGGTCAAGGTGATCATGCTGGGCAGCCCACTGCTGTACTACCTGCTCTTCGCGGAGGAGGAGGACTTCCCGGAGCTGTTCAAGGTCAAGTCGGACTTCGCGGACACCATGGAGCGGGACCACGAGAGCGAGGCGCAGTACGCCGCCTTTGTGGCCACCCGCTGCCACGAGGAGGGGCTGCCACACTTCGACGCCGCCGCCCTGGGTCGCCTGGTGGACTACGGAAGCTGGCTGGCGGAGGACCAGACCCGGCTGAGCCTGCGCTTCGGCGAGATCACCGACCTGATCCACGAGGCCGCCTACTACGCCCGCCGGGAGGGCCGCGACGTGACCACGGCGGACGACGTGGCGCGGGCCATCGCGGAGCGGCGCTACCGCAGCAATCTCTACGAGGAGCTGAGCCACCGCCACATCCTGGAAGGCGACGTGATCATCGACACCGAAGGCAGCGCCGTGGGCCAGATTAACGGCCTCACCGTGATCAACCTGGGCGATTACACCTTCGGCCAACCCACCCGCATCACGGCGCGGGTCTACGTGGGCGAGACCGGCGTGGTGCAGATCGAGCGGGAGGTGCGCCTGAGCGGCCCCATCCACGACAAAGGGCTGCTCATCCTGCGCGGCTACCTGGGCAGCACCTACGCCCAGCACTTCCCGCTGACGCTCAGCGCCAGCCTGACCTTCGAGCAGCACTACGGCGGCGTGGAGGGCGACAGCGCCTCCAGCACGGAGCTTTACGCGCTGCTCTCCGCCCTCTCCGGCCACCCCATCCGCCAGGACCTGGCCGTGACCGGCTCCGTGGACCAGCGGGGGGTGATCCAGCCCATCGGCGGGGCCACCCACAAGGTGGAGGGCTTCTTCCGCATCTGCCAGCAACGCGGCCTGACCGGCAGTCAGGGCGTGCTCATCCCCCAGGCCAACGTCCACAACCTGATGCTCGGCGAGGAGGTCATCGAGGCCGTGCGCCAGGGCCGGTTCCACATCTACGCCATCGAGACGGTCGACCAGGGCATCGAGCTGCTGACCGGCGTGCCCGCCGGCCAGCGCCAGCCGGACGGCTCCTACCCGGAGGGCACGCTCCACCACGCCGTGCAGCAGCGGCTGCGCGCCCTGGCCGAAGGGCTGCGGGACTTCGCCGCGCCGCTCGTCCGCATCCAGCAAGGAGGCTAGGCCGATGGTTCGCCGCACGCTGCTCGACCTGTTGGGGACCGAAAAGCTGCCCCAGGAGGCGGAACAGAAATTCGTGGAGTTCTGCATCTGGCAGCAGGCCCGTCCGGCCCTGGTGGAGGTGCTGCGCGTGGCCGGCCTGGCGGAGGCGGCGCAGGAGGCGGAGCGGGCCACCACCGTGGAGGCCCTGGCCGCCTGGGCCGGGCACGCCGCCAAACTGGCCCAACAGGCCAACCTGCCCATCATGGCCCTGGGCGCGGTGCAGGGCGTGGCCGCCGAGATCAACCAGCTTGTCCTCAGCGCCAACCCGCCCGTGCCGGACGCGGGGGCCGTCTCCTTCCACGCCGCGCGGCTGATGGGCTGGGCGGGCTGGGCGCGCAACAACTTCCGCACCAGCACCTTCAAAGCCAGCGCGGAGAACATCGCCTACGGCGAGCAGTTGCACACCCTGATGAAGATGATCGGGGCGGTTTAGGCCGCCCGGCGGGAAAAACGAGCGGCGGCCCCGTGCCGCCGCTCTGTGCTTGTCCGGCGCTGCTGCGAACTAGCGCCTTTGCAGGGTCAGGGTGTACGCGCCGCTGCTGGTCCCCTCGTCCAGGTTGTAGCGCGTGGCGAAAATGGTGTACGTGCCGTCAACGGGCAGCCGGTAGGTGATCTGGGAGTTCAACTGGCCCGCGCCGTCGTCGTCCTCGGCCAGAACATTGTTGCTGGCGTCCAGCAGGCCCAGGTAGGGGTCCAGGGTGCTGTTGGGGGCGGCCACCATCGTGATCATCACGGTGTCCCCCGCCCGACCACTGAAGGTGTACAACTGGAACCAGTTGGTGTTGTCGATCACCCCGCCCGAACTGCTGCCGTAGCTCAACTGGGTTGCGCCGGTCGGGAGGCCGCCGCCGCTCTGGCTGCCGCCGGTGGAAGCGCCGCCCGGCCCGCCACGGCTCAGGCTCAGCGTGAACGCGCCGCTGCTGGTCCCGGTATCGGTGTTGTAGCGCGTGGCGATGATGAAGTAAGTCCCGCTGGCGGGCAGGGTGTAGTCGATGCGGGCGTTGAGACGCCCCGCGCTGTCGTCGTCCTCGGCCAGCAGGTTCTCATTCGAGTCAAAGAGGGCCAGGGTCCAGGTTGCTGTTGGCGGCGGCCTCCATGACGATGGAGACGTTATCGCCCGCCTGGCCGCTGAAGGTGTACCCGAACGCCCAGTTGACGTCGTCGATCACGCCCTGCGCCTGCTGGCCGTAGCTCAGCGGGACAAAACCCTCGGCGTCCGTGCTGCCGCCGGAAGCCGCCCCGCCGGAGTCCAGCGCGCCGGGCGCTGCGCCGATGACGATCATGGCGTAGTTGCCCGACGAGCGGCCCTGGTAGCTCTCGAAGACGAAGGTCAGGTCGCCGGTGGAGCCGGGCACGACGCCGATGCCCGCGTCGAACTGCCCGGCGATGTAGGTCCTGCCGTTGGCGATGGACACCCCGCCGCCGGGGAAGGGCGGCGTATCCGCGCAGGCTCCCATGCCCGCGTCATCGCAGATGATGTTGGTCCCCGCCAGCCGCATGAAGGGGTCCAGGCTGGCCAGCTCCGAGACCATATAGACGAAGATCGACTCGTTCATCACGGCTTCGGAGACGTTGAGGGTGACGGCGTCCTGCTCCGTGCTGGGGGCGATGGCCAGCCCCTCAAAGACGGCCACGTAGCGCCCGCCGCGCCCGCCAAAGCCGCCGATGCGCATGAAGATGTCGCCGATGGCTCCCCCCGTGGTAAACTGAATCTGGGCCGTCAGGCTGTCCGCCCGCACCAGGCCCACGCCCGGCACGCCCACCTGGGACCCCGCCGCGCGCGGCTCGTCGTCGTTGCAAATGCCCGACCCATCCTCGGCCTCCAGCGCGATGACCGGGTCGAAGCCGTCCAGGCCGAGCACGGTCACGCGGTAGGTGAAGCCGGGGCGCACGTCCTCAAAGGTGACCAGCGTCGCCGCCGGGACGGGGACGCCATCGCAACTGAAGGCCAGCTCCTGGCCGCCGGAGGGCGCGCCGCCGCCGGTCTGGCCGCCGTCCCCGCCCTGGCCGGAGCCGCCCAGCGGCAGGCCGCCGAACGCCCCGCCGCTCACCGTGTCCGGCGTGGGCGCGCCCTGTTGCAGGGTCAGGGTGTAGCCCCCGGTGGTGGTGCCCACGTCACGACCGAAGCGGGTGGCGACGATGTAATACGTGCCGGGGGCGGGCAGCGAGAAGCCCGCGATCCGGGCATTCAGGTCGCCGCCGCCATCGTCGTCGAAGGCCAGCGGATTCTGGCTGGGGTAGGCGTCGTAGAGCGCCAGGTAGGGATCGAGCATGTCATCGGTGCGGGTCATGGTGATGGTCACCACATCGCCCGCCTGGCCCTCAAAGCTGTAAACGACCTCGTAGGCAGCGTTGGAGATGGTGCCGCTGACGGTATCGCCGTAGGCGATGGGGATGATGTCCCCCTTCTGGGTAGGTGGGGCCGCCACGGCCAGCAACGGCAGGGCCAGCGCCACCAGCAGAGCCAGGAGCACCACGGCCAGCCCCCTTAACGATACGCGATGGTTGCTCACAATCCTGTACCACATCACACGGTCTCCTTCCGTAAATCAGGCGTGCTCAAATCAGGCCGCAGTGGGGTCGAATTGTGGGCATTGTAGGCAAAAATCAAGTGACGGGCAACCGGGGCAGCTACGCCCTTCGCACCTGGGGGCTTACGCCGGGCGGGCGGCGCGGGCCAAACAAAAGAGGGGCACGGCCCTGTGCCCCTCTGAGATGGCGACGGCTGGCGCGCCGCCTAGACCTCGTTGATGTGAACGAAGATCATCGGGCGACGCCTGATTTCCTGGTGGAACATGGACTTCAGCGCGGCCTCGGCCTTCTCCGCGCGCTTGCGGGTGCTGGTGGAGCCGTTGACGCTCTCCAGCAACTGGCGCACGCGGCTGCGGGCCTGCTCCAGCAGGTCCTCGGCTTCCGGCAGGTAGACGAAGCCACGGGAGATGATGGTCGGGTCGTCCAGCAGCTTGCCCGATTTGCCATCGACCGTGGCCACCACCAGCACAAAGCCGTCGCGGGCCAGGGTCTCGCGGTCGCGCATCACGGCGCGGCCCACGTCACCCACGCCCGTGCCGTCCACGAAGACGTAGCCGCCGGGCACGCGCTCGCCGATGGCCATCTTGCCGTCCGCGAACTCGATGATCGTGCCGTTTTCCACCACAGCGATATGGTCGGGGCTGATGCCCACCTGCCGTGCCAGCAGACCGTGCTGCGTCAGGTGGCGCAGCTCGCCGTGAACCGGCACGAAATACTGCGGACGCACCAGGTTGAGCATCAGCTTCAGCTCCTCCTGGCTGGCGTGGCCGGAGACGTGCACCGCCTCGATGGGGTGGTAAATGACATACGCGCCCCGCTGGATCAGCTTGTTGATGGTGCGGCTCACCATCTCCTCATTGCCAGGGATGGGATGGGCGGACATGATCACGGTGTCGCCCGGCTCCACGTCAAGCTGGCGGTGGCGGCCCGTCGCCAGGCGGCTGAGCACGGCGGATGGCTCGCCCTGCGTGCCGGTGGTCATGATCACCACCCGGTTGGGCGGCAGTTGCTTGATGTGCTCCAGCGGGACGATGAGGTCCTGCGGCACGTCCAGGTAGCCCAGCCGGATGGCCATGCGGACGTTCTCCACCATGCTGGTGCCCGCCACGGCCATCTTGCGGTTGTGGCGCTGGGCGGCGTTGGCCACCTGCTGGATGCGGCTGATCAGCGAGGCGAAGGTGGCCACCAGGATGCGGCCCGGCGCGTCCCGGAACACGCGGTAGAAGGCCTCGTCGATCACGGTCTCGGAGGGCGTCCAGCCGGGCCGGTCGGCGTTGGTGCTGTCGCTCAGCAGGGCCAGCACGCCGCGCTGCCCCAGCTCCGCCAGCTTGGCGAAGTCGGGTGGCCAGCCATCGACCGGCGTGTGGTCAAACTTGAAGTCGCCGGTGTGGACGACCAGCCCGGCGGGCGTGGTGATGCCCAGGCCCACGCAGTCCGGGATGCTGTGCGTGACGTGGAAAGTCTCCACAGTGAAGGGCGGAAAGGTCAGCACGTCCCCGGCCTCAAAGACGTTCAGCTCGGTCTGCTCGTGCAGCCCGGCACTTTTGAGCTTGATCTCCAGCAGGCCCGCCGTCAGCTTGGTGGCATAGACGGGGGCCTTGATGTGCTCCAGCACATGGGCGATGGCCCCGGTATGGTCCTCGTGCCCGTGCGTGATGATGATGGCCAGGACGTTCAGCTCATCCTTCCGCTCCAGCAAATACTGGAAGTCCGGGATGATGTAGTCGATGCCCAGCATGTCCCCTTCCGGGAACATGATGCCCGTATCGATGATGATGGCGTTCTTGCCGTATTCCATCACCATCATGTTCTTACCGATTTCCCCCAGTCCTCCCAGGGGAACAATGCGCAGTTTCTTAGCCATTACTTACTCCATATTGTGTGTTACAGGTTTTCAATTTCCGGCTCACCAAAAAAGAACAATATCCACTTCTCCGCAGCGCCCGGCTGCGCCCACCGGCCTTACGCCTGGCAGGGGTTGCCTCCGCTGCCGGGCGCGCCCCGGCACCGGGAAACGAGCGAGCGCGGCCCGCTGAGGGCAATGCAGGTTCCTGGCTATGGGTTTTGTGCGCAGCCTGGCGGGAAGGTCAACGCGCGGCGTGAAACCACAAAAATACCCAATACACAGGGGATCACAACCGGCCCCTGTGTGCCGTTCTGTGCACTGCCTGTTGTCCTCACAAAACACTTCACGCTTCACCCCGCCAGAGCAGGCCTGGCCCCTCCGGCGGGCACACCAAACTTCATCCGCCGCTCACCGGGCGGTTCAGTGTCAAAGTTCGCTTGCAGGCCGTCACCCCCGCTCCCCCGGCGCGGCAACGGCCCGGCTTGCAGGTTCACACAGCCGCAGGCCCGCTGTTACCGGACCTGCAAGACGTATGATAACACAAAAACTCCGCTTTGGGCAGGCTCAATTTCCGGGCAGGCCGGCCAGCGCCTAGCCCACCCTCACTCGCCCATCACGCGCAGGGCGGTCAGGCCCCGCTCGCTGCGCTCCAGCTCAAACGACACGCGCTGCCCGGCGCGCAGGAAGCGCACGCCCTCCCCCACGATGGCGCTGTAATGCACCAGCACCGCGTCCCCCGTGCCCTCCAGCTCGATGAAGCCGATGCGGCGCGCAATGTTGAACTCGCGCACGGTGCCATAATGCCGTTGTTCGTTGCTCAAGGAACGTCTCCTCAACTAGAAAGAAAATTCTGAGCGATGCAAAGAACATTCCTTCTGATAAAACTTATACCTGCCCCAAAAGTTGCGCATCATCACGCTATATATTATCCTCTACCTTACCTCCTTTTTTAACCGCTGTACCTTGCAAGGCAGATAAAAAAGGCGGGCCAGAACCTTGCGGCGCGCTAACAGGTTCTCCCCCCATCCCGCCTGGGTAACCGCCTGTTTGCAATCGAGACGGAGCATGGCATACTTAACCCACACCTCGCCGGGCATAGGTCAAAGGAGCAAACTCCATGCTCCGCTGGGAAATCCTGGAGATCATCGAGCAGGACAACACCGTGCTCCAGGCCATGCTGCACCGTCCCCTGGGGCAAACGCTGGCTGAAGCTGACGCCAATCACCTTGCTTTCGCCATCGGCCATCAGGCGCATGAACTGATCAGGGCCGTGCTCTTCGACGGCTACGAGCCGCTCAACCAGGCCGTGGTGGCCCTGCCGGATGGCACCGTCCAGAAGCACTGGACGTTCCGCTTGCAGATCATCACCTGACGGGGTCCCCCTTGAAGAAAACGTTTTCCTGTACCAGGGTAACGGAATTTCTCCCCACAGACAACCGGCGAGTTGCACAAATCGGCTCATGCGGCGGACTGTTGCGTCGCTCCGCCAGCCGCGCCTGCCCGCGCCGAGCCGGCGGCTAGCGGGGGCGGCTGTGCAGGGGATGGAGGTCCATGTGAGGCGGCTGGCGGGCCACGCCCGGACCCTCTTCGGCATCGACCTGACCCCAGAGCAGCAGCGCGCCTTCCAGACGCTGGCCGTCGAGCTGATCGCGTGGAACCGGCGGGTGAACCTGACCGCCATCACCGAGCCGGAGCAGATCATGACCCGCCACTTTCTCGACTCCATCTCGGTCCTCCGCGCCGTGACCCTGCAGCCGGGCCAGCGGGTGATCGACGTGGGGTCCGGGGCGGGCTTCCCCGGCCTGCCGCTGCGCATCGTCTGCCCCAAGATCGCCCTGACCTGCCTGGAGGCCACGGGCAAGAAGGCCGACTTCATCCGCCATGCCAGCCAGCAGTTGGGGCTGCACGACGTGGTCGTGCTGCACGGGCGTGCGGAGGAGATCGGCCAGCAGGCGGAGCACCGCGAGCAATACGACGTGGCCCTGGCGCGCGCCGTGGCCCAGATGCCTGTGCTGGCCGAGTACCTGCTGCCCCTGCTCAGGGTCGGGGGCAGGATGGTGGCCCTCAAGGGCGAGAGCGCCGCCCAGGAGGTCAGCGCGGCCCAGGGGGCGCTGCGCCTGCTCGGTGGCGAGATGCGCCGCCTGATCCCGGTGGAGCTGCCGGAAGTGGTAGAAACGCACTACCTGGTGCTCATCGAGAAGGTCGCGGCCAGCCCGGCCCAATATCCGCGCCGCCCTGGCGTCCCTAAGCACAAGCCATTGTGAGGTGCAGACATGCCGAAGAAGAGCAAGCTCCCTTATGTCGGTGTCGACCTGGGCGGGACCAAGATTCTGGCCGCCGTCATCTCGCACAAGGGCGAGGTGCTCGGCGAGGCCAAGAACGCCACCCGCGCCGAAGAAGGCCCGGAGGTCGTCATCGCCCGCGTGGCGGAGACGGTGCAGCAGGCCGCCGGGGCGGCTGACTTGCCGCTGAAGAAGGTGGGCGGGGTGGGCGTGGGCGCGCCCGGCGTGGTGGACACCGACAAGGGCGTGGTGCGCTTTGCCCCCAACCTGACCTTCTGGCAGGAAGTCCCCCTGGCCAAGAAGCTGAAGAAGCAGCTTGACTGCCCGGTGGTGATCGGCAACGACGTGGACGTGGCGACCTACGGCGAGTACGCGCTGGGGGCGGGGGCCAGGTGCAGGAACGTGGTGGGCATCTTCCCCGGCACGGGTATCGGCGGCGCGCTGATCCTGGACGGCAGGCTGCACAAGGGCGCGCGCGGCTCGGCCAGCGAGGTCGGGCACATGGTGCTGGTGGCCGATGGCCCGATCTGCGGCTGCGGTCGCCAGGGCTGCGCGGAGGCCGTCGCCAGCCGCACGGCCATCGAGCGCGACCTGTGGAACGCCATCCGCTTCGGGCGGCAGACCGTGCTGACCGACAAGGTCAAGGAAGGGGAGCGCATCCGTAGCGGGGTGCTGGCGGAGGCGGCCCGCGCGGGCGATACCCTGGTCTGCGAAACCCTGACCCGCACGGCGCGCTACCTGGGCCTGCTGGCCGGGTCGCTGGTCAACCTGATCGACCCGGAGATGATCGTCTTCGGCGGCGGGCTGATCGTGGCCTGCGCGGAGTGGATGATGCCCACCATACGCGGCGTGGCGCGGGAGCACTTCATTAACACGCTGGACGCCGACAAGGTGCGCATCGAGGTGGCGACGCTGGGCGATTACGCCGGGGTGCTGGGCGCGGCCATGCTGGCCCAGGACACCTTCGGCTAGCGGGCCGGGGCCTCACCGCTCAGGCGAGTCGCCCTCCGCTTCCGCCTCCAGGGCGGCGATGGCCTCCTCCAGCTCCTCCAGCCGCAGCAGCATGGCGGCGGGGACGGAGTGCGCGGGCAGGCTGGCGCGCAGTTCCTCGTATTCGCGCCGCAGGCGGGCCAGCAGGGCGGCTCGCTCCCCGGCGGCGGTCATGCCGGGGCCGCCCCAGGGGCAGGCCTGGCGTCGGCGCGAACCACAGCGCGGTACGGGCAGGCGATGAGGCACAACCGGCACTCCCGGCAGCGGCTCATGTCGATGCGGGGCGGCTCTCCGGGGGCGTCCATCTGGATGGCGCTGGTGGGGCACACCGCCACGCTCAGGCAGAAGCAGACGCGGCGGCACCGTTGCGCATCGACGGCGAGGGTGAAGGTCGGGCTGCGGCCATGTTCTGCCACGGGATAAGTAAGCCTTCCACTCAGAAAACCATGCAGGAGATAACGACATTATAGGGTCAATTTATCCCCTACGTCCAGCGTTTTATGACAATTGTCCTGCCCAGGCGGGCCATTCAGCGCCGGGGGCGGGCCTGTCTCCGGCCCGGCGAGGGACGCATTACAGGTATCTCAGGTCAGGGGCGCTGAGATTGGGAGGGTGATCCGCTGCGCTCCGGGGGAGCGGTCAGTTGGGGCGAGGGGGCGGGGGGAATTGGGGGGCAGGGTTCTCCCGTGCAATCCGTTCCCACTCCGGAGCCAGGACCTCACTGGAGTAAGCGTCCGCCTCCTCCAACGTGTGGAAGCAAACGTAATCAAATGGCCCCAGGCCGGTGAGGTAATGCCCCACACTGGGGAGGTGCGCGCAATGAAGCGGGGTTCCTTCCTCCACCAATTGCAGGAACTCGTCCACGTTCAGGACCCGCCCGTAGTATTCATACGTAGGATACCGCACCCCCTGCGCGGCCACGGCTGCCACTGCGGAGAGCGCTGCCGCTATAACCAGGGCCAGCACAACCCGTTTCCTTCCCTTAAGCCAGTTCATCGCTCAGCCTCCCAAGCGCCTTGTAGAAGCTCGAGAACGTCATCCTGGGCGGGCAGCACAAGAAGAGTTCATCGCTCAGCCTCCCAAGCGCCTTGTAGAAGCTGCCAATTCATAGTCCATTATAGCATAATTTCTGCTATAATTAAGATAGCATGAAAGATAGATGGGGAGCAGAAAATGAAGGCACGTATTTTACTGACAATTCTAATCCTTTTGGTTGCGGTAGCACTGATCTACCTTATCCTTATGGAGCCTGTGCTCTGGCAGTATATAGCAGGGGCAATAGCGATCGCCGTGGCTGTGGCGGCTCTAAGGGGGATTCACCTGATATGGCGCGATCCTTTAGCACATCTCATTCGCCTCTTTGATCCCGCCTCCCTTGCATCCTTTGAAAAGCCGAAACGGCTTCCGCACCAGGATGATTCTTTTGCAAATGATCTTCGGGCCGAGTCAGATTTTTTATATGAACAGGAATACCTGGATCGAAAACATAGAAGAAGCGTTTGACTTCGCAGGGGCATGCATTCTGAGAAATGTATGCCCCTGTGTTCAGCCACCCAGAAGAGCGCTTCCAACCCTTACTACACACAGCACAACTTCTGCTATAATTAAGATAGCATGAAAAATAGATGGGGAGCAGAAAGAAAATGAACCAAAGCAGGAACATGCTGACACTGACGCTCGCCGCGCTGTTGGCACTGGCCCTGCTGGCAACGCCTGTCATAGCGGCATCTCCGGCTCCTGGGGCGGGATTCTGGCCGGCTCAAACGGGGATTAACCGCGACGGCATCCTCGACTCGGCTGAGATGGACCAACTGGCGCGCAGCGTGGTGCTCATCGGCAACATGCGTCGCGGCCAAGTTGTCAGCCTTGGCTCAGGCACAATCATCACACCCGAAGGGCTGATACTCACCAACGCGCACGTAGTAGAAGGGGCGGAACAGGTGGCAATTGCTTTTAACGGCAATGGCCTTCCGGAATGGCGCTATCTGGGCGATGTAGTACGCACAGGAGACGTTGACGCGGCGCTGATCGCCCTGCGCAGCGATATGAATGGGCATTCGCTGAAGGGTTCGCTCAATCTGCCCCATATACCGATAAGGGTTGCTACGGCCCGGCGTGGCGATAGCGTGTATGTATTCGGTTATCCGGCCTTCGGCAATCGAAATCTGTGGTGGTCACAGGGCTACATCGTCGGGGTGGAGAGCGGTTACTTCAACGGGCAACAGGTGCCGATGTACTATATGTCCAATGCTGTAGCTGCGCCGGGCGACAGCGGCGGGCCTGTCGTTAATGGCAACGGTGAACTCGTGGGTATTCTTACCTTCGGGCATACCGACAGCACTGGCGAGTTGATGAATGGAATCCTCTCGGCCTATGTGGCACTGATAGATTTAGGCTACCGCCTCACTCAACAAGCTCCCAGACAGTCATCACCGTCCTGCGCGAGTGCCCCGCCTCCACGGATGATCGTCAACCACTACGGGCGCGTGACGTTTACCACGGGACAGCCAGTACGCCTGCGCGCCGGACCCGGAACGAATTATCAGGTTTTGGCCCGGCTGCCCGAAGGTACGACTTTCTACGTGACGGACGGCCCGCGTTGCGTGGAACCGTATTGGTGGTGGCAGGTGCAAGTACGAACCAACAGGGGCGTTATCACCGGCTGGATAGCCGAAGGGGTGGTGGGCAACTATTTCATTGAACCCCTTGATTAGCCAATCGCCCGCCGCAATCCCATATAACAGGTTGTGAAGGTGCGCAAGCCATGCCTCCCAGGTCCGTCGGCAGGTCGATGCGGGCCGGGCAGAGGCTTGTCAATCGCGGGTTTTGTGGTAGCCTCCTAAGCTGGTCTTGTGCAAGCAGAAAAGCGAGGAGCACCTTGGAAAAACTGCAACAGTTGAAGGACCGCCTGACTGACATTCACAACCTGTACGGGGCCGCCTCCCTGCTGGGCTGGGACCAGCAGACCTACATGCCGCCGGGCGGGGCCGAGCACCGCGCAGCGCAGCTTGCCACCCTCTCCAAGATCGCCCACCAGATGTTCACCGCCGAGGAGACCGGGCGGCTGCTGGAGGAGGCGGAGGCCGAGGGCGCGGGCCTGGACTACGACAGCGACGACGCCAGTCTGCTCCGCGTGACGCGCCACGACTACGACCTGGCGACCAGGCTCCCCACCGCCCTGGTGGCCGAGATCGCCCGCGTGACCACGCTGGCCCACGAAGAATGGGCCAAGGCCCGCGCCGGGAGCGACTACCGGGCCTTCCAGCCCTGGCTGGAGCAGATCGTGGACCTGAACCTGCAAAAGGCCGAGCACCTGGGCTACGAAGACCGCATCTACGACGCGCTGCTGGACCAGTACGAGCCGGGCATGAAGACGGCCCAGGTGGCGGCGGTGTTTGAGGAGCTGAAGGCCAGGCAGGTCCCGCTGGTGCGGGCCATCGCCGGGCAGCTCGACGCGGTGGACGACGCCGTGCTGCGCCGCGAGTACGACGAGGCCCGGCAGGAGGCCTTTGGCCTGGAGGTGGCCCGGCAGCTCGGCTATGACTTCCAGCGGGGTCGGCTGGACCGCACCGTGCACCCCTTCACCACCAGCTTCGGCACCAACGACGTGCGCATCACCACCCGCTACGACCGTAACTGGCTGCCCACGGCCCTCTTCGGCACCATCCACGAGTCCGGGCACGCCCTGTACGAGCAGGGCAGCGGCCCCTCGCTGGTGGGCACGCCGCTGGAGGGCGGCACCTCGCTGGGCGTCCACGAGAGCCAGTCCCGCCTGTGGGAGAACCTGGTGGGGCGCAGCCGGGGCTTCTGGCAGCACTTCTTCCCCCGCCTCAAGGCGCTGTTCCCGGAGGCGCTGGCCGACGTGGACCTGGAGACCTTCTACCGGGCGCTCAACCGCGTGCAGCCGTCGCTGATCCGCGTGGAGGCCGACGAGGTGACCTACAACCTGCACATCATCATCCGCTTCGAGCTGGAAAACGACCTGCTGGAAGGCCGGGTGAAGGTCCAGGACGCGCCGGAGGCCTGGAACGCCAAGTATGAGGAATACCTGGGCCTCACCCCGCCCGATGACGCCCAGGGCGTCCTGCAGGACGTGCATTGGTCGAGTGGCTCCATCGGCTACTTCCCCACCTACACGCTGGGCAACCTGATGTCCGTCCCCTTCTTCGAGAAGGCCGTGGCGGAGCGGCCCGGCATCCCGGAACAGATCGCGCAGGGTGAGTTCGGCGACCTGCTGGACTGGCTGCGGGAGAACATCTACCGGCACGGGCGCAAGTACATGCCCGCCGAGCTGTTCGAGCGCGTGACCGGCGGGCCGCTCTCCGCCGAGCCGTACCTGCGCTACCTGCACGCCAAGTACAGCGAGATCTACGACCTCTAGGGCCGCGTGCCTTTGCCCCGGCGCTTGCGACGCGGCGGCGGACCCCTTCCGCCGCCGTTTTTTCTGCCGGTTGCTCCAGCCTTTTGTTAGTGACCCTCTGGTTGACTCCCTACTATAAAAGGCTTACTATGGATTTATGGCCGAGCAAAATATCAACGTTAACCAGACGGCAACCGACTCCAGCGGCGTCACCCAGATCGGCGTGCAGTATACCGGCGACGTTCACCACCATCACTACGCGCCGGGCAGCAAGCCGCAGCGCACCACGGTAACGCTGGAGCTGGCCCAGGAACAGGTGGACGTGAGCAAGCTGATCGCGCTCATCGCCGGGCTGACCCAGGCGGGGGTGCAGGACATCAAGCTGGTGGGCGTGCGCCTGGGCAGCCTGATCGTCACCCTGGACATGCCCGCCGAAGCCGCCCAGAAGCTCGGCGTCCTGGCGCTGAACCGCCCGGAGCTGTTCGCCGAATTCCAACTGGTCAACGTCAGCATCGACCTGCCGCCGCCTTCCGTGGCCCCCCCTGCCGCGCGCCCCGCCAGGCCGCAGCCCCGCCCCTCCCCCCTCAAGGCGCTCCTCAGGCTGATCAAGCGGCTGCTGTTCATCGCCGGCGTCCTGGTCGTCGTGGGGGGCGTCGCCCTCATCATCTGGCTCTACGGGCCGCAGCTCGGCCTGACACCCCCGGCTGCCGCCTGCCGCATCGCCGCCGCCAGGGGCAGCCTGCCCATCTACGCCGCGCCGTCTTCGCGCGTGGAGGTCATCGGCGAGCTGGAGGAGGCGGGTCCCCTGGACGTGGTTGGGCGGTGGGAGCAGGGCGGCTGGTGGCTGGTGCGCTTTGGCGAAGGCGCTGAGGGCTGGGTGCAGGATCGCGCGGTCCGGCTGAGCGGGGCGTGCGAGTCTGTGCCGCCGATCTCAGCAGGGGCCGGGCCGGAGCCGTGCGCGGCCACCGTCCTCTGGCCGGGGGAGCTGAGCAGGCTGAACGGCGCGCTGCGGGAAGGCCCCTCGGTCACCTACCCCATGTTCGCCCGCCTGCCGGAAGGCGAGGCAGTCCACGTGCTGGAGCGCACGGAGGACGGCAGGTGGTGGCTCGTCCTGAGCGAGGCCAGCGAAGTGGAGGGCTGGATGGCGGAAAGCTCGCTGGACCTGCGTGGCGACTGCCAGGCCGTCCCCGCCCGGCCCGCCGAGCTGGAGCCAGAGGGCGCCGGCGAGGAGACCCTGAACCCGGAGCTGCCCCCGCGCTTTGGCGAGGACGAGCTGGCGGCGGGCTTCCTGCCGGACCCCTTCACCGTTGAGCTGCTTAGCGGCGGCGAAGTGAACGTGGGGGAGCTGCTGGAGGGAATCTGTGAGGGTCCGGCCAGGGGCCACGCCAGCATGGAGCCTTCCTTCCGCCTCCACTACCAGGCGGGGAGCTTCCCGCTGCGGATTTACTTCCTCGGCGAGGGCGACACGACCCTGGTCGTCCACGCGCCGGACGGGCGCTGGTACTGCGACGACGACGACGCGGGCGACTACAACCCGCTGCTGGCCTGGGACGATCCCCTCAGCGGCCCGTACACCATCTGGGTCGGGACCTATGGCGCAGGCGAGCAGATCCCCGGCGCGCTGCACATCAGCGCGTCGGAGGGGCCGTAGCCGCCAGCCGCCCTTTTTCCCCGCTTTTCCTCCACAAAGCAGCCCGTTCCCCCGCCCGGCGGCGCAGCGGCCCGCGCCTCTGCCAAATGCCCCCGCATCTGGTATAATCCCGCCCGGCTTGTTGCGGAATGCCAGACAAAGCGAGGTGCGTGGTGTCGGGTCCACTGGTCGAGTGTGTGCCGAACTTCAGCGAAGGCCGCCGTCCGGAGGTGGTGGCCCAGATCGTGGAGGCCATCCGCGCCGTCCCCGGCGCGACCGTGCTCGACCACAGCAGCGACGCCGACCACAACCGCACGGTGGTGACCTTCGTCGGCCCGCCCCAGGCCGTGGAGGAGGCCGCCTACGCGGCCATCGCCACCGCCGCCAGGCTGATCGACCTGGAGGCGCATCGCGGCGAGCACCCGCGCATCGGCGCGACGGACGTGGTGCCCTTTGTGCCGCTGCGCGACGTGACCATGGAGGACTGCGTGGCGCTGGCCCGCCGCCTGGGCGAGCGCGTGGGGCGGGAGCTGGGCATCCCGGTTTACCTCTACGAGGCCGCCGCCACCCGCCCGGACCGCCAGAACCTGGCCGCCCTGCGCAAAGGCGAGTACGAGGGGCTGAAGGAGGCCATCCGCAGCGACCCCGACCGCGCGCCGGACTTCGGCCCGGCGGCGCTTGGCCCGGCGGGGGCCACCGTGATCGGGGCGCGGCCTTTCCTCATCGCCTACAACGTCTACCTGAACACGGACGACGTGGAGATCGCCAAACGCATCGCGCGCACGGTGCGCCATTCCAGCGGCGGGCTGCGCTTCGTCAAGGCGCTGGGGCTGCTGGTGGAGGGCCAGGCCCAGGTCTCCATGAACCTCACCGACTTCCGGCGCACGCCGGTCCACGTGGCCGTGGAGCTGATCCGGCGGGAGGCGGCCCGCTACGGCGCGCTGATCACCCACAGCGAGCTGGTGGGCCTCATCCCGGAGGCGGCGCTCATCGACTCGGCCCGCTGGTATCTGCAACTGGACGGCTTCCAGCCGGACCAGGTGCTGGAGCTGCGCCTGCAAGCGGCCCAGGCAGAAGAGCGCCAGGACTCCGGCGCGGGCCTGGAGGCCTTTGCCAGCGCCGTGGCGGAGGGCACGGCGGCCCCCGGCGGCGGCGCGGTGGCGGCGGCAGCGGGCGCGCTGGGCGCTGCCCTGGCGGAGATGGTGGCCCGTCTCACAGTCGGCAAGAAGCGCTACGCCGACGTGGAGGCGGAGATGACCGGCCTGGCCGCCCAGGCCGAGGCGCTGCGCCAGAAGCTGCTGGAGGCGGCGCGGCAGGACGTGGCCGCCTTCGAGGCCGTGATGGCCGCCTACCGGCTGCCCAAGGAGCAGCCGGGCCGCGCCGAGGCGATCCAGGCGGCGCTGGGCGGCGCGGCAGACGTGCCGCTGGCGGTGGCCCGCGCGGCGCTGGAGGCCATGCGGCTGGCCGCCGTGGCCGCCGCCCAGGGCAACGCCAACGCCGCCACCGACGCCATGGCGGGCATCCACATGGCGCTGGCGGCGGTGGAGGTCGCCGCGCTGAACGTGCGCGTCAATGCCGCCAGCATGGACGACGCCGAGGTGGCGGCGCGCTACAACAAGGACATCGCGGCTATCGTGTCGGCGGCGCGGGACCTGGCCGGGCAGGCCCTGGCCGAGGCCGCCCGGCGGGCCGGCCTGGACGGGCAGGAGACCTAGCACAGACCCATGCAACATCCCCTCTCTCATCATCCGGCAGCGGGTCAATGGTTCATTTTGCGCCTCAGGGGGGCGGCCTGGCTGGGCCTGGCGCTGGCGCTGCTGCTGGCGGCCTGCGGCGGGCAGGGCGCGCAGGTCACGCCGCTGAGCCGCGCCCACCTGACCAAGACGGCGGAGGCCATCCCCACCGCCACCCGCACCTTCACCCCCTCCCCCACGCCGACCGTCACGCCCTCCAGCACGCCCACCAGCACGCCCACAGCCACCCCCACCCTCACCCCCAGCCGCACGCCCTTTGTGGTGAGCACCAACACGCCGCGCCCCACCCGCACGCCGCTGGTGGTGGCGGCCCTGGGGCCGCCGGACGAGGCCGCCGGGGGCCAGCCCACCTGGACACCCCCGCCGCTGGACCAGGCGTTGGCCATCGAGGACCACTACTGGTTCGCCCGGCCCATCCCCAACGGCCTGACCTCCTGGGCCGCGCGCAACTACCCCTACGGCGGCACCAACGGCGGGCGCTTGCAGGTGCACCTCGGCATCGACCTGGTCAACCCCACGGGCACGCCGGTGCTGGCCGTGCAGGACGGCACGGTGTACTACGCCGGGGACGACGTGAACGGCCCGCGCTTCGGCCCCATCCCCAACTACTATGGGACCCTGGTCGTCATCCAGCACGACTTCGTCACGCCGGACACGGGCGAGCCGGTCTTCTCCCTGTACGGGCATCTGCTGGCGGCGGAGGTGGAGGCCGGGCAGCGGGTGACGCGGGGGCAGCAGATCGGGCTGGTGGGGGCCAGCGGCGTGGCGTTGGGGCCGCACCTGCACTTCGAGGTGCGCGTCGGCGACCCGCAGAGTTTCAACAGCACGCGCAACCCGGAGCTGTGGCTACGCCCCTACCAGGGCTTCGGGACGCTGGCCGGGCGCGTCACCGACTCGGCGGGCAACTTCCTCTACGAGGTGACGCTCAGCGTGACCTCCGCCCTGGACCCGGACTTCCGGCGGGCGGCCTTCAGCTATGCCGACGACTCGGTGAACCCGGACACCACCTTCGGCGAGAACTTCGTGCTGGGCGACCTGCCCGCCGATTACTACGAGGTGGTCATCCGTTCGGGGGGCGGCACGCTCTACCGGGACCAGGTTTACGTCTACCCCAACCGCACCACCTGGCTGGACATCACCCTGCCCTGACCCCGGCGCGGCTCAGTGCGCGCCGCCCACCAGGTTCAGGATGACCACCCCGGCGATGATCAGCCCGATGCCCACGATGTGCCAGGCCGTCAGCGCCTCGTCGAAGAGCAGCACGCCGAGGATGGCAATGGCCGCCGTCCCCAGGCCGGACCAGATGGCGTAGGCCGTGCCCACGGCCATCTCCCGCAGCGCCTGCGACAGCAGCACAAACGAGGCGATGTATCCCACGGCGACGACGATGCTTTCGCCGACACGGGTGAACCCTTCGGATGCCTTCAGCGCGGTGGTGCCGATCACCTCGCTGGCAATGGCCAGCATCAGGTACGCCAGAGCGCTCATACCCCTTCTTCTCTCCCCACGGCACAGAATAAAACAAGGGGGGCGTGCCCCCCTCGTGATCCTACCCGGCCTGCCTGACGGCGTCCAGCGCCTCGCTGATGGCGGCCAGGTCCTCCTGGCTCAGCTCCCAGTCCCCGGCGACGACGGTCTCCTCGATCTGGCCGGGCCGCCGCGCCCCGACGATGGCCGCTGTGACGCCTGGCTGCTGCTTGACCCAGGCCACGGCCAACTGGGCCACCGTCCTGCCGTGGCGGCTGGCGATGGGCCGCAGCCGCTCCACCAGCGCCCCGGCCTGGGCGAAGTCCTGCTCGCTGAAGTCCCGCCGCCGCCAGTCGTCCGGGGCCAGCCTGGCGGGGTCGAACCTGTCCGTCAGCAGGCCGGAGCGCATGGGGCTGTAGGCGACCACGCCGATGTTCTGCTCCCGGCAGAAAGGCAGGATCGCCTCCTCGATGGCGCGGTCCAGCAGGCTGTAGGGCGGTTGCAGGGAGGCGATGGGGTGGACCGCCAGGCAGCGCTGCATCTGCTCCACAGTGAAGTTGGAGACGCCGATGTAGCGCGCCTTGCCCTCGCGGACCAGGTCGGCCATCGTGCCCCAGGAATCTTCCAGGGGCGTGTTGGGGTCCGGCCAGTGAATCTGGTAGAGGTCAATCACCTCCACGTTGAGGCGGCGCAGGCTGTCCGCCACCTCCCGGCGGATGCGCTCCGGGCGCGAGTTGCGGCGCACGTTGCCCTGCGCGTCCCACTCCATGCCGCACTTGGTGGCTATGAAGACCTGGTCGCGGCGGCCCGCAACCGCCCTGCCGACCACCTCCTCGGAGCGACCCAGCCCGTAGACGGCTGCGGTGTCGATCCAGTTGATGCCCAGGTCCAGCCCACGCCGGATGGTGGCGATGGAGTCGGCGTCGTCCTGCGGACCCCAGCCGTACTCCCAGCCTCCGCCGCCGATGGCCCAGGCCCCAAAGCCGATCACAGAGAGCTGGGCGTCGGTGTAACCAAGCTTTCGTTGCTGCATGGCTTCCTCCTCGTCAGAAGCAGCACCAGAAAAGACGCTGATCCGTGGCCGTGCGCAGCAGGCAGGCGTGGCCCGCCCCTCCATCGGCGTTGATGCAGGGATGTTGGCGACGAGGTGGGCGCTGGTGAGAGGTTGTTTTTCGCGTACCAGGCTGCTGTGGCCCGCCGTGGCGCGTGCAACGGGTCACCCATCAGAGGCCTGATTATACCGCGTCCCAGCCGGGCAGCAGCCTGCGGCTAAGAATCGCAAAGCCCCGCCCGCCTAGCCGCCGCAGGTGTAGTCCTGCGGATCAGGCTCCCCGGCCTGCGCCCACAGACGCTCAAACTCGGCGTTGTACTCGCGGGCCAGGGCCGGGTCGCGCAGAATGAGGACGTTTTCGTCGTTGCTTTGCATGGCGTTGCTGGAGAAGTTCAGCGAGCCGGTGATGATCGTGGTGTCGTCAATGATGAACGTGCCGTGGTGCAGGAGGAAGCGATTGCCGTCGCTGCGCACGGGGATGCCTGCACAGGCCAGCCGCACGAACTCGCCGTACTGCGCCAGGCTGCCCACCGTCTCCTGGATGCCCTGCACCGCCACGCCACGGCCCGCCAGCTCCAGCAGCAGATCGCCCACCGAATCCAGGGTGAAGGAGAAGACCATGAAGCGGACCGACTCGGAAGCCGCCCCGATGGCCTCCAGAATGGCGGGTTCGGGGTCGTCCTCCGGGGTAAAGTAGACCGCAGCCATGGCCCCCGCCTCGCTGGCCTGGCCCGGCGGCGAGGTGGGGCCGAACTGGCGGCCCTCGAACATCTCGTCAAACTCGGCCTGGTATTGGCTCACGATGGCCGGGTCGAAAATGGTGAGGGCGTTGCTGTTGTTGCGGTAGGTGTCGCCGAGGATGTAGGTCCAGTGGCCGGTCCACACCTCCTGCCCATCCAGGATCACGAAGTTGTTGTGCATCAAGGCGGAACGCCCGTCGTCCACAACCGGGATGCCGGAGTCGTGCAGGTCGTCCAACAGCGTCTCGTCGGGCAGGGTCTCCATCTCGTCGGCCAGATCCTCACGCTCGTCTTCCGGGGCGGCCAGATAGGCCTGGTAGGCGGCGACATCCAGGCCGAACTCGTTATCGGTCACCACGCGCACGGCCACGCCCCGCCGGTGGGCCTCCAGGACGGCATCCCGCAGCAGGGGATGGTCGAACTCGAACGCGGCGATATCCAGGGTGTTCTGGGTGCGCTGGATCGAGTCGGCCAGCCGCAGGTCGATGCCGCTGTAGGTCAGCCGGTCGGGGGAGACATCGCCGTCCGGATCGGTGAAGTAGACCGCCCAGCGGTTGGACACCGCGCCGAAGCCGGAGCCAAGCGCGGCGGGAACCGGCTCCGGCTCCACCTGATCCAGGGGAACCCAGCCGCGCAGCCCGCCCTCCGCCAGCTCGACATCCAGCCACTCCCCGCTGGCGTCCAGGCCGTGCACGGTGGCCTCCGCCCGCCGGTTGAGGATGGCCAGGCGGTCGGCGTTGGCCTCCGGCTGGAGGCGCAGCGCCGCCCCGCCGAAGACGGTCACGGTCTGCCCGACCAGGCTGACGCTCTCTTCAGCGGGCGAGCCGCCGCCTTCGCCGGGAGGGGCATCCGCGCCGGGCGTAGTTGGCGGCCCGTTCAACACCCCGCTGCCCAGCAGCAGCGCCACGCCCAGGACGAGCAGCAGCGCCACTGCCGCCGCAAGGCCCAGCCAGCGGGGGATACGGGTCTGCCGCCCCCCGATCTGGGCGATCAGCCGTTCCATATCGCGGGTGAAATCGGGGTCGTAGCGCACGCGCACGGCGTTGCGGTAGTGCAGGTCGGCCAGAGGCTCCGGCAGGTCGTCCGTTTTGGGCATCGGCGTATCCTGAATGAGGACGGGCACGACGCGCATGTGCGCGGAGCCGAGGCCAGAGGCAACCTCCAGGCGGACGAAGTCGTCGGGGTCGTGCAGGCGGGGGCGTCCATCCTCCCCGGCGATGGACACCCACTGCGGCCCGATGATCGCCAGCAACACGTCGCAGGCCGTGACCTGCGCGGCCAGGTAGTCCCTGAAGTTGACCCCCGCCGGGATGTCCACGACATCCATAAACACGTTCTGCGGGCCAAAAGCCCGCGCCAGGTGCTCATGGATGCGGCCCACAATGGCCTGGCTGTCGGCGCGGCGGTAGGAGATGAAAATTCTGGGCATGGGCACATCGCTACGAACAGGGAGCGTCTGGCCTCAGTATACCCCGGCCCACCCTGGAAAAGGAAACGCGCCTGCCCGGCGCTGCGGTATGATCAGGGTGTGGGGACGGGAAAGGCAGGTGATCACCATGCGCGTCATTCGCTTCTGGAAGCCCTACCAGGTGCTCAGCAAGTTCACCGACCGCCAGGGGCGGGCCACCCTGGCCGACTACATCGACGTGCCGGGGGTCTACGCGGCGGGGCGGCTGGACTACGACAGCGAGGGGCTGTTGATCCTCACCGACTCCGGGGCGCTCATCCAGCGCCTGACCGACCCCGCCTACGCCCACCCGCGCACCTACCTGGCCCAGGTGGAGCGCATCCCGGACGCGGCGGCGCTGGAGGCGCTGCGCCGGGGCGTGACCATCAAAGGCGGGCGCACCCGCCCGGCGCAGGCCGACCTGCTGGCAGCGCCGCCGGACCTGCCCCCGCGCCCGGTCCCCATCCGCTACCGGAAGCACGTGCCCACCGCCTGGCTGCGGCTGACGATCACCGAGGGGCGCAACCGCCAGGTGCGGCGCATGACGGCGGCGGTGGGGCATCCCACGCTGCGGCTGGTGCGCTGGGCCGTCGGCCCGGTCACGCTGGCGGGGCTGGAGCCGGGCCGGTGGCAGGTGTTGACGGGGGCCGAGCGCGCGGCGCTGTGGGAGAGCGCCTTCGGCGGCCAGCCGCCGGGCAGGGACGGGGGCAGCGCGCCGGGCCGGGAGTAGCGCAGCCATCCGCCGCCAGCCGGCGGCGCAACCCGACCCGCCCAGCCGCGTACTGGAAGATAGCGCAGGCAAAAATCGACTTGAATCGATAGCAAGGAGCATAAAAGTGTCCGAGACAAAAGTGACCGAGGTCAACATCCCTTACCCGGCGGAAGGCGAGGCGCACCTGCGGCTCAACGTGGGGGCCTGCCGCCTCAAGGTGCGGCCCGGCGGGGGCGAGGCGCTGGTCAGCGGGACCTATGAGGACCCGACCGGCACGCTGCCGCTCAACATCACCCAGGACGGCAGCACGGTGCGCATCACGCAGGGCCGCAGCGTGGTGGACTGGTTCGGCGTCTTCAGCGGCGTGCCCAAGTTCGACCTGGCGCTGGGCACGGCCAGCCCCTACATCCTGACCTTTGAGGGCGGGGCCAGCGAGAACATCCTGGACCTGGGCGGGCTGCCGCTCACCCGCCTGGTGATCAAGCACGGCGCGGGCAAGCTGGACATCGACTTCTCCGCGCCCAACCCGCACGAGATGAGCCTGCTGGAGCTTGGCTCCGGGGCCGGGGGCATGGAGATCAGGAACCTGGCCAACGCCAACTTCGCCGAGATGCGGGTGGACGGCGGGGCGGCCTCCTACAAGTTCGACTTCGGCGGCGCTCTGCGGCGCAACGCGCACGTGCGCATCTCCACCGCCGTCTCATCCGTGGAGATCAGCGTGCCCGCCGCCACCGCCGCCAGGATTTACCCCGAGTCTTTGATGGGCGGGCTGGACGTGGGCGACGGCTTCATGAAGAAGGAAGGGGCCTTCTGGACGGAGGCCGCCCTGGCCGGGGAGACGCCCGCGCTCGCCATCCACACCAACGTGGCGCTGGGGGCGCTGCGCCTGCGGGTCACTGCGCCGTAGGACCTGCCGCCGTCGCCGCGCACAGCCGCCGTCCTCCGAGGGCCTCCCTACGCCATAGCTTCTCTGAGGGCACTGACGGCCTCCGCTTCGATGTCGCGGACGGCGAGGGCGTGCGCGGCGATGGCCTCCCGCATGGCCTGGACGGCAGGGGCGTCCAGGGGGAAGTCGGTTTCCATCGCCGTGAGGATGCTCTCCTGCCGCGCGGCGATGCGCCGGCGCTCCTCGGTGGCCTCTGCGCCCTGTTCGAAGAAAAGCCGGTGGCTGCGGTCCATTAAGGTGCGGTAATCACGGAAGGGTTCCACGGCGTCGGGCAGCAGGGCCACGGACAGCGCGCGCCAGGCGTCAGCGGCGGCGCGGAAGCGAGGGGCGGCCTCGGACAGGGCTGCACATGCTGGACCACGCCCAGGCGCGAGAGCAGGGCATCCCAGGGGTCGAAGGTGTTGCGGGTCAGGATGCGCGCCTGCGGGTCGTAGCCCTCATAGGCAAAGCTGAAGTAGCCCATCACTGCGCCGCCGCCCACGCCCATCAGCAGGGCCTCAGAGTAGGGCTGGCCGGTGTGGGGGGCGGTGACGCCGCGATGGGCGAGCGTGTTGGCAATAGAGCCGGTCTCCCAGTGCGTGCCGATGAAGCTGTTGTAGTCCGCCAAAACGGGCATGGCTGTCCTCCTTGTGGGCGCGTTCTGCACCTGATTGTAAGGCGAATCCGGCGCGGCGCGGAAAAGGAGCGACATACTATTGAGCGGGGCTGGCAGAACATGTCCCTCGCCCGGCCAGGCAAGCCGCGCCTGCCGCCTCAGAAGGGCCGAGCCGTGCTACAATGGCTGTGGAAGCAGACACAGCGGACCGCTCCCCCCGGCGGACGCGCTGCGCCCCGCCGGAGAGTCGATGCCGCTGCGAGGAGGGGAAAGGAAGCTCGATGAAGCGCGTGATTCGTGCGCCGCGCGGCACAACCATCTCCTGCAAAGGCTGGCTGCAGGAGGCCGCCCTGCGCATGCTGATGAACAACCTCGATCCGGACGTGGCCCGCGACCCGGATAACCTGATCGTCTACGGCGGGCGCGGCAGGGCCGCCCGCAACTGGGAGTGCTTCGACGCCATCGTCGCCGCGCTGCGGGAGCTGGAGAATGACGAGACGCTGCTGGTGCAGAGCGGCAAGCCGGTGGCCGTCTTCAAGAGCCATCCGGACGCGCCACGGGTGCTGCTCGCCAATAGCAACCTGGTCCCC
>FWPU01000875.1_pt1 | contig 94842 bp, 87 predicted proteins | sample 2228361 | NCBI WGS metagenome assembly FWPU01 (sample SAMEA103939777, study PRJEB20133) | metagenome | reverse complement strand
ACTTGCCCAAGTCACCCCTATATCTTCTGGGGCAGCGATAGACTCTGGCGCAACTTTCCTATCTAATTCTGCAATAGCTGTTAAAGCCATATGATTTACCTTTTAATACCTAATACGATTTACCCTATAGTCTGTATTATACCAGAAGCGGGCAAGGGGTGGGTGAAACTGACTCAATTGCGGGGACCAATAGGTTTAAGAACGGCTACAATCTGCTAAAAAGCTTAGCTTTTACGAAAGCCAAGCTTTAGAAAATGAATAATTTGCTTCTTGATATGCTTTTAACTTATGCTTATGGAAGGACTATGTGCCAGCATTGTCTGCAAAAACACAGGACGCACAGACAACCCTTATTGGTTTTTATCGTGGTGGGAATATTGAGCACAATTTGGCTGATACTGCGCACCGGCAGGCGGCCGGATCGTATCCGCTATCCGTGCCAGCAGCTGGCAGCGGCCAACTCACTCATGTTTTTAGGCTGGTTAGGCGGGATTTTTTCCGGACACTATTTGTACCGCAAATTTAAAGGTCAACCAGTAGTAAAAATCGGTCTGCCGATAGTTTTGATATTTTTATTTATACTTGGATATAAAAGTTTTGGCATTGATATTGTTAAAAATTTTAGTTTTGCCCAAAGTTATGATCACGCCCCAATTTGTCCGGGGGGCAACTGCGCGACTTGGCCTAAACCGCGGGTGGTATCTATCAAAAATACTGATGCTGTCATACCTGCAACTGTCGGCAATTGCCCCTCGCCCTATACTGCCAGTAGTTGTTATTTTACCGATCAACAGGTGAACCAAACTGTGGTTGAAAACATGCTTGACCAGGCTGTCACGACGATGACGGGTCGCGGCAGCGTCTCACTTGCCTGGACCAAGCTCTTTAGCGACAAATTCGGTAGCGATTACCAGGCAGGCAAAAAGATCGGTATCAAGATAAATTTCAATAATTCAGCCTCGGGCTACGGAAATGCCGGTCGTTATAACCCCTTACCCCAGACTGTTGTAGCACTTTTAAAACAGCTACGTGATAAAAAGGGTGTCCCGGAAGAAAATATTTACCTTTATGACTGTTCCCGCGCCTTTTATGCTTATTTTACCGATAATATTTATCAAAAAGGCTTTACCAAAATCCATTATGTGGGTACACGCATCGATTCCTCCTATCCGGTAGTCAAAGAACCCCCCCGGCAGGGAAGCCTCGTAAAACTTACGCCCCATCACGACATGTATATTTGTGCTCAAGTGGAAGACACTTTTGATTATATTATCAATCTGCCCTTACTTCGGCCTCATGGTGGAGCCGGAGTGACTTTGGGATTTAAAAATCATTTGGGCAGTTTTTATACGGGGACCGGCGGCTATTCGATCGAAACTTTGCATACACCGATTTACAATCCGGGCAGCGCAATTGATATTTCTCATCCGTTGGTGCAGTTAAACGGCCTGACGGCAAACGGTTTTTCAGAAATTCGTGATAAAACAGTCCTGACTCTGGTTGACGGTTTATACAGCAATAACAATAACAATACCGATCCACCCAATGTGATTTACGAAACTCTGATACTCGGACAAGATCCAGTAGCGGTGGATTCGGTGATGTTTGATCATCTGCGTACTTTTTCCCAAAGGCCCACAGTAGTGAGTCAAAATTATCTGCATGCGGCAGCTCAAGCAGGACTAGGGGTGCACGAACACTGGAACACGAGTACCAAAAAATATTCTCAAATAGATTATGTGTCTTGCCTGGAGAATTGTGTCGGAGTAAGTCCCCAACCGAGTTCCAGCAGTTGGCCATCATCCAGTGTGACTTCACCAGCATCACCTTTTAGCCCAGGTGATGTCAATCATGATGGATTGATAAACCATGATGATTTGGTATTGGTGATATTAAATTTTAGCAGACAACCGACTCAAGTGCCAAATTATTTCGATCCGATGGTTGACGCAAAAATAAATATTTTCGATTCAGCCTATGTAATAGGAGATTGGTGACTAAGACAGAAATCAGCTGATGGCATAGCCCGTTTGGTGATTTGCTATATTTATGGATTTTTATCTAGAATAACAGCAGATGGTGAAAAAAAACATTTTTTGGATATTTATTGTTTTTATTTTCTTAATTCAAGATCATGCAGCTCTGGCTCAGACACCAGCGCCAAAAGATTGTTCAAAAACTTCAATTTCCACAGCCACTGGATTGGTAAAGCCCCTGACTGATATGAGGGCCACTGAATATTATCCCAATATTACAGATCCATTTCGTCAGGATGGTGGATTGTATGGACAAGGTATAAATATTTTACCGTTGACTCATCCGCATATGCAGAAAGCTATAGCTGCTACAAGTCAGATTGTTCCACGCAATGCTGCTGGTGACCCTGACCCCAATGGTAAGATTGGGTTTATCTCCTTGGGGATGTCCAATACCAAATATGAATTTGATCATTTTAAAAGTTATCCGGCAGTTATCCAAAAAAAATCACCCCAAGTAGTTTTAGTCAACGGTGCATGGCAATCTATGGTTGCTCAAAGATGGTCAGGTAGGGAGATCACTTGCGGAGTGCCACCGCCTTCTGGTGGAGTTGGTGGAGTGACTGATCCATGGCAAAATTTTAATGACAAAATCACCCAAGCCGGGCTGACCAAAGCCCAAATCCAGGCGGTGTGGATGAAACTAACTAATGCTTACCCGCAGTCTTGCAATAATAATGATTTTGCTGACTTTGTAAATAAAATGTATGAAGATATGCGGATGATTATGGAGCGGCTGAATCGGCCTGATCCAGCAAATCCTTCGGTTAAAGAATATCCCAATCTGAAAGTAATTTATGTTTCTTCCCGGATTTATGGTGGCTACAGTCAGGATCCTTTGAGCCCGGAACATTCAGCTTATTGGAGCGGCTTTGCTATGCGTAAACTGATTCAGGATCAAATGATTGGGGATAACAGTGGTATCACTTATGATTACCCGATATTGCTTTGGGGGTACAATGGGCCGAACGCCACAACATATTTGTGGGCCAACGGGGTGATACCCAGAAGTGACGGTTTGACTTATCAATGTTCGGATCTTGTCACAGACGGCGTCCATCCGGCAGATGGGGCCAAGATCAAAGTCACTAACATGCTTTTAAATTTTTTTATCAGTGATCCTTTGGCTAAAGTATGGTTTACCGGTAGTGGAGTATTGCCTTCTGCCACCCCTTTGCCAAGTATTGCTCCGTCGCCCGCAAGCGCCTATTTTCAATTTGATATTCCGCCTCATCCGGAAACCTTTGTTTTTCAGCTTAATGACCCAATTAAGATCCAACAAGCCCGGGATATGCTCAACCAAGTCATGCCTATGCAGTCAGTGATGGGAAAAGTGATAAAACAAAGTCAAAGTTACAATCCGCCTTGGAGCTTTCATTTAGATCCGAACAGCGTGACTTTCTTTAGAAGCGCCACCGAGGTTTGCGATGCCCATATCCAGTATGTTGAAAACAATTTGGCTCAAGTGTGTACAACCATTTTACCAAATTGTGTTTGGTGTCCCTGGAATTCCAGACTGATTGCTGAGGTTTATCCGGGGCAGGCATCCGTCAGCCCTGCACCTTCTGGATCACCTAGTTATAAAAAAGGTGACGTCAATCATGACGGAATTATTGATCAGTTAGATCTAGCGTTGATATTAACCAATTTTAGCAGACAACCGACTCAAGTGCCAAATTATTTCGATCCCGTTTCAGACAGCAAAATTAATCTCTGGGATGCAGGATGGGTGATAAAGTATTGGTAATATACTAGACAATTAGTTGTTAACTTTACAGATTTATAAAAATCAACTATGTTTAAAGTAAAGAGGAGAATAATATTTGATTTGTTTTAAATCATTTATGAAAAAAATCGGTTTTTATCTTAGCTTTATTCTTGTTGGATTGATCTTTTGGCAACTTTGGCAAAATCCATATCCAAAATCATTTCCCAGTTACGTCGGCCAAGATGTCTCGGCACAAACACTTGGTGATTGGCCTATGGCCGGACATGATCCGGCACGCTCTTCTTGGTCTGCCGAAAATGTCAGACCCAATACTTCAAGCCCGGTCTGCACCAAGGTGATTGGAGCATTTATTCCGCATAAAGTGCAGATTATCGGCAGCGGCGATTTGATTTATGTTTCAGCGGCCGACGGAGTTCACGCATTGAATTATGCCACCTGTCAAGAAGTTTGGTGGTATAAAACTGAAATGCCTGTTGGTCATTCGCCGACTATTGCCAACGGCAAACTTTATGTCGGAGTCTATGATAAAAAAATTCATGCTTTGAATGCCGCAACAGGTGCCAGATTGTGGACTTTTTCAGGAGAAGCTGGTTTTGACAACAATCCAGTCGTGGTCAACGACCGCTTATATACAGGCGGCAGAGATGGCTATTTTTACGCACTGGATGCCAATAGTGGGAGTCTGATCTGGAAATACAAAGCCGAAAGCGGTCTGTCTTTTTCCCCGGCTTATAAAGACGGAGTATTGTATTTTGGCGACAGGGATGGGCGGGCTTATGCCCTGAAAGACAATGGCAGCAATTACCAATTGGTGTGGAAGACAGCGCCGCTTTCGGGGGCGGGTTTTACTTCATATTGGCCGGTGATTTTTGGCGACCGAGTTATTTTTTCTGGCGGACACCATTATGGATATGGTAGAACTACAGGCGGAAACAGTGATTGCGGACAGGCAAGTGTGGTTAATGGCAAACCGACCATGTTTGAAAGATGTGAGGCTTGGCCGGCCGGAAGTCAGAGTGGAGATTTATTTGGACCAGCACTCGGAGAAGGGTGGATCGACGCCTCTGTTCCTTATAATTATTTGCGAAATAAACCCTGGAGACAGACCATCTTTGTCCTAAATCGGGCAACTGGAGCATTGATGGAGACACCGCCGGTCATCTGGCAGGGGAATGCCAGCACCGAAACACGAGCTCCGGCTGTTTATCACGGTATTGACGGTCTGGCTTACTTTTACCAGTCGATTGTTTATGAAAGCGCTATACCTTGGGCAAGAGTCACCGGCTGGCGGCCGTCAACACCGAGCCAACTTTATGTTCCGTGTGTTTATCAAAAAGGAGTCTGTGGCGAAGCGGCTGATAAACCCGGAGCCATTGCCGCCGGCGGCAATTATATTTATATCAAAACCAATAGGGGGCGCAATGTTTACTATGTAGATGTTACCAATGGTACTACAGGTAAAATAAGCATTTCCAACAACAATCCAGCTTATTCCAATTTTAAATACGGGATGTTAGCCGACATTAATGATACACATGGTTTGCAAAATCCGCCGACTCCCTTTCGGGGAAGAATCTATTTTCATAGTTTTAATACTGTCTATGCTTACTGATATCAAGAAAAAAACGATGCGAATTCTTACTGTAATCCTGGCCTTTTTGCTCCTAATTTCTTTTTTAGGAGCCAAGTCCTCCCAGGCGCAATCAGCTGATCCTCTAAGAACCAAACTTGAGTTGGAAGTGCAAAAAATTATCAGCAGTGGGCATCTAAAACCGGGCTATTTTTCTGCAGGTATGCTGGATATGATGATGGATGGTCGGGTAGGCGAGGCTTTACAGGATTATTTTCATAATTCCGCTGACACTATTTACACTTTGGCGATAGCCTTGCCTTATTTATCTTCATCTTTGCAATCCCAAGTCAAAAGCTATCTGCAGCAGGAATATATAAATTATCCTTTGGGAAGTGTAACACATGTGGGCTGGTCCAACGGAACAAACAGATCGGAAAATCCTTGGCCGGCCGATCAGCAGCTTGCACCGCAATCTGCAGGAATTGCTGGGAAAACGAGTCAATGGAGTTTTTGGAATTTCAACCCCTTCAATTTTTATGCCGCCTGGAAATATGCCCAAGTTATGGGTAATGCAGCCGAAGTTTTCAATAATATCAAATCAAGATATGAAGCTCCTCCATCTGATAGCTCCTTTATCACCACCTATCCACCGCTTCATGTATTAAATATTTATATCGCCGGCCATATTGGCTATTTGGAACTTGAAAAACTGGCAACAGGTAGTGAAACTGCCAGTATCAGGAATAACCTCAACCGCTTGATCAATCTTCGCTTATCACTTCTTGACAGCCTGACTCCCGAGTCGATCAGAGGATTAGAGGCTGGAGGTTTTATTTATCTGGTACCGGAGCTGGGCGATATAATGTATCAGCAAAAAAGAACCAGAGTCCAGCAATATGTCGATACTTATGAGAAAATTATGCCTTACTGGTTTGTGGCTGGTGCAGACGAACAAATCAAAGATCCGTTGCGGGGAGATTTTGGAGCTGAAGGATCAAATACGCCGCTTTATGCCGTCAACTCGCTGTTTTCCGCTCGGGCTTATGCTTTGAAACAACCGCGAAGTGAACTCGAAAAATATCTCGACTCGCCCTTCTTTGCGCTAGGCGACTTATTTTATATTCAAAATCTGGTAGCTACCCTAAAAGCCGGTGGTTCACTTCCCAGTAGTCCGGCAAACCCCGCAGACGCTGATGGAGATGGAGATGCCGACATTGATGATTTTAGGCGGTGGATCAACAATTATTCCCAACTAGTAAGCAGTAAAACAAATGGCGACTTCAATGTAAATGGTAAAGTCGAGTTGCTGGACTTTGGGATTTGGAAATTTCATTTTGGTATATAAATATACATAATATAATTTAATGTCGATATCCATCCAGGAAGTAAAATTTATTCTGAGCAAAATAGGCCTGCTTTTTTTTGTTCTATTTATTTATAGTTTAAATATATTAGGTCATATTAAACCGGTAGCAGCATATGAATTGATCTTGCCGGGAAATTTGAGCTTAACCAGCAAAGGCGGAGGCTATTATGATTTTGCTTATAGCGAGAGCGGTTGGAGTTTTACCGGTAGTATTTTTAAACCTCCAGGCACAAGCTTACCGGGGATAGTCATCAGTCATGGAAAAGGGGGCAGTGGTTATCTATTTTGTGCTGGTACCAATATTTGGTTTCCGGAATATCTGCGAATTTGCCCCAATTATACTCATGCTTCATCTGCTGCTGGTGGCAATGATGATGCTTCCAGTTGGGCAGGAAGTTTGGAAAATGTCAGAAGGGCGACCAGGGCTTTGGATATTATGGTCAGTCAGCAACTAGAAAATCAGCTGGGGGCAACAGCTGATCCGAAGCGTTTATTTATGTGGGGCAATAGCATGGGTGCGATGGTGACTATAGCCACAGCAGCAGAAGTGGGTGAGCGAATTCAAGCGGCAGCATATACTGCAGGCGGCATTTCTACCGGCAGCAATTATCAGCCAAATGATCCGGCTATTGCCGCTAGGATTGAAGCACCTATATTGATGCTACATGCTCTCAACGACGGCACCGTATCACCTGATGCCAGCCGGACTTTACGTGATGCACTAATTAGCTATGACAAAACTTACCAATTGGTCTTTTTTGCTTCAGGAGGTCACAATATGATGCATGATCCGGCTTATCAGCCGGTTTTAGGTCAATTGATGAAAGCTTGGTTTGAAAATCCGGATCCAGTATTGACTTCAATTTCTCCCAATTCCGCAACAGCCGGATCATTGATCACATTTACCGGCAGCAATTTTGGTACAAATTTAGGAAATTTAAGTTCTGTGATCTTTACAAAAAATAAATTGGGGAATATTTCTGCTTGGTCAGCCAATTCTATCAAAGCCAGCGTCCCCCATGATGCTATATCAGGATTGGTCAAAGTTGTAGTGCCGCAGGGACCGGTGACCGATCCTTTAATTTCCAGTACCGAACAACCAACTGGTGGTAAAAGATCCAACGGTATTTATTTTACAGTTGGCGGTCATGCGCCTTCCAATCCGCTACCCTCCACAGAATACGCCACAGGGGATGTCAATCATGACGGAAAAACAGATGCCAGTGACGCTAAATTGATCTTAAATAATTACGCCCAAAATTCTGTCCAAGTGACGAATTACTTTGATGCAGTAGTTGATAGTAAAGTCAATAATCTGGATTTGGGGTGGGTGATAAGAGATTGGTAAGTGATGGCAGCTTTCAAAGCGGGAATTTTTGTTTATTACAAATTTAGGTATAGTAGATTGGAGACATAGCCATAAAAATATATTCAATTGAGTCTGATTTTCAAATGGAATAGATAGAATAGACAAGGCGATTTCGGACGCACTTGCAATACTACAGTTTATTAGTATAGATTTAAATTATGACAAAAAAAATTGCCTCATGGGTGAGATATCTCATGAGTCTACAGTTGGTAATTTTTCTTTTGTTTACTTCCAAAAATCAAGTGTGGGCTTTGATTCCAGGTCAAATCATGATGGATCCGCAAAATCGCAGTTTTATGGTATACAACCGCGATGCAAACGGAGATGGAGAGCTCGATCCATTTTTTATGTGTGGAGCCGGGGAACCGGAGGAATTTTTGTACACCGAAGGGACTACCTACGTACAGGCCAATGATGTAATCAATAAAATGATTGGGACAGGAGCAAACGCGATATACTTTCAAATAATTCGCACCGGCGGTGATATCAGGCCAGGACAGCCGACAAAACAAGATCCGTTTATCAACAATAATCCTGCCACACCCGGAGCCAATATTGATCTGATCAGACAGTGGAAAAGCAAATGGCTGGATAAAATGGACCAGAATGGGATCACCATGTTTGTTTTTTTCTATGATGACGGAGTCTCTCTGGGGTCGAATAATGAGCAATTTTTCGCAGATGTTGTAAATGAACTGGAAAATTATAAACACCTGATTTGGATCGTGGGTGAAGAATCTCGTGAAGCTATGGGTGATGCTACAGTAAACAAAATTGCCGATTGGATCAGAAAATATGATGATAACGACCATCCTGTGGGAAACCATCAATTGAATGGGATTACCTTTAACACACCCTCCCTGGATGTGTTTGCTATCCAATACAATAGCGGCGATCTGCACCAGGCGATGGTAAACGCTTGGAACAATGCCCGCGGTAGATATAACAATGTCATGTCGGAATCAAAGGCAAGTTTCGGATTGGATCCTGTTTCCTTACGCAAGTTTCACTGGTCAATAGCTATGGCGGGAGCTTATCTTACAGAATTGGATTGGTGGTATTGGGGAGACATAAATCGAGCGCCTTCACCTGAAGAACTTAAAAACTGCGGCAATATGCGGAAATTTTTTGAATCAACTACCTTTAACCGAATGGCGCCTAGTGATAGTCTTAAATATGCTGACACTGATTATGTTTTAGCCCAGCCAGGCGTCAGCTATATTGTTTATACGGACAATTATGGCAGCGGTATAGGACTGACCAATATGAGCTCCGGTGTTTATAATTTGGTCTGGTATGACATCGTCAACAATAAATATATAACTCAAAATGGTGTCAGTATCGGCAGTGGTACCCAGGTCTGGACCAGACCTTCGGGAATCAGCGGGAAGGAAATAGCTTTATTTTTGAAAAAAATCAGCGGCGGTGGAACCACTCCCACTCCGCAATCCAGTCCGACGATGTTACCGTCTCCATCGGCTCCAGCAAACCAAGCACCAGTTGCCCAAAGTCAAAATTTGAGTGTAAATTCCGGCAAACCATTGGACATCCAGCTTATTTATGAAGATCCGGATGGCCCCGGTCCCTATACCGTAAACATTATCCAACAGCCGGCTCACGGCACGCTTACAGGAAACAATAATGATTGGATTTATACTTCTACCTTCGGATATGTCGGGTTTGATAGCTTTAGTTGGCGGGTAAATGACGGTATAAACAACTCCAATATAGCTACAATTTCTATCAATGTTACTGTACCGCAGTATCAATCGCCAGATGTGGATGGGAACGGCACAGCTGAGGGTGATGATTTAAAAATGCTTTTGGGGAATTATATGAAGGTGGGAAGCGGTGGATTTTCTCGATCTGATATTGACAATAGTGGTAAAGTAAATATTCTGGACGGGGCGTTTGTAATAAAAAGTTTGAAATCTCTCATCAGTCCTAGTCCGTTGGCCACTCCCAGTGTCAGTCCTGCAAGCTCACCCTCAAACAATCCTTCTGGTGGTAGTGGCAAATTGCCTGTCAAAATTGGCACCGGTGCTTATCCGGCAATAACCGTAGACTCTCAAGGTTTTGCTCATATCGTTTACGCAAAAGACGGCAAACTGGTTTATTGTAAATACAACCCGGCAGCTTTGCCCGGTAATGAATGTCCGGTACAGGAAGTTACCGGCATCACTCAAAATGCCTCTTACCGCAACGATCCAGATATCGTAGTTGATTCTGGCGGTAGACCCCATGTGATTGGAGGTACCGGAAATGGTGGGGGGCAATATGCCTTTTGGAACGGTACTAGCTGGGTAAAAACCGGCACTTTTAATCGAGATACGGCCATAGCAGTGGATGGACAAGACAATATTTATGTGGTTCAGCGAGGTAACAGTACCAATTATGTGCAGGTTTATAAAAAAGCTGCTACCGCTACTGTATTTACCCCATTAACAGTGCCGCAAATTGGGGCTGAAAATGATCATGTGTATACCGATATTGATGCTTCACGCCAAAATGACTTCGTGTATATAGTATATCGACACGGATTACCCACAAAATGTGCTTCCCTCTACAGCAGCAATGCTGGTGTTTCCTGGAATAGTTCTGGTATAACTGCTGATGATACCGAGGCACCGGCGGTAACGGTAGCCCCTGATGGCAAAGCCTATGCAATTTGCGGTACGGGTGCGGCATTTGAGTGGACGGGGAGTGGTTGGACAGCAATTGGCAAAGCAGTCAGTGGCGGCACCCGGTTTTTACCGATGTTGTCAGCAGACAAAAGCGGTAATTTATACGCGAGTGTCTTTGGCGGTAAATACAATATCCGCAAAAACGGAGCCTGGATAGGTGAAAAAACAATAACTGGTTTGACTTCCCAAGCCAAAGGCTTTATGAGAGTAGCCGGTGCTACAAATTTTGCATATGCGGTATGGGAAGAGGGCAACACCAATCCGGCTCTAGATGCCAATTCGGCCAGTTTTGATATAGTACTGGGAATCATTCAATAATTTAACTCCGGGTTAAATTCCAGACACACCCAAAGACGTTTGTTGCGTTTCTTCTCTTTTGGGGCGACTGATATATTTTCAAACCATCTATCAGGTTGGGTGATTTGGGAAGTATCAGAAGTCAGTCATCTACTCGCAACCCAAAACAGCAATAGAGAACAACCTAGCACCAGTTGCGCCTAGGGTACTGGTGGAAATTACAGCTAGTTCTGCATATGTGCGAATTTTGCCAAGAGATGAAAGATTGGAGTAAAATGACTTTATGGTGGTCTTTTTCAAAAAAACATTGCGCGATCGCAAAATCAGAGTGCTTTCCCAACCAGAAGTCGGGTGCTGGATTTCGGTAACAAATCCGCATGACAAAGACAAAGCTTGGTTAGTAAAAGACCTCGGTTTACCCGAAGAATTTATCAAAGCCGCTTTGGATAAAGAAGAGGTAGCGCGGATCGATAGCGAAAATGGAATACGGATGTTTCTCTTCAAAATTCCTTTTGTCGAGATGGAGGCAGATATCGAGACTATTCCTTTCGCTGTTATTATCAAACCCGACTTCATTATCACAATATGTCTCAAAGAGCATCAAATTATTTCGGATTTAACTTCCGGTAAAGTCAAATACTTCAATACCACTACTAAGACCAGATTTTTACTCCAAATTATCCAAAGGATCAATTATTACTTTTTATATTATCTGAAGCAGATTGAAAAGGAAGCCGAAGCGGTGGAAAAAATGCTGCAGCAGTCGGTGGGCAACAAAGAAATCAGCAAGCTTTTAGGTTATCAGTCGACGCTTTTGTATTTTAATAAAGCTGCTTCGGGCAACAATGTATTGATTGAGCGCCTGATGAAGGGCACCATAGTCCCGCTTTTTGAAGAAGATAGAGAATTGCTGGAGGATATATCTTATGATACCAAACAGGCGCTAGAGACGATCTCGGTATTTTCTGGCATTTTGACCAATACTATGGATGCATATGCTTCGATAGTTTCCAATAACCTGAATATCGTGATGAAGTTCCTAACATCATTTACCATCATTATGTCAATTCCGGTGATGATGGCTTCATTTTATGGCATGAATGTGCAATTGCCCTTGGCCGATCATCCACAGGCATTTCTACTGGTAGTGTTAGCCTCTATTGTCGCGGCAGCCGGTGTAGCCTATATTTTTGTCAGGAAAAAATATTTATGATCAGGCCTATCTTACTTCTTGACAAAATTATTTATTTTACTATAATAAAACTTTATTTTAGTCTCCTCAATCCTCGTACCCTTTTTAGGGTGCGAGAGTTGAGGAGATTTTTTGTGGTGTTTATGCCAATGGGCAAACAAGCCATTCTTTGGTATGATAAAGCCAGATTATGAAGGGGAATCATATAGAATAATTAGTAACAAAAGGATGAACTGATGCATGTTTTGGTGTTATTTAGGAAATTTTCTAGTATCTTCCGTCAATTTAAACTAGCACATCGTGCTGGTGGCTTTGCAAAAAGTGTTTTAGGATAAAAAAAGACCAAGTTTGTATTTGGTAAAACCTTACTGCAGCCAAATTGAGCCAGCATGATGATTGTTAAGCATGAAACAGATATTAAATGAGGCAATAATTGAGGTTTTAAAACAAATGAAAATAAAGGATGTGGTTGCGGAAGTAACCCAGACGGCGGATTTGGCACATGGGGATTATACGACCAATGTGGCGCTGGTGACGGCCAAAAAGTTAGGAAAAAAACCTTTGGATGCGGCGGAAGAGATAGCAGAAAAGTTGACAGTTCTCTGCTCTCAATTCAGATCTAAAGAATTAGGACTTTCTACTGGCCAAAGACATCAAACGACATCAAATTTGGGTGAAAACAAGCAGTTATTACAGGACATAGAAAAAATTGAAGTCGCACCCCCGGGATTCATCAATTTTTACTTGTCAGCCTCAAGTCTTAGCAATCAATTAAACAAAGTGCTAGAAGAGAAAGAGACATTTGGGACAGTAAAGAGTATACAATTGGCAATTGACAGTAAGCAGAAGACTATCCCAGAATTCAAAAAACCTCAAACTGCAAACCTCAAACCGCAAACTAAAAAGATTATGGTCGAATTTGCTCATCCCAATACGCACAAAGCCTTTCATATCGGGCATTTACGCAATATTGTCACAGGCGAGTCATTGGTAAGATTATTGGCAGCGCAAGGTCATGCAGTAATTCGAGCGAATTATCAGGGCGACGTGGGGATGCATATCGCAAAATGCCTTTATGGCATACTGCAAAACCAAAAACCACCAAGTAAAAAGCAAAATTTTTTCGCTAGCAATAAGAGGAAATCTCCTGCAGAAAAGGCTGTATTATTGGGAAAAATGTATGCAATTGGCAGTCGGGCTTATGAAGACAGTGAGGAAGCCAAAAAAGAAATCCAAGACCTCAACTTTCTTATTTATGCTGCTGCAGCGAAGTTTGCCCAAGAGCGGGGTTTGCCGGCAGCATCGACTGATTATTTAAGCTTTGTTAAAAACAAAGACAGACTTGAAGAAGTATATCAGTTATGGAAAGAAACACGGCAGTGGAGTTTGGATTATTTTGACAGTATTTATAAACGCGTTTATTCTCGTTTTGACCGTCTATATTTTGAGAGCGAGTGTTTAGCGGGTGTGGATTTAGCCCAAGAGGCTTTACAGAAAGGGATATTACAAAAGAGTGATGGGGCAATTATTTTTGATGGCACAACCTACGGACTTGATAAGCGGGTATTTGTCAATTCCATGGGACTGCCCACATACGAAGGCAAAGAACTAGCGTTGGCTAAAATGGAATTTAGCGAATTTGGCAAAATTGATCAGGTGATTCATGTGGTCGGGCCAGAACAGACAAGTTTTTTCCAGGTGACATTTAAGGTTGAGGAACTTTTAGGTATTATTGAAAATTTAGATCAGCAAAAACATCTAATTTATGGATGGGTACGTTTGAAAAAAGGTAAAATGTCCTCGAGATTGGGGAATGTGGTTTTGGGTGAATGGCTTTTGGCTGAAGTCAAAAAAGCAGTCTATAACATATTACAAACTAGTGAATCAAATTATAACAATGAAGAACAAGAAGAGATTGCCGAAACAACGGCAGTAGCAGCAGTAAAATATTCATTCCTCAAAGTTTCCACCATGCAGGAGATAGCCTTTGATATCGCAGAGTCGGTAAATTTGAATGGCGATTCCGGACCATATCTTTTGTACACATATGCAAGATGCAAGAGCGTTATTCGCCGCTCACATATATCACCGATTAGATTTCACATACAAAATAAATTACCCCTTGCCAAATCCATTTTACCATTGAATTATGAGGAAAACATAGTCATTCGATTAATCTACCGGTATCCAGAGATCATTGCTACAGCTGCAGATAATTTTTCGCCGAATGTTTTATGTAAATATCTGTATGATCTGGCAAGTGCTTATAATACTTTTTACAATAAACACAGTGTTCTTGGCGAAACCAAAACTAAAATCAAAAATCACAAATCAAAAATCAAAATTGAATCTGAAAAGACTTGGCCAAGTGATGTCATCAATGATCCCGAATTGGCTATCGATCCGATGAAAGATCACACAAAAGTGCCATTTGACCATGACACGATGAATTTTCGTCTCGCCCTCACCTTCGCCACAGCCCAAATTCTAAATAACGGCCTCTATCTATTGGGTATCAAGACTTTAGAGAAGATATAGGTAGAGGACCAGGAGAAGATGTATTTTAAAAACTATCAAAAAGCAAATTATTTTGTAAAAAATATACGTGGCGGATTAGATTTAATTACCAGTGATTATAAAGTTTTCTAATAATATCTAGAGACTTTTCCAAACTTGCAGGAACCACAGCAAAGGACATTGTCGGGGCCCCTTCTTTTTAAATTTAGCGGATATAATAAAAACGTTGGTTTAAGTGGTATATACAAGCCTGTTGCCTCATCCACTATGATAATTTAATTCCAGTCATCTGTGGCTTTTTTTAATGTCTGCTTAGTATAAGAGCAGAATAAGTCGACATAATCTTCGGGATATTGGAGGAAAATAGTTCGAGGGACTGTGGTAAAAAGATATATTCCGGTAGGCATTTTTACCTGAGGATTTCTATTTGAGATGAGCCACATTTGATAGCTATTTCCAATGCGGACAGGATAAGTTTCGTAGATCCCCTTTTCTATAAAACTACCTGGCAATCAACATAATAAGTTCGTGCCACATTGGCGGTGGTCTTAACAGTCCATTTTCGTCATAAATCCCCGACTCTTTGGTCATACCAGTTAAAAATTTATTTAGTTACGAGTTATACTGTCAGAAAAGTCCGGATGTCAATTTAGATGAAAGGCATGTCTGACAGGAGACGTGTTGGGGGTGTTAGGAAATTGATTGTCAAGTCAATTTAAAATAAAATATTTTTCCCATCACCGAGAATTTCCACTATCATTTCTATAAGCATCTTTGTGCTGTAAGTTTAATAAAGTAAAGATGAGAAAGACAATATAAATGGATTGGTTTGTAAGTTTATCTGAGGAATGTCCCCAAGTTTTTTAAAAGTTAACACCTGGGACAGTGTGGGCAGCTTTTGGGAGTTTTTTGGAAATTTTCTAAAAAAATGCCTATGACTGTTGCAACTATTTGTTTAAGATAAATAAGGTGGCCAATTTTCATTTCCCCATTTGCATTAGCAAATAATTTTTGCCACCGTACTTCCAGATTGTGACAAATAGGAGTACGAAACAATTTGTTATTTGCAAATATCCATCTCGGATGCATGGGGCGTGAGGCTTTGGGGAAATTCAGAAATTGCCGACATAAAAAAATATTTATCCCCGAGCTCTTTCACTGTCAACCAGTATGGGAACAAGACACCTAATTCTACCGTCAGGAGATTTAAATAATTGAGCTTCATAAATGCCTAGATTATTCGTAAGTGCAGGACACTTCCGACAATTTGGTACAGTTACCGGATTGCCGCGCGTAACACCTTCATAAGAGACAAAATATTTTGACCTTTTACACAATCAACTATTGGTTGGGAGTAAGCTATAGGCATAGTCAAGCTATAAGTTTTAATAAAATAAACACCAACAAGTGTTTATTTATCAAATTTGATGTTTTGAGTAGTCAGAATAAGATTATATAAGATTTGACAACAGAATAAAAGTCATTAAGCAGAGATGACGCTTGACAACTGGCAATATTCAATAGATAATTTAGCCCATCAGAAAAATCTTTTTGGTGAAAAACCATTTTTTTATGCCAAATAAAGAACTGTTTGAGTCCAAAATAAATTGTTTAGCAGAAGATTTACCAGAAAGAGCAGAGCTTTATCTTTCTCGTAAAGCCCTGGCGGCAGCCAATTAGCTGTTTGATTTTTTTGATTCTCTCAAAAAGAAAGTAGACCCAGATACATTATCATATGTCAACTACGGGCCGGTTGCACCAACTGAGCCAGAGCCACCAGTTATTGCAATAGGACAAAAAATGATTTTGCTGAATATAATATAGTACTTTTACCTAAAAAGAGACAGTCAGGATCTTTTGCCGATGGTGTGACTATTGCAGTTGGAGACAAGCAGACAGTGGGAATCATATTTAGACAGGCTAGTCGATGGCAGAATTTGGGAAATGTATTAGAAGATGGGAAAATCGCCGGACTGGGATATTTTTTGCAAATTGGTCCCAATAACCCCGGGAGAATTATCCGGTGTTAGCGGTTTATCAGGTAGGAAAAGCATACAAAGTCGCCGACCTTGGAATCCGGCAGATACACAAATTACAGGCATATGTCATTTTTGCCGGTATTACTGGGCGACTTAAAAATGCACAAAGATTATCATATCTTGGCTTTGCCTTAATAAAATAATATTTTTACTATGTTTGGGTTTGTGCTTGCACCAGCCGGATTTATCACAATATCAAGCGATATCATTGGGTAAAAACAGGCACGCCTGATTGATCTAAGGATGAGAAAAAGATTTAAATCAATAACAGAGAAATTTGTGGGCCAGCCAATAAAGCCTGTGCCAGATACTCATAAGATAGTGCCAGAAATACGATCGCAGGTTGCGAAGTATTTCGAAGCTGATAATACAGATGAATTGATGTTGGGGCATTTTCCAGGAGCACCTGGGCTCAATTTTACGGACCCAGAAAAATCCTGGGTATCTAAATTGAGGGGGAAATTTATTAAGGGTAATACCTGCGTCTATTCTTTTGCGGCAGAGGGATATACTATAATTGCCATTACTGCAAGGGATAAATTGGATTTTATGATTGACAAGCAACTACGAATAAGTGAGGTTGGCGATTTGTTCATCGAAGGCATTGGAGATTATTCACCTCAAATGCTCGTATTGCTTAAAGACATGGTTGCAGGAAATTTTCCCTCTGTTGCCGCCGGATTTAATCTATCGTCTGGAAAATAAAAAATAGCTGTAAATATTTATTACAGACTCTTTCTTTTTGCGACTTGGATTTTAAGAAAAGCGATGAGTTTAACCAACAGAAAAACTTCCCGGTTGCCGTGTGCGACAGGCATGTGAACCTCTTCTTGGAGATAGTTGGGGGCGTTTGGGATGTGGGAGAGAGTAAATTTTTCCAGTATAATGCATTTCATGAGACAAAGTTGCATTCGAAATTTTTGTATCATTGCCCATATTGATCATGGAAAAAGCACTTTAGCCGATCGGCTATTAGAAGCTACAGGGACAATTGAAAAGCGGAAAATGCAGGAGCAAATACTGGATAGCCATCCGATTGAAAGAGAACGAGGAATTACCATCAAACTGGCTCCGGTGCGGATGGTATATAAAAATATAGAAAAGTTAGCACAGGTAGAAGAGCAAGTAGCAAAAGGTGAACAGGGGGTTGCCTTGACTGCTATGACCACAGCTGCTACTTCTTCTACTTTTATCCTGAATCTGATTGATACACCTGGTCATGTGGATTTTAATTACGAAGTATCCCGTTCACTTCAAGCCTGCGAGGGGGCGATACTGGTGGTGGATGCGACGCAAGGAGTACAGGCACAGACATTGGCAAATTTGAATTTGGCCCGAAAACAAAACTTAAGCATAATTCCCGTAATAAATAAAATAGATCTACCCAATGCTCAAGTTGAAAAAACCAGAATGGAGATTTGGGATTTAGGATTTCAGGATGAAGAAATAATCGAAATTTCAGCCAAATATGGCACTCATATCGATCAAGTGCTAAAAGCCATAATTGAATGCATCCCGGCGCCTCAAGGTAAGGTTGATAAACCTCTGCGGGCATTGGTTTTTTCCTCACAATATGATGTCCACAAAGGGGTAGTGGTGTTTGTACGAATTGTTGATGGCAGTGTCATAGGCAGTTACAAATTTCCCACTCCCAACTTACTATTTATGGCTTCGGGGGTAGAATTTGAGCCGCTAGAAATCGGTTATTTTACTCCAGAAATGAGAGCTTCAGGAAGACTGTTAAATGGTGAAGTCGGCTACATAGCCACCGGACTTAAAGACATGAATTTAGCAAAGGTGGGAGATACAGTGACGCTTGCCAGCTTTATAAAAAAAGTAGAAAAAGTAGATTTACCAACGGATAAAAGAAAAGTGGCTAAAATCCCAGCAGACCAGGCAAAGCTAAAAACTGCCTTTTCTACATCTTCCTCTTTTAGTACCTCTGCCAAAGGTGGATTGACGATCAAGGCTTTGCCTGGCTATCACGAACCTAAACCCATGGTATTTCTAGGTTTGTATCCCATAAACAGCGACGAATATCCGCAGGTGCGTGAGGCCATGGGAAAATTGCGCTTATCCGACAGTGCCTTTACTTACCGTCCTATATCTTCACAAGCACTTGGTCACGGTTTTCACTGCGGTTTTTTGGGACTCTTACACGCCGAAGTGGTTCAGGAACGATTGGCTCGGGAATTTGATCTGAATTTATTGGCCACAGCGCCAACGGTGGAATATAAAGTTATGTTTAAAACTCAAAACTCAAAACTCAAAGGTGCTAATCGGGGTTTTACCTACATACAATCAGCCGCTGAATTTCCTGACCCCTCCCAAATCGAACAAATATTGGAGCCGCTGATGCAGGTAACCATATTTGCTCCAAAAGTCCATACTGGGCCGATCATGCAACTGTGTCAGGATAAGCGGGGAGAATATATTGAGCTGGAGTATATTGGTGAACAAGTGAAACTTGTTTATTTGTTGCCTCTATCAGAAATGATAATTGATTTTTTTGATAAACTGAAAGGTGTGACACAAGGTTTTGCGTCTTTTGATTATGAATTTTTTGATTACCACCGAGTCCAAGTAGTCAAAATGGATATTTTGTTAAATCACGAAAAAGTAGATGCCTTTTCCCAGCTAGTGGTTGAAGAAAGAGTCGCCAGTTTGGGAAAGTTGATGGTAGAAAAGCTGAAGGATCTGATTCCGCGACATCAATTTCGTATTCCCATCCAAGCTGCCGTCGGAGGTAAAATCATTGCTCGGGCTGATGTGAAGCCGTTTCGTAAAGATGTGACGCAAAAACTTTACGGCGGTGATCGGACGCGCAAAGACAAACTTCTGGAAGCGCAGAAGAAAGGGAAGAAACGGCTGAAAATGGTTGGCCGTGTAGAAATCCCGCAAAATGCCTTTTTAAATATATTTAAAGCGATCTAAATACCTTCCCATTCGACTCGGCGGTAAGTATATCTATTGCGTCGCTCAAGGGGTCCGATCTTATTTCCGTCAATTATTGCTCCCCATCCTTGAGGTAAATTTTGAACAACAATGGGTTTTTTACCTCCGACCCACCGCATACGCGAAGTATCATAGACTCCCACTTCGTAAATACCCGGTTCAGTCAGCCAAAAGGGCCGTTGAGTCACTGGCTGGCCATTTAGATAGATGACGCAGGCTCGGGGAATTGTACGGGTTCTTAAAACCATATTTCACTTATTGAGCAATCTGTTGAAAATAACCAAGAGGCTATTTACTCCCAATACGACAGCTAGAGTTTGGGTCAAGTTTTGGACAATTTTTAAAGTAAATTCGAGAGCTTGACCGGTGACAACTAATTGAACTCCGCTTAAGTAGAACGCAATCAGAAACAGCCCCACGACAAAAGCAAACATCCAAAATCCTTCCAGATCTTTTGCTGATGAAAACATATTATTTGATATAGAAAATAGAAGATATCCAGCAAGTATGACAAGGCCGCCTTGTTGATATATGGAAGTAGTTTGAGGCCAGATATACCCGAAAGTCCAGATGATCAGCGACAGCATGGCCAGACCCAAAAATAGAGGTGCCAGACCGACCAAATATTTACGAACGAGATCAACTTTGGCCACCTCTAATGAGCCGATCTGGATATCATGTTTGGTGCCGTCAATGGCAACTTTTGGGGTAAAAGAAATTTTGCCCGTAGGTACGCGCAGGGCTTCAGCCATTATCAGATGCGCTAGTTCGTGGATGATGGTGCCGGGAAGAGATAACAAGCTGAAAAGGCCGATGGCTATATCACGATTTTTGGCTAATTTAAACAAAAAAATATATAATGAACGATTGATGCTGCGGGTTAGGGCATAAAGCAAAATCAATTCCAATATCAACAGTAAAAACAGCTTCATTAAAAACTATTATACCAAAGTAAATTATGCTAGAATGATGAAACTGTTTGCCCGGGTAGTTTAGTGGTAAAACGAACCCTTGGTAAGGGTTAGAGCGCGGGTTCGATTCCCGCCTCGGGCTCACGATTTTCACCTCTATCATCCTCGTCCACGCCAGGGCCTCTTTTTGTATCATATTTTTATTCTGCCCAATAAAATTCAGACTCTTTATTGGAGAAGCCGATAATTTCATCTCCAAAGTTTTTGAATCCGAACATAAATATGTGGCCGGGTTTGCCAAAAAATATAAATTGGAAGTTTTAGTTTGCGGCAAACAGTTTACTGAAGTTTTAGATGCTTTATATCAAGCAAAACCAGTAAAAACATTGGCATAATATGTGGCAGTTGCAGTATATAAAAAAAATAAATCCTCCGGACAAAGACATTTGTTCAGGCTTAAATTTATTAAACTCAGACTTTCGGTCAAACCGGGAACGAGAGGTAGTATAAAAAATAGGCAGATTTTACTGCGGACAGATTTGGAGGTGTTTTTGCCAACGTTGTTGAAGAGATTTATCAGTATATTGATTCAACCATTTAAGCAAGGAACTTAAATATGGTCTTTGTGCCAATTCGCTTTGAGCAAGACAACTCTGCCAGTTATCAAACAAGATTTCCTCCTTTTTACAATAATTTTTATCCGGTTGGCTGGCAGTGAGGCTTTCAATATGCAGTCTGTCCAATTCCCGCTTGGCTTTTTCCGTGCAGTCAAGGTATTGTTTGCCAGACCAAACAGTGAATATGAGGGCGAAGAATAGTCCAAGAGCGATAAGCCAATAAAATATTTTCATTGCATCATTGTTTACTATGCCACTGTAAAAACCAATTCTATGGCAATATAAGGCAAAGTGCTTGGCTTGTTTCATTATGCAACATTCCGGACTTAGTTTGCAATCACTTATAATTTGAAAAGTGAGGTTTATTACCTGTGAAAAACAGATTGCTCCCTCAATTATTTTTAATCAGCATACTGCTATTGTTTATTTGGCCAAGGGGTTTTTCAGATAATTCTGTGAAGGCAGTGGACCCTTTTTCGTTAATCAATTCACCATTTGGCATCACATCCAGAAATGATAACCAGGCGATAGTTGAGACAGGCTCCGGCACCAATTGGGATAATCTGATTCTGCGAATCAAAATGATGCATAGTCTGGGGGTTAAATGGGATAGATTGTTTGTCAGCACAGGGGATATTTTTTTGGAGGATGGGAGTATAAATCAAGAATATTTAGACTATCTGGATCAGGTAATGGTGTTTATGCAAGATTGGGAGATCAAACCTTATATTCTGCTTAACAACAGTTCGGCGGTAGTCGGAGCGGGTGGTAAATGCGATTCTAATATAGAAAATGATGCCAACTGGCCATATGATTTATGGCATTCGCCACCCAAAAATTGGGACAAGTGGCAGGAGTATTTAGAGACGTTGGTTTTGCGATACGGTAAGCCAGGCCGCAATATTGTAAAACACTGGGAAATCTCTTTTGAAGAGAACCTTGAGGGCTGTCCCTTTGCCCAAAATCCACAATTATATGTAGACTTTTTCAAAAACACACGAAAAGTGATCAAAAACTTAGATCCGGAAGCAAAAATTATTTTAGGTAGGCTGTTGCCGGCAAATATTGCATATCTAAATACCATTCTTGATCTAGGCATTGGCCAAGACATCGATATCATCAGTGTTGGTGGGCCCTATCAGTGCAGTGGCGCCGCCAATTTAGTAGTTAATTCAGATAAGATAATGTCAGTCTTGGCCCAGCATGGGTTGACAAAAGACATTTGGTTTACGGAAGTAGTTTGTGTCTCGGACATTGATTTAGACGGAATTACAGATGAAACAGGGCTAGCCCATCAAGCCGATTTCGTCAATGAGATCTACACCCGCGGATTGACAATCCCATCTATAAAAATTTTTTTCCAGAGCCTGATCGACCGGTTAAATTTTGTCCAAATCAACAAAAGCAGATCCGGGCTTTTTGGTGCCGATATCTCAAACATCAGACCGCCATTTTCACCAAAACCTGCTGCCGGCGTTTATCAAGATTACGCACTGGACTACCCTGAAATTGCCACACCTTCCTCACTTTTGACTACAAATACCAGTTTGGCAGTTGTGGTAAACCGGCAACCGGTAGAGAGGGCAACTGATTACAAATTGCAGTTTTCCCAAAATAAAATTTTTTCAATTTGGTTAGAACTGAAATTCATACCCAGAAATCCCAAAATATACTCATTGCACGAAGAAATCTGCCAAAAGGGTTAACTATTTACTGGCGGGTGGGTGCTTTAGATCAATATGGCAATTTTAGCGGTTTTTCACCAGTACAGACAGTAAATTTTCCTACTATTAAGCAACTTATCAGTGGTTGGGGTAGTTCCGCTGAAGATCAGAATGCAGATGGTAAATTTAATACACTGGACTTTGCTGCCCAGCTTTGGTATATGGATTAATTTGTATTGCAGTCTTTGGTTGATTGTGTGAATAAAACATAAATTAGATACAATTTTTTTATGAATAACTTAGTTCATTTAGAAATCCGCAATCCCAAAGATGATGAGACACCGATTGAGGCGGCGACGCAAATCTTTGCCTCACTTGTCTCGGAACTATCGGACTGTTCAAACGGCTCTACATCCGCCCTTAAGTTTATGCCTTTGAGCTATTTTTATACAATCAAACTATATATTTTTATATCACTGTCCCGGCAAGTGCCGAGACATTTATCCGCTCCCTAGTCACCGCTTCATTTCCTAATGTGGCAATCAATAAAACTGCAGACCCGCTGCCGTATATTCTCAAAGATAAATTTATCAAAATTGGCGAAGTCACACCTTCATATTATTGGTTGCCAAACAAAACATATCAGGATTTCAAAGAAATCGACTCCTTATCCAGTGTGATCGGCTTTTTATCCAATAGAGCAGCGGAAGAGACAGCATTGGTGCAAATTATAATTACACCAGCTTATTTTCTTGGACGGATAAAACAGTAGCTTATTCCAAACAACTCATCAAAGATGTGGCGGCAGACAAATATATTCATAACCCGCAATAAACTTTAATGATGCGCAAAGCCTCGTTTCGGGGGGGCAAAGCTTTGATCAGGCTATTAGTTGGCACTCCGGAGGTAGCTGCGGCTTATCCGCTGCTTCTGCAGCAGGCTGGGACATTTGGGGCATTTTCTTTAGGAGAGGGGAAGCCAATACAGTTTTCGCCGCCGTTGGTTTTGGCCGAGCAGATTGTTAAACCGGATTAAAAATCGCTCAACTCATTTCTTTGAGCGCTGGTTTCAAATACTTAATGCTCAAGAACTGGCCACCATCTGGCACCCGCCGGGATATTTGCTGGAAGGGATCAAAAACATCGCCTAGGGTAAAACACTATCTGGTGAGCCGCCGGAAAATTTACCCACTGCTAAAACTGCCACGGAGGAAGAACGCCGAGATATCAATTTTTTTGCCAAAACCGAGTTTAAAAACGAAGAGCAAATTTTTGGCATCAAAACAGAAGACAGACGAAAACATGTCTATATCATTGGAAAAACCGGCGCTGGTAAATCGACGTTGATCGCCAATATGGCGATTGACGATATCAGAAAAGGCCGGGGAGTGGGGATTGTGGATCCGCACGGTGATTTATCAGAGATAATATTAGATTATATTCCCAACCGCCGGGTAAATGATGTGATCTATCTGGAAGCTTTTGATACAGAAAGGCCTTTTCATATCAATGTTCTCCAAGGTACGGATAAACAACACAAAGATTTGATAGCTTCATCAATTGTGACCATTTTTAACAAACTTTATGCTCAGAGCTGGGGACCACGATTGGAGTATATTTTGCGCAATGTGATATTGACTCTGATTGATGTGCCGGGAGCAACTTTGGTGGATGTGTTACCGCTTCTGTCTGATAGAAACACCGGATGAAAGCCTTGGAAAAAGTCGAAGATCCAGTGATCAAAAATTTCTGGTTTAATGAATTTGAAAAAATGCATAAAAAACTGAGGACAGAAGCTATTTCACCAATTCAAAACAAAGGCGGCCAATTTGTTTCCTCGAAAATGGTCCGCAATATCATCGGCTCGGCCAAATCCACTATTGATTTGCCCCAAATTATGGATAGAAGCAAGATTGTGATTTTGAATTTGTCTCAAGGTAAGTTGGGTGAGGATAACGCGGCACTTTTGGGAGCCATGCTCATCACCCAAATTCAATTGGCAGCTATGCGCCGAGCTTATATTCCGGAAGAACAGCGCCGAGATTTTTTTCTCTATGTAGATGAGTTTCAAAATTTTGCTACCGGTGCCTTTGTGAAAATTCTCACCGAAGCGCGTAAATTTCGCCTGTGTCTGACGATGGCTAATCAGTATATCGAGCAGCTTGATTTGGCTATCCAAAGAGCGCTTTTTGGCAATGTCGGGTCTTTGATTTCATTTGTGGTTGGGGCCCGCGATGCATATTTACTATCCAAAGAATACGGCGAAGTTTATAGTGAAAACGACTTGGTAAATCTTGGAAAATATGAGATTATCATCAAACAATCAATAGACGGCTTGACTTCCATGCCTTTTCCGGCCCGGACTTTACCTTTACCAGCGGTGAAGAATGAGAATAGAGATAAGATTGTGAGGCTTTCGAAAGAGAAGTATGGGAAGAAATTGAGCTGAAAAATTGATCTTTATGCATGTATTGAGCAAGACATAACCAAATTTCAATAAACTCTATCGATAGCTGTGCGTGGGGAGATCCACGATGACCACGGTCACTTTCTCGCAGCCACGGCCGCAGTTCGGGTCATCATCGAAAGAAGCGGCAACCTGTTGGAGCATCCAACCCAGCGACACATAAGCGCCACTAGGCATTGGCGAGTAAATGCCAGCAGAACGGACGTAGTCCGTAGTCATTGCAATCTCATTGAGATCTGTTGACGTTCCGTCGTCTGGATTCCCCCTCACGATGATCAGGTAAATGTTATTTTCCTGATACAGCAACTTGAGCTGCGCGCCATCGTGGGTAAAGGTCACTACCCTGACTGCGATGTATGTGTATCCGCCTTCGGGAACTAACACGGGGGTGACAGCCGCGCTCATGTGGTCGAAAACCGCGGTATTGTCCAATAAAACCCCGGCTTCGGCGAATGTTTCCAGCGTCGCCTTGTCGTCTAAAACGTCGGTGGTATCCTTAAAAGGACTCCAATACCACTCGACGTTCCAACCTGGTTGGAACTCGCCCGAGACCGTCTCGGTGTTTCGCCGGGTTCTTGGGTTGCCGCGACTTCCTCGGTCACAACGACGGTCTGTCTAACGATCTGGGTTTGTCGGACAACCTGCGTTTCGACGACCACGGTTTCCTTCACGGGGGGGCAGCTGCCGGTCGGGAGTTCAAAGCGACTAAACCCCACCAAACAAGCAAAGTCAGCACTATCAGACCGATTAAGACGATCAATTCGCGACGAACCCAGGTTGAATATCGCGTCGTGATCGGCGTGTGCTGCGGCTGCGTCGGGGCGGATTGAACAGTGGCTTCTTCAGCCATTTTCTTAACCTCCGGTTAATTATGAAATCAGTCTGCGGACTGACACGGTGCTCCTGGGTTTGCCCCACGGATTTTCCCTGACGGCCGGATCGGGACCATGCAATCCCCTGGGCAATTCCAATTTCGCGATTGGAAACTCTCGAGTTGTGTCCAACCGAGAGCTCGGATTCCCTTACCGGTGTTTTGAACACCTGCCGGAAGCGCTTGTCCATCTAACGCACGCATCCTGAGTTTTACTTATCTTGCTGTCTTATCCAAGGACAACAAGCGTTCCGTTGAACCATTCAACGTTTCACAATTATTATCCTGACCATGATCAGTCAGTCCGGATTCGCCAATCGCGACTTCTACATTTCTGTAGCAAGCCTAGCGACGGTTGCACCGATTTTCCTACAGGTCCAGCCTAAGCCAAAGGAAACCGCATTGGTGACCACTTACTTACATTGTGATCTGGGTTTCCGAACTATCCCAAAGGACAAATTTAGCGGAAAATTGACAAATACAGATTTCTTCTTAGCATGAAATTATGCGGTTAAGTAAACCTTGGTTAAGGACTTTGTCAGCTTTATTTGTTAATATTGCAGCTGCTTGGTTTGCTGTAGCTTTAATATCATCGGTATTTTTCAGTTTATCAATCTGGTCTTATATCTTGATGACTGACATCTTAAATGGTATGTTTTACTTATATTTAGCCGTAAGATTGGATGAAATGACATTATGAATATAATTGATTTGTTAACCATCAATGTTTTAGCTCAAATTGCCGCTGCTTTAAGCGGAATAGCCTTACTATTGGCAATAGTTCTACTAGGAAAACCAAAGAGTAAATCAAAATAGTTTTTCCACCAAATTCGTCCCCAGGGAATTTTTAGCCTAAAATAAATAATTCAGTGCATCAAATACCTGTCATTTGGCCATGTTGTTCCGTTTAAAAAACGGAGGCAGAGCCGCTTGAAAAGTATTTTGATTTCCTTGCCCCACACATCTTACCGTTCGCCTTTTCAGTATTATTCGTACACGGCTCACGGAGCGATTGTTGCGGGACAAGTCCGAGTATTTCCATCCTTCGATAAACTCAGGAATGGAAACTCGGCCTTGGTGATGCCATTTTAAAGAGCCCTTCGACTTCGCTCAGAGTAAACTTCAATTTTGTTAACCCATTGCTGAAGCCAAAGAAAAATATGTATAAGGTTTTAGGGGCAAGCAATTTGCCCTGAATCCTGATACAGCCTACACTATTAAAAATTGTTTTGGCCATAAGTCCTTCCAGACTGATCCGCCAGTGGCCAATACAGTAGGAAGGCTATACAAAATCCCGAGTAACACCCCGGGAGGCACAGATCAGCTGACCGCGACAGTTACAGGAAGCAGCCAATCTGTCCCTTCCGAAGTCAAGTTAAATTGTTATATTGTTAGATTGCTAAATTGTTAATGTTCTCGACTGCGCTCAAACAATAAAAAGGCAGGCTGTTTAGCCTGCCGGCTCTTAGTTTCTTTATTTCTTTTTTTCTTAAATAGACTTCCGGCAGGTTACCGTTTTACCTTTAGCTTCACTTTTTAAGCATCAAGGCAATGCCTGTCAGACCGGTACCGATAAAGGGCAGATAGGGAATAACATCTTCAGGTCCAGCTTGGGGTAGAGTGGTGACGCCCAGGATCTCTTTGGCGACACAAATCTTAGCGTTGTCTTCGTCAGATTTGCCTTCAGCTTCGACCCGAACGCGGTTTACGATATCACAAGTCAAACTATCAGCAAATGAGTCTGAACCAGCCACGTTGGCCAGGACTTTGACCTCGCGGCCTTCGCCGGCCTTAAGATCCTTGATTTTGAAGGTCAATTCATGGGTATCAGGATCATAGTTGTCCTCAAACACCTCATCTTTATTTTCATCAGCGACACGGCCTGAAGTCAGTTTTCCACTAAAGTGTCTTTGACAAAAACTTCGGAAAAGTCCACTGTGTCATTGTTTTTGATCACCAGCTTGTAAACGACTTCGGAGCCAGGTGAATATGAAGCATCACCGGCCAATAGGTTTTCCACAAACACACCGGTGACGGGGTTTCTGACTTGTTTGTCTACGGCAATTTCAGTCGGCACACAAACCTCTTCGCCGTATTGGCCATTACCGTATTGGGTAGTACATTCGACACTAGAGGCAAATTTGGCTGTTATAAGCACCATGAGGATTCCAGCAGCAGTACCAAGTAAGGCAGAAATGACCTGTTTTTTCATAGATTGACTCATATATCTATATTTTGTTATGTTTTTCAGATAGGATGGGAAAACTAACATAAATAAAACAGTTTGTCAAGTGCTATAAGATAATAGGAAATTAAGAAAGCAAGGAAAAAAGAAATTAAGACAATAATATTTATAAGTTATTTTAAAACTATCGGGTATAGGAGAGCGTTTTGAAGTTAGCGTTTGGGATTTGGCTAATGATAATACCAATTTTCCTATACGCTAATTTCTGACACCTGATTTCTACCGCAGGAGTACCACCTCATCAAAACCCTTTTTTTCCTGGACATCTATCAAATCAGCAAAAATAAGCATCCGTTTATAATAAGTGCCTGGAGGCCAGCAGGTTTGGAGAATCAGAGTCCGAGCTCCGGCTTGCGGTTTGAGATAAGCGACTTCTTTGGCACCGGCTACCTTTTTTCCCGGATTTGATAGGTATAACGGCTGCCCAGATACATCACCACCACGCATTCACCCTCTTTGATATTTTTCAGATAATAAAAGACAGCGTTGAGATCTTTGATAAACCATTCATAGTTGGTCGAGTGGGAAAAGAGATAGACTGTACCGTTCTCGTTGGGATAAAAAGAAGTTGAGGCGTGAGCCGCTCCGTTTTTGAGCGCATCAAAATAATCAGCTTTGACAGCTGGATTGACCCCGGCAATGACATTGGTATTGATGCCCACCGAAGGCACAATCAGTCCGAAATCAGTATTGACCGGTATGATCGGTTGGCCTTGTGAGTCGATAAGCGGATTAAATTCCGGTTTCGCCGATGGTTCAGGCAATTTACCTATAGGCCAGGTAAAAACCCGATGAAATTTTTGTTTGATGTCTGACTTGAGATGGTATACTATATCTGAAAGAGTTCTGGCATAATAAGCAGCTTCCAGTTTAATTAGCAGGGAATTGGCGGATATTATAGCTCCAAGTGACATAACCAAAAGTGCCAGGCCGATTTTTTTGATCAGCGGCCAACCATAGATCGCATCAACCGAACGGTACAAAATGGTTGTTCCGTTGGGAACAGTTCCGCCAAAAGGCGAGACAAGCTTACCGGAGATGGTAGGCTGAGGGCGATATGGCTCCGGTAGGTATTTTGGGGTTTTTGACCTTTGGAATAGGTTGAGTTGGTTGCAAGACCGTGACTACTGCAGGTTGCGGATTCAATTCAGGAAATTGCGTCAGATTATAAAAAGCCAGTATCTCTTCCGGTGACAGGTGGTCCAACATATAAGTACTGGATTATAAACTATAGGTCAAGATTTTGCAAGAGCCGAGACCTTTCAACTATTGCTATAATTTGCAGATTTTGTTATTCTTTATTGTTACTTAACAAGAATTAGAAATTTAGATTCAAGATTTCCAGATTATTTCTTTGTTATATATAAATCATAAATCCTGAATCATTGTTCTTTTGTGATGAACGACTTTCAGAAATTTACTTTGACCAATGGATTGACCATCATTGTAGTGCCGATGCCTGGGCTAGCCAGTGTGACAGCAATGCTCATGGTTGGGGCAGGCAGTCGGTACGAAAGCAAAAAGATCAATGGTTTGTCGCACTTTTTAGAACATATGGCTTTTAAGGGGAGCAAAAAGAGGCCGTCAGCTCAAGAAATATCTGGTACCATTGATGCCATCGGTGGCGAATTCAATGCTTTTACCGGCAAAGATCATACCGGCTTTTATATCAAAGCCCGCTCCAAACACCTCGAACTTCTGCTTGATGTCATTTCTGACATGATTTTAAATCCGCTTTTGAAGGAAGAAGAAATCGAGCGGGAAAAGGGGGTAATTATCGAAGAGATAAATATGTATCATGACACGCCGATGAGACATATCGGCGATGTGTTTGAAAGATTGTTATTTGGAGATGTGCCTTTGGGGTGGGATACGGCAGGTGAACCGGAAATCATCCGCGCAATAAAACGGGAAAATTTTGTTGCTTATCTTGATGGTTTGTACCGGCCAAATAATGCCGTGCTCGTGATTGCGGGAGGTTTGGACAAGTTCAGGGTTCCCAATACAACGCTCAATGATTTGATTCAGAAATACTTTTCTGATTGGAAAAAAGGTCCTACTTGGCAGTTTGATAAAGTGAGTGATAAACAAACTGCTCCGCAAGTAAAAATTGAGTTCAAAGATACGCAACAAGCACATATTTCTCTGGGTGTGCGGGGCTACTCAATACATTACCCACAAAAATATGCATATCAAGTCTTAAACAACGTGCTTGGCGGCGGTATGTCCTCGAGGTTGTTTGTGCAAGTACGTGAGCGCCGCGGTCTCGCATATTATATCCATTCCAGCGCTGATCATTATCATGAGACCGGTGTTTTCACTACCCAATCAGGTGTAGATACCAAGCGGATAGATCAAGCCATTTCCGTGATTAAAGATGAATATTTTGGTCTGGCCAAAGGCAAATTTCCCATTTCACCCGAAGAACTGTCCAAAGCCAAAGAATATCTCATTGGCCGGATGACTTTGGAAATGGAAGATTCGCGGGCTGTAGCCGGTTATTACGGCTTGCAGGAGATTTTAAAAAGAGAAATTATCACACCAGCGGACTATTTTGCTAAAATAAACAAAGTAACCATGGAGCAGGTGGTGACGGTAGCAAAGGATATTTTCAGAGTGGAAAAGTTGAATTTGGCAATAATCGGACCCTTCAAGGAAAAAGAAAAGTTTGAAAAACTGTTAAGCTAGGAAGGGGGTAGTTTTTAGGAATTTGATAAAGATATGACAGCAAAGGCTAATTTCTAGTTTCTAAATAGTTAAAAATATGGAAAAAACTGTCGTTCTCATCAAACCCGATGGCATGAAAAAAAAGATCGTCGGCCAAATCATTGACCGATTCGAGCGGGAAGGTTTGGAGCTGGTGGGCCTGAAAATGGTTCATCTGACGCAGGAACTGCTGGACACTTGGTACAGTCATCATAGGGATAAACCGTTTTTTTCCGAATTGAGTGCGTTTATGATGGAAACACCGGTGGTGGCCATCATTTTACAAGGAAAGCAAGCAGTTGACAAAGTGCGGGAAATCATCGGGCCTACTGACAGCAGTAAGGCTTCCAAAGGTACAGTGCGCGGGGATTTTGGAGAAGGAGTGCAACGAAATGTGGTTCATGCATCCGACTCGGTGGGGAGAGCACAGTTTGAGATTGGGTTATTGTTTAAGAAAGAAGAAATATTTGCACACTAAAATAGGCCGATGAGCGGATTTACTAAACAATGCGTCTTTGATGACAATTCACTGATATTTGCATTATGCTTACAGTTTTACTCAATCCTCAACAACGACAAGAATACATAAATCATTTATTGGAACTTGATGGTTTTCCCCAAATTGATGAGGATGAAAACGGAGTTTTTTGCGGAACGTCGTTGACACAGATACCCGATGAGTTGAAAGACCTGCTAAAACAACGGCAAAAAGAATTGATCAAAGTATTAAATAAAGCCGGGTTAACCGCCTATGATCCTCAGACCGCACCTTATTCACCGGATGTCAATTTAACCTCCACACCAAGAGAGGTTTACCGCGTAGATTCCCAAGGCATTGTTAGCCGCCGCTTTTTTGTGGCCCACGATATCATCCCCTCAACCGGACTGGGAGTGGAAATAGAAAAGGCCTATATTTACAACCGCATTTGTGTGATACTCCGGCAAAAAAATATTCGGGTGTCGCGGATGCAGCCGCACCGCATCATCTATCTGCAATATGAAAATTTTTCTCTACAAGCGGACGAATTTGTGGAGGTTTTTAGATTTCTGAACAACTTCCATCCGGCAGTGGGACTGGACAATGGAGATCCGGTACTACTGGGTTTTCCCAAATATGGAGGAGATTGCTTGAATCTGGAAAAGGCAGTATATGAGAAATTTCCCGAACTCAAATACACATATGATGGGCAAGTTGCTACCATAAAACTCAAGGCAGAAAATGTTGATTTATTAAATGAATTTCAGACGTCTAAATATCGGTAAAATGACTTCAAATGGCAAACCCACAACATTGGTGTACGAGCCGTCAATCTTCGTAACTAACTCCCACGGAGTTTCGTTGAGAGCATAGCCGGCGGCAAAACGAGTGAAATCGTAACGGGTTATATAGTCAGTTAGTGATTGGTTAGTTAGTTTGCGGAAGGTAACGCGAGTAGAGGTGACAGCAGTCCAGCGTTTCTTGATCTGATGATGAACCAAATAAATGATATGAGTCGCGGTTACAAAATTATGGGTTTTACCCATAAGCTGTGTCAATATGCGTTGGGCATCGGCTCGGTTTTTGGCTTTGCCATAAGTTTGGCCATTTAGGATAGCCATAGAATCAGCGGCAATGATAAGGCAGTGTTGTGAATTTTGTGTGGAATATTTGGTATAAGCAGGTTCTGCTTCTTTTTTTACAACAGAGGGACGGCAGGGATGAACGTCCAACAGTCTATTTGCTACTGCTTCTGCTTTTGCTTGAGCGCGCAGTTCCAGCATTTTGTAAGGATCGGGATGAGTGATTTTGTCTTCATTGACATTTGAAGATATCACCTCAAACGGCAGGCCAAGTTTTTGCAGCAATTGTTTGCGGCCGATGGAGGCCGAGGCGAGAATGATATTGGGTTTGTTCATATCAAGTACTCCCGGGAGGAATCGAACCTCCATCAGACCCTTAGGACGGGCCAGTTCTATCCGTTGAACTACGGGAGCTTTTGCAAGCTCATATCCATTGAGCTAGGGGTATGAATTTTAATTGTATTTTATCATTCGTTGACCTAAAATACGAAGACACGGGACATAGTTCAGTTGGTAGAACGCGCGGTTCGGGACCGCGAGGTCGGCAGTTCAAGTCTGCCTGTCCCGACAAATTCTTATCACCGCAAATTCACTGTATATAGATTGGGCAGGGTGGAAACACCCGGATTGAGATTGGTCAGCACTATAATCCGTGAGGCATTTGGCCAGATAGCCATAAAGCCCGGCTCAAACGGTCCGGAATACACCGTCACCCAGTTGGTCCTGTCATACTCCATAATATCGATTTTCCCGGGCAAAATAATTACCAAGTGGCGGTTGGTTGGGAACCAGGAGATTGATAGCTTTATTGTTTCATTGTCTGTACCAGGCGCGGTCGAGATAGCGCCCTGTTGCCTACTGCCAGCTGCAGTTCTGGCTTGGGATGAGGGAGCGGGTGAAGTTGAGAGTTGCAGTTCCTTTTTATCCAAAAGAAAATAATTTTTGTCTTCTTTACTATCATAAACATAAATTTTGCCCGGCTCTATTTGTCGGACTTCTTCGGTCGAGTTAGTACCGATAAGCGGTGGTTTGATTACCTGCGGCAAGGTGGCAGCAGCAGTGGCCTCATATAAAATTTTCGATTCGTCCGGCGACAGCCAAAGGATTTGGGCACTGGATGTGGCGATATCAACAATTTCCTTCTTAAAAGCAGCTAGTTGTTGTTGAATTTGGGTGATCCGTTGTTCCTCCCAATTTTTTTGAATAAATGCATATGTTGATGAAATATCTTGGAAAGCACCAGGCTGATTTATATTATACAATCGGACTTCTTTTCCTGTGTCAGCCATGATTTGGGTTGAATCTGGTGACCAAGTCAAAGTAGCTTGAGTGAAATCAAAATCATTGGTGGAGATTCCCAGTTGTATCGTGTCGCGACTGATACCAAAAGGCCGACTGCCCAAATTGTATAACCACAAACCAGCGCGACTCGTCAACTGACCTTCAATTCCCGAAGGCACGATATAGGCAATTTTGGTTCGGTCGGGCGAGAGAAGGGGTTTGATCAATCCAGTATTGGTTATCGGCGAGAGAGAAGGATTTTGTGGAAACAAAAACGCATCGGCTCGAGTCACCACTTCTCCTTGGACGCGGACTCTTTTTTCCCAAGGAATATATCCTTCTTGAGAGATTTTGACTGTGTACCAGCCAGGATCAATATTAAAAGAATTATTGGTTGCCGTACGTAAAATGCCATTGACAAAAACTTGAGCGCCGGTAGGATCGGAGGTGGCGGCGATGAGACCGGTCGATTTTAATTGGTTATTTTTGATATCCGGACGGTAACCACGACCGTAGAGTATGACGGCAATGGTGCCGACTATGATAAATAAAATGGGAAAGACAAAGGTGATCTGATTGAGTTTTTTCCACCACTTTTTCATCGCAGATATTATACAAAATTGTTATTTTCTTTGCTGATGGTAAAACAAGTCTGATCTATCAGGAGGATTTGTCATGTTTCTCAACTGGGATTTAAAGTTTTTGTAATACCAAAAAGTCTATCTTCTGCTTTTGATATGTTGCAATAAAACTTGATTCGGGCAACAAACTTTGCTCACAACAGCTTGAGGTCTATTTGAGCATAACTTATATAAACTGAATTTCTTTTAAACAATTGGCGTGTTAAAATAAGTGAGACTTGAATATATGTTCGCCAGATTGAGCAAACTAAATAAAAAATTGGGCATTGATTTGGGGACAGCAAATTCACTGGTTTATGTTGTGGGTGAGGGGATTGTGCTAAATGAACCAACAGTGGTAGCAGTGGCAGTTAACGATAATCGGATTGTAGCAGTGGGCAACGAAGCCAAAGAAATGCTTGGCCGCACCCCCGGGCACATCACAGCCACCCGCCCCTTAAAAGATGGTGTGATTGCTGATTATGTAGTGACTGAGGCGATGCTCAGATATTTTATCCAAAAAGTAGTCGGCAAATCGCTTTTTTTCAAACCCGAAGTGATGATTTGCGTGCCGGCAGGAGTCACCCAAGTGGAAAAAAGAGCCGTTTTGGATGCAACTTTGGCAGCCGGTGCCCGGGTGGCATATTTGATAGAAGAACCATTGGCTGCTGCTATTGGTGCAAAAATCCCGATTGCCCAAGCTTCCGGGCATATGATAGTGGATATTGGTGGTGGAAGTACAGAAGCGGCAGTTATTTCTTTGGGTGGGATAGTGGTCAATCGCAGTGCTCGGGTGGCTGGCACCAAAATCGATGAAGCGATCGCTCAGATGATTAAAAAGAAATATAATTTGATTATTGGAGAACGGACTGCTGAAGAGGTAAAAATCCAGATTGGTTCTGCCATCCCACCCACCAAAGAGACCAAAATGGAAGTGCGGGGACGAGATGCAGCTAGTGGATTGCCGCGGATGGTGGAGGTGTCAGGCAAAGAGGTGACCGAATCAATACAAACGGTATTACAACAAATACTTCAGGCAGTCAAAGAGGTGCTTGAGGCTACCCCGCCGGAATTGGGAGCTGATATTATCGACAAAGGTATAGTTTTGGCAGGCGGGACATCACTTTTGCAAAATTTTGCTACTTATATGACCAAACAGACAGGCGTGCCATGCCATGTGGCCGAAGATCCGCTTTTATGCGTAGTCAAAGGCACCGGGGTAGCGCTGGAAAATATTGAACTGTACAAAAGATCGATTACCAGCAGGTAAATCCGCAAAGCAGCTGATTATTATTATCCACAATCTTTAGTTGATGAGAAAATAAGTCGATTTTATGTTTACTTTCACTCATATTTTAGGTATCAAAATCACTACTAATGATAAAAAAGATATCATTGATTATATCGTTAAATATTTAGACCGGAAAACGGCCAAACCATTGACCATTTTTACCCCCAATCCGGAACAGATCATACAAGCACAACAAAATTTTCATTTTGGGGATATTCTCAATTCCGGTGACATCAATTTGCCGGATGGAAGGGGGCTGGTGTGGGCAATGAGGAGAATTGGATATCCTAAATTAGGATATAAGGAGTTCCAAAAAATTGCAGGCATTGATTTTATGGAGGACTTGCTGCATATAGCAGCGGAAAAAGGCCATCGGGTGGCTTTTCTCGGAGGTAGAAACAGAAGTGCAGTTGAAGCATTTAAGAATTTGAAAAACAAATATCCGGGACTTGCGGGGTGGGGGAAAGAAGTTCCGGAATTAAAATTTAAAAAGATAGATGCAGAAGAAAAAAGTTCCCAAAATATTTTTAAATCTTTGATCATAAATCATCAATCTCCAACAGAAACAGAGCATTATTTTCGCAACTTAGCCAAACAAATAATAACTGATGATATTAGATTGGTTTTTGTTGGTTTGGGAGCTCCAAAACAGGAATTTTTCATTCAAAATCTTAAATCTCACATCAGAAAATATCAATCTCCTCTTATCCTTATGAGTGTGGGTGGGGCATTTGACATTTTAGCAGGAAAATTGCCCCGAGTGCCGGCTTTTATGAAAAATCTTGAATTTTTGTGGCGGTTGGTCCTTGAACCGCAGCGTTTTTTCCGCCAATTGCGCTTGGTGAAGTTTGTCTACCTGGTATTGCGACAGCAGTTTGTGGTAAAATGAAAATAAGCAGTTGTATTTTTCTTTATTCTTTTCAGACATTGCATTCTTCATTATTAAAATAAGCCGATTTGTTAAAAATTTTTATTCCTGAAAAAAACGGAATAAAAAATTTTCCCAAATTGACAAATCTTATGCTGAATAACCAAAAACCACTGAAAATTCTAGTCGTTGCCGCTGAAGTGGCACCGTTTGCCACAGTCGGCGGTTTGTCACAGGTGATGTATTTTCTTCCCAAAGCGCTCAAAAAATTGGGTCATGATGTAGCCATTTTTATGCCTAAATACGGTACGATTGATGAAGCGAATTTTCGGATTGAACCTTTTCTGAAAAATTTAAAAATCCCTACCGACAATCCTGATGGGCCGGCGGAGCTGGTTTGCAACATCAAAGTCCGCCACGGTAACAGACGTGAGCCCACAGTTTATTTTTTGGAAAACATGGAATATTATGAACAGCGGGCCAATGTCTATAATTACGTTGACGATCCAACCCGCTTTGCACTTTTGTCTCGGGGAGCATTGGAATTTCTTAAAAAAGTCAAATGGACACCAGACGTGATACACGCCAATGATTGGCATACCGGCTATCTGTTAAATTATTTAAAAGTTTATTACAGGGACGATCCCAAACTGAAAAAAATTGCTACCCTCTTGACTATCCACAACCTGGCCAATCAGGGAATTTATGATTTCCGCTATTCCATGCCCTCCCAAGCTGATGACGGTAAAGGACAGCTTGAACCTTTAGTCAGCGACAAATTGAAGTGGCAAAATGCGCTTAAACGCGGAATTATTTATGCAGATATTATAAGTACCGTATCCGAAAGGTATTCGCATGAGATTTTGACTAAGCAGTATGGTGAGGGTTTGGATCCGCTTTTAAAAGAAATGCGAGCCAAAGTCTATGGAGTATTAAATGGCGTAGATTATGATGAATTTAATCCCGCTACAGATAAACTGATTAGACAAAATTTTAGCTTGAAAAAATTAAAAGACCGCAGCTTCAACAAAGAAGATTTGCAAAAAGAATTTAATCTGCCGACCATACCCGAGATTCCTCTTCTAGTTTATTCAGGCAGACTCTCGGCCCAAAAGGGCATCGAGTTGATTATGAATATATTGCCTTATTTGCTCAAAGAACACCGTATCCAATTCATAATTCTAGGCGAGGGAGAAAATAAGTATCGTGAATTTTTTAGCAAGTTGGAAGCTGAATTTCCTGAACAAGTTGGGACACATCTGATATCAGATTGGCAATTGCCACGCAAAATTTTTGCCGGCGCTGATATGATTTTGCTGCCGTCCAAATTTGAGCCAGGTGGTATTGTAGTAATTGAGGCAATGCGCTATGGTGCAGTACCAATAGTGCGGGCCACTGGCGGACTGGCCGATATTGTGGAAGATTTTGATATTAAGACAAACTCCGGGAACGGTTTTATATTTAAAGAATTTTCGGAACTGTCTTTTTTTGGGGCAATCATCCGGGCTTTGGAAATTTTCAAATGTAAAAAAACTTGGTTGGGTTTGGTCAGAAGAGCTATGCAAGCTGATTTTTCCTGGGATACTTCAGCAAAAAATTATGTAGATTTATATTTACGCGCCATTGACTTCCATAAGGAGTCGTTGTCCGAGAACCCGCCCGATGCTTTCAGGCAAAGAATCATCCCTCCCAGCAAATTTTCCCAAATTAGGGTAAAAGCATAAAGCTTTGATAGCCTGAAACAGCAAGCGGTTCGTATATAGTATAATGGCAAAATAATTCTCAACTTTTGTTGCGAAAACACTAGAGGCTTTGCAATATGAAAATCCTGTTTCTTTACATGTTTCCGCTTTGGGGAAATGGGTCTGGCGCTTGGCTGCGGGCCATGGCAACCCAATTGGTCAAACACGGTCATGATGTGGCTATTATCGCTCCAGAAACCAGACGCTTGAATTGCGTGAAGATATACGAAGTCAGACCTCCGCAAATGGGTGTATTTGTGGGTAATCCGGAGCTTGAGGGAGCGAAAAAATATGAGTCGATGAGTGGAGTAGAATTGGGAAAGATCTATATCAGTTATCTGGATAAGACGCTGGAAGTGGTAAAAGAATTTCAGCCTGAAGTCCTGCATGCTTTTCACACTGTGTTTTTGCCTCCAGTTGCCCGTATAATCAAAATTCTTTATGGCATGCGCTTTATCATCACCACCCACGGTAGCGATTTACATTATTTATCTCGAGATAAGCGGTTGGTCGGTTTGATCAAAGATGCGGTGCGAGTTTGTGCTGTAGTGACTGCCAATTCCAATTTTACGCGCCGGTGGTTTCTCGATATGTTTGGTCATGAATGGGCTAGCCGCATCCGGACTATTCCCGGCGGTGTATACATCGAGGAATATCAAGGCAATGAAGAACTGCGACGTCAGCTGGATAAAAAATATCATTTAGAAGGTAAAAAAGTGGTTTTGTTTACCGGACGTTTGACAGTGCACAAAGGCGTCGAATACTTGATCAAAGCTGCCAGACAGATCAAGGGTGAAGTACTTATTCTCGGTGATGGGCCAGAGCGACCGTATTTAGAAAAATTGATAAAAGATTATAAATTGACCAACACCAGAATTTTAGGTTATATGAGTCCGAAGAAGCAAGTGAATTTCAAGGAATTTTATGCCCGAGCTGATGTGTATGTGGCACCATCAACTTGGGACGAACCATTGGGTTTAGTCATTTTAGAAGCTATGGCAGCCAAAACGCCGGTAATTGTCACTCGCAAAGGTGGAGTGACAAGTTTGGTCAAAGACGGATACAACGGTTATTTAGTCAGACCGAGAAATGCCTTGGCTATTGCGCAAAAAGTAAATTATTTACTGGAAAATGACAGTTTGCGCGAGAAAATGGGTCAGCGGGCACATGAGATTGTGGCCGAAAAATACACATGGCGGGAGATTACCAAAAAATTTGAAAATATCTATCGTAAACATGCCTATACCACCAAGGAATACTTGCAATACCTCAAGACATCAATTCATAATAATCATAAGAGAAAATAATACAACCAATATTCAGGCTCCTAAGCAAAATTGGTTTGAGCTGATCAAATTTGTGCTGATGGAGCTTTGTCTCCATGAGGATTTCGTCTTCAGTAGAGCTAACACTGTACTAAGTGCCTTCTGCTCACCTGGAGAATATATCATGAAAGGACTCAAAATAGCTTTTTTAGCTGCGATCAAAAGGCCGATTACACCTGATACGACAGTCAGTCGCAATCGGATAATAGTGGATTTGGCCCAAGGGTTGCTACACAAAGGTCATCAAGTAACGATATTTGGTACTCACGATTCGTATATTCCCGGAGCTCAAATTGTGGGAATTGTACCGACCGGCTTAAACCTGATGTCGCCAGCGGAAAACGAATTTTATCAACATACAAGTTATTTGACACTGATGATCCAGGAACTAGTAAAAAGACAAAAAGAGTTTGATTTGGTGCACAATCATATGTATCCGGAATATTTGCCGCTGTTGGCTTTGCATGATCTAAAAATTCCCATGCTGACAACAGTGCATTCGCAAATGACCGCGTTGACTGCTTACGTCTTGCAACAGTATCCGCAAGCTCATTTAGTGGCAATTTCCCAATCAGCCAAAAAAGCTGCCAGGATAGCATCTATGCAGGTGATTCATAATGCTATTGACACAAATTTTTTTCAGCCTGATAAAAATGTGTCGCGAAATTATTTGTTGGCTGTGGGCAGAATGAGCAAGGCGAAAGATGGGCAAGGCAATTTTCTAGATCCCAAAGGTATTCAAACCAGTATCAAAATAGCTCAAATGACAGGTGAACACTTAAAAGTCGTGGGCAATGTAGAGGATCCGCAGTTTTTTGAAAAATTGGTCAAACCTCATCTATCAGACAAGATAAAATTCGTTGGTGAAGTATCGACAGAACAAAAATTGACAAGAGAAGACATGGTTAAACTGTATCAAGGAGCCAAAGCTTTCCTAAATCCAATCAATTGGGAAGAGCCCTTTGGTTTGGTGATGGCTGAAGCCATGGCGTGTGGGACGCCAGTGATTGCCTACAACAGAGGAGCCGTAAGCGAGATAGTAGTTGATGGAAAGACCGGTTTTGTGATAGAACCAGAAAATCCCCAGCTTTCCAACTTGACCAATTTGCCAAATTGGCAGATAAAACAGAGAGGCATCGAGGGGTTGATCGAAGCAGTAAAACGGATCGGGGAGATAGACCGCCTTGTCTGTCGTCACCATGCTGTAAGCTATTTTTCTATCTCCAGGATGGTCGATGATTATGAAAAGGCATATTTTTCCTTGACTTTGTAAATGTCTTCAGTGTCTATGAAACTGTGTGTTATACTTGGCCAACTCGATTGAACCACTTCAATTTTACAATAGTTGCTCCCTCTGATCTGTATTTGATTGCTTCATAGTTTTACATTAGAGTAAGATGGGTATATTATCAAATATATGAAAATCGGATTTTTGTTGCCGACTTTGTTTGCCTCAAAGTCGCTTTTTCCGAATCGGATTTTTGCTCCTGGTTTGTTGGCCCGGGATATGATAAACAGTTTAGTTGGTAAAGGACATCAAGTGACGGTCTTTGCCAGTCCTGATTTTGTGACCAAAGGCCAACTCGTAGCCGGAGACATCAAAGCCTATCAAAATAAATTAAACTATCATAAATTGTATCGAATTTCGGCAGAAGAAGCTAAAATCAGGAATGATGAAGTGTGGAAGCGAAGTTTTGAAATTTCAGTATCCGTCCAAGCTTATAGATATGCCCGTGAACATAAGCTGGATATAGTTCATTCATATCATGATTTTCTGTTTACACCGCATTATCTGGCTGATTTGACCCAAATACCCACTGTATATACCATCCACGATCCATTGCCGCCAGGCGGCAGTTTTGAGTATCATGAATTTGAAAAATTTGCCCATCACAACTATGTGTCTATCAGCAATTCCCAAAGGCAATCTACATTGAAATTAAATTTTATTGATACAGTATATCATGGGATCGATATAGATAGTTTGAGTTTTAATAATAAAGATGGGGGTTATTTATTATTCATGGGTAGATTGACCCGCGAAAAAGGTTTACACAACGCAATTCAAGTTGCCATCAAAACCAACCACAAGTTGGAGATCGGCACCAATTTTCCGGATTTTTTCCAAGGCGATAAATATTTTGAAACTGAGATCAAGCCTTTTTTGGATAATCCGCTGATTCATGAGCCGGGAATGGCCAAAGGCGAGTATAAAACTAAACTTTATAGAAATGCCCGAGCGCTTCTGTTTCCCATTGAGTGGGAAGAACCGTTTGGGATGGTGATGATTGAAGCTATGGCGTGCGGGACGCCGGTGATAGCCTACAACCGTGGTAGTGTCCCCGAAGTGGTGCGGGATGGAGTGACGGGTTTTATCGTTGACGACGATAATACATCTGCCAATTTTCCGACACCAAATTCCCATGTTAGAGGAACTTGGGTGATAAAGAAAAAGGGCATTGAGGGATTGATCGAGGCGGTAAATCGGATCGGAGAGATAGACCGCGCAGCCTGTCGGAAGCATGTGGAGGAAAATTTTACACTGGAAAAGATGGTGGAAGGGTATGAGAGAGTATACAAGAAGCTAGTGTTTAGGAGCTAGTGTTTAGGAAGTAAAGTATGGCAGTATTAAAGTCATATAAAGAATTGAATGTTTGGCAAAGAGCCATAGAGCTGGTGAAAGGAGTTTATTTACTGACCAGTTTATTTCCTAAAAATGAGTTGTACGGTCTGATTTTGCAATTAAGAAAAGCGGTTGTATCTGTACCTTCAAACATTGCTGAAGGATATGGTCGTAGATCTGCTGGTGATTTTGACCATCATTTAAGCATGGTTTACGGATCCTTATTAGAGCCCGAAACGTAGCTTTATATAACTAAAAGCCTTCATTATACATCAGAGAGCGTATTTTTAAGATCTAAAAGTCTGATATTGGAAGTATCAAAGATGCTAAATGTTATGCTTAGCAAATACCGCAAAACTAAAGCTAATTTCTGATTCCTAATCGATATGCAAGTTGTTCATGTAGCTTTTGAGTGTGCGCCGATTTACAAGACCGGCGGACTGGGCGATGTAGTCGGAGCCTTGCCCAAATATCAAAAAGATTTGGGTATTGACGTAGCGGTGGTGATGCCCGGTTATGGGTTTATCACTCCCATACCTAGACTGCCAAATTCCACTGTGCCTGTTCTGTATGCCCAAAGCCCATTTTTCCAAGATCGAAATATCCACCATGATCCCAAAATCCAAGCTCCGAAATATGCAGATTTTGCTGTTCAAGTACTGGCAGAACTTAAAAAAAGAAGCATAAGGCCTGACATTATTCACTGTCACGATTGGCATACAGGATTGCTGCCATTTTTGGCCAGACGTGACCCGCAAGGATTTTTTCAGAAGACGAAAATCGTTCTTTCTATCCACAATATCGGTTATCAAGGTATATTTCCGTTAAAATTTCTCAATACACCAACCACCGCTCGTCTTTTACCACTATTTAACCAGCAGCAAAATCGTCTAAATTTCTTAAAGACCGCCATAGAACACTGTGACTATCTACTCACAGTTTCACCAAACCATGCCCGAGAGATAAAAAAGGGTCAGCTAGGGTTTGGGTTGGCAGGGGTGATCAGAAAAAAACGTGGCAAATTTAGCGGTATTTTAAACGGTATCGATTATCAAGTGTGGAATCCCAAAACTGACAAATTTGTCAGACATACATATACTTTTTCCGATATCCAAAAGCAAAAAGCTGCCAACAAACTGAATTTACAAAAAAGATTGAAACTGGAAATAAATGCCGATATACCGCTGTTGGGTTTGGTGGCACGCTTGAGTCGGCAAAAAGGCATAGAGTTGATACTATCCATACTTCCGGATTTACCCAAAAGACGAGTCCAACTGGTGTTGCTTGGTACAGGAGAGGCACGATATGAGAAAATACTGGCGCGGTTTTCCCGAAACAGGCGATATGGGGAGTGGATTTCTCTAAATCTGAAATTTGACGAAGAACTAGCTCACCAAATTTATGCTGCAGCTGATTTTTTTCTGATACCGTCTTTGTACGAACCGTGCGGATTGACACAGATGATTGCTATGAAGTACGGCAGTTTGCCAATTGCAACAGCCGTAGGAGGATTGGTTGATACCATCCAAGACGGAAAAACCGGATTGCTGGTGGATAAGTTTTCCAGCAAATTTCTTTTAGATAAAATAGACACCGCCTTAGATATTTGGGAAGACCAAAAAAGATATTTGGAAATGCAAAAACTAGCTTTGCGCCAAAAATTTTCCTGGAAGAAAAGCGCCAGACAGTACTTACAGGTTTATAAAAAACTTTTAAGATGAGATACGAAAAAGCCATATTGGGCGGGACATTTGATCATTTCCATCTCGGTCACCAGGCTGTCTTGCTGCGCGTGTTTTCCATTTCTAAACATGTGTATATCGGCATAAGCAGTGATGATTTTGTAGGGCAAACGAAAAATTTAGCGACCAAATTTCCTTTGTCACTGGAAAAATATGCTGTCCGCCAAAACTCTGTAGTGGGGTTTTTGCGGCAAAAAGGATTTTTACAGCGCTCAACTATCGTCAAAATTGAAGACAGGTATGATATCAGCATCACCGAGTCCAGTTATCAGGCCATTATGGTTTCTCCTGAAACCAAATCTGTGGCAAACGAGATCAATCAGAAACGAAAAGTCAGAGGATTGTCCGAATTAAATATAGAACTGGTGCCATGGGTTTTGGCTGATGATGGTAGGCCGATAAATTCATATCGTATCCGCAGTGGAGAAATTGACAGACAAGGGAAGCTGTTTGAATTTCCGCGTGATTGGAAGGTGCGAATATTGCCGGATACGCTGCGTCAGGAACTGAAAAAACCTCTGGGTGAGTTGTTTGCCGAAATATCAGCCAACTATCAATCTGGCGTGTTAGAATTTGTCCAAAAATATGTGCGAGCGGGTTTTTGTGTCATTGGGGGTAAAAAGTTTCAACCAAAAATTATTGCTGTAGGAGATGCAATAAGCCGAGAACTGCTAAATATAGATGTGATACCTGATATCTCTATAGTTGATTTAAAAATCAAGCGAATTCCGGTCTATAAAAATATCACAGAAATCGGATTTCGAGATATTAAAGTGCACAAATTTGCAAAAAATCCTGCTGGGACAATAAATTTATCTGCATGCAAAACCTTATCTCAACTTATAAAATACGAAGCTAATCCAGCTGTTTTGCAAATCGTTGGGGAAGACGATTTGATGGCGTTGGCCGCCTGTTATTTGAGCCCATTAAATTATCTTGTAGTATATGGGCAGCCGGATGCAGGAGTGGTAGCCATTTTAGTTAGTGAAGAAATCAAGCAAAAAGCAAGAGCGATGTTGAATAAGTTTGAAAAATTGGAAAAAAATTAGGTCTTGCAATTTGGTCAAACTTTTGTTTTAATAAACCAATCTTATAGATTTTAAAAATTTTTGACATAAAAACTTTTCTGGCATATTATTATGACTGATGTGACAGCCCCACCATCATCCAATAAACTTGTTCCTATCCTAGTGGTGCTTCTTGTAATTGCCGCTTTTTTTATCGGTTCGCTCTATACCAGAGTAAATTTATTAGAAAAGAGCAGTGGTTCGGCTGGGAATGGGACAGTGAATGCTGGCAACACCCAACCGCCGGTATTGCCAACACCCGGCCCGGTAGATATTGATTTGAGTGGTGAGACGCGAGTCCTTGGCAGTGCAAATGCTCAAGTGGCACTGGTAGAATTCACCGATTTTGAATGTCCCTATTGCGGACAGCTTTTTAAAAATACTTTTCCCCAAATAAAGAAAGAGTATATAGACACCGGCAAGGTCAGATATTTCATCAAAGATTTTCCACTGACTCAAATCCACCCCAATGCCCAAAAATCGGCTGAAGCGGCAAATTGTGCTTTGGAACAGGGGAAATTCTGGGAATATCATGATACATTGTTTGAAAACCAATCAGACCTTGGCATTGATGCTTTAAAAAAATATGCCGTTTCCTTGGGACTAGATGCCAGCCAGTTCAACAGTTGTTTGGATAGCGGCAAATACGCGCAAAAGGTGGCCGATGATCAGAAAAAAGGTGAAGCTTACGGTGTGAGAGGTACGCCCTCTACATTTGTTGGAGTCTTAAACGGCGATACCATGACCGGAATTGAGGTGTCAGGAGCACAGCCGTTTGAAAGTTTCAAAACTGCGATTGAGGAGGCACTAAGTAAGGTTTAATTATATTTTGCTTCAGTTATAATTCCAAGATTGAGTAAACTTCTCTAAATTGACTTCATTTCCCTCGGATAATATATTGTGAAATAAACATGAAATTTGAAATAAAACCGGTGATTATTTTATCTGTTGTAATATTTATTGGGCAATTATTTATAAAACCGTCATTTGTCCAAATGACTGATTGATATCCCTTCTCCTGTAATTAAAAAAGTCCTGGTATTGGAATTTGATCCGATCATTGAAAGTCAAGGCGGTAAAAGAATTTCTCAGCTCCTCAACGCCAATAACCCGCATAGGTTGGCAGATCAATATATTACTGACATAAAAACTACCAGTGGAGGGTTTGCAAATTACCAAATAGTGATCTGGTTGGAAATAGACGCTATACCACAATTAAAAGATGAATTTACTTATACAGACGAACAATATCTTGAATGTGCTCGTGATCCTGCCAAATGCCATCAACCGTCTGACGTCGAGTATAACAAAATTATCACCACTTATGATTTGTGTGGCAAAAGAAATTCTGGTGAGGTAGATGAGATATGGATGTGGGATGTGGGAGGCATGGGATTTTATGAGTCAGCTTTGGCCGGACCGGGAGCATTTTTTTACAATTCACCGCCTATAACAGGTACGACTTGCAATAAACTTTTGCCTATTATGGGTTTTAATCAGACTCGAGGTAATGGAGAAATGCTGGAGATTTTCGGACATCGGTTTGAAGCTACTATGATATATGTGTATGGCAGCTGGGATCCGGTCGAAACACACGTCTGGAACAGATTTACATTACTGGACAAAGATTTGCCTGGAAAAGCCGGCTGCGGCAACATCCATTTTCCGCATAACGGTTTATCAGACTATGATTATGACAATACGTCTATAAAACTGACCAACTGTAATGACTGGTACAATTACCCAAATTTGACTTACGTAAAGCAAAATTTAAATTGTTCAAGTTGGAATTGTACACATTATGATTATATGAAATGGTGGTTTGACCACCTACCGAAATATTCAGGGAAAAATGAAGGTAAATTGAATAATTGGTGGTATTATGTTTTGGATTATGAAAATGCTAAGAAAGCTGAAGTGGATCCGGAACCAACACCTTTTCCATCTAATTCAGCCTTGCCGACAGTTTTGCCCAGTCCGACAAATATACCCACTATTTCACCACCACCAAGTTATTCTATCCAGGACCTTATAATTTTAATAAGAAATTATTTAGCTACAAACGACACTAAATATAGACCGACTGAAGGTAAGGTTAACATCATGGACGCCGGGTGGGTGATCAGTTGGCTCAAATGAAAAGGATTAATTAGCAATTATTTTTCAATAATGCGTTTACTGGCATCATCTGTGACATATTATTGGCCTGCGTTGTCCTGGCTAAAGGAAGTGAGATACTTGTGTCTGATAGCAACTGATTTTGGAAAGCAGGAACATGTCTTTGGGACAAAGGAATTGGCTGTAGTGCCTAGATACAGCCGTTGCAATACTCACCGCCAAAATAAATTCCGGACAGATACGGATATTGATGGCTGCGAGAGACATAATCCATAATCTTCAGCGACTGAAAACCTTGGTTATGCTTATATTTAGTTACGGGCACAGTCAACCTGGTTTGACCGCAAGTGAATAGATCAGAGGAGTGTTTACCCTCCATGGTGTGCCAACAATAATTTTCGCCATCAGGGGTCGCAATGCTATGGAAATTGACCCTTTCAAATTTGTATTGTCCTACATCTGATATGAAGCAAGTTGTAGATATTAGACAATTATTTTTTCCAAATTTGAAGCCGGCAATTCCGCCGAGTCGGCAAGCAGGTAGTCACTGTCAGCTTTGATTCTTGGATCATCCATCAGGTTTCATCTACACCTCAACCAAGTATCAAAGTTTTTTCTATTTTTACCACCGTATATCAAGGTCGTAAAATTGCAAGAGCGGCTTTTTGAAATCGTCTGGCAGTTGGCTACATCGGAAAGCCGATTGAGAAAGAAAGGGAAATAGTTTATCCTACAATAGGATAACTAGAATATTTAGGATAAATAACGTTTAGAAAAAAACCAATTTTCTGATTCGTTTAGTATTCTAAATTTCCTGAAAAATTTATGATTTATCTTGGAGCAGACCACGGAGGATTTTATTTAAAAGAGCAGATCAAACAGTGGCTTACGGAGTGGGGATATAAATATAAAGATATGGGAGCCAGAAAACTGGACCCTGTTGATGATTATCCGCAATTTGCTTTGGCTGTAGCCGAAGCAGTTGCCCAAAACACAGATTCTAATAAAAAATGGTCAGAACAGACGAAAGGTATTCTCCTGTGTCGGTCTGCAATTGGAGTAGTGGTAGCAGCAAATAAAGTCATGGGGATAAGAGCTGCTGCGATATTTGATGAAAATTCTGCAAAACACGGCCGGACCAATGATGATATCAATGTCATTGCTTTGGCTGGAGATTGGCTCAAACCCAAATCAGCCAAAAAAATCCTTAAAATCTGGCTGGAAACGGAATTTAGCGATGAACCACGATATATAAGGCGAATCAGACAAATAAGTGAGTATGAGAGAAAGCGTTGTGGGAGGCATGGTTCATGATCGAAGTCATTCCCGGTATACTGGAAAAAAATTTTGATACTATCAGGGAGAAAATAGAACTTATCAAAGACTATGTCCAATGGGTGCAAATTGATATACTAGATAACACTTTGATAAAAAATGACACTTACAATAATTTCGCAGCGTTTAGGGTGTTTGCTAATCAAATCAAACTGGAAGCTCACCTGATGGTCAAACATCCGGCGAAATATATCCAACCTTTAAAAACAAATGGATTTGATCGGCTGATTGCCCATGTAGAAGCAGAAAGTATCCGAGATTTTATTGGACAAGGAAGACTAGAGGCGGTGGAAATAGGTGTGGCTTTGGATGGTCCATCAAAGTTGGAACTCGTCGAACCGTATTTGGGAGAAGTTGATTGTGTACTATTGATGATGTACAAAGCGGGCTTTTCCGGCCAGACTTTTGATAGTAGCAATTTAGCCAAAGTGCGCAAAATTCATGAAGAATATCAGGATTTACCGATAGAAGTGGATGGTGGGATTGACAAAAATACCGCTCCACTGGTGATAGAAAATGGAGCCACGAGGCTGGTTTCCACCAGTTATCTTTTCTGGAAAAATGCTCATCGGATCAAAGAGGCGATTGAAGAACTGAAAAGCGGTTAGCCGCTAGCATATCAAGTATAGCATCATGAAGGATTTAGAAAAACTTACTAAACTCATCCGTTATTATATCCTCAAATCAACTACCGAAGCTGGTTCGGGACATGCGACTTCTTCTTTATCAGCGGTGGAACTTACAACGACTTTATTTTTCAAATACTTTCATTATGATTTGGAAAATCCACAAAGTTTGGCCAATGACCGATTCATATTGAGCAAAGGTCATGCCAGCCCGCTTCTTTATTCTTTATATGCCGCTGCTGGAGCAATTACAGAAGAAAAACTGTGGACCCTGCGCCAATTTGACAGTGACTTAGAGGGTCATCCGACGCCGCGGTTCAGATATGCAGAGGCAGCCACTGGATCTTTGGGACAAGGATTGTCCCTCGGAGTGGGTATGTGTTTAGCGTTGCGTCAGCAATTGTCAAGAGTCGCTCGCCAATCACAAAGCGCTTCCCAAAGGGAAACTTTGTTTTTTGGACAACCTGGCTTGCATCACCGGCAATTACCAAATGTTTATGTGTTATTGGGTGATGGAGAAATGGCAGAGGGGCAGGTGTGGGAAGCGATAAATTTGGCGAGCCATTATAAATTGAACAATTTGGTGGCGATTTTGGATGTGAACCGGCTAGGTCAGAGCCAGCAGACCATGCTGGGGCATGCCGTTGAGACATATGCAAAGCGGGTCGAGGCTTTTGGTTGGGAGGTAGAAATCATAGAAGATGGACACAATTTGGAGCAAATCGACAAAGCTTACAAACTGCAATTGACAACTGCCAGAGCAAAACCGCTGATATTTATCGCCAAGACTGTTAAAGGAAAGGGTGTGAGCTTTTTGGAAGACAAAAATGACTGGCACGGTATTGCGTTAAAACCTGATGAATTGACAAAAGCACTGCAGGAGCTGGGAGAAGTGAACAGAACCATCAGGGGTAAAATCCAAATGCCAAACTCCAAATTTCAAATCAAATCCGAAGTTCAAGATCCCCAAAAATTCAATTTTGCAGTTTATTATCAAAGTGATGATCAGGTAGCAACACGAAAAGCGTTTGGAGAAGCACTAGTCAAACTGGGCGAATTGGAACCAAATTTAGTTGTGTTGGATGGAGATGTGCAAAATTCGACTTATACCCAACCTTTTGCTAAAAGATTTCCGGAGAGATTTTTCCAAATGTATATTGCGGAGCAAAATCTGGTGTCAGTTGCAGTGGGCATGTCTAGATTGGGGCTTCGGCCGTTGGTGTCTACATTTGGTGCTTTTCTCACCCGAGCCTATGACCAAATCCGCATGGCAACGCTTTCTGGCGTCAATATAATTATTAACGGTTCACATGCAGGAGTATCTATCGGTGAAGACGGACCATCACAAATGGGCTTAGAAGATTTAGCCATGTTTAGATCATTGTTTGATTGCACTATTTTATATCCTTGTGATGCAGTTGCGACAGAAAAATTGATGCAAAAAGTATATAGTCAAAGGGGAATTATTTATATCCGAACAGCCAGGCCAAAGACGCCGATAATTTATCAAAATGAGGAGGAATTTGAGATAGGGGAAAGTAAAAAGTTTCCAGCCTCCAGGTCTCAGTTGCCGGTTGTGGAAAAAGCGACGATTGTGGGGGCGGGGATTACGGTGATTGAGGCATTGAAAGCACAAGCGGAATTGGCCAAAGAAGGAATTGGGGTAAATGTGATCGATTGTTATTCAATTTCGCCAATCGACAAAGAAACATTGATACAAGCCGCTCGCAAGACCGGGCTTATTATTACAGTCGAAGACCATAATTCGGTGGGAGGATTGGGTGATGCGGTTTTGCAGGCATTGGCAGAGGAAAAAAACGTCCGAGTTATAAAACTTGCTGTGACTAAAACTCCAAAATCGGGGAAACCGGATGAACTTTTCGACTTTGAAGGAATTTCGGCAACGGAGATTGTAAAAAAGGTAAAAGAGCTTCTAAAATGAACCTAATTTTTGTTTGACTTTAGTTTTTCATAAGAAGCGACTGAAGTCAAAGAGTAAATATCAAAATGCAAAATTATAATTCAAAATTCCAAACTGCTTTCGGTGACAGGTGCTTCCAATTTAGCTTTAAAATCATTCCACTCGCCGATCAGCTTCCTCACACACGAAGCATAAGAGTTATTACTGATCAACTTATTCACTGGGCGACATCAATTGGAGCTACTTTAATTGAAGCACGAATATTATGTTTAAGATTGGAGTTTAAGAAATGTTATGAAATTACACTTAAAAGTGCTAATGAAACCGAATATTGGTTGACTTTCCTTCAAAAAAATCATCTTTCTTCACCAAATACCAGTAACTGTTATTGCAGGAAGTTACTGAAATAGCTAATATGATAATGGCTGGAGTAATGAAACTTAAATAAAAAAATTTCTAACTTTTACTTGAACTTTTGCCTATTGACTTTTGAATTTAATTATGAATATCAATTCCCAAATCTTTGTTGATGGAGGGGATCCACAGGAAACACGGGAGGCTGATAAATTGCTTAAGAGTGGTGGATTTGCCGGTGTCCAAGGTCAGACCACAAATCCGAGTCTGATTGGAAAGAGATTGGTGGCAAGTATTAAGCGGCGAGTGACTAATGAAGAAGCACTGGAATTTTATAAAAATACGGTAATTGAAATAGCGCAAGTCACCGGCGGGCCGATTTCGATTCAGGTGATTGCTGATAGTTCCACCGCCAAAGAAGAAATGCTGCGCCAGGCCCGAATTTATAAAACATGGATTCCCAATGGGGTAGTCAAATTTCCTTGCACCGGTGCTGGACTCTCGGCTGCAGAGGAGTTTTGCCGGGAATGGTCTGTCAATATTACTTTAAATTTTTCCCAAGAACAGGCGGCCGCAGTTTATGGGGCCACCAGAAATGCCAAATACCAGGTATTTATTTCGCCATTTGTCGGTCGGTTGGATGACAAAGGCGAAAATGGCATGGATCTCGTTAAAAACATTTTGCAAATGTATCAGACAGGGGACGGACATGTACGGGTTTTGACTGCCAGCGTGCGGACACTCGAGCATTTGTTATATGCGATTTACTTAAAATCTCCTGCTATCACCGTGCCGTTTAAAATTTTACGAGAATGGCAACAAAGGGGATTTAAGTTACCAGATGCAAATTACAATTTTCCAACTGGCCAGTTAGCCGAAATCAAGTATAAAAACCTCGACCTTTCCCACGACTGGCACACCTTTAACCTGCATCACGAGCTGACTGACGTCGGGCTCAAGAAGTTTATGGAGGATTGGAGGCACATTATTGGACAGGTACCAGGTAAAAGGCTTCCGGCCACTGGCCAATCTGCCAAATAAATTTCTTCGGCTTTTCTTGACCCATAAGACCAGGGTTACCCCAATAAAATGGCCGTTCAACAATTTCAATTCCGCGCCAGGTTTTCCATAATGGGTCAGGTGGATTTAGCATATTTGCCACAATATAATCCGCCAAATCATTTGCACCTTGAGTCTGGCTTATTTCCGTAAGGATTTGCGGATCAAATGTTTGTTTTACAATTCCATCCTCAATAAACACTGCCCGCCATTTGTCTTGGGCAACCTCCATTCCTCCTCCAAGCCAATTAAATAAGCCGTTTGAGCTTATTCCTTCGCAGTTTCCACCACTTTCAAAAGCACATTTTGAGTAATACCAACGTGTGGCAGTTTCGGCCAGAGCTCTCCGAAACTGAAGGTCCAAATACTGATCGTCATCGTTTGATGGCATAAATGTTAGGAGCTCCTGAGCTAAAATCATTGAAGTAAATCTGATCTCGGTAAAACTACCTGTCAGATGACCATTCCACCAACCGGGAGTATTTTTATAGGCCTCATAAAGATCTTTAATCCGTTGTCCCCAGGGTGTCAAGGGAATGGGATTTATTGGATTTATTATAAAGTCAGTACTATGAGGGGGTTTTTGTCCTAAAGCGGTACCACCGGCGGCAATTGAAAAATGCCTTGTATCATCAAAATCCTCGCCTAAATATTGCCAATAATCAAACTCGTTAACCGATATGCCATTATACCCCGAAGGATCAACCATTTTGACCGGATTATTCACCACGTAAAGATAACGGTTTGCTCTATCATCCTTGTTATCCGCTTGAGTAAATTTTGCGATTTGGGGATTATAGTAGCGGGCATTGTAGTAATAAAGCCCTGTCTCAGTTTGATCTGAAACTTGGGAAGTGTATTGTCTTTCAGTTGGTAGTTGATAGTTAGTAGTTTGTGGTAGGTTACCGGATTGCCTGGTTAATCCGAATGGATAGTAAACCTGCTTGCCAATCACCTGTCCCTGATCATCAGTCACCAAACTTGTGCTTCCCAGATGGTCTTGGTGAATATAATAAACTTTTTCGGCGGCGTGGACAGGTGTTTTGGAAACTGATAAAAGGAGAATTAGACATAAAAACAATGCAAATCTAACTAAGAAATTAGAAATTTGCTGATGGAAATTGGAAAATGGTAATAGAAAATAGAAATTGGAAAATGGACTTTTCATTTATTTATTATCCTGGTAGTTTTGCCAGCTTTGTTTGAGTCGCGTAATTTGTTTGCAATTCAGATCATATATGGATATGGCCTCTTTGCATCTAGTAACATTGATAAATTTTCCATAAACATCAGAGCAGATTGTTAAATGATTGATCATTTCAAAACATGTACCCAAAGCATCGTCTAAGTATTTACGCCATTGTCGGAGTTGACATCTTTTGGCAAATCCTTCTGCAATTAATGCCAGAGGCGCTTTACATGCTCTTCTTAATTGATCAACCAGATTAAATTTTTCCTCTTTTGGTGAAGAGGGAATAATTTCTATTAACACAATTTTCATAACTCGATATAAGTTTTGATATACATGTAAATCCTGGTAAGTTTTTATAGTAGAATTGGGCATATTGGTTTTAGAAATAAGTAAATAAGTAAATAAGTAAGTGAAATAGAGTTCTATTTTCTACTTTCCAATTTCTATTACTACTTTTCATTTTCTAATAGCCACTTTCTATTATTGTGTCAGCCATTTGATGATCCAGCCACAGTCCAGGGCGTTGACCTTGCCGTCCTGAAAATAGGCATCCAGAAAGAGGGTATCGGGATCAAGATAGGCGGTGATGGCTTCTACCAAATCAGCCATGTTAAAAGTGGGCGTCGGTGTTGGAATATCAGGAGTCGGTGTCGGGGCAGCGGAAGGCGTGCTTTCCGGACTGGCTGAGGGGTCGGCAGTCGGGTCTGCCGCAGGTGTAGCTGAAGGTGTAGCTGACGGACCGGGTTGTTCGTTAAGTAGCGGAATCGGATCAGGACCTTCACGCACTGCTATGAGTTTTCCGGAAAAATAGTAGTTTTTGCGCCAATATACTTTTTGATCAGGCAAAATGACCACTTCAAGCTCAGGAGTGATGTAATAAGTACTTCTGCCGCCAGATACGACTTTGGCAATCCGTTGACCGGCAGCGTCGTAATAAAAGAAAACTTCTCGCCCCTGACTGCTGCCTAAATGCACCTTTTCCGGGCTGACTTTGACCAGACGGTTATCAGCATCAAACTCGTAAAACCTGGATCCGTCAGCCGTCATATTGCCGATCTTGTCATAAGTAAAAGTTTGGGTTATTCCGGCAACATCGCCCGTCTTTGGCCGATGATAAAAGCCGCCGTTTATATCTGAATAAGAAAGATTTACTTTTTGGCTGCCTTCATTTTTGGTCAAGATGTTGCCTATATTGTCATAAGTGTAGTTGGCCGTATATGCACCTGTTGCATTGGTTAAGCGGTAAAGCTCATCATAGCTAAAGCTTTGGTTGAGGTTAAATGCGGAGGCCGCATGAGCTGCATTTGTATCTTTAATCTGCTTTATATTTCCGGCCGGGTCGTAGGAATAGGCCAGGTTTAATTTATCGGCAGCGGAAAATTGTGACCCTTCCACATTCAGGCCGGTGAGCCTTAAATTGTTTTCATTATAGGAATAGGAATTGACAACTCCGTTACCCGACGTAAATGATACCAATTGACTGCCTTTGTTATATTTTGCTGCTGTAATATAGTTTTGGTTGCCCTTGATGGTTACCAGGTAGGGGGAGTTGGCATACTGATAGTCGAGAGTTTCTTCAGGTATACCCAAAGCAGTCACAGTTAAATTTTTTCTGGTTTGGATACGGCCGCCTATATCATAGGTGAACTCCGTAACAAAGTTTTTATTGTTTATCTGTTGATTGGGCATATTGGACAATGTTTTGGTCATGCGGCTGACCAGACCTTGCCGGTTGTATTCATAAGCTACCTTTTGCAAAATTTTTCCGTTCAGATCGTATGAGGTTTCCTCACAGATGCGCCCGACTCCGTTTGTGCAGGTATCGTACGCGTTTGCCAAAAGCAATTTTGAATTAACCTTTTTGGTCAATAATCTATTAAGCCCATCATAAGAAAGCTCGGAAATATCGCCCTTCGGACTGACCTGCTTTATTAGATTTCCGATTTTGTCGTATTCATAAATCCAGGCGCTGGCGTCACCAGACATTGCTGGGCTCATGTCGATGTCCCACATTTTGGCCTTACGACCCAGTGTATCGTACTCAATAATCGAGATCGGATTGCCCCTGGTGTCGATCGTTCTGGTTACTTGCCCTAGGACGGGATGGTATTCAACTGAAGTCTTGTAGGTATTTCCGCCTCCGACTTCCTCGGTTTGCACAATCTGGCCGAAGGCGTTTTTCGTAACAATTTTTTCGGCACATGGAGTGTCGGTGCTGGTATCGGTACAATTTGGATCGAGCGATTTAGTCTTTAACGGATCGCCTCCGATATCATATTCCATAACCTGATTGCCGACTCCGGGAGTGGTGGTTTTGGAAAGCCTGCCAAAGCCGTCATACTGATTTCTGATGGTTTTGATTGTTGTGTCGGTAATAAAATCCCGGGTATCAAAGGAGCTGGCGCCGTTTGGCACATACGGATTTGCAGTATAAGTCAAACTGGCATATTCGACTTGCCCTAAGCCGTTGTAAGATTTCGAGGTGATAAGATCCCTTAATCCCTCTCCCTCAACCGGAATTCCGGCATTGACCCACTCGTTGGCATAAAAAAGGCTTCGGGTTTGCACCTCTTGGCCGAGACCGTTGTAATAGGTGTGGGTGGCTGAAACCTGGCCTATTGATCCTGCGTCTGACACCATTGTTGTGCTGTAAACCATCATTTTAGGCCGGGTACCCACACCGAGCCCTGTGAGGCAATTGTTATCATCGTTGCATGTGCTTTTGTCATTTTGGTTGAAATAATAATATTTGGTAAATTGATTCGGAAGGTTTGTTCCCGGCTTTCGTCCTGCCAGATAGGTTTCGATAGGTCTTCCGAATGAGTCATAAACATAAGTAGTTAAAACTCCATTTGCATCCCAAACTTTGACCGGCAAGCCCAACACTCCGCCGTAATTCGGGTGTGCTGTATCTCCGATATTAAAATCATAATTTGTGGTTATGGTTTGCCCCAAGTGATTAGTCACTTTTGTCGGATACATGCGAAACTGCCCGTCATACTCGGTCGTCGTCGTTCTTCCCAAAGGATCGGTGGTTTTGACAATCAGCCAGGGGTATGTGGCGTCGTATTCGATGCTTGAGACAGCATAGACAACATCGCTGACCACAGTCTGGGTTTTGGTAACCTGGCCGAAGCTGCCGATATTTCCAAAAGTTTTGCCGTCATACAAGGTTCGGGTGTGTTTGTACTTCAGCCCATTCTCCGAATTACTCAACCATGTTTCAGCTGGTTTGGGTAAAATCCAAGCTATCTCGTTGGCGTCTGTGTAATTTGTAAATGTCACTAGATTGGTATCACTTAGATCATTCTGGCTCGGATTATCACAGTTAACTTTCCCCTGATTTATCACTTTATGCACCATAGCATATGGATCGCTGCTTCCGTCAAGGTTATCATAACTAGTTACTACCCGCGTACATAAAGAAGGATTGGGCATATAAGATTTGGAAATTTGTGCCGTCTGCATGACTTGGGCAACAGTTTTTTCGGGATCAAATGTTGAGCAATATTCTGCCAACTCATTGGGAGTTTTTTCTTCATAAGGCCCGAACATAGGGCCGAAGCGGACTTTGAAATTATACATCTGTTCAATCCAACGATTTTGATTTTGGGCATCATAAATTTCTATTTTCTTAAGCATTCCTTTTAAAGGACTGGGTTTAAAGCAAGATGTAGTTTCGATTTTCTGATGGAAGTAACTTTTGCTTTTATATACTACTTTTGTGGTGGAATTTTTTTCATAAACCGTTGTTGTAACCTCGGGATATCCCAAAAATTCAAATCCAGCAAAAGGCTCGCTTCTGTATTTGCAGTTGCTGTAGCAGGTAACATTCGGGTTGGTTGGAGTTCCGGGACAGATATATTGATTACTGTTGGCCGGATTTGTGCATTTATAGACTTTGGTTATTGGTAAATCAGAAGGACAACAAAGTCCAGATGCGTTTTTCCAACCACAAGACGTTCCTCCAACGCAATCCCAACCTTGTGAGGTAACGCAGGTTGTGTTTGTTGTTGGACAATTACACCCCGAGGGTTGTCCACTCAAGCATTTTCCCTCCTCAACATTGCAGCAATTTTTACCTTCATAGTACTCATCACCATAGCCTTTGACATAAGCAAGTCCGACCGATGCACCGTCTGCCCCATAAGCCAGTTCGGTTCTCACACTTGCGCCCATTCCGTCTTCGACAATTTTGGCACTGACACGGTGTCTTTGGGTATTAAAAGCCACATCCTGTTTGCAGCCGCCTCCGCTATATGTGGCCTTATCCTCGTCGCAGTATTTTATGGGTAAGGCGTTTCCGCCTGACGCGTCCTGATAATATTCAAAAGTTACCTTTCCCTTATAACCGTTGGCAGCTGAAACTAAAAAGAAATCATTGGGAGTTCGGACTTGGGTTCCGCCGCCGTCGGCAACAAATGACTTCAGAGGACAACCGCCCCGGAAATTTTCGCAATTTGCTCCGTAATTAAAAGTATACGAAGGCAGGTTTTTGGCATTTGTATTTACGTCCGGATCGTCATCATACACAGTGATGCTTCGCAATAGCGAATGAATTGCCTGACCACCTACCACTTCCGCATCATTATTTACGACTCCGTTTCCGTTGTCGTTGTGTTTGGTCGGATCCCAACCGTAGACATAACCCAAAACGTAAGCGCGAACCACTTTATCGTTGGTTTTGACCACGATTTTTTTGATTCTTTGGCTGGAGAAAAATGACTGCCTGGGGTTTGCCAAACTGCCGTCGTGGATTTTGTAATCAAAGCGGTTTTGCAACGTAAACTCAACTTTGTGCTTGCCGTATTCAATAGAATACGGATAAGTGGCCTTGACGTATTTTTTACCCTTATAGTCACCCAGTTCAAAATGGGTTCTGTATTTTATCTCGATATTATTGGTGCTTGAATCAAAGACGCTTTCGACTTTGCTTAAAAGCCATTTATAAGTTAAGGCATGCCAGCCGACGGCGTCGGAGCCGAAAATCATCCAGGTACGGGTGCCGTCATAATCATCATACAAAGGATACCAGTCGTTGCCAGCCCCTTCGGCAAAATATTCATTTTCCGGATCATAAGCTCTTTTCCAGTTATTAACTGTTGCGGGGGAACCGAAATAATACTTTGTACCGTCGGGGCTGGTTGCAAGCCAGTTGTAACGGCAGATAACCATATCTCCGGCATTGGTTTTATGGGTTTTACACCTGGACCAACGCTCGACCCTGATTTTCAGATTGGGAAGCGTCCTCCAGAGAGAGTAGGCTCCGTCATCGCTTTCTTTGCTCAGGGTGGCTGCTCCTCCCGCAAAAGTGATCATAAAAACATCATCTGAAGGATCATTTAAAGTGCCTTTGATGTCTCTGGTAATTGATTGCAACCCGCCCAAATTCCAGCCCAAACCAATGAGCCCCGCCTGTCTTTGATAAGAGTGTTCGGGGTCATTGCGCCATTTGGTTTTGACGCCAACCAAAAGGTCATCAACGCTTGCCGACGAATAACTCAAACTAAGCGATGGCGTCAGTCCGGCCATTCCGGTTGGGAGATTGATGGGATAAGAAACGGTTGCCGTACCGGTAAAATCATCACTGCTGAAATTTTTTACCGATGGCAGGTCATAGCCTTGACTTTCAGCTTCGGACGCGGCGTCAGTTGTAGCAGCTTCACTGGGAATTGTCAGTGCAGTCAAATCAGGACCAGCCGGTTCTCTGGTTTTGAGCAAAATGGCATAGTCATCACCGGTAACCGCGCCGTCATCGTTGAAGTCATATAAGAGATTTTGATTTTTTAAGGCGGCAAAATATCCGGTAACTGTAGGCCTGACTAGTCCGGAATTGCGTAAAAAAAAAACATGCAAGCGGGCGAGGGTATTATAAAAGGTCAGCTGGATCTGCGGATTTGCTGTAATAAATACTACCAGCAGAGCAAATAACAGTAGGAGAAATCCCTTTTTAATAAAGCGTTTTTTAGCCAAGTAACTGGCCAAGTTGGTATCGGAATATAAATATTTATCAGCCGGTTCCATTTTGCGTGAAAAATTACGACTAAATTTATTGAATACCCGTTAAATTTAAAAGTCAAGTAAAAGTGACATAGATGTTGCATTGAGGGTGATCATTGGAATATAAATTAATTAGCTTTTAGAAGTTTATGAAATGAGAATTAGTGTTGAGGTATTTTTTTAGTTCCTCAATCCTTATTTCTCAAAATTTAAATAAATGAATTATTTCTTAGGTATTGATGCCGGAGCAACAAAAACCAAAACTGTGATTATAGATGACAATTCTAGAGTCATGGCAGAGGTTTTGGGGGGACCAGCAAACTACCACAATATCGGGATTGAGACTACTGTTGCCAACGTGACGCAGACGATAAAGGAGGCACTCACTGAAGCCAAAATCAAACTTGAAGACATAGACTGGGCGGTGATTGGGATTGCGGCGTGTGATACGGAGAAAGATCATCAAGTGCTGGTCAAAGGTTTTACCAGCGGCTATTTAGCTAGATGGAAAGATAAATTGACAGTTGTTAATGATACCAAGATTGGTTTGTATACAGGAACCATGCCGCCCGGCATTGTAGTAGTGTGTGGAACCGGCAGTAATGTTTACGGAAAAAATGCTCATGGTCAGGGAGCAATGGCGGGAAATTGGGGCCATTTTTTGGGGGATAAAGGTAGCGGTTACAATTTGGCCAAACGGATGTTTGAAAAAGTCGTGGCAGCTTATGATGGAACGGGTGACCCGACACTGCTTATGAGCAAAATTGAGGAAAAACTCAACTGTCGTTCACCTCAAGACTTGATGGATTGGTACAATGACAACAAGCCCTCAATTCATGAGATTTCGGATTTTGCACCGCTGGTGATTGAGGCCGCTGAAGAAGGTGATGATGTGGCCAAACAGTTGATCGACGATACTGTAGCATATCTCGGAAAGGCGGTCATGGCAGTGGTATTGAAGTTGCGAATGGAAAATGAATACAACCGAGTGGTGATTGTCGGTGGACTTTTTGAAAGCAAATATTTTCGGGCAGTATTTGAAGGGCATATTACAGCACTTTTAAAACGGGTGCGTATCGTTAAACCTTTGGTAACTACGGCTGTTGGTGCAGCTATACTAGCAAAGAACAAGTGGGAGCAACATAAAAATAAAAGCGGATAGTACCCACAAGGATGAAAAAGATATAGTCCACGCTGATGCCTAAATTTCCCAAATGCGGATCATTCTTCCTCTGAAGTCATCGATGCTTTTAGTTGTTCGTATGAGGCGCGGACCTTTTTCCAATCGCCACCAGCTTCTTCAATTTGCTCAAACAGAATATCCACATCAATCAGTACCTGATTATCTTTGACAATGAGCTTGGTTTTTGTCATAGGTGATCATTATACACGAGCTTGTAGAAAATGAAAAGATATGCTAATTTTATATTATATTTTAAGAGATATTTGAGCCCAAAATTGCAAATTCTCAAACAAGCGGCAGATTTAAATAATAAATCCAAAGCAGTATAAGATTTGCTAAACCAGAATTTATATATTGAAGCGAATTTTGACACTTAAATATTGAAATTTATTTATGGCTAAATTTGTACCTGATGTCAAAACGCAACGCTGGATTGTGATCTCTTCCGGCAGAGTCGCCCGGCCGGATGCAACAAATGGAAAAACCAAGATTGCATCAACCATACCAGTTGATCCGTTTGCCCCAGGCAATGAACATTTGACGCCTCCGGAAGTGTTTCGCATTGGTAACGGAGAAGCCAATAAGCCCGGCTGGAAAGTCAGAGTTGTGCCGAATAAATATCCTATTACTGATATACATGAAGTGATTATTCATTCCCCGGATCCGGAAAAGGATATTGAACATTTGCCTACAGAACAAGTGGAACTCATTTTGCAAGCTTACCGCCAAAGGTATCAAACTCATAGAAAAGACGGTCAGGTGCTTATTTTTGCCAATCACGGAGAGATGGCCGGCCCATCTTTGACTCATCCGCATTCGCAATTAGTGGTGATACCCCGACAAATAAATTTGGATGCGCTGGCGCGTGAACCGGTAAACAATATCGTTGAAGAAACCACCTTTTTTATCGTTTACTGTCCGGATTTTTCCCAGTGGCCTTATGAAGTCTGGATTGCCCCCAAAGCAGAAAAAACCTATTTTGGCGATATCAAAGATGACGAACTCAAAGATTTGGCCAAAATTTTAAAATCTACTATCTGCCGTCTACATGGTTGCTTTAACAATCCGGAAGTGCAAAAAATCCATGCTCGGGGCGACTTTGCTTACAATTATTACATTTATCACGGTGAAAGTTGGTTTATCCGCATCATTCCTCGGTTCATTCACCGGGCAGGTTTTGAGTTGGGTACAGGTTTATCAGTCAATATCATTGATCCCAAAGATGCAGCCGCCAATCTGGCGTCAAAGGAATTTTGTAACATCAGTGATTAAATTTCGCCTTTTTGTTGCAATCCCAAAAGCCAAAGCACCGCCTCTTTTTTGTATCTTCTGTCGCCTCGGGAATTGATACGAATTGCCGGCAATTTGCCGCGTTTGCCCCACCTTTTGATGGTAAGAGGAGAAACCCGCAGGATTTTGGCGACTTCGCGAACCGTCAATAGATCCGGCCAATCATCTCCAAGTGCCATATACTGCCTTTAGGATTTAGGATTTAGCGTTTAGGACAGATAAAGCTAAAGCCAAATCGCTACTCATCTAAAAAATTATTACCTGTTCTATTGCGATATTGTAAGGTAGTAATTTAAATATGTCTTTTAACAATTAAATAATATAACAATAGCGCAATAATATTTTTACTGTATCATCTAGAATCAGAATATGTCAAGAGAGGAAAAAATTCATCAGCCAGATTTTTTGATAATTTCCTGTTTTTTTTGGAACCGCGATCAACTCAGGTATCGGATTCTGAAACAAATTTATATTTATACCAGGTGTGCTGGGGAAGCTTTATTTCCCAACCTTACGCAAAACCTGTCCTTATCAGAGGCGAAAGTAGTAGAAACAGCTTGACACATGGTGTTTTTCGCATGATACTGATTTTATGATTATTTTAGGCATTGATCCGGGAACAGCCACTACCGGTTGGGGTATAGTACGCAGTATTAAGAATGGGTTTGATTATGTAGAGGCGGGTGTGATCAGCACACCGGCAAATTTAGCTTTGGAGAAGCGATTGTTGATCATTCACAAAGATATCAAAACCATAGTCAAGCAATATCAACCAGATGTTTGTGCGTTGGAACTATTATTTTTCAATACCAATGCCAAAACAGCCATGATTGTCGGCCAAGCCAGAGGTGCAGTCATGCTGACTAGTGAGTTGTTGAGAATACCCTTATTCTCTTACACACCGCTTCAAGTGAAAATAGCAATTACTGGCTATGGCCGGGCAGACAAGCAACAAATGCAGAAAATGGTGCAAAAGCTGCTCAAGCTGAAAGCAGTTCCCCAACCTGACGATGCGGCAGATGCTTTGGCTGTCGCCCTGACGCATGGATTCAGCGCCAGATAGATGTTAAAAATCCCTCATGTAAGGGATTTATAATAAGTTTTCCAGGCTTTTTTAGTTAGTAAAAAACTTATAACTTTGTCTATGTAGCCACCAGGGAAAGTAGGCAAAACCGGCCTGCCCGTGAAATTTTTTTAAATTTTTCACTTGACCCGCACTGCAATTTGCAAAATGCCTGCAATTTAGGAAAGCTACTAGTGTGGTAAGAAATATCTACAAAAACGCTTCAGATGGTTTTTGTGATTTAAGTTCCACTTTTGTCCCAGTCACCTTTGGCTTTTTCTTGGTCCTGTCAGTTGCAGGAGCTACGTCTCTTTGCTTGATTTCAAACTCGTACTAGGTTGCGGCAATTTCTAAAAAATCTGAAATTGTTTTACTTGAGTTCTACTTTGGCACCTGCCGCTTCCAGCTTCTTCTTCGCCTCCTCGGCTGTAACTTTGTTGACACCTGTCAAGACCTCTTTGGGTGCGCTGTCAACCAAAGCTTTGGCATCGGTCAGGCCCAGCGTCGGTACGAGTTCGCGCACGACTTTGATCACCTGGATCTTCTGGGCGCCGCTATCTGTCAAAACTACATTAAATACTGTTTGTTCTTCCTTCGGTTCTGCCTCTTGAGCAGATCCAGCAGGTGCAGTCGCCATAGCTACGGGTGCAGCAGCAGTCACGCCGAATTTTTCCTCCAACGCTTTCACCAGTTCGGAAAGTTCCATGACAGACATATCCGCAACAGCTTTTATGATGTCATCTTTGGTAAGTTTGGTCATTTTAAATCACCCCTTTCAGGTATAAATCCAAATAACAAAATTCGCAAATGTCAATTCAATTTCTAAATCCCCAAATCAAAATTTGGATATTTGATCTTTGGATTTGTTTGGAAATTTAAATTTGGGATTTTGGATGTCCAAAAATTTTTATTGTTTTCTGTCTTTGACCGAATTTAGAATCCAGACCAATTTTTTGAGATTCCAAGATAAAGCATAATGCAATCCATAAATAGGAGCATGAAGTTGTCCAATAAGTTGGGCTGTCAAAGTCTGGCGGGAAGGAAGTTGGGCGAGTTTCTCTGCCTCATCAGCTGTTAGTGGATTTACACCCAATAAACCAGATTTGATTTTGCCCTTGGCTACATTTTTGAAAAAAGTCAGCAGTTCTTTGATGGGTGAGACCTCATCCTCATATGCAAACAAGGTGGCTGTGGTACCCGTAAAACTTTTTTGATCAACGGTCTTTTTAGTTTCATCAAATACACGTTTGAGCAATGTATTTTTGGTGACCAGAAATTCCGCTTGGAGTTGTTTCAGCTTTTTGCGTAATTGTTCAAGTTCTTTGTGGGTTAGGCCCTGATAGTCAGCCAAAACTACGCTTTTAGCGCGACGGAGTTTGTCAGTCAATGATTTTACAGTCTCGATTTTCTTTTGTGTAGGCATAAAAAAGTCTCACTACCGTGAGATTTGAGATGTTGAGACTTTTGTGCAAAGATGCCACTTACGCATCTAGTTGGCGGGCGACTCAACAACTAGAAATCCCTCGGTAGGTTGGTTTCCCAGTTATCCCACCAATCATAAAAATTTTTTATGAATGGTGGGTCCTACTGTCTTAAGGACTTTTTGTATTATATGGGAAGATGAAAATTTCGTCAACAGCTATAAGCCTCTAGCATGGGGAATTTCCAATCAGATTAGAAAAGATTTCGCAAGACCGAATATCTACAAACTTTTTTATTTCAACCACTTGATGATCCAAGCAGCATCTAAAATATTGACTTTATTATCTTGGGGAAAATAATTGACATCATCGTTATCAAGGAAATTGATGAATAGGGATATCAGATCGTCCACAGTAAAAACCGGCGGCGGAGTGGGGCAGAAAGGCGCAAAGGTAGACGCGACATTACTCCATAGTCCAGGAATAGTGCAATCGGCACTCGTTTGGGTGACGCGGCTGCGACAGTAATATGTTTGACCCGGATCAACACCAGTAATACTTCTTGTGGTGCTGCTGTTCAAACTATTTCTAAGTAAAGGATCAGAAAATGTTGTCTCATCATCGATTTGTCCCCGATATTCAGTAGCACCAGAAACTGAATTCCAACTACAGTTAAGCTTGACTTCTCCGGAGGCTGTGCATGAACTTACAATTGAGATGTTTGTCGGTTTAGCACAAGGTGAAGGAGAGGCTGGTGGTGAATAATGCCACCAGAGATCAACGTAACATTGAGAGGCCAGTTTTTGACTGTAAATTGCTTCAGCCACCTGATTGTCCGTGAAAGTAAACTGATTACCCAAAACAGGGGTTTCATCATGACAGTTGATCTGGTTGAAACAAACTGTATAGCCGGCCTTAAAACCTGCCGGTTCTGTCACAGAGACCGTCCGCTGGCCAGATTTGGTGAGTTTAAAACTGAGATAGTAAGGATTGGTAGTGGTTGATGAGGCTGGATTATCCAAAGACACGGTTTGATTGGAAAATCGGGGATCGTTGGTACCATTTTGGGCTTTTTTATAGCCCTGAATCCGACAAGATAATACAAATGTCAGCCGAGCGATGCTTATCGGTGGTAGAGTTATTTTTAAAGATCCAGTGCTTTCAACTATCTGTTTACTTTCGGTAAACAGGGCTTTGGAATAATCACCAGCAGTTAAAAGAACCAATTGGGCCTCTAAATTCGGGAGACCGTTTAGAGTCACTTGCGTTTCTTTTTTCTCGTGACGGTTTATCAGAAACATATACAAAATACCTTTATCAGCTGTCAGACCACTGTAAGCACTAACATAATTTACCTCAAGCGGGCCTCTGATACAGGAGGCATTACTACACTTTTGATTTTCAGGAATATTTTTCTTCTCGCTGACCACAGTGGTAGGCAGGATAAATCCGCCAGCAAGGACAGATGTCAGTTGATAAACTTGGCCGGTAGAGCGCAGAGTATTTTTGGCACTTATCAATCCGCAATTACCTATGGAAGTACTATGGTAGTTTCCAAAACTAACACCAATTTTAGCCATTTGCAACAAAGTTTCGGCGGCAAATAGACCCTGCTCTACGGTAGTTATCGCGGGGATAAGTACAGCAGCTGGATAACTGTTAAACAAAATATCGTCAAAATACACCACTACCGGACTTGGATCAGACTGCCACTGTGCAGAAGTTTTGGAGATCCGCAGTCCGATGCGCACTTGAGTGGTATCTGCAAATGGTTTACCGATAGCCATTACCGGTACCCAAGTATCAGCTGGTATATGACTAAAATTTTCGTAAGCTATCGCTTGCCCCTGATTGGTTCCGGCGTTTGCCTGCTGGAGAACTATCTCGGCATGGAGCGGTTTTGTGGTTTTGACCCAAGCATAAACCTGAATATAATTTGACTTAGGGATATTGAGGTTTTGATATGTTTCTATTTGATCTTGTTGATTACCTGAAGGCGTTTGCAAAGTGACACGTAGAGATTTGTTGCCGGTATGACTTGTTTCGGTGACTATAGCATTTTCTCCAAGATTTGGGTATTTGGTCCAAAAATTCCAAACGGAATTGGCAGTACTGCCCTCAAAAGAAGGTTCCGTGACTACTAATTGATTTGGTTTGCCCCAACAAATCTGATTCCATTCGGTGATGGCCAGTTGTTTCGGTGCATAATCAACCAATCTTTTACCAAAAATCCAGTCCCATTGAGATGCGGCAAAAAATGAACCCAGCCCGGGCACATTCCAATTGAAATTTTGGGCGTTGGGATCATAACCGCTATTGGTATATGGATGGTCAGTCACAGAATCAAAACATTTACTGCTGCCGCAGTTGGCATTTAGCGCATTTTTAACTGCATCTGTCCAAGCGGTGTCTGGAGGGATGATAGGTATGTCCGGATCTTGATTGTTGCCGGATGTAGGATGTCCTTGGAGACTGATGTGAATTGTCGGATCGATGTTTTTGAGCGCTTGGGCAAATTCTTTGGCAGTGTTTATATAATCTACCGGATTCCAAGCGCCCCAGCTTTCGTTTCCCATTTCAAAATATTTTATTCTGCCTTTGTACAGAGTCAAAAGATCTTTGGCATCTTGAAGAAGTATGGCTTTGCGTTGGGATTCGGTCATATTCAAACCTGGATAAAGGGGGGTTCGGCCGCAGGGGTTGGGCAAGGCTTTGGTTTCCATATTGATGCCCCACAAGACAGACATGCCGTTTTCCTCAGCAATCGTCAGAATTTCTTCCGGTCCCAGAGCTTTTTGCAAAATTTCTCTTCCTTTGCGATCCAGATAATGCACTGTTTTTTCACGCCAATTGTATGCATCGATGTTGCAGCCGCCAATACGAATTTGTTTGATTCCCATATTGGCAAAAGTAGTTTTGCCAAAAAAATTGTAGAAATCAGATACTGTGGCAAACCCTACATAATCAAAATTGACACCCCAAATATTTGCTGAAACAGGTTTAGGTGAAGCATGTAAGTCCAATGTGACAGCAGTCGGAAATGAAACTGTGGCAGCTTTGGTATGTTGTTGTTGCCTTCTGCCAAGTTGTAACCATTGACTTACCCAAAAAACTACCAAAGTCAATAGCAGTATGATTGCCAATTGTGCCGGATGGTATAATGTTTTTTTTCTCACAAAATCAATTAGTCATTTTTATTATTTATCAATTTCTATTTCAGCCACCTGATGACCCAGGAGGCATCCAGAAGATTGATCTTGCCTTCACTAGGCTGGTAATTTGTATCATTTGTTCCCAGGAAATTGAGCAATAAATTTTTCAAGTCATTCACCGTATATTGCGGTGGGGGAGAGGGACTAGTTTGGGGGGGAGTCGGACTCATAGGCGGACTGGGTGATGGAGTTGGTTGCAGACTTGGTGAGGGTGTAGGTTGGAGGGTGGGTGAAGGACTGGGAGGGGGATTGACCACGGTAATTGCCGCTGTGTCAGTGGCAAACACTCCGCTTCTGTCCACTCTGACTTTGGCAGTATAACTGCCTATGGTGATATATGTGCAGGCATTTTGAGCTGTGTAATTTGTTGAGGTTTGGTTGGGGACATCCACTTCCCAAGTTCCGTCATCGGTACAGTCAAATCTGTATCTGATGGCTCCAGTGGCATTGCCGGTGACCACAGCAGTGAAATCAACTCCAGTTAGGGGTGGATTACCAGCTGCGGGATTTGCTGATAAACTGACATTAAGTGTTGGTGTAGCTGATGGTGAAGGAGAAGGTGAAGGGGTGGGTTTAGGCGTGGGTGAGGGAGTGGGGGTGGCAGTGGGAGAACCAAGCGTGCCTACAATTAGATAATTTCCATTCATTGTGAGATTTTTGGTGAGTGTACCGTTGGCATTTGACGTAGCATAAACAGTAAAGGGTGTTCCACCATCCAGTGGGGTGCCGACAATTTTAAAACTTTTATTGGGGAGCAAGTTTTGGACAGTAATGGTCAAGGTTCCATTCATCTCGTAGCCGAAGCGAAAATGGTCTACATCACTTCCGGGGTTACTGATCTGATCAACTTCCAGGATCAGCTGTTGATCAGTTGCTGAACTGACTTTCACGTCCCAGAGATGCCCTTGAGTTTTTAGTCCAACCAAAGAGACTGGCCCATAATTGAGAAGTGCAGTTGGAATATGCGGTGCAATTTTAGTATGATTGGAGTTTGTTTCAACACCAAACATGCCTTTTATGATTGCTTGAGCCAATGATACACCTTCCAAGTAGCCTTCAGCCAGGGTAGTACTGGCTTTATCCCAGGGAAAAGCTTGAGAAAAATAGGGAATATTGGCTAAGTAATCATAGTCGGTGCTCTCCGCCATGGTGAGCAGGTTATAAGCAATGTTTTGGTAGCCTTGTTTGAAAAGGCCAGTTAAAATTGCTCCGACAGCTCCACTATAAAGACCTGGCCCCTGCCAGTCTTCTCGAGCACACCAAGTATCTTTATTTTCAATAGGTAAGGACGTGAGGCCGAAACCTCCAGCAAAGCCAGAAGTTGCATTTGTCAAGTCAGAAGTTAGGGCAGTCATTTGCTCGGGGGTCAAAATATCATCATATTGCAAAAGTAAATTAGGCAAGACGGTTTTAAAAATAACAGTTTGCGGTGTCGGTCGTAAAGTGTTATCGGCCTGATAATAACTGATGGAAGCAAATGTCTTATCTGATGGTCGCCAGAGCTTCTGGATGGCATTTTTGATTTCAGCAATTTTATTTTGGTGATATGTGATCTGATTTTGCGGCTTACCCAATTTTTGTGCCATTTCTGCAAGATAGCGATGAGCGACAATCCTATCTGCGTTTGGCCCTAAGACTTTGCCAGTATAATTACCCCCCAAATTACAGCGAATATTATATTCATAAAGATTATAGTCGTTGCCAAAATTGACCAATCCGTCGGTATCTGCTCGGTTGTCATCTGCAAGGATGAGATTTCTTAGGGTCGTATAATTGGCATCCAAGAAAGCATAATCATTGGTTAAAGTAACATATTCATATATGGCTTCAACAAGAGCATAGGGACTATATGAATAAGTTGTGTCGCAAAGATGTTTGCCGATTACTGTTTCATACGCTCGACAATTACTGTAGTCCAAAGACAACAAGCGCGTCAGCTGAATTTTCCAAAATGGGGGATCAGCCAGAGCCAGTATTTGGGTGGTGCCGGTAAACCAGGGGAAAAGGGATATTGATTGACCAAATCCAGCTGCCTCACTTATGGCATTAAAAATGTCCCAGCGGTTGACTAAGTAGGAAAGTATTGCATTTCTATAAATTTTATTTAGGGTAGGGTTGCCAGTTTGCAAATCAGGTAAATTATTAAAAATCTGTTTGAGACGACTATTCCAAAAATTATCCGCTTCAGCCTCAACATCTTTATTTCGATAATTTAGGACAATTTCTTTAGCTTTTGCTTCAGTTTCACCAATTCCGATAATCAAGGTCACAGTGACAGACTGATTTGGGTTTAAAGTGGGCAAACCTGCCACCAAACCGACTGCACTTCCTGCATCAGGGGTATCCTTATTTACATTTGCCAATGTTCCACCTCTCACATACAAAAAGTCGTTGTAAAGAGAATCCAGTTTGTTATCCAATCCCCAAGAGTTCAGATAACCACTTAGACCCACGGCCATAAAGATCGGATTTGTGGCATCGGTATTACGGATGATTGCCAGATTATTAGATTTGTCAAATGTGGCTTGGGTAGGCAAAGTATCATAGACAGAATTATCCAGCATCCAATTCCAACCCATATTTGGTGATTGCCAATTGGTCAATTTTTTTATCGTGGGTAGTTGCATCAAAAACAGAGTGTTATATGATTGAGAGGTGGGAGTTTTATTTGTAGTTGTGAGTTTTAAGGCCAATCCACGGGTTGCGGGAAGGGCCACTCTGACTGCTTTAATATCAGATCCACCGCCGCCCCCCGGATAAAAATGGGACACAATTGTTTTTGAAGGATACCAATCCGCTGTTTCAGTAGCCAAGTCGGTGGGTTTTTCTGCCGTTCCCGCGCCATAACCATTGTTATAAAATACTAAACCATGAGCAAAGCTTTTAGTCCAATCATCGGTTTTTGAAGCTGTAACATTGCTTGAAAAAAACGGAGGTGCCCAAAAAGAACCGAGGTGGCCAGCATAAATATTGCCAGTGCCGTCGTCGAATTCCGCCAAAACCAATCCACCGCCAAAAATCTGAATTTTCCGCTGCTGTTTGTAGTATTTCAACATGGTTGAATAAGAAGTTTTAAAATCATTGATGGTGATTGTTGGTCCTGTGGTTGCCCGCTCTCTGATATCCTGGGGTTGTTTCAGTAAAATTGAACTAACGATAAGACCTATTCCCAAAATAAGCAAAAGTGTCAACGGAAAAAGAATTTTTTTTACCATTGAGAAAAAAATTACAATACTATATCTTTATCATAAACAAAAGCTGACAAATTTGGCAAATTTAAATAGTGGGTTTCTTCCCCATGGAAAATTTTTCAAAGCCATTTCAGGTGTGGAGTGAAATAGAAAGATATGGTAAGGAGAATTCAAAGAGAGTTCAGATCGACTTTGATCCCCGGTCCCATAGTCGAAGATAAGGTAAGTTTGGCAATTTTATCTTTGCCGATTGAGGTGATAAGGGCTCGCAAATTGTCTGCTAATTTTTTTTCATCATGCGAGACTCTGCCGATAGACAAATGAATCAAAGGATTATCCGGTTCTGTCTTCCAGGCGGTTTCGCCGCTGACAAGTTCCTTGACTCGTTTTTCTGGATCAGTTGTTACTGTTTGATTTTTAGGATTGGGCATCAAGCCTTTGGGACCAAGGATTTTAGCCACTTTGGCTAATTTGGGCATCATATTTGGGTGGGTTACTAAGACATCAAAATCAATTTTGCCTTTTTCAATTTGGGTAATAAGCGCATCATCTGCAATTTTCACTACGCGTTGTTTGCCGGTGGGGTGGGGGAAATTGACTGTGCCATTTAGAGATTTTTTATCCTTGTCTTTGCCCAGGGTTCGGGGATTGAGGTTGATATGGATATCGACCGAACCGTCAAAGCGGGTGATTGAAGTTTTTTTCAAAAGCTGCAATGCTTCCCCGAGTTGGTATTCTTTGTTTTTATTCACGAGACTTGCGGCAAGCCGGTATTTTTTGGAGCGGATTTTGATTTTGACTTTTTTCTTAGCTTTTTTCTCCGTTTCTTCACTGGGAGTTTCATGCAGCAATTTTTCAATCTCCGGTTTCAGTTCTACCCCCTCAACCACTTTGATCTGCTGGCCGCCTTTTAAGCCCACGCCCTTGATATGAACTTTTTGTTTTTCAGCCTTTTTTTGCTCACGCCGCTTCCTGGCTTTTTCAGCCTGCGCTTTTTCTGTCTCCTCATCGCCTAAGATTTTGACTCTGATTTTTCCCATAGTTTTTACCTTGGCATACAACTTCAGCTGGGGAAAGCCTCGAGGTTCACAGAGTTTAGGAAAAAAATAGTAAATACTAAATGTTTATTTCTGACTCCAAGGTACTTATTCCACCTCTATCCCCATACTTCTGGCAGTACCTATCACAATCTTTTTGGCCTGTTCTAAATCTTCTGTATTTAAATCAGGCAATTTTTCTTGAGCAATTTGTGTCACTTGAGCTTGGGTGAGTTTACCAGCAAATTCTTTGGCAGGTGCGCCAGATCCTTTGTCAATTCCGAGTGTCTTTTTGATCATGGCTGCCACTGGAGGCAATTTGGTCACAAACGTAAAAGTTCTGTCCTCAAAAATAGTGATGACTGCTGGAATTATTTGGCCTTTGAGTTTGGCAGTCCGGTCATTGTAAGCTTTGATAAACTCCATGATGGCAATTCCATGCTGACCGAGAGCCGGGCCGACAGGAGGGGCCGGAGTAGCAGTGCCGGCCGGAAGATTGAGTTTGACAATGGTTTTTATTTTCTTTGCGGCCATATTGTCAAATGTAAAATTTAAATAAATCAGATTGAAAAAATTACTATTTATAAATGAAAAAATTTTTTAAACTTGATCTCTCTTTTGCAATTTGGATATATGAATTTGCCTTGATATTTTGACCAGGAGGAAATCAGAAAGCGATAAAATAAATTGCTAACACTTCTTAAATTAGGCTTGCGAAACCTCCTAGGTCTCTCCCTCGATTTCACGAGGTAGATGAAGTATAACAGGATATATGTCAATTGGCAAGAATTGAAGTTGCAACAGACGGAGGCAGAAAAAATTGTCAGGGCTTTACAATTATTTTAAAAAATTGTTAAAATAAATAAAAGACTATGGAAAAAGTACCAAGTGGACTAGGAAAAGAGCCTAAACCATTATCACGAAGAGAAGCTGTTAAAATTTTAATTATGTTACTTACAGCAGTATTGGATGCCTGTGTAGGAAAACCAAAGGGTACACCTGTTGCAGAAGCAATAAAACCGACAGTGCCAGAAGCTAAAAAAAATCCGATGACGGAGACAGCAATAGGAGTGGACAAAATAGAAACGGAAATTCCGGAACTTATTAAAAAAGCGGCGATTGAATTACAGCTTGAGCGAACTGAAAATAAGGGAATTACACAGGGCAGTGGTGTAATTATCTGGGAAAGCGAAGAAAATATAATTGTTTTAACCTCACGACATGTTGTTTATACAGGCTATTTATTAAAAAATATAGGTTTTGGAAGTCCGGAAATAGGATACTACAATATACCAGCAAATGAAGTATCTATTCTGGCGGATACTCGTGAAGGAGTCAACCTGGATGATAAAAACCCTTTAGTGGTGTTGTTTTTGCCTAAACCTGCAAATTTTCCTCCTACAGTTGGTTCCAGTTTGATAAACATGGCGGCAGAGGCACCTTCCGTAAATGAAAAGTTATTTGTGAGAGGATTTCCTCCGCAATATGAGTCGGGTACGGTTTTTATAGGTGACGTACCACATGTACCTCCACTGGATGAGACACTAGTGATGCTTGGTATAACTACTGATTTTGAAGTATTGGGAAATTCAGGCAATATTGGCAGAAAATACCCGTTTGAATTATACGTGACCCAAAGTGACGGAAATGATTATTGGCAAGGGGGCCAGCGGTGCCGGAGCGTTTAATGAAAAAAATGAGTTGGTGGCGATTGTTGAAGGTGAAAATACTTTATTAAAAACCGTTTATTTGATACCAGCGAGACCATGGTTTGAGGATTTTCTGGCTCGGAAGGGTTTAAAAAATTTGCGGCAGTATCTACAATTACTTATGAGTGAACAGGAAAAAGCAATTGCCAGACATACTCCAATATTTTATGCCCAAAAAAAGTTATAAAACAGTTGTATGACTTTTGCAGTATTATAAGACATCACATTTGACAATTATCTAGACCAGAGTAAGATCAGACTTGGAGGAGAATTGTGATTAGAGCCGAAAAGCATCAAATTCCTAGTTTGTCAATCAGGGAAATACCAGATAGTATAATTCGGACAGCAAAAATTCTGCTTATTTTAGGATTTATTTCTGGATGTAGCTTGCCCAGTTTTAATCAAGCTTTAGACACAAGAATCGGTAAAATAGCCACATTAAAAGAAGGTCGCCTAATTGTAATCTCCTCCACATGTTATTTGGCTCCAGGTATTGGTGGGACTGGGGTTGTTACTAAAGTAGAAACCAATGGCGTATTAAAAGTTCATCCTTATGGGACATCTCCAGATTGTCAGGTGGGAGTACCTGCAACAGACGTGACTCTGACTTCTCCCTAATTGCTATTTTTATAACTATATGGGCTTATAGTCTTTTCACTTGCAGAAAATCTAGTTCAACTGGAGTTTCCCGGCCAAAAATTGATACCAGGACTTTGACCTTGCCTTTTTCCTCGTCTATAGCATTGACTGTGCCCAAAAAATCGGCAAACGGACCGTCCACGATCTTTACTGCCTCGCCGATGGTAAAGGCGGCTTTGTATTTGGGAGCCTCCATCTTCATGAACTTCAAGATTGCCTCGACTTCTTTTTCCGAGATGGGGGTGGGTTTGTTGCCCATACCGACAAATGCCGTAACTCCGGCGGTAGTTCTGACCGCCAGCCAAGACTCATCATCCAGTATCATTTTGACCAAAATGTAACCGGGGAAGATCTTCTCCGTCACTTCTTCCTTTTTGCCGTGACGCACCGTGACGATATTTCTGGTTGGAACGACAATCTCAAAGATCTTGTGGCCTAGATTCATGGTCTCGATGCGTTGTTTTAAAGTCGTTGCGACTTTATTTTCATGCCCGGAGTAGGTATGCACTACGTACCAAAGGCCTACAGCTGCGGTCTCATCAGTTTTTGTATCTGCAGAAGAAGGTGCCGTTTTGATAGCAGCGGTTTTTTAAAGACAATGATTTGTTTACTTGGAGGATCTTACAACTTCAAATTATACGATATATCTGGAAAAAGTTTATCCAAAAGAATGAGTAGTTTACTGCTCATTTTCCGAGAAAGTATTTGTTGGATGGCAATTTCTTTACCGAAAAAATCAGTCACGGTGACATTTTCTCACTCTTTTTTCATAAACTTTCAATAATATAGCAATTATATCCTTTAGAACAAGAAGTGCAAACTAAAGTACAAAAGTTTAGCTTCTTGCTCGCTGGATTTTGACTTAGCTACTCAATAATATTGTAAAATTATTTTAGAACTCATTTCAAAACCTACCGCTCATCCTCGACTCGATCGAGGATCTATACAAATTCCCGCTTTGGTTCCACTTCGCTCACCAAACTGAGCCTGCTGAAGGACCGCGGGAGTGATAAATGAGGATTTTGTAATAGAGCATTTGACAAGCAAGCTACTTGTTAGTAAAATCCGCAGTTTAAATAAATATGAGAAACTTTATTGAACAAACCCCACATTTTGCTCCGGACGGCAATAATTTGCGGCGGAGATTAAATAAGGCTTGGTAAAAAATTGAACAATCCTTTATTTTATTTTCAATGTTTCTGGCAAGTTGCGGAAGTGTTAATGAACCGCAATATGTAAAAGTCGTAAATCCAGTAAGCGGCTTGGGAAACGGTGATATAGCCCTGATACTTGAAACAGGGGTGAAAAGTTATATAGTTGACAAAATTGGGGATAATAGATTTAATCCAGTACTCGTTCCTTTTGCCAATGTTGAGGTGATTCAGTTAGATCAGTAATTTAAAGTTAGGCTTTGATTTGAGTGAGACTATCGGATAAGCATAGATAAAAAAGGATATTTCAGGACAAAACCAATAGGGCTAAATTCCTGAAAGTGGTGCTAAACTTCAAGGAGACTAGTGTCAAATATATTTTTCTTAATAATGGATTTGAATTTACAAACAGGGCCTTATTCAAAAAGACCTAAAAACCTCTTTTTTCATATGTGTTAAAATAAAATTCAGCACTAGAGACTCAAGTTCAAACTTTTCCGGACTAGTGGTATTGGCAAAGTTATATCCAGAAGGTAAAAACAAGTTTTTGAGGCGCTGTTTTTGCCAAAGCCGATGGTTAAAAAAAATTTAAAAAAACTAATTGACTATTGCAATAATTGTAACTTTGGGACAAGATTTAGATAATCAGGTTATCAGATGCTTACCGATTATCTAAAAAAGACAGATCCAATAATTTTAGATAGTGTTTCGTAAACGATCAAATCAGATAGTCTAACCTTGATTATCAAAATACATGAAAAAAAACAGAAAAAAGAATCATCCTTCGAAACTGATTTTTGCATTGTTTATATTATTGCTGTCTGTAGCATCGGTGTTTGTCCTAACTTATTTTTTGGTAACTACAAGATATTTTATTTCTTTAACTTGGGCAGGGCTATGTAACGGAATAAATGCACAAAAAGAATGCAATGATCGAGGATGTGTGGCGACAGGATACCGCTGCAAATGGATAGCGGGAAGCGGTTGCAAGAAATATCAGGACTCATCGTGCAAGGTGCCCGGCTCTGGTGGTGGGTCGGGAGAAACCGACTCCTGTAAAGATACTTGTCCCAAATCATCATGTGATGATTCGGCCAAAGAGCGAGCTGAAAATAATGCCCGCTGCACAAAAGTACCGATAAAAACAGCAACATATTGTTCGGATTTTCGAAGACCTTATTGTTGTCCAATCGGAAAAGTGTGGACCCATTCGGATAAAACATGTTGTTTGCCGTCGCAGGTTGTCTGGTTTTGGAATGAAAATTATGATGTATCTTATGATCCACCACTTGCGAGTTGGGATACGGCATGCGGTTGTCCTGAAGGAAAGGTTTGTGCCTATTGACATTATTTTCTCTAACCCGATTCCTCTTAGATATTAATTTTGGTCCTTGTTTCTGCTAGAGCAGAAACAAGGACCAAGTTGAGCTTCAATTTTGGTTAACGAGTCAAATAGGGGAGTTATAATTTCTTCACTTGAAAAAAATCCAGGCTCACCCTACATTTTAAATTTGGCTTTTCCAGGATGATTCATCTGCAGTTTAGGGGATGATTCAGAAAGAATTTCGCCTAGCCTTTTTCATCATAATTTTTTTACCTGGAGGAAATCGAGCTCCACGGGGGTTTCCCGGCCAAAAATTGATACCAGGACTTTGACCTTGCCTTTTTCCTCGTCTATAGCATTGACTGTGCCCAAAAAATCGGCAAACGGACCGTCCACGATCTTTACTGCCTCGCCGATGGTAAAGGCGGCTTTGTATTTGGGAGCCTCCATCTTCATGAACTTCAAGATTGCCTCGACTTCTTTTTCCGAGATGGGGGTGGGTTTGTTGCCCATACCGACAAATGCCGTAACTCCGGCGGTAGTTCTGACCGCCAGCCAAGACTCATCATCCAGTATCATTTTGACCAAAATGTAACCGGGGAAGATCTTCTCCGTCACTTCTTCCTTTTTGCCGTGACGCACCGTGACGATATTTCTGGTTGGAACGACAATCTCAAAGATCTTGTGGCCTAGATTCATGGTCTCGATGCGTTGTTTTAAAGTCGTTGCGACTTTATTTTCATGCCCGGAGTAGGTATGCACTACGTACCAAAGGCCTACAGCTGCGGTCTCATCAGTTTTTGTATCTGCAGAAGAAGGTGCCGTTTTGATAGCAGCGGTTTTTTCCCCAGGAGATTCCTCCAGCCTGTCCGCTTCGATATTGTCAGCAGAGGATACCTTTGTTTTTCCTGATTGATTTGTGTCCTTAGCTTCTTTTGTGGCTTCAGGTTGAGCATTCGTTTCCCCTGATGTTGCCAATCCAGCGGCTCGATTGGTCTCATTTCTTTGGGGTGATTCTGTTTGTGGTTGGGATTTTTGATTATCATTCATAATAAAATAACTTGTTTCACCAACTTGGATCGCAGTTGTTTTTTTAGCGTATTACCAGCTCTATGATTTTGACAAAAAGGATGTCCAAAGCGCCGATAAAAAGTCCGACCGCCGCTGAAACTCCAATGACCAGCAGTGTCAAGCGGATAGTTTGAGCCCGGGTCGGCCAAACGACTTTTTTCATTTCGATTCGGACTTGTTGCAAAAATATACCAGGTGTTGTCCCCATAAATTTATTATACCAAGTTTTTATAGCAAAAGCCCAAGTATCTGCTTGCCACCGTCCAAAGCCATAGCTTTGCGTGCTGGCGTCGCAGTCTGGGCACTGATAGTTTGGCCTCCTTTATATGCACCAGACAACAAAACGAAGCCTATACGGCTTCTGTCAAGATTGTAGCAAAGCGTGAGATATTTGGCAATAACCAATAAATAAAGAATACTTGATTATTTGTTTTTGCTTGACTACACTGGATAGAGGAGCCATATGTTTAAAAAAAATATATTGTTGGTATTTGTGGGTGTGGCTATATTATTGGTGTTTCCGCAATCTGCTTTAGCCCAGCAATTTTTTCCCTCTTTTGATTGTGTTACCGGCTTTAAGCAAATTTTTGACGGCATAACTATGAAAGAGTTCACTGTTACAGCACCACGAAATTTGAATTGGTGGGTAGTGAAAGTAAATTTAGATAATCCAAATATTGATTTGTTTGTGACTCCAGAAAATGGATTGGGTACCACTACCTCGACTTTTTTACAAAAAGCTCAGGCAGAGGTTGCCATAAATGGCGATTATTCGTTGAATTCCATTCCTTTAGGGTTGGCTGCGTCAGATGGTGATATTTATAAGCAACCATTGAGCCCTAATGAGCCGACCATGTATATATCCCGCTCCAATGATGTGAGCTTTTCGTTTGATAATGGAGCTAATGTTTCAAATCCTTTTGGTAAACCAAGCGGTTTTGACGATCCGACAAATAACTGGAGTGCCATTTCCGGAGGTCGGACTTTAGTCAGAAACAGAAAGATCAGTGATAAAATCCGAAATTGTGAAGAGCAAGCTAATTATTGTGAAAATCTGAATCCCCGAACTGCAGTTGGTAAAACCAGTGGCAATAGTTTGGTTTTGATGGTGGTTGACGGTAGAAGCTCTCAAAGTGGAGGAGTGACTTTCCGGGAGCTGGCAGACATGCTTGTTCAATGCGGTGTGCAGTCTGCAATAGATTTTGACGGTGGTGGCTCCACAACTTTAGTTACTGCCACCCAGGGCATAGTCAATCAGCCCTCTGATGGTGTTGAAAGATCAGGTATTGGTAATCATTTGGGGGTTTGTATAGGACCATGCATGGCTTTTGGTGGAGAACAGCCTTCGCCTGATGGAGGTGGACTAGTTGATCTGTTTGGGAATTTGTTCAATTGGTTGGCGAGCCTTTTTTTTGGCTTTGGTAACGCAGATCCTTATGCCATAGTTTGTGCAGATGCTGTAAGCGGATTATCACACATCGTAAAAGACGAATTTCCGGAAAATCACCGGCGGCCTCCAGGGCTTGTTGATTGCACCAAAAAGGCTACCCGATTTGTATCTTTTACTGGAGAATTCAGTAAAATTCTGGAAGCGACTTTTGATCTGCCTGCACCGTTTGATAAATTGGAAAAATTCGTTACCGCTACTGCCAAATTAAAGCTTAAGTCGGTGGCTTTGTTGCCAGGTTTGCAATTATCTAAGGAATTTTTGCAATTAATGCCAGACGTGGAGGCAAAGATGCAGGCAACGGCCAATACGGCTTTTGGAAATTATTCCCGGCCCGTTTTCACTTGTCAGATACAAAATCATATTGAAGGCAATGTAGATAGCGCACAAGTCATAGCCGAAACCGGGGCTTTAAACAAACTCAGACCAACCAAACTCAAGAGCCCAATAAGCGGAGATATGGTAAAAAGTGGATTGGCAGAAGCGGAAAATACCATTGCACAGGTAATGATCGGTTACGGATGTACTTTATTGGTGAACGACCAGGGTGAAAAGATCAGGGAAGACCTGTGTAAGTTGGAATGGCAGTTTGATAAAGCGATAGCCTTCGTTACTGATGGTGGCCAAGTGTCTTGTAGCAATGAGGGTAATAGCAGGCAGCTAATGATTTCTGATTTTGCTTGCGGCAATCCAAATTTCAGGATACCAGGGACCTTGTCCCAAGGTGAGATAAATCAAATTTGCAGTGAAATTTATGGTACCCAATACCGTCAGGGGGTAACCTCGGCAAATTCAATTCTCGGACAATTTTTTGGAGGAGCTTCAGCAATCAAACGACCCGGATTTGCTCATCTTTATCCTCCAGGCACAGCCTGGCGGTATATACCCATCGTAAATGAACAGGATATTTTGTATACGTTTACAGAAACTGTCAATTCTGAACCGCAGGATCCAGGAGCAGCAAATCCTACCCATACTTTTAACGCAACCTATCCGGTTTATGCGGTTCGGGACATAGCAGGAAAATTATTCCGTTATTTTAAACCCTATACAAGTTTGAAAGGTGAGGATATACCTCCTCCAAATTGCCGTGATTGTATCAAAAGTGCAGCTGAAGTGGCTGCAGGATCTGGAGATGATACACCGTTCAACTATGAATTGGGTGATACTTTGGAGAATCCTCATGGAAGTTTTGATTTTAGCCCTCATGTACTAGGTATAAATGAATCAAGTCGACTGTTGGCTCAGGCTCAGCCTGGAGATCTGCTTCCTGGTGAACCGATTCCCACACCTGAACCAGATCCTATCACTGTGACCCAGGAAGAGGTCAGGACCTCCAATATAGTAATGCAACTTCCGGAACCATTTTATGAGGCACATAATAATGTGGTGGGTCCAGGAACGGGAGTGGTAAATCCGTTTCTGCCAAAAATTGTCATCGAAGCATTGAATACTCCGATTTCTCCCAATGGACCGCCATTAAACTCACTTCCTGCACCCATTGCTATGGTGACGGAAGACCAACAGGTTGACAGGATAATTGGAATGCCCGCGGCAGGCGGTTGGGGGATGGCTTTGCACCGATGCGGATATTTAAATTCAATGACTGTTTTTCCAGTTGGATACAAGAAAAAATGGTGTCAGGGTAGCGATTCAAGTGACAGTTTTTATAGAACTTTAAGCCAAAATATTATTAATATAAATTTGTCTCATAAAGTCAAAGACATATTTAGCGGACTGGCTTCATTTCAAAGTTCGGTCAACCCACTCGATGATTTGAGCAGCAAATAAAATTTATAAAGTTTATAATGGTTACAAAATATGTCTAAAGTTTCCTTCGGGTGGGCCGAAATTGCACTGATTGCCGTACTTTTGGCAATCCCAATCACATATCTGGTGATCCAATCGCGGCAAGATATCAGACAGCGGGCTGATGAGACGATCGGCTCATATAAAATAGTCTTCAGTCCGGGAAAGATCATCACTGTGGTGGGGGCTGCCCCGACGCGACTGTCAGCTGAACTCATTGACCAAAATGGCCGTTTTGTCAAGTCTGGAGTTATTTTTGAATGGGGTATCAGTTCCAAATATTCGGTGGGAACATTGCAAGAGGTAAATCAAAACATCGCTTCTTTTTATCCGCAAAATGTTGGCAGCGGCGAAATCTACGTCAAAGCCACATATACATTGGGAGTCACGGATGAAGTGATCATCGGATCGATTCCTATTACAGTCATGCAAAGTGATTTCCAACCTACTGCAACTCCCACGCCGACACCCAATGCCATGACACTTTGTCTTGAGACTGGGGGGGCGTGGCGGACTGATTTTCCCAATGCTTGTCGTGATTTCTGTTTTCCAGCCGGTAGCAGACCTTTTTGTGCAGAGGTCATTTCGCAGGGGTGTGATTGCGGAGAGGACATGTGCTGGGGTGCTGCTGGATGTGAAATGAACCCCCTGGCATTTACTCCCTTACCCACGCCGCTACCGACTCTGGAAAATTCACCCCGCCCCTTTTATATCGTGAATGATTTGCTGATATTACTGAGAAATTATCTCACCAACGCTAATATACTTTATCAACCTCAAGATCAGAAAGTCAACATGTGGGATGCATCTTATGTAATCAAATTTTTGTTAAATCATCCGGATTTGTGTCGGCAATGTGAGACAGATACAGACTGCGCTTTTGGTTATTATTGCGGGGATTCCGGTTATTGTATGCCAAATTGTTTACGCCAGAGTCCAACCTGTCTGCCACCCGAGTCGATTTGTGAATAAGAAAAATTTGCTATGATATAAATATTATCTTAAGTGCCGATGTTCAGACGTCAAAACTGCGAAGATTTTACTAAAGTTGGCTGATATAGTTTTGACTTTGAAGTAATGAATTGGGGGGATGGTTTTATGGAATCTATATTTCACCGCCGCTCGACTTATACATTTCTAGTCATTTGCTTCATCGTGTTGGCAATTGTGGGGACTTTGGTTTTGGTGCAGGAGCGCCAGGAGCCGCGGATTCCAGCAGCTCCAGTCACGGTATTGGAGCTGATTCCTTCACAAACCAGCATCAATCAGGGTGAGGAGGTGACAGTAGATGTGATGTTGCGACCGACAGGAGAGAGTATCAAGCGTGCTGAAATCATTTTGAATTTTGACAAGAATGTATTTGATGGTGTTTCATTTTCCGAAGCCGGTTCCAGCTTTACCAATATCATCTTCCCGGGGATAGTGGGGGACGACAGCGCCAATATCGTTTTGGAGACAAATCCAGCCCAGCCAGCAACTACTGATACAGTAGTGGCTCGGCTTCTGCTAAAAGCCAGAAATCCGGGTAACGGCTCGGTCAATCTAGACAATACGACCAAAATTTTTTCTGTTGACACAAGTATTGTGACAGCGACTTTTACCAATACCGCCGTCAACGTCAATCGCACCGTGCACCCAGACACGATTTTATATTTTTCCCCAAGTCTAAAAAACGTCTCACCAGATGAAGAATTTAACATCGATCTATATGTAAATACCGGTAGTAACCAAATTTCCGCCGGCGAACTCCTCATTGCTTATGACCAAAATATTTTGTCTGCCGTTAGGCTGGAAAACCATGAACTTTTGCCGGAAGTAGAAAAAGCTAAATTTCCGGTGAGCGTCATGTCTAGCAGTCTAGCCAATGGCAAAGTCAAAATCAATTTCATAATAAATCTGGCAAACGGACCACTTAGCGGTACCGTAAAAATAAACCAGGTGACTTTCAAAGCCAAAACTGCTGCCAGCACCAGCTTGACATACAGTACCCAAAGCTTGGTTTTGGACCCGCGCTCTGATGAAAATATGCTCAAAGATCGGGGGGTATTGCTGGTCAACAGCGGCACAGGTGGTACAAATATTGCCAGTCCGAAATCAAGTCCAGATAGCGGAAATTGCCAAAATGTGGCGCCTTTGGCGCCCACCGGTGTGGCTGCCGAAACATTGTCAGCCAATCAAATCAGACTTTCATGGCGCAGCTCCAATTTAGCTACGCATTACGGCATTGTTTATGGAACCAACCTGGAAAATTACCAATATGGTGCGGCCAATGTCGGCAATGTGACGACTTATGTGGTGGGAAATCTATCTAGTAATACTACTTATTACTTTGCTGTATTTGCAGTCAATAACTGCGCTCCATCCGGGTATTCGACTCAAGTGTCAGCTACCACTGCTGTCAAAGCTGGTGTGAGCGGCGGAGATGGTACTGCTTATATCAGTTCACCAGTTTTGTATTCGAGCCCGAGCGGTTATGCACCGGCCACTTTTGTGCCTTTGGATGAAACTACGGATCCGATAGAGTTTCTGACTGCTTCACAGTCGTCACCATTGCCATCACTTGAGTCCATACCAACTGCAACACCTGAAGGCTTCAGTTTTGATACTCTAACTACTGGCAAAAACCCGCTTTTGTCACCGTTGGGCGGCATCTTGCTTATCATTGCCGCCATTTTTGTTGGCATCTTTTTCATACGCATGCGGCAATAAAAGTCAGTCTAACAGCCTGACGGTTGGGTAGTTTTGTAAAAGATTTGTAAATATCCATTTGACAAGCAGTTTTCCAAAAAAGTAAAATTATGGCACCCTATGGTAAGAACACCGAGAGTCAGAAAAGCTGTCATCCCCGCCGCAGGTTTTGGTACCCGATTTTTACCTCAAACTAAAGCATTGCCAAAGGAAATGCTTCCCATAGTGGATAAACCTATTATCCAATATGTGGTGGAAGAGGCAGTGGCATCAGGAATCAAAGATATTATCATCGTGACGGGGTGGCACAAACGAGCAATCGAGGACCATTTTGATTATCCCTTTGAACTGGAACAGCGCCTCAAGGAGTGGGGTAAGCTCGAGATGCTGGAGGAGGTCCGGCGTATCGCTGATATGGCCAATTTCATTTATGTCCGGCAAAAGGGACCGTATGGCAACGGCACGCCGGTTCTGTCAGCCCGTGAAGTGATAGGTGACGAGCCATTTGTGGTGTTGTGGGGTGATGAATTTATCTACAGTAAACCTCCGCGAACACAGCAATGTATTGAGGTGTTTGAGAAATACGGTGATCCGGTAATCAGCGCAGTCAAAGTACCCAAAAAAGATGTCAAGCGTTATGGTATCGCCGATGTGAAAAATGTCGAGAAAAATATTTATCAGATTTTTAAACTTATCGAAAAGCCGGATCCGCAAGAAACACCCTCAACTCTGGCAGCCCATGGATGTTATGTTTTGACGCCTGATATATTTGATGAGCTGGTCCAGCTTAAACCAGGTAAAGGTGGCGAAATATGGTTGACTGATGCGATCAAAAATCTGATGAAAAAGCGGCCGGTGTATGCCTGTGAGGTAATTAACGGCAAATATTATGACACAGGCAATAAGATCGATTACCTTAAAGCCGTGGTCGAATTTGCCTTGGAGCACCGAGATATCAATGGCGAGTTCCGGGAGTTTCTTAAAACCCTCAAGATATAATATTTAAAAAAATTCACAGCCAAAGTTCCCACATCAGTCAGTGGTGGTCAGTGATGGGAAAATGCTAATACGAAAAGGGACTAAATGACAGACAATTGATTGTCCATCTTCAATTATTGTGAGAATAATTTCTGATTTCCATACATTAATTGCTTCACCTGTCCACTTTTTGTTATCATAAATCTCATGAAAGGTTTTTTTTATAAATTCAAAGGTCTAGGTTTTATTCTTTGGCAAGGGCGGCATATGTTTTACCATGTGCTTTTGGGACTGGTATGGGCTTGGTTTTTGCGTGAGCTGTGGGGCAAACTCAATCCCAGATGGGTGCTTTTTTCCGTCAGCGGTTCATTACTGCCGGATATCGAACATCTGATTTATTTCTTCGGTTACGGTAAAAAAGAATCATATACCCGGCATTTGATAAATTTGGCCAGAAACCGCTCGTGGAGGATGCTTTTTGCATCTATCGCCACCGGACACAAATACAATACCAACTTGTCCTATCATAATTATTATTCCATCATCATCTTTATGGGAATTGTCGGTCTATCCTATATTTACGAATGGCAGTTAGGAGTTATCCTCTTTGGCGCTATTGTTATCCATTATTTATATGATATTGTTGATGATTTGTTGGTTTTGGGCTATATCAACGACAATTGGAAAAGATGGGGCAGAGGGAAATGAAATTGGTTCATTTGTCTCACTACTGGATTTGAGTAAGATAAATTTATGGAAAAAGATTTGTTGCTGCAAATACATATACTTGGCGGATGGTTAAGTCTAGGATTTTGTGGAGCAGGTCTGGTTTCGGTATTTATCAAGCGGACCAATTTTTATCTACTGCTTTTACGAACCAATATAATCTTCTTCATACTGCAACTTATAAGTGGCACCGGATTGGTATTATTGCAAGTTTTTGCTGGTTCACTGGTGAGTTTTTGCATAAAATTTGGCCTTTATACATTTGTGGTCGGATCAACAATTGCATTGTTGTTTTTCAAAATCAAATCATATTTGGCCTTGCCGCATCACCCAATCAGACTTGATATAACAGCCAGTGACTTCAGTAAGCATTATCAAAGGAGGAAATTATTTTATCTTTTCTGCAGCCTGAACAGGCGTACATATATAAATATATGGATAAAATATCTTTTCCCAGATCAAGCGGTGTTTTACAACCAAAATCAACGGGGCTGCATGCTCTAATCATGTTTCCAAAATTTTCAAAAACACATCTGGGCAGGTCTGCCAGGATTCGAACCTGGAATGGCTGTTTTGGAGACAGCAGTGATACCATTTCACTACAGACCTAACAAAAACGACCTGCTTAAAACTGCGAGATCCTCCTCACATCTGCCTTTGATTTTATCAATTCAGAAAGATAGTTCTGGAAGAGACCCCTCCTGGTCTACCATCAATCTTCAGACCCAACAATCATCTGCTTTAGACATCGGTGTTTGCAGTTTGCACAGGTCCCTCTGATTTTATCACTTGAGCCATATCCTCCCGACCGAATCCGCCATACCAACAGAGCAAAATCAACCCAATAATGCATATTATAGCAGGATTTGCTAAAGTGTGTTTCACAAATAGCTTTTGTCCACAAAAACTTACTACATGTTGCCCCAGAATGAATTAAAAACAGAAATGTTTGGTCTTCATGAGGCGGCAGATCGTTTGCAAAAACTGCGCATCACCATCCAAACGATCCCTGATCTTAAAATCCGCAACATGATCGATATCTTCTTCAACGCAGCTCAAACGTTTGTCCTGGAGGAATTTTTAGGGACAAACGCCGCAAAACTTTATCCCACTCAAGGTGTAGTAGTGACCACAGGAGATAAAGGCGAATCAGTCCACTTTTCATCATTGGCGCCAACCAACGCTAAACAGATGCAAGATGGGAAAGTCTATTGGAGTGAGTTTGGAGTCTGGTGGCAGATAAAACCCAATGAGACGATTGGGATACTATATACTTCTTTTAGAAACCAAATTGCTTTGGTGATGGGGGAGAAACCAACTGGGATATAGGCGCTCGTGTCAAAGAGGGTATTTTGGAGTTTGAATACGAACAGCAATTGCTACTTGCAGGTCTGATGTTTTATCCACCAGAGTTTCGACCAATGATAGCCGATCAAGGTCTGGCGGTGATTGATAAAAACGACGGATTGGTTCTGGCTTTATCAGGGAAAAAGTTGCTAGCCCCAAGAAAATTAAGCAATACCTTGATTCCCATCCCCAGCTTGTCATACAAAGAAGCAGCCCAAAAAGTTTACCAGCCGGAATTTTTACAAAAAGGGAACCCGAGCACAATTGTTATTCAATAATTTGCCCCCAGAAATTTTTGATTTGCTTATTCCAGCAAGGTTTGTTATTATACCTGCTAGGTAAAAGATTATTAATGATTTTATTAAATTATGTCCAATAATAAATTTGAATCCGGGCCAAATTTAACAGACCCCTTTAGCTTTATAAATGATGATTCGCGAAGAAAAGAATTAGCTCAAAAAACATTTACCGCACTGGAAATTGCGGTTCGTAAAAAAAATTTTACTGCGACAGAGGGCCTACGTCTTTCTTTTAAGAATTTGCAGTTTGAGACATATCTGACTTACACTTTGCACGGTAATCTTCTCGGGTTTTACCAGCTGATGCCTGATTCTATTGAAGAATTTAATACAGCTGTGAAAGATGGTTTTTTCACAAATTTTTTTCGGACGGCAGCTATTTTTGATCAAAAGCGTTTTAGACAAGAGAGTATTGTCCAAATTACGTTAATACCTCCATCTGCAGGTGCGTTTGATCTAATCATCGGTGATCCTAAATTTGACAGGCCCATACATAATATTAAAGGTCAATTGGTATTTAATAATAGCCAAAGACAGCTTTTGGCAGCCTTGCTTTTTTTAGCCAGAGAAAACTCCCTACTTTTACCTCAAATCACCAATACAGGATATGGATTGGTAGTTATAAATAAGATTTTCGAAAATTTTTCACTTGCCGTTGCTCAAGAAGATTTGACTTCAGGTGGTGCTCCAAAGACGCTAGTTTCAATCGACCCTTTTATTGTACTGCGCGATCCTAAAACTGTAAATATCGCAAGACCAGCTTTTTGGCAAAATCTTAGACCGGTAGGTCTCCAAATTACTGAGTGATAAAAAGAGAATCCACAAATTGACGGAACTTCTCCCCAAAGCCCAAAAGGGCAATCATAAGACTGTTGGTTGGGTGCTTGAAGATGACCACATCTACCGGTGCTCCAGTTTGGGCTGAAGCATCATGGTAAAGAGTAGCCGGTTGGCCCGCCACCGTGGCTGCCTCTATTTTGTCTTGAGTCAGCGGCGGAATAGGGATTTCCGCAGCGCAGGCCAGACTGATACGATCTCCTGTGGCGCCGTTTATAAGTATCGCTGAATTGGAGCTCTCGGTGACTTGGTAAGTTGAATCATACTGAAATTGTACTCCGCATTCTTTGTGAATAAATGTCTGCAAAGTAGCAGATGGAGAAGCAATGATTGAGGGAGAAGCATATTGTTGTGCTAATAGTGATGGTGAGCTGGCCAACAAACTTCCAGTCGTCACTTTCCGGCCGATTTGGATACCGACAACCAAGGCTGCGATGATGGCCAAAATTATTATGAAGATAGCCGTGTTGCGCACCATATTAGTCCAATTTGTCAGTTTCCCGATGTTCTGTGACTTTGCGGCAATGCTGACAAAATTTGTTTAGAACCAGTTTATCTTTGGTATTGAGCTTGTTTTTTTCCGTGATATAATTTTGGCTTTTACAAACCGTGCACTTTAATGCGATAAGAATCCGTTGTCCCTTTTTGGCCATATACGATCTTTGAGACTGACAATTACTCTTGCCAGTGCGCTTACAATCAGAAACTGATTATAGCGGAAACAAAAACGTAAAACAAGATCAACCGGACGGATCACACTGTAAATGTTGTTGTAAAATGCCAAACACAATTTGATTTATATCTCATTCAATTTCCTGACCAAAATAGTCGTATTTGCCACTGATATCTAGTCTGATACATCGGATCGCGCAGGTTGGAAAAAGGGGTAGGGCAATTGGGGGGGTGTAGGCAATTTTTTGTAGTATTTACAAATAAAAAGATAGAGATGGCAAAATTTCTCAAAGTCAGGATTTTGGGCGCTGATAAAATCTCTCGAGCTTTGATATCAATATTTATTCAATCACTTTGGAAATCGTCTTTGCCAAAATTTTGGAAAAAAGCTGCTGACCCAACTCGCTGGGATGAATATGATCTTTTTGGTTGATGTTGTTGGGCAAGCCTTCGTCATTGATGAGCGAGGCAGTATAGGCATCTGCCAGCGGATAATTTTGGGAAGTGGCAAAGTTGATAGTGTTTTTGAGATATGATTTGACCGTTTCACATTCGATAAGTTTTCGCTCCGGCGGCAAATTGGCCGAACCGTCAGTATAGGTCGGACAATAAGGGGCGATAGTAGTAGCAAAGATGATTTTGATATCTTTGGAACGGCGCTTGATGGTACCGGCGATGTCAGCCATGGCCAGCCACTGGCGGTCCAGATCACCTTGGGTATTGTCCCAATGGTTATAAGCAAAAGACTCCACCACCACAATATCTGGATTCACATTTAAGAGTGCGGCTTTGGTTTGATGGTTATAAGTAAAATCAGCTAACAGATGAGATAGGCCGACTTCGATGGTTGTGGCACCGGCGCCGTAATTGTAAATCTCAAATTTGGTTTTGGGAAAATATTTTTTAAGTTCCTCCTTCAGATATGCAAAATCTCCCATGGTATCGATCATGCTGTCACCAAGGACAGCGACTTTATATAACTCTTTTTGGGTGTTCCGAGGAGTGATGTCACTTTCAGCACCCAAAACTTGCGGAGTGGTCAGCAGTGAGGCAAAGTCGGCAAAGCGACGGTTGTCAACCTGACCTTTATTGTTAAAATAGGTCATCCAGGCGGCATCGGAAATGGTCGATTGGCCGCGCTGGTTTCTAGGATTTTTTGGATAGGTCAAGATAATGGATAGCGAAGCCAGGAGGCTTAAAACCGTCATCACTGATAAAGCGACAATAGTCCTCATTAAATTTAGCATAAACAAAATGAGCAGAAGATGTAAAGAGAGGAAATATAAATTGTAAAATTATTAATCCTGGCTTGGTTGTCTGTTGATGATTGGGTATCTATTGTTGATTGGTTGTCTATTGGTAAGTTGGTTGTCTTTTGGTAAATAATCCATAAGTGATCAGTGATCCACGAGACTGCCCACACCATACCGCAGGTGTAGCCTCCTAAACACCCCAGGGGTGTAAGGCGGAGTCCATTAGTCCATTGCAAAGCGGGAGGCAATCGTGTTAGATTGACACTTGACAAAAGGTTGATATTGTATGAATTTGTCTCTGACCTCGCTTATCCCGACCGTGATTGAATTGACGCGGTTTTGGGAAAACAATTGGCCACACATCTGGTGGTATCCGTATTGGTATTTGGGTGTGCCGTACCGTTTTTTGATTGGACCGGTGGTACCGCTGCTGGTGATCTTATTGAAGCAGCCCAGCAATTTAAATCACTTAAATGTGTATTTGGGGTTGATAATAGAGAGTTGGATGTGGGGAGCGATGGGTTGGTATTTTTTTGTCAGGATATTGAGTGGGGATCGGCGGTGGGCATGGATTTCCAGTCTGCTGTTTTTGTTATTTCCCGGCGGATTCTGGCTACTTAAATACGGCACTGGATTGTCACACTTGGCATATAGTTTTGTGCCCTGGTTGTTTTATTTTTTTATAAAATGCCAGGAGCACAGGCGAGCTTTAAATATAGCGTTATGTATATTTATATATAGTTTGATACTTTTGATAAATCCAGCCACGATGTTGACCGTGACTGTAGGGATACTGATTATTACATTGCTCAATGAACAGAAAAATTGGGGGAAAAACATCATTGAGGCTTTTTTTATCTGGGTAGTAGCTTTTGGCATTGCCAGTATTTGGTATACACCGGCATATTGGCTGACAGTACTATTTAATCCCTCATTGGGTGGTAAATCCTTGGCCAAAGTCATTGGTTTTGTTTGGCAATTGTTGTTTTCCCTGCTACCGTTGGTAGTGGGATTGTATTCGGTTCAGAAAAAGTTTAAAGTGCGAAATCGTCTGACTATATTTGCCATCTTTTGGGGCGGTTTTTTCATATTTCTGACAGCTATCCGAATGATTTTTGATATCGATTTCTTTCAGGATTGGACCGCTTATGGACTGGAAATTCAATTATTTTGGGCCATCATCACCGCGCTCTTTTTGGGGAAATTACGATATGGATTTAGACAAATTGTATTATTGTTTATCATATTGATATTGACTATTAGTGATATCTGGTTGGCCCAAAAACTGATTGGTCATACACAAGCCACAACTTACAAAAATGAGATAAGTAGTCAAATTGCTTTAGTTGAGACAGAAAACAAGCGTTTCTTTTTCTCTGGCAGTCCGGTATTTTGGTTAAATAGCCACCTTATAACCCCCTTGATGCAAGTACGTGGTGGTAAAGATCAGGCTGCGATAAATCCAGTGTGGGCAGATGGAGCATATCAAATCAGAGAAGGTGAAGCTACTGCAAAAGGCGAGTCATTGTTGAATTTGTGGCTAAAGGTATTTGGAGTTGAATATGTATTGATACATCAGGATCCCAGCAGCGAACCATTCCGCGATTTTAAAAATCGGGAGAGATTTTCCGCCTGGCAATTGGTTTCGCAAACAAACGGCAACATATTATATAAAACCAGTTTTGGTTGGGCTAGGGTGGCAGATAAGCAAATATTGCACACAGTCAAACCTATGGCCGGAGATGACGAAAAAGCGCTATCTGCCTACGTGCAGAAATTTTCTCGCCCGATTGAGGCTAAATTTATAGGAGCCAGCCAAATCGCCCTTAACACCCCAGCACTAGAACAGGATGAGGTGATTAGCCTGTCGGTGACTTATGCCCCAGGTTGGCATACCGATAAAGGTAGGTTGGTGGCAGACCCCCTGGGTCAGTTGGGGCTGATTTTAGATGAAGCCGGTCCGGTCACTCTCACCTATAGTGAGTCCGGATGGTCGAGTATTGGTGGTATATTGATCGTACTTTTGGGTCTTTTGGGTTTGCTAAATCAACGCCGGCTAGGACAGGGTTTGGAAAAGATGTTGGGACAGTTGCATATAGCAGATGATGAGCAGGAAAATTATTAAAAAACCTCAATGATTCATACATATACCATCGCTAAATCTTTGTCTCAATTTATCTTTCCCAATTTTCCTCAACTTATCCACAAACAGATTTTTACGGTAAATTCTATTGCTGTAGTCCATTTTCGGTTACAAACTAGAGGCTAAAATTATTACGAACTGATTTTTGAAAATTGGGACTAGAGTGATTAGCTGATTGGCTATTGTCAACTAAAAATTTGGGTTTACCAACAGCAAATTTTAAAAAATAATAGCATAATTTTTATTATTAATAATAGATTAATATACAATTAAAGAGTATTAAATTTATACGGTAGACTTTTTTCATGCTTATATACATCAGCCATAATTAGGTTCTTTTGTACAAGTCATACCTGTCTACAACTAGAGGACTGATTATTTAATAAACTGGGTACAGAAAAACTGGTAAATCGCTAAAGTAAAAACTTCCAAACCAATCAGAATTTTTTTTCATTGTGGTGGTTTTATGTCAAATTATAATTAATTATAGACAGGTGACTTAACAATAAATTTAAAAAACTTATAGTAAAATTCATAGACTTATAATATAAGCAATAAAGGCCTGGATAAAATAGATTAAGGATATTTAAAATATAATTTATTTTATTGGCTGTGGATATTTTTTACGACGAAATTTATCAGAAAAATTGCTCATTTTAGAGAATAAATTGACATTTTGAGAAGGAAGGAAAAGACATTTTATCCGAAGAATAAGGATTCCATAATTTAATACAGCATATTTATCCTATAACCCTCTTGACAAACAATACCCAGTTGATGTTTACTAAAAATAGCCTCAAAAGTGTAAACACTTTTATTTTTTTGATTTTGAGGCTGATGGGGCTTAACTTATAGATTTCGGAAATCGCCTGACTTTATTGGAATAAAATAATCAGCCTGCGCTATTTCCGAAATTCACAATTGATAAAGATTGGGGACAGACAATCGGTTTTAATCAAAACTGCTTATAAATGAAACCAAAATTAAGTCTGCCAGAGAGAAAAAGACTGGTTCTACGTGCTTTAAAAGGAGAAAAGATTGTCAATATCTGTCGCCAAGCCGGAATATCAAGAACGTTGTTTTATCGATGGATCCAGCGTCTGCCAGCACGTGAAAAGAGAATATTAAGGTATGAAGATATTAAGAGGTTAAGAAAAGAAAAAAAGCAAAAAACTGAACAAGAAAAAAGAAGTATTGACAGCCTTATTAGTTCACAAATACTGCAAGATTGTCTCAGGCCCAGAAAAGGTCGTTTGGCTGAAAAACCCCATTATGAGATCACTACCCGTATCAGGGTTATCGATGAGGTTGTGCGGGAAAAGAAATCCATCTATAAAGTGGCCCGCAAATATAATATCAGCCCGGCCATCATACATCGCTGGAAAATGCGATATTTGACCGCAGGGTCAAAATCACAGTTTAGCTTGATTACGACAAAGTTCGTTTTGATAAAAAAAGCCGAGACGTATAGCAAAACCACTCAATTTGATGAACATGCAGCTTTGAAAGCATTGGATGATAAAAAACGACAACTTCTGCGTTATCCTGGACAGGTCAGCCCAGCAGTAGAAAAAATCATCCTCGATAAGCTGATAGAAAACCCAAAATTGTCTGTGGCGGGACTGGTCAAGCGGCTGCCGGTGATAAACGGGAAACCTTTGTTAGGGCACCACGGGGTGCAAAACGTTCTTAAACGACGGGACTTAAATACTTTATATAAAAGGTTGGTCTATGCCCAGACCCGATATACGGGAATGACCAAACCGGTTATACCGGTTTTAAACCGCGTGAGGTTGGTTTGGGAAAAGTTTGCTCCGCAAAAAATGCCGGCACCCCCTCCGAACCAGAGGTATTCTAGGCCTGTGATACCACCACTGTCAGCATCTTCGGTGATTGATATAAATTCCCCGATCAAATTTTTTTTAGTCTTGGCCGCAAATTATTTCAAACAGTTGTTTTTGCTTCCGTTTCGACAAAAATCATTTAAGTATTCTCTGCTCTATGGGGTTTTGCTGTCTTTTATCACTACGACCTTGATCGTCGGCAGCCTAAGTTATTTGTATTTACTTATCAACGCACCAAGTTTTGTCACTGTTCTTGGGTATATTTTTTCCTCAACTTCGTTATTATTAGGGATGTTATTCTTTATATATTCTCTTAAATATTACACAGGCATTTCTTTTGTGCTTTTTATTTTCCGAAAAACTCAAAGTATTAAAATGAGTCTGTCCAGGCAAAAATTAGGCATACCAGGGCTTGAGTCAGACCTCTCTCAAGTTAAATTATCTCATCACCCCTTTGTCAGTATCCACCTGCCTTTGTACAACGAGAAAAGAGTGGTTAATCGACTTTTGGAAGCAGTCACAAGTATGGACTATGACAACTATGAGG
>FWPU01000874.1_pt1 | contig 94959 bp, 82 predicted proteins | sample 2228361 | NCBI WGS metagenome assembly FWPU01 (sample SAMEA103939777, study PRJEB20133) | metagenome | reverse complement strand
CAGGATTTATGCAGGTACCAACGGACGTGAGCGGGTTATCGTCGGGAGTGTATCGGTGTGTGTTGCGCAGCGGCAACTACCGCCTGTCTGCCCCTCTCATCATCGTGCGGTAGAACAAACACGTTCTCACGGTAGTTGAAAGAAGCGGCGGAGGAAAGTAGATTTCCTCCGCCGTTTGTTTTCAGTGCATGCATGCTGCGTTTGACGATGGCGGTAACCATCGCATGGGTGCGTAAAGTAGAAACAAAGAGTCAGCAAAAAACCAGTTTGTAATTGATGCGTTGCGGGATTGAAAAATTTTGTTTGGTTTTTACCATGGCAGTTTGTATTTTCGAGACAGACAAAATCACCCTCTGCTTGCGATGCGCACCAAGGCTCGGGCATGGTGGTGGTCGTTGTTTCCGGAATGTCCAATCATCAACAAATGATACTGTTGCCATGGTTCGATTGCGACAAATGTTGGTGGTGCCGCTTCTCGGTGGTGTGAGGATGGCACCTGAGATCTCGACAAACAATGCTCATCAGTTCCCATTATGTTCCACTACTTTTCGGTGTATCATGAAACGCTTTTCTTCGTTCTTCAGCTCGCTACCTGCAGCAGTTGTGATAGGTTTGGTGAGCTTTGGCATTTTGTTGTCTGGAGTTCGTGCGACCGCCACGGAATATCGCGTGCGCATTGATCAACCGCCGCAGGACATCACCGCATGCGTTGGACAGACGGTGACGCTAACCGTTCAAGCTTCGACCGACTACCCCAATCCTCAGTATGCATTCCAGTGGCTCCTGAACAACACGCCCATCAGCGACAACAGCACCTACAGCGGCTCGAGCACAAACACACTGGTTATCAGCAACATCTCGCAAAATGAAGCGGGGCAGTACACTGTCATCGTAAGTGTTACCAATGGAACGGTAACGCCTGCGACTGCAGTGGCACAGGTAACGGTGGTACCCGGACCAACGATTACCCAGCAACCACAGGACGTGACGGTTTGCGAAGGTCAACTTGCCGCAATGTCGGTTCAGGTTACGGGTGGATTGAATGTTCAGTACCAATGGTACGCCAATAACGTTGCTGTACCAGGCGCAACGTCTTCGAGCATTTCGCAAACAGCTACTGCTCAAATGAATGGCTTGCAAGTGTACTGCAAGATCACCAGCGACTGCGGGAGCATTGATAGCGACCCAGCAACACTCACTGTTGAAACAGCGCCTGTCATAACCCAGCAGCCGCAAGGTGGAACGGCAGCAATTGGTGGCAACTTCCAGCTCAGCGTGCAAGCACAGGGCAACAATCTCCAATACCAGTGGTACAAAAACAATCAAGCAATCAATGGTGCTACGGGAAGCACCTATACCATATCGAATGTTACAGCAAATGATGCTGGTGATTACAAGGTTATGGTCACGAACAATTGCGGTTCGGTCGAATCGAGCGTCGTCACAATTGCCACAGCATCTGTGGAGGACGAAGCATTTGCAGCCGGCTATCGCTTGCGAGTTGACCCGCAACCAGCAGCAGATCAGCTGACGCTTGTGCTGAGCACGCCAAGCACAGCAACTGCATCAGTTGAATTACTCGACATGACAGGGCGCACACTTGGCACACTCTGGCATGGTTTGACCAGCGGTGCAGAGCAAAAGCTCGATGTCAATGTCGGAAGTGTTGCGCCGGGCATGTACCGCTGTGTTTTGCGGAGTGGTGGGTATCAAATTTCAACACCGCTGTTGATTGTGCGCTAATTGAAGCGCGACCAGAAGCTATTCACGGCGCGAACCAAATTGTTTGAACAAGGGCGGCGACCAACCCGCCCTTGTTCCGTTTACGGTGGCGGTGTGATTGTACCAAGCACGGCAGCCCTCGATGCACCCGTAACCGATGGAATATTCGATGCAAGACCGCCGAGTGTCCGGTAGGTGATGTATGCCATCAATACCGCCTCCTTTATACACTCTGGGATACCGCAGCGCTCCGAAAGTCGAATGATTGTTGCAGTGGGTAATTCCTGCTGGAGCATTGCAATCAACGTCTTATTCATACTGCCTCCGCCAGAGACAACGATTCTGGCATCGGTCCTCCCGAAGAGCCGGATATTTTCTGCGGTACTCCATGCTGTAAATGCCGTCAGAGTTGCGACAATGTCTTCGGCACACACCATCGCGCGGTCCAGTGGGATTAGGTATTGCTCGATTGCCTGTGCAGAGAAAAGCTCCCGACCTGTTGACTTCGGCGGTGGAATCGTCACGTACGGAATTGCCTTCAACTGTTCGAGCAGCGAAGGGATAATCCGACCTGCAGCGGCAGTTGCTCCGCCTTCATCGAATCGCTTTCCCCAGTAGCGATGCATCGCGTAATCAATCCACACATTGCCTGGTCCCGTATCGAAAGCGCAAATGCTGTCGAGTGTTCCATCGGGTGGAAGAAGGGTAATGTTTGCGATTCCACCGATGTTGAGCGCTATTGTGTAGGTGCCGGGATCGCGTAGCAATTCCCAGTCGAGAATGGGAACCAGCGGTGCACCGTGTCCTCCGAGCACAACGTCGGTGCTCCGAACATCGCTCACAACCGGTACACCAAACGCTGCTGCCAACACAGCCGGCGTTGCTAACTGATATGTCGAGCGGCAGAGAACATCTCCCTTCCGATGTGGCATCGGAGCATGCCAGAGTGTTTGCCCATGAATACCGATCGCTTCAGGCTGGACATAGGCACTGGCTATGGCTTCAGCGATTGCACGCTGGTAGTAATGCATGAGTACACAACTACAATCTCCCAACTCACCGATGCTAAACGGTTGTGTTGTCAGATTGAGCAGCATGCGTCGCACATGAAAAGGGAATTCAATACTTGCATGACCGAGCAGCTCGATATTTATGCGTTCGTTTGTGCGAGACAGGTGCACGATAGCTGCGTCAACACCGTCGAACGATGTGCCGCTCATTGCACCTGCAACGATGCGCGGTTGTGCAAGCCAAACAGATGGTTCTACCATGCACCTGTGCCCAATGAGTGTGGGTGCGAAATTATGCGCCATCAATAACCGACCGGTAGTTTGACGATGACTGAACTCTTGCTCGCCCTTGACCGAGCGCTCTTCTGCGCAATCAATCGCAGTATGGGCAATCCACTGTTTGACCATATGATGCCGATCGTAACATCGTTCCAGTGGTGGATACCAGTGTTCGCTCTTGGCTTAGCGTGGCTACTGCTGCGCGGTCAGAAACGAGGGCGATGGTGTGGCGTGCTGATGATTCTGGTTGTTGCGGTGTCTGATCCACTGACCAATCGCGTAATCAAACCATTGATCGAGCGTGAACGTCCCTGCCATCGGTTGACGTGCGTTGTGCAGCGAATACCGTGTCCAGAGGGTCCATCGTTTCCATCATCGCATGCGGTGAACATGGCAGCGATTGCCATGGTCCTCAGTTGGTTCTACCGTCGCATCTGGTGGATGTGGGCAATGGCTGCAGCGATTGTTGGATTTTCTCGTGTGTACGTTGGAGTCCACTATCCCGGTGATGTATTCTTCGGCTGGATACTCGGTGCAGCGATAGGACTAGTAACGGTGGTGGTTGCGCGCCGGTGGTGGCAATAACGCAAAAGCGCTGCTTTCGTGAGAAAGCAGCGCTTGCGGTGGTGGTGATGTTTGCTCCTACAGTGTGGTAGGAGCTCCGGGGAATGCCCCCGTAATAAGAGGCGCAACTTCCCTGCACTCGGCAGTTGGTGGTGGAAGCTGCGCCTGTGTGAGGGTACCATGAAACGCGCACGCCACAAGACGGAGTGCCAGAGAGAATATTTGAAGCGCAGAAAAAAATTCCGAGCAATAATTGGATGCTTCGTTCGCCATAGCCTGCAGTTATACATCCTGCGACGAATTGCATGCCTTCACTTGCCGAGCTGAAACAGAAATTTCGCACCCGCGATCGCGTGGTCCATGCAATGACTGCCGACGGAACGATTCGCGCTGCAACGGTAGTGACCACCGAGACTGCTCAAACTGCACAACGCCGTCACGAACTCGAGGCAGTCGGTGCCGTTTTGCTTGCCCGTGCTTTATCGGCTGCATCCATGATGGCATCGTTTCTCAAAGGTGAAGAGCGTGTCATCGTCGAAGCCAAAGGCAGTGGTTTCATTCGGACCGTCTATGCCGAAGCGCTTCAGGTCGGCGAGGTTCGCGGCTACGTTGAATACAATGCCAAAGCCAACGGTTCGATGTCTCCCCTCGGCGCGGGCATACTGCAGGTCCGAAAAGTGCTCTACAACAAAGCTGAGCCGATTACCGGCATCGTTGAGCTCAGCACCGGTAACATTACAACAGACCTGGCGCATTATTTCTGGCAATCCGAGCAGATACCAACGGGCGTCCGTCTCGATGTCACACTCGACGATGCCGAATGCATTGGATGTTCGGCGGGGATCATCGTTCAGGCATTACCCGGTGCATCGCCTGAGGTTGTCCGTTCGATTTACGACTTTCTACGGCAGATTGGCTCGCTCTGCGAATTGGTAAAGTCTGGCTACACGGCGGAAGAAATTACCCGCCAAACTCTGCCGGGCGACGTGGTGATTTTCAACACAACGCCAGTGGATTTTTTCTGCCGATGTTCAAAAGAGCGGTTCAAAGAAATGCTTCTGAGTCTCGGCGAAGACGAAATTGTCCAGATGCGCGCCGATGGACACAATGAGCTTGTCTGTCAGTACTGCGGCGAACGATACTACCTGAGCGCGGAGGATTTTGAGGAATTGCTCACCCAGCTTCGCGCGCCCAACAACTAAAGGGAAAAACTGCCACGGATTTTTCCAAAAAAGCCAGTGTCCTTGTTTTCCTTGCGTCGCTTTTTAGGAGCAATATTCTCGCTGTCGGCAAGCTGCGTCAGTAGTTCACGCTCACGCGCAGTGACCTTGGTGGGAATATAAACGTTGACCACCACCAGTTGATCACCATGTTGGGTGCTGTTGAGGTGGGGAATGCCTTTGCCGCGCATACGGAGAATCGTTCCGGGCTGTGTACCGGGTTTGATGTGCAGCAGAGCCGTACCGTCGAGTGTCGGTACTTCGACGTCACCACCGAGCACAGCGTCGGGGAAGGAAATGACCAGGTTGTAGATGATGTCGTTACCGTCTCGGCGGAAGTATGGGTGCTCTTTTTCCTCGATGACAATGATGAGATCACCGGCGGGACCACCACGTCTGCCGGCGTGTCCTTTACCGCGCAGTGGAATGTAGTTGCCATCGGTGACTCCCGCGGGTATTGCAATGCGAACGGTGTCTTCACTCATGGTTCGCCCTTCGCCACCGCATGCAGTGCAGGGATCGCGAAGTATGCGACCGCTACCGTTGCATGTTGGGCATGTGCTGATGTTGACAAATTGCCCAAACATAGAACGGCTAACCTGGCTGATCTGACCGGTGCCATTGCACGTTGGACAGCTTGCAAAACCACTGGACCCACTATTGGAGCCACTGCCGCCACACACGCTGCAGGGAAGATAGCGCTTGACTTTGATTGTTTTCTCGGTGCCACTGGCGATTTCTTCCAACGTCAGAGGCAACGTCACACGCAAATCTGCGCCCCGTTCTCCGATTGGCTGTTGTGTATGCGTGCTGCGGCGTCGCCCACCGGATGTGCCGCCACCAAAAAGCTCCTCAAAAAGAGTCCCGCCGAAGATGTCACCAAAGGCGCTGAAGATGTCGTCCATTGAGGTGTAGTGGTGGAAATCTTGCCCTTCGCGCAAGCCGGTATGACCAAATTGATCGTAGCGACGGCGCTTGTCTTGGTCACTCAAGACTTCGTAGGCTTCGGTGATTTCCTTGAACTTTTCTTCGGCTTCTTTGTTTCCCGGATTGCGGTCGGGATGATATTTCATTGCCAGTTTTCGGTAGGCGCTTTTGATTTCATCGAGCGTCGCACTCCGGCTGACGCCGAGCACCTCATAGTAATCGCGTTTTGCCATTGTTAGCTGTCCTGTGACGGTGAAGACTGCTCGCTGGGTGTGCTGCCTGTGCTGCCGTCAGCGGCGGCGTTACCAGCCGACGTTACTACACGTGCATGCCGGAGTACACGGTCGCGGAAAAGATACCCCCGCTGAATCTGCTGCACGACAGTGCCTTCGGGTAGTTCTGGATGCGGGACGTGCACAAGCGCTTCGTGGAGTTCGACGTTGAATGGCTCCCCTTGCTGAACTTCCAAGGGACGCACGCCATGTTCCTCGTAGATGCGGTGGGCTTTTGCCGCAATCATTTCCAAGCCGTTGAGCATGGCGTCGTAGTCGCGCGATTGTTTGCCTGCTTCGACGGCAGCATTGAGGTCGTCGAGGATTTCGACCAAGCGACTAAAAAGCCGCTCGGTCGCATAAAGGACAAGCTGTTCTTTTTCGCGCTCGGTACGCTTGCGAAGATTATCCATTTCCGCCAGAGAGCGGACGTATTTTTCTCGAACCTCGTTGTATTCACGTGTGAGCGCAGCCAGCTGCTCCTCCAATTCGGTGATGCGTTGCTGGAGGGCAGATGCGTCGGTAGTTGTTGCCTGCTGCGCGGTTTCGGATTGTTCGGAGGTTTCCGCAGGTGGAACAGTATGGGCGCTTTGTTCCTGCTTGATGTAGGTGTTGACGATGTCCTTCATGCGTTTGGGAAAAGATTTGTGCTCGTCCATAGTTGTCTTCTTTCAGCACGATAACTTGTAAACCAATCTTTAGGGGCTTTCCAAAGACGAAGAGAGCCCGTCTGGTAGTGCGCCGTGGCGATAGCAGCGGAGATCACGTCAGTTCACGACGTGCCGCGCTGGCTGGTGCGTGGATCGAGTGCATCGCGGAGTCCATCGCCAAACAAGTTGATGGCATAGACTGCCAGGGCAATAGCAATCGAAGGATAAAGCACCAGACCTAAGCCCTCGCCGACGTAGAGATAGCCACGCCCATCCTGAATCATGCGACCCCAGGATGGTGTTGGCGGTTGAATACCCAAGCCGAGAAAGCTCAAACTTGCTTCCAGTATAATCGCTGTTGCAAAACCGGCGGTGGCAACAACAACGATCGGGCCAAGTGTGTTCGGCAGAAGATGTCGAAGCATGATTCGCCAGGAACCGAATCCTAACGCGCGCGCAGACTGGACAAACTCAACGTTCCGCAGCGCTAAAAACTGCCCACGAACAATTCGTGCAATATCTACCCAGCTCGATAGTCCAATGGCGACAAACGTTTGCCATAGACCCTGCCCCAAAATCACGCTCAAGGCAATCACCAACAGCACGGTTGGGAAAGACCACACAACATTGGTCAGCCACATGAGCAGATCATCAACCCAGCCGCGGAAATATCCCGCCAGCGCACCGACGAGAACTCCGATGAGCAACGCCAATGATTCGGCAATCAATCCAACCAGCAACGCGACACGGGCACCATAGACCAAACGGCTGAATACATCGCGTCCAAAATGGTCGGTGCCCAGGATATAGAGTGGCTCGGCATGCCACTCGGACTCCGTTTTTCCGTAGAGCTGGGAGCGATGCAAGCGAAACGTTCGTCCCAAAAGGTCGGTGTACTCAACCGAATCACCCTGGATGCTGTACGAGGTGATGGCAATAATGCTGGGACGGTCTGGGTGCACAGGATTGGTGCGGTAGAGAACGTTCCCACGAAACATCGCGGGCTTGATGGCATATTCGAGCACCTGAACAGTTGGGTCCATTGGCGCAATCAACGGGGCTGCCACGGCGACGGCAATAAGTGCAAGCAACAGCGCTAATCCCACGACCGCGCCTCGATTCCGCCGGAGTCGTTTCCACGCCAGTATCCAAAGCGATGAGCTGTGCTGCGGTTGCATAAAGAGTCAGCTGTGGTAAAACGTTGCTTGTCGTATAATGTGTCGCGCCGCCTCTGGTGAAATTTGCACGTGCTCTATCCGTTGTTTGCACCCAGTGCAGCACCAACAGAACGCAACAATGCTCCACGTGCGACAGACAAAAATGCGAAGTTTGGACCCAGACGTGCTCCAGGGACGGCGACTTCTCGGGAATTTCCTTCCAGAGGAACTGGAAGAACTCTTCTGCCAGTGGGACCAGCCACGCTACCGGGCTACGCAATTGCTGCATGGATACTATGCCCAGAGACAAACAAATCTGCTCGAGTTGAGTACACTGCCGCGGGCTCTCCGTCAGCGGTGTGCCGATGAGTTTATCACCATGCCACTCCGCTGTGTTGCCCAGACGCGGTCGAGCGATGGAACCGTCAAGCTTCTCTTTGAACTGCTCGATGGTGCGCGTGTTGAAGCGGTGCTCATCCCGCGGGAGATGCGCGACGGACGCAGCCGCCGCACACTCTGCATCTCCACGCAGGCTGGTTGCCCACTTGGATGTGTATTCTGTGCAACAGCGTCGCTGAAGCTGCACCGCAATCTCGAAACAGCCGAGATTGTCGCGCAAATTTTAGCTACCGAACACATCGTCGGCGAGCGTATAACCAACGTCGTGTTTATGGGAATGGGTGAACCGCTGCTCAATTACGATGCCGTTGTCCGCGCGCTTCGGCTCATGACGTGGGGACAGCAGCCCCTTGTTGCGCCGCGCCGCATTACGCTCTCAACGGCGGGGATAGTACCAGCTATCGAACGATTAGCACACGAGGATGGGGTTACCGTCAAACTTGCGCTTTCGCTCCATGCAACGACCGACGCGCTACGCCAGCGCTTGATGCCGATCGCACGGCGATGGAATCTCGAGCAGGTGCTGGCTGCCGTCGAGCACTACTACCGCGCGACCGGACGAGCGGTGACCTACGAGTATATCCTCTTCGATCAGCTCAACGATAGCGAGGCAGATATTCAGCGGTTAGTCAAGATTGCGCGGCGTGTACCCTCGAAAGTGAACGTCATTCCCTTCCACCCAATTGACTTTACACACCCTGTCGGGTTTGCTGCAGAACTGCGTCCGACACCCCGCCAGCGGATAGCGGAGTTTGTTGAAGCCTTACGGCGCTCAGGAATCCCAACAATGGTGCGCTCTTCCAGCGGTGTGGATATTGCAGCAGCATGCGGACAACTTGCGCTGACTAGTGCAGCAGCCCAACCTAAAACGTTACGCTAAATCCGATGGTCGGGACAATAGGCAGCATGGTTGAGCGCCGTTCGATCAACTCCAGCGTTTCCCGATTGACGCGGTAAAAAACTCCAACGACGTTCTGGCGGTTGTACACATTGATCACATCGAGGTACCAACTCCACTTCCACCCAAACCAGTTCGTGTAGGTTGTCAGCCGAATGTCGAGACGATGGTAGTCGGGAAGCCGACCCTGGTTGATGTTGGACAGACCGCCGCGATCGACGTTGAATATCACCCCACGCCAGTCGGTGTCAATTCTTGCCATCATCTGTCCGGTGGTGGTATCGCGGATCTGCACGATGCGTGGCGTGATGCCAACTGGATACGTCCAGGGGAAACCAGAGCCATAGGTGAACGTGATACTCAGGTCGAGCGATGGGCTAATCCGCCAGCCACCGACGATACTGAGTGTGTGGCGTCGGTCGAAATTGAACGGGATGCGCAATCCATCGCGATAGCGATTGGCAAAGGCAAATGAATAGGCAATCCATCCGTAGAGACCTCCACCATTTGTTGGCGCAAACTTTTGCACGAGTAGCTCGATTCCGTACGCTTCGCCTGTTGCGCTATTGACAGGTATTGTCGTCAGCGAGTCTCCGACAGTCGGCGTTGGGCTAGTCCATCCATCGCGTGTGCGATAGACTGAATCGGGCAAGCCTGGAATTTTCTCAACTTTCCAGACGGTACCCTGAACAACTTTCGGCAAAATCAAATCGTTGAAACCTTTGTAGTAGCTTTCCAGCCGGACAAGCCACTCTGGACTTACCTGGTGCTCGATACCCACAATGGTATGCGTTGCACGTTCGGCGCGGAGGGAGCGGACGTTATCGCTGGTAAGATCGAGAAAGACCTGCTGGTCGAAAAGTTTCTCGTAACCGGGCGATTGGTAGTAGATGCCCCACGCTACGCGGAGCGTTGTCCTCGGCGACAGTGCGTAGGATGCCGACACGCGCGGGGCAAGGTACGTTTTACCGATGAGCGCAAAGTAATCGTAGCGTGCTCCGAGCGTTAGCGTCAGCCGATCGAGAGGGCGCCAGCGGTCTTGCGCGTAGATACCGCTGCGTATGTAGTTGATGCCATCGGAGAGCGATTCCGGAAGCGGTGGTGCCGTCGGGTTCGCTGCTCGGATTGCTTTCAAGCGTGGGTCGAAATCGAGATATGCCACAACGCCCGTATAAATCCAGTCCTGCTGAATGCCGAATTCGAGGATATGCGTTGAGTCGAGCTGCCAGCTGTTGTCCACTTTCAGCGAGGTCTTGTGGAATCGAAAGCCTGTCTCTCCGCGCACGCTAAACAACGTTGGGACATCTACGCCTGCCTGGCGGAGCGAATCCTGCAATCGCTGGAAATCGGCGTTGCTCATCGGGCCACCATTGGGATTGCTGTTGAGCAGGGCTGAACCGCCGACTCCTCCAAAGCTATTGGCACCGTAGTTGGCATAGTACGAAAGCCCGACGTTGGCAACAAACGTTCGCGAGGGTGTCCACTGCCACGTGAGTCCGTACGCATCGTTGTAGCTGCGATCAACCAGGCTGATGGAGTCAGCATTCTGCCGATTGATGCCCGAGGTGAACTCTGTGTTGTCGCGACTGGTCAGGACGTTTGCAAAGAGCTTATGCCCCTGTGCAGGATAAACGGTGAGCTTGAGTTGGAGGTCGCGAAAGTTCGGAAAAGCAACGTCACCATCAACAGCGCCGGTTGCACGCACGATTGGACCAACGATCAGGTCGTAGTACGTTCGGCGAGTCGAAAGCAGCCACGCACCGTTCCAGAACGGCAGTGCCCCCTCGGTGATAATATTCGCGTTGGTGATGCTCACGTTGAGTTTGCCCGCAATGTAGCCGTTGCCCGTGAAGCCATCCCGATTACGGACATCGAGCACGGCTGAAAGCCGATCGCTATACTGGGCACCGAACCCACCGGTGAGCAGGGTTATGCTGCTGATTGTTTCGGGATTGAACAGGGAAATGAAACCGTAGAGGCGATACGGATTGAAAATTTCGATGTTATCGAGAAGAATCAAGTTTTGGTCTGGTCCAGAGCCGCGAACAATGAGTTGGGACGAAAAGTCGCTGGGTGCAGTCACACCCGGCAAATTCTGCAGTGTGCGGAAAACATCCTCGATACCACCTGCTTTGTACTTTGCTTCGCGTGGATCAACGGTGAGAACGCTGGTGCGCGTATCGCTTTGCTCCTGAATGCGTCGTGACGCAGTCACTTCGACAGCTTGCGCTTCGACACTCGATTGACGCAAGACAATGCGGAGTCTTTCGGTTTTGTTGGGTGCAACGGTTACTGTTGCCGAATAAGCTTCATAGCCAATGGCGGATACCTCTATTCGATACGTACCGGCTGGAATATCGGCGATCGAGAAGGACCCATCCCGCTGTGTGACAGCACCACGCTTGAGCTGAGGGATTTTGATGGTCGCTCCTACAATTGGCATGCGATCGGAGTCGTAAATGCTCCCCTCGATACGTGCAAATTGTGCATGCACGCTTCCGACGAAAACCAGACAGAAGGCCGTTGTGAACAGAATGTGGAGCGTTCTATGCACCGGGCGATTCCAGAAGACGATTGTACTTGTCGGCACAAACGCCATCACCGCTATAAAAGTTTCAGCAGGATATTTCAAGCATGTGCCGCATTGCGCCGATAATGACGAAGGAGGAATGGATGCACGTGTATGGTGGAATGGATTCCGTTGAGGTTGCATGAGCATTCAACAGGAGCAATGAGCCGATACTTTCGTCACGCCGGAGTGATTCTGCTGCTACTTTTGGTGCAGTGCAGCGATCCGGTTGTTGTGCCTGATCCATTCCCAACAGCGTATGATGGAGCGCAGTTCGATACAGACTTGCTGGCGACGCGATGGTATGAGTGTGCGACAGATTGCATGGAGCAATACCCCAGCATTGCCGATCCCATAGCGGCACGCATTTACGCCTATATGGGAATTGCACTGTACCAAGCATTGGTGCCGGGAATGCCGGGTTCTCGATCGGTGGAGGAAATTATCCCGGAGCTTCGTGGACTGCCCTATCCCGATACCATCGGCAACCGCTACCACTGGCTGCTGGCAGCCAATACAGCGATAGCAGAGTTGCTGCGCCAGATGCTGCCGCCATCGAGTTTGATACAGCGACGCATTGACTCGCTCGAACGTGCAAACATTGCCGAGCGCTGGATCGTTGAACGTGACACAGCGATGCTGGAGCGTTCGATTCAGTATGGCAAAGAGCTTGCAGAACACATCGTGGCAATCGCTGCAACCGACGGTGGCGATCGCGCATGGGAAGCACTCTTTCCGCCCGACTACCAGATTCCGCCTATCCCCGGTGGTTGGGTGCCGACTTCACCGGCGTTTGGTGCTGTGCCGCTTTTACCACAGTGGGCAAACGTCCGACTCCTGGCAACCTCCGACACCTCGTGCCTTGTACCGCCGCCGCCGTATTCAACCGACACAAATAGCGCGTTCTACCGTGCTGCCGCGCAGGTTTATGCACGAAGTGCCACATTACGCGATGTTCAAATAGACGATGCGCTGTATTGGAGCGATCCATTCGGGAAGTCACCTACATTTCCGGGGCACCTGATGCGGATTGCCACACAACTGGTGCGGAGCGGACCCTACCGCACAGGATTCGGTGCTGTGCTATACCTTCGTCTTGGTCTGGCGATGCACAATGGATACGTGTTAGCCTGGAAGGCAAAGTATCGCTATCCCTTGATGCGACCGGAAACTTACATCCGCCAGGTTATCACCGCTGCTTATCAGGCGCCGATACCCTCGCCGCCGATGCCGGAATACGTTTCCGACCACGTGCTCGTTGCGACAGCAGTTGTCCGTATTCTCGAGGATGCATTCCGAACACCCTTTCCCATCATCGAACGCATTACCGATCGGACACACGCTGTGCGTGGCAGACTCGATCGCGATTACCGCACACTCGCTGAATTGCTCGCCGATATTGTCCAATCTGAGCGCTTCAGTTGTACTCAGTATGATTTCAGCATCACCGCAGGGGAGCAGTGCGGTGAACAGCTTGCCGCCGAGATCATCGCTCGTGTACCGCTGCACAAATAGCGGTTGGCTATATTTGCTGTGTGTGTACTATCGCGTGTGCACCGTGTTGTTTGTATGTTCCACTGCTGGGGGGACCAGCAATGAAGTTCACCGTTGATCACGACGATAACATCGTCATCTTTACGTTCAAGGAACCGCGACTGGACTCGAGCACAGCGCCCGAAGTCAAAGCGGAACTCCTGATACTGTGTCAACCGACAATCGGTGCGTTGATTGTGGACCTCAGTCGCGTTGACTATGCCGATAGCAGTGGGTTGAGCGCACTGTTGCTGGCGTATCGTCAGCTCCGGGACTACAAGATTCCCATAGCCCTGGTTGGTGTGCGCGAAACGGTGCGGAATCTGTTTCGCATTTCACAGATGGAGTGGCTGTTCGAGTTCTATCCAACCGTTGAGGCTGCGTTGCAGCAATTCCAAACGTCGAACAGTCAATAGCACCACTTGGCAGTGGTGGAGTCTTTCCTCGAAGTAATTTTGAATGGTGCTCGCAGTGTGCGGTGCACAATGGCATCTACTACCAACTGTTCCCAGCAATGATCATCACGTTTCCCGATGGTTCGCAGCGCGAATTTCCCACCGGTACCACCGGTATGGAGATTGCCCGTTCGATAGGCGAAGGGCTGGCGCGTGCTGCGCTTGGCATCGTCGTCAACGGAACTGTTTATGACCTTTCGCGTCCGATAACCGAGGATGCGCACGTTCGCGTTCTCACCTGGAATGATGAGGAAGGAAAGCGCATCTTCTGGCATTCGACGGCTCACCTGATGGCTGAGGCGCTCGAGGCTCTCTATCCTGGCGTCAAGTTTGGCATCGGTCCGCCGATCGAGAACGGGTTCTATTACGATGTGGACTTGCCCGATGGTGTTGTCCTTTCCAGCGAGGATTTTCCGCGCATCGAAGAAAAGATGCGCGAGCTGGTTGCCGCCGATAACCCCTACGAACGCATCGAGATTTCGTGGGACGATGCCGTCGAGTACTACCGTGCCAAAGGCGATGAGTACAAGCTCGAACTGCTCGAAGAGCTGCGCGGTCAGCCGATTACATTCTACCGCCAGGGTAACTTTACCGACCTGTGTCGCGGTACGCATGTGCCCTCAACGGGGTATCTGCGCTATCCGAAGTTGCTGGCAGTGGCTGGTGCGTACTGGCGCGGTGACCATCGGCGCAAGCAACTGACACGTCTCTACGGCATTTCTTTTCCCAAAAAAGAACAGCTCGAGGAATTTCTGCGCCAGCGTCAGGAGGCTGAACGCCGCGACCACCGGCGCTTGGGACGCGAACTTGGACTGTTCCTGATCACCCCATCGGTTGGCAGTGGTTTGCCGATTTGGCTACCCAATGGCACGATTATCCGCCGAACACTGGAGGCATTCCTGCGCACTGAACAGAAAAAACGCGGCTACCAGGAAGTCATCACACCGCACCTCGGCAATCTCGAACTCTACAAAACCAGCGGGCACTACCCCTACTACGCTGACTCGCAATTTCCACCGATGCAGGTCGAGGACGAAGAGTACCTGCTCAAACCAATGAACTGCCCGCACCATCACCAGATTTATGCAAGCCAGCCACGTTCGTACCGTGATTTGCCACTCCGTCTTGCTGAATTCGGCACTGTCTATCGCTACGAACAATCCGGCGAACTGACCGGTCTGGTGCGTGTCCGCGGTTTTACGCAGGATGATGCGCATATCTACTGCACGCCCGAACAACTCAAAGAGGAAGTCAAAGGCGTCATCGAACTAACGCAACTGGTTTTCCGAACTTTTGGAATGGAGGTTTCGACACGCCTATCGTTTCGAGATGATAACGCCGATAAGTATGGCGGCGATATTGCGCTCTGGGAACGTGCACAACGCGAAATCCAGGAAGTCGCCGACGAGATGGGGCTCAACTACACCATCGGCATTGGGGAGGCAGCATTCTATGGACCGAAAATTGACTTCATCGTTCGGGATGCAATCGGTCGGCGCTGGCAGCTTGGAACAGTCCAAGTGGATTACGTCATGCCTGAGCGCTTCCAGCTCGAATACACCGGTGCTGATAATGCAAAGCATCGTCCGGTAATCATACACCGAGCACCCTTCGGTTCGATGGAGCGATTTATCGGCATTCTGATCGAGCACTACGCCGGCAACTTTCCATTCTGGCTTGCACCGATTCAAGCAAGCATACTCCCGATTACCGATGCACAACGCGCCTGGGCACACCACCTGTATGAGCTGCTTCAATCGAAAGGGTATCGGGTCTTTCTCGATGATCGCTCCGAGAAAGTTCAGCGAAAAATAGCTGAAAGCGAACAACGCAAGATTCCATTTGCCCTCATCATCGGTCGCCGTGAAGAAGAAAACAGCACGGTTTCGCTGCGCGAGCATGGCAAAGGTGATCGTGGTTCGCTGAGCATTGAGGCACTGCTGGAACTTTTTGCCACGCTCAACCAACCGGGTGCATGATACGGTGGCTTCTTCTGGTGTGCTTTGTCGGCGTCTGCGCTGCTGCTCGTGGCGGGAGCGATATTCCGGATGCATGGTTCGGGCAACTCGTCCTTGTTCGCCTAACCACGGGCGATGTTCTCCGCGGCGAACTGCTCACTCGAACCACGCGCGACTCTGTTGATGCTGTCAAGGTGCGCACTGCCATTGGTACTGCCACGATTGATCTTGACCAAATCGCTGAGATTTGTTTGCTCGAGAGGAGATACCGCCATGCGTGGCGCACACTTCTGATGCCTACAGCAGAGCCTATTGGCTCGAATCATTGCCTTATGAGCATGGAGTTGCTCACGCTTGGGGCTGGCATTGGCATCGGTGATGTAGGCAGCATCATGCTGTTGCGCAGCATCGTACCGGGCATTCCATCGAGTCATCAGCTCAGCATGATCAATGCGAAAGCAACTCTTCTGCAGGCTGACTACCAACAACTCGACGGGCATCTATCGCTCTGTGTTGGGGGCAATCTTGCGTGGATCAATGCGCCGAATCGGTTGCAACATCTGTGGGTGGCGGGAACCTTCACGCGCGTGCGGTCGCGCCTGACGGTGATGGCGTTCTATAACCTGTCCGATCGTGACGTGTACCAAGTCACAGCAGGAACGTACGGTTCCGTTGCGATGCGATATGCACCGAATGCAGTCGGGTTTGGATTAGGACTTGATGTTCAGTTACCCGCACGCGATGATGTGCATATTCTCGCGGAGTTGTGGAATAGCGATCTTGCCCGACCGTACCAAACGATGCTGGTGTTAGGCGTGCGCCTGGCAAACACCGCGCTGGCGCTCGATGCAGGTGTGGCAATTAGCTCGATGCCTGTTGTGATTCCATTAGTGGCAGCAAGCTGGACGCCCTGGTAGCACACTGTTCAAATCGAATCGAGCCAGCGGCGGAGTTCCTGTTCGTCAATCGTTGCCGACGATTGGTGATATCGCTCCAGTGGAGGAGGAGCCTGTGGCGGTGTGCTGGCAGTGTCGGGGTGGGACCGATGGTGTTGCGGAGTCTCCGATGTCGTCGGTGGAAAAAGAATCGGTCCGAGTACCTCGGCAACTTTCTCGTAGATTGTCGAGCGCGTAAACGGTTTGCGAATAAATCCAGCCGCCCCGCGACGCATCGCTTCCATCAGCAATTCAGCATCGGTGGCGACGCTCAAGATGAGCACAGGTATGTCGGCAGTTTGGTCTATCCGTTTGAGTAATTGCAACACATGCATGCCCGAAAGTTCGGGCATAACAAGGTCGAGAATGATAAGGTCTGGTGTGTGGTTTATTGCCAGCGCAATAGCGTCGTATCCACTGCCTGCAGTGAGCGGCTCCCACCCATAGCTGGCAATGATCTTGGCAACAATGCGCTGCATCCACGTATTGTCGTCAACGATCAAAATCAGCGGTGGGCGCGCCATTGTTCCTACAGCGGTGTTGATTCGGTGCTTTGCTGTTTCGACGCCGATTGTTGCAAGCAGCCAATCGCGCTGCGAAGAGCATCGGGTGTTACGCTAGTTGCCTGGCGGTTGAGTTCGATGATGCGGTCATAAACTTCCTTGCGGTGAACAGGAATATCTTTCGGCGCTTCGATGCCGACGCGTACAATGCCGCGGTCGTAGCTCAAGATTGTAATCTTGATCGCGTTGCCGATAGTGATGACTTCACCGACTTTTCGTGATAAGACAAGCATAGTTATCGTTGGCTGGTTTGTTGAACTCCGATTGGGTGAGCTGTCGAGAATTTATCCGAGGGAATGATGATTTGCTGCCCGAGCTGCTGCTGAACGTCGAGGATCACCGGCGCTTTCATGTTTGCTGTTGCGCCCTCGGCGCCGAGCGTTAGGATCACCAGTGGTGTATAGCGCTGGAGGTCGCTGTAGTCCTTGCCGACTGCGTAGTCCGGCTGCAAAAAATATGGACTGACAACCGGAAAGCTCAGCTCCGGATGCTCAACCGACAGCAGCCACCGCACTGGCTCGGTTCGCTCGTCGCGGACGATGATGAAATGCTGAAGCTCTTCGAATCCCAGAAGACCATCGGGGAATCTGAAGATGTGGCGCTCTTCGATGAGAATTTCGCCGAATTGACTGGTCGTGAGCTTTCGAATGCTGGGTGCTGATGGACTTGCAGCCATCGTGGGCGAAGACATTGTTACTGTTTCCATCGGAGGAACCGTCCTTGGTGAAACTCAAAGGTTGTTGTCAAATGCAATCAGAATTTCGACACGGCGATTTCTGGCTGATGAAACCTTGCCGGCAATCGGTCTGCTTGATCCGAAGCCACGCACAACGAGCCGATGCTCTGGAACGCCTCCGCGAACAAGTGCCACAGCAACGGCTGTTGCTCGCTCAACCGACAGCGCAAGGTTCAGCTCTCCGTTGCGTGGTGGAGCAGCATCAGTATGACCGTCAACAGTGATTGTTGCTGTGCCATTTCGAAGGATCGCCGCCAAATCAGTTAGGACACGCTCTGCAGTCGCACTCAAGCGATGCGAACCGGGCTCGAAGACAACCTCCTCTGCCAGTATGCATCGGTAGGTTGTGCTATCGTGCTCAACGTCTGTCGGAGATAATCGCGCGAGAGTGGATTCGATAGCAGCACTCTGCGGAGCGACAGGTTCAAGGACCGATGCAGCGCCAAACACTCGCGAGGCAGCGCGTGCAAGCTGGCGATACCGATCGGCATCAGCGCGAAACGTTGTCGAAAGAACCACGAACACTCCCACCAGCAGCGTTACCATGTCGGCATAACTGACCAGATAGCGATTGGTGTCGTCGTTTCGCTCAGGCATGGCAACCGTGGTGTTGCATGTTCGCTTGGTGTTATCGGCAGCTCGATGGAAAACTGAATACGTCTTTTTGCAAGTAGTTTTGTGCGTTATCGCATCACACCTTAGTCATGGCGCATTTTACACGCGATGAACTTGTTACAGCGCTTCAGCCTGTTGATTGCGAAGGGCTGGAGCCATTCAGCGTTACCGGCGTTTCGACCGATACACGGACACTCGAACCTGGCATGCTCTTTATCGCGCTGCGTGGGGAGCGATTCGACGGGCATGATTTTATCGAGGATGCAATCGAGCGCGGTGCAGCCGCATTGGTGCTCGATGTTTTCTTCCAGAATCGGATTCCGCTGCCGAGAGTGCCAACATTCTGGGTGCGCGATACCCGTGCTGCCTTGGGCGATCTGGCGCGGTACCATCGCCGTCGGTTCGCGATCCCTGTTCTTGCTATTGCGGGTGCTGTCGGCAAAACAACAACCAAAGACATGGCTGCACACGCACTATCGGCTGAGTGGACGGTCCACAAAACACCGGGCAACTGGAACAATCTCGTCGGCGTTCCGCTTGTGCTGCTGGGTTTGGAGAGTCATCACACTGCAGCCATCATCGAGCTGGGAACTAACCATCCTGGCGAAATCGAACAGCTCTGCCGCATCGCTGAACCGACGCACGGACTCATTACAACCATTGCTGAAGAGCATCTGGAGTTTTTCGGCTCGCTCGATGGTGTCGAACAAGAAGAAACAGCGCTCTTTCGGTGGATAGCCAGCAGTGGTGGAAAAGCATGCATCAATCTCGATGATCAGCGATTGGCGCGTTATGCTGAGCTCCTACCATCGGTACTAACCTTCGGCTCATCGCCCCACGCAATGCTGCGTGCCTCGTTTACCTTTGAGCAAGCGACACTGTACCCAATTGTGCATCTGCATTGGCAGGGCGAAAGCGCGACTGTGCGAATCAAGCAACCTGGCTACGCAGTAGCGCAGTGTGCTATAGCAGCATCGGCAGCAGCACTGAGCATAGGTTCATCGTTGGCTGCTATTGCTCGGCAATTAGAGCTGTACCGACCATCACATGCGCATGGATACGCGCGAATGGTTGTTGAGTCTGTCGAGGGTGGGATAATCGTCCTGAACGATTGCTACAACGCTAATCCTGCTTCGATGCGAAGTGCACTGGATACGCTCGCTGCCTATCCGACCGCCGGAAAACGTATCGCACTACTCGGGGACATGCGCGAACTTGGTGATGCTGCCCGTGCAGAGCATATCAGCATCCTACGCGCTGCGATAGAGCGTGCCGACACCCTCGTACTCGTGGGCGAGGAGATGCACCGTGCCGCGGCGGTGTTGGGAGAAAATCAGCATGTTCTAGCGCACGATCACACCAGCGCTGCGCGACTTGTTCGGCAGTTTGCTCGTCGCGGGGATGTTGTGTTGGTCAAAGGCTCCCGCTCCCTGGAACTGGAAAAAGTTATCGCATTACTCGGTGTGGAGCAACCGTAGCTTTGCACCGGATGTCACATTCCATGATTATCCTCGATGCAACCAAAATGCCCTTCTGAATCTGCCATTGAAATGACCGAGCTTGTTTTGCCGAACGACACTAATTACCTGGGCAACTTGCTCGGCGGTCGTTTGATGCACTGGGTGGATATTGCCGCAGCACTGGCGGCTATGAAGCACAGCGGACGGGTCTGTGTGACAGCGTCGGTTGATAGCATCAGCTTTTTCGAGCCGATCAAACTCGGACACGTCGTGCGCATTTATGCAACGGTCAATCGCGCTTTTCGTACCTCGATGGAAGTTGGTGTCAAAGTTCTTCGCGAAGACCCCATCAACGGGTCAACGGCGCATGTTGCGACGGCATATCTGACCTTTGTTGCCATTGACCAGTACGGCAAACCGCTGGTTGTACCGCCGATTGAACCACGCACACCCGAAGAGCAGCGCCGATACGAAGCAGCCGAGATTCGTCGCCGTCAACGACTCGAACAGCGCGAACTGCTGCGCAAGCGGCACGAGGAAGTGCAGAACCAGCAGCGTTCTAGTGCATGTTGAACCGACTCTGAGCAAAGCAATGATGCAGTCTGCCCGTGAGCAGTTTCGCATTCTCTCTGATGGCGTTGCCGACATTCTACCCGAAGATGAATTCCGTGCCAAGCTCGAGCGCTCCGTGCAAACAGGTACACCACTGCGTGTCAAGCTTGGTTGTGATCCATCGCGTCCAGACCTGCACATTGGGCATGCTGTTGTGCTGGAAAAGCTGCGGCAGTTTCAGGAGCTTGGTCATACGGTGATCTTCATCATCGGTGATTTTACGGCGATGATCGGTGATCCAAGTGGGCGCTCCAAAACACGACCGGCGCTGACGCTCGACGAAACGCAACAGAACGCGCAGACCTATCTCGACCAAGTGGGTATCGTGCTCGATGTGTCGCGCGCAGAGATCCGTCATAACTCCGAATGGCTTGCACGGCTGACGTTTTCCGATGTCATTCGGCTGGCATCACAGGTGACGGTCTCGCAGATGCTCGAGCGCGATGACTTCCACGACCGTTTTGAGCGTGAACAACCAATTGCGCTGCATGAATTTCTCTACCCGCTGGCGCAGGGGCTCGATTCAGTGCAGGTACGTGCTGATGTCGAGATCGGTGGGACCGACCAGCGCTTCAATTTTTTGCTCGCACGAGAACTCCAAAAGCATGCCCGACAGGAACCCCAAGCGATCGTGCTACTCCCGCTTTTGGAAGGGACCGATGGGGTACACAAAATGAGTAAGTCTCTGGGCAACTACATTGCGCTGCTCGATTCACCGCGCGAGATGTTCGGGAAGGTCATGTCTATCCCCGATGAGTTGATTGTGCGTTACTATCGGTACGCAACGTTTGCCTCCGCCGAGCAAGCGCAGCAGATGGAAGAGCACTTACGCCAGGGCGTGCTCCATCCACGCGATGCCAAAGCGCTGGTTGCTGAGCGTCTTGTCGCACGGTATCACGGCGAACACGCCGCGCAGCTCGCACGGGAGGAGTTCGACCGTATGTTCCGACAAAAACAATTGCCCGATGAGATCGAGACAGTCGAGCTTTCGCTTTCACCACCGGTGCCACTAGTGGATGTTATCGTTGCTGCAGGACTGGCACCATCAAAAAGCGAAGCGCGACGATTGCTTGCTCAAGGCGGTGTGTCGGTTGATGGCAACCGTATCACCGAGATCGGTTCACGCATCGAGACGGGCGGAGAGTACATCATCAAGGTTGGCAAGCGCCGTTTTGCTCGCGTCAAGTTTGGCACGAGCTAAGTGTATTCTCGCCGACGGCTGGTTTATTTCCCCAGTAAGCTCCGCGCGATGACCATTCGCTGAACTTCGCTGGTCCCCTCGCCGATGGTCAATAGCTTTGAATCGCGCCAGTACTTTTCGACGGGGTATTCCTTGATGTAGCCATAGCCGCCATGGATTTGAATAGCATCTTCGGCAGTGCGAACGGCAACCTCGCTGGCATAGAGCTTAGCTTGCGATGCTTCGCGGCGAAATGGTTTACCCTGGTCGCGAAGCCAGGCAGCGCGGTAGGTCAGAAGGCGAGCCGCCTCGATTTCCATACTCATGCGAGCCAGCTTCATCGAAATGCCCTGGTGCTCAACGATAGGCTTGCCGAATTGTACACGCTCTTGTGCGTATCGCATAGCCGCTTCGAATGCACCCTGCGCCAGTCCCACCGACAGTGCTGCAATCGTTATTCGTCCGCCGTCGAGGATAGCGAGCGCTTGTTGGAATCCCTCGCCCTCTTGACCGAGACGGTTGGATGCAGGGACACGCACATCATCGAAAACCAGCGACGCTGTATCGCTGCACCGCATACCGACCTTGTTTTCTTTTTTCGTGGCGTAAAAGCCTGGCATGGATTTATCCAACACAAATGCGCTGATGCCTTTTTTCCCTTTGCTCGGATCGGTCAGAGCCATGACAACGGCGATCGTGCCAACATTGCCGTGGGTGATAAAATTTTTGCTGCCGCGGAGAATGTAGCTATCGCCGTCACGGATGGCAACTGTCTGCATCGCTCCGGCATCGGAGCCGGAGCCGGGCTCGGTTAGTCCCCACGCGCCGAGCGTTTCGCCGTGCGCAAGAGGACGGACGTACTTTTCTCGCAGATACTCGCTCCCAAACCGATAGATGTGGTACGTACACAATCCATTGTGTGCCGCGACACCCAGCGCAACAGCAGGACAGACACGCGCGATTTCTTCAACGATAATCGCACACTCGAGCGCACCCAAGCCAGCGCCGCCCAATTCGGGTGGGATCAGAATACCGAGAAAGCCAATGTCGGCGAGCTTCCGGAATATGTCGTGGGGGAACTCTTGCGTTTCGTCGAGACGGGCAACGTGCGGACGAATTTCTGCTTCTGCAAAGTCGCGCGCCAGTTGCCGAATCTGCTCTTGTTCGGGGCTGAGTGCAAACGATACAGTTGAGGTCATAGCGTCGAGCATTGCACACACGTTGGAGTAAAGTTTTACAGACAGCATAACACCGGTGACCGGGTGCGCAGTTTCAAACTCAGCAAAGTTACAATCCGTATGCTTGCATGAAGTTTTTTCGAGGATCGCCGATAACTACCACCGACACCATCCTTTCATCCAGCGATGCGATTAGACGTGGATAGCTATCTGGCGCAATTGCCCGAACAGGAGCGCTATGCGATGCTCGAACAGCTTTGGCTGTGGGGCAGCAGTGCTGCCGTTGCGGGAGCTGTCCTGATTGCGCGCGCTCTCTGGCAGTTGCTGATGCCGTAGGGCAAGGGTTCAGGTTTGCCTGTTGTGTAGATTCGCACCGCAAATGGTTGTTGAATCTATACGGAGTCTTCAAATGGTGGCTCGACGTATCGCCAGTGTCTGCTTTGTGTGTGTTGTGATCATCGGCTGTGGCAAGAAAACTGAGCCTGTCCCGATCGAAGGGTGGGAGCGCTACACCGATCCAGTACGGAATTTTTCGATCGAGTATCCGGCTAACTGGTCGCATCGTTCCATTCCAGGCGAGCATTTTTATGCCATCTCCATCGCGGGAGCCGAACAGCGTTTTGTCGAGTACGGCGATGGTCCTGCAGCGGCAAAGCTTGACATGCGGGTGATCAAAACGGCAACGCCATTGGAACAGTTCATCAAAGAAGACAAAGTCTTCGCCGATGAAGCGTACACCCAAGAGCAAACGTCGCTCGATAGTGTACCGGCAATCAAGCTTTCCTATCAATTCGAAGCGTCGGACGGAAAATTCAAAGGCTTCAAGGTTTATGCGGCTAAGGATAGCTTCATCACAACCATTGAATTTGCTGCATTCGGTGGAACATACGATGTGTACACTGCTGCGATCGAGCGAATTCTGAAATCCGTCCGTCTGCCGCGTGTGCAAACGGTACCGCGAATGGACACAACACCGAAAGGTCCGGAGCCGCCATCGGCAACATTTGTGCGAGCACGAGGTAGTGGCTACAGCCTCGAAATACCGGACAACTTCCGGGTCAAAGGGATCAGTGCCCAAGGTGCACTGGGTGGGTCGGAGTATCTTGGCAGTCGGCTGGATTGCACGATACGGGTTGATATCCTCGATGCATCGAAGCAATCAAAGCTGGATAAAATCGCTAACGACAACCGTGCAGCATTCGGCGGCGGAGAACCTCAAAAAACCAAGCTCGGCGGTGTCGAGGCGGTTGTTTTCTCGTACTCGCCGCAGAGAGGTATTCAACGTCAGGTGTACTTAGCCGTCAAGGACAACAAGCTATACCGCGTTTTCTTGACCTGGAATAAGCAAGAAGAGACAACCTACAAACCCGTCTTCGACCGTGCGATCGCGTCGTTCAAGTTTGAGTAGAGCGGCGCTACCAGCGGAACATTAAGCCAGCGAAGATGCGAATGTCGTTGGAATTGAGCGTACCCAGTCTCTGGCTGAAAGCCTCAAGCGTGGACATATCGGAGAGCGGGAATGTGTAGCGTGCATCGGCGACCAGACTGAGGAACCCAAGCGGAATTTCCAGTCCCGCACCGATGTCGGCTGCTGCAACGCTAGTGCGAGCGCGAGGCTTGACATCGAGTGGTATGGAACTATTCAAGCCTGTTGTATCAGTGCGTAACGATGTCGTTGCCGAAAGCTGAATGCGCACGTTCGGTCCAGCAAAGATGTAGCCACGAATGCCGCTTGTACCCGTTGAAATCTTGAGCAGGATGGGTATTTCGATCGAGGTGATTTGATGCTCGAACTGAAGTGTCTGCGGCATGGATGGTGGCAGCGAGTCTGGTGAGTATTGAGCCAGGACGCTTCGGGCTATATCGGTTGTTGTTGTTCGAACGCTATAGGTTGGTTCCAACTGCAGCGCGATAACACCGACCAATGGAAATTCCTGCACTGCGGCAATCGTGAAATTGGCAAGGTCTTCGGTTGTTAGGTTTGCCGAGGAATCCGCAGCGTATTTCCACATTGGCAACGTTGCGCCAAGCTTGATACCCGATGCTTGTGCCCAGAGGGTGACCGGCAGTAATGCACAAAAAAGCAACATCGTGGACCGCATAAAAGCAACCATTTCAACTGTTGAACAATTTTTTCCAAAATACGGCAATAAAACGCATACGTAGCCGTTTATGGAGCATGCTTCTGCATAATGCCTACATTGTCCGTGCTGTATTCCCGGAATTTCCCCGACGACGCCCGCCGATTGTAACTCAGAGATGGCAGAAGTAGAATAATCACCAGTTGTTTTTTTCGAGGACCCCAAAGTGAGTCTTCAACCATATCGCATGGATGCCAGCGATGAGCAATTCATCGCAGCGCTGCCGCATCGCGCCTGGCAGCTTTTGCGACACATTTCGCGGTGGCAGCAATGGAATTCCATTGTACGGGTGCTGAGCGCACGTCCGGCAATGAACCCGATCCGCTTTTGCTGGAAAGCCAGCGGTATCCGCTTCCTAAGCGAGATTACAGCCGAGCGCCCCACGCGGACACTTCAGTGGAAGAGCGTTGCCCGCGGAATTGTTGCCCAACGCTCGTGGATGCTGTTGCCCGAAGGGACAGGCACCCGTGTGATCACGCACGTGGACGCAGAAGGCATTGCGCTGAGCATTCGTCCGGAGTCGTCGCGTCGCTTACTGCGACTGCGGACGCGGCAGATGCTCAATGCCCTGCGCCGAGCAGCAGAATCTCAAGAGCGCGTCGCCTCGATAAACTAAGCGCTCGGCTAAACCTCCTCGCCGTGGAGCACAGCCTGGTATTCCTGCACGAGCTTTTGTTGCACGTGTGGAGGAACCGGCTGGTATTCGGCGAACTCTGCGGTATAGACAGCCCGTCCCTGAGTCATCGAGCGTAGTGCCGTCGAGTAGCGATCCAGCTCAGCCAGTGGCATGCGCGTGTAGATGCGCTGGTAGTGCCCGTCAGAGTCCATGCCAAGAATCACTGCACGCCGAGCAGGAAGATCGCTCAAGACGTCGCCCATGTACTCATCGGGCACGGTGATCGTAACCGTGTAGATCGGCTCCAGCAGCTTGGGATCAGCTTGCATGAAGGCTTCTTTAAATGCCATCATGCCGGCAGTTTTGAACGCAGCTTCGTTGGAGTCGACGGGGTGCATTTTGCCATCATAGACTGCCACTCGAATGTCGCGAGCCGGGCTTCCGGTCAGAGGAGCAGCGCTCATTTTATCCATGATGCCCTTGACGATGGCAGGCATAAATCGGGCATCAATAACACCACCGACGATGCAATTGAGGAACACCAGCTTACCGCCCCAGGGCAAGTCATACTCTTCGACGGCGCGCACGGTTAATCCATTCGGCAATGGCATGTCCGGCGTCCAGGGTTCGACGAGCATATGCACTTCGGCAAATTGTCCAGCTCCGCCGGTTTGTTTTTTGTGACGGTACTGCGCGCGTGCTGGACGCTGAATGGTCTCACGGTACGGGATGCGTGGATCGGTGAAGCGAACGTCCACTTTGTAGCGGTGCTGCAATCGCCACTTGGCGACCGCTAAGTGCAGCTCACCTTGAGCGTAGAGGATTGTTTGCTTGAGTTCTTGTGAGTGCTCGACGATGAGTGTGGGATCTTCTTCGTGCAATTGGTGGAGCGCATTACCAACCTTTTCTTCATCGCCTTTATTGAGCGGCTCAACAGCAACGCGGATTTTCGGTTTAGGAAATTCAATCGGTGGAACGACGACATCGCATCCTTTATCCCGCAGAGTGTTGTTGACGTGTGTGTTTTTGAGTTTGACGACCGCACCAATGTCCCCCGCAACAAGCTCGCTGACTTCGCTTCGCTTTTTGCCATCAATGATGTACACATGACCGATCGTTTCGGCGGTTCCTGTTTGCGCGTTTATTAGGGTAGTACCTGGTCGCAGTGTTCCCGAGTACACCTTGAAAAACGACATATCCCCGACATTGGGTTCGCTAATGGCTTTGAAGACGAATAGCACCGTTGGTCCAGCAGGGTCGCAGGCAATCGCATGACCGTGAGCATCGAGGACGGGAGTCGGCAGCTCATTGGCGCTGGGGGCAACGTTATCAATGAATCCGAGGATGCGACCGCTGCCCATATTGTTTTTCGCCGATACGCAGAAGACCGGGAAAAGCTGCCGGCGGATCATCGCTTGTTTGAGTCCAGTGCGCATCTCGTCTTCATCGAGCGAACCCTTGTCAAGGTAGCGATCCATGAGTGTTTCGTCGTTTTCGGCAATTGCTTCGATGAGTTCGGTGTGGAGTCGTTCAGCGCGTTCCCGCTCGCTTTCGGGGATGGGGAGCTTTTGTGGTTTACCGCCTTGGGGAGGAAATTGATAGAGCGTCATTTTGAGCACATCAACGATGGCATTGAAGCCGGTGCCTTCGGCAAGAGGGTACTGCACAACTGTGACAGCCCGACCGAATCGTTCGCGTGCTTGCTCGACGGTGCGCGAAAAGGCGGAGTTTTCGTGGTCGAGCTTATTGACGGCGATGATCATCGGTGTCGAAAATTGTTCAGTGTAGCGCCAGATAAGTTCGGTACCGACCTCGACGCCGCTGCTGGCATTGAGCAGGAGGACACCAGTATCAGCGACGCGGAGTGCTGTGATGATTTCGCCGCAAAAGTCATCGTAGCCCGGTGTGTCGAGCAGGTTGATTTTGTATCCGCGCCAATCCAGGTGCATCAGTGTCGTAAACACCGAACTGCCGCGCTCATGCTCAATGTCGGTGTAGTCCGACACCGTATTGCGCTCTTCCACAGTGCCACGACGCGTGATGGCACCAGACTCGAACAACATGGCTTCGGCTAAGGTCGTCTTGCCGGAACCAGTGTGACCCAGCAAAGCCACGTTCTTGATATGCTGCAGGTCGTACTGCATAGGCGATTTCTCCCAGCGATAGTGAAACAATCCGTCTGTTGTACCAGCTCGTCCAGACGGCTGCCTGCAAACTTAGAAAACTGCGGGTGTGCTGACCAATCGGGTCAATAGTCCGCTATGGAATCGGTCGGCACTCGATGCAATCAGCAGTGATCACCGTATCGCAGCGCCAGCGGTTGTCGGTAGTGGGATAATCGGTCATGGTGTGCAGACCCCGGCTTTCCTTCCGATGCAAAGCACTTCGGACAATGAGCCAGGCAACAGTGGCGATGTTGCGCAGCTCGATCAACGCTGGAGAGAGTTTTGTTCGGCGGTAGAAGTCTTCGATTTCGCTTCGGAGCAGTTCGATACGCCGAAGTGCTCGTTGTAGCCGAAGCTCAGATCGGATAATACCGACGTAGTCTCCCATGATCGCTTGGAGTTCTTGGCGGTCGTGTTGCACCAAAATCCATTCCTCGGTGTTCTGAGTGCCGCTATCGTCCCAGGGGGCGATGTCGTCGAGGACAGCATCGAGTGGAGGCGGTGGTTGAGATACAATGTGTGCGACGGCGCGTTCAGCAAAAACGACGCCCTCAAGCAGTGAGTTACTCGCTAAGCGATTTGCACCGTGCACGCCGGTACATGCTACTTCGCCGCAGGCGTAGAGCCGTTCGATGGTGGTTCGGGCATCAAGGTCAGTCAAGACACCACCGCAACAATAGTGGGCTGCTGGTACGACGGGAATCAAATCGTGGGGAAGATGAATGCCGCGCTCGGCGCATGCCGCAACGATCGTGGGAAACTGTTCGCGGACGCTAGTTTCGTCCAGGTGGCGCAGATCAAGCCAGACGAAGCGATCACCACGGGTTTTCAGTTCATGGTCAATGGCACGAGCAACGATGTCGCGCGGTGCAAGCTCGGCGCGTTCATCGTAGCGAAGCATAAACCGTTCGCCACTGCTATTGCGCAGCACGGCACCTGCGCCTCGCACGGCTTCGCTGATGAGAAATGCCGGACCAGACTGCTCTGGCTGGTAGAGTGCTGTCGGGTGAAACTGAATGAATTCCATGTTTGCAATCGCTGCGCCCGCACGGTACGCCATTGCGATGCCGTCCCCAGTCGCAATTGGTGGGTTGGTGGTGTGTGCGTAAACCTGCCCGCATCCGCCCGTTGCCAGTATTGTTGCGCGCGCGAGAAATTGTTCGATTGCTCCGCTGGCTGTGAGGGCATATGCGCCGTAGCATGTTGGCTGGGACGTGCGGTGCTGACGGGAGCGGAAATGATGCTCGGTAATCAGCTCGACGGCAATAGCATGTTCGATGATTTGCACATTGTGGCTATCCATCACGGCACGGAGTAACGCTGATTCGATGGCGCGACCGGTTGCATCGCGTGCGTGAACGATGCGGTTGCGGCTGTGACCACCTTCGCGTCCTAAGTCGAGTTCTGCATTACGGCGAGTGAATTCGACTCCACACCGCAGGAGCTCTTCGATCACATGCGGTGCTTGCCGGGCTATCAGCTCGACTGCATCTCGATGGCAAAGACCTGCCCCCGCACGAAGTGTATCCTCGATGTGTGCTTCGATGGAATCACCTTCGCCGATAGCTGCGCTGATGCCGCCTTGCGCATAGTTTGTCGCAGATTCAGCGCGCTGCTTTTTGGTCAGCAGAATGACTGTTCCGTGCTCTGATGCTTTGAGCGCAGCGTACAATCCTGCTATCCCGCTGCCGAGCACGAGATAGTCGCACCGCCAAATACCGGCTCTCAATGGATACGGCGTGGTTGTAGCTTCTTGAGTTGTTCGTGCAGTTGTTCCAGTTTCGGTCGAAGCGATTCCATCATTTCGTAGAACTGCTTGCTGAAGGCGTCAACGTTCTTGAGCGCCTCCGAAAGCTGCTCGATTGCTTGTTCGATAGCCTCCAGCATGTTTTTGTGCATGCGTGGAATAGTGTTCCACCGCGACAGAGCAGAATCGAGGTTGTATTGGCGCGCAAAGTCCTCCAGATTCTGCAGGTATGTTTGGAGTCTTTCGCGCCACTGCTGTTCGATTTGTTGGAATTGTTCTGGGTCGGGTGGTGTGTAATGTGGAGGAGGGAGTGGCGGCGCCATTTCGAGGTCTGGCGGCAGTGGGGGGACAACTTTGTCTTCCGTGGATAACTTGTAGCGCTCGAGGAATTCTTGGGCGCGTTTGAACAGGCGCTGTGCATGCTTGTACATCTGCTCTGCGTACTTGTATTGCTCTTCAGCCTGGCGGAAAAAATCCTGGAGAGACTGGTGATCGCTATCGAACTGCCACGAACCCTTTGGTGATCGAAGCCATTCGGGCAGTTTGTCAATCGGTAGTCCCTGGAGTTTGGGCAAGACGATGACGGTATCAAGTTTGCCGTTGGAATAAAGCTTTATGACCATCGAGTCTGGCTTGGGGTCGGTGGCGTTGGGATTAGAGCGGTGGTGTTCGATGTCGGCTCCCAGAGCGCAGGCAAAGCTGAGCAGGGCAAGCAATGCACGTGTGCGCATGGCAAATGGATACGTTGGTGGGACTACGCGCGCTAAAATAACAAAAAATCGCTGCACTGATGGCAGCGATTTGGGTTGAATAACAGGGACTCTCTACTATGCAGTCACACAATCGTTCGATGGTATCTGGACTTCTGAATGCTGAAGAGCTGATTGGTAGAGTGCCTCGATCACCATCAAGCGTTCAACAGCTTCGTCGGCGGTGGAAACAGTCGGAACTAACCCTTGCACACCAGCGATGAAATGTTTCAATTCAGCTTCATAGGAACGAGTGTAGATTTCGACTTTCGAGGTTGGTTGTGGTGGGGCTGCGATCGAAACACCGCTTTCTTGCTGACGAATTACCTTGAACGGGTTGATAAATGCGCTTCCGTTCTTGCCATACACGTTGCAGTAGAACAGGTCCTCCGGCCGGACAAGAGACCAACTGGTTTCAATGGATGCTACGCTGCCATCGCTGAAATTGAGCGTGGCTATGGCAACGTCTTCGACTGTTGGATGCGTGTTGTAGAACAGCGACGCATTCACCGAGCGAACCGTCGTGTTACGAAACAGGTAGAGCAGCAAATCCACCAGTACTAATCCCAGCTCGAAGAGAACGCCGCGTCCGTGTTGCTCTGCCAGTGCCATCAGTCGTCCATCGCCGCTGTGGGGCTTAAGCCAGCCTGCTTTTGCATAGTAAATGTGCCCAAGCTGTGTTTGCTCGATGTAGTTTTTCATCAGCACGACATCACTGCGGAAGCGATGGTTCATTCCGACCATGAGCTTTGTGCCGTGGCTCCGTGCTTTTTCGGCAAGGAGTGCGGCTTCGTCGCTGGTGCGAGCAAACGGGCGCTCGACAAATACATCCCATCCTGCTTCGATGCACGCACCGACGACATCGGCATGGGCATCGGTCGAAGTGCAGACATCAACAGCGGTGATCGGCAAATGGCGAAGCTCTTCGACAGAGCGTGCTGCATGGGGAATACCAAAGCGCTCGGCGACCGCTCGGGCTTTCGAGTAATTCCGGTCGCAGACAGCAACAAGCTCCACGCTGGGAAGACGCCGAAGGATTGGCAGGTGGACACTTTGTGCAAGATTGCCGGTGCCGATAACGGCAAGAGCGATTTTCTTCATGATTGCCTCCGTTCGTTGAGGTGGTGGCGATAATAAAACCGCGGCGAATATTGTGCCAATCTGAAAATTGTTCCAGCATTTATTTGGCGTAAGCATGCGGCTGCACTGCATGCGCAGCAGAAATGCATCAGTCACAGGGTTTGTTTCACCCTGCGTGCTGCAGCGGTGGTGTCAACGTTTTTGCACAGTGTCTGGTTCCACTGACGGTTAGAGCGTTGGCAAGAGCACCGAGATCAATTGCTCCAGTTTTGGCGAGGCTTCCTCTGCTGCTGCGATGATCTCTGCAGCCGAGACAGGGCGCAGTGAGTCGGGGAAACATTCATCGGTAAGCATCGAAAAAGCGAGCACCCGCAGTCTGGCATGGACGGCTGCAATCACTTCCGGAATAGTACTCATCCCAACTGCATCAGCGCCGATACTACGCAGAAAGCGATACTCAGCACGCGTCTCGAGATTGGGACCATGAACGGCAACCAACACACCCTCCTGGAGCGGGATCCGATGCTCGATCGCACACTGTCGGGTACGGCTGCGAAGCTCAGCGCTGTAGGCATCGCTCATGTCCGGAAAACGATCCCCGAGTGTGTCGTCGTTAGGACCGATGAGCGGACTGCTTCCCATCAAGTTGATGTGGTCGGCGATCAGCATGACATCACCCCGGCGGAATAGTGGATTAAGTGCGCCGGCAGCGTTGGTAAAGATCACCGTTTTGACCCCAAGCGCCTTGAGTAATCGCACACCGTAGGTTACCTGCTGCATCGAGTATCCTTCGTAGTAATGGACTCGTCCTTGCATAATCGCAACTGGTACGCCCGCCCATTGACCCAGCAGAAGTTGCCCGCGATGACTCGGTGCCGTTGAGCGAGGCATGTGGGGGATGTCTGCATACGGTATGCTTGCTACGACGCTGCACCGCTGGGCAAGACGATCGAGTCCTGTACCGAGCACAATACCAACCGTCGGTGCATGCGTCGTTATGGTGCGAATGGCAGCAATGCTTTCCTCAAGCTGTTGTCGAAGATTGTGCATGGTCGGCTAACGGATGATGAGAAACTGTCGGAGTCGTTGTGGCTGCTGATGCATCAACGGGCAAACGAATGTGAACGGTTGTACCGCTTCCTTCGGTGCTGACAACCTCGATTGTGCCCCCGTGCGCCTCGACGATCCAGCGGACAATTGCCAATCCCAAACCGCTACCGCCGATTTTTCGGCTACGGGCTTTATCCACGCGGTAGAAGCGATCGAAGATATGAGGCAAATCCTCCGCGGGAATACCGATTCCACTATCGCTGATCGTAAGGTGGACTTGAAGAGTATCCAGGTAAAGGTGGACGCTGATCTGACCTCCGGCGGGAGTGTACTTGACGGCATTGTCGAGCACGTTGATGAGCACTTGGCGTAAGCGGGTCCGATCGCCGAGGATTTGAATGAACGGTTGCACTTCGACCCGGAGCTGAAGGTTGTGTTCTTCTGCGAGGACCGAAAAATCTTCGCATACATCGAGCACCAATTGACTGAAGTTGACCAGCTCGCGCTCTATACTGACCTGACCCGACTCGGCTCGCGATAGCTCGAGCAAACCTTCGACGACTTTCGATAGGCGCACGACTTCTTCGAGCGCACTCGAGAGCACAGCTTGATACTCTTGAGTGGTGTGGGGGCGACGCAACGCAAGCTCCAATTCGCCGATCAGAATTGCCAGCGGAGTTCGCAGCTCGTGCGATGCATCGCTGGTGAACTGCTGGATCTGCTGGAATGACTGCTCCAGGCGCGCAATCATGTCGTTGAGTGTGGATGTCAAGCGTGCAATTTCGTCGTTGACCGGTGGCATTGGGAGTCGGATGTTCAAATGCCGAGCGCTGATGTCTTGTGCAGCCTTGGTGAGCACCTCCACCTGGCGGAGCGAATATCGTGCAAGCCAGTAGCCACCGAGCACTGCAACAAACAGCACCAGCGGTAACCCAATCTTTAGTGCGAAAAACAGTTCAGCCAGAGTTTGTTCGATTTCGGTGAGTGGATAGCCGACGACAATTTCCACTTGCTGCGACCGTACCGCGGCAATGCGGTAATGCTCTCCTCCAATGGCAATTGTTTTCAGCAGTGGGTACGGCGGTGGTAGCGGTTCATCCTGTGTCAGGGTAGCAAACGTTGGGAGTGTATCGCGCGTGGCGGTTGAATGCCACAGTAACGTGCCAGCGGTATCGGCGATTTGAATAGCGAAGGTTCGTGCATTGAGCAGGATATGCTCGTAGATTGCCATCCAGACAATATCCGGCTCTTCGGTTGTGGTGTCGCTCCGAAGGGTGTCGCGTGGCGGTGGAGCCTGGTCAAACGGCAGTAGTTGTGCTCTTCGTCGGCGAGGGCTGCGCAGCGGACGACGGGACTCCTGCTGCTTCTGCTTGATCATGTAATCGAGCGATGTTACAACCCTGCTCAGCGAGGCATCGAGATTTTTCGAAAGGCTTTCTGACACTGTCCGATACAGCGCACCGCCAAATGCACCAAGCGCAACGGTGACCAGTGCAGCATACCACAGTGTTAGCCGCCATCGAAGCGGGAGTCGGCGCAGAATCGTTGGCATTCGGTTGTGTGCTAAGATCCGCACTGCAAAGATGCGGAGGCTTTATGCTCTTTGGCAAGGGGCTGTATTTTTGCTACCCAATTGTCGTTGTACTACCGTAGTCCTTCACACAATGGAAATTTCCCTCCAGCCGCTGCACATCAGCGACGATACCTTTGCGCAAGAAGTCTTGCAATCGTCGTTGCCCGTTCTGATAGACTTCTGGGCTGCCTGGTGCGGTCCGTGCCGACAGATCGCTCCCATCATTGACGAGCTGGCTGAAGAATTGCACGGCAAAGTCAAGGTCACGAAAATGGATGTTGACAGCAATCCTCGCGTGCCGATGGAATACGGTGTCCGATCTATTCCTGCTCTGCTGATCTTTCACCAGGGGAAGCTGGTTGATACCATTGTCGGTGCTGTGCCAAAGCGGATGATCCTGGAGCGACTCCAGCCATATTTGTCGTAGCTCCCGGTCAGGTACTCTATGCCGAATGCCCGACGGTGGTGGCAACTGACCCTGACCCAGCAAATTTTGCTCGGTCTGCTGTTGGGTACGATACTGGGAGCGCTGGTTCCCTCGTGGGCAACAGAGCTAAAGTTTCTGCGCGAGATTTTTCTCAACCTGATCAAGAGCATCATTGCGCCACTGATTTTTGGTGCAGTCGTAGCTGGCATTGCCGGGAGTGGCTCACTCAAAGCGGTCGGGCGTATCGGAACAAAATCACTGATCTACTTTGAGGTCGTAACAACTCTTGCGCTTGTCATTGGGCTCGTCGTTGTTAACATCACCCAGCCAGGGCAGGGTCTTGTGTTGCACGCCGATGGCACGCACACCGAGATGCTACCAACCGCCAAGCCAAAGACGCCCATCGAAATTATTGTGCACATCTTCCCAGCGTCTATCATCAAAAGCATGGCGGAAGGGGACATCCTGCAAATCGTCGCATTCTCGACAATCTTCGGACTTGCCACGGCTGCAGCCGGTGATCGGGCACGACCAATCGTTGAGTGGTGCGAAGCACTCTCGCAGGTGATGTTCCGCTTTACCGAGCTTGTCATGCGCTTTGCACCGATTGGCATCGGTGCTGCTATGGCATATGCGATCGGGCATCAAGGGCCGGGAGTGCTGGTCAATCTGGGCGCTCTGGTTTTGTCACTCTACGGTGCGCTGGTGCTCTTTGTGGTGCTGGTGTTTGGTGCGATTGCTCTGCTGATTCGGTTGCCCCTGCGATCGTTTTTTGACGCGGTTCGTGAACCGTTCATGCTTGCATTCGTTACCACCAGCAGCGAAAGCGCACTGCCCATGGCGATGGAGAATATGGAGCGCTTGGGCGTGCCCCGGCGAATCGTTGGTTTTGTGATGCCGCTGGGGTATTCATTCAACCTCGATGGAACAACGCTCTACTTAGCGATGGCGTCGGTGTTTCTGGCGCAAGCAATCCAAACAACGACGGGTCAGCCGTTCTCAATCGAGCAACAGGTGATGATGATGCTCGCGCTTATGATCACATCGAAAGGTGTGGCGGCAGTCCCGCGTGCGTCTCTGGTTGTGTTGCTGGCAACAGCATCATCGTTTCTCGATCCGGGGCTTGTTGCCGTTGGTGTCGCAGTCATCTTTGGTGTTGATGAATTCATGGACATGGCGCGGACCTCGGTCAACTTGCTGGGCAATTGCTTAGCCACAGTCGTCATTGCTCGATGGGAGGGCTTGCAATGGCGGGATGGTCGTTTAGTCGAACCCGAAGCCGATCATGCCGACCTTATTGCTGGCTCGATAGCTACCGCAGATCCACGCTAAACAATCCAATCGCTGCACGACGCGTGCACTGATTCACCGCTGCTCAGAGCGTTCGGTCAGCTCCTGACGACGAGCCATACGCTCTGCCTGGCGAGCTTGATCGCGCTCAATTTCTTGAAACACACGTGTCATCAATCGTTCAACGGCAAGCTTGAGCTCGCGTACTTCTTCGGTTGCCGGAACAAAGTCTGCAATAAATTGCTCAAGCTGCCGGCGATTATTCGCGACTGTTTTATCAACGCCCCCGAAGGTTTCTTTGAACCATTCGATGAAGGTGCGCCGGATCGGTGTGGTTGCCAATTCACCGAGCGGTTGCTCCAGAATGCTGCGGTCCTGCCGGATGTGCTGCAGCAGGGTCTCGAAGGCTAACAGAGTCGCGATTTGCTCAAAACCATTCGACGATGTCAGCGAGTTTTCGATCGTTTCGAACGACTTTTTGAAGAGCGCAATCTCTTCGGGTACGCCAACGGTGGCGAAGATGAAGTACAGCTTACTGATGTCCTCGTGCGTGACGTACGTACGTGCGCGGAGTAACGCTAATGCGCGCAGTAAGTCCAGTGACTTTGCTTGTGTTCGAGGCGAGATGTAGAACTCGCGATATTCATCAGCTTTTCGACCGCGATTGGTTTCGCGAAGCGCGCGGTTACGCAAATGCTCGAAATGGCTGATCACCAGATTTGCAAAGTAGAGGTCTTCTGGTCGGAGTGTGATGGTGATGGTTGGGTTGTTGCCGGTGATGATTGTGTGCATGTACTTGAGTTCGGCAAAGGGGATTTTGCGCGGCGGCTCGGCAGGTTTGCCACCGTGGAGAAGGTACTTCTGGGCAATCTTGTATTGAACGTAGGGTTCTTTGTCGGGTAGAATCAGCGCTTTGTACAAAAAGCGATCCAGGATTGCTTCGGTGACTTCACTGACGCGCAGGTAATTGGTCGCTGCTATGACGGTGTGAATGTTCGCCGGTTGATGGTGAGTGCCGCGTATCAAGCGGCGTTCGTTGAGAAGTGATAGCAATGCACGAAGCGTGAAGTCGTTCGCATCGAAAATTTCGTCAATAAACCCGAACTCGCTTTCGACCAGCGATCCTTCGGTGTTGTGCTTGAGGATACCGCGCTTGAGCAGCTCCAAATCAAGACCGCCGAAGTACGAATCCGGCTGTTGCTCTTTGCTTGCTTGGATGCGAAAGACCCGTGCACCGTCGAACATGGAAAAAATCTGCTCAGCCAGCAGTGTCTTGCCGACGCCGGTTCGGCTCTGCAATAACATGTGTTCGCCGGTCAGTAAGGCGCAGAAGGCTTGCTCGATGATTTCGTCACGGTTGACCACCCGCTGCCCAATAAACGCAGCGGCTTCCTTGAGCTTGAGCGCGATTTCCTCGACCGAAAGAAGAATCGGTTGTTGATCCATGGGGCGCTGCTATTGTTGATCGCGTGCCGAAAATACAACCGCGGTGCGTCAGGAGAATAATTTTGCCACCTAACCAACCTCTGACCAGATCGTGATTTGATGCGATGGCGTTTTGAACGGAATTGGCTTGACACGGTCTTGATCGTTGGGCTTGTCGTGATGCTCTATGGGTTGACCGCTGCACCGGACGTGTACTACACCGACTGTGGGGAGCTTGCCGGTGTGTGCGCAACCGCCGGCGTCGCACATCCAACGGGCTATCCGCTCTTTTCGATACTCGGATACGCATGGTTGCAGCTTCCCTTGCCGCTTTCGCCGATTGCACAACTAAACATTTTGATGATTGTCCTCGGTGCAATCGGCAGCGCTATTGCTCACCGAGTGTTGCTGCGCTTAGTACCGCGTGTTCTTCCGCTCGATGATCGCACAGTGCGCATGAGTGCATTACTCGGTGCGCTCCTTCTGGCAACAGCACGGACGATCTGGGCACAAGCACTTACTCTGGAGGTGCACATCCTGCAAGAAGTGCTCATACTGGGTCTGATCTACTGGCTGGTACGATGGGAGCAGCAGCGCCAGCGCCGCGATGCTATCGGATCTGCGCTCATGCTTGGTCTGTGCTTTGCCAATCATCTGTCTGCAATTGTGCTGATTCCAGGTGTTGTCGTTTTTGCGCTGATGGTGGGTACTGGACGCATACAGGACCGTATCCGATCGCTGGCAATACCGGCTGCCGTGACGCTCTCGTGTGCGGTGCTCTATGCCTATCTGCCCCTGCGAAGCATGGCTGAACCACCCTTCAACTGGGGAGAAGTGCACCGCAGCCTCGATAAGTTTTTCTACCATGTTCTTGGCAAGCAGTATTCGGTGTGGATGTTTAGCGGCCAGTGGCGGCAGCAGTTGAGCGTCTTCTGGTCGCTGCTGCTGCCGAATGTTGCCGTGCCGCTTGCGGTGTGGGGAGCGTGGGTGCTCTGGCGGCGCCAGCGTCGCGTTGCAGTCCTGCTCATGCTGATGGTGATTGTGTGTGTGAGCTACGTTGTCCACTACAGCATCCACGACATTGAGCCGTACTTTCTTGCTGCGTTTATTGGGTTGAATCTTGCCGTCGCAGTGGGGACTGCAGCGATGTGGCGTCACCGACGATTGCGGATCATCGCGCTGGCGTTACCACTGGTGTACACTGTTTGGAATTGGCGACCAAACGATCTGCATACTCATCATCTTGTTCGGGAGTATGTCAAGCTCGTCGTTGAGCCATTGCCGAAAGGCAGCATTCTGTTCTCGCAGCAGTGGGATTATTTCTGCTCGGCGTTTTGGTACATGCAGCAGGTCGAAGGGTATCGCCCCGATATTGTGCTGGTCGAAAAAGAGCTCCTGCGGCGCACCTGGTACATAGGGCAACTTCGGCGATGGTATGGCGAGCCAATCGAACGTTGCTCGACCGAGATTGCTGCCTATCTGCCGTTGCTGGAAGAGTTCGAATCTGGAAGCATGCCGCAAGAGCGATACAGTGTGATTCAGCGCGCGTTCGTTGGACTGCTCCAGGCGATTCTGAGACGAAACGCGGATCGGTATGCGTTTGCAACGCCGGAGGTGCTGGAAACCGAACCCGATTTTGCAGCGCTTGTTGACGGGCAGCCGTATGGTGCAACCATTGCCCTGCACCGCGATAGCTCACTACCACCGCCGATGATTGTCGAACCGGGGACGCTCATTGCCAGTGCCCGGCGCTACGCATCAGAGCGACTCGATCGCGGACTCATTGCGTTAGCTGCGATGGCATACATGCGAACCGGCGATGCCTATTTCACCGGCGATGCACGCTCCCGCCAGATGGCTGCTGCCTGCTACCGCATTGCGCTGCAGCTCGACCCGCGACAAATCCAGGCACAGCAGCGACTGCAGGCTTTGAGCGCTGCCTCCAGTACAGACGCTGCACTCCACCCATAGCTGCACTTCTTGCGCTGTGGCAATCGGACTGCATGGGCTTACATGCAGGTGCTCCATCAGCGGCTTGCCGCTTCTCCTACCTGCGTGATTGTTCGACGTGGAGGCGATGCAAGATGCGATGAGCAATCGGAGCCAGTAGCACACCGACAGTCGCTAAAAATGCCACACCGCTATAGAGCGCATAGCACGCAGCGAAGAGTTTTCCAGCCGTGGTGTGCAGTTGATTGACTGGTCCCATGCCGCCCAGGATCATTGCAGCTTCGAGTAGCGCGTCAATCCATGCCAACCCTTCGAAATAGTGGTAGCCTGCCACACCGATCGCCAGCGAACATGCCAGCAACAGACAGGCAACCATACCGTGACTGAGAAGACGCCGCAAAAAAAGACGACCCTCTAGCAACGGTTGTGAGCGATGCTCGTAGTGACCAATCCGGAAGAGCATCACGAAGCCCGCTCAACGTGAATACGGACGTGCGTGCCGTCGAGATCAACAACCGTTCCGCGGTCGCCAAGCGTTGTGTGGACAAGCTCAACCGCCAGCGTTTCGTCCATAACGTAGCTCCGGAGCTGTTCAATGCTTGCGTGCACGTCGGGATCTGGGGCTTCGATTGCAAGACGAATGCGGTCGGTGACGTCGAAACCGGATGTTTTGCGCAGGTTCTGGATACGGTTGACCAGCTCGCGCGCAATGCCTTCGGCGCGCAGCTCTGGAGTGATCTCGGTATCGAGTGCAATGGTCACATTTCCTTCCGATGCCACCATCCACCCTTCGATGTCTTCGCTGATGATCTCAACATCGTCGAGTGTGATGGTTGCGGTGAGCTGATCGAGGTGAAGCTCCAGTTGCCCGTTTGCCAGCAGCGTCCGAAGCTGCGCAGAGTCGAGCGCACGGATGGCATTGGCGACAAGCTGCACGCTCTTTCCGTAGCGTTTGCCGAGAGTGCGGAAGTTCGGCTTTGCTGTGCGACGCACGATGGCGGTGTCATCATCGAGAAATTCAATTGCCTTGACGTTGATTTCCTCGCAGATGAGCTGGGCAACATGTTCAATATCGCGGCGCTGCTGACTCGATACGGGCGGTATCATGATGCGGCGGAGTGGCTGGCGTGTGCGAATGCGTGCCTTCTCCCGCAGCGAGCGAGCAAGGTACACAATCCGCTGGGCAAGCTCCATGCGACGTTCCAGGGTGCTATCAACCAGTGCTGGATTGCCCGGTTCGATCCGTTCCATGTGCACCGATAGCGGATCATCATCGCGGCGAAGGCGCTGGTAGAGGTCCTCGGCTAAAAACGGTGCAATCGGAGCGATGAGCACACTCACAGTGCGGAGCACCTGGTAGAGCGTTTGGTATGCAGCGCGTTTATCCTCATCGCGCTCACCTTTCCAGAAGCGGCGACGATTGCGGCGAACGTACCAGTTCGACACATCACGCCGCACAAAATCCTGCACCAATCGTGCTGCCCGCGTCATGTCGTAGCGATCCATTTCGTCGCAGTAGCGCGTGCACACCGAGTTGAGTGCCGATAGCACCCAGCGATCAATTTCCGGGCGATCGGCAACCGGTATCAGCGGCTCGGATGCGCTGAATCCATCAACGTTCGCGTACAGCGCAAAGAATGCATACGTATTGGTCAGTGCCCGGAAAAAGTCTGCAATGACAGTGGTGCTGATGTCGGCTTCGTTGAAGCGGAGCGGCTTCCAAGGCGGATTGCTCACGACCATGTACCAGCGGACAGCATCGGCGCCGTAGCGCTGCATCATCGCAAACGGATCAACTGTGTTCCCGCGGCTTTTGCTCATTTTTTGTCCGGCACTATCGAGCACCAGTTCGTTGACCACAACCGAGCGGAAGGCAGGCTTATCAAAAAGTGCGGTTGCCAGGTTGTGGAGCGTATAGAACCAGCCACGCGTTTGGTCTATTCCTTCGGCGATGAAATCAGCCGGGAATGACCGCTCGAACAATTCACGGTTTTCGAACGGGTAGTGGAATTGCGCAAACGGCATTGCACCGCTGTCGTACCAAACGTCTATGACATCCGGCACACGGCGGTAGATTTTTCCGTTTCGCTCAAAGACGATGCTGTCAACAAACGGACGATGCAGGTCGAGCTGATCGGCAATTGCTGCAACCGGAACGCGCCCGCCACCTGGTTGTTCGACGAATCCTTCCATCAACTCGGCAATGGAGCCGATAGCGAAGCAATCACCATCATCGCTTGTCCAGATTGGCAGGGGTGTTCCCCAGAACCGATCGCGCGACAGCGCCCAATCTTTGACCTCTTCCAGCCAATTCCCGAAACGCCCGCTTCCGATTTCGGGCGGTTGCCATTGGATCGTGGCGTTGAGTTCGATCATCCGGTCACGGTATTGGGGGGAACGAATGAACCACGACTCACGGGCGTAGTACATGACAGGATTACCCGTTCGCCAGCAATGGGGGTAGGAGTGCTCATAGTCGAAGCTTGCCTTGAGCACTTTGCCGGCTGCCTTGAGTGCGGCGACGATGTCGCGGTCTGCTCCTTCTTCGACGCTTCCGTCGGGGTACGTAAACGTTTTGATGGCGCGACCGGCAAATGCGCGAACCTGCTCGGTAAAATGTCCGTTCGGTGTGACGGGAACCGGCATAGGAAGATGAAACCGTTGCATCAACTCGAAGTCGTCCTGCCCAAAAGCGGGTGCAATGTGGACGATTCCGGTCCCTTCCTCGGTGGTGACAAAGTCAGCAGGGAGCACCCGCAGTGAGTTTGGATACTGATCCAGATCGAGCCGGACGTCGTCGAAAATTTGCTGGTACCGCGTGCCGACCAGTTCGCGTCCGCGCAGGCGTGCGATTTCTCCAAGCTCCCAGTCGGAGGCGAGCAGCTCGGCTCGCTGCGCAGCAATGACGAACCGTTCACTCCGCTCTGGTTGCTTTTTCGACTGTGCCTGGAGCACAACGTACTCGATGTCCGGATGCACAGCCAGCGCTACGTTCCCAAAGAGAGTCCACGGCGTCGTTGTCCACACCAGCAGCGATGCCCCATCCAAGACAGGATTCGACGGTTCGGTAATGGCAACAATCAGGTACACACTCGGGTCGCGCACCGTTCGGTAGCCGAGCGAGAGTTCATGCGACGACAGTGGCGTTTCGATCGTGGGTGACTGCGGCACGACTTTGAAGCCTTTGACGATGAGCCCACGGTCGAAGAGCTGCTTGAGTGACCACCACACACTTTCGATGTATTCGTTTGAGCACGTCATGTAGGCTGAGTCGAGGTCCACCCAGAACCCCATACGGCGTGTGAGGGTGCGCCAGCCGCCGTCCATCGTGATATGTCGCTCGACTAATTGCCGGCAGTAGCGATTGAAACGGTCAATGCCATAGGCGATAATGTCGTTGCGCGTTAGCAATCCCAGCTCTTTGCTTGCCGCAATTTCGACGGGCAAGCCGTGAGTATCCCAACCTGCCTGGCGGCGAACGTAATAGCCACGCATTGTCTTGTAGCGGCAGACGGCATCTTTGATGGTGCGTGCCATCATGTGGTGAATGCCAGGTGCACCGTTGGCGGTTGGCGGACCTTCGTAGAAGTTGAACCAGGGAGCGTTTTCTTCGAGTCGCTGCTGAAGTGAGCGCTCGAAAGCACCGCTGGTGTCCCAAAACTCCAGGATGCGTTCTTCCAGTTGGGGAAAGTTTAGCTCATCCTCGTAGGGTGGAAACATTGCGTCAACATCGTCAGAAAGTGTACGGGCAGTGCGCAAATATCGGGAACGTCCCGTCCGTCTTGGGTCAGTAGTCGTAGCTTTGTGAACAAAAGCATCATCCGATTGGCATCGTATGCAAACGATCGAAGGTACGTACCGGTCGCACTATCGCATTGCCCTTGTTGCATCGCGCTGGAATCAGCTTGTGACCGACCGGCTGGTTGCTGGTGCGCTCGATGCGTTGCGCCGGCACGGAATTGCCTCAGAGAACATAACGCTCATCTGGTGTCCGGGTAGTTTCGAGCTACCGCTCGTTGTTCGCACGCTTGCGCATCGCAATGAGCACGACGCTATTGTCGCGCTCGGTTGTGTCATCCGCGGCGAGACACCGCATTTTGATTTTGTTGCCTCGCACGCTGCCAGCGGAATTGCAGAGGTCATGCTTTCCACAGGTGTTCCGTGTGCATTTGGTGTGTTGACAACAGACACACTCGACCAAGCGCTCGAGCGCGCTGGCGGCAAAGCAGGCAACAAAGGCGCCGAAGCAGCACTGACAGCGCTCGAAATGGCAGACCTTCTCCATCAACTCCGCACGCAATGAACGCACAAGTCGGTTGCATCGCTCCAGCAGCACGTGTTGCCGTTGCACTCGTTGCCATGGGCATGCTTGCGGCGATGATGCTCCATGCGCAGACCAATTCGAACGCACTTGGGTTAGTGCAGTGGCGGTCGCTTACATCGCTCCTGGATGCCCGCGATGTTACCAGCGATCGGGATGGTCGCTTCTGGGTTGCAACCAGCGGTGGCGTTTTCGTTTGCAATCCAAGCACGCGCCAGATTCTGGCAGAATACCGACCGGGCGAAGGATTGCTTGCACTGGATTTTTCGAGCATCATAGCCGCCGACGATGGCAGCATCATCGTTGCGGGTGCAAGCGATGGTACGCTGGAGGTTTTTTCGCCTACCGACGGTCCGCACCGAACTATCACCGACATTCGTCGCGCAGCCGATCAATATCCCCGACGTGCGATCACCGCTTTGCTGGTGCACAACGGTCGCATTTATGCCGCGACCGAGTTCGGGATCGTTGTTTTCGATGCAGTGCAGGGAGTGCCGCTGGAAACGGTTGATGTTGTTGCCACCTTTGCCGCCAAATCAGCCATCACGGCGCTGGCAATTCGCAACGATACGTTGATTGCAGCGGGAGCATCCGGCATTGCGTCGGTATGGCTTGGAGTACCGTCGTTGCGCGACCGTCGGCTGTGGCGTGTATGGCAGCTTCCAGCGCAGTGGCAGTGGGATAGTCCAGCGGTTGCTGTGACGTTCGATGCAGACGGGCGAGTCGTTGTTGCAACGCAAACAACCATTCTCCGCGAGAACGGAGAATCGCTTGAGCTTCTGTGGCAACAACCGTCGGGTAGCACGGACCCGATCGTGAGCATTAGTCGCTACGATGGTCGGATCATCATCGGTCTGGGCAATCAGCTTCTGCGGCTCGATGATGGAATACGTGTTGGTGCGGTGCAGCCATCACCGCTGCGCCGACATCGAACGGTGACTGTTGCTGGCGGCGAGATGCTCGTTGGCTGTACTCAGATGAGCGGGATTACCATCGTCGAGCGCGACTCGGTTAGTGTGATTGCTCCAAACTCCATTCAGAGCAATACCGCCTACGATTTAGCAGTGGACAGAAATGGAAATCTCTGGGTTGCCACTGCATCGGGTGGGCGAGCCGGCAATGGTTTCGCATGCAGAATTGGTTCGCGGTGGCATAGCTTTACACCACAAACGGATCAACGTGTCCCGACGCAGTTCTACTATCGGGTTGCAGCACTGCCCACCGGTGACGTCTGGCTTAGCAGTTGGGGCGCGGGATTATTGCGTGCCCGCATCGCTGGAGATGATTCCATCGCGCTCGATTACTTCAACGCGCACAACTCACCGCTGGTGGGATTTGCCGGAAATCCATCGTACACTGTGCCCGGAAGTGTCGTCGGTGATCGGAATGGCACGGTGTGGATCTCTCACTGGGGAAATTGGATTCAAGGTTCGGCGCACCTGATAGCGCAGGACTCAAACGGACGGTTCTACAGCTTCACCTATCCTGCCAATCCGCCGGCAGTCGGGTACTTCATGTTCATTGCGCTCGATGCTGCCGGCACAAAATGGCTTGGTTCGTATCGCTCCGATGCTGAAGGTAGCGGGATTGCATGGTTTAACGACGGTGGGACAATTGATGATCAAAGCGACGACCGCTGGGGGCGCTTGACTACTCAAGCCGGTGGACTTCCATCGAATACCATCACAGCCTTGGCACTCGATCGAACAGGAATGCTCTGGGTAGGCACGACTGCCGGGCTGGCAACAATTGTCAATCCTGCTGCCGTGCTGAGCGGCAGCCTGCCGTTTGTGCGCACAGTTCGCGAGTTGCGGGGCGTCGCTATCAACGCAATCGCGATTGATGCACTCAACAACAAATGGATCGCTACGCCCAACGGCATTTGGGTTATCGGCGATGATGGCGTGACGATACTCGGCACAATTACACAGCAGCAGTATCCGGTTCTGCTGTCGAACGATGTTCGGGCATTAGCTGCCGACTTAGAACGAGGGATTCTCTATCTGGGCACCGAGCGGGGCATCAATGCCATCGAAACACTGGCGATGCTGCCAATGCAGACCTACCAACTGAAGGTGTACCCTCAACCGTTCGATCCCGACCAACACACACTGACGATCGAAGGACTTGCCGACGAATCGGAGCTACGCATTTCCACTCTCAGCGGTATGACCATTCGCACGCTGCGGACACGAAGCCGCACGACAGTTTGGGATGGGCGTGATGAACGCGGGAATATTGTGCCGAGTGGAATGTACCTGCTCCACGCTGTGTCGGTGCTCAGCGGCGACGGTGCAGTTGCGAAAATTGCCGTCGAGCGCTCAGCGATGGGACGCTAAGGGGCGAGCCAGGAGTTCCTCTGCAGCGTTGGCAATTGCCAGCAGGTATGCAACGCGGCTATCATCATCGAGGGTGCGTTCGACCTGTGCAAGCAATTCGGTTCTCCCATCAGGATACGCTCGGAGCAAGCGAAGCACAATGCGCGCGCCCGTGGTGGTACGCTCCAGCCAACCGCTGACGATTGCTTCCACACCGAAATATGCCAATGCAGCTATTTCCTGCTGCGAGGGCGGCATGCCGGGTTCAGGCTCGTAGAGTCGGAAGTGTGCATAGATACTGTCGCGTGTGTCAATGTCGAGCACGACGTAGGAGGATGACCGCTGCCCACCGGTGATGGCGGCAAGAATTCCGCTGTAGCTTGTTGCGATGTTATCGTCGAACAGTTCCCACCTCGGCAACGATGGATTATCGCGAATTTCCAGACTGGTCACTGCCACCAATGCCGCAGGATAGACTGCACTGGTGCTATCGCCGCGCATGTAGAGGAGCGAATCACCCGTCGCAACGCAGAAGGCTCGTTTGATTGCGTGCAGCAGTGCTGGATCGGCAAGAGGCTGATCGCTCTGTTCCCACCGGTGTCGCACCAGTCCATAGCCACTGCCGCGTTGCAGTGTGTCGCTCTTTTGTAGCTCGATGTCTGCTCGCACAAGGTTTTGGAAGCAGTTGATACGCGCCCGCAGCTTTGATGTTACTGGTGCTGGTCTCGATGAATCGTGCAGACTGGTCTGACTTCGCATGACTAAGCGATAGCGCCCACTCTGCTCAAGAGCCAGCGCAAGAGCTGCCTCGACTTTTTGTGGAGTAATGGCTGAGCAGGTTGCGACCACCGCTGTGCTTTCGAGCGCAATATCTACGCTCTGCGCCCAGCCGATGCTGCTTGCGCATGCCAGCACCAGGAATGCACGCTTTACCAACCGAGCACCCACGCAAAAATGAGCGGCGCAACGATGGTGGCATCGCTTTCGATGATGAACTTGGGTGTCTCGACGCCAAGCTTACCCCAGGTGATTTTTTCGTTGGGTACAGCGCCGGAGTAGGAGCCATAGCTTGTTGTCGAGTCGCTTATCTGGCAGAAGTAGCTCCACAGTGGGATGTCGGTTCGCCCCAGGTCCTGGTGGAGCATTGGCACCACGCAGATGGGAAAATCGCCAGCTATGCCACCGCCGATTTGGAAAAAGCCGATGCCAGGAGGTTGGCAATTAGCGGCATACCACTCTGCAAGCCAGGTCATGTACTCGATGCCAGATTTGACAATGTCCGGGCGCAATTCACCGCGCAGCACGTAGGCAGCGAAGATGTTCCCCGTGGTCGAGTCTTCCCAGCCGGGAACGACAATCGGCAGATTTTTTTCCGCAGCAGCGACAACCCATGAATCGCGCGGATCAATTTCGTAGTACGGTTCCAGCTCTCCGCTTTCGATGAGTTGGTAGAGGTACTGGTGAGGGAAAAATCGCTGACCCTTCTCCTGGGTGCGTTTCCAGACGCGCTCGAGGTGATACTGCAAGCGCCGAAATGCTTCTTCTTCTGGGATGCAGGTATCGGTGACGCGGTTGTAGTGCTCTTCCAGTAGCTGGCGCTCTTGCTCTGGTGTCAGAGCGCGCCAGTTCGGGATGCGCTTGTAGTGTGAATGCGCCACAAGATTCATGACGTCTTCTTCCAGATTAGCACCGGTGCAGGAAATGATGTGCACTTTGTCCTGGCGAATCATTTCAGCAAGCGATTTGCCCAGTTCGGCGGTGCTCATCGCACCAGCCAGAGCAACGAGCATTTTCCCGCCCTGTTCGATGAGGTCCTGGTAGGCGCGTGCCGCTTCGACGACCGTCGCAGCGTTGAAGTGGAGGAAATGCTCCTCCATGAAGCGCGACACCGGACCGCGCTCGAGCGTTTCGGATGCCAGGCGCGTTGGTTCTGGAATGGTCAGAGGGTGTTCAACTGTTTGTTTCATGATGCATCCCCGCATGTGCAATGGTGAAACATAGCAACGGCTGCAAACTTACGATAGCTGTGCAGGTCTAAGCAGCAATGTTCGCTAAGTTTGCAGCCTACCGTGCAGTGCTTTTTAGCCTTGCGGAGGCATTTGTCAAGTTCCACCGACTGATTGAGCATCTACTATGCCACGATTGCATTGGGCAGTCGCGCTGCTGCTGGTGTCGTCTCTGGCAGCGCAGGCGCAGATTTATAAGCCGCTGACATTTACCGAATACACCCTTCCCAATGGTCTGCATGTGATCTTGCGGCAGGACCGAACTGCACCAGTTGTTACCACGGTTGTTTGGTATCGAGTCGGCTCGCGATACGAAGACCCGAAGCGAACCGGGTTTGCTCACTTTTTCGAGCATTTGATGTTCGAAGGCACCGATAGCCTCAAGCGGGGTGAAATCTCGAAGTTGATTCAGCAAGCTGGTGGTGAGTTGAACGCATTTACGTCGTTCGATCAGACCGTCTATCACATGCGCGTTCCATCGAATGCGCTTCCGCTGGCACTGTGGATTGAGTCGCAGCGCATGCGTGGTCTGAAAATTGACACTATTGGCGTCGAGACCCAGCGCGGTGTAGTCAAGGAGGAACGCAAGATGCGCTATGAAAATTCTCCCTACGGCGTGTGGAATATTCGCATGTTTGAGCGTCTGTTTGCGGGTACGCCGTATAGCTGGACGCCGATTGGCGCATCGCAGCACATTGATAGCGCCGCCATTGCTGAATTCAAACAGTTCTACGACCAGTACTACGTTCCCAATAATGCCGTCCTGGTGATCAGCGGTGATTTTGATGAGCCGGAAGCGCGGAGTATGGTCGAGTCGTACTTTGGCTTTCAGCCACCCGGACCACCACCACTGCGAGATTCGATCCAGGTTCCGCCCTTTTACGGGGAAGTTCGCGATACCATCTACGACTCGAAAGCACAGCTCCCCGCTGTGTTCATCGGGTATCGTACCGTTCCCGACGGTCATCCCGATAGCTACGCGTTGCAAATGCTCATGGACATTTTAGCCAACGGCGAAAGCTCGCGCATGTACCGTTCCCTTGTTGACAAAGCGCAGGTCGCCGTGCAGAGTTCGGTGTTCCCCTACGAACTGGAGAAAGTCGGCGCGGCTATCCTGGTTGGTGTTGCCGCGCCCGGCAGAAGCATTGATACCGTCGAGAAAATGATGTACGCCGCCATTGATAGCGTTATCGCGCACGGCGTCACCGAAGCAGAGTTCGTCAAAGCCCGCAACATTGCCGAAGCCCGCTTCATCGCGGACAAAAAAGGAACGTACCAAACAGCGCTGGCGCTGGCACGAGCGTATGCGTTTTTTGAAAACGCAGCGTTTGTCAACACGGAAATGCAGCGCTTCTACAGCGTTCGCCGCGAGGACTTGCAACGCGTGGCAAAAAAATATTTTGGCACACCCAATCGGGTCGTCCTCACGTTCATTCCATCACAAGCGAAGGAGGGCAACTAACATGAATCGCATCGTAACCGTCGCAATCGTTCTGCTGCTGGCGGTTGGCAGCAGCTCGGCTCAACCAAAGCGCGGACAGCAGAAAAAAAGCGAACAAGCACCGCTGATTCCCGTTCCGCAGCAGGTGCTCTCTACGCCCGCAATAGAGCCGCCGAAGGTGTTCGATCCGCGACTGCGTCCGGACATCGGTCAGGTGCGGGAGTATGAATTTCCACGCTACGAGGAAGCAACACTCAAGAATGGCTTGAAAATCTACGTCATCGAGGATCACCGGCAGCCAACAATTGGATTCCGCCTTCAGGTGCGGGCAGGCGAAACCTTCGATGGTGCCAAACCGGGACTATCCTCACTGATGGCAAATCTGCTAACCAAAGGGACCCGCCGCCGTACCGCACTCGACATCGCCAGCGCGCTCGATAGCATCGGCGCGGATCTATCGGCATCAACCGGTGGCGAACTGCTCACCGTTACCGCCAGTGGACTCAAAAAGCACATGCCGCTCCTCCTGGCGATTTTCTCTGATGTCCTGCTCAATCCAACCTTCCCGAAAGAAGAACTCGACAAACTGATGCCGCAGGTGATTGCCTCGATCAAGCAAGAAAAATCACGTCCCTCGCAACTGGCAATGGCACTGTCGCGCATGGTGCTCTATGGACCAGACCACCCCAGTGCGCAGCGCCGCACCGAAGAAAGCGTCAAGGCGATCACCGTTGAGGATATCCAGCGCTTTTACACGACGTACGTCCGCCCCAACAACGGAGCATCGCTGGCGATCGTCGGGGACGTCACGCTCAAAGAGGTTATCCCTCAGATCGAGGCAGCATTCCGCCGATGGGAAGCTTCACCTGTTGACGTCAAGCCTCTACCTCAACCGAAGCCGCTTCCCCGCGGTGTGTACGTTGTGGAGCGACCCGGATCGGTTCAATCTACCATCGTGCTCTGCGGGCTTGCACCAGGGCGCAAAGATCCCGATTACGAAAAACTCGATCTTGCCGTCGAGCTGTTGGGGAATGGCTTCAGTGGACGTCTGTTCAAAACGCTTCGTGAAACCTACTCGTTTACCTACACGCCGTATGCCTTCGTGACGCAGGGGAAGTACTTCAATCGGTTTGTTGCCGGTGCTGATGTGCGCACAGCCGTTACCGATTCGGCAATCTTGGTGCTGCGCCGCGAAGTGGAAAAAGTTGCCAATGAGCCCGCAGCGGAGGATGAGCTGACTGTCATCAAACAAAACCTTCTGGGCAACTACCAGATGAATTTCGAGCAGCCATGGTTTGTAGCGTCCATCCTTCAAAACGCAGACTACCTGGAGTTGCCACCGGAATACTTCAAATCGTATCCGCAGCGACTGATGGCGTACTCGCCCTATGACGCGCTCGCTGCTGCCGAACGGTATTTGCAACCGCGAAATTGGTGGCTAATTGTTGTCGGCAAACCAGGTATCGCCAAAGAACTTGAACGCTACGGCGATGTCTATCGCTACGACCTGGACCTCAAGCAGGTTGGGTCTGCCGAACCAGAAGCTGTCTCGATGAGTGTTGATGAGTTACTTGGTCGCTATGTCAAAGCGCTCGGCGGTGAATCGGCGTTGGCTTCCGTGCAGAGTGTGGTCAAAACATCATCGGTGACGCTCAGTGCAGGCGGACAGCAGTTCACCGGGACGTTGACCGTCAAACAAAAAGCGCCGAATAAACTCTATCAACAGCTCTCGCTGCCTGTGGTGCAACAAGAAGAATGGACCGATGGCACCGCTGCCTGGATAAAACAAGGGCAGCAACCACCCAAACCAATGCCGGACGAATTAGCACGCAACACAATGGACCGTGCAACACTGTTCTACGTCGCAAAACTGCCCACGCTGGGCTACCAGTGCTCGGTCGTCGGAAAACGCAACGGCATGATTATTCTGCGTGCGGTCAAAAGTGGTAAGCAATCGCACTTCTACTTCGACGAAGCAACCTATCTCCTTCGCCGCACCGACTATCAGCAAGGATCGGAGGAAAACGGCATAACGTTGAGCGAATATTACGAGGACTACGCGCCAATCGAGGGCATCATGCTACCTCGCAAAGAACGACTCGAATCGCCGATGTTCAGCATTTCGAGCACAAATTCGTATCAGCTCAACGTGCCCCTTAGTGACGAAGAGTTCCGTCCGAAGGAATAGGGGTGGCAGCAGTACTGTGCTACTGATAAGCATCGCGCCGATGTGATGCGCGCATGTGCAGCGGTTATGCTGCGGATGTGGGTGCGTTTCTACTGGCGCATTGGGCAAGCTGTCGGCGGAGGATGTACCGAAATCCGCTATACCGATCGGGTTCGGTGCCGATGACGGCAAAACCGGCGTGGCAGTTCAGCCGCAGCATTGCGTCCCAGCGTGCTGAAGTTTTCGTCACGATGGCAGAATAACCGTGCTCTTGGCACCAGCGATGTTGGGTTGCTAACAGCAGTGTGGCGATCCCGTGCCGGCGGTAGTCTGGATGGACACCACCGAGCCAACTGTAGAAATCCGTGTCGGAGAGTTCGTAGCCCAGCTTGAATCCAACCATTCGACCATCGCCGATTGCGCAGAGCAAAAGCCAGCGCTTCTGTTTGCCAAGAATAGAGCGCCATCGCTCTGCTTCGTCGCAGAATGGTCGTTGCAGACCGAAGATGAGCTGAAACAGTGAGACCGCCTGCTCAAACAGTGGCGCGCTTGTGTCCGGACATTCGACGATGCTGCAGCGCTGCACTGATGAACTCCGTAATTTGCACGTGTACGAGTTTGGACTGCTGACGCGATGCAAACGTAATGAACACTGAGCATTCACCAATTCGCTTGACCGAGTACAGCCATGGTGCCGGATGCGGGTGCAAACTCAGCCCCCGCGTTCTCGATGACATTTTGCGTGGTCAGACTGTCGGTCGGCGTTCATTCCCGCGCCTGCTGGTTGGTAACGATACACGTGACGATGCTGCTGTCTTTGATCTGGGCAATGGTGTGGGGCTTGTGAGCACCACGGACTTTTTTATGCCGATTGTGGACGATCCCTATGACTTTGGGCGTATAGCATCGGCAAATGCCATCAGCGATGTATATGCAATGGGTGGCGAGCCATTGATGGCGCTGGGAATTTTGGGTTGGCCCATCGAAAAGCTTGGCGCAGACATTGCCGCTGAAGTGATTCGCGGTAGCCGCGACACCTGCAGTGAGGCAGGCATTCCGCTGGCTGGTGGGCACAGCATTGATGCACCGGAGCCGATTTATGGCTTAGCAGTGACTGGAATAGTTGAGCTGGCGTACCTCAAACGCAATAGTGCAGCGACGGACTGCAATAGCGTGTACTTGACCAAGCCGTTGGGTGTGGGGATTATCACCACGGCGCAGAAACGCGGGATAGCTCGCCCCAACGATCTTGCCGAAGCTGTCAACTGGATGACGCGCCTCAACCGCATCGGTCCAGCGTTAGCACGCATTCCCGGTGTTACAGCGATGACTGATGTGACTGGATTTGGGCTATTGGGACACCTGCTCGAAATTGCTCGCGCCAGTCGTGTACAAATCAGGATTACCTGGAATAATCTTCCGATGCTGCCCTGGGTTGATGCATACATTGGCATGGGAGCTATCCCGGGCGGTACACGGCGAAATTGGCTGAGCTACGGACGGGATGTTGAGCTTCTGCATCGGCGCTTACCAAAATTCCCGGGTCCGGAGCTTTCGCTTGAACAAGCATGGGATGCGTATAAACCATACCTGGCGCTGCTCTGCGATCCGCAAACAAGCGGCGGGCTTATCGTGTGCATGAGCGACGGCGACGGCTATGACGAGATCGAAAACGTTTTTGCTTCGTTCGGACTGGTCCAGGTCGCTGAACCAATTGGTATAACCCTCCCGTGGACAGAAGGCGATCCGCTGGTCGTTGTGGACATGTTCGATTCGAGTGAACCAATGTCGGACCTGAGCTTATGATCGTTGGAATTCTTGCTGAATATCGGTGGAATTCGCTGGAACGGCGAATTGCGCTCATACCCGAATCGGTGCGACGTTTGCGTGAGCACGGATTTGATGTTGTCATCGAGCAGGGAGCCGGCAGTCTGGCTTCGCTTGCCGATGAACTCTATCAACAGGCAGGTGCTCGCATTGCACCCGATGCAGAAACGGTGATTGCCCAGGCTGATATCCTCTGCACACTTACCTTGCCTGTACGCCACGCAGAACGTTTGCGCTCCGGACACGTTCTCATTACGATCGTGCAACAGTGGAAGCAGGGGAGTATCGTTGAGCAGCTTTTAGAACGTGGAGTTCGGATTCTTGCATTGGAGCGCGTTCCACGAACAAGTCGCGCGCAAGCGATGGATGTTCTCAGCTCCATGGCAACTGTTGCGGGCTATCGTGCAGTCATCGTTGCTGCAGAGCGTCTGCCCCGATTTTTTCCGATGTTAGTCTCTGCAGCCGGAACCATTCCACCGGCAGAGTGCTTGGTCATCGGTGCTGGTGTTGCAGGACTACAAGCAATTGCAACAGCTCGGCGTCTGGGTGCGCAGGTTTCTGCCTACGATGTTCGCCCGGCTGCTCAGGAACAGATCGCCAGCTTAGGCGCACGACCCATTACGATTGACATTGGCACCGATGCAACCGAAACAGCATCCGGCTATGCCCGCCAGCTTGCCGACGATCAGCTCCAACGTCAGCGCGAGGGACTGGCTCCGTATGTTAGCCGTGCCGATGTGATTATCACCACCGCAGCAGTACCCGGAACACGTGCACCGCTTCTGATCACCGATGCAATGCTCGCAACGATGAAAGCTGGTGCCGTCGTCGTTGACCTTGCGGCAGAAAGTGGCGGAAATACCGAACGGACTCAGCCAGGCGAGGATGTTGTCCTTCCTCATGGCGTCACCATCGTTGCACCACTGCTACTGCCGGCACAGCTTCCGCACCATGCGTCGTTGATGTTCTCGCGGAATTTGACCAACCTCCTGCTTCTGTTTGCCTCGAAAGACGGTGTGCGATTTCACCTCGATGATGAGATTCTGCAAGCAATGGCGCTGTAAGGCGCAGTAACTTTGCGTTTCAGTTCCAGAAGCACGATCAAACTTATGGGCAGAATCTTCGAGAAACGGAAAGCAAAAATGTTTGCTCGCTACGACCGCATGGCAAAAACGTTCACGCGGATTGGGCGAGAAATCACGATAGCGGTCAAACTCGGTGGTGCCGATCCGGCGGGTAATGTGCGCTTACGCGCTGCACTCCAAGAGGCACGGGCAAACAACATGCCCAAAGATCGCGTCGAGGCTGCCATTCAGCGTGCCCTCGGCCGCCAGGCAGACAATCTGCAGGAAGTGCTCTACGAAGGCTATGCTCCCCACGGCGTGGCGCTCATGATTGAAACAGCTACCGATAACCCTACGCGCACCGTCGCCAACTTGCGGAGCTACTTCAACAAATACGGCGGTTCGCTTGCTCAAAGTGGTGCGGTTGAGTTTCTCTTTCAGCGGCGTGGTGTGTTCAAACTGCCGCTCCACGGCAGCGCACGCGAAGAGCTGGAACTTTTGTTGATTGATGCGGGAGCCGACGATATCGAATTTGAACCGGACGACAACCTGCTGATCGCGTACACAACGTTCGAAGACTTCGGGCGAATGCAGCGGGCGCTCGAAGAGCGGGGAATCGAGCCATCTCTGGCGCAGCTCCAGTGGGTTCCGCACACCACAATTTCGCTCAGCGAAGAGCAAATGGACGAGGTGGCGCGGCTACTCGAACACATCGAGCAAGACGACGACGTCCAGCATGTCTATCACAACATTGCGTGACTGCGCAAGCATGCTCGGACACGCTCTGCATCCTCAGGGGTATCGACAGCAATCAGCTCAGCATCGGTTGGAACACAGATAAATCGAGCGCCTGCTCGCAGCAATCGAAGCTGTTCGAGCGACTCAAGTTGTTCGATTGGATCAGGTGGAAGTGAGGCAAATAGCTCCAGCGCTTGCCGGCGGTAGGCGTAAATGCCGATGTGTTTGTGATAGTGCTCGAGTGCTCCGACCTGGTGACGGCGATCGTAGGGAATCGGTGCACGAGAAAACAACAATGCCGTGCCATCGGTGCGACAAACAACTTTACACACGGTTGGATTGAGAACGTCTGCGGCTGCGTGGATTGGTGCTATGGGTGTGGCGACATCAGCCCACGGATAATCGGCTAATGCCTGCAGAAGCGATTCCAGCAGCGAGGGTTGAACCAGAGGCTCATCGGCTTGAAGGTTGAGCACAACATCAGCATCACCAAACCACTGCGAAACGGCATAGGCAACCCGATCGGTCCCACTGGCAAAATGGTCAGGTGTCATCCGGCAGTCGGCGCCCCACTGGCTGCAGGCACGAACAACACGTTCGTGATCGGTTAGGATGACCACGGCGTCGAAACCACTGGCTGTGTTAGCCGCACGCCAAACGCGCTCCAGCATGGATTGTCCGTCCAGGTCGCAGAGTACTTTTCCCGGAAAGCGCTCCGAGTGGTAGCGGGCTGGGATTGCGATGATTGCCGTCACTGCTGCAGCGGATAAAATGGCATCCGGACAATACGCGCTGCGCTGCTCCGCGTGCCAGTAACAATCTCGACAACTGTTCCTGGCTCGCTCAATGACACAGGGACATACCCCATACCAATCGGCACGCCCAATGATGGCGAGATTGAACCGCTGGTTACACGCCCGACGGGTGTGTCCTGGTGTGCGATAGTGTAACCATGGCGCGGAATAAAACGCTCGGACTCAACAACAAAGCCAACGAGTTTGCGCTCGACGCCACGCTCCTTTTGTGCCAGTAATGCTTGCCGCCCGATGAAATCGCCTTTCTGCAACTTTGTAATCCACCCTAAGCCAGCTTCCAGCGGCGTCGTCGTTTCGTCAATATCGTTGCCATAGAGGCAATAGCCTTTTTCCAGGCGGAGTGTATCGCGGGCGCCAAGCCCGACCGGTTCGATATCGCAGGAAGCGCCGGACTCCATGATCGCCATCCACACCTGTTCAGCCGTTGCCTGGTCACCGCGGAAGTAGAGTTCAAAGCCAAGCTCGCCGGTGTATCCTGTGCGGGAAATGATCATCGGTACACCCGCAAGCTCACCGCTGACAAAGGCATAGTAGGGAATTTGCTCAAGCGACTCAGACGTCAGCGGCTGCAGTGCTTCAATCGAGCGAGGTCCTTGAACAGCCAGCAAGTTGATCTGCTCGCTAATGTTGCTGAGTGTGACGTTGAAGTGCTGTGCATGCGATGATACCCACTGCCAGTCTTTTTGTTCGCAAGCACCGTTGACGACGAGCATAAAATGATCATCGCCGAGACGGTAAACGAGCAAGTCATCAACGATGCCTCCCTCCGGCGTGCACATGGCTGAATACTGCGCTTTGCCCGGCACAAGCTTCGATGCATCGTTGATCGTCACGTGCTGAACACATGCAAGTGCGTCGGGTCCGCTGATGTCGAACTCACCCATATGCGAGACGTCGAAGACACCGACGGCACTACGAACGACGTGGTGTTCGTGCAGGATGCCCTTTGGGTAGTGTATCGGCATTTCGAAGCCAGCGAAGGGGACAAGTTTTGCGCCCCATTGTTGGTGAAGTCGGTGGAAACGGGTGTACCGCATGGAGTAAGTCCTCGAGAAAACGGGGGCAAAAATACACCGCCCTTTAGCCAAGCGGGAACATCTGGCGTAAATTGCAGCGTGTTACACAACCAGCATGCGTTCCATGAAGCAGGTGCTCACGCTCGCTGTAGTTGCATTGTATTCGGTGCACGCAACGACGCCGTTTGAACAGCTAACTGAGCAGATACGCCGTTCGACTGCACTCGAATGCCGACTTCGTAGCAGCACAGGCGAAGACGTTCGCATCGTCGCCACGCGCGGAGGAAAATACCGCGTAGAAAGTAAAGAGCGCACCGTCGTCAGCAATGGATCTGTTGTGTGGAATTACCTGCCCGCTCAAAAAACAGTAACCATCGCCAGTCTTCCATCGAATGGCAGCGTGACGTTCGACCGTGTCGTCTTTGAGCTTCTCCAGCGATACACCGCTGACCAGCAGCACGACGGGCGTGTAATTCTGCGTCCTGCCGGGGAGCCGCTCTACGGTGTGCAGCGCATCGTTCTCGACTTTCGTGGTACCACGCTTCGCACCCTTGCCATCGAGTTGCAGAGCGGCATTCAGCAGTGGCAGATTCGTTCGTTGCGTTTTGATCGCCGAGTTTCGGAAGAGCAGTTCGAGTTCAGCGTTCCTGCTGGCGCCGAAATTATTGACATGCGCTAATCATCGCTACCCACTGCACGACCGGAAATTGCACAAAAGCCTCCTATTTTTGCACGAAACCATCCACTGGCGGTGCGATGATTATCTACCAGGTTTTGTGCACGGTACCGCGCTCGGTCGAAGATGAATGGCGGCACTGGATGATGCGCGAGCACATTCGTGATGTGATGAACACCGAAATGTTCGAGCGCGTCCATATTGCTCGCGTTCTCAAGCCAGAGCATCCATCGGATGTGCAGTACTGCATCCAGTACTACGCGCCGACGTTAGCGCACTACGAGCAGTATCGCATGGACTTTGCACCGGTGCTGCAGGCAGCGCACAACGCCAAGTACGGCGGCACAATTACCGTCGAGCGCACCGTCATGGAAACTATCGAGCTTGACGATGTTGAACAATCCTTTCCATCACAATGAGCAGAACTGTTACATTGCAGTCACTCGATCCGCGGGTGACGCGGCTTGGCATTCCAACTGAACAAGAACCGTTCCAAGGAGTCCCAGAAGGCTCGCACCTCCAGACATTCGAAGTCTTCCATCAGGCGAAAAGTGGCGCACGTCACATTCATGTTGGCAGTATCCATGCGCCGAATGCAGAAATGGCAATGGTCTTTGCCAAAGAGCAGTATGCGCGCCGCTCACAATGCGTCAACCTGTGGGTCGTCAAGACCAGCGAAATCATCACCTTTTCGCCCGACGATGCTGATCTTTTTGCAACGACACCCGAAAAAGATTATCGCGATGCCAGTGGCTATAAGGTGATGCAAAAAATCTTAGCCTGGAAGCAACGCACCGAGCAAGAACAATCATCGCAGAAGCAACAATGACCGACGAATACCGCGCCGCACTCGAGGACCTTCTGTTCCGCATGGCAGACGATGCGCTCATCTATGGGCATCGGAACAGTGAATGGACTGGCTTGGCGCCACTGCTGGAAGAAGACATTGCGTTTTCATCCATTGCTCAAGACAAGATTGGGCATGCACAGGCACTCTACCAGATGCTTACCAGCTTAGGACATCCCGAGCCGGATACACTTGCTTTTACACGCGACGAACACCAGTTTCGCTGCTGCCACCTTGTGGAGCTGCCAACGCAGGACTACGCAATGGCGCTCATGCGCCATGCACTGTTTGACTATGCCGAACGCAATCGCTACGCTCTGCTTGAAGAAAGCAGTTACCAGCCACTGGCAGAGCTTGCGCGCAAGGTCCGCGGCGAGATCAAGTACCACATCTTCCATGCCAGCACATGGCTTCGGTTGCTTGGCACAGAAGGAACCGATGAAAGCCGCCAGCGGATGCAAGCTGCACTTGACGTGCTTTTTCCCTATGCGCTCGGCATCTTCGAGCCTGGTCCGTATGAGGAACAGTTACGCGCCGCGGGTATCTTCGCCGGTGAAGAACAGCTCAAGCAGCGCTGGCTCGACGAGCTTGTTCCTCTGCTCGAATCGTCTGGCTACACGGTACCGCCGATCGAAACAATCGAGCCAATTGTCGGTGGGCGCCGAGGGTATCACACCGAACACCTCCAGCCGCTCATCGAAGAAATGACCGCTGTCTTTCGGATTGATCCTGATGCACAGTGGTAAAATGGAACAGACCACGCTCATAACCGCTGATGCCGTCTGGGAAGCATTGGAGCAGGTGCATGATCCCGAAATTCCTGCTCTCTCGATTGTGGACATGGGGATTGTGACCAATCTTGACGTCTCGGCGGAACGTATTAGCGTTACGATTACTCCCACCTTTGTGGGATGTCCAGCGCTGGAGATGATCAAGCAGTCTATCAAAGAGCGGCTATCGGCATTTCCAGTTGACGAGGTTCAGGTTCAGGTTGACTACACCACACCCTGGACGACGAACCGTCTGACCGAGCGAGGGCGTGCAGCACTGGCATCGCTTGGATTTGCACCTCCACCGAAATTTGAGGGTGAATTCGAACCAGCAATCTTGCTCAATGCAGAATGCCCGCTGTGTGGCAGCACCAATACAACGTTGCGCTCACCGTTTGGTCCGGCACTGTGCCGTGCGATTTACTATTGCAACGACTGCCACCAAGCATTCGAGCAGTTCAAGCCACTCTAACGTTCATGATGCTGAAGACTCTTCCGACAATGACAACATCGGTTCATCCTTACCTCCAGACACTTGCCGGTGAACAGATCAAGCTGGGGACAATCTACTGCATCGGGCGGAATTACCGAGAGCATGCGCAGGAAATGAATGCACCCGTGCCAGCCGAACCAGTTGTGTTCATCAAACCACCCAGTGCGTATGTTCCCGATGGTGGCTGTATTGTTGCACCGGAAGCTGGACACCTCCTGCATCATGAAGTCGAAATTGTCGCTGTTGTGGGGAGAAAGTTGCACCGCGCATCGCTGGCTGATGCCGCATTAGCGATTGCCGGTTATGCGATTGGTATTGACGTTACGCTCCGCGACATTCAACAGCGAGCTAAAGAACAGGGGCTGCCTTGGTCCATTGCGAAAGGTTTTGCTACCAGTGCGCCGATGTCGCATGTTGTACCGGCTGAGAGTATTGGGTCGCTCGACCAGCTCGAATTCGGTCTATCGGTCAATGGCGTTGAGCGTCAACGAGGGACACCAAGCCAGATGATATGGTCAGTTCCCGAGCTGCTGGCGTTTTTATCGAAGTGGTTCGTGCTGCAAGCAGGCGATGTTGTGTTTACCGGTACGCCAGAAGGCGTTGGTCCGCTGGCTGATGGGGATCAGATTCATGCGTGGCTTGGTGATGTGGTAACGCTCGATGTTCAGGTTTCCATTCCTGCCCCGTAGCCGATGGTGTATTTCATCTCCGATGTGCACTTGGGATATGGCGATCGTTCTGCATCGCGCCAGCGCGAGCAGTTGTTGATAGCCTTACTGGAGGCAATCGCTCCAACAGCCGAGCAGCTTTTTATCGTCGGTGATTTGTTCGACTATTGGTTTGAATACCGCACGGCAATACCACGAGAATTTTTCCGCACTCTTGCAGCACTCGAGCACGTTGTTCGGTGTGGAGTTAGAGTCGAATACCTTGTAGGTAATCATGATTTTGGTCATCGAGACTTTTTTGAACGCGAGTTAGGTATTGCGATTCGATGGCAGGACGTTGAGTGCACACTCGGCGGCAAGCGTTTCTACATCGCGCACGGAGATGGGAAAGTAGCCGGCGACTGGGGATATTTGATCTTGCGTGCAGTGCTCCGCAATTCTGTGACAAATGCACTCTATCGCTGGATTCATCCGGACGTAGGGATAACTCTTGCGTCGCTATCGTCGCACAAAAGTCGCCATTACACATCGCAGCGGGACGATGGCATCAGCGACGGCCTACTCGAGTTTGCACGGGAAAAGATTTGCACAGGTGGCTTCGATTACGTGATCATGGGGCATCGTCACCGTGCTGCTGTCGTGTGCATTAGCGACTGTGCTCATCAGGGAACATACGTCAATCTTGGTGATTGGATGAGCCAACCACTGGTCGCCTGCTTCGATGGCGAGCGTGTGGAATTGCTGCCAGTCGAAGATGTTCTGGCACAGATGCAATCGCAGCAGAACCTGCCTCTTTCTGGGTCCTGATGCCACCACTGGTTAGCGTCAATCGTCTTATGCTGTTGAACAGTTGAACGAAGCAAATTCCAATGCGTGCACTTTTAGGTTTGAGCGGTACGATCCCGCCACCGAACCAGTTACAGCGTCTGCAGTACGACATCGTCATCGCTGCCGATGGCTCGGCATGGCAGTTGCTTGAGCGAGGCATTGTGCCACAGTTCATCATCGGTGACCTGGATTCGTTCCGCCGCATCCCACACCCCGAAGAGGCATTTCCCACAAGCCAGATTCTTCACCGACCCGATCAAAATTTTACCGATTTCGAAAAAGCGCTCCGCGAAGGCGTCGAACACGGCGTCACCGAGTTTGTTATCGTCGGTATGAATGGCGGTGAGCTTGAGCACACGCTCAACAACTGGAGTGTCTTCCTTCGGCATAGCCAGCATCTGTCGCTTGAGATTTACGATGCAGGGCGTCTGGGACGTGCAGTCTGGACGCAATTTTCGTTTGAGAGCACGCCGGGTGAACTAATTTCCCTGATTCCGCAGCCGCGTGCTGTGCTGACCACGCGGGGGCTGGTGTGGGAACTCAATGCAGAGGTGCTCGAACTGGGTAAGCGCGAAGGGGCACGCAATCAATCGCGAGCTGAGCTGGTTGAATTGAGCGTCCACGAAGGAAGCGTGCTGGTGTTCTACGACGCATTCTTGCCCAGGCGAAATGGCGCTGGTGATGTGCGCCCAGGCTAACCGATTTGCCGCAGAGCTTTCGCTCCGCTGGATTTATCCGGAACCGGACTACAATAGGGAAGGCACCCTCTCGTTTTCGCACCGCAGCGCACTATTTTCGCGCCCGTTTTTTGTCAACCACATGTTCAACTGCCGACCGGAGGTGCTATGTTCTGGACACCTGAACTGGCAAAGTATTTGGAGGATGCGCCCTGGCCAGCAACAAAAGAAGAGCTACTCGACTATGCAAACCGCACTGGTGCGCCTCAACAGGTCCTCGATAACCTCATGGAGCTGGAAGACAGCGATGCAGTGTACGAAAGCATCGAGGATATCTGGCCTGAGTACGACAGCGAATCTTACTATTTTTCCGATGAAGACGAAGAGGAAAGCCCCGATCTGTTCACATAAGCGCTCATTGAGGGAGGAGCGGTGCTTCCTCTTCTTTCCGTGCGTAAATTGATACACACCGTCTGATTGACTGTCACGTGGAGAGCATTGCAGTGCTCGGTTGGGTGGGAGCGGGGATTGCGTGGCGCCAGATTCGGTGGCTACCTGCCCCGGAACAGGTTCGACGGGTCGTTGCCAATGCAGTTTTTACGATTTTTCTTCCAGCGCTCACCGTCGGTTCAATGTTGCATGCACCGCTTGGAAGTGTCCTGTGGAAAGTGCCGCTGGTTGCGGTGCTCAGCATCACAGCTACACTGGCGTGTGCATGGCTCCTGTTCCGCGACCATCTGTTGGAACAGCGGCGAAAAGCAGCGTTTATGCTTACGGCGGCGTGGGGAAATGTCACGTACCTGGGTATTCCGGTGATCTCAGCTACAATTGGTGCCGATCAAACTTTCGTTGCGGTGCTCTACGATTTTGCAGCATCAACTCCGTTGCTGTGGACGCTTGGCGTTGGGACAATTAGTGCCATGACGTCTCGGTCGGGGAGTATGTCCGGTTTCGGTCGGCAGATTCTGGCGTTGCCGCCCCTGTGGGCTGCTGGTTTAGGGTTGCTGTTGAACGTGATGGGGTTGAAGCTTCCGTCGCATCTTGATGCAATCGTGAGGGCTGCTGGTGCGTTGGTCATTCCGTTGATGATGTTTGTCCTTGGTTTATCGCTGCGCTGGGAGTATCTTCGCCGGTGGCACGAGTTGTTCGGCATTGGTATTCTCAAGTTGGTGGTGGCACCAGCGGTGGCAATTGCGGTTGCCTTGATCGTTGGTCTTGACCGACGGACGTTGGTTGCAACAACACTCGAAGCCGGTATGCCAACGATGATGCTGGTATTGGTTGTCGCCGAGCGGTTTGCGCTCGATACCGATGCTGTTGCTGCTGCAATTGCGGTCACGACGGTCGCCAGTGCCGCTACATTACCGCTGTGGTGGTTTGTCGCATCAATGTTGGCGTGAACGTTCCGTCTTTGCAGGCGACGTAATTGTTTGGTACTGGGCAATGAAAGCAAAAGCACTGTGTGGTATCGTCGTTGTCGTGTCTGCCCTGGTTGCAGCCACCGAGCGGGATGAATTTCGCTATGTCCCCAATGAAGCATTCGGTCTGGGTGAGCGACTCGAGTATCGCGTCGGGTACAAGTTTATCACGGCCGGTCGAGCGTACTTCCAGATAGCGCCCGAACCGATTTATCGGCAGGGGCGTCCGTGCTATGATATTTGGTTCGAGGTTCGTTCGCTGGAATCGCTCGATTGGCTCTATCGCGTGCGTGATCGGTATCGCACCGTGCTCGATATTGGCGGCATTTTCCCATGGGAATTCGAACAGCACATCCGGGAAGGCAACTTTCGGCGCGACTTTCAGGCGCGATTCGATCAACGCACCGGACAAGCCATCACCAGCGAAGGAACGTTCACCATTCCGCCATACGTCCACGATATTGTCTCGGCATTCTACTACGTCCGAACGCTGGACCTGCGCTCCTACCAGAAGGGTGCCATCATTCAGCTACAAAATTTTTTCGATCGGCAGACCTACGACTTAGGCGTTCGCATCCTCGGTCGGCAGACGATTGACGTCGAAGCCGGCACGTTTCGCTGCATCGTTATCGAGCCACTGATCAAAGAAGGCGGGCTGTTCAAAAGCGAAGGGCGAATCCTGATCTGGCTTAGCGACGATGACCGAAAGATTCCCATCAAGGTCAGTACAAAAATTCCCATCGGTACGATTGATGCCGAACTAACCGGCTATAGCGGCTTGCGAGGTCCGCTGTCAGCACGAGTGACACAGCCAGCAGACAGCGGGAAGTAACGATGAAAACGGCGCTGGCACTTGCGATTGGGGTGTGGAGCGGGCTGGGCGTATTCGGTCAGGTGCCGACAAACTTTTTCTTGCTCGACTCCCTGAGCACACACGCAGTACGGGAATTGGTCAAGACGGGGATGTGTGATTCTGCGGCGATCGTTCCCATGGAATCGGGCGCACGCTGGCTCGTCGTCGAAAAGTGGACAGCTTTGGGGAAAACGGTGTCGGCCCATCCATTGTGTACGCTTGCCATAGCCGACTGTGCGGTTCGATACACGCTTTATCCAGCGTCGCGCGATTCGATCGAACGGCAGGCACGGGTTGAGCTGCGATTGCTATCCTCCTCCGGTGTGCAGCGAGCCATTGCGGAACATCGCGATACGATAGCGCGCAGTGATCTGGTTACCGTCGAGCTTCCTCGTTCAGAACTGACGTCAAGTCCCGTCCCGCCGCCCCCGCGCTCGCTCTGGGATGATCTGCTCGAGCCCGTCGTCATTGTTGCATCGGTTGCCACAACGCTCCTGCTGCTGTTTACAGCACGCTCGCGGTAGCTTTGCAACAGGTTTTGTATTCTTGCGCTGCATGTTGCATTTATTTCCACACGAAAACGTATGCGTCGAGTAGTTGTAACGGGACTGGGTGCGCTCACGCCGATCGGCAATACCGTTGCTGAGTATTGGGACGGTCTGCGGAGCGGTCGGAGTGGTGCCGGTCCTATCACGCGTTTTGATGCGTCGAAGTTTCGCACGCGCTTTGCGTGCGAGATCAAAGGGTTCGATCCTTTGTCGGTGCTGGACAAACGAGAGGTTGGGCGAACCGACCCATTCTGCCAGTATGCATTGGCTGCTGCCCAGGAGTGTATCGCCGATGCTCAGATTAATCTGGAGCAGGTCAACCGCGATCGAATCGGTGTGATTTGGTCATCGGGTATTGGCGGACTTGTTACGCTGGAAGAGCAAATCGGTGGATACTATCGCGGTGACGGGACACCGCGCTTTAGCCCGCTGTTTATCCCGAAAATGATCAGCGACATGGCAGCCGGACTCATTTCGATTCGGTACGGATTCCGTGGTCCGAACTTTTGTGCTGTCTCTGCCTGTGCGTCGTCATCGCATAGCATCATCGAGGCATTCCACTACATCCGTTTGGGGAAAGCCGACGCGATTTTGACTGGTGGATCGGAAGCATCGGTCGCGCCCTCGGCAATCGGTGGATTTAGTGCCATGAAAGCACTTTCAGAGCGAAATGATTCACCGGAAACAGCATCGCGTCCCTTCGATCGCGATCGCGACGGATTTGTCCTCGGTGAAGGTGCCGGCGCTTTGCTGCTGGAAGAACTCGAGCATGCTCGCGCTCGTGGTGCTCGCATCTACGCCGAAATCATAGGCACTGGTGCCACGGCGGATGCCTACCACATCACCGCTGGTCACCCTGATGGACTCGGTATCAAGCTTGCGTTTGCCGAATGCCTTCGCGAGGCGGCAGTGTCCCCGCAGGAAGTGGACTACATCAATCTCCATGCAACCTCCACCCCGGTCGGCGACCCTGCCGAGGCAAAGGCAATTGTGGACTTTTTCGGTGACCATGTCGAGTCCATGAATCTGAGTGCGACAAAATCCATGACTGGTCATCTTCTCGGTGCAGCCGGTGCAATCGAAGCAATCGCAACGGTGCTGGCAATCGTTCACCAAACTGTCCCTCCAACGATCAACATTAGCAATCGCGATCCAGACATTGATCCTCGGCTCAACCTGACTGAGCACGGTGCGCAGCAGCGGACCATTGACGTTGCGCTGAGCAATACGTTTGGTTTTGGCGGGCACAATGCAATCATTGCCTTTCGACGCTATGCCGAGTAAACGATGGCTCGGGTGTGCACTTGCGTTCCTGTGCGTCTTACTGAAAGCGCAAAATGCCGACATGACAAACGAACCAACCAGCGGCGACCTGCTCTGGCTCAGCATGATCGGTGGGGAGCGTTCGGTTGGCTCGGCAAGTATTCTCCCGCCACGGCTCAGCGGATTGCTCAACCAAAAAACGGCACTCGATACGTTCCAGCGCTACGTCGCGACCTACTACGCACCGCTCGGCGATCAGGGAGCCGAAGAGTTGTTGCTATCGTGGTTACACGGACGTTTTGCCCTTGCAGCAGCGTGCGATAGCACCGTCGCATGGCGGGTGGATGCATCCGCATACGGACGCAGTGGGCTGTTGAACGAGGGAACAGTTGACCCCTTTGCAGCAGGGCGGCTCAGTCTTCGTGTACTCGGCACCATCAGCCAGCGGTGGAGCATGGTGCTCGACCTTGCTAATGGTGCGCTCGTTCGAGGGGTGCCGGAACGGATTGCTCAAACCGATCCGGATATGGCTCGAGCGCCACGACTGTTTCTGGACCAACGAACCTTCTACGATCGTTCGATCGGCGCGCTCCAGTACGAAGGTCAGTTCGGTCGCATTCGATTCGGGCGGGATGTCGTCGGCTGGGGGTACTCACCGCTCGGCGGACTGATGTTTTCCGTCGCTTCGCCGCTGCTCGATCATTTGTTGGCAGACGTTCAGTACAAGAGTGTGCGGTTTTCGTATCTCCACGGCGCTGCAATCGACGCTGATAGCAGCGGGCAGGAGGTCCCGTCGAAATTTATTGCGGCGCATCGAATTCAATTCGATCCGAGCGAGAATCTATCGGTGGCAATCTGCGATGCAGTGGTGTATTCCGGGCGCGGTCTCGATCTTGGATACCTGAACCCATTGGAGTTTTTCGTTTCCTCCGGAATGCGAAGCTCGCAGCGGAATCTGCTGGATAATTCGGTGATGGCAGCCGAGATTGCCTGGCGGCCGGTCAATCGTTTGCTGGTCTATGGCTCGCTCTTAGCAGACGACATTTCGTTCTCCTCGCTGCGCGATACCAGCGCCAGTGGCAACAACAACAAGTACGCATGGCAAATTGGACTATCGCATGTGCTATCGGTTGCGACAGTGCGCGCAATGATTGTCGGTGAGTATGTGCGGATCAATCCGTTTGTCTATGCGCATCGGATGATTGTCAATTCGTGGACATCTCAAGGGGAAGTGCTCGGCGCACAGCAGCAACCCAATAGCGACCGCTGGACACTTGCGCTGACGCTGTGGTTGGCGCCACGCCTGCGGTTCAACGTGCGAGCCGACTACATACGATGGGGGGAAAACTGGCTCGATAGCAATGGCAAAATTGTGACGGCGCTGTATCCGGGTACGCAACTTCAGGTCCCAGTGGGCAACGTCGGAGGCGATGCAGCGCGCGGCGATGGGGATGTATTGCCGGAGCCGTTTGCGGTCGGGAATCGCTTCTTGCGTGGAAATGTTAGTCACACGCGGCGCGTGCAGGCGTGGATATCACTGGAGCCAGTGGTCAATGTGTTTTTCGACTTCCGCGCGGACTATATGCTGCGGACAGGTGGCAATGCACCACAGGAGCGCTGGTGGTGGTGGGTACAACTTCGCATCGGGTACTAATGCGCTGGCATGAACACCCAATCGCCGAGTATCTCCGGCATCCGGAGACGGGTCAGGTCCTGCGCTGGTCAGAGACAGGCACCCTTTCGACCGAGCATGGAGAAGCGATCGAACTTGTGGCAGGAGAAATTCCTGTGCTCCTACCACGCCGACAGAGCGATGTTGAGCGCCATTTTGCTCAGCACTACCAATCTGATGCTGAATTGTTCGACTACTGGGAACAGCGTGATGCTGCGACAGCACACGATGAGCGTCGTCTGCGGGAGGTGATTCTTCGTGCCATTCCATCACGCGCAGGGCTGGTGCTCGATGTGGGATGCGGTAATGGATGGCTTGCGCAATTGCTGGTGCCGCGTGGTGTATACGTCTGTTCGCTTGATGTCGGGAAAGTCAATCCCGAACGCGCACTCAGACAAACGCCAGACCCTCGCCATGTGGCAGTTATCTGCAGTGCTGAACATCTTCCATTTGCCGATGAATCATTCGATTGCGTGGTTGCTTCGGAAGTTATCGAGCATCTTCCCGAGCCGGAACGTGCGTTGGAGCAATTGTGGCGAGTCGTCAAACCTGGCGGGCGGGTAATCGTCTCAACGCCGTATCGTGAGCGGATTCGGTATGTACTCTGCATCCACTGTAATAAGCCCACACCAATCCATGCCCATTTGAACAGCTTCGATGAATCGCGCTTGGCTGCCTATCTGCGGGGAGGTCGTTTTGGCTACACTACCTTTGGCAATAAAGCGCTGCTGGTATTGCGCACGCACGTTCTCCTGAGATTTTTTCCGCACTGGCTCTGGCGGGCTACTGATGCGCTGGCAAATCGCCTGATCAATAAACCTGCGCACATCGTTGCCTGGTGGGAGAAGCCGTAACTATTGCAACGCGGCGATTGCGAGCGCTACCGCTGTCGCTCCAGACGCCAAAAACAAGACCAGCACCACCAGGCAAGTCGGGCGCGTCGTCCGGCTATACAGACGGTTGTAGGCGGTGCGACGCGGGCTTGTCAGCCAGCCGAATCCACGCGGCGCCTTCAGTCCAAGCGAATGCCGAACATACCGTTTCCAGGATGTGCGCGCTGCAATACGCTTCCGTAATGAGGGGCGACGAAAACCAAATCGCATGACACTAGGCTGACGTGTTGTATCTCAATGTCAAACCACGATCACCGGAATATTCAGTGCATGCCGAACCGGAGAGATCGTTGCACCGAAGATGATGTCCTTGAGTCCACGGTGCCGGTGCGCGCCCATGACCAGGACGTCTGCCTGGCAGGTGTGCACCAATCGCACCAGCTCGCGGGGTACGTTTCCGTATCCGATGAAGCTTGTGCACTCAATGCCGCGCTGACGAATTGCCTGGCAAAGATGCTCCAGGTACTCTTCGTCTGCACGTGCTTCGGCGTCATAGGCACTGGTGAACATGCTGCCAACAGCACCCTCGACCACGTGCAACAGTGCGATGCAAGCGTGGTACTGCTCGGCAAGAGCGACAGCATGCTGGATGATGGCTGGATCCTTTTCATCGTGTGCAAGGGCAGCGGCAATTACCGAGTATCGCGGCTTATGCTCGAGGGCACTGTCCACAGATGAAAACAGATGCTCCCACGAGCGGATGCTTTGCCGTCGCATTCGCCGAGCGATCGGAAAAAGAAACGTAACGGCAAGCAAGCCGGCAAGCACCAGGGCTGCTCCGATCACCACAATTTTGAGCACAACCGATTCGATTTCGGTCAGCCATGCTGCAATTGTCATGGATGCAAGCCGAAGATTGAGCGCTACGACAATCGCTGCTGCAATCCAACCGAGGACACGCACCCAGTATGGGCTAACCAGTTCGCCCATGATTGTTCGGCTGGACGTAAAATGCACCAGCGGAATCACGGCAAAGGGAAGCTGCAGGCTCAAGATTACCTGACTCAAAATCAGGAGCTGATACGTTCCATGTTCACCCATTGTCACCAGGACAGCAATAGCGGGTACGATTGCGATCATCCGCGTGATGAGACGGCGTATGAAGGGTCGAAGACGGAATCGAATAAAACCTTCCATCACAATCTGCCCGGCAAGCGTTCCCGTAAGAGTCGAGCTCTGCCCGGCGGCAATGAGGGCGATGGCAAATGCTGTGCTGGCAAGTGTTGTTCCCAGCAGCGGTGCCAGTAGTGCATGGGCTTGCTCTAATTCCGTAACCTCGATACCGCGTGCGTGGAAGACTGCAGCCGCCAGGATAAGAATGGCAGCGTTGACAAAAAACGCTGCATTGAGGGCAACGGCCGTATCCACCATGTTGTACCGGCATGCATCGCGCTTGCCCGAGCTGGTTTGTTCGTAGGCGCGGGTCTGAACCAATGCTGAGTGCAGGTAAAGATTGTGTGGCATGACGGTGGCGCCGATGATGCCGAGCACGACGTAGAGCGCTTCGTCGGGCAATGAGGGAGCAAATCCAGAGACTATCGCTTCAATCGAAGGCTGCGCCAGCACCAGTTCAACGACAAAACACATTCCCACGATAAACACCAGCGAGAGGATGAACGCTTCGAACTTGCGCATACCGAAATTTTGGATGGCAAGGAGCAGTAGTGAATCGGCACCCGTAATGAGCACGCCTGCCAGCGTAGGAATGCCAAAGAGCAGATGCAACCCAATGGCTGTACCTAGTAGTTCGGCAAGGTCGCATGCGGCAATTGCAATTTCAGCCAGAATCCACAGTGCGTAGGCTATCGGGCGGGGATACTGTTCCCGGCAGGCTTGTGCAAGGTCACGCCCGCTGGCAATGCCGAGCCGCGCCGAGAGTGTCTGCACTAGAAGCGCAATCAGGTTCGATAAAAGCAAGACCCACAGCAGCGTGTATCCGAAGCGCGCTCCGCCTTCCAGGTCCGTCGCCCAGTTCCCGGGGTCCATGTACCCCACACTGACCAGGTATGCCGGTCCAAGAAAGGCAAGCAAGCGCTTCCACCCTCGCGCAGACGAATCCACGGGAACACTCCGGTGGACCTCCGGCAGCGAGACGTGCTCTGCGATCTCACGGCGTTTGCCGATTTGATATTCCATCCCACCGAGTCTGTGTGTGCTAACGACTACGAAAATAGCCGATGCCGACACTCTGCGCCGCAGTGGATATGTGCCTACACATCTACGTAGGTTCGGAGGAATTGGTAGTACAGCCCCTGCCGCTGGAATAATTCGTCGTGGGAGCCTTCTTCGACAATCTCGCCTCGATCAAGCACAATGATGCGTTCGACGTGCTGGAGCGTTGTCATGCGGTGGGCAATCGAGATGATTGTTCGTCCGGCGAAGTGAGCGTACACATTATGCATGATCCGTTCTTCGCTCAGTGCGTCGAGTGCACTGCTTGCTTCGTCGAGGATCAGAATTTTTGCATCGCAGAGGAACAGGCGAGCAAGCGCGAGCTTGAGCCGCTGACCACCGGAAAGCTGTGCACCCGAATTACCGACGCGCTGATGGTAGCCCAGGTAAAACCGCTGCACGTCGGTGTGCAATTCGGCTTGCTGGGCAGCCCAGACAATCTCGTCCATCGTTGCATCAGGTTTGGCGATGGCGATGTTCTCGGCGATGGTGCCGTCGAAAATGTATGGTTCCTGTGGAAGCATGGCAACGTGCTTGCGGAGTGCGGCTGGGTGAATCGAACGCAGCTCGACGCCGCCAATGGTGATCGAGCCGGTGTAGTCGTCGTAGAGCCGGGCGATGAGTTTGACCAGAGTGGTCTTGCCGGAGCCATTTCGCCCGATGATGCCGATGCGCGCTCCCTCGGGAATGACCAGCGAAATGTCGCGCAGCACCGGCGGAGACTGGGGAGTGTACGAAAAACTGACACGCGAAAAACACAGCTCTGCACTCGATGGCATCGGCTGGAGTTGATCCTCGGCACGGACCTCCGGCTCCTGGAGCAGAACGTCTCCCAGTCGCGCAAAGGTGACGCCTAATTCGGTCAGCACAACCCATAGCTCACCGATAGAGTTTGATGCGCTCAGTACAATACCGAAGATGGCAAGAAAGGCTACGTACTCGCCAACAGTGAGTGCGCCGTCAGCGCTAATCCACGCACCAGCCCAATACACAGCTACTTGCCCCATGACCACCAGCGAGCGAAGAATAATGCTCATGCGCGCTTGGGTGACCATGGTGTGGTGGACTTTGTTGAGTGTGTACTTGTAGATGCCGCGCCACTGCCAGAGCCGAGGAAGTTCCGCCACCAAAAGCTTGATGGTCGTCATCCCAAGCAGGGTATCGAGAAATGCTCCCATCGTTCGTGCATTCTCGGCGAATACTTTGTTCTGTAATGCACGTAATCGCGGTGTGAATACTATCGTTGTCAGTGCAAATAGCGCAACAACAACCGTCGCGATCGCGGCTAAGCCAGAGTGATAGAACCACAACACTGGTGTCAACACCACAACCAGCACAACGTCGAGCAGCGCCTGGACAGTGCCGCTGGAAAGCAGACTTCGGAGCTTGAGATTTTCCTGAAATCGTTGGATGAAGTCTTCGCGTTTATGCGCGTCGAAGTAGCGCTGTCCCAGCTGCAGCATCCGTTCAAAAAAGCGCGCAAAGAATTCGTACTCGAATTCGATTCGCGTCTGCACAACGAGTAACTGCCGGACGTAGGTCAGAATAAGCTGCATGACGACAATGATGCTCATTGCTACTGCCAGTGCTACCAGCAGGGCGTTATTGCGGAGCACGAGGACATTGTCAATGATGCTTTGGGTAAACAGTGGCAAACTCAACCCCAGCAGTGCCAGCAGCAGCGATGCCAACAGGATTTCAGCCAGTGGGCGGCGAAACCGTTCCAGAACGAGCTGACGAAGGAACTGACCAAATGTTCGTTGGCGTGTGCGGTACCGTTCGATGACCTCAAGGACGTCGGTCTGCGGCATCAGTATCGGCGAGGGTTCCAGCAAGAGCGCAATACCATTCCACCGCGCAGCAAACTCCTGCAGCGTGAGCTTTTCTTTTCCGCTGGCAGGATCAGCAATCCATACGTGCGTCGGATTGACTCGGTACACAACAACAAAGTGATTGCCACGATAGTGCGCTATCAAGGGAAGCGGAACCTGTGCTAAGTGTTCTGGGCGCATGCGAACGCCTTCAGCACGAAAGCCAAAGCGTTCGGCTGTGCGCGCCAGTGTCAGCAGGTCTGTTCCGTGTGCCCATACTCCTGCAATCTCCCGAAGCGCAGCCTGGACGTTGTCGAGTCCATACCAGCGAAGGATCATCGCAAGGCAGGTTGTACCGCATTCGCTGTAGTCGCGTTGTTTGATGAAAGGGAAACTGGCCAGCCGCTTGCGTCGCATGCAAACGTAGGGAAGCTGCAACAATCGGTTGCGAATCTACTGCCGGCGAACGATTTGCTCTCGCCTGGCGCCCGTGGAGACAAGCGTAACGCGCACGCCGCAGTACGACTCGATCAACTCGATGAGTGTTTGGGCTTGAGGGGGAAGATCTTCGATGAAACGTGCCTCGTCGAGCGGTGATTGCCAGCCGCTCAGCTCAATGTACTCTGGTTCGACGGCATCGAGTGTCTGCGCATCAACAGGAAATCCTTTCAGCCGTTGACCGCCGAGGCGATAGCCCGTGCAGACCTTGATTGTTGGGAAGTGGCTGAGCACGTCGAGCTTAGTGAGGGCAAGCTCGGTGATGCCATTGACCATGACCGAGTAGCGGAGAGCCACTAAATCGAGCCAGCCACAGCGGCGGGGGCGTCCGGTCGTTGCTCCGTATTCGCTTCCGATTGTGCGAAGCTGCTCGCCGGTCTGATCGGTGAGCTCTGTTGGGAACGGTCCATTTCCAACGCGCGTCGAGTATGCCTTTGCAAGTCCGATGATGCGGTCAACGGCAGTCGGCGGGATACCCAGACCGGTGCAGGCACCGCCACTGGTGGGATTGGAGCTGGTGACGAATGGATACGTGCCGTGATCAACGTCGAGCAATGCTCCTTGCGCACCTTCTGCCAGTATGCGCTTCCCGTCGGCAAGGGCTGTGTGGAGCAGTGACGTCGTGTCGGTAACGAACTCGTCAATGTAGCGATCGAATTCGAGGTATTCCGAAACGATCGCTTCGACGTCGAGCTGCTCGGTGTGATAAATTTTTTCGAGCAGGGCATTTTTCTCAGCAAGATTGGCGCGGAGTTTTTCTTCCAGGACGTTGCGGTCGAGAAGGTCAACGACTCGAATTCCGGTTCTCGAGTATTTGTCAATGTACGCTGGACCGATGCCCCGGCCGGTCGTGCCGATGCTCTGGTGCTGCTCGCGGGCTTGGTCGAGCAGTTTGTGGTACGGCATAATCACGTGTGCCTTGTGGCTAATGAATAACCGTCCACGAACCGAAACGCCCAGCGACTCCAGCATCGAGATTTCCTGACGGAGTGCGACCGGATCGAGCACGACGCCATTGCCGATGACGCAATGAACATGCTCGTGGAGAATTCCCGAGGGAATCAGGTGCAGAACGACTGTTCGACCCTGGCACACCAGCGTATGTCCTGCGTTTGCGCCACCCTGATACCGCGCAACGATGTCCGCCTGGCTGGCAAGCACATCCACAATTTTGCCTTTGCCTTCATCGCCCCACTGGGCGCCAACAACGATGGTGACCATTGACAGGTGTTAGGCGAGTGCGTCGGTGACCGATGGGCTGATCGCGAAGACGCTATCGAGATGGGTGATCTCGAGCAACAGGCGCATTTTCTCCGGGACGGCTGCTAATGTGCAGCGCGTGCCGTGTGAGCGAAGTGTTGCCAGCGCTGCCACGAGCATCCCCAATCCCGAACTGTTGATGAGTTCGACCTTGCTGCAGTCGAGGATGATGTGCTCGACGCCGTGACTGACCAACTGCCGAACCTGATCGGTGAATGCAACACTGGACGGACCGCCGGTCAAGTGGGAATCCAGCGTGATAATAGCTGCTGAATCGAGTCGGCGAATATCCATCGGTTATGCTTCTTTGAGTGCTCGGAGAATTTTCGGCTGCCGCGTGCCGCTTGATTCGACAGGCTCTTTCTTGATACGCTCGGTGTACCAGACAACAAACGCGCTGGCAATGTAGATCGAAGAGTACGTTCCGGTGATGATGCCAACAAGCATTGTGAACGAAAAGCCGTGCAGCACTTCACCGCCGAGCGCGAGCAACGTCGAAAGCACCAGCACCACCGTCAGAACTGTGTTGATTGTTCGGCTCAGCGTTTCGTTGATCGAAAGATTCATCAGTGGAACCAGTGCCATGCCTTTGTGCTTTTCGCGATTCTCGCGGATACGATCGAAGATGATCACTGTGTCGTTGATAGAAAAACCGACGACGGTCAGCAGTGCTGCCAGCACACCCTGGTTGAATTCGAGGTTGAGTATCTCCAGCTTTTGCCCGATGAGCACAAATGTGAGCGCAACAAAGACATCGTGCACAAGCGCAACGACCGCGCCCAGTCCGTAGATGAATTCGAAACGAAACGCGATGTAGAGCAGAATAGCAACAATTGCAAGCAGCACGGCAATCAAGGCTTTCGTACGCAATTCACTGCCGATTTTTGGACCGATGCGATCCTCCTTGAGGGTGGTTACCGACTCATTGGGGAAGGAGGCGCGCAACGCACTAACAATTCGAGCCGAGGGTGATTGCTCACCATGACCGCTTACCTCAGGAACGCGAATGAGGAACTCATTGGCTTTGCCGTAAGATTTGATCTCGGCATTGGAAAATCCAGCTTTCGCAACGGCAGTGCGGACTGCATCGGTGTGTTGCTCTTGCGAAAAGCGAATAGCGACTTCGGTGCCGCCCTGGAAGTCAATACCTAAGCGTAAGCCACCGAATAGCAGCAGCACTAATCCAATGAGGTTGATGACAACCGATACGACCAGAAAAATCCTGCGCTTGCCGAGGAAGTCAATGTTAGTTTTTCCAAAAAATTCCATTGTTAAACTCTGCTAAGTGGTTATCAGCTTTGAGGAGCAGGGAGAACTTCACCGAAGCTAATGCGAGCATTCGGGCTGCGTGAGAGCCACACATCAATAATCGCACGCGAAACGAGGATGCTGGTAAATAGCGTCGTCAGAATACCGATCATCAATGTTGTCGCAAATCCTTGGATTGGTCCGTAACCGAGCACAAAGAGAATCAAGCCGGTCAGGAATGTGGTTACGTGCGAGTCTATGATCGGCGGCAGAGCATGGCGGAAGCCTTCGTCAAGACTTGCGCGGAGGCTGCGCCCACGGTGCAATTCCTCCCGAATCCGCTCGAAGATGATGATGTTGGCGTCAACGGCAATAGCTAACGTCAGGATGATTCCTGCAATACCGGGCAGCGACAGTGTCCCGCCGAAACCTGCCAGGATGCCAAGGTTGAGCATGACGTTGATCAGCATTGCGATGACAGCAACGACGCCACCGAGGCTGTAGTAGGTCACCATGAACAGCACAACCAGTGCAAAAGCAATGATGCTTGCCGAAATACCAGAGCGAATCGAGTCTTCGCCGAGCGAGGGTCCAACGACACGCTCTTCGATAATCTTGACGGGTGCTTTCAGTGCACCGGCTTTGAGCACGATTTGCAGCAGTTTAGCTTCCTCGACATTTGCCATGCCCTCGATTTGGGAGCTTCCGCCAGTGATTTTACTGCGCACGACCGGTGCGCTATATACTTCGCCGTCGAGGACAATTGCGATTCGTTTGCCGATGTTGGCACCAGTGATTTTTGCCCAGCGTTCTGCGCCCTCGCTGCTCATGTACATGAGCACCATTGGGCGGTTGGTCATCTGGTCGAACGTCGCGTAGGCATCGGTGACAACGTCACCGGTCAGCTCCGGATCACGCTTGAGGACGTACATGCTGTAGGTGCGGTTGGGTGTATTCTCGCTACCGCGTTCTGGTTTGGCACTGAAGGCAATTTCGACATCGGCAGGAAGCATGCGCCGAATCTCCGGTCGCGCCAGTAGCGACTGAAGCTGGCGTTTACCGTCTTCGGTGGTGACAAAGTAAAACTCGGCATCCGTCGGAAGTTTAGGAATGACTTCCTCGGCGATGTCGAATGGCTGATAGCGCTCACCGACGAGAATCTGACCGGCAAACAACGATATGAACGGATGCTCGCGGCGATACTTGGCAATTTTTTCTTCGTCGCTCAACCCTGCGTAGGGGTCGCGTTTGGCAGCGGTGTCGCCAGCACGCGATGCGGTTGTGTCGGTGTGCATCGTTGTGTCGCCGGCGACGGTTGCGGTATCGGCCGTGTGTTTGCCCGCAAGGTAGCGATCAATGTTCAGGAATGCATAGAGCACATCATTTCCGTGGCGGAGAAGTTTGAACTCCAGCCGAGCGGTGGTTTGGAGAAGCTGCCGCATTTCTCGTTCGTCCTGGACGCCGGGAAGCTCCAGCAAGATGCGCCGAGTGCCCTGCTTTTGGATAGTTGGTTCGGTCACACCGAATTTGTCAATCCGTTGTCGAATAACCTCGAGCGCTTGATCAACAGCTTCGCTGATGTCGCGCTTGAGCCGCTCGATAATGCGCTCTTCGCTGATGTCGCGGACGTCCACAAGCTCGTAGTACGACACCAGCGACTTACCCTGCGGACGCGCAATACGATCGAAGGTGCGCAAGAAAATGTCGAGCACCTCTTCATCGCTCTGCTCTGCTTGGCGGCGTGTTTCTTCGATGACGCGCTCGAACGTTTCATCAATGGACGCACGGTCAGCGGCTTCCTCGAGAAGCCGAACGACGTCCACTTCCAGCGTCACATACATCCCACCGCGAAGGTCCAGTCCGAGTTTGAGTGCGCGAAGCTTTTCCTTCCGGAAGTCTTCGCCATTGACTTGATCCCACTGAACCTGGGCGGCGGAGTCGAGCGATTCGCGCTCGGCTGCCATTTGCTGTGCTCGCCAGGTCGGGTAGAGCAGAAAGACAGCCAGGACGATCGGAACAATAATCGTCAGCAGTTTGCCTACTTTCCCTTTCAAGGGTTAGCCTCCGAAAAATTAACACGATTTGAAATTTTCAGGCATGCAATTTACTGCATCAGCGTGCTAATGTGCTGCGCTATCGAGCGCTGGTGGCGCTCCAACGCCGGTGCTGGATGCGTGCTCGAATTGCTCGATTGCTGCCAGCAAGGCAGGGACCGAAATAGGCACAACGCCCGGTTCGCCACAGACGACGCCAGCGGCTATGCTGGCAAGTAGTGCCGCTTGTCGGATCGGTGCCCCGGCAACTGCCATCGCAGCAAGTGTCGCAATGACCGTATCTCCGGCGCCCGATACATCAGCGACATGCCGCGCTAACGACGGAATTCGCCAGTGAGTCCGGTTCTGCTCGATAACAAACATGCCCTCTGCTCCCAACGTCAGAACAATCGTCTGCGCTGCTAAACGGTCGAGTAATTCGCTGCCCGCGCGGACTAAAGTATTGGTGCTGCCATCGAGCCGATAGCCGAGCGCAGTTTGTGCCTCCTTTTGGTTCGGCTTGAAAACGGTTGCACCACGGTACGCAAAAAAGTTGTCTGTCTTCGGGTCAACAAAAACGGGTACACCGTGCCGATCTGCCCATGCGATTGCCAGCTCGATCAAGTACGGCGTGAGCACACCTTTGTTGTAGTCCTCGATGATAAGAGCGGAAACTGAGTCTGCGTCGCTATCGAGCGTAGCAATAAGTTGATCGGCGATGGCATTGCTAATAGGCGAGCGTTCTTCTCGGTCGAGCCGCACAAGCTGCTGGCTATTCCCGATGACACGTGTTTTGATCGTTGTCGGGCGAGCTTGATCAACGATGAGTCCGTTGGCGTCAATGTCGAGTTCTGAGGCAAGTGTGCGCAGGTGGGAACCGGCTGCGTCAGAACCCACAATGCCGCAGAGAAGAACGCCCGCTCCCAGCATGCGGAGATTGTGGGCGACGTTCGCTGCACCGCCAAGACGAAAAGTCTCGCGTTCAATCTCGACGACAGGCACAGGTGCCTCCGGTGAAATTCGCCACACTGTGCCCAGGTAGTAATGGTCGAGCATCACATCTCCGATGACAGCGATCCGCTGCTGGGGGACGCGGTCAAGCCACGTGCGGCATTGGTCGAGGGTGAGTCCGTCCATTTTGTTAACAGGCGATGGTGTCAAACAGCAACATCCGCCTTGATATGCGGATGAGCGATATAGTTCACAAATACAATGTCGTCGTGTGTGAAATCATCAATCGAGCGAACCGACGGGTTCAACCAGAGTGTAGGTGGTGCCAGTGGTGCTCGCTGGAGTTGCAGTCGTGCTTGATCGAGGTGATTGCGGTAGAGGTGTGCGTCGCCAAAGGTGTGGATAAATTCTGCCGGCACCAGATCGCAGACCTGTGCTACCATCGCCAGCAGCAGTGCATACGATGCAATGTTGAACGGCACACCCAAAAACACATCGGCTGATCGCTGGTAGAGCTGGAGCGATAGATTATTGCCTTCGACGTAGAACTGAAAGAGTACATGGCACGGCGCCAGACGCATGGCATCGAGCTCGCCAGCATTCCAGGCACTGACCACTAAGCGACGGCTGGTGGGATTGCGTCGGATTTCTTCAATGACCTGTGCCAGTTGATCAATGATGCGCCCATCGGGTGACTGCCAGCGACGCCACTGCTTACCGTAGATCGGACCTAAATCGCCGTGCTCATCTGCCCATTCGTCCCAGATCGTCACACCGTGCTGGTGCAAGTATGCAATGTTGGTATCGCCACGGAGGAACCATAGCAGCTCGGTCACGATTGAGCGAGTGTGGAGTTTCTTTGTTGTCAGAAGCGGAAAGCCACGCCTCAGATCGAAGCGCAACTGATAGCCAAACACCGAGAGCGTACCGACGCCGGTTCGGTCGCTGCGCGCAGTCCCACGCTCAAGTATGGTGCGCAACAGCGACAGGTACTGCTCTTCGTTCGGGTTGAGTGACTCGTCTGTCATTGCCGTCAGGCAGCTTGTTGAGTACTGAGCGTTTCGCGGAAACGGTGGGCAAGTTCGTCGAGAAATTCTTCGGCGTAGAGGTAGTGCGTGCCTGTTCGATGTACTGGCTCCAAGCAGCCAGTGCCAGGTCCTTTGTTATGATGCCGTTTTCGACAGCCTCGATGCATGTTTGCTCGAGCGTTGTGCCATTGGGTGCAATCAGTGTCGAGGTTATGCTCAGCGATCCAAATCTTCGCGTGAGTGTGTCGTTGTGCATGTCACCATCAAGCTCGACGACAGGACCATGCACCGAAATCTTGTTCATTTGTACCAAAACGACGTCTAACACTGCTGAAAAGCGGCGACGAAATTACGGCAGGAGCGCTCGATACTGTAGGTTGGGCGATACCGCTGCTGATGCAGCGAGATTCAGTGCACTCCGAGCGGCTTCCGTGGAAGCGTATGGCATTTTTGCGAGGTTGTGCATACACTGTTTGCCAATGATGAAGCTTGCACCACTGGCATATTGCCGAGAACCTGAGCCAATCGTCGTTCGGCGGGCGGAAGCCGAGGATCGGCGCTTTGCAGACTACATGCTTCGGTTGAGTACGTGGGAAAATCAAAAGCCCACTCTTGCCATTGTTGGCGTTCCAACCGATGAAGGAGTTCGCCGTAATGGTGGCCGTGTTGGTGCTGCAGGAGCACCGGCTGCTATTCGTGCCGCACTGGCAAAAATGACTGCCAGTTTTGGTTCAGAGCGATTACCCGATACGGTTGCAATCCTCGACTGTGGCGACATCGTAACCGATGGACTTTCGTTGGAGGAAATTCACCGGCGGCAACAGGAGATCGTCGGTGCTTTGCTCGATGAAGGTATGACGGTCATCGTTCTGGGCGGCGGTCATGATATTGCTTTGCCGGATGGACGAGCTATCGGCATGCGTGCCCAGCAGTTGGGTATAGTCAATGTGGATGCACACCTGGATGTGCGACCGCCTACTGCTGAGGGTACGCACTCCGGTTCGCCATTCCGCGAGTTGCTCGATGACTCGCCGTGTACCATTGCTGCATTCGTTGAATTTGGAATTCAGCCGTTTAGTGCATCGGCGCATCATGTTCAGTACGTGTGCGACCGTGGCTATACTGTTTGGATGCTTGACCAAATCCGCCACCATTCGCTGCATGCAGCGCTGGACGAGGTCATGGCAACGTTAGCCGGTTGCGATCGCATTCATCTGTCGCTTGATATGGATTCGCTTGCGTCGGCGTATGCGCCTGGGGTCAGCGCACCTGCAAGCGATGGATTTCGTCCCGATGAAGTGGCTGCTATCGTCGAGCGTATAACACAGATGCCCACCTGTTGCCTGCTGGATATTGTCGAAGTCAATCCACTCACCGACAGCGACGGGCGCACCGCTCGACTTGCTGCCTATTTTGCAGCATTGGCAATTTGGACTTTCGCACACCGCACACCATGCCACTGATTCGATCGGTTTCGGGTCTGCGCGCTACAACGAGCGATGGCTCATTTTCGGAGGAGACCATTGCTCGGCATGTCCGTGCGTTTGCGCAACTGCAGCCTAATGGACCTATTGCGGTTGGCTACGATGGACGACTTGGCGGACAAGCCTTCGCTGAATTGGTCGCCCAGGAGCTTCGCCGCAGTGATCGCCAGGTACTTATGCTTGGGTGCGTTCCAACGCCGACGGTACAGGTCATCGTCGAACGTAACCGGCTCGCCGGTGGTGTTGTCGTGACAGCCTCGCATAATGGTGCTGAATGGAACGGGCTGAAATTTCTCGATAGCGATGGCGTGTTTCTTTCACCTGAGCGTGTAGCACTTCTCTGGAACCGAAGCGATCGTATCGTCCTGACGGAAGAGATTTCGCGTGGGGGGTGTGTCAATCATACCGATCCAATTGGCGAGCACATTGGAACGATCGCGCAGGTTGACTGGATTGCAGAGCGTCGAGCAGCAGATGCGTTTGCCGATATGCGTGTTGTTGTTGATGCCGTCAATGCCAGTGGTTCCGAGGCTTTGCCACGACTGATCGAGTGGCTTGGGGCACAGCCAATTCGTTTGTACTGCGACGGCAGTGGCATCTTTCCTCATCCTCCTGAGCCGCTACCGGAGCACCTGGGTGAACTCAGCACAGCATCAGTGCAGCATCGTGCTACGATCGGGATTGCCGTTGATCCAGATGCCGATCGTCTGGTACTTGTGCATTCGAGCGGTGCCACGATCAGCGAAGAAAAGACCATTGTCTTAGCTGCTGAAGCTGTTCTACGGCATACCGGTGGCGGAACTGTTGTCGTCAATGCTTCAACAACGAGCGAAGTCGAGCACATTGCTCATCAGTACGGGGCGCAGGTACTTCGCTCAGCCGTTGGGGAAGCAAATGTTGTGCAGATGATGCGTCGGTGTGGTGCGGTCGTCGGTGGTGAAGGGAGCGGTGGCGTCATTCTGCCTGCGTGTCACTATGGACGCGATTCGCTCGTTGGGACTGCGCTGATTTTGATGCTTCGCTCGCTGCTGTCGGAGGATGAGTGGGCCAGACGCACACTCTCATCGCCGGTGGTCATGCATAAGCGCAAGATTGGGTGGTCGGGCAACTTTGCGGACGCACAAGCAGCGCTTGCGGCTGCGTTTTCTGATGCTGGCGAGATTTGGACTGGTGATGGCATTCGGTTTAGCTGGAACGATCGGTGGCTCCATGTTCGACCCTCCAACACTGAACCCATTGTGCGGATGATTGCCGAGTCACCGAGCGATGAAGGCACAATCGGACTGCTCAACCGTGCCACACACATCTTCCAGCGTTATGCAAGCTGAACGCAGCAAACCATGTCGGGTATCCGTGATCACTTTCTCCGATGCAAACCATGATGGACGCACGCTCAACATCTGCCGAACGCTTTCTGTCACTGCAGACGTGACGCTGTGGAATCTTGGGCCGAATCAGACGGGATATTCATGGCGCTGGCAGACGCTCCGCATACGGTCCGGAGGTCGCATGGTGTGGCGCTGGCTTTGGTTCGTTGCTGTGCTCGTGCGCCAGTGCTGGCGTGAACGTGCCGATGTAGTGTGGGCAGCCGATGTCTATAGTTTACTGCCGGCAGTTGTGTTGGGGCTTCGATGGAGGGCGCGCATCGTCTATGACTCACGTGAGATTTACAGCAGCCTGGGGGCGCTCTCCGGTCGCAAGGGTGCGCAGTGGCTATTGGCGTTCTATGAACGAGTGCTGGTGCGATGGGTTGATCGTGTTGTTGTTAGTGGTCAGCGCGATGCGCACGTAATCGAGCAACTGCTACCATTGCGCCAGTCGCCGGTGGTTGTTCTCAATGTTCCGTTCTATGCTGAGCCCCAGCGAAATAATCGGCTTCGGCAGCGGTGCGGAATCGCTGAACATGCGCCTGTTTTGCTCTATCAGGGTGCGGTGCTCAGCGGACGCGGCTTGCATCGTGCCATCGAGGTTTTGGATTATCTTTCGTCGGTGCATTTGTGTATCCTCGGCGACGGCGAGGCGTTGCCAGAGATTGCGGCATACGCTCGCGAGCGCGGCGTCGCCGATCGTGTGCATTTGCTGGGTGCGGTACCGTATCGTGAGCTGCTGGACTGGACGGCATCCGCCAACATAGGCTGGTGCTGGATCGAACCCATCTCGCAGAGCTATGAACTTGCACTGCCGAACAAACTCTTCGAGTACGCGATGGCGCGAGTACCAGTTATCGCCAGCGCATTACCCGCGATAGCTGAAGTGTTAGCGCAGTATCCGTTCGGGATTTGCGTCCCGACCGATGCCAGTGCAGCCGATATTGCCTCAGCGATCTCAACGATACTGGCTGATGCTGATCACTATCGGCAATGGGCTGATCGAGCAGCACGAGAATTCTGCTACGAGCGTCAGCAGCCGGTGATCCTCTCTATCCTTTCAGACCGATGCCAGCAATGAGCGAAATAGTCGCCATCAAGAATATGGTCTGCCGCCGATGCATTATGGCAGTTGATGCAGCGCTGCGTTCAATGGGTATCGAGCCGATGTCGGTTACCCTGGGGCAAGCTGTGCTCCCTCATCCATTAGATTCACATCAACGGGAGGAACTCGCCCAGCGGCTAAACGAGTTAGGCTTTGAATTGCTCGACGATAAGCGTGCAGCGATTGTCAATCGAGTAAAGATCGCCATCATCGAGCTTGTGCGGAGCGGTGACGAGGAGTTGCTCGAGAAAGTGGTGCTATCGGAGTTCCTGGAGGAAAAACTTGGGATTCACTACACGACGCTATCGCGCTTGTTTTCGCAGGTCGAGGGTAAAACGATCGAACGGTACACCATCGAGCAGAAAATTGAGTACGTTAAAGAACTCATCACCTACGACGAGCTGAGCTTGACGGAAATCAGCTACCGCCTTGGCTATAGCAGTGTTCACCACCTTTCTCGGCAATTCAAACACGTGACAGGAATGACAGCCACTCAATTTCGGCAACTGCACGCGAAGCAGCGTCGCAGTCTTGACCAGGTGTGATTGTGTATCTTGCGCTCGCTTTCCGTGGATGACTGTTTGTCATGCTGTAATCGGGATAGTTTCTGCGCGGTCGGTTATGGCTCAGTTGGTGCTGGATTCTACGGGGAGTAAGAATGTTTTTCACGATAATGGGATTTTCCATGAAGCGCGTGCTCAAGTGGTTTGGCATTACGATGGCAATTGCCATCGGGAGTATCCTGATGTTTGTTGGTGGCTTGGTACTATGGGTCAATGCCCGGCTTGATAAAACCTACGACTTTCAGCCGCATCCGCTGAAAGTACCAACCGATGCTGCGTCGAGTGCAGAAGGGAAGCGACTCTACTCAATCTACTGTGCCGAATGCCACGGTGATAATGTTGCTGGAACGGCATTTTTTCAAAATCCTGCGCTTGGCACAGTGAATGCTCCAAACCTGACTCGCGGTCGCGGTGGTGTTGGAGCGCTGTACCAAAGTAGTGATGATTGGGTCCGAGCGATTCGTCACGGCATCAGTCCCGAGCGGAAGCCGCTGTTTATTATGCCATCGAAGGATTTCTATCATCTCAGCGATGCAGACCTTGCATGCCTGGTTGCTTTCGTGAACACTGCACCGGCAACCGATGGCGTGGGTAGGGGAAAGGAACTGACTCTGCTGGCAAAAGTGCTTTTGGGGCTTGGTGCATTTGGTGAGATGATCTCAGCCGAAGTGATTCCACACAATAAAAGGCCGACGGCACCTCCGCGCGGTGTGACTGCTGAGTACGGGGAGTATTTGGTCACAACGTTCGGCTGTCGCACTTGCCATGGTGAACGCCTGGCTGGTGGCAAACATCCTGATCCACAGGGACCGGCTGGTCCCAATCTCACACCCGCCGGTAACCTTAGTCAGTGGAACGAGGATGTGTTTATCACAAACATTTGCGCCCGACGGAGTCGGTGGATGCCGTTTGTTCAGCTCAGCAGAATGAGCGACGACGAGCTACGCGCGATCTGGCGCTACCTTCATGGATTAGCAGCACTACCAACTGCAACCCAGTAGCGCCGTGTCCCTTTGAGTTTTGCAGGGCAGGCGGTAGTTTTGCTTGCGCACGTCTTCTTTAGGAAATAAAATGCCGAAAGCACTATTGATTGCACTTGCCGCTGTTGCGGTATTGGTGGTACTCCTTTTAGGGCGTGCTCTTGTTGATCGTATCCGCCGGCGGCGATTGATTGCACGCTTGAGCGCATCGGTTGCGCACCGACGGAGCCAGCCGCTTATCGCACAGTCGCTGGACGTACTCCCAGAACCGGTCCAACGGTATCTCCGCCGTGCTATTGGACAGGCGCAACCTGCTGAATGGATCGAGCTGCACGAGGAAGGATTCTTTCGCTCCTTTGCCTACCCGACTTGGGGCAAACTCACAGCGCGCGCTCTCTACACCGGCATTGTCCCTGGCATGGTGTGGAATGCACGCGTGTGGTATTCGCCGCTGCGATGGTACACGATCGAATTGGTCTATGCCGCCGGAATCGGGCGCGGAAGCATGAGGTTGTGGAATTTGGTGACACTATTCGATCCTGATGGTCCCGAAGCAAACGAAGCCCTGCTGGTCCGTGTGTTGATGGAAACGGTGTGGTTCCCCACCTCGCTCTTGCCGGGAGGATTGCTTCGCTGGGAAGCGCTCGATCAACCGAATGCAGCTCGTGCAATCTTGAGCGACTCGGGCATTACGATTCGTGCAGACTTTTACTTTACTGCCGATGGAGATGTCGAGCGCATTGTGACGCTGGATAAGTACCGCGATGCTGACACCGGTTTTGAGCGTGAGCAGTGCACGATGTACTGTTCCCAGTGGCAGCAATGCGGACCGGTGCGGATTCCGATGGAAGTTCGACTGGAGTGGAATCTCGAACGAGAAAACTTCGAATACATGCGTCGGCGTGTCGTAGAGGTTCGCTATCGCTAAGTGCTCACCCTATCAGCACTGCGAGTGGCGATCAACTTAGAGCGTTTCGATCGAGAGCATATTTGTTCGTGACCGCGCTACCAGCGGGCGCCCGATGGTGAAAAGCACCGTTGCCCCTTTGCCAAAATACCCTTTCCCAAGTAGGAGCTTTTTGATGTGCTCGATCGTTTCATCGGTGGTGCTGATATCATCGAGTTTCATCCCATAGACGCCCCAGTAGAGTCCGACACGGCGGAGCGTTGCCGGTACGGTGCTGACAGCTAAGATCACGCTGCGCGGTCGGCGTGATGCAACCAGCCGTGCTGTTTCTCCTGAATAGCTGAGAGTGGCAATGCAATCAATCTGGCGGTTTTCTGCAATGAGTGCCGCTGCAGCGGCGATGGCGTCGGTGTTTTCTGTGCTTGCTGATGGGATGCGCTGGTACGTTTCTGCTGGACGCGAGCGACTAAAAAGCTCCCGTTCAGCTTCGGTGCAGATAGTGCGCATCATCGCGATTGCTTCGATGGGATATGCTCCCACACTCGTTTCGGCGCTGAGCATAACGGCGTCGGTCCCATCAAGAACAGCATTGGCAACATCGCTTGCTTCTGCACGGGTCGGGCGAGGATTGGTCACCATGGATTCGAGCATCTGCGTCGCGGTGATCACAGGCTTGCCGTAATAATTGCACCGTGCAATGATGCGCTTTTGCACCAGCGGAACATGGGCTGGTGGTATTTCAACGCCCAAGTCTCCACGCGCAACCATGATGGCATCGCTGCTGTGGATAATCTCTTCCAGTGCCGAGACGGCTTCGGGCTTTTCGATCTTAGCGATAATGCCAAGTTCTGCATCCCGTTGCCTCAGATAGCGCCGAACGTGTTCAATGTCGGTCCGCGAGCGAACAAACGAAACCGCAACGTAGTCGGCACCTTCAGCGATGGCAAATTCTAAGTCGCGACGGTCTTTGGCGGTCAGAGCAGTGGCTGACACAGATACATTCGGCAAGTTGATTCCTTTGCGCGAGCGGAGCAGACCACCATGGACAACAACGACTTTGACGAACGGATCGCGAACGTCGGTCACATGCACCGAGAGCAAACCATCATCGAAAAGCATAGTATCGCCTGGCTTGAGGTCTTTGGCAAGCGTGGGGTAATCAACCGGTATGGCGCCGTCGGGGAATTTGAGACGTTTTCGGCGAACAACCGCAGGATCGGCGAGAATGATTTCTCTGCCCGGAATCAACGAGACACCGCTACCGAGATCGCCAACGCGCAACTTCGGACCCTGCAGGTCAACGATGATCGGGATATGTGTTCCTGTTTTTTGCTCGGCGGCACGAATGGCTGCGATGTACTGACGATGCGTGCTCTGTGTACCATGACTCATGTTCAACCGAAATGCTGACGCCCCCGCACTGATTGCGGCAATGAGTTTATCCTCGGTGCCGATCGCAGGACCAACGGTGCAGACAATCTTTGTCTTGAAGCTGAGATTCCGTGGGGTTTTCATCGTGAGGAATTCTCCGGTGGTGGAGCAGTGGCGAAGTTACTATTCTGCTGGCAGCACTGCGTGAACCACGCATCGGTTTCGGCAAGCGCGCGTTCGAGGGCAGGACTGATGGTTGTCGCCGGGTGTTCGGTGCCGAATGTATGCCCCGACGCGGGAATGACTCGAAGTTGCCACTGTGCCTTCGCAAGCTGCGCAGCAAGGTTTTCTGCGCCAGCAACGGGAGCGACTATGTCGTGTTCTGCTGCGATGATGAGGGTCGGGATTGTGCATTCGGTCAGGGCATGGTGAATTTGGTCGTTGAATTGATGCTCCTCAAGGTCGTCAAGATACCGACGGCTCAAGTAAAGCGGTACATTCGACTCTGGATGTGTCCCCACTGGAAGTGCACCGTGCTCACGCCAGAGCTGCTGCTGATGTTTGCCCCAGCGACCGAACGTGCGCGGGGGTGCCCAGAGCGCAAGGCAATCAAGTCGGCGATGCATCAACAGCAGGAGCAAGCTGCCACGCGAATGAGCAAGCCCGGCAACACAGCGAGCGTGCCTGCCGATAAGGTCGAGTGCACGCTCGAGTGCCTGCACGTCGGCACTGATGGTCGCTTCTGAAAATCGCTCCGGCGAGAAACCATCGGGTCCGTATCCACTCGAAGGAAGGGAGAGCACATACGCAGAGGAGCCACGCTCGGCAAAGTACTGTGCCACCACAGGAAAAAATCCCCACCGATGCCAGGCACGAAAGCCATGGACAATGCAGACTGCGCGCTCCGCACTACCGTACTGTTCGATACCAAGCCAGCTGTGACCGTCGCCAATCCGATGCCATTGCAGAGTTGAGTCCATCTACAGGGCAACGATACGATCGGCGATACTGCGGGCATGATCGTGGTCGGACAACGCAGCGACGACAGCAAGCGCAAATTCAACGGCTGTTCCGGCACCGCGGCTGGTGATAATGCGCCCCGACTGGACAACGCGGTCGAGTCGGTAGTCGTAATGCTGAAGCTGTTCTGCAACGGATGGATGGCTGGTGAGAGCGCACGACGGTGGCAGTATGCTCCAATGATGCAAAGCGACCGGTGCAGCACAAATAGCGCCGATGAGCGCACCCTCGGCTGCATGAGAACGCACAAGGTGGGCGATCTCGTCGCTCTGGAGAAAACGTTCAACCCCTTCAGCACCACCGGGCAGCACAACAGCATCGAAGCGCTGGCTTTCGTCGAGATCGCTCCAGAGCATGTCCGGCGCAATCCGTACACCACGTGAACAAATAACATTCTCGCTCTCGCCGGCTATGCGCACTCGAAACCCTGCCCGACGCGCGATGTCAACAATGGCAACCGCCTCGAGTTCTTCGGTGCCATGCGCAATGGGAACAATCACAGAAATGTCCACAGAGCATTTGGCTGAGTAATTCCACAGGACACCAAATTACACGACTGCCGAGAAGCGATCGGTTGTGTAATTTGCAACCAGCGATGCTATCCCGTACGATGCAGCATGAGCCGCACACTTTGCATTGATGATGTCGAATTCGACGTTGAGATTTTCACCGAACCGTTTGCCTGCGATCTTGAGCAGTGTCGCGGTGCATGCTGTACCATTCCAGGATGCTACGGTGCACCTCTCGACGAACGCGAGCTCCCAGAAATAGCGGCTGTGTTGCCAAAGATTCTCCCGTTGCTCTCTCTGTCGGCACAAGCTGTCATCGCTCGACACGGTTTCGCTGAACAAAGCCCCAGCGGTGAATGGGTCACTGCAACAGTCAGCGGACGCGAGTGTGTTTTTTCTGTCGTTGTGGATGGAATAGCACAGTGCGCGTTTCATCGTGCATGGCTGGCTGGTGAGTCCACAATTCCCAAGCCGTTGTCGTGCCATTTGTTCCCGATTCGTCGCGGCGGGAACGGACAGCTCTACTACGAACGCTACCATGAATGCGCTCCCGCCATTGAGCATGGATTGCGCACAGGAACGACCGTTTACCGTGCTGTTCGTGATGCTCTCGTGCGTGCCTATGGGCGTGCATGGATTGACCGCACCGACCGCATGGAGATGTTGTACACTGGCACGGAGGAGCAATGTCAATGCTGAAAATTGAACAGTCGCAAAAGCAAAAGCTAATCCAGAAACAGACGCTGACACCTCAGCAAATCCAGTATCTGAAGCTGCTGCAATACCCGGTGTTACAACTGGAGCAGTACATCAAACAGGTATTGGAAGAAAATCCCATGCTCGAGGAGGTTCGCGAGGACGACTACGTTCTCAGCGAAGAGGTGCTTACACCTGCAAGCGAGGCGGTCGAGATCGCAAGCAAGGCGGCAGAGTATGCCTATGCCAGTGAGAGCGATCGGCAGTTTACCGATTCTGATTCCAGCACATCCGATGCCAGCGAAGAACTTCAGTACGATCCTGACAGGGGCGACGCCTCCGATCCCTTCATGGAACTGTGGAAAGGGACCGACACGGCTGCAGGTTCTTATGGCGATGACGACGACGACAGCGAGCCATACATCCAGCGCATCCGCGATATTCCTACCCTCGAAGATGAGTTACTCAGTCAGGTGCAGCTTCTCAATCTGAACGAAGCGGAGTATATTCTTGCCGAGCAAATTATCGGGAGCCTCGAACACGATGGGTATTTACGGCGTCCACTCGAAGAAGTGCTCGACGAAGCCAATAAACGCATTGCGGAGGTGGTCTATGAGCGTGCGGTGCGTCAGGAGAAGAACAATACGCCCGATCACCTAACGCTTGCCCAAGCAGAGCATGTCTTGCGGCAAATTCAAGAACTCGAACCTGCCGGCTGCGGGAGCCGATCGCTGCAAGAGTGTTTGATCGCACAGCTTCGCGCAAAACAAGACCGCACTGAGTCCGAGCAACTCGCACTCCGCGTACTCACCGATGCATTCGATGACCTTGCGCGCAAGCATTACGCCGACATTGCCGCAAAACTCGGTGTGAGCGAGCAGCAATTGCGCCGTGCCATTGAGGTGATTCGCCGGCTCAATCCAAAGCCCGGCAGCAGTATCTCTACCTTCGGCGATGCTGCTATCACGATTGTCCCGGATTTTATCGTCACTCGTGATGAGGAAAGCGGTGATCTTTTGATCAAAGTCAACGAAGATTCACTGCCGCACTTGCGTCTGAGCCACGCCTATCAGCAACTGCGCAGCCAGGTTCAAAAGGCAAGCCGCGAAGCAAAACAGTGGATTCACCGCAAGCACGAGGATGCAAAATCGTTGCTGATTGCGCTCCAGCAGCGGAAATCAACGATGCTCAAAGTGATGACCTCGATTGCGCATTTACAGAAGCCCTTCTTTATGGAGGGTCCCTCGGCGCTGCGACCGCTCATCTACAAGGACGTTGCCGATGACACAGGGCTTGATATTTCGACGGTCTGCCGTGTCGTCAATGGTAAGTACGTTCAGACTGATTACGGCATCTTTGAGCTGCGCTATTTTTTCAGCGAATCACTGATGACCGACGAGGGTGAGGAAGTTTCCACCCGCATCATCAAAGATCTAATCCGCAAGCTCATCGCAGAGGAGCCGAAGTCAAATCCCTTGAGCGATGATAAAATCAGCAAGGAACTCAAAAAACGTGGCTACAACGTCGCGCGCCGCACTGTCGCTAAATATCGCGAGCAGATGAAAATCCCGGTCGCGCGACTCCGACGCCAACTCTAAGGGCAGTGCGGTCGTGACGTTTGTGTATGTGCCCCCAGCTCTGACCGAGACCCAGTGCCGTGCTGTGCAGATGCCTGGTCCGCTCATCGTAAGTGCCAGCGCTGGTTCGGGGAAAACGCGTGTGTTGGTCGAGCGTTACATACGGCTGATGCTGGAGGGGTGCGATCTTCGGCGTATCGTGGCAATGACGTTCACACGCAAAGCAGCCGCCGAGATGCTCGAGCGTGCAGCGACGCGGTTGGATCGCTTGTTCGACGTGGCAACAGAGCCCGAACACTTGCTTCTGCTCCGTACACTCCGCGAACGCTTGATGAGCGCTCAGGTTTCCACCTTCCATAGCTACTGCAGCAGCTTGCTCCGCCGCTTTCCAATCGAAGCAAAAGTCCCTCCAACCTTTGGCGAACTCAGCCCCGCCGATGCAGCTACATTAGTCCGCGATGCCATTCGCCTGACGGTTGAAGAGTGGATCGGCAGCAATCGTCGCGACGATCTTGCCGACCTCCTCAATGTCTTCGGAAGTTATGCGCGGCTGGAACGTTGCCTGCAGGACATTCTGTCGAGTCCACAACGATTGGATGCGCTGCGGAGCGATACCGATCACCACGTATTCCTCGAACGTGCCAGTAAGGCGATTCGAGAGATAATTGCCGAGCAACGGGCGTTTTGGCGTGAGCTGTTCAATCGTGCACAATCGGCAGAACTTCCACCTCGTGTCAAGAGACCTCCGGCGAGCGCAGGACAGGTACTCTCAGAAATTGAATCGGTCAATTTCGACTTGCTCCAGTTCGGCGATATTGATGCTTCCTGGCGACATGCGCTGAACGAAGCACTGGCACTATTTCACACGTCGAATCAGCCGAACCTTCGCTCACCGTGGAGCTATGTTGCCACGCACGCAGAAGCACGCCAGGCAGCCAAACGCGCCACAGTCATCGCAGCCGTGCTCGGCATGAACATCGAGGTGGAGCAACAAGCATGGAGAGCGCAGCAGATGTTGCTCGCGCTTGCACGGGAAACACTTCAACGGATAGATCACGAAAAGTCACAGCACGCGGCATTCGAACCGGATGACCTGCAGCGTCGAGCTTTAGCACTCCTCGATGATGATACCGTTCGTTCTCGGCTTGTATGGGAGATTCAGCATATCCTCGTTGATGAATTTCAGGATACCGATCCCATTCAGTATGAGCTGCTGCACCGCTTGATTCCACTGCCGAATCTGTACGAGGATCTGCCAGAGCTTTTTATCGTCGGCGATCCCAAGCAGAGTATCTATGGCTTTCGGGGAGCTGACGTCCGAGTATTCGAGCGTGCCCGGCACGACATAACCACTGCTGCTGGTTCTGATGCCGATGTGCATTTGCAAACATCGTTCCGCATGACTCCTCCACTGGTCGCGGTGGTCAATACCGTCATGCGCTCTGTGATGCCGACCGATACACGTGGCTATGCAGTAGGCTACGAAGAACTCTGCACAGCTCGTCCTGCCCAGTCGTGCCCGAAGAGTAGGGTTGCGCTCTTGATTTCGATGCCTGAGGGTACTTCGGAAGCGGATCTGGTTGCTCAACACATCGTGCAGATAACAAGCACAGAACCGCTGACTGTGTGGGATGAACATCTGAATACCGGAAGCAACACACGCGGCGGCATCCGCACTGCACAGTATCGCGACATTGCACTGCTGGCGCGGAAAAGCAGGACGTTCGAACAGTACGTTCGTGCATTGCGCCAGGCAAGCATCCCATTCCGGATTGAGAGCGGGCGCGGTTTCTACCAAACGCAGGAAGTGCTCGATGTCTTGGCATTTCTGCGAGTGGTGCACAATCGTCACGATGATGTCGCGCTTGCAACGCTTCTGCGCTCACCGTTCATTGGGTTGAGCGATTCTGAGCTGGCATGTATCGCAAGTAGTCACCCGCGTCATGGTTCTCTTGCCGAGCGATTGGCTCATGCCGTCGCGACGTCTTCGGCAAGCGAATCGGTGGTAGAAGCAGCGCGGCTGCTCGAGGAGATTCTCCCGATTGCCGTTCGCATGCCGCCGACGGCGCTTATTCGCTTGCTGCTTCGGCGTACACCGTGGTATGCACGGGTGTGGTCATCGCCGCGAGCGCTTCAGATCGAAGCCAACATCGAAAAACTTCTGGAAGCAGCTCGGCAGTTCGAACAACGTGGCTTCCGAAACTTGCTCGATTTTGTCGAAGAACTCGAGCAACTCCGCCTTGTCGCCGATACCGAGGCAGAGGCGGCTGTTATTAGCGACGACAACGTCGTGACGCTCATGACGATTCATGCTGCCAAGGGTTTGGAGTTTCCGATTGTGTACCTTGTCGGCACAAACCAGTCAGCGCGTCGGCGCAGTGATCCCGTCCTGATGACAGAAGAACTTGGAATTTCGATTAGGACAGTAGGCGATGGTGAACCAACAGCAACGGGAGCAATAGCGCAGTATTTCCTCCAACAACGCGATGATGCCGAAGAACAACGGTTGCTCTACGTGGCGCTCACGCGAGCAAAAGATCATCTCTTCATCGCCGGGGCACTGTCGAAGAGCAGGACAGCAGAATCAGTTCTGGAGCCGATAGGGTACCTGGGTGATATCAGTGCTGCGTTTGGAATTGAATGGAGCACTCAGCCCGGCATTCGCAATGTGACGATTGCTGATTGTGTTCGAGCCGATCCTAATGACATCGGGCGTCGTATTGAGGTGCCAATCGAAATCATCTACTCGCTCCCCGCGGCGCGCGCACCGCAGCAGACTCAGCCTATAGCACCGCGACCGTTGATGGTTGAGCCAGTGTTGAGTGCAGTTGCTGGCGAGATAGTGTCTGCTACGCAGCTTCTTTTGTTCGAAAAATCACCGAAGGAGTTTTATCGTGTGTATCGCTGCGGGTTACCGTCGCGGGAGGATACCGACCGCCGTGCATTGGCGCGCTTTGACGACGGCGATGACGTCATTGGTTCATTAGCAGGGCGCGTTATACATCGCACACTCGAAATGCTCCTCCGCGACCGGCGATACGATGCGGCAGCATGCGATGCAGCGCTCGAGCGTGCGATGAATGAGTTTCGATGTAGCCACGACGACTCGTTGCGAGCACGTGTTCGGCAGGACGTCCGTGCGACGGTGGACCACCTTGCTGCACAGCGCTTGCTGGTGGGGAGTGATCGTGATAGTCATGCGTATATCGAGCAGCCGATCATGATGGCGATAGGGAGCGATTTTTTGTTGGGAGTGCCGGATGTGCTGATCAAAACGCCATTGGGCTGGGAAATCTGGGACTGGAAAACAAATCGCCACGATCACCGAACCGCTGCAGAATGGCTCGACTACTATCAAACGCAGCTCGAGGTTTACCTGGTGCTTGCTGCGTCGGCGATACCTGAGCAAGATTCGTTTACAGCCCGTTTGGTGATGACACGACCGCCGGTTGAAGCGGCGTCGCTAACTGTTAACCGCGCGGATATTGTGCTGCTCAGACAGCGTATTGCTGGATTGGTCGAGCGTATAAAACAAACCAGCCTCAATGGACATTGATGCTGGTCAAGTAAAAGAGCGATACCGTTCTTTGGTGTAGGGGCAGCGGAAAAAATTTTGTTTGGTTATGACGATTTTTTGTTTTATTTTGGAGGCGAACATAGGAGCCACATCATGCGCAAGCACCGACGAGCACACGTGGAATACCTGATGCAACCCAGCCGATGGGCATGGGCAGGGGAAGTGCGTGCGGTGCGGAAGCTGACACACACACACACACACACACACACACACAATGGCAGGCATGGTTGGAGCGCCCGCCGCCGCCGCGGCACGTCTGGCAGTTTGGGCGGAGGACGTGCAGCAGTGTGGGCGTTTGTGACAATGATGTTTCACCATGTGTTGAGAAGTTCAATGAAATCACTAATTGTGGTTGCGGTGCTGTTGATGGCGGCGGTT
>FWPU01000800.1_pt1 | contig 94964 bp, 96 predicted proteins | sample 2228361 | NCBI WGS metagenome assembly FWPU01 (sample SAMEA103939777, study PRJEB20133) | metagenome | reverse complement strand
CCCAGGCGACCGCGGCCTACGATCGCCAGGTCAAGGTACCGCTGTACGCGCAGCACGGCGTGCCGGAGGTCTGGATCGTCGACCTCGATTTTTCGCTCGTGCGCTACTACCGCACGCCGCAGGCGGACCGCTACCTCGACATCACCGCCACCGAAACGCCCGGTCCCACACCGGTGCTGGCACTTCCAGGCGTGACGATCGATCTGTCCGGCCTGCTCTAGCCCGGACATTTCACGAGGGACGCGGGAATTGCGCGGATGCATGCGGGATGCGGATTGCGCGAGAGGGGCGCAGTCAAAGGCCGAGTGGCCTTTGCGAGCACTTGAGCGCAAGCCCGCGCCCGCAGGCGCCGCGCAAGCCCGCGTAGCCCCGGCGGTACAGAATGGCTCGGCCGTCGGCGTGCCAAAAGTGCCGATTCACCGAGACGCAACGCACGCATACGGGGGCGACCTCGTGAAATATCCGGGCTAGCCCCGCGCCTTACCGCAGCGCCAGCGCGTCTGCGCCGCGGAACTGCGTCAGCTTCGCGCGCGCGATGTAGGCGGCGAGATCGTCGAGATCCCTCGCCGTGAACACGCCGCGGTACTGCGCCTTGGCGCCGGCCGCGCCAGGCTGCGCGCCGTCGATCGCCCGCTGTAGCACGCGCCGCACCGAAGCCGCATCCTCGGGCTTGCCGCCCCGATTGCGGATCATCTCGCGCAGCGCGCCGATGTTCGCGTGGCAGGCCACACAGTTGCCGACCGGCCTGCCGATCGCGCCGCGCGTGTTGGCAAACAGCGTCTGCCCGCGCGCCGCGTCCTGCGCCGCGGCGGGCATGATCGTGAGCAGAGCACCCGCCGCAAGCGCGGCGACGGCGGTTCGCATGGCTTCCTCCCCTGCCAAGTCCGCGCATCTTACCGAGCGCAAGGAATCCGCAACGTCCGGTCAAAGCTGCCTTGCGCGCGCGGCGCCGCCGCACTGCGCGCGCTGTGCTAGCTTTCGTCCGCGATGAACGACCCCGCCGAAGTCAAACAGCTCGCCGAGCGCCTTCCGCTCGACGGCACGGGGCCGATCGACCCCGAGCGCCAGCGCAAGGTCGTCGCCGCGCTGCGCATCGCGCTGCCCGAGCACTGCGTGTTGTACCGCGAGGAGGACACGCGGCCGTACGAGTGCGACGGGCTGACGCTGTACCGCCAGCTTCCGATGGTGGTCGTGCTGCCGGAGACCGAGGCGCAGGTCGTGCAGATCCTCCGCATCTGTCATTCGATGCAGGTGCCGATCGTTCCGCGCGGCGCGGGCACGTCGCTGTCGGGCGGGGCGCTGCCGCACAACGCGGGCGTGCTGATGTCGATGGCGAAGTTCAACCGCATCCTCGCGATCGATCCGGTCTCGCGCATTGCCGTGGTCCAGCCCGGCGTGCGCAATTTGGCGATCTCGGAGGCGGCCGCGCCGCACGGCCTGTACTACGCGCCCGACCCGTCGAGCCAGATCGCCTGCACGATCGGCGGCAACATCGCAGAGAACGCCGGCGGCGTGCACTGCCTGAAGTACGGGCTGACGGTGCACAACGTGCTCGCCGTGCGCGGCGTGACGATCGAAGGCGAAGTCGTCGAGTTCGGATCGCGCGCGCTCGACGCGCCGGGTTTGGACCTGCTCGCGCTGATGATCGGCTCCGAAGGCATGCTCGCGGTCGTCACGGAAGCGACGGTCAAACTGGTGCCCAAGCCGCAGCACGCGCAGGCGATCATGGCCTCGTTCGACGACATCGAAAAGGCCGGCGACGCGGTCGCGGCGGTGATCGCCGCCGGCATCATCCCCGCCGGCATGGAGATGATGGACAAGCCGGCGCTCGGCGCGGTCGAGCCTTTCGTGCGCGCCGGCTACGACACGAACGCCGCCGCGATCTTGCTGGTCGAATCCGACGGCACGCCCGAAGAAGTCGCCGAAGAGATCGAGCGCATGAAGGCGGTGCTCGCGAAAAGCGGCGCCACGCAGTTGAAGGTCTCCGACAGCGAAGCCGAGCGGCTGCGCTTCTGGGCCGGTCGCAAGGCGGCGTTCCCCGCGGTCGGCCGCATCTCGCCCGACTACTACTGCATGGACGGCACGATCCCGCGCAAACGGCTCGGCGAGGTGCTCAAGGCCATTCAGCGCATGGAGCAGACCTACGGCCTGCGCTGCGCGAACGTCTTCCACGCCGGCGACGGCAACCTGCACCCGCTGATCATGTTCGACGCGAACGATCCGGATTCGGTCGCGCGCGCCGAGGCGTTCGGCTTCGACATCCTCGAGCTGTCGGTCGAGGTCGGCGGAACGGTCACCGGCGAGCACGGCGTGGGCGTGGAGAAGATCAACCAGATGTGCAAGCAGTTCGACCGCGCCACGCTGGAAGCCTTCTTCGCGGTCAAGCGCGCGTTCGATCCGCCCGGACTGCTGAACCCCGGCAAGGCGATCCCCACGCTCGCGCGCTGCGCCGAGTACGGCAAGATGCACGTGCACAGCGGCGAATTGAAGTTCCCCGAGATTCCGAGGTTTTGAACTCGCAGCATCGTGCGCATGGAAGTTCGCTCTCCCCCGATGGGGGAGAGGAAGCGGCGACAAGAACATGAACGCCCTTTCCGAGCTGATCGACCGCATCCGCGCCGCCACCGCCGCGAAGCAGCCGCTGCAGATCCGCGCCGGCGGGACCAAGGACTTCTACGGCAACCCCTCGCGCGGCGACGCGCTCGATCCGCGCGGCTATGGCGGTCGCGGCGACGGCATCGTCGCGTACGAGCCGACGGAACTGGTGGTCACGGTTCGCTGCGGGATGCCGCTCGCGCAGCTCGAGGCCGAACTCCACCGCAAGGGCCAGATGCTCGCGTTCGAGCCGCCGCACTTCGGCGCTGGTGCGACGGTCGGCGGCTGCGTGGCCGCCGGGCTTTCCGGGCCGCGCCGCGCCACCGCCGGTGCGGTGCGCGACTACGTGCTCGGCGCCAAGCTCGTCGACGGCCGCGGCAACCTTCTGTCCTTCGGCGGCACCGTGATGAAGAACGTCGCCGGTTACGACGTCGCGCGGGCACTCGCCGGTTCGCTCGGCACGCTCGGGCTGATCGCCGAGGTGTCGCTAAAGGTGCTGCCGAAGCCGGTCGCCGAGGCCACACTGCGCTTCGACTGCGACGAGACGACCGCGCTGCGTCGGATGAACGAATGGGCCGGGCAGCCGCTGCCCATCTCGGCGACCGCGTGGCACGCGGGCGAGCTGCGCGTTCGGCTGTCGGGCGCGCAGGCGGCGATCCGCTCGGCGCGCGAACGGATGGGCGGCGAGCGCATCGACGATGCGCGCGCGGCGAGCTTCTGGCGCGGCATTCGCGAGCACACGGATGCGTTCTTCGTGTTCAACGCGCCGCTGTGGCGTTTGAGCGTGCCTTCGACCGCCGAGCCGCTTGCGGCTCCGGGCGAGCAACTGATCGAATGGGGCGGCGCGCTGCGCTGGCTGCGTTCGACCGCACCGGCTTCGGCGATCCGCGCGCGCGCCGCGGCACTCGGCGGACACGCCACGCTCTTTCGGGGCGGCGACCGGCTCGGCGGCGTGTTCCATCCGCTGGAGCCGGCGATCGCGAAGATCCACCAGCGGCTCAAAGCCGAGTTCGACCCGGCCGGCATCTTCAATCCCGGGCGGATGTACGCGCACTTCTGATGCAGACCGCACTCGCCGACTGGATCAAGGACGCGCCCGAAGGTCGCGAGGCCGACGCGATCCTGCGCAAGTGCGTGCACTGCGGCTTCTGCACCGCGACCTGCCCGACGTATCAGTTGCTCGGCGACGAACTCGACAGTCCGCGCGGCCGCATCTACCTGATCAAGCAGGTGCTGGAAGGGCGCACGGTCACGGCGAAGACACAGGTTCACCTCGATCGGTGCCTGACGTGCCGCAACTGCGAGACGACCTGCCCTTCGGGCGTGCAGTACGGGCGGCTGCTCGACATCGGCCGCAAGCTCGTCGACGAACGCGTGCCGCGCCCGCTCGCTGCGCGGCTTGTGCGCGGCGCGTTGAAGGAAGGGTTGACCGGCCCGCTGTTCGCGCCAGCGCTGAAGCTCGGCCAGGCGGTGCGCCCGTTGCTGCCGGCGGCGCTCAAGGCCAAGGTGCCCGCGAAGCAGAATCCCGGCGCATGGCCCACGCGCTCGCACGCACGCAAGATGCTGCTGCTCGAAGGCTGCGTGCAACCGGCGATGCAGCCGAACATCAACGCCGCGACCGCGCGCGTGTTCGACGCGCTCGGCATCGAGCTGGTACGCCCGGCCAACGCCGGCTGCTGCGGAGCGATCCGCTATCACCTGAACGATCATGACGGCGGCCTCGCCGATGCGCGCCGGAACATCGACGCGTGGTGGCCGCACGTCGAGGCCGGTTGCGAGGCGATCGTTATGAACGCCTCCGGCTGCGGTGCGATGGTCAAGGAGTACGGCTATCTGCTGCAGCACGATTCCGCGTATGCGGAGAAAGCCGCACGCATCGCGGCGCTGACGAAGGATGTCGCGGAGGTGCTGTCGTCGTTTGGCGCGGCGCTTGCGACGAAGCTGCAGCCCCTCACCCCTGACAACCGGCGAGGCGGCGGGGGCAGGGATGCCGGCCAGCGCGTCGTCTTTCATCCGCCCTGCACGCTGCAACACGCGCAGAAGATCCGCGGCGCGGTCGAGGACCTGCTGCGCGCGCTCGGTGCCGAGGTGCTGCCGTTCGCCGAAGCGCATTTGTGCTGCGGCTCGGCTGGCACGTATTCGCTGCTGCAGCCGGAACTGTCGTACCGCTTGCGCGCCCGCAAGCTCGGTCACCTTCAGGCGCCGAAGCCCGACGCGATCCTGTCGGCCAACATCGGCTGCATCGCGCATCTGGGGAGCGGCACGGATACACCGGTGATGCACTGGATCGAGTGGCTCGACCGGCGCTTCTCGTAGCGCCCGCTCCCAGGCGCGTTTCCCCCGCATCGACGCCGTGATCGCCCCGCTCGCCACCCTGCTTGCGTTCCAGCTCGCCGGCGAAGCGCTCGCCTTCGGCTTCAAGCTGCCGATTCCCGGTCCGGTGATCGGCATGGCGCTGCTGCTGGCGGGGCTCGCGCTGCGGCCCGCCCTGCTCGACGCGCTGCGGCCGACTACGACCGCGCTGCTGCAGCACCTGTCGCTGCTGTTCGTGCCGGCGGGTGTCGGGGTGATGGTGCACGGGCAGCGGCTGGCCGACGAAGGCGTGGCGATCGTCGTCGCGCTCGTCGTTTCTACCGTGCTGGCGCTCGCCGCCACGGCGCTGACGGTGCGCGCGCTGTGGCCGCGCGACGAGGAGGAAGGCGCGTGAGGCCGCCGCTCGCGCCGGTCAAGGACGTCTGGGTCTACCTGTCGGCTTCGCCGCTGCTGTGGCTGACGCTGACGCTCGCGGCCTACCTGTTCGCGTTCGCGCTGTACAAGCGCAGCCGCTTCAATCCGCTCGTCAATCCGGTTGCGATCAGCATCGCGCTGCTTCTGGCCGTGCTGTGGGCGACGCGTTCGGACTATGCGACCTACTTCGAAGGCGCGCAGTTCGTGCACTTCCTGCTTGGCCCCGCGACGGTCGCGCTCGCGGTGCCGCTCGCCGAGCAGGCGGGAAAACTTAAGCGCGCGTGGTTCGCGCTGACCGCGGGGCTCGCGGTCGGCGTCGTCGTTGCGCTGGTCTCGGCCGTGCTGATCGCGTGGCTGCTCGGCGCATCTGCGGTGACGCTCGCCTCGCTCGCGCCGAAGTCGGTGACGACGCCGGTCGCGATGGGCATCAGCGAAAAAATCGGCGGACTGCCGTCGCTGACCGCAGTGTCGGTGGTGCTGACCGGTATCGCGGGCGCCGCGCTCGGCCGCTTCGTCTTCGATGCGCTGCGCGTGCGCTCGTGGGCGGCGCGTGGCTTCGCGATCGGGCTCGCCGCGCATGGCCAGGGCGTGGCGCGCGCGTTCGTCGTCAGCGAGGAAGCGGGCGCGTTCGCGGGGCTGGCGATGGGGCTTGCGGCGCTCGTCACCGCGCTGCTGGCGCCGTGGCTTGCGCCCCGGTTGATCGCGCTGCTGGCGTAGCGCGCCGGGATCGAGACCGACTCAAGCGGCGCGGCGGCGCTCGCGTTCACGCGCGAGCACGAAGTCCAAGGCCTGCGCCACCGCGCGTTCGACCGCCTCGGCGTTGGCGCGCCGCTCGTCGTCGGTGAGGTAGAAGAGAAAGTCCACGTCGTGGCGGATGTAGCGCGGCGGCAGCCGGTTCAGCGCCACGCAGGCGATGTCCGCGAGCAGCCGCTGATCGGTCAGGCCGCGCTCGCGCGCGACGCGCACGACCTCGGCGATGACCGGACGTTCGTGGTGGTTGTGGATCGTGTCGAATTCCATCGTTCGGCTCTGCGGCGCCGCGGATCACACCCGGGGATGGTGTCGATGGTGAAGTCCGGCGGCGCGATGCGGCGCCCGGAAAAAGCGGCATATCGCCGCACAAATCGCGGCGGTCAGACGGCTGCCAGTTCCTTGCGGATCTTGCGCACCCCGCGCCAGACGAGCCAGGCGAGCACGGGGATCGCGGCGGCGGTGATCCAGTCGGGATTCAGCCCGGGCCACACGGACTTCACCGGCTTGACCGCGTAGCCCACGAGGCCGACGGCGTAATAGGTGATCGCCGCGACGGACAGACCCTCGACCGTCTGCTGCAGCCGCAGCGACAGCTTGCCGCGCCGTTCCATCGCCGCGAGCAGCCGCGAGTTCTGCTCCTCGCGGGCGATGTCCACGCGCGTGCGCAGCAGTTCGCTCGCGCGCGCGATGCGCGCCGACAGCTCCTGCTGCCGGCGCGCCGCGGCGAGCACCGTGTTGATCGCCGGTTCGAGCCGGCGCGACAGGAACTCGCCGATCGTCGGAATGCCGCCGATGCGCTCCTCGCGCAGCTCGGCGACGCGCTTGGTGACGATGTCCCAGTACGCCTTCGCCGCGGAGAAGCGGAACGCGCTCCGCGCGACGGCCCTCTCCATTTCGGCGGCAAGCTGCGTCAGGTCGTCGAGCAGCGTGCGCTGTTCGCGTTCGACTTCGGCGGTCGCGATCCCGTGCGCACCCAGTTCGGCGATGCGCGCGGCGATCGTGGACAGGCGCTGCTCGGCGACGGTCAGCGTGGCCGACATCTCGCGCGCGAGCGGAAACGCCAACATCGCCATCACCCGGTAGACGCCGATCTCGATGAGCCGCTGCACGACGCGCGCGCGCTGGCCGCGCGTGAGCCTGCGGTCGAGCACGAGCCAGCGGCTGCGTCCGTCGGGCGTCAACTGGAAGTCGGTGAACACCCAGGCGCCCGCGTCGGACACCTTGCTGCCGACCAACGTGGGCCCGGAAAACAGCGGCGCGACCGCTTCGGTCGTCGGCTCGCGCTCGCCCGCAGGCAGGAAGGTCACGTCGATCGCCTTGATCGTCTGCCCGGGCAGCGATTCGAGCCAGTCGCCGGGCACGGCGTCGAACGCGGTGGCGAGCGCCGGAAGTGCGGCGGAATCCCGTGCCGCCAGCGGCCGGATCAGCGTGTAGCTCGTGAATTCGCTGTGGCGCTCCCACTTCACGCGCAGCGCGTCGAGCTCGACGACGGCGTGCGGGTGCTGCGGCGTTTCCAGTTCCTGCCCGTGCCGTGCGAGCAGCGTGCGCAGCGCAGCGAGGTCGTCGCCCTCGTCCGCACCGCGCAGGAGCGCGATGCAGGAGATCGCCGCCGGCGGCTCGACGGCCACCGGCGGGCGCGCGTGAACCTCGTCGGCGAGCCGGCGCCGCAGCGGGTGCTCGGCGGGAAGGCGGATCGTTCCGTTCACCGCACGCGCTCGGCCGCGACGTTGCCCGCGACTGCCGACCGCCTCAGAGTGCGGCCGAGTCCACGAGCGGGATACCCGCTCGCGTCAGCGCCTCGCGCGCGGCGGCGAGCGAGCCGGCGGTGTCGATCGCGCGGCAGGCGTCTTCGATCACGAAGGTTTCGAAGCCGGCGGCCTTGGCGTCGAGCGCACTCCACGCCACGCAGAAGTCGGTCGCGAGCCCGCAGCAGTAGACCGTCTTGATGCCGCGCTCGCGCAGCAGCCCGGCCAGGCCCGTCGGGGTCTTGCGGTCCGCTTCGACGAACGCCGAATAGCTGTCGGTGTGCGCGTGATAGCCCTTGCGAATCACCGCCTGTGCGTGCGGGACGTCGAGTCCATCGGCGAAGCCCGCGCCGCGCGTGCCCTGCACGCAGTGGTCGGGCCACAGCACCTGCGCGCCGTACGCGAGTTCGATCGTCTCGAACGGCTTCTTGCCCGGGTGCGACGAGGCGAACGAGATGTGGCGCGGGGTATGCCAGTCCTGCGTGAGGATCACGTTCGCGAACCCGCGCGCGAGCCGGTTGATCACGGCGACGACTTCGTCGCCGCGCGGCACGGCGAGCGCGCCGCCCGGCAGGAAGTCGTTCTGCACGTCGATGACCAGCAGCAGGACGTCCGGCGACATCTATTCCACCGCCTTGACCATCTCCTCGACGACCTTCTTCGCGTCGCCGAAGACCATCATCGTCTTGTCCATGTAAAAGAGTTCGTTGTCCAGCCCCGCGTAGCCCGCGGCCATCGAGCGCTTGTTCACGACGATCTGCCGCGCCTTGTACGCCTCCAGGATCGGCATGCCGGCGATCGGCGACTTGGGGTCTTTCGCGGCCGGATTCACCACGTCGTTGGCGCCGAGCACGAGCACTACGTCGGTGTCGCCGAAGTCCGGATTGATGTCCTCCATTTCGAACACCTGATCGTACGGCACCTCGGCTTCGGCGAGCAGCACGTTCATGTGCCCGGGCATGCGGCCGGCGACCGGATGGATCGCGTAGCGGACCTTGACGCCCTTTTCGATCAGCCGGTCGGCGAGTTCCTTCAGCGGGTGCTGCGCGCGCGCGACCGCCAGTCCGTAGCCCGGCACGATGATCACGCTTTCGGCGTTGGCGAGCAGGAACGCCGCATCCTCGGGCGATCCGCTCTTGACCGGCCGCTGCTGCGCGGCCGCGGCGACGCTGCCGCCCTCCTGTCCGAAGCCGCCGAGGATCACGTTGAAGAACGAGCGGTTCATCGCGCGGCACATGATGTACGACAGGATCGCGCCCGAGGAGCCGACCAGCGAGCCGGCGATGATCAGCATCGAGTTGTTCAGCGAAAAGCCGATGCCGGCCGCGGCCCAGCCGGAATAGCTGTTCAGCATCGACACCACGACCGGCATGTCGGCGCCGCCGATCGGGATGATGATCAGCACGCCCAGCACGAAGGCGATCGCGAGCATCGCCCAGAACGGCAGCCATGCCTGCGTGACGACGAACCACAGCCCGAACGCGAGCATCGCCAGCGCCAGCGCGAGGTTCAGCATGTGCTGGCCCGCGAAGACGACCGGCGCGCTGCGAAACACGCGCAGCTTGTACTTGCCCGCCAGCTTGCCGAACGCGATGACCGAACCCGAGAAGGTGATCGCGCCGACGAACGCGCCGATGAACAGCTCGACCCGGTTGCCGGTCGGAATCGCGCCGCCGCGCTCGACGATGCCGAAAGCCCAGGGTTCGGCGACGGTGGCGATCGCGATGAACACCGCGGCCAGACCGACCATCGAGTGCATGAACGCGACCATCTCCGGCATCTTGGTCATCTCGACGCGGAACGCGATCGTCGTTCCGATCGCGCCGCCGACGACGAGACCGAGCAGGATCCAGCCCATGCCGGCCGTGGCGATGTCGGGCCGCAGCTTGTACACGAGCGCAACGGTTGTCGCGATCGCGATCGCCATGCCGACCATGCCGAACACGTTGCCCGCCCGCGAGGTCGTCGGATGCGACAGCCCTTTGAGCGCCTGGATGAAGCAGACCGACGCGACCAGGTACAGCAGGATGACGACGTTGAGGCTGAGGGTCATGCGCCGCTCCCCGCAGTCGAGCTCATTTCTTTTCCCCCTTCGGTTCCTTCTTCTTGAACATCTCGAGCATCCGCCGCGTCACCAGGAAGCCGCCGAATACGTTGACCGCGGCAAGGGCGACCGCGAGCACGCCCATCGCCTTGCCCAGCCCCGTTTCGGTCATCGCCGCGGCGAGCATGCCGCCGACGATGATGATCGCGGAAATCGCGTTCGTGACGCTCATCAGCGGCGTGTGCAGCGCCGGCGTGACGTTCCACACGACGTGGTAGCCGACGTAGACCGCCAGCACGAAGATGATCAGGTTGACGACGGTGGGACTGACCGCTTCCACTCGATACCTCCCTTGGCGCATGTTCCGGCGGCCGCCGGAACTCGGATTGCATTCGAACGCCGCCTTGCGTGCGATCCTGGCCGGCAGCGCGCAGCCGTGCCGAGGCTCACGCCTTCCTCCGGATCTCGCCCGCCGTGCACATCAGGCAGGCGGCGACGATGTCGTCTTCCAGGTTGACCGTGAACCTGCCTTCCTTGTCGAAGACGAGTTTCAGAAAGTCGAGCACGTTGCGCGCGTACAGCGCGGAACTGTCGGCCGGCACCAGCGCGGGCAGGTTCGGCTGCCCGATGATGTGCACATCGTGCTTCGTCACCGTCTTGCCGAGTTCGGACAGCGCGCAGTTGCCGCCCTGCTCGACGGCCATGTCGAGGATCACCGAGCCGGGCTTCATGCTCTTGACCATCTCCTCGGTCACGAGCACCGGCGCCTTGCGGCCGGGGATCAGCGCGGTCGTGATCACGATGTCGGCGGCGGCGACGCGTTTGGCGACTTCGGCCGCCTGCCGCTTCATCCAGGCCTCGGGCATCGGCCGCGCGTACCCGCCCACGCCCTCGGCGATCCGGCGCTCCTCCTCGGTCTCGTACGCAACGTCGATGAACTTGGCGCCGAGCGATTCGACCTGCTCCTTGACCGCGGGCCGGACGTCGCTCGCCTCGATCACGGCGCCAAGCCGCCGCGCGGTGGCGATCGCCTGCAGGCCCGCCACGCCGGCGCCGAGCACGACCACGCGCGCCGCCTTGATCGTGCCGGCCGCCGTCATCATCATCGGCATCAGCCGGCCGTACGTGTTGGCCGCGAGCAGCACGGCTTTGTAGCCGGCGATGTTGGCCTGCGACGAAAGCACGTCCATGCTCTGCGCGCGCGTCGTGCGCGGCGCGGCTTCGAGCGCGAAGGCCGTGAGCCCCGCGGCGTTCATCGCGGCAATACCCTCCCCGTCGAACGGCTCGAGCATGCCGACGAGCACCGCGCCCTTTTTCATCAGTGCGAGCTGCGCCGCTTCGGGGCGCCGCACCGTGAGCACGAGTTCGGCACCGAATGCGTCGGCCGCGTCTCCGATGGTCGCGCCCGCGGCCGTGTACATCGCGTCGGTCTGCGCGGCGCGGATGCCGGCACCGGCCTGCACGACGACCTCGTGCTTGCCGGCGACGAGTTTCTTGACCGTCTCCGCGGTGGCGGCCACGCGCGTTTCTCCCGGGCGCGTTTCGGCCGGTACTCCGATTCTCATCTGGGATGCTCCCCCCGCTTGTTGTTGCCGCCGGCGGCGGCCTTCGTGCGTCGGTACGAGATGGCTTGCGAATAAAATCTAGCTTACGCGAATCGCCGCGTCCCATCTAGCGCAGCGCCCGCCGCGGAGCCCGCGTCGTGATCCATGTCGAACATCTGGAAGCCGTCGGTCACCGTCGCCGCGATCGCGGAGCGCGCGGGGCGCTTTCTCGTGGTCGAGGAGCGAACGAGCGACGGCATCCGCATCAACCAGCCGGCCGGGCATCTGGACCCGCGCGAATCGCTTGTCGCCGGCTGCGCGCGCGAGACGTTGGAGGAAACCGCGCATCCGTTCAGGCCGACGCAGCTCCTCGGCGTTTACATGTTTTGCCACGCGCGCGACGATGTGACCTACGTGCGCTTCGCCTTCGTCGGCGAACTGGGCGAGCGCGTCGCGGGCCGCGCGCTCGACCAAGGCATCCTGCGCGTGCTATGGCTTACGCCGCAGGAGCTGCGCGCACGCTCGCACGAGCACCGCAGCCCGCTGGTGATGAAGTGCGTCGAGGACTATATGCGCGGGCAGCGCTATCCGCTCGAGCTCGTGTACACGCACCCGACGGTGATGGGCGATCGATGACCGCCGCTCGCATGCCACCCTCGACTCCTCCCCCATTTGAAAAAGTGGGGCTGGGGGGGATTTCATCTTCTTCGCGCTCACCGAAAATCCCCCCTGCCCCCCTTTGCGAAAGGGGGGTGTGGAAGCGTTCGCGGGCAGGCAATCTCCGCGCGGCGAGGCTGTCTTCTCCCCCCTTTGAAAAAGGGGGGCCGGGGGGGATTCTCTCGTTGGTTGCGAATGAAGAAATCCCCCCCGCCCCCCGTTATGAAAGGGCGGTTCAGTGAAACACCGCGTCGTCGTCGGCTTGTCGGGCGGCGTGGACTCGTCCGTCGCCGCGTATCTGCTGAAACAGCAGGGCTACGAAGTCATCGGCCTGTTCATGAAGAACTGGGAAGACGACGATGACGACGAGTACTGCTCGACCCGGCAGGACTGGATCGACGCGGCCGCCGCGGCCGACGTGCTCGGCATCGACCTGGAGGCGGTGAACTTCGCGGCCGAGTACAAGGACCGCGTGTTCGCGGAATTCCTGCGCGAGTACTCCGCCGGCCGCACGCCGAACCCTGACGTGTTGTGCAACGCCGAGATCAAGTTCAAGGCGTTTCTCGACCACGCGATCGCGCTCGGTGCCGAGCGCATCGCCACCGGCCACTACGCGCGCGTGCGCGAGGTCGACGGCCGTTTCGAACTGCTGCGCGGCGTCGATCCGAACAAGGACCAGAGCTACTTCCTGCATCGGCTCAACCAGTCGCAGCTCGCGAAGACGCTGTTTCCGGTCGGTCATCTGCGCAAGACGCAGGTGCGCGAGATCGCGCGCTCGATCGGGCTGCCCAACGCCGCCAAGCGCGACTCGACCGGGATCTGCTTCATCGGCGAGCGGCCGTTCCGCGCATTCCTCAACCGTTACCTGCCGATGCAGCCCGGACCGATCAAGACGCCCGACGGTCGCGTGATCGGCGAGCACGTGGGGCTCACTTTCTACACGATCGGCCAGCGCAAGGGCATCGGTGTGGGCGGCACGAAAGGCGGCTCGAACGAACCGTGGTTCGTCGCGCGCAAGGACATGGCGACCAACACGCTGTGGGTCGTGCAAGGCCACGATCATCTGTGGCTGCTGAGCGATCGGCTGTATGCAGCCGATGCCTCGTGGATCGCGGGCGAGCCGCCCGCGGCGGGAACGCGACTCACCGCGAAGACGCGCTACCGGCAGGCCGATGCGGCGTGCGTGGTCGCGCGCGTCGAAGGCGACGCGTTCGAACTCGTCTTCGACGAGCCGCAATGGGCCGTGACGCCGGGACAGTCGGCCGTGCTCTACCAAGGCGAAGTTAGCCTGGGCGGCGGAGTGATCACCGGTAGTTCTGCGCCTACACTGGCCGCTCGCGCAGTTGCCGCGGAGGTGCCGTGATGCGCCGTCTTACCTTGCTGTTCTCGTGCTCGCTGAGCGTGGCCGCGGCGGTCGCGGTGGCCGGCTGCTCCGGCGGCAACGTCGCACCGACGCTGACGCGCTCGGTGTTCATGCAGGGATTGAGCAGCCCGTGGGACATGGCCTTCCTGCCCGACGGCACGATGTTCTTCACCGAAAAGTGCCGCGGTCTGTCGGTGCGGCTGTCCGACGGTCGGGTCAATCGGCTGCTCGGCATGAGCGGCACGAGCGGTTATGCATCGACCGCAGCCGACCTGTTCTGCGAAGGGCAAAGCGGCATGCACGGGGTCGCGATCGATCCCGCATTCGGCGCCGGCCATCGCTTCGTCTACGTGTTTTCCGCGTCGAATCTGAGCGCGAACCCGCGCACCAATCGCGTGCTGCGGCTCGCCGTCGATGACAATTTCGCTGCGGTTTCGAGCCGCACCGACATCGTCACCGACATCGCGTTCAAGAATGCCGCCAACGCTGTCGGCGGCTCCGGCGCCCACAGCGGCGGCCGCATCCGCTTCGGTCCCGACGGCTATTTGTACGTCACGACCGGCGACAACCACAACGCAACGCTGCCGCAGGATCCGGTTCGGCTCGGCGGCAAAGTGCTGCGCGTCGATCGCGACGGCAGCGCCGCACCGGGCAACAATGCGCCGTCGGGATTCGATGCGCGCATCTTCACGTACGGCCATCGCAACGTTCAAGGCATCGCTTTCCGTCCCGGCACGGGGCAACCCTTCTCGGCCGAACACGGCCCCAACCACAGCGACGAAGTCACCCCGCTTGTGGCCGGCGGCAATGCCGGCTGGGATCCGCAGAATCGGCCCGGCTTGAGCTGCCCCGACAACTACTGCGGCTACGCCGGCAACGCCACCACGATGCCGATGACCGACACGACGCGTTTTCCGAACGCGATGCGGCCGAGCTGGACCAACAACGGCGCCTCGCAAGGCATGGGACCGGCGACGTTCCTCGTTGGCAGTCAATGGAAAGCGTGGGACGGGCGGCTGGCGGTCGGCATCATGGGCGGCCAGCGGCTCGAAATCCTCGAGCTGGACGCCGCCGGCATGGCGATCGGCAACACGAACGCCGGCCTGCCGGCCGCTCGCTACCGCTCGCTCGTGCAGGGGCCGGACGGCAACCTGTACATCGCCACCGATGCCGGGGAGATCTGGCGGGTGGTGCCGAATTGACTTGACTCGGGGCGTCCGCGGACGGTCGCGGTGTCGCTACCGACCGACGTCGCACTCGCGCAGGCATCGCACCGCCTGCGCTTCCCGGTCGGCGGGGCGCGGCGCTCCCTGGAAAAACCGCATCCAGACGGGTTCGCTCACCGGACAGACGATGGGCCGCGCAGCCGTAGGTATTTTGTATATACTCCGTATGCATTAACGCAACCAACCGCACCATGGCGACCAGCGCGAAGATCTTCAAGTCGGGCGGCAGCCAGGCCGTCCGCATTCCGAAGGCGTACAGGCTTGAAGGCGATACGGTCATGCTCGACCGCGCTGGAGACGGCCTGCTGATCACGCCCGTGGCTGGCGCGCGCAAGCGCGCCGGCCGCATGGCAGCCGAACCGACACGCGAGCGGCGGCCCGGGTTCATCCGAAATCTGAAGATCGCCGACGACTTCGACGCGCCCCTGCCGGCGCGGATTCTGAAAACCTTCGGCGCGGCCTGATGCAGGTCCTGCTCGATACGCAGGTGTTCCTCTGGTTTGTGGCCGATTCTCCACGCCTCAAGCGACGCGCACGCAAGCTGATCGGGGACGCGCAGCGGGTGTTCGTCAGCAGTGCCTCGATATGGGAATGCTGCATCAAGATCGCCTTGGGCCGTCTCGAAGTCGATCCGGCAGCGCTGGTGGCAGGTATCGAAGGCAGCGGCTTCGACCCATTGGCGATCACGCCGAGGCACGCGCTGGCGACCGCCACCCTGCCGAACCTGCACAAGGACCCATTCGATCGTTTGCTGATCGCGCAGGCGACGACCGAAGGGCTGATCTTCCTCACCGCGGATCGCACGCTGCAGGGTTACTCAGCGCTCGTCCGCAGAGTCTGAACATAACTGGCCTGCCATGAGGGGCATGCCATGATGTTCAGGCGGCGACCTGACTTGCCGCCTATCGCCGAACACGAGCGCATCTGCGATCCAATAGCCCTCGACGGTCGGGTTGACCGTCGGCATCGCCGCCGTTGTTGGCCGCGCCCGACACTCGACCGAACGCGTCTCCCGAAGCCCGGAGGCACGCCGTGTCCGTGGGCATCGCATACGCCACGTCGGCGCCCGCCGAACTTGCACGACGCTGGAGCGAGCTACAGCGCGATCCGTCTGCGCCCGACCTCCGCGAGCTCGACGAGTACGGTCAGGTGATAGCGTTGTCGAATTCGACGGAATCCGCTACCCGCGATCCGGTCGGGCGACCGTGGGCGATGCGTCTCCGGTCTTGACGGGCAGCACGACGTCGAGCCGTCGCGCATTGAAAGACTTAAAAGGCTCGCCGTTGTTCTCGGCGAGCCACTCGAACCGGTTGCGCATCTCCAGGCAACTCGATGCGAGCCAGCGACAAGTGCGTCCAAGGACGTAGGCAGCCTCTTCCTCGTCGCCCGCATACAGCAGGTGGGCTGCTCGGACCACTGCGAACTGCGGCACGGGAAAGCTCGCGAAGACCCGGGCGCTCATCTGCCCGTTGAACATCGCCTGGAAGCCGTCGATCGGCGCCGCGAGCAAGTAGACCTGTTCTGCTTCCTGCCTGTACAAGGTGGCGTTCGTTAGCGTCAGCACGGACTCCAATCTCGGCAGCTGGACTTGCTGCGAGCGAAAGTAGGCGCGATAGACGGTCTCTACCCGCGCGTAATCGAGCGCAAGGAGCCCTGTAGCAGCGAGCAGAAGCGCTGCGGCAATCGTTCTCAGCGCGGAAAAACTCCGGGTCACGTCAAACGCGACATGGCGCGTCTCCAGAAGCCCTTCCAGAACCGCTGTGGGGATCAGGAAGTGCCCGAACCACAGCGGGAACTCGCACAGGCTGTACAAGGCAATGATCGCGATCATCGCCAGCGCGACGACAGCAGGCGGCCGACGCGTACCAGCACGGCAAACAGCACCCCGGCGACGGCGATCAGACCCGGTAGGAACTGCAGACCGGAGAAGACGAAAAACGCCGGGTTGCCGACCGTGATCGAGATCGGCATCGCCGCGACGAGGTTCGCGCACAGCAGCCCGGCGCCGGGGCGGGCACCGGAGAAAAGCCAACTCGGCATCATCGACGGCGCACCGGCACTACTTGCGGCGAAACGCGACCATGACCCGCCCGCAATCGCGCAACGCGAACGTTTACTCGATCACCGCCAGCTGCCGCAGGGCCGCAAGCAGCGTCGACCGGCCGTAGTCAGGTAACGGGCCTTCGCGCAGCGCAGCGAGTCGACGCGCCGTCGGATCGTCGGCGGCAACGAACTCAACGACACCGCATGGCGCTAGGGCGACGATCTCCTCGATGATCTCCTCCAGCGGGATGTTGCGCGCGAGCGCGAGGTGATGAACGACAGCCAGCGCCAGCACACCGTCAAACCGGGCGCGTCGACGAAACGACTGGCGTTCGCCGTGCCGCCAGCCGTGGTCGGGTGTGGCGTCGGCGAAGTCGATCGAGAGCGGCAAGAACTCCGGAGCATGCGCGACTGCGCGGGTGTACGCGCATTCGAGAGCGACCGTATCGGTTTCGAGCCCGATTACCGAGTCGCACCCGCAGTTCACCGACAATTCGGCGAAGCGCCCCCGGTTGCGGCCGATATCGACGATGCTGCGCGAGCGGTGCGTTTGCGGCCGCGCGTTACGAAAGCTTCTTTTGCCCGCGCGGCGGGCGCCGAGCTGCTGCATTGATGCTCGTGGCCGGACCAGGTCGATTCCCGCCGTGCCGGTCGCAAGCTGCCGATCCAGGCAATCAGATCCTCCCGAGTCGCCCGATAGGCAAGCAGCGAGTATTGCCCGGCTCGCATCCTCTGCGCAGCCAGCACGGTCGTTCGATCCGCGCGATGTCGCACCAACCACGCCGGAAGAACGACGTGCGAGAACACGCGCGGTCGGACCGCAGGTGCAACCGGGCCGCGTCGGCAAGCCCGCCGAACGACCACTCGAACGGACACGAGATGAACGGCAGCCTTTCGTGGCTGATCGCCATTTTCGGCGCGAAATCCGGCACCGTGACCACGCCGGCGTCGAGTGGCTCGGCGCCGGGTCGTCGCGCTCGATCCAGCGCGCCAGCACACCCTCGTCGAGCGCCTTTCGCAGCCCCGCCGCCGCATCCCCGCGCAGCAGTCTCACCAGTCGGTCGCCAACGTCGTAAAGCCGCGCCTGCGAATCGCGAAAGGATCCGCCGTGCCGCGATGGCAGATTCACCGGCCGGTGTTCTCGGCGTCGGCCTTGCCGCGCCGAAAGATGCTGCGGACCGCGGCACGCAGGTGACGGAAGTGCGCCGCCACCACCGCCAGCGCGCCGATCAATCCCCGCGCCAGGATGCTGCCGGTGCCTGCATCGATGTACGCCAACGCGGTCGACGGCAGAGCCGCCATTAGCGCCGTGAGGGGAAGTGAACATGCGGGCTTCATTGGACCTACGGCGAAGAACGCGGATCGCAACAGGTCGCTTCCGACCTGTGCAGCATCAGCAGCAAATTGGACGGAAGACCGAATAGACGAACGCAGCCGACGCGCCAGTTCCATCGGCTGGCAGAAGCGATGCGTCCGAGCGCGGCACGGTCGAGCAGATTGAGGACGCTTTCGTCCGCGAACGCGGCGCGTCCCGTGGCGCGCAGCGCGGCGTGGAACCAGCTCGTCGGCAGCCAGTGCAACATCGGCAGCAAGGTGTGGAACTCGACCGGATAGAACCGGTTGGGTGTGGTCACGAACACGCAGCGCCGCGCGACGCGGCACAGTTCGAGGATAAAGCGGCGCTGCCGCTCGCGGCTACCCACGTGCTCGATGACGGCGCTCGAGTGGACGATGTCAAAGGCCTCGTCTGCAAAAGGAAGTACCAGCCCGTCGCCACGAACGTAACGCACGCCGGGATAGTCGATCGCCAGATTAGGCGCGTGATCCAGCCCGACCGCGACGATACGGTCCCGATACGGGTACAAGGCCTCGAAGTAGTTGGAGCCGAGATAGGACCGATCGGATGTCGCGCCCACGTCCAACGCAAGGTCACCGGGGCCGGGCCGCGCGAATTCCAGAAATCGCTGAAACATGACGCGCCGCATCCTTGCAGCAACGCGAATCGCCATCGATTGCGGAGAAGCGACGCTGTACTGCGCGTTCGGGCGCATCTCGACCTGCCCACCCTACTGGTGACTCCCCCTTCGATGGGGGCAATCAAAGCGGTCGGTGAAGCGATGACTGTCCGCGGGAATGTGGTACCCGCTTACGCGGAACGTGGACTCCTTGAGGCTGAGATGCACATCGGTGTTGACATAGAACTTCGTCCACTCGTCGCCGCGGCGAACCGGTAACGTGGTGCCAGGATCGAACAAGGCGGGGCAGTGCGCCTCCAGCGCCGCGAAACGCGCGGCGGCTGCGTCTCGTTCGGCGCGCCATCGGTCGGAAGGCGCCACGTGCTCGGTCGGACAGATCGCAAACAGCGTATGCGGTGCTTGATGGCGAAAGTGCTGCCGGCCCGCGTCGTCGCGCGTCGTTGTCAGGGAGCGTAAACCGTCGAGGCGCGCGTACTCGCAAGCCGCCGGTCGGCTGCGTAATCCGAACGGTTCGAGCAGGGAATCGATCCGGTCGGTGCGCGGAAGCACGGGTCGCAAATCGACGTCGAGCACCGGCACCCGCAACACAATCCACACGGCATCGCGGTGGGCGTCAATCAACCTCGCCACGCGGGCGCCGCCCGGACCATCCGGAGCGAGCGCGTTCTGTCCGACCACATTGACAAAGCCGGCCTGCGGCGCGGCGAACGCGGCGAGGAACGCCGCAGGCTGATGGTCCAGCGACAAGTACAGCGCCTTGCGCTGCTGAAAACCCTGCGGTACGGAGATTGCGAACCACCCCGCGTCCGACCACGGCACGGTGCTCCAGCGCGCATCGGCGGCAAGCACGATGCCCATGCCCTGCGTCGCGAAGATCCCAGCGAGAATACAAACACGTGCGCGCCGCGACTGCACGACGGTGGCGATCAGCCAAACCAGAATCGGCCCGCATGCGAGCGCGAGCGGCATCAAGTATCGGCCGTTGGCGCTGACGACGGCCCACGCGGCGAAACCGCACCAAAACGCCACGACCAGGGGCAGTACGCGACGCGACGTCGCCTCGCCGTTCGCGCCGACCGGTTTGGCGGCGCTGCGCGCCGACACGACGACCAACCAAACCGTCAGTAGCAACGCGATCGCGAACCGGACGTCGGGGGCGCTCGTTTCCGAATAAACACCCGTGCGCGGATCGGCCATCCGGAACGGCAGTGCCAAGGCATCGAACAAGTCGTCTCCGAGAAAGCGGGCGTGCTTGACGGAGACCGGCGCGAAATCGGGCGATGCAAAGATGCCGTTGAAGAACGGAAACACCGGGTTTCCGAACTCACGCCATAACCGGTACGCCCAGTAGCCGCCGGCCAGCGTCAGCCCGATGGCCGCGCCGGCGCCGAACACGCCCATACTGCGAGCGGCCGAGCGCGGCGACCGGCACAGCACAAGCGCGCCCAATCCGCACGCCAACAGGAACGGCGCCTGGGTCAGCTTGAGCGCCGCCGCCACGCCAGCGAACAGCCCGGCAGCAAACAGCGGCCGCAGCCGAGACTCGTCGGCCTTCAACAACTGCAGCAAGGCGGCGAGCAGAGGAACGGAGACGATCGCGTCGTTGAACGTCGTGCCTAGTTCAACCAAGAAGATCGGCGCCGCCGCTGCCATCAGTACGCCGCACACGCGTAGCCAGGCATTGGTATCGCCCGGCAACAGCGCCACGCTGATTCGATGCGCAAGCACCAGGTTGACCGCGTGCAGCACTGCCAACATCACTGCGACAAACAAGGCAGGCCAGCCAGCCTTGAACAGCAGGTAGAAGGGAAGAAGACTGTATGGATTAAGGTAACTCTGGATGCTCGCCGCAAAGAAGTCCTGGCCGAAGCGATCGGATGTCGCCATCAAGCCCGCGTACAGGTGATAGTTCAGCTGGTCCCAGTTGTGATCGTGACCGGCGAAGTAGGTCCAAAGCAACGCGAAACCGACGGCAAACGCCGTCATCCCCAAGGTCTCGCCGTTCCTGCATGCCGGCGCCGACGACACGACAGCGGACGCGTCGAAAACGTAGCGTCGATTCAGCGTGAAGGTGACGACCGATGTTGCCACGGCCGCCAGGGCGAAAGACGCGGCGCCCGCAACCGACGCTGTGAGCGACCCCAACGGGGTGCCGTAGCGCAGTGCGACCGCGAGCGCCGCGGTCAAGATTGAACCGGTCGCAGCGACGGTCGCAAAGCGAGCGAAGCGCCTACGGCCGCTGCGGTCCGTCAGATAGGAGGCATCAAAGCCGAACGCATAGCGCCCCTGGAGCCGATAGCCGCTCGCCATGGCCGCCGCATACACGATGACCACCGATGACCAGTAGCCGAGCGGCGTATCCGGAATTAGGCGCCCGAGCACCTCGCGGGCAGCCACGGTCGCGACGCCGAGCGCCGTGCCGATCACGAAAAAACGGGCATAGCTCGGACGCGCCGCGCCATCGACGGTCCAATCCGGCGCACGCACCGGCAGAACCGCCCCCGTGTCCCGAACGCGGGTCACGCTCCGAACTCACATGCTGGCACCAACGTCCGGCCGACGCTACGGACGTTGCTCGAGCACGCGCGCCTCGCTGGCCACCTGAAAGCCGCGCGCCGGCACAAGCAGACTGACGACGAATGCGCTGAAGGCCAGAAGCGCACCGCTTGCCATCAATGTTGCCGCTGGGATCGCGGATCGCATCACCAAGGTCGGATCCAGGGCGGTGAAGTGGGCGTTGGCCCAACCGGCCAAAGTCCAGGCGGCGAGCGCAAGCCCGGCGGCGAAAGCAGCGGCCCCCGCAACGAGACCACGCTCCAAAGACAGCTGTGCCAGCCACTGCACATGCGGCGGCACCTGCGGAACCAAATCGCGCCCGTAGGCGGCCAAATGTGCGATCGCTGAAAACGCGACCAACTGCAGGCCGAGGATGGACGCGGCGGCGGCGTACAGCATCGTGTGGATGTCCAGCACGACGCTGCCTACCCGCAGCGGACCCACCGCCAGCGCCGCTATAACCGACCACCCGGCGAGCAACAGAGCCAGCCCCGGATACAAGAACAACCACCGCGGACAGTGCAGCAGAAGAAAACGAAGATGACGCCAACCGTCGCGAAAGCTGCGCAGATGAGGTGGTCGATCGCGACCGTCGGGGCGCAACGTGGTCGGCACCTCGGCGATGCGCAATCGCGCCAGCGTCGCCTTGACCACCATCTCACTTGCGAACTCCATGCCGGTGCTACAAAGGCCGAGGGCCAGGATGCGCTCACGCTGGAAACCGCGCAGCCCGCAGTGGAAATCGCGCACCGGACTCTTGAAGAACAAACGGCCGATGAAACTGAGCACCGGGTTGCCGACGTAGCGATGGTGCCAAGGCATGGCTCCCGGCGCGATCCCGCCGGCGAACCGGTTGCCCATCACCAGTTCGTCGCCCGCGCGCAGCCGATCGACGAAAGCATCCAGGCGCTCGAAGTCGTAGCTGTCGTCCGAGTCGCCCATGATCACATATCGGCCGCGTGCGGCTTCGATGCCCGCCAAGAGCGCCGCGCCATAGCCCCGCTTCGCCACCGGCACGACGCGCGCACCCTCGCGCGTCGCGATGTCCTGCGAGCCGTCGGTCGAACCGTTGTCTGCGACGAGCACTTCGCCACGAATACCGTTCCTACGCAGGAAGGCTCTTGCTTTGCGAACGCACGTTCCGACGGTCAGAGCCTCGTTCAGACATGGCATCAGCACGGTGACTTCCAAATCGCCCGCACCAGATAAGATCGCGCCCATCGCAGCCATCTCCCTCACCCACGGCAAAAGCAAAGGGGGCCAGTGCCCCCTTTTCCCGGCTTCGGATAATCGGAAGATCAGTTGTTGAAGCCTGTCTTCGAACGGTTGCAGCCCGTGCCGGACGATTGGCCGGTCCACGTAATCGTACCGCCCGCGGTGCTGGGAAGGCTTGCCGTCAGCGTCACAGTGCAGCCACCGAGCTGCGTAACGGTCGATCCATCCAGGTTGATTCGCGGATTACCTCCGGACGCGTCGACACTGACGTTGACAGTGCCCCCAAAGCGGGCCACATCGACGATCGACGGAATCCAGCCGCCGCTCGTGAGCTCTCCGTCCGAGTCGCAGTTCGTTGCGGAGTTGTCATTGTTCTGAACGCATTCAGCGATTGCCGCTTTGATAGGCGCAACCGACTGAACGATGTCCGACCACCGCGTCCGCGTCACGTAGTCCTGATACTGCGGAATCGCGATCGCAGCGAGAATGCCGATGATCGCCACAACGATCATCAGCTCGATCAAGGTGAAGCCGCGTTGGGCGCGGGCGATTTGACGTTTGATCATTGACCACTCCTCTGAGGAAAAACCGGCGGGGGTGCCGATGACCGCAGTGTCTCCAAGTTCCGTGCCAGCCGAAATCGGGAGTTTGGGCGCCGAATTGCCGCATTTCCGCGACGAAAACTGACGAGGCCCGTCAGTTGCCGGTGACGAATCGCGTCAGGTGTGCCGTCCCGCGGGCGCTAGTCCGAACGGCCTAGACGTCAGGATCCAGCTAGAGCCCGAAACGGCTCGACGGTCAGCCGGGCATCCTTGACGATGCCGCCCATCGTGATTGCGTTGACGGGATTGTGTCGAGGGAGCGTCGCGATCCGCGTTCCGTCGGTCATGACGATATGACCGCTCCGACGCGCAATTCTGAAGCCCGCATTCTGAAGCGCCCGCACGGCATCGAGATGATTGACGCCGGGTAGCTTGGGCATCGATCAGTCCGCGACCTCGATCTCGCGGACTTCCGCACCGTTCGAACGGTCCTCGACGACGGCGAGATAGTCCTCGATCGCCTGCTTGATGTTGGCCAGCGCCTCTTCCTCGGTGTCACCCTGCGACCAGCAGGCTGGCAGCCCCGGAACCGAGGCGGCGACGCCTTCCTCCGACCGATGCAACACCACGCGATATCTCATCGCCGACTCCTTGAATCAAGCCGCAGCCGGATTCGAGAACTCCATCTTCACGCCCGCCAGCTCGATGATGTCCTTGTCCTTGAGCGGGTGCGCGGCGGAGCCGAGGTTGGTGCCGTTGACGGTCGGAAACACTTCGCCTTCGACGTGCGCGATGAAGTAGCCGGTGGGACGGCGCGTGATCACCGCGACTTGGTGCCCCGGACGGCCGATGGTGGTCAGCGCCTTGACGAGCGCCAACTCGCGCCCGGCATTGGCGCCGGAGAGGATCTTGATCGTCGCCGCAGGCTGCCCGCCTTCGGCGGCCCCGCCGCCCGGCTGGCGGACCTGGATCGTCGCCGGGCCGGGGCCGTAGAACTCGCGGCGCAACGGCTGCGAGGTGTCGATGTCGACCTCCGTCTCCGAGCCGGCGGGGCCGTCGGCCAGGAATTTGAGCCGGTACTTGCCGATTTCCACGATGTCGCCGCTTTGCAGCAGGTGCTTCTTGATCGGCTGCCCGTTGACGGTCGTCCCGTTGGTCGAGCCTAGGTCTTCGAGGTAGATGTCCGAGCCGGAGGCGTACACGACGGCGTGCTCCCCGCTGACGGCGAGGTTGTCGATCACGACGTCGTTGTGCGAGCGTCGGCCGATGGTCGTGCGCTCCTTCGAGAGGTTGATCTCCCGCAGGACCACGCCGTCAAGGCTCAGCACCATTCTCGGCATGCTTGCCCCCTGTAGTTCTACTTACAGCCCGACAAGGATTCTGCCAGCGCAACGGCCGGCTTGCCAATCAAGCGGCCGGGTCTTCGTTGGCGGCTTTGGCGTCGGCCTGACGACCGGTCGTCGCCTCGTCCCGTCCGTCGCGCACGTTGACCACGATGACCGACACGTTATCGCGGCCGCCGGCTTCGTTGGCCATGTCGACCAGGCGGCGCGCGGCTTCGTCGACGTCGGGCGCGCAGGCCGCGATCAGCCCGCCGATCTCGTAGTGGGTGACCATTTCGGTGAGGCCGTCGGAACAGAGTACGAGCAAGTCTCCTGCACGCACGTCGTAATCGTGGATCTCGGGTTCGACGTCGGGGCTTGCTCCGAGCGCGCGTGTGACCAGGTTCTTGGCCGGCAGCAGGCGCGCTTCGTCCTCGGTCACCATGCCGGCGTCGAGCAGTTCCTGCGAAAAGGAATGGTCGCGCGTCAGTTGCTCGAGTTGTCCGCCGCGGAAGCGATAAAGCCGCGAGTCGCCGGCATGCGCGGCCCATAGCTTGCCGTCGAACAGCCACGCGATCACCACTGTCGTGGCCATGCCTTCGAAGGCGGTGCTGTTCAGCGCTGCGCGGAAAATCGTCGCGTTCATGCCGACCATCGACTCGCGCAGCGCGGTGCGCGGATCGAACAGGGCGTTGTCGGCTCTCGCCTTGTCCTGCGCGGCGGTCAATTCCGTCAGCAGCGTGCTGACGGCCATCGTGCTGGCGATCTCTCCGGCGTTGTAGCCGCCGAGCCCGTCGGCGAGGATGAACAGACCCGCGTCGGGGTCGGCGCCGAGCGCGTCCTCGTTCAACGGGCGCACCAGCCCGGCATGGGTCCGGAGGGCGAAGTCGAGCGCGTGGTTCATTCGAGGAGCGGCGAGCCTGCGCGCCGGATTATGTCGAAACGGGCCGCGGGGCGCTCAGCCGGTCGCGGCCGAACGGCGCCATTCGAGCCACTTGGCCAGCGCGACGACAAACAAGGCGCCGACCGCACTGGCTACGTAGCCGACATATGCATCGCGCGGCAATTGAGGCTGAACGATCGGGTCTCCGACGATCAGCCCGCCCGCGATCCAGCCGAGCAGTCCGCCGCCGAGTACCACGATGATCGGCAGCCGGTCGAGCAGCTTGAGGATCAACTGGCTGCCGAAGACGATGAACGGCACGCTGACGAGCAGGCCGAAGATGATCAGGCCCGTGCGCTGGCTCGGATCGGCCTGCTCGGCGGCACCGGCGATCGCGATCACGTTGTCGAGCGACATCACGAAGTCGGCGACGATGATCGTCTTGATCGCCGCCCACAGCTTGTCGCTCGCTCGGATGCTGGCGTGCGCCTCGTGCTCGGGCGGCGGCGCGATCAGCTTGACGCCGATCCACAGCAGCAGCAGCCCGCCGACGAGCTTGAGGAAAGGCACGGTCAGCAGCGCGACGGCCACGGTGATCAGGACGACCCGCAGGGCGATCGCGCCGGCCGCGCCCCAGATGATGCCGAGCCGGCGCTGCCTGTGCGGCAGGTTGCGGCAGGCGAGCGCGATGATGACGGCGTTGTCTCCGCCGAGCAGGATGTCGATGATGATGATCTGGACGATCGCATCCCATTCCAGATTCAACAGCCACTGCCACATGCGCCGTGTCTCCTCGCGTGCCGGCGTTGCGTGTTATCGAGAAAGCATTGGTCAGGCGGCCGTTCGCCCCGAGCCTGTCGACGGGCGTTCCGCGCACGCGCGGAACGCAACTTCCCGTGCGCCGCTCGTGCCTCGACAACTTCGACACGAACCGGTAGCGATCTACAGGACGCTTTTCAGCAGCTTGCCGATCTCCGACGGGTTCTTCGTCGTTCGGATGCCGCAAGCCTCCATGACGGCGAGTTTTTCCTGCGCGGTGCCCTTGCCGCCCGAGATGATCGCACCGGCATGACCCATCCGCTTGCCGGGCGGGGCGGTCACGCCGGCGATGAAGCCGACGATCGGCTTTCTCATGTGATCCTTGGCCCACTGCGCTGCGATCTCTTCGTCGGATCCGCCGATCTCGCCGATCATCACCACGGCGTCGGTATTCGGATCGTCGTTGAAGAGCTTCAGCACGTCGATGTGCTTGAGCCCGTTGACCGGATCGCCCCCGATGCCCACCGCGCTCGACTGCCCGAGCCCGAGTTCGGTGAGCTGTGCCACCGCTTCGTAGGTCAGCGTGCCCGAACGCGACACCACGCCGATGCGGCCCGGCCTGTGGATGTGGCCCGGCATGATGCCGATCTTGATCTCGCCCGGCGTGATTACGCCGGGGCAGTTGGGACCGACGAGGATCGTCTTGCGGTGCTGCTTGCGCATGCGGTCGCGCACTTCGATCATGTCGCGCACCGGGATGCCTTCGGTGATGCAGATGACGAGGTCGAGATCGGCTTCGACCGCCTCCCAGATCGCCGCGGCAGCCCCCGCCGGCGGCACGTAGATCACGCTGGCGTTCGCGCCGGTCTGCGCTTTCGCCTCCCTGACGCTAGCGAAGATGGGAATGCCCTCGAAGTCATCGCCCGCCTTCTTCGGATTGACGCCGGCGACGAAACAGTTCTTCCCGTTCGCATACTCGCGGCAGGCGCGCGTGTGGAACTGCCCGGTCTTGCCGGTGATCCCCTGCGTGATGACGCGGGTGTCTTTGTTGATCAGGATGCTCATGCGCAGTCTCTCGTGCCCGTCGCCCCGGCGAAGGCCGGGGTCCAAGTTATGACGCCATCTTGTCGTACGGATCGTTCCACGCAAGGTTCATCGACGGGATCAGGTTCACGTTCCAGTCCCTGTGCGAGCGCTTGATCCGCTTTTCCCTCGTGATCGCCTCGATCATCGACGCATGCTGTTCGTACCAGACCCATCGTCTTCGCCCGTGCCGCTTCGTGAATGCGTCGACGAACCCTTCCTTGCGCTGCCGCACACGCTTGACCGGATCGCATGTCACGCCGACATACAGCGTGCCTTAAGGGCGATGGGCCATGATGTACACGTAGGCGGCTTCGTTGACGCGGAATCGGGCGCCCGCCTGCGCCTGCGCGACGGTCGCCTAGCCCTTCGCCGCCGCGACCACCTTCTGCGCCGCCTCAGCCATCGTGTCGGCCGAGATGATCGGCAGGCCCGACTCGGCGAGCATCTTCTTGCCCAGATCCTCGTTCGTTCCCTTCATCCGCACGACCAGCGGCACCTTCAGATGCACGGCTTTCGAGGCGGCCATCACGCCTTCGGCGATCACGTCGCAGCGCATGATGCCGCCGAAGATGTTGACCAGGATCGCCTGCAGTTTCGGGTTGCGCAGCATCAGCTTGAACGCTTCGGTGACCTTCTCGGTCGTCGCCCCGCCGCCCACGTCGAGGAAGTTCGCGGGTTCTCCGCCGAACAGCTTGATCGTGTCCATCGTCGCCATCGCCAGCCCCGCGCCGTTGACCAGGCAGCCGATGTTGCCGTCGAGCTGGATGTAGGACAGGTCGTAGCGGCTGGCCTCGACCTCGGCGGGGTCCTCCTCGTCCAGATCGCGCATCGCGACGATGTCCGGATGGCGGAACAGCGCATTGGGGTCGAAGTTCATCTTCGCGTCGAGCGCGACGATGCGGCCGTCGCCGGCGAGGACGAGCGGATTGATCTCCGCGAGCGACGCATCGCACTCCCAGAATGCCCTGTACAGGCCCTGCAGCGCCGTGCGCGCCTGCGTTTCGCTCGCCGCGGGTACGCCGATCTTGACCGCGACGTCGTCGGCTTCGCGATCGGTCAGCCCGCGCTCGGGATCGACGAACACCTTGTGGATCTTCTCCGGCGTGTGCGCGGCGACCTCTTCGATGTCCATCCCGCCTTCGCTGGAGGCCATCAGGCATACGCGCTGTGTGGCGCGGTCGACGACCATGCCGACGTACAGCTCCTTGCGGATGTCCGCGCCCTCTTCGATCAGCAGTCGCCGCACCTTCTGCCCCTGCGGGCCCGTCTGATGCGTGACGAGCTGCATGCCGAGGATGCTCGACGCGTGCGCGCGAACCTCGTCGATCGAACGCGCGAGCTTCACCCCGCCGCCCTTGCCGCGCCCGCCGGCGTGGATCTGCGCCTTCACGACCCACACGGGCCCGCCGAGCCGCTCGGCCGCCGCAACGGCCTCGTCGACCGAAAAACAAGGCACGCCGCGCGGTACCGGCACGCCGTACTTCGCGAGGATCTGCTTGGCCTGATACTCGTGGATCTTCATCAGTGTCTCGCTAGTTGGACTGCTGCGTCTCGTGCCGCGGCCGGTACCAGCGCGGGTAGTACCTGGCCACCGCCGGCCCGTCGCTCTTCAAGGCATGGCAGCGATCGAGCTGCCACGGCTTGTCCGATGCGTGCGCGTGATCCTCGTGCGCGGTGTCGCGCGGCTTGAATACCTCGCCGGCGAACGCCTGGATCGCGGCCGTCGGCAGCACGTTGGTCAGCTCGGTCAGGTGCGAGCAGCCGAGCGTGCCGCCGAGCTTCTCGCGCACGTGGCGCCGGAAGTCCTTCAGCAGGTTCAGTCCGATCAGCTTGCGATAGTCGTCGGCGACGGTCTCGCAGTGACCCGGATAGGGCGTGGCGTTTGAGCGCGCGCGCACGTCGACGACGTTCAACTGCGTGTCGATCGTCAGCGTCAGGTGCATCTCGTGCACCGGCGCGCCGGCCTTGCGGATGCCCGTGGCGAGCGGGAAGTCTCGCGACTTCGTGTCGACGAGCGTCGCTTCCAGATCCCACAGGCCGTCGTCGCGCGCGTAGGCATCCACGCGGATCGCGCGCGTGTGCACATGGCGGCGATGAACGCTGATCGGGGGGTTGGACATCCGCGTGCTTGGCGGCACGGACCGAAAAAAAGCCGGGCGAGGCGTTCCCGGCGCGCGCATGGTAGCACGCAGCCGGCCTCAGCCCTCGCGCGGCCCGCATGCACGCGACCGCGCAGCCGCCGCGCTACGGCCTGAAGCTGCGCAGGAAGTCGAGAAAGACGCGCGCGGCGAGCTCGGCGTCTTCGACCGTGATCGTCTCGCGCGGGTTGTGGTTGATGCCGCCGTCGCCGCAACGGACGAACAGCATGCACACGTCGGTGACGTGCCGCAGGATCATCGCGTCGTGGCCCGCACCGCTCGGCAGCCGCAGCGGCTCGGCACCGGTGCGCGCGATGCACTCCTCGAGCGATCCATCAGCCGCGGCGAACACGCAGCGCAAGGCACGCGCATCGTCTGCGCGAGTTCGAGCGCGACGCCGCGCCGCCGCGCGATCGCGTTCAGCTCGCGCGCGACGTCGTCGACGGCCGCGTCGCGCGCGGCGTCGTCGCCGGCGCGGATGTCGATCGAGAACTCGCAGCGGCCGGGAATGACATTGGTCGCACCGTTCGGCACGCCGATCATGCCGACCGTGCCGACCAGCGTCGGCGCCCGCGAACAGCGCCGCTCGATCGCGAGAATCATCTCCGCAGCCGCCGCGGCCGCATCGCGTCGCATCGGCATCGGCGTGGTGCCGGCGTGGCCCGCCACGCCGGTGACGGTGGCGGACATGCGCACGCTGCCGGCGATCGACGTGACCACGCCCAGCGGCAGAACGCTGTCGAGCAGCACCGGCCCCTGCTCGATGTGAACCTCGATGTAGCCGGCCAGCCGCGCCGGATCGCGCGCCAGCCGCGCGATCGTCGCATCGCCGCGCGCATCGTCACGCCGTCGGCATCGGTCCGATCGAGCAGCGCCATGTCGAACGCGCCGACGAGCGCGCTGGAGGCCAGGAAGCTCGATTTGAAGCGCACCCCTTCTTCCTCGGCGAAAGCGACGATCTCGAGGTGGTACGGCAGGCGCTCGCCGCGCCGGTGCAGATCGCCGACCACGGCGATCGGCAGCAGGATGCCGAGCCGGCCGTCGAAGCGGCCGCCATTGCGCACCGTGTCGAAGTGCGAGCCGGTGATCAGCGTCCGGGCTTCGGGATCCGCGGCCGCGTACCGGCCGACGACGTTGCCGACCGCGTCGACGAGCACCTGCAGCCCCGCGTGGCGCATCCAGGCCGCGATCTGCGCCGCAACCGCGCGATGCGCCGGCGTCAGATACGTCACCGTCAGCGCGTCGGGCTGGTCCGAGTGGGCGGCGAGAAGCTCGGCTCGCTCGACGATGACTCGCCCGAACGGGCTGCTGGCTTGCGAGTCCGCGCGCATCGGATCGGGAATCGGGGGTGTCGTGCGTGACCGACGTCGTGCGCACCGGCATTATGCCGGGCGGCGAACGCTGCGCGCGCAATCGCGTCAGTCGTCTTCGCGGGCGCCGCCCACGACGCGCCGGATGATGTCGGTCGAAAAGCCGCGCGCGGCGAGAAAGCGCAGTTGCTTCGCGCGCTCGGCTTCGCCACGCGGCGGCACGCCGAAGCGCTTGCGCCAGACTTCGCGCGCGCGGACAAGTTCCGACTTCGCAAGCTCTGCCGTGGCCTGCGCGATCAGATCCGGGGCGAGACCGTGCTGCCTGAGCTCCTGCCGGACCCGCGCGGTCCCGAATCGCGCCGCACGGCTTCGCACGAGGCTCGCCGCGAAGCGCGTCTCGGACAGCATGCCCTTGCGTGCCAGCTCGTCGAGCACGCGGTCGACCTCCGACGGGTCGGCGCCGTCCGGCAGATGCCGCCGTAGCCTGCGCGCCAACTCCGCGCGGCTGTGTTCTCTGCGCGCGAGCGCCGCGACGGCCCGCTGCAGCAGCGATGGCGGCTTACTCGCGCGCGTGGTCACGTCCAGAGCCACTCAGCCTTCGATCGCCGGTGCACTACGGGCGGCAACGCCCACCTTCTCGCGAATGCCGTTTTGGCTTCGGCCGGCGCCCGTCGGCGACGGGCGCCTTAACGCGCTTCGCGCGTTAGCCTGCGCCGAAATCGCCTTCGCGGACATCAGCCTTCGATCGCCGGTGCACTACGAACGGCCACACCTACTTTTTCGCGAATCTTGTTTTGGCTTCGGCCGGCGCCCGTCGGCGACGGGCGCCTTAACGCGCTTCGCGCGTTAGCCTGCGCCGAAATCGCCTTCGCGGACATCAGCCTTCGATCGCCGGTGCACTACGAACGGCCACACCTACTTTTTCGCGAATCTTGTTTTGGCTTCGGCCGGCGCCCGTCGGCGACGGGCGCCTTAACGCGCTTCGCGCGTTAGCCTGCGCCGAAATCGCCTTCGCGGACATCAGCCTTCGATCGCCGGTGCACTACGGGCGGCAACGCCCACCTTCTCGCGAATGCGATTTTCAATCTCCAGGGCGAGGTCCGGGTGCTCCTTGAGGTAGTCGCGCGCGTTGTCCTTGCCCTGGCCGATGCGGTCGCCGTTGTAGCTGTACCAGGCGCCCGACTTCTCGATGATGCCGTGCAGCGCGCCGAGGTCGACGATCTCGCCCTCGCGCGAAATGCCCTCGCCGTACAGGATGTCGAACTCGGCCTGCTTGAACGGCGGCGCGACCTTGTTTTTGACGACCTTGACCTTGGTCTCGGAGCCGATCACCTCTTCGCCCTTCTTGATCGAACCGACGCGGCGGATGTCCAGGCGCACCGAGGCGTAGAACTTCAGCGCGTTGCCGCCGGTCGTCGTCTCCGGGTTGCCGAACATCACGCCGATCTTCATCCGGATCTGGTTGATGAAGATGACCAGACAGTTCGTGCGCTTGATCGTCGCCGTCAGCTTGCGCAGCGCCTGACTCATCAGACGCGCCTGTAGCCCCGGCAGCGCGTCGCCCATCTCGCCTTCGATTTCCGCCTTCGGCGTCAGCGCCGCGACCGAGTCGATGACGATCAGGTCGACCGAACCCGAGCGCACCAGCGCGTCGGCGATCTCGAGCGCCTGCTCGCCGGTATCCGGCTGCGAGATCAGCAGGTCCTGCAGATTGACGCCGAGCTTCTGCGCATACTGCACATCCAGCGCGTGCTCGGCATCGATGAAGGCGCAGGTGCCGCCCAGCTTCTGCATTTCGGCGATCACCTGCAACGTCAGCGTCGTCTTGCCCGACGATTCCGGTCCGTAGATCTCGACCACGCGGCCGCGCGGCAACCCGCCGATGCCCAGCGCGATGTCCAGGCCGAGCGAGCCGGTGGACACGACGTCGATGTCCTCGGCCACCTCGCCGTCGGCCAGTCGCATGATCGAGCCCTTGCCGAACTGTTTTTCGATCTGCGCCAGCGCCGCCGCCAGGGCCTTTTGCCGCTCCTTCGAATCCGCCACCAACCCGCTCCTTCCGTCGTCCATCGTCGCCTCCGCTTGCGCTGCCGAATCGAGGTGGCGCAACGCGCACCACCCACTGAATGAAATGACAGCATCACTGTAGTTTCATCCAGTATCGGCGTCAAGCGTCCGGCCGGCCCGCATGCCGCGGCGCCACCCGCAGCCGCTGCGCGGCTTGCGACCGGCCGACCCGCTGCCTAGACTGCCGCGGCAAGGGACGCGCCGCGCGCGCAAGGACCGCCGGTCCGCGCGGAGGCGGCCAGCAGCATATCAAGTGCGCATTCTCATCGCCGAAGACGACCCCGTGCTGGCCGACGGCCTGTCGCGCTCGCTGCGCGCTGGCGGCTACGCGGTCGACGCGGTGACCACCGGCGACGAGGCCGACACGGCCCTGACCGCGCAGACCTTCGACCTGCTGATCCTCGACCTCGGTCTGCCCAAGCTGTCGGGGCTGGAAGTGCTGCGCCGCCTGCGCGCGCGCAACTCCGCGGTGCCGGTGTTGATCCTGACCGCCGCCGACAGCGTCGAACAACGCGTCCGCGGGCTCGACCTCGGTGCCGACGACTACATGGCCAAGCCTTTTGCCCTGTCCGAGCTCGAAGCGCGCGTTCGCGCGTTGACGCGCCGCGCGCTCGGTGCCAGCCAGAGTCTGCTGCGCAACGGCCCGCTGGCGCTCGACCAGGCCGGACGGGTGGCGACGATCAACGACCAGCCGCTGGATCTGTCGGCCCGCGAGCTCGGGCTTCTGGAGGTTCTCTTGCAGCGCGCGGGGCGCGTCGTCAGCAAGGAACAGCTCGTGGACCATCTGTGCGAATGGGGCGAGGAGGTCAGCAACAACGCGATCGAGGTCTACGTACACCGACTTCGCAAGAAGCTGGAGCCCGGCGGCATCCGCATCGCGACGGTGCGCGGGCTCGGTTACTGCCTCGAACGCGTCGCCTCCGAAGCCGCCAACGACAGCCCGGCGTCCGGCGCAGCGCGGCCGGGCATCGTGCCGCCGGGCGCGGCGTAAAGCCGCGCCGCTTCCGCGCCCGCGGCGGCGCCGATAATCCGTCCGACGATGCCCGACGAGACCGTCGATCCCGCCGCTTTGCCCGCGCCGCAGCCGCCCTCGGCCCGACCCGGCTGGCGCGCCAACATGCGCGCGCTCGCCTCGGCGCTTACGCCCGGCGCGGCGCGGCGCAGATCGAACGGCGAAACGGCGCCCGCCAGGCTCAATCCGCTACGGCGCACCGACGAGCACGGTTCGCTGTTCGGCGAAATCCTCGACTGGATGCTTGCGCCGCTGTTGCTGCTATGGCCGATGAGCGTGACCGTGACCTACCTCGTCGCGCAGTCGATCGCCAACGTGCCGTACGACCGCACCCTCGGCGAGCATCTCGAACTGCTCGCCGATCACGTCAGGGAACGCGGCGGCCAGGTCGCGCTGCAACTGCCGCTGCCCGTGCACGAAGTCCTGCGCGCCGACCCCGGCGGCAGCGCCTACTACATGCTGCTCGGGCTGCGCGGCGAATTCGTCGCCGGCGACCGCGACCTGCCGATCCCCGACGAACACGAGGTTCCCACGCCCGGCCGGGTCAAGTTCCGTTCCGACCGGATCCGCGGCACCGAGGTGCGCATCGCCTACACCTGGATCGAGTTCCGCAGCGCCAAAGGCGGCAAACCGGTCCTGGTTCAGGTCGCCGAGACGCCGGAGAAGCGCTCGCGGCTCGCCAACGAGATCATCCGCGGCGTCATCGTGCCGCAGTTCATCGTGCTTCCGATCGCGGTGATCCTGGTGTGGTTCGGGCTGTCGCGCGGTCTGGCGCCGCTGAATTCGCTGCAGGCGCGCATTCGCGCGCGGCGACCCGACGATTTGTCGCCGATCGACCCGCTCTCCGCACCCGAGGAAATGGCGCCGCTGGTCAATGCGTTCAACGAGCTGCTCGAGCGCATGGCGCAGAACCTGCAGACACAGCGGCGTTTCACGGCGGATGCCGCGCACCAGATGAAGACACCGCTCGCGGGGCTGCGCACGCAGGCCGAGCTCGCGCTGCGCGAAACCGATCCGGAGCAACTGAAACGCAGCCTGCGCCAGATTGCGGCATCGACCGAGCGTGCCACCCACCTGATCAACCAGTTGCTCGCGCTGGCGAAGGCCGAGCATCACGCGACCGATCTGCGCGCGTTCGAGGCGGTCGATCTGGTCGCGCTGGCTCGCGAGCTGGTGCGCGAGTGTTATCCGCTGGCGCAGACAAGGCGCATCGATCTCGGCTTCGAAGGGCCGCAACGGCCGGTGCGAATCATTGCGGTCGCCGTGCTGGTGCGCGAACTGCTGAAAAACCTGGTCGACAATGCGCTGCGCTATACCCCCGAGCAGGGCAGCGTGACGGTGCGTGTGCGCACGGCGGCCGACTCGGGCTCGGCCTTCCTCGAAGTCGAGGACACGGGGCCGGGCATCGCCGAGCACGAGCGCCAGCTCGTGTTCGAGCGCTTCTACCGCGTGCTGGGCACGAACGTGGACGGCAGCGGATTGGGGCTGGCGATCGTGCGCGAGATCGCCGAGCAGCACGACGCGCTGCTGCGCCTGGGCGACAACCCGCGCTCGACCGAACCCGGCCGACCCGGCACGCTGGTCAGCGTGGAGTTCACGCATACGGTGTCGAGCCCGCCGACGGTGCGGATTGCGTGAGGCGGCGCGCACCTTGGGTGGCCAAGTCAATGCCGCCCCGGACCCCGACGCCGGTGTCACGGGTCGCGCGGCGGTGCTGCCTTGCCGCGTGGATTCACGTTTTCCCGGGATGACCCAGCGGCGCGCCGTGAGGCTTCGCCGCTTGCGCGCGGGCGAATGCGCATCGCGAGGCACTGGATCCCGTTCTTCGCTTCGCGAAGCCGGGATGACGCGGCTGTTTCCAATCGCGCCGCGCTTCCGGACATCCCCGTCATTTGACCGCCGTGCCGGTCCGCGTCGATAATTCGCGCCCTCCGCCGCCCGGCGGAGTTTGCTTCGGCAGGCGGATTAGCTCAGCTGGTTAGAGCAGAGGAATCATAATCCTTGTGTCCGGGGTTCGAGTCCCTGATCCGCCACCACCTCTCCTCCGGATCCGCATGATCGCGCGCCTGTGGACGTTGCTCGTCGCCCTGCTTTGCGCCGGTGGCGTCGGGGCGCAGGCCGTGGGCAAGATTCCGGCCGACGCACGGAAGGGCCGCTTCACCGCGCTGCAGCTTCCCCTCGTGAGCATCGACGGCAAGCAGTTCCGTCTCGCGCCCGGCGCGCGCATCCTCAACACGAACAACCTGACCGTCACGCCCAATCTGGTGCCCGCCGGTACGCCGGTGCGTTACGAGCTCGATGCCCAGGGTCTGGTCCGGACGGTCTGGATCGTCGACGCGGTCGCCGGCACCGAGCGCAGCGGACCACAGCGCTGACGGCGCCGTCGCGATGAATCGCAAGGTCTACATCCGTACCTTCGGCTGCCAGATGAACGAGTACGACTCGGCCAAGATGGCCGACGTACTCGCCGCCGCGGAAGGCATGACGCCGACCGACGATCCGGCCGAGGCGGACGTGATCCTTTTCAACACCTGCTCGGTGCGCGAGAAGGCGCAGGAGAAGGTGTTCTCCGACCTCGGCCGCGTCAAGCACCTGAAAAGGCGCAAGCCCGACCTGGTGATCGGTGTGGGCGGCTGCGTGGCGAGCCAGGAAGGCGCAGCCATCGTCGAGCGGGCGCCGTACGTGGACGTCGTGTTCGGTCCGCAGACGCTGCACCGGCTTCCCGCGCTGATCGAGCGGCGTCGCGCGACCGGCGCGCCGCAGGTCGACGTTTCTTTTCCGGAGATCGAGAAGTTCGATCACTTGCCGCCGCCGCGCGTCGAAGGCGCGAGCGCGTTCGTGTCGATCATGGAGGGCTGCAGCAAGTACTGCAGCTTCTGCGTCGTGCCGTACACGCGCGGCGAGGAGGTCTCGCGGCCGTTCGACGACGTGCTGACCGAAATCGCCGATCTCGCCGACCAGGGTGTCAAGGAAGTCACGCTGCTCGGGCAGAACGTCAATGCATACCGCGGGCGAATGGGCACCGGCGATACGGCCGACTTCGCTCTGCTGCTGGAGTACGTGCACGAGATCCCCGGCATCGAGCGCATCCGCTACACGACCTCGCATCCGAAGGAATTCACGCAGCGGCTGATCGACGCCTACGCGCGGCTGCCGAAACTGGCGAGCCACCTGCACCTGCCGGTGCAGGCAGGCTCGGATCGCGTGCTGGCGGCGATGAAGCGCGGCTACACCACGCTCGAATACAAGTCGATCGTCCGCCGGCTGCGTGCGGTGCGGCCGGACATCGCGCTGTCGTCCGACTTCATCGTCGGCTTTCCGGGCGAAACCGAAGAGGATTTCGCCAGGACGCTGAAGCTGGTCGAAGACATCGGCTTCGACGCGAGCTTCTCGTTCGTCTACAGCCGCCGTCCCGGCACGCCGGCGGCCGAGCTGCGTGACGACACGCCGCACGAGGTCAAGCTCGCGCGCCTGCAGCGGCTGCAGGTGTTGCTCAACGAACACGCCGCGCGCATCAGCGCGGCCATGGTCGGCTCCACGCAGCGCATCCTGGTCGAAGGTCCTTCGAAGAAGGACGACCGCGAGCTGATGGGCCGCACCGAGAACAACCGCATCGTCAATTTCCCCGCCGGCCCGCGCGCCCCGCAGCTCGTCGGGCGGATGATCGACGTGCGCATCACACAGGCACTGCCGCACTCGCTGCGCGGCGAGGTCGTGCTGCGCGAATCGGCGCTCGCGGCCTGACACCCGCGTGGCACGTAAACCCGCCGCCAAAGTGCTGGCCTATTCGGCCGACGCCGACAATTCGCAACTCGCCAATCTGACCGGCGCGCTCGACGCCAATTTGCGCCAGATCGAGACCGAGCTGGACGTCTCGATCAAGCGCCGCGGCCATCAGTTCCGCATCGAGGGCGCGCAGGAGAGGGCGCAACAGGCGGTCGCCGTGCTCGAGCACTTCCTCGCGCGCGCGCAGCGGCCGATCTCGGTCGACGACATCCAGCTCTACTTCGTCGAAAGCCGCGGCCGCAAACACCCCGCGGCTCGCGCGGCCGAGGTCGAGGACACGCCGCTGCCCGCGCTGCACACGCGCCGGCGCGACCTGCACGGCCGCACGCCGCGCCAGCGTGACTACATCCAGGCGATCCTCGAACACGACATCGCTTTCGCGATCGGCCCGGCCGGCACCGGCAAGACGTATCTGGCGGTGGCCTGCGCGGTCGATGCGCTCGAACGCGACGTGGTCAAGCGCATCGTGCTGACGCGGCCGGCGGTCGAAGCGGGCGAACGGCTCGGCTTCCTGCCGGGCGATCTGGCGCAGAAGGTCGACCCGTATCTGCGACCGCTGTACGACGCGCTGTTCGATCTGCTCGGCTTCGACAAGACGCAGCGGCTGCTCGAGCGGCAGACCATCGAGATCGCGCCGCTCGCCTACATGCGCGGCCGCACGCTCAATCAGGCGTTCGTGATCCTCGACGAAGCGCAGAACACCACGCCCGAGCAGATGAAGATGTTCCTCACGCGCATCGGCTTCGGCTCCAAGGCGGTGATCACCGGCGACGTGACGCAGATCGATCTGCCGCGCGGCAGCTCCTCCGGCCTCATCGAAGCGCAGCACATCCTGCGCGAGGTGCGCGGCATCGCGTTTACCTACTTCACCGCCGCCGACGTGGTGCGCCATCCGCTGGTGGCGCGCATCGTCGAGGCGTACGAGAAGGCCGAGAGCCTTAATCCGCCCGCGCCGCGCCGCTCGCGCGCGGCCTCGTGAGCTCGACGCGTCGTCGCACGGGCGCAACGATGCGCGCGCACCGCCCCGCGCCGCGGCTTGCACTGTCGATCCACGGCCACGGCGATTTCGCCGCGCTGCCGACGCGGCGCACGTTGCGCCGCTGGGTGCAGCTCGCGCTCGAGCGCGACGCCGAAATCGCGCTGAAGTTCGTCGGCGCATCTGAAGGGCGACGGCTGAACCGCGCCTTTCGCGGCCGCGATTATCCGACCAACGTGCTGACCTTCGACTATGCGCAACGGCCGCGCGTCGTCGCCGACATCGCGATCTGCGTGCCCGTGGTCCGACGCGAAGCCCGCGAACAGGGCAAAGCCTTCCGCGCGCACCTGGCTCATCTCGTGATCCACGGCACACTTCACGCCCAGGGTTACGACCACCGGGCTGGCCCCGAAGCGCGCGCGATGCAGGCGCGGGAGGTCGGCCTGCTGGCGAGGCTACGCATAGCCGACCCGTACGCGTAAGTTAGCGCAGGCTTACTGCATTGAGCGCGGGTTCGCCGGCCGTCGGGTACCGCTGCGCGGGTACGAACAAGCCGACATTGCCGGGCGGGGCACATCGGATATGCTCGATCCGTCTCAACAGCCGGGCCGCTCGCCGCGCCCGACGAAAATGTCAGAACCTCCGCAGGGTCGACCGTCGCCCTCCCGGAAGCAACGCTCCCTGATCGAACGCCTGATCGCGTTCATCACCCGCGAACCCGAAAACCGCGAAGAACTCCTCGAGGCGCTGCACGAGGCGCACGCGCGTAACCTGCTCGACGCCGACGCGCTGTCGATGATCGAGGGGGTACTTCAGGTCTCCGAACTGCGCGCGCGCGACCTGATGGTGCCGGCTTCGCAGATGGACGTGATCGACATCGCCGAGGACCCGAAAGTCTGGATCCCGCGCGTGATCGAGACGGCGCATTCGCGCTTTCCGGTGATCGAAGGCGACCGCGACCACGTCGTCGGCATCCTGCTCGCCAAGGATCTGCTGCGCTACTACCACGACGAGCACTTCGACGTCCGCTCGATGCTGCGTCCGGCGGTGTTCGTTCCGGAAAGCAAGCCGCTGAACGTGCTGCTGAAGGACTTCCGCGCCAACCGCAACCACATGGCGATCGTCGTCGACGAGTACGGCGGCGTGGCCGGCCTGATCACGATCGAGGACATCCTGGAGCAGATCGTCGGCGACATCGAGGACGAATACGATCTGGACGATGGCGCCGACAACATCGTTGCCGAGCGCGACGGCCGCTATCGCGTCAAGGCGCTCACCGAAATCGCGGCGTTCAACGAGGCCTTCGGCACGAACTTTCCCGACCGGGATTTCGACACGATCGGCGGCTTCGTCACCGACCATTTCGGCCGCGTGCCGCGCCGCGGGGACACGCTCGAGCTCGACGGTGTGCGTTTCGAGGTGCTGCGCGCGGATGCGCGCCAGGCGCATCTGTTCCAGGTCACGCGCGTGCCCAGGACCGTCGCGCGCGAGTTCCGGCAAGCCGAAATCGCTCGCCAGCACGCGTAAACCGTTCGACGCCGGCGTCCAACGGGTGCGCGGGTAGACTGCGCGCCGACTTCGCCCCGCCGGCGCCTGCGTGCCCGTCTTCGTCTTGTCGTTCCCTCTGCAAGCCATCGCCGCCGCGCTGCTCGGCGCGGCGCACGCGCTCTCGTTCGCGCCGTGGAATCAGGGCTGGCTGCAGGTGCTCGCGCTCGCGGCGCTGTTCGCGCTGGCGGACTCCGCGCGCGGCGCGCGGCAGGCGGCGCTCGCGGGCTTCGCCTTCGGGCTCGGTTGGTTCGGTGTGGGCGTGTCGTGGGTCTACATCAGCATGCACGTCTACGGCGGCCTGTGGGCCTGGCTCGCCGCGCTCGCCACGGCCGCGTTCGCCGCGGCTCTGGCGCTGTATCCGGCGCTCGCGCTGTGGGCGGCGACGCGCTTCGGTCCGTCATCGTCGTTGCGACCGCTGCTCGCGCTGCCGGCGGCGTGGGCGGCCGCCGAATGGCTGCGCGGCGTCGTGTTCACGGGTTTTCCGTGGATCGCGGGCGGCTACGCGCACACCGACACACCGCTGGCGGGCTTTGCGCCCGTCGTGGGCGTGTACGGCCTCACCCTGCTCGCCGCACTCGTTGCCGGCGCGCTCATCGCGCTGCTGCGCCGTCGATCGCGCCCCGCGGCTGCGGCCGCGATCGCGCTGCTCGCCGCGCCGCTTGCGGGCGGCGAGGCGCTGCGGCGGATCGAGTGGACGCAGCCGGCCGGTGATCCGATCCGCGTCCGTCTGGTCCAGGGCAACATCCCGCAGAACCTCAAGTTCGGCGCCGAGGGCCTGCAGCTTGCGCATCAGACGTACATGCGACTGCTGCGCGCCGGCGAGCGCGCGGATCTCGTCGTGCTGCCGGAGTCCGTGTTTCCCCTGCCGCTCGCGTACCTGCCCGACCACGTCACGCGCGATCTGCTGGATGTCGCGAACTCGCGCGCGGCCGCGCTGGTGTTCGGCGTGTTCGTCGAGGATCCGCCCGGTCGCTACTACAACAGCGCGATCGGACTGGCGCCCGGCGCACCGCCGCAGCGCTACAGCAAGCGGCATCTGGTGCCGTTCGGCGAGTTCATCCCTTTCGGCTTCCGCTGGTTCGTCGACATGATGGCGATTCCGATCGGCGACCAGGAGCGCGGCGCGAAGTACCAGCCGCCGCTGGCGCTCGCCGGCCAGCGCATCGCGGTAAACATCTGCTACGAGGATCTGTTCGGTGCTGAGATCATCGATGCCTGGAAGGACCCGGACAACGCACCGACGCTGCTGCTGAACCTGTCGAACCTGGCGTGGTTCGACGATTCGATCGCGCTCGCGCAGCACCTGCAGATCTCGCGGCTGCGCGCGCTCGAAACCGGCCGGCCGATGCTGCGCGCGACCAATACCGGGGCGACCGCGCTCGTCGACGCGCGCGGCCGCGTCGTCGCGCAGCTTCCGTTCAACACCGAGGGGGCGCTCGACGGCGAGGTCCGCGGTCATATCGGCGCCACGCCTTACGTGCGCTACGGCGACTGGCCTGCGCTCGCGGCGATCGGGCTGCTGCTCGCCGCGGCGTTCGCCGCCGGCCGGGCGCGGCGCAGTCCGTAGAATCCTGCCCTGCCGTACGAGCAAGCCGCGCCGCGATGATCACCTTCCAGGAAGCCATCCTCCGCCTGCAGACCTACTGGAACCGGCAGGGCTGTGCGCTGCTGCAGCCGATCGACCTCGAAGTCGGCGCGGGCACCTCGCACACGGCGACCTTCCTGCGCGCGATCGGCCCGGAGCCGTGGCGTGCCGCGTACGTGCAGCCGTCGCGCCGGCCGAAGGACGCGCGCTACGGCGAGAACCCGAACCGCCTGCACCAGCACCACCAGTACCAGGTCGTGCTGAAGCCTTCGCCGCCGGACATTCTGGAGATCTACCTCGGGTCGCTGGCCGCGCTCGGCATCGACACCCGGAAAAACGACATCCGCTTCGTCGAGGACAACTGGGAGAACCCGACGCTCGGCGCGTGGGGCCTAGGCTGGGAAGTGTGGATGAACGGCATGGAGATCACGCAGTTCACCTACTTCCAGCAGGTCGGCGGCCTCGAGTGCAAACCGATCACCGGCGAGATCACCTACGGGCTCGAGCGTCTGACGATGTACCTGCAGAACGTCGACAACGTGTTCGACCTCGTCTACACGACGTGGAAGGATCGCGGCGTCGAGAAGGCGCTGCGCTACGGCGACGTGTTCCATCAGAACGAGGTCGAGCAGAGCAAATACAACTTCGAAGCGAGCGATCCGCAGATCCTGCTCGGCCAGTTCAACCTGTTCGAAGCGGAGGCGAAGCGGCTGATGGACGCGCAACTGGCGCTGCCCGCCTACGAGATGGTGCTTAAGGCCGGTCACACGTTCAACCTGCTCGATGCGCGCGGCGCGATCAGCGTGACCGAACGCGCCGCCTACATCGGCCGCATCCGCGCGCTCGCCCGCGCGGTCGCGGGCAGCTACTACGAGTCGCGTGAGCGGCTGGGCTTCCCGATGCTCCCCGAAGCCGACCGCAAGGCCGCGGCGTGAGAGCGTTTTCAACACCGAGGCACGGAGAACACGGAGAAGTGCAAGTCAGATCTCTGTGCTCTCCGTGTCTCGGTGGTTAATCAAGGCTCATCGAAGTGGCACACCCAGCCAACCTGCTGATCGAACTGCACACAGAAGAGCTGCCGCCGAAGGCGCTGAAGCCGCTTTCGGAGGCGTTCGCTGCCGGCATCGAGAAAGGACTGCGCAGTCGGCAGTTCCTCGCGCCCGCGAGCCGCGTCACCGTCTTCGCCTCGCCGCGCCGCCTCGGCGTGCGCATCACGCAGGTCGCGGCTTGGTCGGCCGACCGGCCGATCAAGCGGAAGCTGATGCCGCTCGCGGTCGCCCAGGACAAGGCGAAGAACTGGACCGCGGCCTTCCTCAAGAAGCTCGAATCGCTCGGCCGGGGCCACCTTGCCGGGCTCGCGATCGGCACGCCCGACGGGCCCGATGCGCTGGTCGTGGAAAGCGACGGCAAGGTCGAGTCGGTGTTCCTCAAGAGCCTGGCGGCCGGGCAGCCGCTGATCACGGAACTGCAGGATGTGCTCGACGAAACCATCGCCGGACTGCCGATCCCGAAGACCATGAGCTACCAGCTCGCCGACGGCGTGACGACGGTGCAGTTCGTGCGGCCGGCGCACCGGCTCGTCGCGCTGCACGGCCACGCGCCGCTGCCGGTGCGGGCGCTCGGGCTGATCGGCGGCACGAAGACCTTCGGCCATCGCTTCCTGTCGCAGGGCGAAATCGCCGTGCATTCGGCCGACACCTACGCCGAGCAGCTCGAGCGCGAAGGGCGCGTGATCGCCTCGTTCGAGGCGCGCCGCGCGCGCATCGTCGAACTGCTGACCGCCGCCGCCGCGAAGCTGAACGCGCACCCGGTGATGCCGGATGCGCTGCTCGACGAAGTCACCGCGCTGGTCGAATGGCCGGTCGTGTACGAATCCGCTTTCGAGGCCGAGTTCCTCGCCGTGCCGCAGGAGTGCCTGATCCTGACGATGCAGCAGAACCAGAAGTACTTCGCGCTGACCGACGCGAGCGGCACGCTGCTGAACCGCTTCCTGCTGGTGTCGAATCTCGAAACCGACGATCCCTCGGCGATTCGCGCCGGCAACGCGCGGGTCGTGCGCGCGCGGCTGGCGGACGCGAAGTTCTTCTACGACCAGGACCGCAAGGCCACGCTCGAGTCGCGCATCCCGGGGCTGGCGAGCGTCGTCTATCACAACAAGCTCGGCTCGCAGCTGGAGCGTGTCGAGCGCGTCACCGGCATCGCAGTCGAGATCGCGAAGCTGCTGCGCGTCGACGAAACGCACGTCGAGCGCGCCGCGCGGCTCGCCAAAGCCGACCTGCGCACGCTGATGGTCGGCGAGTTCCCCGAGCTGCAGGGGATCATGGGCCGCTACTATGCACAGCACGACGGCGAAGCGCCCGACGTGGCCAACGCGATCGAGGAGCACTACCGCCCGCGCTTCGCCGACGATGCCCTGCCGGCGTCGCCGGTCGGCACCTGCGTGGCGCTCGCGGACAAGCTCGAGACGCTCGTCGGTCTGTTCGGTGTCGGCGAGAAGCCGACTGGCGACAAGGACCCGTTCGCGTTGCGACGGCATGCGATCGGCGTGCTGCGGATGCTGATGGAGAAGCGGCTCGACCTCGCGCTCGATCGCCTGCTCGCGATCGCCGAGGGGTCGTTTTCCGCGGTCAAGGCGTACACGCGCGCGACGGGAGAAGTCGTCGCCTTCGTCTACGACCGTCTGCGCGGCCTGCTGCGCGAGCAGGGCTACACCGCGAACGAGATCGAAGCGGTCGTTTCGCTCGCCCCGCAGCACATCGATCTCGTGCCGGCGCGGCTTGCGGCGGTGCGCGAGTTCATGAAGCTGCCGGAAGCCGACAGTCTCACCGCGGCCAACAAGCGCATCGGCAACATCCTGAAGAAGGCGGGTCAGGTCTCCGGCGGATTCGACCCGTCGCTGCTGTTCGAGCCCGCGGAGAAAGCGCTCGCCGCCGCGTTCGAGCAGGTGCGACCGGTCGCCGAGCAGCGGTTTGCGCAGGGCGACTACGCGGGGATGCTGAAATCGCTCGCGCCGCTGAAGCAGCCGGTCGATGCGTTCTTCGACGACGTGATGGTCAACGTCGAGGACCCGAAGATCCGCGGCAACCGGCTCGCGCTGCTGGGCCAACTGCGCGCGACGATGAACCGCGTCGCCGACCTCTCGCTGCTGGCGGCCGGCTGAAGCGAGCCGCGTGCGCCCCCGATGAGCCGCCTGCGCGCGATCCTGTACCTGCTCGTCATGACGATCACGGTGGCGCCGTGGTCGTTCGTCGTCGTCGCCTCGTGGATCACGCCGCCGACGACGCGCTACAAGCTCGCGGTGATGTGGACGCGGCTCGCGATCCGCGCCGCGCGCGCGATCTGCGGCGTGCGCTGGCGCGTCGAAGGCTGGGACAACCTGCCCGACGGCCCCGCGATCCTTCTGCCGAAACACCAGTCGACCTGGGAGACGTTCTGGCTGCCGAGTTTCCTGCCGCGGCGGCTGTCCTTCGTCTACAAGCGCGAGCTGCATTGGATTCCGTTCTTCGGCTGGGGCATCGCCTCGCTCGGCATGATCAACATCGACCGCTCGCGCGGGCAGGACGCGTTCGAGCAGGTCGTCCGCCAGGGCAGCGCGCTGCTGCGCGACGGCTGGTGGATCGTGATCTTCCCGGAGGGCACGCGCACGCCGCCCGGATCGACGAAGCGCTACAAAACGGGCGGCGCGCGGCTGGCGGTGCGCACCGGCACGCCGGTCGTTCCGATCGCGGTGAACTCCGGCGAGTGCTGGCCGCGCGGCCCGTGGATCGAGCGCGCGGGCGAAATCACCGTTTCGATCGGACCGCCGATCGATCCCGCGGGGAAAAGCGCCGACGAGCTCGCCGCACTTGTAGAATCCTGGATCGAGACCGAGATGCGGCGGCTGGCGCCGCATCGCTACAGCGGACCGCACGTTCCGGCGGCGCGCGGCAACGAACGCGACGCCGCCGAACCCGACCGACAGGCACCGATCGATCGCTAGGCGCTTGAATAGAGTCCTGACCAGCACGGCGCAACAGCTCAGTCTGGCGTTCGACTTTCCGAGCGCAGCACCCGCGCCTGTCTTCCCCGCCGCAAAACCGGGTTCCGAACCGTCACAGCGCACGCGGCAGATTCACGTCGGCGGCCATGCGATCGGCTACCGCCTGCGCCGCGCCAAACGCCGCACGATCGGGTTCCAGATCGACGACGGCGGGCTCACCGTCAGCGCGCCGCGCTGGGTGCGGCTGGCCGAGATCGAGGCGGCGATCGTCGAAAAGGAACGCTGGATCCGCGCCAAGCTCGCCGAATGGCGCGAGTGGCGCGCCAGGCGCAGCCTGCCCGAAGTGCGCTTCGCCGACGGCGGAACGCTGCCTTACCTCGGCCGGCCGCTCGTGCTGCGGCTGCGCGCCGACGCCGCCGGCACGCGACTCGTCGAAGCCGACGGGGCGCGCGAGTTGCACGTCGCGCTGCCCCCGGAGGCGGCCGAACCGCAGGTCAAGGACGCCGTTTACGCGTGGCTGCAGTCCGAGGCCAGGCGCGTGCTTGGCGAACGGCTCGCGCTGCTCGCCGCGCGCGTGGACGTGAAGCCCGCCGCGTGGGCGCTGTCGTCGGCGCGCTCGCAGTGGGGCTCGTGCACGCACGACGGTCGCATCCGGCTCAACTGGCGGCTCGTGCACTTCGCGGCTCCGGTGATCGACTACGTCGTCGCGCACGAGCTGGCGCACCTGAAGGAGATGAACCACAGCCCGCGCTTCTGGAGCGCGGTCGCGCAATTGCTGCCGGGGTTCGAAGCCGCGCGCGACGAGATCAAGGACATCGACATCGCGTCGCTGTCCGTTTGACGCGGACGGTCGGGCGCCGGCCGTTCACTGGTTGCAATCGAGCGTCCCGCGCGTTGACCCGCACCGCGGCGGCGGTCGCCGGGGCGCCGCGTCAGGTTCTACACTCGCCGCGCATCACACCTCACCGCCTGGGTCATCCGATGAAAATCCTCCATACGATGCTGCGCGTCGGCGACCTGCAGCGCTCGATCGACTTCTACACGAAGGTCATGGGCATGAAGCTGCTTCGCACGACCGACCGGCCCGAGCAGAAATACACGCTCGCCTTCGTCGGCTACGGCGACGAGTCCGAAGGCGCGGTGCTCGAGCTGACCTACAACTACGGCGTGGACCGGTACGAACTGGGCACGGCTTTCGGCCACATCGCGATCGCGGTCGACGACGCGCGCGCGGCGTGCGAGCGCATCAGAGCCGCGGGCGGCACCGTGACGCGCGAGGCGGGTCCGGTCAAGGGCGGTTCGACCGTGATCGCCTTCGTGCAGGACCCCGACGGCTACAAGATCGAGCTGATCGAGGCGGCGCGCTGAGCGCCGCACGGTCTGGCGCGCCGGCGATCAGCCGGCGGCAAGCCGCTCGGCGAGGCGGACGAACTGCTCGACCGCCAGCGTTTCCGCGCGCGCCGAAGCGTCGACGCCGGCCGCGCGGATCGCGTCTTCGGGCAGCAGTTCGGCGAGCGCGTTGCGCAGCGTCTTGCGCCGCCGGCCGAACGCGGCGCAGACCACGCGCGCGAAGGCGCCCGCGTCGACCGGCGGCAGCTCGCCCGGCGGAATCGGCAGCATCCGCACGATCGCCGACTGCACTTTCGGTGCCGGCGAAAACGCGCCCGGAGGAACGACGAAGAGCCGCGCGACGCGGTAGCGGAACTGCAGCATCACCGACAGCCTGCCGTAGTGCTTGCTGCCGGGTGCGGCGACGATGCGGTCGACGACTTCCTTCTGCAGCATGAAGTGCTGCGCGCTCACCCGATCCGCGATCGGCAGGAGCGCGAACAGCAGCGGTGTCGAGATGTGGTAAGGCAGATTGCCGACGATCGCCAGCGGCCGCGGATCGGCGTTCGCCAGCGCCCGCCAGTCGAGCTTGAGCGCGTCCGCTTCGATCAGCGCAAGCTGCGCCGGCGCAAACCGCGCACGCAGCCTGGCGGCGAGGTCACGGTCGATCTCCACGCAGGTGACGTGTCCCGCGCGCGCGACGAGCGGTGCAGTCAGCGCACCGAGCCCCGGGCCGATCTCGACGATGCGGTCGCCGGGCGCAGGCGCGATCGCGTCGACGATGCGCGCGATGTAACGGGCGTCGTGCAGGAAGTTCTGGCTGAAGCGCTTGCGCGCGCGGTGGCCTTCCATCGGCCGGCGTCATCCAGCGCCGCGCCGGCCGACCGCGTGATCCGCCGCGCGCCGCTGCGCCAGCTCGACCGCCAGCGCGAGCGCGGCGCGCAGGCTGCCGGCGTCGGCGCGGCCGGTGCCGGCCAGATCGAGCGCGGTGCCGTGGTCGACCGAGGTGCGCACGAACGGCAGTCCCAGCGTGACGTTGACGCCGTGACCGAAGCTCGCGTACTTCAGCGGCGCGAGTCCCTGGTCGTGGTACATCGCGACGATCGCGTCGAAGCGGCGCGCGTTGGCCGGAACGAAGACCGTGTCGGCGGGCAGCGGACCGTCGAGCGCGATGCCGCGCGCGCGCAGCCGCTCGAGCGCGGGCGCGATGACCTCGATCTCCTCGCGGCCGAGATGCCCGCCCTCGCCCGCATGCGGATTCAATCCGCACACGCCGATGCGCGGATCGGCGATGCCGAACTTCTCCGCCAGATCCGCGTGCAGCACTTCGATCGTCGCGATCAGGCCGTCGATCGTGATCGCGCGCGGCACCTGCGCGAGCGGCAGATGCGTGGTCGCCAGCGCCACGCGCAACGGATGCGCCGCTTCGCCGCCGACGAGCATCATCACGACCCGAGTCGTGCCGGTCTTCTGCGCGAGGTACTCGGTGTGACCGGTAAAGGGTACGCCGGCGTCGTTGATGACGCTCTTTTGCACCGGCGCAGTGACGATCGCGTCGAACTCGCCGCAGACCGCGCCCGCGATCGCACGGTCGAGCGTCGCGAGCACGTAGCGCGCGTTGCGAACGTCGAGCCGTCCGGGCGCGACGGGCGCACCGAGCGCGACGTGTTCGATCGACGCGCCGTCCGGCAGCCGCGAATGCGCGAACAGCGATCGATCGCCGATCAGCACGCATCGCACGCCCGCCGGCAAGGCATCGAGCGCCGCGACCGAAATCTCCGGCCCTATCCCCGCGGGTTCGCCGGTGGTAAGCGCCACTCGCATCGCGGACTGCGGATCGCGGATTGCGTCAGGCTTCGTCATCCGTGCGGGCTCGCGATGAATGGCTGCCCCGTTGCGCGCGGTATTTGCTTGCCGATTCCCGCTCGTCGTCTGCGCCCGATGCGCAATCCGCGATCCGCAATCCTATGACTCCTCCAGCCGATACTCGACATAGGTGCGGTCGCGAAGCTGGCGCAACCACTCCTGGTAGGCCTCGTCGGCCTTGCGGTCGCGCAGCGCCTGGCGCGCGGCGAGCCGGTTGCGCTCGATCGGCGATTCCTCGGTGCGTCGCTCGAGCACCTGGATCAGGTGCCAGCCAAAGGGGGTCTGCACCGGTTCGCTGACTTCGCCGGGCTTGAGCTGGTTCATCGCGCGCTCGAACTCGGGCACCGTGTCGCCCGGGTACAGCCAGCCGAGTTCGCCGCCGCGTGTGGCGCTCGGGTCGACCGAATGCAGCCGCGCGAGCTGGCCGAAGTCCTGTCCGCCGCGCACGACGCGGTCGCGCAGATCCTGCAGGCGGCGCCGCACTTCCGGCTCCGGCGTCAGGTCCGATACGCGCAGCAGGATGTGCCGCACGCGCGTCTGCTGCACCGGACCGGTCGCGAGCCGACCTTCGACGGCGTTGCGCTTGCCGACGAGCTTGAGCACGTGAAAGCCGCCGGGACTGCGCACGATCGGCGCCAGCTCGCCAGGCTTCAGATCCTTGACGGCGTCGAGAAACAGCGTCGGCAGCCGCTCGGCGGTGCGCCATCCGAGTTCGCCGCCGGAAAGCGCTTCCGGCGCGGCGGAAAAACTCGCGGCCAGCCGCGCGAAGTCGGCCCCGGCCTTCAGTTGCGCGAGCAGATCCTCGGCACGGCGGCGGATTTCCTCGATGCGCTGCGCGGACACGGCCTCGGGCACGCGCAGCAGGATCTGCGCGATGTTGTACTCGGTGGCCCCGGCCTCCACGCCCGCCTGCGCGGCGAGGAAATTGTCGATCTCGCCTTCGGCGATCTGGATCCGGCTGTCGACCTCGCGGTCGCGCAGCCGCGCCATCGTGATGTCGTCGCGCACGTCCTCGCGAAAGCGCGCGAAGCTCACGCCCTCGCGCTCCAGACGCTCGCGGAAGGCCGGCAGCGTCATGCCGTTCTGCTCGGCGATGCGCGCGATCGCCGCGTTGACCGTCGCATCGTCCACGCGCACGCCCGTTTCCCGGGCGAGCTGAAGCTGCGCGCGATCGACGATCATCCGTTCCAGCACCTGCCGTGTCAGCACGTCGCGCGCCGGCGGATCGATCCTCTGCCGCCGCAACTGCCGCTCGGCGATCTGCACGCGCGCCTGCAGCTCGACCTGCGTGATCACCTCGTCGTTGACGACGGCGACGATGCGGTCGAGCGACTTCGTCGACGCGGGCGTGCGGGTCTGCGCCGCCGCGAACAAGGGCGTCGCGCACAGTGCGGCAAGAACGAGCAGGCGCGCCGCGCGGCGCGCCGAAAGGATTCCGGGCATCGACTACTCGTAGAAATCGAAACGCCCCGGCTCGCGCGGGGGCGGGTTGATGATCTGGTAGCCGGGGATATTACGCCGCAGCGCCTCGACGGGACTGGTGCCGATGCTGGCCAGGCCGTTGAGCTCGAGCTGCACGAACACGGTCGTCGTCGCTTCGTTGACCGCGGTGGCGAAGCGCTGCGCGACGAGTCGCATCGTCCAGCAGTCGGCCTTGTATTCGAGGCCGCCGAGCAGTTCGACCCAACGGCGTTCGCGCTGCGAATAGTTGACGCGGCCGACGCCGTACCACTTGGGCGACAGCGGCCATTGTGCGGCGATGTCGATCTGCTGCAGCTCGTCGAGCTTGTAGCGGTACGACAGCGAAAGCACCGACGCCGGCCGCGGCCGATAGCGCAGCCCGAGCGTCGCGCGCACGACCTGGTTCAGCTCGGTCGAATGCTGAACGGCGACGTCGGTGATCCAGTGCCGGTGCAGAAAGCCGCTCAACGCGAACAGCACGTCGGAGGCATCTCCGGTGCGCGGCGCGCCGCCGGGCAACACCACGTTCTGCGGCGAGCGGTAGTAGCGCTGTCCGATCGCGGCGCGCAGCCGCTCGGCGCCGCTCACCGGATCGAGCACGCGTCCGACCAGCGCGGCGGTGAGCTGGTCGGCCTGGCCGATGCGGTCGCCGCCGACGAACACGTTTTCCGTGAAAAGCTGCGCGAAGTTGAAGTCTGCGAGGGCGCTGTCGAAGTTCGGCAGCGCATTCTGCTCGCGATACGGGATGTACGCGTAGAACAGCCGCGGCTCGATCGTCTGCAGCGACGGCGCACCGAACCACGACGCCTCGCGCTCGAACACCAGCCCCGCGTCGAGCGAGGCGATCGGCACGACGCGCTTGGGCGAAGCGTCGGCGCGCTGCGCCGAGTCGAGCGAATACGCGGTCGCGTGCAGTTGCGCCCGCGGCACGACGAACCAGCCCGGTGCCTGCAGTGGATAGGCCACGCTGGGGTTCACGATCACGCGCGAGCCGGTTTCGAGCGCGGGATGGTCGAACCGCGTCGCGTCAGCGGCGAGCGCGATGTCGAAGCCCGCCAGACCGTCGCGCCGCGCGTTGAACGCGAGCTGCGGCACGCGCTCGTACGGCTTGACCACCGGCGCCAGGGGATCCTGCAGCGTCTGGTTCTTCTTGATCCGCAGCGCGCCGTTCCAGTAGGTGCGGTTGTAGCCGAGGTAGCCCTCCTGCGGCAGCACCGCCTGCGCGCTGCCGACGATCGTGCGCGAGAAATCGACGAAGAAGCGGTCGTCGGTGACGCGGTTGTAGTTCAGACCGCCGACCACGCCCGTCGGCGCGGCGTACTCGTGACGCAGCGTGGCGAATTCGCGCGACCCGCCGAAGACGCGGTCGTCGGCAATGACGTCGAACTCGACCGTGCCGCGGTAGGTCGGCTCCAGATAGCGGAACTCGTTCTGCAGCAGCACGCCGCGGCGGGCCATCACGCGCGGCGCGATCGTCGCGTCGCGGTTGGGCGCGATGTTCCAGTACCACGGCACCGTCACCTCGGGCCCGAGCCGCGAGTTGATGCCGAAGCTCGGCGTCAGCAGGCCGCTGCGGCGGCGGTCGCCGAGCGGGAACTGGAAGTACGGCGATGCGAAGATCGGCACGCCTTGGAAGTAGATTGCCGCGCCGCGCGCGACCGCCAGCTCGTCGAACCGGTCGATGTCGAGCCGGTCGGCGCGGACCCACCACGCCGGATCGTCGGGCGTGCAGGTGCTGTAGGTCGCGCCGAGCAGGCGCACGCGGTCCTCGCCGAGGAATTCGAGCAGTTTCGAGCGGCCGTGCCCGCCGCGCGGCGCGTAGCTGAAGTTCGCTTCCGGCATCTGCCCGGTCTGCGCATCGACGCGCAGGCGCAGCGAAGGCCCGAAGAAGGCCACACCGTCGCGATAGACGCGCGCGCTGCCTTCGATCTCGAGTTCGTCGGCCGGCACCGTGTACGTGATGCGGTCGCCGCGCATCACGGCGCCGCCGCGCCGCACCTCGGCGTCGCCCTGCAGAACCACGCGCTCGTCGACCTCGCCCTCGAGCCGTCGGGCGCGCGCATAGGTCGGCGTGGGAGTCTCCGCGGCGCCCGGCGCGCGCCCGGCGCCGAGCGCGCGTTCCAGTTTCAGCCGCGGATGCGGATCGTCATGGCCCGGCGATTGCGCGCGTGCCAGCGGCGCGAACACGACGAGCAGCGCGCAGACAAGGCGCGTGCGATCGAAGCTGGTGCGGGCGGCGCGCGCCGGGCGTCTCGGCATGGGGACGGAAGCACGGCGTCGGGCGACCATGCGCCACGTATTATAGGGAGCGACCTGTGCGAACCCGCTCGATCGCGGTGCGCGGCGGCGATCGCGCCGCCGCGCGCACGGCGAGAGCAAGACCTCCGAATGACCGACGCTGTTCCCGACCGACGACTCGAGCTGCTGCGCGAGTGGCTCGCCGCGCTCGCCGCCGAGCACGACCTGGACATCGAAACGCTGCGCCCGGCGTCGGCCGACGCGAGCTTTCGCCGTTACTTCCGCGTCGACGCCGGCGCCACGAGCTTCGTCGCGATGGACGCGCCGCCGGACAAGGAGGACGTGCGGCCGTTCATCCGCGTCGCGCGGCTTCTGCGCGATGCGGGACTGAACGCCCCGCAGGTGCTCGCGTACGACCTCGACCAGGGTCTGCTTCTGCTCTCCGACCTCGGCACGACGACCTACCTCGACGCGCTCACCGCGGGCACGGCCGATGCGAACGCGCTGTTCGCCGACGCGATCGACGCATTGGTCCGCTGGCAGCTCGCCAGCCGCGCGGGCGAGCTGCCGCCGTACGACGAAGCGCTGCTGCGACGCGAGCTGATGCTGTTTCCCGACTGGTACGTCGCGCGACATCTGGGACGGACGCTGGACGAACGACAGACCCGCACGCTGCAGGCGATGTTCGACCGCATCGTCGCTTCGAATCTGGCGCAGCCGGCGGTGTACGTGCACCGCGACTACATGCCGCGCAACCTGATGGTGGCCACGCCGAACCCGGGCATCCTCGACTTCCAGGACGCGGTCTTCGGTCCGATCACCTACGACCTCGCGTCGCTGCTGCGCGATGCCTTCATCAGTTGGGAGGAGGAGCGCGTGATCGACTGGGCGGTGCGCTACTGGGAGAAGGCGCGCCGCGCACGGCTTCCGGTCCCTGCGGATTTCGCCGAGTTCTATCGCGACTTCGAATGGATGGGATTGCAGCGGCACCTGAAGGTGCTCGGCATCTTCGCGCGCATCCACTACCGCGACGGCAAGCCGCGGTATCTGGCCGACACGCCGCGCTTCGTCGGCTACGTGCGCGCGGTGACCCGGCGCTACCGCGAACTGGCGCCGCTGGCGCGGCTCGTCGACGAACTGGAGGGCGTCGAGCTGCGCGTGGGGTATACGTTTTGAAAGCGCTGATCTTCGCCGCCGGCCGCGGCGAACGGATGCGGCCGCTGTCGGACGCGACGGCCAAGCCGCTGCTGCAGGCCGGCGGCAAGCGGCTGATCGAATGGCAGATCGAGGCGCTGGTGCGCGCGGGCTTTCGCGAGCTGGTGATCAACACCGCGCACCTCGCGTCGCAGATCGAGAGCACGCTCGGCGACGGTGCGCGGTATGGTGCGCGCATCGCCTACTCGCACGAGGGCGACACGGCCGAAGAAGCGCTCGAGACGCTCGGCGGCATCGTCAAGGCGCTGCCGCTGGTGAGCCCCGACGGCGCCGCACCGTTCATCGCGGTCAGCGGCGACATCGTCACCGAATACGACTATCGACGCCTGGCGCCGCACGCGCAGGCGATCGAACTGGGCGCAGCCGACGCGCACCTTGTGCTCGTCGACAATCCGCCCTCGCATCCGGCCGGCGACATGGGCCTGGCACTGGGACGCATCAACCTGCACCCGCCGCTGCTCACCTACGGCAACATCGGCGTGTTCGCGCCGCGGCTGTTCGCGGGCGAGGCGCTCGCGAAGAAGAAGCTCTTTCCGTGGCTGTATCGCGCCGTGGAACGCGGCCGCGTCAGCGGCGAGCGCTACGCGGGGCGGTGGCACAACGTCGGCACGCCGCAAGAGCTTGCCGCGCTCGATGCGCTGTTGCGTGCCGAGGCCGGCACCGCCGCAGCCGCCTCATGACATGCTGCGTCTTGCCGCCTCGCCCGGTGCTCGAACGACGAGCGACATCGACCGCCATCGCGCGCGCAGAACTCGATCGATCCCGCGCTGCCCGCCGGCGGGACGGAGGGCGCGATCGCGTCCCGGGACGACCGGCCGTCTCGGCGCGCTTCGCGCAAGCCGCGCGTCGGACATCGGCGTGCGCGTCGAAGACGGCGTGCCCGTTGCGCCGGGCGCAAGCGACGGGCCGACGCACGAAGCGCCGAGGCGCGCCGCCATCATCGAAGCGCTGATGCGCGGCGCAGTGTGATGGCGCACGACGGACGCATCGCGATCCTGGGCGGCGGCCCGACCGGGCTTGCCTGTGCGTTGCTGCTGGCGCGGCGCGGCCGCGCATCGATCGTCATCGAAGCCCGCCGGCTCGACGAAGCGCTGCGCGAAACGCGGCTGCTCGCGCTGTCGCGCGGCACATGGCAGTTGCTCGAACCGCTGCTCGGCGCCGCGCCGCCGCGTACGGCGCCGATTCGCACCGTTCACGTCAGCTCGGCCGGCGAATTTGGCGTCACGCGCATCGCCGATGCCGACTTCGGTGGCGCGCCGCTCGGCGCGACCGTTCTGTACGGCGATCTGCTCGCGGCGCTCGCGACCGCGGTCGACGCGCAGCCGGCCATCGAAGTGCTGCGACCGCGGCGCGCGACCGAAGTGCTGCAGCGACCCGACGCGGTGCGCGTCGCGCTCGACGACGGCATCACACTCGAAGCGCCGTTGGCGATCAACGCGGAGGGCTTGCCGTCGGCGGCCGCGTCGGCCGACACGCCGCGCGACTGGGCGCTGCTCGCCGACGTGATGCTGCGCGGCGCGGCGCCCGGTGCCGCGTTCGAGCGCTTCACTCGCGAAGGCCCGCTCGCGTTGCTGCCGACCCCGTCGAGCCTGGGCGGTGCGCCGGCGCTGTCGCTCGTCTGGTGCATGGACGAAGCGGCGGCGGTGCGGCGCAGCGAGCTGCCCGACGCGGCGTTGCGCGACGAACTGCAGGCCGCGATCGGAAGCCGCATCGGCCGCGTGGAACGGATCGGTCCGCGCCGCCGCCATCCGCTGCATCAGCGGCTTCGCGAGCGAGTGCGTGAGCACAGACTCGTGTCGCTCGGCAACGCGGCGCAGACGCTGCATCCGGTCGCCGGCCAGGGATTCAACCTGGGCATGCGCGACTGCGCCACGCTCGCCGAGTGTGTGGCCGCACACGATGCGGACATCGACGCAGCGCTGCGCGAATACGAAGCGCGGCGCCGCGTCGATCGGCAGGCTATCGCCGCGCTGACGCGCTGGCTGCCGGCGGTTTTCCGGTCGCGCTTTGCGCCGCTGGCGCTCGCCCGCTCGATCGGCCTGACCGCGCTTGACCAGTCGCCGCCGTTGCGGCGGCAACTGGCCCAAGTCTTGATGTTCGGGGTGCGGGACTGACGCGAGTCGAATCCGCGCAACAGCCGGAAGAATTCCGCCGCCGCGCCGAATCGGCTTGGCTACAATGCGCGCTCTCCCCTCGATTTCGCTCCCCCGCCCGCAATGCGCATCGGCTCTCACGAGCTGGACAATCGCCTTTTCGTCGCGCCGATGGCGGGCGTCACCGATCGGCCGTTCCGCCAGCTCTGCAAACGGCTCGGCGCGGGCTACGCGGTGAGCGAAATGGCCGCATCGAATCCGCGGCTGTGGGCGACCGAAAAGACGATGCGGCGGCTGAACCACGAAGGCGAAGCCGCGCCCGTCGCCGTGCAGCTCGCCGGCGCGGATCCCGCGCTGCTCGCCGAGGCTGCGCGCTTCAACGTCGACCGCGGCGCGCAGATCATCGACATCAACATGGGCTGCCCCGCGAAGAAGGTGTGCAACGTCGCGTGCGGCTCGGCACTGCTGAAGGACGAGCCGCTGGTCGCGCGCATCCTCGAGGCGGTCGTACGTGCGGTCGACGTGCCGGTCACGCTGAAGTTCCGCACCGGCTGGGACCCAGGCCATCGCAACGCGGTCGCGATCGCGCGACTCGCCGAATCGGCCGGCGTTGCGTTGCTGACGCTGCACGGGCGCACGCGTGCGTGCGGTTTCGCGGGCCGGGCCGAGTACGACACGATTCGCGCCGTCAAGCAGGCGGTATCGATCCCGGTGGTCGCCAACGGCGACATCGACACGCCGGAAAAAGCGCGCTTCGTGCTCGACTACACGGGCGCCGACGCCATCATGATCGGCCGCGCCGCGCAGGGTCGGCCGTGGATCTTCCGCGAGATCGAGCATTATCTGCGCACGGGCCGGCACCTTCCGCCGCCGCGCGTCGACGAGGTGCGGCCGCTGCTCGCCGCGCACCTGCAGGATCACTACCGCTTCTACGGGCGGGAGGTCGGCGTGCGCACCGCGCGCAAGCACATCGTCTGGTACACGAAGCGGCTCGCCGGCGGCGCATCCTTCTGCGAGCGGATGAACCGGCTCGACGACTGCGATGCGCAGGCCGAGGCGCTCGACGCGTTCCTGCGCGCGCACGGCGAGCGCCACGAACGGCTGTGCTACGTCGAGTCGACGCTGCACTGAACCACATCGGAAGAACTGGAGGCATCATGGGAGCGAACACGCCGCCGCGGACGATCAACCGGCAACTGAACGGCGGCGTCGATCGCGGCGGTGCCGCCGCGCGCGCAAGCGCGCGCGGCGGCGAAACGCTCGAGCAGGCCGTGCTGCGCAGCCTCGACCAGTACTTCGCCGATCTGGACGGCGCCAAGCCGCACGCGCTGCACGAGATGGTGCTGCAGGCGGTCGAGCGCCCGCTGCTGCAGTATGCGATGGCGCGCGCCGGCGGCAACCAGTCGGCGGCGGCCGAACTGCTGGGCATCAACCGCAACACGCTGCGCAAGAAGCTGCAGGACTATCGCCTGCTCTGAACACCGACGCCGCACATGAAGCAGGCACTGATCAGCGTTTCGGACAAGACCGGCATCGTCGACTTCGCGCGTTTCGTCGCGGCACAGGGCTACCGCATCCTTTCGACCGGCGGTACCGCGAGGCTGCTCGCCGACAACGGCATCGTGGTCACCGAGGTCGCGCAGTACACGGGGTTTCCGGAAATCCTCGACGGCCGCGTTAAGACGCTGAACCCGCGCATCCACGCCGGTCTGCTCGCCAACCGCGACGATCCCGCGCACGTGAAGGCGCTCACCGAGCTCGGCATCGATCCGATCGAACTGCTGGTCGTCAACCTGTATCCGTTCGAGCAGACCGTCGCCAAACCCGACTGCAGCTTCGACGATGCGATCGAGAACATCGACATCGGCGGCCCGGCGATGCTGCGCGCGGCGGCGAAGAACCACGGCTCGGTCGCGGTCGTCGTCGATCCGGCGGACTACGCGCGCGTGCGCGACGAACTGCAGCGGAACGGCACGGTCGGCGCCGCCACCCGGCTCGCGCTCGCGAAGAAGGTCTTCGCGCACACCGCGCGCTACGACGGCGCGATCGCCAACTACCTGACCTCGCTCGGCGAAGACGGCACGCGCGGCGCGTTCCCGCAGGTGCTGACACGCCAGTGGATCAGGGTGCAGCAGATGCGCTACGGCGAGAACCCGCATCAGGCGGCGGCGTTCTATCGCGAGCGAACGGTCGGCGCCGGCCAGCTCGCGGGTTACGCGCAACTTCAGGGCAAGGAACTTTCGTACAACAACATCGCCGACGCCGACGCCGCGTGGGAGTGCGTGCGCGCGTTCGACGAGACCGCGTGCGTGATCGTCAAGCACGCGAATCCCTGCGGGGTGGCGGTCGGAACGAGCGCCGCCGAGGCGTACGCAAAGGCCTTCCGCACCGATCCGACCTCGGCCTTCGGCGGCATCATCGCGTTCAACCGCCCGGTCGACGGCGCGTGCGCGCAGGCGGTCGCCAGGCAGTTCGTCGAAGTCGTGATCGCGCCTGATTTCGACGCCGACGCGCGCGCGGCGTTCGCGTCAAAGCAGAACGTGCGGCTGCTGCGGATTCCGCTCGGCAGCGCGCAGAACGACTTCGACTTCAAGCGCGTCGGCGGCGGTCTGCTGGTACAGACGCCCGACCTCGCGGCCGTCGACCCCGCCGACTTGAAGGTCGTGACCAAGCGCGCGCCGACCGAACGGCAGGTCGCCGACCTGATGTTCGCGTGGCGCGTGGCGAAGTTCGTCAAGTCCAATGCGATCGTCTTCGCGCAGGGCGGCGCCACGCTCGGTGTGGGCGCCGGACAGATGAGCCGACTCGACTCGGCGCGCATCGCGTCGAACAAGGCGAAGGAAGCGGGGCTGTCGCTCGCAGGTTCCGCGGTCGCGAGCGACGCGTTCTTCCCTTTCCGCGACGGACTCGACGCCGTCGCCGACGCGGGCGCGACCTGCGTGATCCAGCCCGGCGGCAGCCTGCGCGACGCCGAAGTGATCGCCGCCGCCGACGAGCGCGGACTGGCGATGGTTTTCACCGGGACGCGGCACTTCCGGCATTGACGGCGGCGCCGCGTGGAAACGCGGCGTCTCGATGCCGGCCCAGTGAGGGCGCGTGGCAGAATGCCCGCGTGTCCTCCTCCATTCGCATTCTCGGCATCGACCCCGGCTTGCAGCGCACGGGTTTCGGCGTCATCGACCAGGAGGGCGCGCGGTTGCGCTTCGTCGAATGCGGCGTGCTGCGCATTCCGGCGGACGAGTTGCCGGCGCGGCTCGGTGCGATTCTCGAAGGGTTGACCGAGGTCGTCCAGCGCACTCGGCCGGCGGTGGCGGTGGTCGAAAAGGTCTTCGTCAACGTCAATCCGCAATCGACGCTCGCGCTCGGTCAGGCGCGCGGCGCGGCGATCACGGCGCTGGTGGCGCAACGGCTTGCGGTGCGCGAGTACTCGGCGCTGCAGGTCAAGCAGGCGATCACCGGCCACGGCAAGGCCGACAAGTCGCAGGTGCAGGCGATGGTGCAACGGCTGCTCGCGCTCCCGAAAGCGCCGGCGGCGGATGCGGCCGATGCGCTCGCCTGCGCGATCTGCCACGCGCACAGCGGGGCCCTGCTGCACGCGGTCGCACGCGCCGGCCGCGCCGCACCGCGCCGCGGCTGGCGCGTGCGCGACGGACGACTCGTGGGTTGAACCGATGATCGGTCGCCTGTCCGGCACGCTGCTCGAAAAGAACCCGCCCGCGGTGCTGATCGACGTGGGCGGCGTGGCCTACGAGGTCGATGTGCCGATGAGCACCTTTTACAACCTCGGTGCGGTCGGCGAGCGTGTGACGCTGCTGACGCACCTGGTCGTGCGCGAGGACGCGCAGCTTCTGTACGGGTTCGGCACGGCCGCCGAGCGCAACGCGTTCCGCGAATTGATCCGGATCTCCGGGGTCGGCGCGCGAACGGCGCTCGCGGTGCTGTCGGGACTGAGCGTCGACGAACTGGCGCAAGCGGTCACGCTGCAGGAAACCGGCCGCCTGACGAAGATCCCCGGCATCGGCAAGAAGACCGCCGAGCGGCTGCTGCTCGAGCTGAAAGGAAAGCTCGGCGCAGCGCTCGAAGGCGCGGGCGCCGCGGCCGCGCCGGGCGATGCCGGAAGCGACGTGTTGCGCGCGCTGGTGGCGCTCGGCTATTCGGAGAAGGAGGCGATGCTGGCGGCGAAGCAGGTGCCGGCGGGCACGGGCGTATCGGACGGAATCCGCCTCGCCCTAAAATCGCTCGCCAAGTCCTGATCCCCTCGCCGTCGGCCCCTCCCGCAAAGGGAGAGGGCGGAAAGAATGCTCGAAGACCGCATCGTCGCCGCCACGCCTTCCTCGCCGAACGAAGAAGCGGTCGAACGCGCGCTGCGGCCGCAGCGGCTCGCCGAGTACGTCGGCCAGGCGAAGATCCGCGAGCAGCTCGAAATCTTCATCAGCGCCGCGCGCAATCGCGGCGAGGCGCTCGACCACGTGCTGCTGTTCGGCCCGCCGGGGCTGGGCAAGACCACGCTCGCGCACATCATCGCGCACGAGATGGGCGTGAACCTGCGGCAGACCAGCGGCCCGGTGCTCGAGCGCCCCGGCGATCTGGCGGCGCTGCTGACCAATCTCGAACGCAACGACGTGCTGTTCATCGACGAGATCCATCGGTTGAGCCCGGTGGTCGAGGAGATCCTGTACCCGGCGCTCGAGGACTTCCAGATCGACATCATGATCGGTGAGGGGCCGGCCGCGCGCTCGATCAAGCTCGACCTGCAGCCCTTCACGCTGGTCGGCGCCACCACGCGCGCGGGCATGCTGACCAATCCGCTGCGCGACCGCTTCGGCATCGTGGCGCGTCTGGAGTTCTATTCGGACGACGAGCTGACCGCGATCGTCACGCGCTCGGCGCGACTGCTGCGCGCCGCGATCGACGCCGACGGCGCGCGCGAGATCGCGCGCCGATCGCGCGGCACGCCGCGCATCGCCAACCGGCTGCTGCGGCGCGTGCGCGACTTTGCCGAGGTCAAGGAAAGCGGACTCATCACGCGCGAAGTCGCCGACCGCGCGCTCGCGATGCTCGATGTGGACGCACTGGGGCTGGACGTGATGGACCGCAAGCTGCTGCGCGCGGTGATCGAGCGCTTCGGCGGCGGGCCGGTCGGCATCGACAGCCTCGCCGTTGCGGTCGGTGAGGAACGCGACACGCTGGAGGACGTGATCGAACCGTTCCTGATCCAGCAGGGCATGCTGCAGCGGACCCCGCGCGGGCGCGTGGCAGCCACCAGCGCCTACCGTCACTTCGGGATCGCAGAGCCGCCACGCGCGGGCGGAGTAGGCGAACTTTTCTAGAAACCTCGGTCGCATTCGGGCAGCCGCTCGTCGTTGCGGTGCGGCAGGGATTTCGAGCGCGCGCACGGTGCAAAGCTCGCGCGAATCACTAGAATCGCGCACTTTGCAAAAAACCGAACCCGAGGAGGCTCCATGGATTTTGCGCGCCAGCAGCGCAATCCGGCCCGGCATCTCGTCGGCATCGGAGCAGTCGTGCTGCTGCACGTCCTCATCGGCTGGGCGCTCGTCAGCGGTTTGGCGCGCAAGGTCGTCGAGGTCGTCAAAGGACCGATCGAGGTCAAGGTGATCGAGGAGGTGATCAAGAAGCCGCCTCCACCGCCCGAAGTCGTTCCGCCGCCGCCGAAGCTCGCCGCACCGCCGCCGCCGTTCATCCCGCCGCCGGAGATCGCGATCGCGCCGCCGCCCACCCCAGCGCCGACGATTTCCGTCGTCACGCAGGAGGCCCCGCCGGCACCCCAGGCGCCGGTGATCCAGCGCGTGCCGGAGACACCGACGCCGCCCGCGCCGCCACCGCCGGCCGTGCGCAGCGCGCAGGTGGCCTGCGCCAACTACCGCGAAGTGATGTCCTCGATCCGGTATCCGCGCGAGGCGCTGCTCGACGGCCTCGAGGGCGATGTGCTGATCGAGTTCACGGTGACGGCCAACGGCCAGATTCGGGATCCTGTGATCCGCAAGTCGTCGCACCGGATCTTCAATCGCGTGTCGCTCGCGGTGGTCAACCGCCTGCAGTGCCAGGGACAGGCTCAGGACATCCGTGTGCAGGCCCCCGTAAGCTTTAGGATTCGCTGACGTCAAGGAGCGCGGTGAGTCGGAGCGCGGTGTCACCACACCGCTCAAGCCGGCCGCCGATCCCCATCGCACCTACTTCCACGAGGAGACTTCCAATGATTCAGTTTGTCCGTCGCTGCGCAATCTGCGTGGCCGTGTTCCTGGCGGCGGGTCTGGCCGCGCCGGCCGTATCGCTCGCGCAGGATGCCGCGAAATCCGCCGAGCCGGCGGCTCCCGCAGCCGCCCCTGCCGCTACGCCTGCGCCCGCCGCGCCGCTCGCTGCCCCTTCTCTCACGCCCACGATCACCAAGGAAACGATCGAAAACCCCTACGGGCTCGAGGCGATGTGGCGTCAGGGCGACTGGGTGTCGAAAGGCACGCTGATCATCCTCGTGATCATGTCGATGGGCAGTTGGTACATCATCTTCGTCAAGCTGTGGGAGCAGTACAAGCTGATGCGCGAAGGGCGCGAGATGCGGACCGCGTTCTGGAAGGCGCCGTCGCTGAAGGAGGGCGCGAAGCGGCTGAAGGTGAACAGCGCATTCCGCTACATCGCCGAGACGGGACTCGAAGCCAACGAACACCACGAAGGCGCATTGACGGAGAACATCGATCTGAACACCTGGGTCACGATGTCGGTGCAGCGCGCCGTCGACACCGTGGGCAGCCGCATGCAGGACGGGCTCGCGTTTCTCGCGACGGTCGGTTCGACCGCGCCGTTCGTGGGCCTGTTCGGCACCGTGTGGGGCATCTACCACGCGCTGACCGCGATCGGCATCGCCGGCCAGGCGTCGATCGACAAGGTGGCCGGTCCGGTCGGCGAGGCGCTGATCATGACGGCGCTGGGACTTGCGGTCGCGGTGCCGGCGGTCATGGGCTACAACTGGCTCGTCCGACGCAACAAGGTCGTGATGGAGACGGTGCGCGGCTTCGGCGCGGACCTGCACGCGGTGCTGCTCGGCGCGCGCCCCGAGGCCAAGGCCGTCGCGCACGCGCGCTGACCGCCGCTGCCCGCGAGGAGTTTCGCCATGGCGATGAGTGTCGGTCCCGCCGAAGGCGGCGAGGACGAAGCGATCTCGGCGATCAACACCACGCCGCTCGTGGACGTGATGCTGGTGCTGCTGATCATCTTTCTGGTCACGATTCCGGTCATCACGCAGTCGGTGCCGCTTCAGCTTCCCAAGGAGACGAACGTCCCGCGCCAGACCCGGCCGGAGAACATCGAGATCGCGGTCACCAAGGACGGCGACGTCTACTGGGGCCTGCAGCTCGTGCGCGACAACGAGGATCTGGTCAACCGGCTGAAGAAGGTCGCGACGCAGCAGCCGCAGCCCGAGGTCCACATCCGCGGCGACCTGGCCGGCCGCTACGAGTTCGTCGGCCGCGTGGTATTCGCCTGCCAGCGCGCCGGCATCCAGAAGGTCGGATTCGTGACCGAACCGCCGGCGCGCGGCGGCTGAGCGAGGAGATTCGCGATGGCAATGAACGTCGGCCCCGGCGGCGGCTCGCATGAACCGGACGTGATGATCGACATCAACACCACGCCGCTGATCGACGTGATGCTGGTGTTGCTGGTGATGCTGATCATCACGGTTCCGATCCAGCTCCACGCGGTCAACCTGAACATGCCGGTCGGCAACCCGCCGCCGCCGATCGAACAGCCGCAGGTCGTCACGATCGACGTCGATTTCGACGGCACGATTTTCTGGAACGGCGAGCTGGTCCCCGAAAAGGCCGCGCTCGAGGCGCGCCTGATCGACGCCGCCGCCCGACCCGTCCAGCCGGAGGTCCACCTACGGCCGAACAAGCTCGCGGAGTACAAGGACGTGGCGGCCGTAATGGCGGCGGCGCAGCGACTCGGCGTCACCAAGCTCGGACTCGTCGGAAACGAACAATTCGTGCGCTGAGCGCGGCGCGCAGCGTCCGCAGTCGCCGCGGCGCGGCGATTGCGGATGCTGCGCCGGACCGAATCGCCCCGGCCCCGGTCGCTTGCATCGTCCGCCGGCCACGACTCGCGATCAAGGAGAGTTCTTTATGCATCGGAAGCCCCCCCTTCGCGCGGCGCTGCGCGTGACGATCGTTTCCATGGCGGTGGCCGCCGTTTTCGGGCTGCAGACCGGCGCCGGAGGCGGATTGGGCTGGGCGACGGCGCACGCGCAGACCGAGCAGGTCCGCGCGGAGATTGGCAAGCCGCTGCAGGCGGCGCGCGACTTGATCAAGGCGCAGAAATTCAAGGAGGCGCTCGCCAAGCTGCGCGAAGCCGAGGCTGTGCCCAACCGCACGGCCTACGAGAACTTCGTGCTCGAACAGATGCGCGCCTCGGCCGCTTCGCAGGCCGGCGACTACGAACAAGCGATCAAGTCGTTCCAGGCGCTGATCGCCTCGGGCCGTTTGCCGGAAGCCGAGCAGAGCCGCTATGCCGCCAACGTAGCAGCGCTGTACTACCGCGCCAAGGACTACGGCAACGCCGCGAACTGGGCCGCGCGCGCGCTCAAGAGCAATCCCGGCGACCAGGCCACGCGCACGCTGATGATCCAGTCCTACTACCTCGCCGGCGACTACGCTGCCGCGAGCCGCGAGGCGCTCGCCGACATCCAGGCGGCCGAACGCGCCGGGCAGACGCCGCCCGAGGACAAGCTGCAACTGCTCGCCAACGTCGCCGCGCGCAACGGCGGCGACCGCAACGCGTACATCGCGGCGCTCGAGCGGCTGGTCGCCTACTACCCGAAGCGCGGGTACTGGGCCGACCTGCTGCGCCGGATCGAATCCAAGCCCGGGTTCTCCAGCCGCCTCACGCTCGACGTGCTGCGCCTGAAGCTCGCCACCAAGACGATGAACGGCGCGACCGACTACTTCGAAATGGCGCAGCTTGCGCTGCAGGAAGGCCAGGCGGCCGAGGCCAAGAAGGTGCTCGACGAGGGCTTCGCCGCCGGCGCGCTGGGCAAGGGCCCAGAAGCGGAGCGGCATAAGCGGTTACTCGCGCTTGCCACCCAGCGCGCCAACGAGGCGCCGGCGATGCTGAAGAACGCCGAAGTCGAAGCAGCCGCCGAGAAGGACGGCAACACGCTCGTGCGCATCGGGCTCGCCTATACCGCGCTCGGCCAGCACGACAAGGGCATCGCGCTGATGCAGCAAGGGATCGCCAAGGGCGGGCTGAAGCGCCCGCACGACGCCAATCTGCACCTCGGCATCGCATGGCTGCGCGCCGGCCAGAAGGCCCGCGCCGCGCAGGTGCTCAAGACCGTCGGCGGCACCGACGGAACGGCGGATCTGGCGCGGTTGTGGTTGAGGGTGCCGTAGGTCGTTTCGCCGTCGCCCAGCGGCGATCGCGCGGACGCAGGCCGGGATCCAAGGCCATCGTGGAGCAATTGCCTCGCCGCACGAAGGTCGGTCGTCCTGATCTCGACCAAGGCGTGTGCAGGCTCCGCCATGTTCCGTGGTAGCCTGACCACGCTCGGCGCCCTGGTTGAGTCGAACGGGTGCCGGCGTTGCACGCAACGCCGGCGTAACCGTTCATGCGCGCGACCGCTCGGAGGTTCAATGGGGCGGGCGCGAACCTTGAGCGCTGAAGGCGTTCTGGGCGAAGCATCGAGAGGACGTAAATGACACCCAGCGAATCCGATCTACTCGACAAGCTCAGGAAGCTGCCCCCCGCCCGCGTGGCGGAAGTGATCGATTTCGTCGACTTCCTTTCCGCGCGCGAGGAACGTGCCGCCGCGGCGCGACGGCTCAGCGACGCGATGGCCAGGCTCGATGCATTGAACCTATCGCCGATATCCGACGATGAGGTGGAACAGGAGGTACAGGCAGCTCGGCGCGAACGGCGCGCCGGGCAGGGTGCATGAGCCGTCGCCGTGCGCATCGTCCTGGACACCAACACGATCGTCTCGGGCGTGATCGCTCCCGGCCCGCCGCGGCAGTTGCTTCACGCCGCGATCGCGGGGGTCTTCGATCTATGCACAAGCGAGACCCTGCTTGCCGAGTTGCTGGACGTATTGAGCCGCACCAAGTTCACTGCGCGGCTGAACGAGGCAGGACTGACGCCGACAGAGGTCGTCGACGATATCCGGAAGCTGGCCGTCGTCGTCTCGCCGCCGGTCGTTCCGCGCGTCATCGCGAACGATCCTGATGACGACCACGTGCTGGCATGCGCGTTGGCTTCCGGCGCCGATCTCCTGGTCTCGGGCGACAGGCGTGATCTGCTCCCGCTCGGGAGCTACCAAGGCATCGACATCGTGACTGCGCGGACCGCCGTGGAGCGGATCCTGACGCGCTGAATTGACCTCTGTAATTGGGACGGCCTGCACGCGCGGACGGAACCGACCCATTGCGGAGTACGGTTCGTCGCCAACGTCGCCGCGCGCAACGGCGGCGACCGCAACGCGTACATCGCGGCGCTCGAGCGGCTGGTCGCCTACTACCCGAAGCGCGGGTACTGGGCCGACCTGCTGCGCCGGATCGAATCCAAGCCCGGGTTCTCCAGCCGCCTCACGCTCGACGTGCTGCGCCTGAAGCTCGCCACCAAGACGATGAACGGCGCGACCGACTACTTCGAAATGGCGCAGCTTGCGCTGCAGGAAGGCCAGGCGGCCGAGGCCAAGAAGGTGCTCGACGAGGGCTTCGCCGCCGGCGCGCTGGGCAAGGGCCCAGAAGCGGAGCGGCATAAGCGGTTACTCGCGCTTGCCACCCAGCGCGCCAACGAGGCGCCGGCGATGCTGAAGAACGCCGAAGTCGAAGCAGCCGCCGAGAAGGACGGCAACACGCTCGTGCGCATCGGGCTCGCCTATACCGCGCTCGGCCAGCACGACAAGGGCATCGCGCTGATGCAGCAAGGGATCGCCAAGGGCGGGCTGAAGCGCCCGCACGACGCCAATCTGCACCTCGGCATCGCATGGCTGCGCGCCGGCCAGAAGGCCCGCGCCGCGCAGGTGCTCAAGACCGTCGGCGGCACCGACGGAACGGCGGATCTGGCGCGGTTGTGGTTGAGGGTGCCGTAACCCCGTCGGCGGGGGGTTCGCACGTACTGCCGGCGACTTCAGCGGGGGAAATTAGCCCGGTCGGCAGTGCGAAGCCTCTTTGCATTCGCCGACCTTGGGAACAAAAACAGCCCGCGAACCTTGCGGTTCGCGGGCAGCCACGCTGAAACAATGCGGTTCAGAAGAACTTGTACTCGACGTTGATGTAAGGCATCCGGCCACGCGGGTCGACATAGGTCGGATCGAAGCCTACCTGGAAGTAGCTGTTCTGGTTGGTCTTCGGCGGCACACGGTCGGTGACGTTCTTCACGCCGCCGAGAATCACCAGATTCTTGATCCCCGACCAGCGCAGCGAAATGTCCGACGTGTCATACGAGCCCACATCCACCTCCTGCCCGGACGCATTTGGGTACTGGTCCCGATATTTGCTCTGGAAGTTGTATGCGACCAGCGCCGACCATGGCCCACGCTCCCAGTTGACCGTGATCAACTGCTTCCAGCGCGTCACCGGCCCGAACACGGAGTAGGTACCCTCGGTGCTCACCCAGTCCTGCCCCGGGATCAGCGTGAACTTCTGCTTCTGGTTGGCGATGTAGGTCGCGTTCCAGCCGAACGTCAGTTGGCCGAGTGTGCCGGCGGGCACGCGCACCTTGGCGCTGAAGTCCGCGCCACGCGAGTACTGATCGACGAGGTTCTCGATCTGATTGAACGCCGTGTCGATGACCGTGGCGCCGCCCAGGTTCGGATCGCTTCTCGTCCGGATGTACTGGGAGGCCAGCGGACCATCACAGGTCAGCGTCACCGGATCGAAGCTGTCGATGCAGTCGGCAAGGATGTTATCGCCACCCGGGTAGCCGATCAGGTCCTTCTGCTGGATCCACCATAGATCGACGCCGAAAGATACGGTGTTGACCGGCTCGAACAGCACACCGAGCGACCACTGCTGGGACTTCTCCGGTTCCAGGCTGCGGTTGCCGGCGTTCGTCACGCTGAGCTGAGCGCCGCAGTACTTCGGATTGAAGTTGACGGTGCAGTCGAACTGCGCGTCATAGAACGGATCGTTGTACACCCCCCCCGAGTTGGTCCGCGCCGGCGGTGCGAAGATATCCGGCAGCGTTGGCGCGCGGAAGCCTTGGCCGTACGCGCCCCGCACGAGGATCTGCTGATTCGGCTGCCAGCGCAGGCCGACCTTCGGTGTCGCCTTGTTGCCGACGTCGCTGTACCGGTCGTAACGCAGCGCGAACTGCCCGTCCAGCGTACGGACGATCGGAACGTTCAGTTCGGCGAACACCGCGTACACGTTGCGGTCGCCGGCCACCGGCGGCTGCTCGCCCGCGCCACCGATGATGTCGGACGAACCGAGGATCGGCGACGGGTTGTCGGAATACTTGTCCTTGTAGTACTGCGCACCGAGCGCCAGCGCGATCGGACCCGCCGCTGTGCTGCCGATCTCGCGTGAGACCGTGCCGTCGACGGCCGTACGGTCCAGCTTGGCGTTCCGCACCTCGCCGATGATCTGCGTGCTCTTCAGCAGATCGAGACCGGCACCCGTATTGAAGCCGAACGGATTGATGATGCCGGTATACATTGCGGGCAGCAGCAGCGATTCCAGCACGTAACCGCCCAGATAGCTCTCGACGGCCTCGGACGTAGTCTGGTAGACCGCGACGTTGTAATCCCAGCCCGCCGCATCGCCCGTCAGTCCCGCCAGAGCGCGGTACTCGTCCGTTTTCACCTGGCTCGTACGCGGACCCAGCTCGACGGTGCGGTACCACAGATCCAAGTCGCCAGACAACGTCACGCCCGGAATCGCGGGCACGATCCCGTTCCCAGGGTAATACGGCCCGCCGGCCGGGTAAAGCAGTGGCAAAGTGGTGCCGTCCGGTTGAACCCTGGTCGTCGCCCCGGAGGCGGGCGTCTCCGAAATGCGGAACGTCGCCTTTTGCCGCGCATATGAAACTTCGCCGATGAGCTGCATGTTCTGCGTCAGTTGCAGCACGCCGCGCCCCAAGAACGACGTGACCTCGTTGTCGGGAACGATGTCGATGCGGCTCGCGTAGTCGTAGCGGCAGCGCGTCCCGCTCGATGTCAGATCGTACGAGATCGGTACTAAGCAGCCGGCGTCCGGATAGATGTTCTGTGTGGGGTCCGTCACCACCCCCGGCGTCGCGCCCGAGAAGGCAGGCGCGTACGGGTTGCGGAATCCGAACGAGCCGAGGATATTCGCCGGAAAGGCGTTGGAACTCAGCCGGTTCAGGAACGGAACGCCGAAGATGCTTGGATCGTTCTCGATGTCGCGCCGCAAGGCTGTCTTGGCGAATTCGCGATCCTTTGCCTTCAGGGAGTTCTGGTCCTTGTAGCTGAACACGCCGAACACGTTGAAGCGATCTCGGCCCAGATCGCCGATACCGCCGGCGATCGACGCTTCCATGTACTTGCCGTCACCGTCACCCGTCGGCTGGTAGTAGCCGGCTTTCGCGACCACACCGGCGAAGTCCTTGCGCGTAATGAAGTTGATGACCCCGCCGATCGCATCCGAACCATAGATCGCCGAGGCGCCGTCGCGCAGAACCTCGACGCGCTCGATCGCGGCGAACGGAATCTGCTGCAGGTTGACTGCGCCGCCATCGAAGGCGTAGACGGCCAGCCGCCGGCCGTTCAACAGGATGAGGGTGTTGTTCGAGCCCAAGCCACGCAACGAGGCGCCGGTAAATCCCGGACGGGCTGCGTCGCCGAGAGCATTCGACAGCGCATAGCCCTGGCCGTTGTTGGCCGAGATCTTCTCGACCAGCTCGGCCGCACTCGTGATCCCCAGCGATTCGATCTCCTTGCGCGTGATGATCGTCACCGGCAGTGCCGTCTCGCCCTCGATGCGCTTGATCGCGGAGCCGGTGATCTCGACGCGTTCCAGCTTTTGGCTCTCCTGCGCCTGCTGCGCCTGCGCCGCGCTCGCGAGCAGCGCGGCACCGGCCAGCCCGCCGAAGGCCATCGCCAGTCGATGGGTCATCGGTTTCAACTTGAACATTCAAAGTCCCCCGAAAAAGGTTTTGAAGTCTCGCCGGACGCAGCACTGAGCGACTACTTTGGCACTTCCGAACCGGCACCACGCGATTCGCGCGCGGACCGAGCGTCCAGCTGCGAGTGCCACGATTGTCTGTCGCGCATGACGTGATCGCAACGAATCCGTGACGCCTGGAGCGCCAATGTTGCATCTGACCGACACTCTGAGCACGCGTCCGGTCCGCGGAATTGCTCCGCGGACGCACCGCAGCAAGCCTCCGTATCTTTGCGCGGGTCGCCAACTCGACGTGTGCGCATCCTGCCCGGCGTGGATGACGGTAAAGTCTCCCCCCATGAACGCCGCCCAGCCGAGGCGCGTGCAAAGCACAAGCTTCCGAGCGGGCCCTGAAATACCTCGAACCATGGAGATCGGACACCATGACACGTTGCACGATCGACCGCCGTCGCTTCCTGACCGGCAGCCTGGCGCTCGTTGGCGCAGCTCCGTTCTGCACCTCGGCCCGCGCACAGGGCGCGCCGCGCAGCGTCGAGAGCTTTTTCCGTTGGCCGCAGCACAGCCAGGTCGCGCTCAGTCCCAGCGGCACACTGCTCGGCGTGATCGTTCCCATTCACGACCGCCGCAACATTGCGATCATCGATCTGAAGGACATGCGCGGCAGGGTGCTGACGGCGCTCAAGGAAAGCGACGTCGGATTCTTCGCCTGGGTCAACGATCGTCGGATCGTATACGGCCTGACCGACCTGCAGCGGCCGCTTGGAGAAATCACACCGGGCGGGCTGTACGCCGTCGACATCGATGCTTCCGCGCCGCGCGAATTGTCGCCACCCATCGGTCTGCGCGAGACCGAAGCATTCGTGCGATTCCGGCGCGCGCGGCTCGGCGGCTTGTTCCGCCCCGCGCAGGGCGACAACATTCTGGTGCTGGCGAACGACCGCAATCTCGATCACCCCGACGTGTACCGGATGGACACGCGGACCGGGCGCAAGACGCTGCTGACCACGCGGACGCCTGGACGTGCCGTCGGCTGGCTTGCCGACCGCGCTGGCGTCGTTCGGATCGCCATCACCGACGAGGACGACCTGAAGTTCGCGATCCACTACCGTGAAAACGACGCGGCCGCATGGCGCAAGCTCGTGCAGTACCACCCGTTCCTCGAACCGGACCGGGGTTTCACGCCGCTCGCGTTCGACTACGACGGCACGCTGCTCGTGGCGGCACTCGCGGGCGACAAAAGCGCGCTTTACCGCTATGACCTCAAGGAGAACCGTCTCGGCGAACGGCTCGTTCTGCACAAGGATTTCGACATCGACGGCAATCTCTCCGATCCGATCGGCCGAGGGCCGGGTCCGATCTTCGATCACGTGAAGCGCAAGCTGGTGGGCCTCCAGATCGAAGCCGAGCGGCCGGAATTCGTCTGGTTCGATCAGGATTGGGCCAACTGGCACGCGTTGGCCGGCAGGGCGTTGCCCGACGCGGTCAACGTACCGTCCCGCACGAGCGACAACACGAAACTGTTGATCCGATCGTTCTCGGATCGCGACCCCGGTTCATGGTATTTCCTCGATCCGGAGAAGCGGCGGTTGGAGCAGCTCGTCTCGGCGATGCCCTGGATCAAGCCGAGCGAGATGCGTCCGCGCGAGTTCGTCCGCTTCAGAGCACGCGACGGCTTGTCTTTGCCTGCCTATCTGACGTTGCCGGGCGGGGAAGCCAAGGGGCTGCCGTTGGTCGTTCTTGTGCACGGCGGCCCGTACGTCCGTGGTGAAACCTGGCGCTTCGATCCCGAAGCGCAGTTTCTCGCCTCGCGCGGCTATGCGGTATTGCAGGTCGATTTCCGCGGCAGTCTCGGGTACGGATGGAAGCACTACCAGGCCGGCTGGAAGCAATGGGGATTGTCGATGCAGGACGACCTGAACGACGCCGCGCTACAGCTTGCGGAAAAGGGCACGGTCGACCGTACCCGTATGGCGATCATGGGCGCGAGCTACGGCGGTTACGCCGCGATGATGGGACTGGCCCGCGATCCGGAGCTTTGGCGCTGCGGTATCAACTATGTCGGCGTCACGGACCTGACATTGCTGACGACGGCCACTTGGTCGGACACGAACCAGTTGTTCAAGGACGCGGCGTCCTGGTACGAGATCCACGTCGGGGACGCCGGCCGTGATCGCGAACGATTCGAGAGGACCTCCCCGCTGCGCCTGGTCAATCGCATCAAGCGCCCGGTGCTGATGGCCTACGGCGGACTCGATCGGCGCGTGCCTATCGAGCATGGTGCGAGGATGAAAAGAGCGCTCGATGCCAATCAGATCCCGAACGAATTCGTCGTCTACGATCAGGAAGGTCACGGCTTTCGACTGGAGAAAAACCGCTTCGACTTCTACCGGCGTGTCGAGGCTTTTCTCGCGAAATACATGGCATAAGGCGCAACGCAGCCGTCAGGCAAGCAGGCGCCCGATGCGCACCGGCGGCGACGTCCGGTGCCGCAGAAGCAGCCGCTCGATCAAGCCGAGCGCCTCGTACCAAGGCCTGAATTCGTTGAACAGCGCCTCATTCGTCGGCAACTGCGGGCCGGTACTCGGACTGCGCCGCACGATGTCGAAGATCTCGCCAAACGTACGGCTGCCGTCGATCAGCTCGAAGATCTTTCGCACGTAACGCCCGGGATCGAGCACGATTTCGAGCCCGGACTGCGCATGCCGCAACAAAAAGGGTCGGTTTCCATACTGCTCGATCAGCCGCGCCAGATCCGGCCCGCTGGCTCGGTGCGTCTCGTTGATAAAGAAAGGCACGTAGTCCGGGTCGCCGTATGGCGAGGTCACGTCCGCCGCGCGAGTAAGGTAGAAGGAGTGGCTAATCAGGTCCCCGCCGATCAGCTCGGCTACGGCATGCTGCGCCCGCTCCGGCAGACTCTCGACTACCTCCAGGAGTTGTGCGTGAGCCCCGCGCAACCGATGCCGTGGACGATACGGCAGCGCGCCGCGGTGAACGTCGGAGAACTGCACGTGCAGACCGCGACGATCAGCGAACCAGTCGTAGATCTGCGGGACCGTGTAGGCGCGGTCGCGTGCGTGCAACAACAGGTCGAAAACGCCGGCGTCACCACCGAGCAGGTGATCGTTGATCAGCGATTCGCCCCTGCGAAACCAGTTCGTTGGCGGCAGTGCTGCGAGGAGCGCCCGAGTCACGGCGATCTGGCGGTCGCGTTCCCAATCGCCGCAGCCCAGCAGACGCAGCAACTCCTGCAGCTGATACACGCCCGTCCGACCGTAGGCACCATAGAGCAGCACAGCCATCGCGCCGTCGGGCGCAAGCACATCGAGCAGTCCGTCGAACGCCATCTCCGGGTCGCGGAGATGATGAAGCACACCAACGCAGTTGATGTAGTCGAATGCTCCAAGGCGCAGCGTGCCGATCGCCTCGATAGGCGCATTCACCCAGTGGATATTGTCCAGACCGCGCAGCGCTGCGCGTCGCTGCGCGATTTCTATGCTGGCCCGGCTGATATCGAGGTGAACGATCCGGCCGGGAGTCCCTCGCAACTGCTCGGCAAGGAAGATCGTTCCGTCGCCGGTCCCGCCGCCTGCCACGAGAACGCGAAAGTCGGATGTGAAATCCCGCTGCCCGCGAAAGCAACGATGATTCAGCAGAGCGAGGTCATCCAGCCAGGTCCCAATCAAACGCCTGCGCTCGTCCTCCGGATCGCGATCGGGAAAGGGTAGGGCCTCGTATTGCGCATGAACGGGATCTGGGTTCATCGGGTGCACGACGGAAGGTCACACAAGGGGGTGCGACTGTCCGGGCGAGGCGTTTCCATACGCCGCGGGCTCGAACACGCCTGTCCCGCCAAGCTTAAGGGGACGCTGCGCGCCGACCAAATCAATCATGGGCATCACGGCGAGGTCGTGCGCGAGGTGCTCCACGACGCCGAAGTTGTGCGTGATGAAAAGGTAGGCGACACCGAGTTCGCGTTGCAGTTGCGCGAGCGGGTCCAGAATGAGCGCCGCCGCCAAATGTAGACTTGGCGCGCCGATGCCGAATGAGATTGAGGTTGCATACCGGATGACGACCGAGGACGCCCGCATCCTGCTCGCACAGCGCGAACTCGACGAGGCTGCACGCGAGTGGGCTGCCGCGGATCTCTTGGCGGGACAAGGCTTTTTCCGCCAAGTGGTGACGCGCGCTGTCTGCACTGCAGGCGCGCCGGCATGAGGCCGACTACCGCCTCGTCGTCGACGTCGACGAATCAACGTGGGAAGCGGCGCGGTCCGAAACCTCGACCGTGGTCGCTGCGATCGGCGGCCATCTGGCAACGGCGTGGCCTCAGCTCAAGCTCGACATCGACGTCGGGAATCCATGACGATGCAAGCGCCGCTGACGCCGCTGGAACGGCAGATCGTCTTTCAGATCGCTCGGCAGGCCGAAGCCGAGCCGTCGGCGGTCGGCGTATGGGTCTTCGGCAGCCGCGCGCGCGGGGCGTCGACGGAGGATTCGGATCTCGACGTCGCCGTGGAATTCGCCGCGGCGGAAGCGCCGCCGCTGCGCGACTGGCTCGAACGCGTGCGCCGTGCAGCGGAGGAACCCGTCGTCGATCAGTGGCCGGGGTTCGTCAACCTGGTCGGACTCTTTGCCGACGACATCGACAGACGCCTTGCGAGTCGGGTGTACGCCGAAGGTGTGGCCGTCTGGCGGCGCGGTCAGGCCGCATCCGGCTGACGGCTGTAGCCTGACGCAGGTCTGCTCCCGACGGACCGGAACCGCAGCGGCATGCAGCGGCGACGAGACCGGTGAGAGCCGCGCTTTTCACGCGCGCCCGGAGTCACGGACCGCGCGTCGCGCGGCCTGCGCTAGCATGAATGCAACGGCAACGATCATGGCAAACCGGGCAAACGATTGGCTGCGACAGGCCGAGCGCGATCTCGCGCAGGCGCGCGACTCGCAGGCCGCACAACGACACGAGTGGGCCTGCTTCGCGGCCCAGCAGGCCGCGGAGAAGGCCGTCAAGGCGTTGCACCTGGCGCTCGGGCAGGAGGCTTGGGGCCACGTGGTTGCGCAGTTGCTGGCGGATCTGCCAATACCGGTGTCTGCCGATCTGATCGACAAGGCGCGCGTGCTCGACAACTTCTACGTGGCCACACGGTACGCCAACGGTCACCCGGCCGGCGCGCCGTTCGAACACTATGGGCGCCTGCAAAGCGGGCAGGCGATCGCCTATGCCGGTGAGATCCTCGACTTCGCGCGTGCTCAAGTGGCCCGACCGCACGGCAGTTGACGCGGCCGTGCGTGCACTCGCGCAGCGGCTGGCCGCGGCGCATCCGCATCTGCTGCGCTTCGGTTACTTCGGCTCGTATGCCCGTGGCGACTGGGGCGTGGGCAGCGACGTGGATCTGGTGGCCGTCGTCGAGGAATCGGCGCGGCCGTTTGCCGAACGCGCGCTGGATTTCGATCTCACGAGTCTGCCGGTGCCGGCCGAGTTGATCGTATACACGGCCGAGGAATGGGCGCGGCTGCTGGCACAGCCGCGCGGCCTGGCGCGCACAATCGACTCGCAGGCCGTGTGGGTGTTTGCCCGCGACGGCTGAACCGAACGACCGGGCTGCCCCTCACGCCGCCCGCTTCACCCGCGGCACCGCCGCGAGCAGCGTCTTCGTGTACTCGTGGCGCGGTCGTGCGAGCACTTCTTCGGCCGCACCCGCTTCGACGATCCGGCCGGCCTGCATCACGGCGATATCGTGCGCGAGGTATTCGACGACGCCGAAGTTGTGCGTGATGAAGAGGTAGGCCACGCCCAGCTCGCGTTGCAGTTGCGCGAGCAGGTTCAGGATCTGCGCCTGCACCGACACGTCGAGCGCGGAGGTCGGCTCGTCGCAGACGATCAGTTTCGGTTCGACCGCCAGCGCTCGGGCGATCGCGATCCGCTGGCGCTGGCCGCCGGAGAACTCGTGCGGGAAGCGGTCGATCGATTCGGGCCGCAGACCCACCTTCTCCAGCAGCGCAGCGACGCGCTCGCGCCGCTCGGCGGCGGAGATCTCGGGTCGCAGCGCGGTGACGCCCTCTTCGAGGATCTCCGCGACGCGCATGCGCGGATTCAGCGAAGCGAACGGATCCTGGAAGATGATCTGCGCCTTGCGACGCGCCTCGCGCAGCGCGTCGCCTTCGAGCGCGTCGAGCGGCTGGCCCTCGAGCAGCGCCCGGCCTTCGATGCGCGCTGCGCCGCGCAGAAGCTGCAGCAATGCCTTGCCGGTCGTCGTCTTGCCGCAGCCCGATTCGCCGACCAGGGCCATCGTGCGACCGGCGGCGAGCGAAAACGAGATGCCGTCGACCGCCTTGACGTAGCCTGCCACGCGCTTCAACAGTCCGCGGCGGATCGGGAAGTAGACCTTGTAGTCGCGGACGTCGAGTAGTGGCGGCGGCTCCGCTCTGCCTCGATCAGTGAGATCCACCCCCCTTTCATAAAGGGGGGCAGGGGGGATTTCTTCAGCGGTGGCGGACGACAAAATCCCCTCCAGCCCCCCTTTTTCAAAGGGGGGAGTCGCCTCGTATAGCAGGCAGCGCACGCCGTGATCGCGCAGCGGTGCGTACAGCGCCGGCAGCGTGACCCGGCACGCCGACATCGCCCGCGGGCAGCGGTCGACGAAGCGGCAGCCGGCAAACGGCTGGTCCAACCGCGGCACGGTACCGGCAATCGCGGCGAGCGGCCGGCCGCGCTTGGCGGTGTCTGGCAACGCGGCGAGCAGCAGCTTCGCGTACGGATGCAGCGGCCGGGCGAAGAACTCGCGCGTCTCGGCGACCTCGACCACTTCGCCCGCGTACATCAGGGCGATGCGGTGCGCCATGGTCGCGACGATGCCCAGGTCGTGCGTGATCAGCAGCAGCGCCATGCCCTGCTGGCGTTGCAGCTCCTTCAGCAGATCGAGGATCTGTTTCTGGATCGTCACGTCCAGCGCCGTGGTCGGCTCGTCGGCGATCACCACGTCCGGCTCGGCGGCGAGCGCGATCGCGATCATCACGCGCTGCTTCTGCCCGCCGGAAAGCTGGAACGGATAGTCGTCGATGCGCCGCTCGGGTTCGGGCAGGCCGACGCGCTTGAGCCATTCGATCGCTTTCGCCCGTGCCGCTTCGCCTTTCAGCGGTGTGTGGCGCTCGATCACCTCGACGATCTGTTCGCCTACCGGCATCACCGGGTTCAGGCTCGTCGATGGCTCCTGGAAGATGATGCTCACGCGCCGGCCGCGCACGTCGCGCATGCGCGACTCGGGCAACTGCACGAGGTCGATCTCGCGGCCGGAGGCAGCGAGTTGCACGGCGCCGCGCTCGACGCGGCCGTTGTCGGGCAGCAGCCGCAGGATCGACAGCGCGGTCATCGACTTGCCGCAGCCCGACTCGCCGACCAGCGCGAAAGTCTCGCCGCGTTCGATCGTCAGCGTGACGGCCTCGACCGCGCGGACGAGGCCGCTGTCGGTTTCGAGGACAGTGTGGAGGTCCTGGACCCGCAGCATGTCAACCCGCCCGTGCCGGTTGAGTACCCGCGGCCGGCTGTGCGATCTGCACGCGCGCGCGCGCCAACGCCGGACGCCACCGCTTCGGCCGGAACACACGCGCGCGCGGATCGAAGGCTTCGCGCACCGCATCGGCGAAGAGGTTCGCGGCCAGCACCAGCGCGAGCATGAAGACGAAGGCGCAGGTCAGGTTCCACCACACGCCCGGGTCGCGCGCCATCTCGGAACGCGCGAGGTTGATCATCGAGCCGAAGCTCGACGAAGTGGGATCGACGCCGACGCCGACGTAGGACAGCACCGCCTCGTACAGCACCAGCGCGGAGAAATCGAGCACGACGACGATCAGCACCAGGTGCATCACGTTCGGCAGCACGTGCCGCAGCATGATGCGCAGATCGGACACGCCGAACGCGCGCGCGGCCTGCACGTAGTCGAGCTCGACGATCTTCAGCGTCTCGGCGCGCAACAGCCGGCACAGCGTGGCCCAGCCGGTGACGCCGAGGATCAGGCACAGCAGGAAGAGCCGAAACTCCGCGCGCTCCAGCCCCGTCTCGAACCACTGCGGATTCTTGTCGATCCACACCTGGATCAGCAGCACCAGCGCGGCGATCAGCAGCACCGGCGGGATCGACGACAGCACCGTGTAGAAGTACTGGATCGCGTCGTCGACCCAACCCTTGAAGTAGCCGGCCAGGATGCCGAGCGCGACCGCCAGCGGCAGCGTGGCCACCGTCGACAAGGTGCCGATCACGACCGCGGTGCGGATGCTCTTCAGTGCCTGGAGGAGCACGTCGTTGCCGGTGCGGTCGGTGCCGAACGGGTGATACCAGGGCCAGATCGCGGCGATCCAACCGACGAAAAGCGCGAGCAGCGCGAGCGTGGTCATGATCGCGCGCCAAGGCACTTCCGTGTGTCCGCGCGCGATCTCCCGCCACGACTCAGCCCATTGTTTGCCGCGGCTGCGCGCACGCAGCGCCGCGAGCAGCGCGGCCAGCGCAACGGCAACGAGCGCTCCGCCGACCACGCCTTGCACCGACTTCGCGACGAGATCCGGCACCCACTCGCGCGCCGGGTCCTTCAGATGCGCGCCGCCGAAAGCCAGGCGCGGAAACTCGCGCGTTTCCTTGCCATCGACGATCAACGTTTCCTTCTGGAACGAGCGGTAGGCAAGCGGCGCGGAGTAGGTGCGCTCGCGCGATTCGATCGCGTGTGCGAGCAGCCCGTCGAGCAGCGAGTACGTGCGGGTGGCGTAGGCCGGCGGCGCGTCGGCGGCCGCGCCCGGCGCCGGCGGCAACAGCGGCCGGTAGTGGATCGAATCGGCGAGCGCCACCGCGATGAACGCGAGCAGCACGACGGCGGAGCACATCGCCGGCGCATCGCGCGCGACGTGGCGCCAGGTCGCGCGCAGGTTGGCATGGCGGCGCACGCGCCATGCGTAAAACGCGGCGGCGGCGACGAACAGCCACACGGCGAGGTCGGTCCAGATGAAGACGAACTTCGGCACGGCCGTTCTCCTCACCCCGCGAGCCGCACGCGCGGATCGACCCAGGTGTAAGCGATGTCGGTCGCGAGATACGCGGTGATGTACAGAGCCGACCCGAGGAACACCATCGCGTGCACGACCGCGAAGTCCTGCGCGTTGATCGCCTCGATCGTGTAGCTGCCCAGCCCCGGAATGCCGAAGAACGACTCGAACACCAGCGAGCCCAGGAACGCATACGGCAGCAACGCGCCGACGTGCGTCAGGATCGGCAGCCAGGTGTTGCGCAGCACGTGGCGGAACAGCACCGCGGATTCCGCGAGCCCCTTCGATCTCGCGGTGCGCACGTAGTCCTTGCCGATCTCCTCCAGCAGCATGGCGCGGAACAGCCGCGCCTCGGACCCGAGCTGATAGACGATGCCCACCAGTACCGGCAGCAGCAGGAACTTCGCGAGATCGAGCCCCGGCGCGAAGCCCGAAATCGGCACCACGCGCAGCATCTTGCCGAAGAACCACTGCGCCATGATGATGTAAAAGAGGCTGGAGATCGACATCAGCAGCACGCACAGCACCGTGCCCCAGAAGTCGAGGTAGCTCGTGCGAAAGAACACCAGTAGCAGCGAGAACGCGATGCCGACGATCACGGTCAGCGCGAGCATCGGCAGCATCAGCGCCAGGCTCGGGCCGATGCGGGTGCCGATCTCGTGCGCGATGTCGCGGCCGTTGTCGCTCGAACCGAAGTTCAGCGTGAACAGGCGCAATGAGCGGTCGTAGAAGATCGTCTGGCGGATCTTGTCGAAGCCGGCGGCCTGCCCGTTGAACCACAGCGGCTTGTCGTAGCCGCGCTCGACCTTCCACTTCTGGATCGCCTCGGCCGTCACGCGCTTGCCGCCGATGTTCAGGCGCGCGATGTTGTCGGGCGAGTTGATCGCGAAGAACAGCGTGAAGGTCAGCAGGTTCACGCCGGCCAGGATCAGCACCGAATACGCCAGCCGGCGCAGGATGTAGGCACCCATCGTTACTCGGCCCCCTGCGCCGCCAGCGTGCGCGCGGCGGTCTCGCGTTCGCGCCGGCGCCAGGCGGCGAACGCCGGTGCGATCGCGGCGATCAACGCGAGCGCGATCGCCACCACCGGCCAGACGATCGGCTTGTTCCACTCGGCGATCTTCTGTGCGCGCAGCGCGGGATCGAGCCGGTAGTACAGCAGCAGGTCCTTGACCAGGTTGGTCGGCTTGGTGTTGTGCAGCCACTGGTGGTACGCGCCGGCGGCGTACGGGTTGTAGCCGAAGCTCCACGGCGCGTCTTCCTGCAGGATGCGCACCATGCGGTCGATCGTCGCCTGCTTCTCGGGGCCGTCGTCCAGCATCTTCAGCTTCTCGAACAGGCGGTCGTATTCGTCGTTCTGGTAGTTGGCGACGTTCTCGCCGTTGCCGCCGGTCAGCGCCTTCGAGTTCGGTCCGTACAGCAGGAACAGGAAGTTCTCGGCGTCCGGATAGTCCGCGAGCCACCCCCAGAAAAAGATCTGCAACGAACCCTTGTCGGCCTTGTCCTGGAAGCGGTTGTAGTCGGTCGCGCGCACCTCGAGCTGCACGCCCAGCTTGGCGAACTGTCTGACCATCCAGTCGACCTCGGCCTTGATCTCCGGGGTCAGCACGCGCTGGTAGTCGTAGTTGAGCACCAGCGGCTTGCCGGTCACGGCGTCACGGCCGTCGGGGTAACCCGCTTCGGCGAGCAGCTTCTTGGCGACTTCGAGCGACTTGCGCACCGGCTTGCCGTCGACCACGTCGTAGACGACGCGGTTGATGCCCTCCGGTCCGCCGCGCCAGCCGAACACGCCGGGCGGCACCGGGCTCATCGCCGGCACGCCGCTCGCCTTCGTCTCGAAGATCTTGACGTACTCCTCCCAGTCGATCGCGATCGACAGCGCCTGCCGCAGCTTGCGGTTGCGCTGCTGCTGCTCGGGTGTGGCGCCCTTGCCCACCACCGGATCGAGCCAGTTGAAGCCGAGGTACCAGATCGAGATGTCGATCGTCTTCGGCAGCCTGATCTTGCGCTCATCGAACATCTGTGCGACGCGCGGCGAGTCGCGCGCATCGATCGCGTACTCGATGCCGTATTCGAAGCGGTAGGTTTGCGGCACGTCGTAGAAGCCCTGCAGGAACTTCGCCTTCAGCGGGATCTTCTCCTTCTCGATCGTGTACACGATGCGGTCGATGAACGGCATCGGCTTGCCGCAATCGGCAAGCAGCCCGGCGGCCTTGTCCTCGGCTTCGCCTTCGCACGGATACGGCTCGCCGCGGAAGTTCGGATTGCGCTCGAGCACGTGCCGGCGGTTTTCCTCGTACACGGTCATCATGTAAGGGCCCGTGCCCACCGGCCAGGTGTTCAGCGTCAGATTCTTTTCCGCCATGCCCGGTTGCGCGTAAAAGGCGTCGGCTTCCCACGGCACCGGTGCGAAGAAAGGCATCACGAGCCAGTAGCGAAACTGCGGGTACTTGCCCTTGATGCGGATGCGCAGCCGATGATCGTCGAGCGCCTGCGCGCCGGGGAAGTCGTACTTGCGGAAATCGAGGAACGGCAGGTCGCGGTCGGTCGGCGCCAGCCCCGCGCGCAGCTCGCGGTCGATTTTCTCGATCCGTTCGCCGTATTCCTTCAGCCCGACGATGTATTCGCTCATCAGCGAGAACGAAGGCGACTTGATACGCGTGGTCGCCAGCCTGCGGATCGCGTACACGTAGTCGTGCGCGGTGAGCTCGCGCGTGCCGGTGAGCGGAAAGTCGCTGATCTTGAACTTGTCGGCGGTGTCCTTGCGGGTCAGCCGGTGGTAGACGTAGTTGCCCGCCGCGTCCTTCGCGAACGCCGGATGCGGCGCGAACAGGATGCCTTTCCTGATCTCGATGTCGTAGACGCTCTCGGCGATCGCCTCGCCCGGCGCGTCGGGCGGCAGCTCGCGGCCGTCCTTGTCGAAGTAGCGCGGCGTCGGCACCGCGGCCGCGGTGCGCGGCGCCAGCTCATACGGACGCTTCAGGTAATGGAAGCGCAGCAGCGGCTCGTAGACATGGAAGGTGAACGGCGTTTCGTCGTTGCTGTACGAGGCGGTCGGATCGAGATAGCGCGGCGAGCGTTCGGTGAACGCCGCGAACAGCGTGTTGGTCCGCTCGGCGCCGCTCGGATGCGGGCTGTTGGCCACGCCGCTGCAGGCGGCGAGCACGGTGACAGCGAGCGGCAGCAGCGATCGACTGGGCATGAGACCGGATCTCCGAAGCGCCCTCGTGAGGCGCGCGGCACGGCGTGAGCGGCGCGGATTGTACGCAGGCCGCAGTCGCGTGGGTTGGGGCGAGGCAGCGCCGAACTTCAACGCACCCGGCCGTGTCGGAGTCCGGTTCGCACACCGCAGCCTGGGCAATGGCCTCGTTGGGGTTCGCTTCGCTCACCCCAACCTACACAGCCTCCGGGCTAGCGTCCGGACGCGAGCGGAGGCCGAGGGGCGCGCGATAAACTCGCGGCCGTGTCGACGACCGTCCGTCCCGAAGTTTCCGTCGCGACCTTCCGCTGGCCGGTGCGCGTTTACTACGAGGACACCGATGCCGGCGGCATCGTCTACTACGCGAACTTCCTGCGCTTCTTCGAGCGCTGCCGCACCGAGTGGCTGCGCGCGCTCGGCATCGCGCAACGCGAGCTGGCCGCCGAGTGCGGTCTGCATTTCGTCGTGGCGGCGCTCGCGATCGACTACCTGCGGCCGGCGCGGCTCGACGACATGCTGACGATAGAAGCGCGAATCGCCGAGCTGGCGCGCAGTTACCTCGTGTTCGAGCAGCGGGCGCGGCGCGGCGACGAACTTCTCGCGCGCGCGACGGTCAAGGTCGCGTGCGTCGATGCGCGGCGCGGCACGCCGGCGCGCCTGCCTGCCGATCTCGTGTCCCGCCTGCAGCCCGCCCTGGCTGCCTGATCCTCTCGCCCACCCGCCATGACCGCTGCCGCCGACCTCTCGATCCTCAAGCTGATCACGCAGGCGACGATCGTCGTGCAGCTCGTGATGGCGCTGCTGCTCGTCGTTTCGCTCGCCTCGTGGACGGCGATCTTCAGCAAGGGCTTTGCGATCCGCAGCGCGCGACGCGAGACGCTGCGCTTCGAAAGCACGTTCTGGGGCGGCGCCGACCTGGGCGCGCTCTATCAAGCCGCGTCGAATCCGCGCAAGAAGACCGGCGCGCTCGAGCGCATCTTCGAGGCCGGGATGAGCGAGTTTCTGAAGCTGCGCGGCAAGGGCGACGCACAGGCGATGCTCGATGGCGCGCGTCGCGCGATGCGCGCCGCCTACCAGCGCGAGATGGACGCGCTCGAGTCGCGGCTCGCCTTCCTCGCATCGGTCGGCTCGGTGAGCCCCTACGTAGGGCTGTTCGGCACCGTCTGGGGGATCATGCATGCGTTCACGGGGCTGGCGAGCCTGGAGCAGGCCACGCTCGCGACGGTCGCGCCCGGCATCGCCGAGGCGCTGATCGCCACCGCCATCGGCCTGTTCGCCGCGATCCCGGCGGTCGTCGCGTACAACCGCTTCGCGCACGACATCGACCGGCTCGCCAACCGCTTCGAGACCTTCATCGAGGAGTTCTCGAACATCCTGCAGCGGCAGCACTGAAGAGGCACGGCGATGGCCCTGCTCGCGCGCAGACAAGCCGGCAGCCGGCGCCGGATGCTGGCCGACATCAACGTCGTGCCCTACATCGACGTGATGCTCGTGCTGGTGGTGATCCTGATGGTGGCCGCGCCTTTCGTGAACCCGAGCCTGGTCAACCTGCCGACCGTCGGCAAGTCCTCCCGCGCACCGGACCGGCCGCTGGAGATCGTGATCCGTGCCGACGGCCGGCTCGCGCTGCGCGAGGTAGGCAAGGAACTCGCGAACGACCTGCCGGGCGCGGTGGCGGCGATCAAGAAGCGCCAGCAGGCCCAGAAGGATCGGCCGCCGCCGGTGGTGATCGCCGCCGACCGCGACGTGCGCTACGACCACGTGATGAAGGTGATGGACGCGCTGCAGAAGGAAGGCGTGGCGCGCGTCGGCCTGTCGGTGAAACCGCCAACCCCATGACGCCGGCGACCGCGTTGAACCGCAGCGACGCCCGCCCCGATCGAACGCGATGACCGCCGCCGTCCTGCACCGACCGCGCCTGCCCGGCGAGCAGCACCACACGCTGTCGTCGTTCGCGCTCGCGCTCGCGATGCACGCGCTGCTGTTCGGCGGGCTGTCGCTGGTCGTCCAGTGGCGCACGCAGCCCGAAGCGCCGGTCGTGGCCGAACTGTGGGGCAGCCTGCCGCCCATCGAAGTGCCGGCGCCGCCGCCCGCACCGCCGCCGCCTGCACCGAAGGCCGAGCCCGAACCCGAGCGGCGCGACGCCGACATCGTCGTCAAGCAGGAGAAGAAGGAACCGCCGAAACTCGAGCCCGACACCGCGAAGCTGGCGGAGGACAAGCGCCGGATCGAAGAGGAGAAGAAGCGGATCGAAGAAGAGAGGAAACGCGTCGAGGCGGAGAAGAAGAGGCTCGAAGCCGAGCGCAGGCGCGCCGAAGCGAAGCTCGCGGCCGAACGCGAGGCGCAGCGCCAGGCCGAAGTCGAGCGGCTGCTCGCGCAGGCGGGCAGCGCGCAGGGCGGACCGCAGGCGCACACCGGACCGACCGGAGGCAGCCGCGGCAGCGCCGAATACGCCGCGCGGCTCGTCGCCTACATCAAGCAGTTCATCGTCTTTCCCGTGCCAGAAGGCACGTCGCCGCAGATCTACGCCGAGTTCGAGGTCGAGCTGCTGCCCACCGGCGAACAGGCGCGCGTGCGGCTGGTCAAGCCGAGCGGTCTCGCGGGCTACGACGCGGCGGTCGAACGAGCCATCGCGCGCGCAAATCCGTTTCCACGTAAACCCGACGGCACCGTCGACCGTGTCGTGACCATCCGTTTCTATCCCGTCGAGAGGCGATGACGTACGTAAAGTCCACAGCACATCGCTCCCTATAATCGCCCGCTCATGATTCGATCGATCCGCATCGCGTGCTCCTTCGCGTTCGTGCTCGCGCTGTTCGCTGCCGCCACCGCAGCGGAGGCGCAGCTTCGCGTCGAGATCACCGGCGTCGGATCGAACCAGTTTCCGATCGCCATCGCCGATTTCCAGCGCGACGGTCAGATACCGCAGGACGTTGACGCGATCATCCGCGCCAATCTTCAGCGCTCGGGGCTGTTCCGCCTTGTCGATACGGGCGGCGCGGCGCTGCCGGAAAACGCCGCCGTCGCGCACGCCGAGTGGAAGGCGCGCGGCGCCGATGCGCTGGTGGTCGGTTCGATCGCGCGGCTCGCCGACGGCCGCTTCGACGTGCGCTTCCGGTTGTACGACACGGTCAAGCAGGTGCAGCTCGACGGGCTGTCGTACGTCAGCAGCGCGAACGACCTGCGGCTGAACGCGCATCGCATCTCGGACCGCATCTACGAGAAGCTGACCGGCGACCGCGGGGTGTTCGCCACGCGCATCGCGTACGTCGTCCAGCTCGGCCGCAATCAGTACGAGCTGCAGGTCGCCGATGCCGACGGTGCCAACGCGCAGCCCGCGCTGCGCTCGCGCGAGCCGATCATCTCGCCGGCGTGGTCGTTCGACGGCACGCGGCTCGCCTACGTGTCGTTCGAATCGGGCAAGCCGGTCGTCTACGTGCACACGCTCGCCACCGGCGCGCGGCGCGCGGTCGCCAACTTCCGCGGCAGCAACAGCGCGCCCGCGTGGTCGCCCGACGGCAAGACGCTGGCGGTCGTGCTCACGCGCGACGGCATCTCGCAGATCTACTCGATCGGCGTGGACGGCAACAACCTGCGGCGCCTGACCAACTCCGGCGCGATCGACACCGAGCCGGTGTTCTCGCCCGATGGCCGCTACATCTACTTCACGTCGGACCGCGGCGGCGGGCCGCAGATCTACCGGATGAGTCCGACCGGCGCCGACGTGCAGCGCGTGACGTTCAACGGCGACTACAACGTCACGCCGCGCGTCAGCCCGGACAGCCGGCAGATCGCGTACGTCGGCCGCCGCGACGGCCGCTTCCAGGTGTACGTGATGGACCTGGCCACCGGGCTGGAGCTCGCGGTGACCGACACCGTGATGGACGAATCGCCGAGCTTCGCGCCCAACGGTCGCCTGCTGCTTTACGCGACCGAAGTCAACGGCCGCGGCATCCTGGCGTCGGCGTCGACCGACGGCCGCGTGCGCACCCGTCTCTCGGGTCCGAGCGGCGACGTGCGCGAACCGACCTGGGGACCCTTCATCAAATAGACCAAAGGAGAGCGCCACATGCAGAACGCACGCATCCTCACCCTCGGCCTGGCCGCCCTGTTCCTGGCGGGCTGCGCGACGACGCAGCTCGAAGAACCGAAGCCCGCCGCGCCGGTGACCGAAAAGGCCGCGCCGGCCCCGGCGCCAGCCCCAGTCCCCGCGCCGGTGACCCGCGCCCAGCCCGCGCCGCAGCCGATCGATCCGCTGAACGACCCCAGCAGCGCACTGGCCAAACGCGAAGTGTTCTTCGACTTCGACAAGTTCGACATCAAGCCCGAGTACACGGGTCTGGTCGAAGCGCACGGGCGCTACCTCGCGTCGCGCAAGGACCGCCGCGTCGTGATCGAAGGCAACGCCGATGAGCGCGGCAGCCGCGAGTACAACCTCGCGCTCGGCCAGAAGCGGGCCGACGCGGTGCGCAGCCGCCTGCAGATCCTCGGCGCCACCGCGGCGCAGATCGAGACAATCAGCTACGGCGAGGAGCGCCCGCGCTGCCAGCAGCACAGCGAAGATTGCTGGTGGCAGAACCGGCGTGCCGACATCAAGTACAAGTGATCGGTAGGCGCCGTGTCCGCTGAACGCTCACGCACCAACTTCGCTGCACGTGCGGCCGGCGCCCTGGTGGTCGCCGCCGCTGCGTTCGCAGCGGCCGCACCGGCGCACGCGCTGTTCGGCGACGACGAGGCGCGCAAGGCCATCCTCGACCTGCGCAAGAAGGTCGACGAGCAGAACCAGGCACTCGCTCAGAAGGACGCCGAACTGGCCGCGCGGCTGGAGCGGCTCGAGGCGGCCAACCGCGCGCAGCTCGAGTTCGCCAACGCGATCGACGCGCTCAAGCGCGAGATCGCGCAACTGCGCGGGCAGGTCGAGCAGCTCGCGCACGAGGTTGCCACGCTGCAGAAGCGCAATCGCGATCTGTACGGCGACCTCGACGCGCGGCTGAAGAAGCTGGAGCCGACGACGGTCACGGTCGACGGCAAGCAGGCGCAGGTCGAACGCGGCGAGCAGGCCGCGTTCGACGCCGCGCTCGCGCAGTTCCGCGCCTCCGACTTCAAAGGCGCGATCGCGAGCCTGCAGACGTTTCTGGCGCGTTACCCGCAGTCGGCGTACGCTGCCTCGGCGTACTACTGGCTCGGCAGCTCGCACTTCGCATTGAAGGACTACAAGGCGGCGATCGCCGCGTTGCAAGTCGTCGCCGAGCGCTACCACGATTCGCCGCGCGCGCCCGAGGCGCTGCTGAACATCGCCGCCAGCCAAATCGAGCTGAACGACCGCAAATCGGCCCGCAGCACCCTGAACCGGATCATCAAGGAGTATCCGGACACCGAGGCGGCGAGGCTCGCGAAGGAGCGGCTGCCGTCCACCGCGCTGCGCTGAGCGCGATCCGTCTCCGCCCGTCGGCACGGCCGGCGCACGCGCAACGGCGAAGTCACGCCCGCCGGTCCGCCGTTGCCATCGCCCCGCTGCGCGTAGCGGCTTTCGCGCACGTGCTCGCTGTAGCATCGGGCAAGTGGCCGGCGCCTGTTGGACGCGCCACCGCGTTCGCACCGGCGCGCGTCGTGCCGCTCGCATCCAGCCTTCTGCCGTGACTACCGTCACCGTCGAGGATCTGCCTGCGCTCGCCGCGACCGTCGTGTGGTCGACGTTCGCGCTCGCCTTCGTGTTCGGCGCGGTCGCGCAAAGGACCGGCTTCTGCACGATGGGCGCGGTCGCCGACGCCGTCAATTTCGGCGACTGGACGCGCATGCGGCAGTGGCTGTTCGCGATCGCGGTGGCCGTGCTGGGCACGAATCTGCTCGCCGCCGCCGGCTACATCGACACCTCCGACGCGATCTACACGACGCCGCGCTTCACCGCGCTCGCGTACGTCGTCGGCGGCCTACTGTTCGGATTCGGGATGGTGCTCGCCGGCGGCTGCGGCAGCCGCAGCGTCGTGCGCGCCGGCGGCGGCAGCCTGAAGTCGCTGGTGGTCCTGCTCGTGCTCGGGCTAGCCGCGTATCTGTCGCTGCGCGGCGTGTTCGCTTTCGTGCGGGTCTACGCGCTCGAGCCGGTGGGCATGCAACTGTCGACCCACCAGGATCTGCCTTCGCTCGTTGCCGCGGCGACCGGAATCGCCAAACCGACGCTGCAGTGGGCGGCCGCCGCGTTGGTGGCCGGCGCGCTGCTGGCTTTTGTGTTCGCCGACCGCGAATTCGCGCGCTTCGACAACCTGCTCGCCGGGCTCGCGATCGGCGCCGTGATCGTCGGCGTGTGGTTCGTGTCGGGCTACGTCGGCCGGCTCGACGAACACCCGGCCACGCTCGAAAGGGCGTTCGTCGCGACGAACTCGGGCCGCATGGAATCGCTGTCGTTCGTCGCGCCGGTCGCCTACACGCTCGACTGGCTGATGCTGTTCAGCGATCGCAGCAAGACGCTGACGCTCGGCATCGCCGGCGTGCTCGGCATGTTCGCGGGCTCCGCCGCGTATGCGCTCGCGAGCGGGCGCTTCCGCTTCGAGGGCTTCCGCGACACCGAGGACACCGCCAACCACCTGGTGGGCGCCACCCTGATGGGTTTCGGCGGCGTCACCGCACTCGGCTGCACGATCGGCCAAGGGCTGAGCGGCGTTTCCACGCTGGCGCTTGGATCGTGGCTTGCGCTCGCCTCCATCGTCGCCGGCGCGGCGGCGGGCGTGAAGTACCAGGCTTGGCGTATCGAGCGGACCGCGTAGCACGACGCCGCGAGGCGGCTCGCGACGCGTTTGACTCGCGTCGCACCGGTCGGGATAATCGCGCCCTCTCACTTCGGTCGGTCCGACGTGCCCTCGCGCCGACCGAGCTCACCAAGCGGGTCGTTAGCTCAGTCGGTAGAGCAGCGGACTTTTAATCCGTTGGTCGAAGGTTCGAATCCTTCACGACCCACCATTCGAAGTGCCTGATTCCCAAGCGGCTTTGGCGCGCGGCTCGCGGTTTATTCGGACCGGGCGCGGCCGTGAGGCACGATTTGAGGCACAAGGCGCTGCGCGCCAGCGGCTCACGCCTGCGCCCCACGGCGGCCCGCTGCGCACCGCTGCGGCGATGCGCGGACCCGGATAAACCCGATTCGCTAGATGCGGCTCCCAACCACTGTGGAGTCGCATCATGCGCAACACCGCAACAGCAACAACCGCGCGCCGCCGCAGTCCGCGGCACGGTCGCACCTTCCGCGCGGAGGTGCGCCATGGCTAAGGTGTACAGGCACCAGAAGAAGTACTGGCAGGCGTGCGTCGTCGTCGACGGCGTGCGCAAGCGCAAGAACTTCGCCACACACGCAAAGGCGCTGGCCTGGGCGCGCGAAACGCAGAGCAGGATGGCGGGCGGACACGCTCCGCGGCTCGGCGGCCCCGCGAAGGTCAACGTCGCCGGCCTGCTGCACGAATACGCGCAGCACTTCACGCTGCACAAGGAAGGCTGGCCACAGGAGCTGGCGCGCATCAACCGCTATCTCGTCGCGGCCGGCGGCCGGCCGCTCGTGCCAGTGGACGAGAACGACGGCCGGCGCGGCTTCCGGACGGCGGACGAGCAAGGCTGCAGCCAGGACCTGCCCCGCACGTTCCGCGAACACCGCGCGCAACGCGCCGAGAAGCGCGAACGCACCAACGCGCTGCGCGCCCGCATCGCCACCACCCGCTGCAGCCACCTCGCGCGCGCCGACATCCGCGAGCTCATCACGACGATGACGCGCGACGGCCTGTCGGCGAGCACGATCCAGAAGGAGGTGGCGCTGCTGAAGCACGCGTTCAATGTCGCCATCGAGGAGTGGAACTGGGCCGGCCTCGACAACCCCTGTCGCCGCGTGAAGCTGCCGCCGGCGAGCCCGCCGCGCGACGTGACCCTGAGCACGGAGCAGGAAGACGCGCTGCGCGCGGCGCTCGCCCGCTGCGACAACCCGCTGATGCTCGTGTACTTCGAGCTCGCGGTGCAGACCACCGCGCGGCGCAGGAACCTGTTGCGGCTCGCCTGGGCCGATGTCGACCTCGAGCGGCGCGTGGCGCTGCTGCGCAAGACGAAGAACGGGCGCAACGTGCCGGTGCCGCTCACGCTGCGCGCGGTCGACGTCCTGCGCCAGGCCAGGGCGCACGGCCGCGGCGAGCGCGTCTTCGACATGACCGAGGAAGCCCTGGCCGCGGCCTGGGACCGCGCGGTCGAGCGCGCGGGGCTGCCGCATCTGCGCGTGCACGACCTGCGGCATATCGGCACGACGCGCCATGCCTGCCGCCTGCCGAACACGCAGATGCTCAAAGCGATAACGGGACACCGGTCGGACGCGATGCTCGCGCGCTACGTGCACTTCGCGCCGAAGGACGTGCTTCCCTTCCTCGACGCGACCGAACAACCGTTACCTCCGCTCGGCACCCACACCCGGCCGAGCGGCCGCAGTTCCACTGCGACGGAGGTCACGGCGGGCAGCGAGCAGCGTTCCGACGAAGGCCGCGCGAGCAACATTGTGCCCATACGCCCGCGCCGTGCGCCCGACGGGACACCCGGTGCGCAGCACGCCGACCGCGGTCCGGACAGCGACGCACCGCCGTCACACAGGACCGCGTAGCACCGTTAAGGGGGCAGATGTCAGCGTTAGCGGCACAGTCGTGTGACAGCGTTCGCGGCACAGGTTAGGTACGGTGGAGCTTTTTTCATCTTCATGCCCATGGCTAAAAACGGTCTGCGAAGGAGCGCCGCCGGCGGCAGATGGTCGAGCGGGTGCGAGCGGGGCGGAGCATGTCTTCGGTAGCGCGCGAGTTTCGCGTCAGCGTGCACACGGTGGGGCGCTGGGTGGCGCGCTGCCAGGGACAGCGGCTGGATCGCGTTGACTTCAGCGATCGGCCGCCGGGCCGCGCGTGGAATCGGCTCGCGGCCCGCCACGAGCGGCGCGTCCTGCAGATTCGCCGCCGCCTGCGCACGCACAGCGTGCTGGGCGAGTACGGCGCGCGGGCGATCGCCGCCGAGCTGCGGCGGCGGGATCAGCCGATTCCGTCGGAGCGCACGATCAATCGCGTGCTGCGACGACACGGCGCTTTGGACGGCGTGCACCGAAGCCGCCGGCCGGCGCCGCCGAAGGGCTGGTACTTGCCGTCGGTGGCCGCGGGTCGAGCCGACATCGACTGCTTCGACTTCATCGAGGATCTGAAGATTGCCGCCGGCCCGCTGGTTGGCGTGCTCACCGCCAAGAGCGTGCACGCGGTGCTCGCCGACGCCTGGGTCATGCCGCAGCCCAGCGCCCGCGCCACAGTCGCCTGCCTGCTCGAGCGCTGGCGTCGCGACGGCTTGCCGGCGTTCGCCCAGTTCGACAACGACACGCTGTTTCAGGGTGCGCACCAGTTTGCCGATGCCGTCGGTCGTGTCAGCCGCCTGTGCCTGCAGTTGGGCGTGACGCCCGTGTTCGTGCCGCCGCTGGAGCACGGCATGCAGAACACGATCGAGAGCTTCAATGCGCTGTGGCAGGCCAAGGTGTGGCAGCGGTATCACTTTGCCGATCTGGCCGAACTCAGCGTGCGCAGCGCCCGCTACATCGCCGCGCATCGGGCGCGCCATCGTAGCCAGGCCGATGCGGCGCCGGCGCGCCGCCGCGTGCCGCGCAACTTCGCCCTCGACCTGCAGGCGCCGCTGCGCGGCACGCTGATCTTCATACGCCGCGGCGACGAGGATGGCGGCGTGCAACTGCTCGGCCGCCGCTGGCTCGTCAGCCGCCAATGGCCGCATCGACTCGTGCGCTGCGAGGTCGACTTCGATCATCGCCTGATCCGCTGCTTCGCGTTGCGCCGCGCCGATCCGCGGCACCAGCCGTTGCTGGCAACGCTGCCATATCGGCGCATCGACAAACCATTCACCGGCCAACCATGAGCACACCGATGGCCGGCCCGACGAGTTGCATCGCTTCGGATGTGCGGGGGGCGCTACCCCCCGCACCCCCCGCAAACCCGATCGACAAATCCCAATCAAAAGCATCAACCCAACCATGATGACTGTGCCGCGAACGCTGTCACCTCGTCATGCCGCAACAAAACAGGTGTGCCGTTAACGCTGTCACTTCCCCCCTCAACACTTAAGGGCGAGCCGGGATGCCGCGGGTCGAGTCGCAGCGATGTCGGGTGCCGGCTCACAGTCCGCCAGCCTGGGCAAGCATCGCCTTTGGGGGACGTCACAGCGCGCTGGATCCGCGCGACGCAGAAGACGTTGCGAGACGGCCCCAGTCAGTACGGGTCGATCGATTCGACGACGATCTCAGCAGGCCAACAGCCAAAGTGGCCGCAGCCGGCCTGTCGACCCGGAGCGCGCAGCACTCCCACCACGATCCCCCGTCGGCCGTCGAAGGATGCCAAGTGCTGGCGAAGCGGCCGCCCGAGCTCTTGCTTGTAGGCGTCGCCGAGATGCATCCAGATGCTGCGGTTCGAGTTCAGCCATTCGGAATGATCCTTGATCCGCTCACACATCGAAAGCTGGTAGATGGCGACATCCTCGTACAGGCCTTGCAGATGCCCTTCGATCGCAATCCGCTGGCCGTCCAGTTCGTCCAGGCGAAGGAGCACCTCGTCCACCGAAAATCTTTCGGCGGTCACTTGTTCGCGTCCTCAATCAGTCGCAGACAGCCGACGTGATGGGCTTCAACGCCCCATGGGGCGATCCGTTCGTCAGTGAGTCCATCGTATTGAAACCGGCCGGCCACTGTGGCCGAAGTCTGCATTGACAAAGCAGTGGGGCGGTGCCTGGCAAGGAACTTCACCGGACTCCCGTCTACGTGGCTGGTCGGGTAGAAGACCAAGTCGCGCAGGAGTGCGCCAATTGGTAGTTCGTCTTCCGAAGGATTGGCATCGCGCAGCCAATCGGGAAGAATTAAAGCAGTCAATTCAGCAAGCATGCGTTTCTCCCGCCACGATGTCTTGGCGAGAAGCGTTGGGCAATGGATGGAAAGGTTCGTCTGCCATGAGGCAAATCGACCGAAGCGCGCAGCTCCCCCAAGGAAGCCGCGAACGAGCACGACGCAACTCGATGCGAAGGAACTCAGGATGCTTGCCACCGTCGCGCGGTATTGCGTCACATTGCGTCCGTCGTTGAACCGCTATGGACCGGCCCGGCAACTGATGAATCAGGGGCTTCGGAAACTCCACGACCGCGCTGTCTCGTTTCGCGGAAAGGGCAAGTATCTGGGGCATGCGCACTGGTCGGTGGATGCGCTGAAACTCCTGAAGGTCAATGGCAACACCGTACAGGGAATAAAGAACAAGCTATCTCACGAGCATGTCGTTCCGGCAATGACGGTCGTTCGCATCCTCTTTGACAACGATCCGACCGCTCCCACGCTGCGATACGAAAGACAGATCCGGAAGTTCTCCGTCGTTGCGATCATCACGAGGGACGAAGAGAACGTACTCAGTAAGGCAGGTCTCGCCCGCAAGATGCCCGACGATTGGGACGGTCGCGATGTTTGGGCACGCTACCGCAAGACGGGACTCGTGAAAAAGATCAGACCACGGCCCCCTGACTCCAAGCCCGGCTGAATGCGCTCGCGGATGGCCGCCAGTCCCCGAACGGGGTGCCCCACTGCAGCAGCTCGTTCTGACGAGTGCCTTCTAGGTTCCCGGTCTCTCCGGCTGATGCGATTGAGGTAGCCAAATCCTGAGCTCCGCGAGGCTCACCAGGCGAGCCATGCCATGAACGCGCGAGCAGTCGCAGCGAACGAAGACAGGCTCACTTCCTGAGCCTCCCGCAGCCCACAGTGCCTCCGTCGCCAATCACCCGCCGGGGGCCCGCCATGCAGCTTCTTTCCAGGACGCTCGATTCGCTCGAGATCGGCACGCCGATCAGCTCGGCCCACCTGACGATGGTGCCGCTGCTTGCGGCGACGCCTGCCGCGCCCGACTACCTGCTGCTCGACGACGCGCTCGACGCCGGGCTGGCGGAAGTGACCGAAATCTCGCAGAGCGGCTCGGTGCCGGAACTCGCCTTTCGCAACCGCGCCGACCGCGACATCCTGCTCGTCGACGGCGAGGAGCTCGTCGGTGCCAAGCAGAACCGCGTGCTGAACCTCACGATCCTGGTGGCAGCGGGCCAGCAGCTGACGATCCCGGTCTCGTGCGTGGAGGCCGGCCGCTGGTCGTGGCGCTCGCAGCGGTTTGCCAGCGGCCGGCGCAAGCTGCACGCCAGCGCGCGCTGGGTCAAGATGCGCGGCGTCTCGGCTTCGATGCGCGAGGCGGGCCGCCGCGCCGGCGGCGACATCCAGTCCGACGTGTGGGCGTCGATCGACGACAAGATGCGCGCCTTCGCGTGCCGGTCCGAATCGCGCTCGCTGCACGATGTCTACGACCACGCGGAAGAACGCCTGCGCGCGATCCGCAGCGCGTTCACACCGCAGCCGCGGCAGGTCGGTGCGGCGTTCTTCATCGACGGCGCGTTGGCCGGGCTGGATCTGTTCGACACGCCGTTCACGCTGGCAAAGCTGCTGCCCAAGCTCGTCGACAGCTACGCGTTCGATGCGGTCGAGCGCGACGGCGAGACCGCGCGGCCGGCCGCGCCGAGCCTTGCCGAGATCCGAGCGCTGCTCGCGCGCATCGCCGCCGCACCGCACACCGCCTACCCCGCTGTCGCCACCGGCACCGACGTGCGCATCGAGGGCGACGGGTTGCACGCGGCCGCGCTGTGCGCGAAGGACCGCATCGTCCACCTGAGCGCCTTCAGCGCCGACGCGCAGGTCGGACAATGAAGCTGCCGACCGGCGACGCCGGCGCATGGCCCATTCGCCCTGACGCGGCCCGCAATGGGTTCAACGGGCCAGTCGAAGGACGAACCCCGCGGCAGCCCATCACCTACACGCGGCTGAACCGAGCACCTTGCATGAACGACGCGGCCCGCTACGACGCCGCCTACCGCGCCACGCGCTATCGCGTGCACGCGGGCGGCACTGCGTTCGACCTGCGCGTGGACGTGGCGTCGGATGCGCTCGCGG